>Ga0207709_10000047_pt1 | contig 238649 bp, 237 predicted proteins | sample KBSM34metaG_FD_184397 | JGI IMG/M metagenome (GOLD analysis project Ga0207709, IMG submission 184397) | Miscanthus rhizosphere microbial communities from Kellogg Biological Station, Michigan, USA - KBS M3-4 metaG (SPAdes) (version 2) | ecosystem: Host-associated > Plants > Roots > Rhizosphere... | reverse complement strand
CAATGCGGAGGCTCGCACTCGCCTAACCCGAGAGCGGGGGCCGCTCGCCTGCCATCCGAGCCACAGATCGATCATCGCCGAGAGCGACTTCTTCAACAGAATAGGGTGGTTAGTTGCCGTTCGTCACCATGCCGGGATCGCACGAAAAGACCGTCCTTCAAGCTCGCGAACGGCCCAAATACGATAGCGTTCGTCTATCTTTGCGATGACCGACTCCAGACTCCTCCACCTGCGGCCCGCAGTTTCTCCGGAGGCGAACGCCGTGCTTGCTTCCAGTAATCGCGTGATGGCTTCTACGCGCTCCCTAGAACAAGAAACGGCATAGGATCGGTAGCGGGTCGCTAGATCTACCTTTTCATCTCTGAGGCGTCTGGCAGTCTCGATAAGACAAGTATCCAGCGCCCCTATCGCATCGGCCCGCAGATCGTCGGCTCCGCCGCCACTTGCCAGCGCAATCACAAGGAGGAGTGGTCCCATACTCACATCATGGAGCAGTTTGGAACGACCGCAAGTCGGTCGTTAGCTGCCAATCCCCGGCTGTCGTTTCCTCAGCGCGCTCATTCCGCCGCCAGTGCCAGCCCGCCGGTCAGCAATTCGTCGGTGGCGGCGTCGATCATCCTGCGCAGTAGCGCGGCGGTGCCGGCCAGGCCCTTGCGGGGCGCGGTCAGGCTGGGGTCGAGATAGAGCCGCCGATCGATCTCGATCTGGATCGCATGGATATGCTCGTCGGGGCGGCTGTGGCGCGATAGGATATAGCCGCCCGGATAGGGCGTGTTGAGCGCCCCGCTATGGCCCGCGACGATGACTTCGCCTTCGAGCCAATGAACAAATCGTCCGCCCGCGCTGCGGCCGAACTCCTTGTCGGTTGGCGGTGTGAGGTCGAACTGGAGCGTCGCAATTTCGCTCATGGCTTGGGCCTCATGGGGCGAATTCGGTGAGCGGCTTACCCTTTTCGAGCACGTAAGTGGCAAGTTCGCTCGCCGGCGTGGTGCCCACGTTCCGCGCCGAATGGAACACGCCTGCGGGGACGAACAGGACTTTGCCAGCTTCCAGCGTGACCGGCGGCTGGCCCTCGACGCCGTATTCGAGTGTCCCTTTGAGGACGTAGATGATCTCCTCCCCGGGATGGCGGTGTGAGGGGAAGCTTGCGCCCGGAGCGAAATCGACGCGCGCCTGGAGCACCTCGCGGCCGGGCACGCTCAGGTCGTGGCGTTGCAGGTCGGTGCGCGTGCTGCCCGGCGGACGCAGGGACTGGGCCGAGAGTGAAACTACGCTGCCTGCAACCAAGGCGATTGCCGCGAGAAATGTGTATCGCATGATGGATTTCCCCGCCGGTTTGCAAGGGTGCAGGCGGCGCCCGGCGACGCCGCCCGCACGCTCCGTCGCGCTCAGCGGACCGAGCTAAACCCAGCTCGCATCTCGTCCACCAGAAAGCCCGGCTGCTCGAAGGCGGCGAAGTGCCCGCCCTTCGGGAGCCGATTGTAGTGGATGAGCTTGGGGTAAGCCCGTTCCGCCCAGCTTCGCGGCGCCTGGTTCAGCTCGTCAGGGAAGGCGCTCACAGCGATCGGTACCTTGACCCCGATCGGCTCGAAGAAGCGCGCGTTGGTGCGCTCGATGCCAAATCCCGGCGACGTACGCGGCAGCGCTTCCCAATAGAGCCGCGCGCCGGACAGGGCCGTGTTGGTCAACCAAGTCACCGTGATGTTGTCGAGCACGTCGTCGCGCGTCACCCCTTCTGCCACGCCGTCGAACGCACGGGCGATCATCCGGTAGCTCAGAATATCGTGATCGAGGAAAAACGCGGCTAGGCCAACCGGCGAATCCGCGATCCCGTACAGCGTCTGCGGACGCTGACCCATCTGCTGCGCATAGGCAATGCCGTGCCGAAAGAAGAGATCGAGCCGTTCGTAGGCCCAGCGTTCGTCGTCGCCGAGACCCACGGGCGGGCCCTGATCTGCGCGCAGCGCGTCGAACACTTCCGGCGGCACGGTCGACGCCATGTTGGTGTGGATCGCAATCAGCTCCGGCGGAGCGATCGCGCCCATGATCTCGGTGATCAGCGCGCCCCAGTCGCCACCTTGCGCGACGAACCGCGTGTAGCCGAGGCGCTTCATCAGCGTGACCCACGCATTGGCGATCCGCGGCGGATTCCAGCCGGCCTCAGTGGGCCGGGCGGAGAAACCGTAGCCAGGTATCGACGGGATCACGACATCGAACGCGTCCGCTGCGGAGCCTCCATGGGCTGTCGGATCGGTGAGCGGCCCGATGATCTTGAGCTGCTCGACCACCGAGCCCGGCCAGCCGTGGGTGACGATGACCGGCAACGCATTGGGATGCTTCGACCGCACGTGGATGAAGTGGATGTCGAGTCCATCGATCTCGGTGATGAAGTTTGGCAGGGCGTTCAGCTGCGCCTCGCATTTGCGCCAATCGTACTCGTTCGCCCAATACGCGGCGAGCTTCTGCATCGTCGCAAGCTGCACGCCCTGCGTGTCGTCGGCGACCGTCTCGCGATCGGGCCAGCGGGTCGCCTCGATGCGGCGCTTGAGGTCGGCGAGCTCCTCGTCCGAGGCGTGGAATTCGAACGGCCGGATGGCAGCGTCGTCCGCCGCCGTAAAGAAGGCAGATTTCTCGTCGTTGGCGGCCTTCGACTCGGCTGGCGGAACCGCAGTCGCGAGCTCGGGCTGCGGGGGGGCAGTTGTTGGTTGGGTCATGATCGCCTCCTCATCCGAGACACGATCAACCTGGTTTCGGACGAAAGAGATGCCGGCCGTCAGGACCGGCGCTGCTGTCTCGTAAGAGGGCCGAAAGGGCGGGCTGTATTCGGCGCGTCGAACACTTCGACTCGGTCGCGAAGACGGTTAACTATGTAGCCTCGAGAGCCGCGTGTCATGCGGAGTGCGCCGAACCGGCATGTTTCAGCGGCGTGAGGTCGGGAATCCGTCAGGTGGCTTCAAGGCAGGTCTCCAGCAACAGAATTCCCCAACCCGCCAATCCAGAACGGTCGACCTCCCAGCCCACCTCACTCCGCCGCCAGCGCGAGCCCGCCAGTCAGCAATTCGTCGGTGGCGGCGTCGATCATGCGGCGCAGCAACGCGGCGGTGCCGGCCAGGCCCTTGCCAGGTGCGGTCAGGCTGGGGTCGAGATAGAGCCGCCGGTCGATCTCGATCTGGATCGCATGGATATGCCGGTCGGGTCGGCCATGGCGCGACAGGATATAGCCGCCGGGATAGGGCGTGTTGAGCGCCGCGCGATGTCCCGCGGCGATGACTTCGCCTTCCAGCCGGTGAACCAGCCGGCCGCCAGCGCTGCGGCCGAAGCGGTCGCCGATCACCACGCGCGCCGACGCGCCGCCCGGCAATGGCGGCATCGAATGCACGTCGAGCAACAGAGCAGCGCCGAACCGCTCGCGCGCGGCGGCCAGCGCGTCGGCAAGCGCCGAATGATAGGGGCGATGATCCTGGGTAATGCGCTGCCGCACTTCGTCGTCGCCCAACCGCCGGTTCCAGATCGCGACGCCGGGCGCCGATCGCCGCGGCACCAGACCCAGCCCGCTGCGCAACTTGGTCGCCGCGGCGCCGGCCGGGATCGGCCGCGCGCCGTCGTCGATCATCGGATCGCGCTCATCCTCGCCGCGGTTGAGGTCGATCCAGGCGCGCGCGCGGCGCTGAACGAACAGGGTTTCGTCGAGCCGGGCGGTCAGTGCGACATCGTCGGCATGGCGATCCTCCAGCGCCAGCATCGATGCCACCGGCACAGCCGCGGCGGCGCGCAACTGGAGCGGGTAATCGCGTCCGGCATGCGGTACCGACAGGATCACCGGGCTGTCCGGCGGGATTGGTCCGACGCGGTCGAACGAGGGAGCGGCCATGCGTGCAAATCTACTCGTCGTACCGTCTTGGGGCAATCGCCGCGCGACGCTGGAAAATCTTAAACCCTTGAGGCATAAAAAGCGCTGGCGGGACACAAGGCAGCGGACGGGCATGATCAGGATTCTACTGGCCGAAGACGATTCGGTGATGCGCGAATATCTGACGCGCGCGCTGGAACGGTCGGGCTATGCCGTCACCGCCGTCGACCGCGGCACCGCCGCGCTGCCGCTGATCGAGACCGAGCATTTCGACTTGCTGCTGACCGACATCGTGATGCCGGAGATGGACGGGATCGAACTGGCGCAGAAAGTGTCGGAGATCGCGCCCGATATGCGCGTCATGTTCATTACCGGATTCGCCGCGGTGACCTTGCGCGCCGGTAAGCAGATGCCCAACGCCCGCGTGCTGTCCAAACCATTCCATCTGCGCGATCTCGTGCGCGAGGTCGACCGCATGTTCGAGGTGGAAAGCGCCAACGGCGGATTGTAGAGTTTCCGCGCTTGCACAGCGGCGGAAGCGCCGCTACAGGGCCCGCTCCCCGTGGGCGTGTAGCTCAGTGGTAGAGCACTGTGTTGACATCGCAGGGGTCGCAAGTTCAATCCTTGCCACGCCCACCATCGAAAGCCGCGGACGTTGCTGACGTCCGCGGCTTTTGTGATTCTCGGCCAAACGATTTCAGCGACGGTGGGTGCAAGCTGTCGGTCGATTCGGCACGTCAGACAATCGAACGGCTCGGCCTGCGCGGCCCGCTTCCAAGGCAAAACATAGTTATTCACTATTGTGTGAATTAGTATTGTCAGGCGCCGCACTTTGCGGCAGTTTCCCGTCATCGGCGCCGGAGAGCGTGATCTGATTGGTGGGAGGAATGAATGAAGGCTCGTGCATTGTGGCTCGGTGCATCCGCGCTCGCTTTTGCCTGGGGCGGCAACGCTGTTGCTCAAACGGCGCCCCAGTCCACACCCGCAGTGGCACCGCAGGACGACAGCCAGACCGCGGCCGACAATAACAACCTGGCCGGTGACATCGTCATCACGGCGCAGCGCCGCAGCGAAGACCTGATGACCACCGCTGTCTCTGCGTCGGTGCTGAGCGGCACCGATCTGGGCAACAAGGGCGTCGCCAATGTCGATGCGCTGCAATTCGCGATGCCCAGCGTCGTCGTGAACAATTTCGGCCAGGGCAACGACTTCAACATCCGCGGCATCGGCAAGGCCGAGCACAACACCCAGACGACGACCGGCGTGATCACCTATCGCGACGGCGTCCCGACCTTCCCGGGCTATTTCCAGATGGAGCCCTATTTCGACGTCGCCAACATTCAGGTGCTGCGCGGACCGCAAGGCACGATCGTCGGGCAGAATTCGACCGGCGGCGCGGTGTTCGTCAACACCAACGATCCGATCGTCGGCGGTGAAATCCACGGCTATTTCAACGCCAATTACGGCAATTACAACGATGCCGGCATGCAGGGCGCGATCAACCTGCCGATCAGCGACACGTTCGCTGCGCGCGTCGCGCTATTTGCCGAGCGCCGCGACAGCTTCTTCAACGTTCATGGCGCCGGCGGCAGCGCCTACCCGTATGACAGCGGCAAGATGGGGTATCTCGCCGGGCGCGTGAGCTTCCTGTGGAAGCCGAGCGACCGTTTCTCGGCATTGTGGAAGACCGATTTCGACGCGCTCGATTCGGGCGCCTATCCGGCCTCGCCCTTCTGGCAGCACAGCAACGCCTATCCGGCCTATAAGCGCGACCTCTACGACATTCAGCTCAACGCGCCGCAGGATGCCCGGGACACGTTCGTGCGTTCGGTGCTGAAGCTGGAATATGACACGACCGGCGGGGTGAAGTTCAGATCGGTCACCGGCTTCCAGAACGGCACCACGCTCTACCGTGCCGACCTCGACGGCACCGCGTCGAACATCGTCGATCCGACCACCGGCACGATCAAGAACTGGAGCTTTTTCGACAAGGTCACCGAGACCCAGTTCAGCCAGGAATTCAACATCATCTCACCGGACAATCAGCGCTTCACCTGGTTGGTCGGCGGGTTCGGCATGTGGAACGCCTATTTCTTTCCAAAGCCGTTCAGCAACTTCACGATCAACCTCTGCTATCCCGTCACCACGGTTAACGCGTGCCTCTACCAGCTGACGGGGCGCAATCCGGAGCGTAACCTCGCCGCGTTCGGCCAGGTCGGTTTCCAGATCACGCCGAGCCTGAAGCTGGAACTTGGTGGCCGCTACACCGCCAGCCGTTCGACCAATTATGTCAACGTGCAGCAATATGGCCTGCCGATCAGCCAGGTGCAGACGGTGTCGTCCGACAATTTCTCGTACAAGGCATCGCTCGGCTGGAAAGTGAATGCCGATCAGTTCCTCTACGGTTTCGTCGCCACGGGTTTCCGTCCGGGCGGGTTGAATGTTCCCGTCGGCCTCGGTTTGCCGGCCCCGTTCAAGCCGGAGAAGATCACTTCCTACGAAGCCGGCTGGAAGGCCAATTGGGCGGGTGGGCATGTCCGCACCACCGTCACCGGCTTCTACAACGACTATAAGAACTTCCAGGTCATCATCGGTTACCCGACCTTCCCGACCTTCGGGATCGAACTGAACGTTCCCGACAGCACCAAGATCTATGGGTTCGAGGCGGAGGCGGAAGTTACCGTCGGCGGGTTCAAGTTCGACGCCGGCGTCAACGTGCTGCACAGCGAACTCGGCTCGTTCTACGCCAGCGATCCGCGCATCGCCGCCACCGGGGCGTGCGATCCGATCAAGGGCGGCACGCCCGCAGCCACCAACTGCATCAACCTGGCCGGCCGGCGCCAGACTTATGCGCCCAACGTCACCTTCAACGTCAGCGGCGAATATACGTTCAAGCTGCCCGACGGCAGCTCGATCACGCCGCGCGCCAATTTCGGCTATGTCGGCAGCCAGTGGGCGACCCTGTTCCAGAATACGAACCGTGGCGACCTGCTCGACGCGCGCAAGATCCTCAATGCCCAGCTCGCCTACGCCAAGGGCAGCTGGACGATCACGGCCTATGGCACCAACCTGACCAACCAGCATTATGTCGCGGCGCTCAATAGCGGGCTCTATTTCGCCGGAGCCCCGCGCCAATACGGCGTCAAACTGCTCAAGACCTTCTGATTCCCAGCCTGGCCGGACGTGCGCGCGTAAGTAGCGGCGTCCGGCCTTTCTTTCCCGCTTTCTCTCAAGGTATCATGCAACCCTACGGCCTGACGGTAGACAAATTCCTCGATCACGCCGCCAAGTGGTTCCATGATCGCGAGGTCGTCGGCGCCGAAGCGGGCCATGTGCTCGCGCGCGCCACTTATGCCGGGCTCAGGGACCGCAGCAACCGGATGTCAGGCGCGCTAGCGGCGCTCGGCATGACCCGGGGCGACCGTGTCGCGACGCTCGCCTGGAACACGCCGCATCATCTCGAACTCTATTATGCCGCGATGGGGATCGGGCTGGTCTGCCATACGCTCAATCCGCGGCTGACCGTCGCGCATCTTGCCGCGATGATCGACGAGGCCGAGGACCGCGTGCTGGCGGTAGCGGCCGACCTGATACCGCTCGCGAGCGAACTGGTCGCGGCGTGCCGGTCGATCGACCATGTCGTCGTGCTCGACAATCCGGCGTTCGACATCGCCGCGGTCGGCCGGGCGGACCTAGGGGTGTGGAGCCATGACGCGCTGCTCGACGCGCACGGCGCCGAGGTGGCGTGGGGCGGGTTCGACGAGACTCTGCCGGCAGGGCTCTGCTACACGTCCGGCACGACCGGCAGTCCCAAGGGCGTGGTCTACACCCACCGCTCGAATTACCTTCACACGCTGCGCGCGCTCCAGGCCGATGCGATTGCGCTGACCGCGCGCGATGTCCTGTTGCTCGCGGTGCCGATGTTCCACGCCAACGGCTGGGGGCTGCCATTCGCCGCGCCGGCGGCGGGCACCAAGCTGGTGTTGCCGGGGCGCGTGATCGACGGCGCGAGCCTGGCGCGATTGATCCGAGGCGAGGACGTGACAGTGGCGGTCGGGGTGCAGACGGTATGGCTGGCGCTCGCCGACCATGTCGAGGCGACCGGGATCGCCTTGCCCAGCCTGAAACGCGTGGTGATCGGCGGGTCGACTTGTCCCGACGCGCTGATCCGGCGGCTCGAGGACAAGCTCGGTGCCGAAGTGCAGACGAGCTGGGGGATGACCGAGCTGTCGCCGGTAGGCACGATCGCCTCGCCCGGCACGACCGATCCCGCCCGTGGCTCGGGGCGGCCGCCGATCGGGCTCGATCTCAAGTTGACCGATGCCGATGGGACGACCTTGCCCGAGCAGCGCGGCGTCCAGGGCCATCTCAAGGTCAAGGGCGCGAGCGTCATCGACCGCTATTTCCGTGCCGATAGCGATGCGCTCGATGAGGAAGGGTATTTCGACACCGGCGACCTCGCGACGATCGACGAAGCGGGCAACCTCACCATCTGCGGGCGTGGCAAGGATCTGATCAAGTCGGGCGGCGAGTGGATCAATCCCAATGAGATCGAAGCGATCGTCGGCACGCATCCGGCGGTGCGCCATGTCGCGGTGATCGGTCGGTTCGATGCCAAATGGGGCGAGCGCCCGGTGCTGATCGTCGAAAGCGACGGCAAGGCCGACGCGCGCGTATTGCTCGACCTGCTCCGCGGCAAGGTCGCCGATTGGTGGATTCCCGATCGCGTCGCCGAAATCGCGGCGATGCCGCTCGCCGCCTCGGGCAAGATCGACAAGAACCGGCTGCGCGCGGATTACGAGGCGGGGAAGATCGCGTCTGTGCTGATGGGGCGGTAAGAAGCCGCGCCCGGCTCAACCGATACGCTTCCCCGGCGAAGGCCGGGGCCTAGCCGCAACGCACTATCGACGACGGGATGCCATCTCAACTTCGTCGAGACTGGGCCCCGGCCTTCGCCGGGGAGGCGTTCAGCGGGGAGGGTCGGACGCTCCCGCTACCCGATCAATCGCAGCCGGCCGCCCTGTGCGGAATCTTCGGCGCGGCCAGGCCGACATTCCAGTTCCAGGCGAACTTGCCGGTTGCTTTCTTGCGGCACATCACCGCCTCGTTGAGCGCATACATGCCGGGCATCAGAACCTTGCTCGGCTCCGGCGTCGCGGTGAAGTGCATGTAATTGGCGGCCGCACCATACGCCGGCCAGGCCGGCGCCTTGGCCGCGACCGGATTGCCGTCGCGCGCGAAGCTGGTCCAGTAATCGAGCATCGCGTCGGACAGCGCATGCTCCTCGGGCGTGTCGGGTATCTTGGGCCAATTAGGGCCGAGAGTATCGGTCGTGCCGAACACATAGGGCAATTCACTAGCGTGGAAGGCGTGCAGCCCAGCGCTGTCCATTGCCGGATAGCCATGGTCGAAAAGATAGAGATAGGCGCGCTGGCCGATCGCGGTCTGCTTGCGCGCCATCCGCTCGGCGGTCCAGCCGTAGAGCCCGTCGCGCGTGGTGGCGATGATGCTCTCTTTGTAATCGGCCGCCGGGTAGAGCTTGAGAAACGCGTCGGCGAGGTCGCCATAGCGATCGCGGATCGTCGCCTCATAGTCGGCCGCCGTCGCGGGCGGCTTGGGCGCCAGCATCATCAACGAGCGGATCTCGCCCTGGTTAAACCCGGCGAGCAGCGGGACGGGTGCCTGCTTGCCCTGGTCGAACGCCTCGACCATCTGCTGCGGTAGGACGAGGCCGTCGACCGTGCCCCAGGGGCCGTAGCCGAGCTTGGCGGCGCTATCGGTGATCGCCTGCGCGTCGATCCCGCGCAGTGCGGCGATATCTGGCGCCTGGAGCGTGCCGCCGAGCATTTGGCCGGCCGCTTCCCCCGATGGTGCGCCGTAGACCGCTTTCTTCAGCTCCGGCATCGAGATCATGTACCCGCTTTCGGCGATCGCCTTGCTGTAGAGCCCGCGCGCGAGCGGCGATTCGAGCAGGTACATCACGCTGAGCGCACCGGCGGACTCGCCCGCGATCGTCACGTTCTTCGGGTCGCCGCCGAACGCCGCGATATTGTGCTTGACCCAGCCCAGCGCGGCGATCTGGTCGAGCAGGCCGTAATTGCCCGATACGTGCTGCGGCGATTCCGCGGTGAGCCCAGGATGCGCGAGCCAGCCCAGTACGCCGAGGCGATAATTGATCGAGACGACGATGATGCCGCGCTCGGCCATCCTGCGGCCGTCATAGGTCGCCTCGCGGCTCGATCCGCTGACCAGCGCGCCGCCGTGAATCCAGAAAAAGACCGGTGCGTTTTTCGCATTCCTGGGCGTCCAGATGTTGAGCGTCAGGCAATCCTCGCTGACCGGGAGCGGTGCTGCGGGGGAATAGACCGAGGCCGATTTGCCCTGCGGCTGGACGCAGGCGGGTCCGAACGCGGTGGCATCACGCACCGTTTTCCAGCGCTGCCTCGGTGCGGGCGGCCGCCAGCGCATCGCGCCGATCGGGGGGACGGCATAGGGGATGCCCTTGAACGCCTGGATGTCGCCATCGGTCGCGCCGCGCACGGCGCCCGACGGCGCATCGACCACCGGACCTGATTGCGCGGAAACCGGGGCAGCCACGAGCAGCGCGCCAAGCGCCAGCGGCGAAGGAAATCGGGTCATGCCGGGGTCCCTTGTTCGTGCGCCCGGATTACGCGGGCGAGCCAGAGGAAGAGCAGGATCGCGACCGGATAGACCGGCACGAGTGTGTAGAGCGCGGTGCGCAGCGAATGCGTATCGCCGGCCGCCTTGAACCAGTCGCTCGCGGCGCCGACCCAGGTCGGCCCAAGGCCAAGCCCGATGAAGTTCATCACCAGCAGCAGCAATGCGCCCGCCAGCACGCGCTGGTCGGGCCGTACTTCCTCCTGCACCAGCGCGACGGAGCAGGAGAGATAGACGTAGTTGAACAACATGGTGATGGTCAGCAGGACGAGCGCGAGCGGCCAGCCCGGCGCCCAGACGAAGGCCGCATAAAAAGGCATCGCGACGATCAGCGACAATGCCGGTGCGATCGCATAGACGCGGCGCGAATGGCGCGTGAAGCGGTCGATCACGCGGCCCGATACCAACATCCCCGAACACATGCCGACCAGCACGACGATCGCGTACCAGACCGCGATCTGCTGCAAGGTCATGCCCTTTTCCCGGATCAGGAACAGCACCGCGAAATTGCCAAGGCCATAGGTCACGAATTGCGTCGCGCCGCTGCCCAAAGCGGCGAGCATCAAGATCGGATGAGTGAAGAACATGCCGATGGTCGGCCAGAAGCGTGCCTTGGCTGAAACTTCCTGCACCATAGGATCGGTCGCGCCGCGCACCGGCTCGCGCAGGAACAGGCGGACCAGGATGGCGGTGACGACGCCGATCGCGCCGATCGCGATGAACGCGTCACGCCAGTGGAAAAAGGCGGCGATCGACGCGCCGAACGCGATCCCGAGCGCCGCGCCGATCGGCGGCCCGAGATTGTAGATGCCGAACGCGATGCCGCGGCGTCCCGGCGGGAAAGTATCGGTGATCAGCGCGTAGGATGGTGGCACGCCGCCCGCCTCCCCGAACCCCACCGTCATTCGTGCGGCGACCAGCTGAGGATAGGTGGCCGCGAGCCCGCAAGCGGTGGTCGCCCCGCTCCAGATCGCGCAGGCGAGCGCGACGATGGTGATACGGTTCGAGCGGTCGGCTAGCCAGCCGATCGGGATGGCGATGAAGCAATAGAAGAAGGCGAAATAGAGCCCACCGATCAGCCCGAGCTGGCCGTCCGTAATGTGCAGATCGTCCTGGATCGGCTTGGCCAGAATGCCGAGCAGTTGGCGATCGAGGAAATTGAGCACATAGACGAAGGTCAGCGTGCCGAGCATGACCCACGCCCGGGCCGAGGTGGCGGGGGCAGGGGAGGGCGCCGTCGCGATCGTCGCGGCCATTACCGGACTCGCCGGAAGGATGCGCCATACCGGGCGCGGCCGCGTGGCGGACCGAGTGCCGTCAGAAAATCCAATATCCTCTCCCCGGCTTTTGCCCGTCTTTCCCGCATGATGGTGGCAAGCTGCGGCGGGAGTCAACATATACATTATCACGAGGGTGAATATTGTTGGATGCTGCGAAATGCTTGACGCTGATGGACGAGGCTGGAAGGACCATGATCGTGACCAAGACCACCCCACCGCCGCGCCGGTCGCGCAAGGCCGAACAACGCGCGGAAACGATGGAGCAGATTTTTGACGCCGCCGAGGGGCTGTTCGCTCAGCACGGCCTCTACGGCACGACGCTGAAGGACGTCGCCAAGCAGGTCGGCGTCCATCACACATTGCTCAATTACTATTTCGCCGACAAGAAAGCGCTGTTCGACGCGGTGTTTGCGCGTCGCGCGGTCGTGACGCGCGACCTCAGGATGAAGGTGCTCGACGATTACGAAGCGTCATGCGGCGGTAAGCCTACCGTCGAAGGCGCACTGCATGCCTTCCTCGATACCGATCTCGACCTTTACGGCAATGGCGGGGAAGGGTGGAGGAACTATGCCAAGCTGGGCGCCCAGGTCGCCAACACTCCTGAATGGGGTGCCGAATTGATGGACAAGCATTTCGATCCCGTCGTGCTGCGGCTGATCGATCTGCTCAAGAAGGCGCTTCCCGATTGCGCCGAGGCCGACATCTTCTGGGGATACCATTTCGTGACTGGCGCGCTGATGCTCACGCTCGCACGCACTGGCCGGATTGATAAATTGTCGGGCGGGGTGGCACGGTCGGATGATTTCGCAGCGATCAAGCAACGCATGGCGAAGTTCATGGCCGCCGGTTTCCGTGAGATCTGCGGCTGATTCCCTGGCGGATGCGCTTTGCGTGGCGCGCATCCAACTTCATTGCCAGGCCAGTGCGCATTCACCGCGGCTTCGAACATCTCATCCGTTACGGTCAGCAAGCCACTCGCGCATCGCGCCAGTGACCTGCTCTGGCGCTTCCCAAGGGGCGAAATGTCCCACGCCCTCCAGCTTCTTGAGCGTCAGATCGGGGACCAGCGCCTCGATGCCCCCCAGCTGCACCGGCAACAGCGCCTTGTCGTCCATTCCCCAGATCACCAGGGTCGGCGCCTTGAGCGGCGGGAACGGGCCGCTGAGGAACGCCGGGCGCTCAGGCGTCTCGTCCATCGCCGGCACGAGCAGGGTGCTCGCCCGGTACCAGTTGAGCATCGCGGTCATCGCGCCCGGCTGGCCCCATTGTTCGAGATAGACCGGCTTTTCGTCCTTCACTTTCTCGAAGTCCGTATGGCGCATGAAACTGCCGTCGAAGAACGCCGACAGGCCGATCGAATCGATATGCTTTTCGAGGTCGGTGTTGCGAAAGGCGCGGATGTACTGGCTCGCTTCGCGCTGCGCCATGTCGTCGAACATGGATCGCTGGAAGATGAAGGGATGCGGCGCGTTGATGATGATCAACCGCGCAACGCGATCGGGATGGTTGAGCGCCGCCATCCACGCGATCGCGCCTCCCCAATCATGCCCGACCAGGGTGAAGCGTTCGAGATCGAACCGGTCGGCCAGCGCGATCACGTCGGCAACCGGTTTGTCGGCGGTGTAATTCTCGACGCCCTCGGGCTTGGACGATCTGGCGAAGCCGCGCTGGTCGGGAGCGAGAACGAAATGGTCCTCGGCGAGGTCGGCGATCTGGTGCCGCCAGGTGCGATGCGACTCGGGAAAGCCGTGGAGCAGGATGATCGCCGGATTGGTCGGATGGCCAGCTACCGCTACGTCAAGCTCGACTCCCGTAGGCAACGCCACTCGCTGCAGCTCGAAATCCGCCATCGCTCTCTCCCATTGTCGCGGTGACCCTGCCTCCATACCGCATATTCGACAAGAGCGAGTGTCGTCAGGGGGCGACGGCAGGCGAGGACATGCCTGGCTCCCAGTCGACCGCTTCGATCCTTCCGAGCAACACGCTCCAGCACAGCACGCCGAACAGGGCGACAGCGGCGGCGATCCCGAACGCCGCGCCGAAATTGCCGTTCCGATCGACCAGGAAACCGGTCAGCGCCGGCGCGATGATTCCCGACAGATTGCCGATGCAATTCTGGAATCCGATCCAGCGTCCCGCCGCACTAGGCCCGGCGAGCGTCTGGCCGGTCGCGAACAGATTGGCACTGGTGGCACCGCTCGCGATGCTGCTGACGAACAAGGCCGCGATCGCGACACTCGCGCTGCCGATCGCTGCCGCCAGCATGCAGCCGGCCGTCACCAGCAGGCCGCCGACCAGCATCGTCTTTCGCGCGCGATTTGTGGTAGCGCCGGCCGTGATCCAGCGGTCAGGCAGATAGCCGAAGGCGACCGCGCTGACGGCGCTGACGAGATAGAAGAAGCCGCCAAGCGTCGCCATCTGGACGATCGACAGGCCGTGCACCTTGACCAAGTAGATCGGCAGCCAGGCGAGCATGAAATAGAAACTGTAATTGATGCAGAAATGCCCGATTGCCGCGACGATCGCCGGCCGGCGCCGTGCGATCTCCAGCAATGATGGTCCGGGCGCCGTCGAATCATGAATGCGCGGCGCGTCGCGCTTGAGCGACAGCCAGGGCACAAGCCACAATAGCGACACCGCGCCGAACAGGATGAAGCTCGCGCGCCATCCCCAGGATGCCATCATCAGGCCACCGGCATAGGTGCCGAACGCCGGACCGATCGACAGGCCGACAGCGGTCGACGCATTGGCCTGGCCGAACCGCTCGGGCGGAATATGGTCGGTGATCAGCTTCGAACTGCACGGAAAGGCGGCGCTTTCGCCAAGCCCGAGCACCAGCCGCAGCACCAGCAACGCCGCGAACCCATGGACCAGCCCGACCATCATCGTCGCGACTGCCCATAAAGCGAGTCCGGCGGCGAGCACGCGATAGCTGCAATAACGCTGCGCCAGCCAGCCGGCGAGAAGCTGCGAGGGTGCGTAGGTCCAGAAGAAGGCGGACACGAGCAGACCAAACTGGGTGTTGGTCAGCCCCATCTCGGTCTTGATCAGCGGTCCGGCGGTCGCGAGATTGCCGCGGTCGACATAGTTGATGAAGATCGCGACGCCGAGCAGCAGCACGAGTGCGCGGGCATGTCCGGTTCGCGCGGGTAACAGCGCGGCACTCGCCATGGCGCATCCCCTCCCAGGAAAGGGAGGCTGCGCCTGCCATTCGGACCCGTCAAACCAAAACGCCAAGGCAATGATTGTGGGGTGATGTCCAGGCGGACCTCAGCGTTCTTCCTAACCGAATTCGGGGAAGACTCGGGGAACGTCCGGAAGGCGCACGGGCCTGCCGTCAGGGATAGGTCGCGGTCTTCGGGATTTCCGGGATCGGGATGAACTCCTTCTCGTCGCCGGGAACCTTGGCGAAGCGGCCGGCTTTCCAGTCTTCCTTGGCCTGCTGGATACGATCCTTGCGCGAGCTGACGAAGTTCCACCAGACGTGGCGCTCGGTCGCGAACGCCTCGCCACCGCACAACATCACGCGGCCGCCATTGGCCGAACGCAGGGTCATCGCGACGCCCGGCTTCAGCACGTAGAGCGTGTTGATCGCCATCGGCATCCCGTCGATCTCGGCCTCGCCGATCGCCAGATAGACCGCGCGCTCGTCGGCGCCGGCGTCGATCGGCATGCTGGCGCCGGGCGCGAGCAGGATGTCGGCATAGATGGTGTCGGCATAGACGGTGGTCGGCGCACGCTGACCCCACAGCTCGCCCATGATGATTCGCGCGGTGGCGCCGTGCGCTTCGATCAAGGGAAGCTCGGCCTTGGCGACATGTTCGAACGCCGGGTCGATCTCTTCCTTGTCCTCGGGCATCGCGATCCAGGTCTGAATGCCCGATAATTCCGGCCCGTGCGCTCGCTCGTCACCGGGCGAACGCTCGGAATGCGCGATGCCATGGCCGGCGGTCATCAGGTTGACCGCACCCGGCTCGATCCGCGCGAAGGTGCTGATCGAATCGCGATGATCGATCGCGCCGGCGAACAGATAGGTGACGGTCGCCAGGTTGATGTGCGGGTGCGGGCGCACGTCGATGCCGGTGCCGATATCGAGATGCGCCGGGCCCATCTGGTCGAAGAAGATGAAAGGACCGACCATCTGGTGCGGCTTGGACGGCAGCGTGCGGTGCACCTTGAACCCGCCCAGGTCATGCGTCGTGGGGGTGATGATGCGGTCGATCAGATCGTCGTTGGTCATGCCGTCACCTCTGCCAGAATGTCGATCAGGTCTTCGGGGAAATATTGCTCGCCGAGCGCGGGGAGCTCGTGCGGCGCGACCCAGCGCCAGTGCTGCATCACGCGTTGCTCGAGTTCGGTATGTCCGCCCGCGTCGATCTCGCGAGCCTCGGTACGCACCAGGAAATAGCGCTCGTCGGCGGTCACCTCGACTCCCTCGATCGTCAGGAAGTCGGCGGTCCGCTGCAGGATTTCGGGGCCGGGATCGGCGATGATGCCGGTCTCCTCGTACAATTCGCGCCGCGCCGCCGCTTCGTAGCTCTCGCCCGGATCGACCGCGCCGCCGGGCGTGCACCAGAAGGGTGGGCGCCCGTCCTCGGGCGTGAAGCGGAACATCAATAGCCGGCCGTGCTGGTCGACCAGCAGGATGCGCGCGGCGGGGCGGGGAATACGGTGGGCCATCGCAGCGATCCTTAACCGCTCACGACGTCGAGCGGGAGTGGCGTCGCGGAAACGCTGCGTTCGCGTCAGGCGGCGTCGAGTTCGGGATAGTACCGGAAAATGCCGTCGGTGTTGAACGCGATGCGGCGGTCGCTTTCGAGGTATGCCGCGATCCCCGGCAGTTCGGCGACGCGATCGTGGAGCGCGACGAGCGCCGGATAGTCGCCTTCGACCGCCTTCATCCTTTTGGGGAACATGTAGCGTAGTCCCTCGATCAGCTGGAAAAGCGACGTGTCGACATGGCTCCAGCGCGTACCCACCGTCCAGTCGCCGTCATTGTGGCGCGCGGCTTTCTCGAAATAGCCCAGGAATTTGGGGATGCGCTTATCGCGGAATCCCTTGGCGGCCCGCGCCGCTTCGTCCTTCTGGTCGTCATAATAATCGTCGAGCGCGACCGGGTGATGGACGTTGTGCACCTCGGCGACGATGTCGGTGACGGTCAGCTGGAGCTGCTGCGCCCAGAATCGGTCGGCGTCATTGACCGGACCGATCGCCTCGTGCCGGCTGGCGAGGAAGAACAATATGTCGGCGACCTGCGCGACGGTGAAGCCAGGCATCGACAGATAGGGTGGGGCGAAGGGGCCACGGCGATCATGCCCCTTCATGTCGTCGATCAGCGCGTCGACGCCCTCGTCGCGTGCGCAGTCGATATAGGGGACGTGCGCCGCCTCCATCGCCAACCGCACGAACTCGCCGCGACCCTGGATCGAGGGCCAGTACCACAGCCGATAAGGCTCCATGTCATTCTCCCGGTGCGCGCGCCCGGATCGCGAGCGCGTGGATGCGCGAGGACAACAGATCGGCGAGCGCATGGTTCACCAGCCGCTGGCGCGCTACGCGATTGAGCCCGACGAAGCGCTCGCTTTCGACGACGACGGTGAAGTGCGATTCGCCCGTCCCGTCATCGCCCATATGGCCGGCATGATGGTGACTATCGTTGATCACTTCGAGCTGCGACGGCGCGAGCTGGTCGGTCAGACGAGCGGCGATGATTTCGGCCAGCGGGCCGGTAGCGGTGTCGGTCATGGTTCTTATATAGGACCCTTTTTCCCCCGGAGACACCGTGGCTCGCACGCCCCCGCACGACCGACCCAACACCCGCTTCCACGGCCGTGTGGCAGGGACGGGAAGGCTGTGCGCGGAGCCGGGATGCGACCAGGCGGGCGAGTTCCGCGCGCCGCCGCTGGAGGGCGCGCCGCCGGGACGCGACGGGCCGGCCGAGTATCGCTGGCTGTGTCTCGACCACGTCCGCGCCTTCAATTCGCGGTACAATTTCTTCAACGGGATGAGCCCCGACGAGATCCACGAGGCGCAGCGGCCTTACGCCGGCTGGGAGCGCGAGACGCGCGCCTTCGCTGCCAATGGTGCCGACCGTCCGCCGCGCTGGGCCGATTTCAGCGACCCGCTCGACGCGATCGGCGCCCGCTTCCGCGAGCGGATGGCGAACGAGCGGCAGCGCCAGGATGGCAAGCCTTTGTCGGGCGCCGACCGCCGCGCGCTGAACGTGCTGGGGCTGGACCAGGACACCGATCGCCGCGGCTTGCGCCAGCGCTATTCCGAGCTGGTGCGCAAATTCCATCCCGATCGCAACGGCGGCGACCGCAGCATGGAAAAGGCGCTGCAGGAAGTGATCGCAGCCTACCAGCATCTGAAGTCGGCGCCGGCGTTTGCGTGACTCCTGAAATCCTCCCCGTGCCGGGGAGCATTTAAGTGGGGCGGAACTTGACCTACGCCCCCCGTCCGCCGCAAAGCCCGGAAACGATGAAACGCTACACCGGACAAGACCGCTCGATCACGCAAAACTGGCGCCCGGCCACCCAGGCGGTGCGCGGCGGGACGGTGCGATCGGAATTCGGGGAGACGTCCGAAGCGCTCTTCCTGACCTCCGGCTATGCCTATGATTGCGCGGGCGATGCCGCCGCGCGATTCGCGGGCGAACAGCAGGGCATGACGTATTCGCGCCTGCAGAACCCGACGGTGCAGATGCTCGAAGAGCGCATTGCTTTGCTCGAAGGGGCAGAGGCCTGTCGGGCGATGGCGACGGGCATGGCGGCGATGACCGCGGCCTTGCTGTGCCAGCTGCAGACCGGCGATCACGTCGTCGCGGGCCGCGCGGCGTTCGGATCGTGCCGCTGGCTGGTCGACACCTTGCTGCCCAAATTCGGCATCCAGACGACGGTGATCGATGCGCGCGATCCGCAGCAGTTCATCGATGCGACCCGTCCCGAGACCAAGGTCTATTTCTTCGAAACGCCGGCCAACCCGACAATGGATGTGGTCGACCTGGAAGCGGTGTGCGGCATTGCCAGGGAACGCGGCATCGTCTCGGTGGTCGACAACGCCTTCGCGACGCCGGTGCTGCAGCGGCCGCTCGATTTCGGTGCGGACGTCGTCGCTTATTCGGCGACCAAGCTGATGGACGGGCAAGGCCGTGTGCTCGCCGGCGCGGTGTGCGGCAGCGAGGAGTTCATCGAGAACACTTTGCTCGCTTTCACCCGCAACACCGGGCCGACCTTGTCGCCGTTCAATGCCTGGGTGGTGCTGAAAGGGCTCGAGACGCTCGATCTGCGCGCGCGCCGACAGAGCGAGAATGCGCTCAAGGTCGGGCGATTCCTCGAAGGCCGCGTGCCGCGCATCCTCCACCCCGGCCTGCCGAGCCATCCGCAGCACAATCTCGCAATGCGGCAGATGGATGCTACAGGCCCGATCTTCGCGTTCGAGGTGGACGGCGGACGGACACAGGCGCACGGCCTGCTCGACGCGCTCGCGCTCATCGACATCTCGAACAATATCGGCGATTCTCGCTCGCTGATGACGCACCCTGCCTCGACCACGCATGCCGGCGTGAGCGAGGAACGGCGGCTGGAAATGGGCGTGACCGAGGGGATGTTGCGGCTGAACGTCGGGTTGGAAGATCCTGACGATGTGATCGACGACCTCGACCAGGCGTTGAAGGCAGTCAGCTTGTGAGGAACGAGGCTTGAGCGACGCGATGAAGGCGCTGTTCCCCAATGTCGCGGAAACGCGCGGGGTGGTCGTGCGCGTCTCGGTCAGCTTCCTGCCCGAACAGTCCGAGCCCGATCGCGGCCGCTGGTTCTGGGCCTATCACGTGCGCATCGAAAACGAGTCGCCGGCGACGATCCAGCTGCTGACGCGGCATTGGGTGATCACCGACGGGCGCGGTGCGCGGCATTCGGTCGAGGGCGAAGGCGTGGTCGGCGAACAGCCGGTGATTGCCCCTGGCGCGAGCTTCGATTACGTTTCGGGCTGCCCGCTCGCGACCCCGACCGGGGCGATGCAGGGCAGCTATCACATGATCGCCGAGGACGGCTCGGCGTTCGACGTCGACATTCCCCGCTTCGCGTTGCTCGCGCCGGCGGTGGGGGCATGACGGTCGCATGAAGCGCACGCATCTTCCTCTCAACGGCCTGCGCGTGCTCGACGCCGCGGCCCGCCATCTCTCCTTCACTCGTGCCGCCGACGAGCTCGCGGTGACGCCGGCCGCGGTCGGGCAGCAGATTCGCGCACTCGAGGATACGCTCGGCGTGGTGCTGTTCCGCCGCACGACCAAGGGCCTGGAACTGACGCCCGAAGGCGAGGCCGGGCTCGACGCGTTGCGCCAGGGTTTCCTGCAATTCGAGGAAGCGGTCCGCGCGATGCAGGCCGGCCAGTCGTCCAAGTCGCTGACCATCGCCGCGCCGCGCGACGTGCTGCATTGCTGGCTGATGCCGCGCCTCGCCGAGATCAGCGCGGCCGATGGCGAGATGCGCTTCATGCTGATCGCCGCCGACGAGGAACTCGATTTCACCCAGGCCAATCTCGACCTCGCGATCCGCTGGGGTGAGGGGCCAGGCGAGCATGAGGGCGAGGCGCTCGAATCCGAGGGCATGATCACCGTGCAGCGGCCGGGCGGTGGCGCCGATACGCGGATTTCCTGGCCGGGCTGCCTCAACGACGATGCCGTGTCGCTGGTGCGGGTCGCCGATGCCGGGCTGGCGATCGACGCCGCGGCCGAAGGATTGGGACGCGCGACCGTGCCCGAACTGCTCGCGCGGCGCGACATTGCCGCCGGGCGCATCGTCGCGGTGGGTGAGGCCAAGCCGTACCGACTGGGCTATTGGCTCGTCGCCCCGTTGCCGCAGTGGCGGCAGAAGAAGGTCAAGGCGCTGGTGGAGGCGTTGGGCGCGTGACGCTGCCGGTCATGACGACCGAACGGCTGATCCTCCGACCGCTCAGGATCGAGGACGCCGAGGCGCTTCACCCGATGTATTCGGACGTCGAGGCCAACACCTACGGCTCGCATCCCGCGACCACGACTCTGGAGGAAAGCCGCGCCCGGCTCGAACGCGGCATCGCCGACCACACCTGGCGCGCCTGGGCGGTGACGCTGAAAGGCGATGACACGGCGATCGGCACCGTCGCCTGCTACGAGAAGCGCCAGGGCAAGGTGACCGAGATCGGCTATGTGCTGAAGCGCGCCTATTGGGGGCGCGGCATCGTCACCGAGGCGGTCGCGGCGATGATCGACCTGTTGTTCGCCGAAGGCCAGCGCCGGGTGTTCGCCGATACCGATCCCGACAACAAGGCGTCGACGGCGGTGCTCGAACGGTTGGGATTCACGCTCGAGGCGCGGCTGCGTGCCGAATGGGACACGCATATCGGTGTGCGCGACAGCCTGATCTGGGGATTGCTGGAGGACGAATGGAAGGCCGCCCGCCCCCGAACCTGAAAGATCCGGGCGAACTCGCCGCCTATCGCCGCGAACTGCGTGGCGTCGCCAGCGGCGTGCGCTGGGGCGGGATCGGGATCACCTTGATCGGCGCGGTGGTCGCCGCGCTGCGCGCCTGGGCCTGGCCGGCGATCCCTGCGCTGATTCCGATGATCGTTGTCGCTTGGGGCATGCTGCTGATGCTGACCGCGATCGCACTGCGGGCGGCCTATCACGCACGCCGGATACGCGGACAGTAGAGGGGCGATGGCTTCAAACCTTCTCCCCTTGTGGGAGAAGGATACCGCAGCTTGGCAGCTTGCTGCCTAGCGAAGGTTGGATGAGGGGTGGCGGCGCGCGGCGCCGCGCGACCGCTTCGCTGTCGCTCCCCTCATCCTCCCATTGCTGACGCAATGGGCGTCCCCTTGTCCCCAAGGGGAGAAGGGATTTTTCCTTCCTTCATTGCCCTATCGAAGTCGAAATAGGTCGCTCGTCAGTTCGGCAAGGGTCCGTCCGCCAACAGTACCAGTGCCCGTGTCATCAGCATGATGAGCCGGTTCTCCTCGACGCCGGCGTCGTTCCGATGCCAGCCGGCGGCGATCGCCAGCCAGCGCCCGTCCTTGCGCCTGACTAGGAAATTGAGCGTGACGACGCCCGGTTCCGAGCCGCCCTTGAACCCGACATAATCGAACTTGCCGCGCGTGGCGGGATCGATCCCGGCATTGATCGCCAGCAACGCCAAAGGCGTTTCCCCACCCTCCTTGCGGAGCCAGTCGAACATCCCGGCAGTCTCGGCGGGACTGGCGAACCATTCGAGCGTATCGATCTTGCTCGGCTTCCCGGCGAACATCATCGGATCGACCGGCGTCGTCCGCAGCCGTTGAGCATTGCCGTCGAGCAGTTTGCGCCGCGCCGACGGCGTCAGCGAGCTCGCCCATTGTGCCGCGAGATCGGCATTGGCGGGACTTTTCAGTGCGAACATCTGTCGCGTGGTCAGCATTGGCGCAAGACCGGGCGCACCCGCTTGGGTGACAAAGCGATCTAGGCGCTCGCCCTCGATGGTCACAAGCGTGTCGGTTGCAGTGTTGTCGCTGATCGAGATCATCAGGGTAGCGAGCGTCTGGATCGTCACGGGGCTGCCCGCCGGCCAGTTCTGCGTAATGCCCGAGGGCAGCGACGCGGGACCGACCGGCACCACATCGCTCCACTTGCGCTCGCCTGTACCCACCTCGCGCGCCAGCTCGCCGAGTACCCAGAGCTTGAACGCCGAGCCGAGCGGCAGCGTCTGGTCGGGCGCGATTCCGGCTACCAATCGGGGCACACCTCCACCGAGCGCGTAGATGCCGAGGCCGGTCGTCCCAGGCAGCGCGCGAATATCGGCGGCGAGCTTGACGAGCGTATCCCCCGTCATCTCGGGGCCGGTGAACAGCAGCCCGACGACCTGATGCGGTGCCGCCGGATCGATCGCGATTTGCGCATTGACGATACCGCGCTCGAACCGGACCCGCAGATCGGCCGAGAAGGGCGTGACGGCGGTCAGTCGGTCGATCGCCAGCGGCTTGCCCATCTGTGCGGTCATCGCCGTCACGACCGCGTCCCATTTCGCCTTGGGAAGCGCGGCGTGGAAGCTCGGCGCGAAATAGCCGTCAAAATCGCCGCTGCCGACGACTACCCCGATCAACTCCTGCGAACGGGCGGTCAGCGACGGATCGGCCGTAGAAGCCGCCGCCGCAGGGGGCGTCTGGGCGGTCGCGACGCCGGGGACGGAGGCGATGAGAAGCGCCAATAAAGCGAGGATGCGCACGACGTTCCGTACCTCCCTAAAGCTCCCGACGACCGGCCCGACGCCGGAGGATAATCAGGCGTCGATCGCTTCCTCGTCGAGCCGCGCAGCATTTTCCTGGATGAAGGCGAAGCGGTGCGCCGGGTTGGTGCCCATCAGCCGGTCGACCAGATCCTTCACGCCGGCGCGTTCTTCATATTCCTGCGGCAAGGTGATGCGGATCAGCCCGCGCGAGTCGGGATTCATCGTCGTTTCCTTGAGCTGGTTGGGGTTCATCTCGCCCAATCCCTTGAACCGGCTGACCTCGACCTTCTTGCCCTTGAACTCCTTGGCCTCGAGCTCGGCGCGATGCGCATCGTCGCGGGCGTACAGGCTCTTGGTGCCGGCGGTCAGGCGATAGAGCGGCGGCTGCGCGAGATAGAGGTGCCCGCGCCGGACGATGTCCGGCATTTCCTGAAAGAAGAAGGTCATCAGCAAGGTTGCGATATGCGCGCCGTCGACATCGGCATCGGTCATGATGATCACGCGTTCGTAGCGCAGATTGTCGGGCTCGCAGTCCTTGCGCGTGCCGCACCCCAGCGCCAAGGTCAGGTCGGCAATCTCCTGGTTGGCGAAGATCTTGGCGCTGGTCGCCGAGGCGACGTTGAGTATCTTGCCGCGGATCGGCAGGATCGCCTGGGTCTTGCGATCGCGCGCCTGTTTGGCGGAGCCGCCGGCCGAATCACCCTCGACGATGAAGATCTCGGTGCCGGCAGGATCGTCGGCCGAACAATCGGTCAGCTTGCCGGGCAGGCGCAGCTTGCGCCCCGAGGTCGCCGACTTGCGCTTGACCTCACGCTCCTGCTTGCGGCGCAGGCGCTCGTCCATTCGTTCGAGGACATAGCCGAGCAATGCCTTGCCGCGGTCCATATTGTCCGAAAGGAAATGGTCGAAATGGTCGCGCACGGCGCGCTCGACCATGGTCGCCGCTTCGGGACTGGTGAGACGATCCTTGGTCTGGCTCTGGAATTGCGGTTCGCGAATGAAGACCGAGAGCATCAGTTCGCATCCGGTCATCACGTCGTCGGCGGTGATGTCCTTGGCGCGTTTTTGCCCGACCAATTCACCGAACGCGCGGATGCCGCGGACCAGCGCGGCGCGCAGGCCGGCTTCGTGCGTGCCGCCGTCCGGGGTCGGGATGGTGTTGCAATACCAGCTATAGCTGCCGTCGGACCACAAGGGCCAGGCGACCGCCCATTCGACGCGGCCCTGTTGCTCGCCCGGAAAATCCTGGCTGCCGGAGAAAAAGTTGGCGGTGGCGCATTCGCGGTCGCCAATCTGCTCCTTGAGATGATCGGCCAGGCCGCCGGGGAATTGGAACACCGCCTCGGCCGGCGTGTCGTCGGTGATGAGTTCGGGGGCGCATTTCCAGCGAATCTCGACGCCGGCGAACAGATAGGCCTTGGAGCGCGCCAATTTGTACAGCCGCGCCGGCTTGAAGTGCAGCTCGGGTCCGAAAATCTCCGGATCGGGCGTGAAGGCGACCGAGGTGCCGCGGCGATTGGGAGTCGGTCCCAGCTTCTCGATCGGGCCGAGCGTCAGCCCCTTGGCGAAACGCTGGCGGAACAGCTCGCGATTGCGCGCGACCTCGATCACCGTGTCCTCGCTCAGCGCATTGACCACGCTGATGCCGACGCCGTGCAGACCGCCCGAGGTTGCGTAAGCCTTGCCGTCGAACTTGCCGCCGGCGTGCAGCATCGAGAGGATCACTTCGAGCGCCGACTTGTCGGGAAATTTGGGATGCGGATCGACCGGCATGCCGCGGCCATTGTCGACGATCGTCAGCCGGTTGCCGACCTCCAGCGTGACCTCGATCCGCGTCGCGTGCCCGGCGACCGCTTCGTCCATCGAATTGTCGAGCACTTCGGCCGCGAGATGATGCATCGCGCGTTCGTCGGTGCCGCCGACATACATGCCGGGGCGGCGGCGCACCGGCTCCAGTCCCTCGAGCACTTCGATCGAGGAGGCGTCATACTCGTTGCCGGGCTTACCGGGGGAAGCGAACAAATCGTCGGACATATGTCACGTATAGGAGGGGGGGAATCCGCTGCAAGGGCCGCGCGCGCGACGGCACCGGCTATCCACAGCAAATCGCGCGCCCGAATGTTCTCCGGACGCGCGATTTGCGTTCATCGATAATCCCGGATCAGCGGACGCGCGGACCGCCGAACGGCAGCGGCGGTGGCGGACGGCGATCGCGACGCGGCAGCTGCGCTTGATAGGCGTGGCCGCAATGCGCGACGCAATAGGGGAACCCCGGGTTCACCTTGTCGCCGCAGAAATGGAAATCGGGCTCGCCGGGATGGCCGAGCGGCCATTTGCAGATCTTGTCGTTGAGATCGAGCAGGCTGGTCTTGCCGGCAATCTCGGGCGACGGCTTGGCGGGGACCAGCCGGCGCGGCGGCGCGGGCGCGATCGGCGGCTGCTGTTCGCCCGGGGCCTGACGCACGAAGCCGCCGGGGCCGACCGAACGCAGGATCGGCTGGGGTGGGGCGTCCGGGGCAGGAACGGCAGGCGTAGCGGGGATTGCCGCCGCGGCGGGGGGTGCCGCCGGGACCGGAGCAGGGGCCGGTGCAGGACGCGGTGCCTCGGCAACCGGCGGCGCGGCCTTCTTGACCGGCGCCGGGGCAGGGGCCGCCGACGCGCTGTCGTCATTGGGCTTCACGGGCGACGGGCGTGATTGCAGGCCCAGGCGATGCGCCTTGCCGATCACCGCATTGCGGCTGACATCGCCCAGCGCCTCGGCGATCTGGCTCGCCGTCATGCCCTTTTCCCACATCGTCCTCAGCGTATCGATGCGGTCGTCGGTCCAGCTCATTCACATTCCTTCCAAAACGTCACCGGACGGTTGCGGGGCATCGCGTCAGCGCCTACCTGCGTGGCCGATGGACGCGCCCACCACTTCCGGTGAGAAAATCACTGTTATGGCACCCCCCGGCGTTCCGGTGATCCGGAGCGTGAACTGGGGTGGCCTGAGAACCCTCTATGTGAAGGAGGTGCGCCGTTTCTTCAAGGTGCACCTGCAGACGATCTGGGCGCCGGCCGCCACGACCTTGCTATTTCTGGTCGTTTTTACCGTCGCGACCGGCGCGAAACGCCCGGTTACGGTCGGCGGCGTCGACATTCCGTTCGGCGACTTCATCGCGCCCGGCCTGATCATCAGCCAGGGAATGATGGGCCCGGCCTTCGCCAATGCCAGCTTCTCGCTGCTGGTCGGCAAGATCCAGGGCACGATCGTCGATTATCTGATGCCGCCCTTGTCGACGATGGAACTGCTTGCGGCGTTGGTCGGCGGAGCGATGACGCGCGCCTTTATCGTCGGCTTCATCGTCTGGGCGGCGATGGCGCTCTATGGCATCGGCGTCTGGCCGCAGCATTTATGGGCAGTGGTGTGGTTCGGCTTCCTCGGCGCGGCGTTTTTGTCGCTGCTTGGCGTGCTGACCTCGATCTGGGCGGACAAGTTCGACCATGCCGCGGCGGTGACCAATTTCGTCATCGTGCCATTGGGACTGTTATCGGGTACCTTCTATTCGGTCGACAAACTGGCGCCGGCATTCCGCGCGTTCAGCCATGGCAACCCGTTCTTCTACATCATCTCGGGGTTCCGCTACGGCTTCCTGGGCACGGCCGACTCGCCGGTGCTCATCGGCAGCGTAGTCGTGTTCGGTCTGGACGTCGTCCTGGCGCTGACCTGCTACTGGCTGCTCAACAAGGGCTGGAAGATCAAGAGCTGACGACCGGCCGACGAACTCGGGAACGCAGTCGACTGAATGGCGGCTGACGGCGGCGTTCAGCCTGTACGCAACATCGCACCGCTATCGCGCGTTATGATCCCACCCAGTGGAGTTCCGGTAACATGCGCATTCTGTTGATATCGGCGGCGAGCCTCGCCGCTCTGAGCGCGGCGCCCGCGACGGCGCAATCCTATAATCCCGATTATTCCGGCAGTTACGGCAACGGCTATGCTCGCACCGCGGTGCCGACGCCGTACCAGGTCCGCTCGATGATCGATGCTGCCGAGCGCCGCGGCGAGATTTCGGACGATCAGGCAAGCAATCTGCGTCAGCAGGCCGACGACCTGGTGCGGCTCGACCGCCGCGCCCAGCGTGATGATAGCGGCTATGTGCGCCGCGATCTCACTCGCCGGACCTTCGCGCTAATGCGTGATCTTCGCGAAGCGCGCGGCGACTCGGGCAGCGATTACGCCTATCGCAGCCGGTCGACCGACTATCCCCGCGCTTATGGTTCGACGCCCCAGGGTGGCTATGACAGTGCCCGGCGTGCGCCCGGCGACGATGACGACCAGCCTTATTCGTCCGCACCGGGCGATTCGTATCGCAGCACGCCGCGCACGGACGATAGCTACACTACATCGCCGTCCTACGATCCCGGCCGTGCCGCCCCGGAGAATTACGATTCCTATCGCGCGCCGTCGCGGAACGAGGATGCCGATCGATCGACGCCACCGGCCGGCGATCCGTACAGCGCGCCGTCGCCGCCTGCAGACGACCAGAGCTATGACGATCCCAATGGGCAGGACGATGGCAACATGCCCCCGCCCGACGACGGTATTTACCGCCCCCGTAACAACTGATCGATAGTGGGTGGCGGCCTGCTCGCCGCCCACCTTGTCCGAGCGACGCCGCGGCGGCTTGCGACGGCATGGTTAGTCATCTTCCATCGGATTGCCGGGCAAGGTGACTGGGTCGTCATGCGCCTTGGGCATGACCCTCCCAACCCATGTCATGGCCTATTCGATCCGGTGGTGTTGACGCTCCATGGCGCTACCAAGTAAATGCCCGCTCCGGGCGGTCCGGGTGGACCGCCCTTTTTGCTTTGCGCAATCCAAGGAGGCCCTGCCCGTGACCATCACTCCGCTCATGCCCGTCTATCCGCGGTGTGGCGTGCGTCCGGTCCGAGGCGAGGGCTGCTATCTGATCGGCGAGCGCGGCGAGCGCTATCTCGATTTCGCCGCCGGCATCGCGGTCAACGCGCTCGGCCATGGCCATCCCAAGCTGACCAAGGCGATCGCCGACCAGGCGGCGACCCTGATGCACGTATCGAACCTGTACGGCAGCCCGCAAGGCGAGCATCTGGCGCAGCGCATCGTCGACATCAGCTTTGCCGACACGGTGTTCTTCACCAATTCGGGAGTCGAGGCGATCGAGTGCGCGATCAAGACGGCGCGTCGCTATCACGACGTGAACGGCAATCCCGAACGCTACAAGCTGATCACGTTCAAGAACGCGTTCCACGGCCGCTCGCTGGGGGCGATCAGCGCCACCGACCAACCCAAGATGCGCGACGGGTTTGAACCGCTGCTGCCGGGCTTCGATTATGCCAGGTTCAACGATCTCGAAGGCGCGCTCGCGCTGATCGACGATGAGACCGCAGGCTTCATGGTCGAGACGGTGCAGGGCGAAGGCGGCATGACCGCCGGCACGCCTGAATTCATCCAGGGCCTGCGCAAGGCGTGCGACGAGCGCGGCTTGTTGCTCATCCTCGACGAGATCCAGTGCGGCTACGGTCGTACCGGCAAGATGTGGGCCTATGAGCATTACGGCATCACGCCCGACATCATGACCGTGGCCAAGGGGATCGGCGGCGGCTTCCCGCTCGGCGCCTGTCTCGCCACCGAGGAAGCGGCCAAGGGCATGGTGATCGGTACCCACGGATCGACCTATGGCGGCAACCCGCTGGCCATGGCGGCGGGCGAAGCGGTGCTCGACGTGATGCTTGAACCGGAGTTTCTGGAGCACGTTACCGCGATGGGCGACCGCCTGCGCGCGGCGTTCGAGCAGCTCATTCCGAACCATGACGATCTGTTCGAGGAAATCCGCGGCAAGGGCCTGATGCTCGGCATCAAGATGAAGGAGCCGGCGGTCAGCCGCGATTTCGTCGCGCATCTGCGCGACAATCACGGCCTGCTGACGGTCGCCGCGGGCGAGAATGTGTTCCGCGTGCTGCCGCCGTTGGTGATCGAGGAAAGCCACATCGCCGAATGTATCGAGCGGCTGAGCGAGGGCGCGCGGACTTATGCCGCCGCCACCGTCGCGGCGTGATAATTTCCCTCTCCCTTTGGGAGAGGGAAGGGGCCCGCTCGGCGCAGCCGAGCGGGAAGGGTGAGGGCAGCCTCATCTTCTCGACCCTCACCCTTCCGCCGCTTCGCGACTCCCTCCCGCATCAGATAAACAGCGCCCCGCGCTGTTTAGGTCGTGCCGGGGGCATGACCGGCCTGATGCGCCCAAGGGGAGAGGGATTGTGATTCGCCACTTCATCAACCTGTCCGATGCCGGACCGGACGGCGTGGCGGCGATGCTGGCCGACGCGCTCGACCGCAAGGCCGCGCGTGCCGGCTGGCTCAAGGGCAAGGCGGATGCCGACGCGCCGCTCGCCGGGCATGTGCTGGCGATGGTGTTCGAAAAGAACTCGACTCGCACCCGCTTCAGCTTCGACATGGCGATCCGCCAATTGGGCGGCACCAGCATCGTGACGGATGCCGGCCAGATGCAGCTTGGCCGCGGCGAGACCGTCGCGGACACCGCGCGCATCCTGTCGGGCTATGTCGACGCGATCATGATCCGCACCGACGACCATGCCAAGGTCGAGGAACTCGCGGCCTATGCCAGCGTGCCGGTGATCAACGGCCTGACCGACTATTCGCATCCGTGCCAGATCGTCGCCGACCTGCAGACGGTGATCGAGGCGGGCTATTCGCTGCCGGGACTCAAGGTCGCGTGGCTGGGCGACGGCAACAATGTGCTGACGTCGATGATGGAGGCGGCCGGGCTGATGCAGTTCGACGTGGTGGCCGCCTGCCCTCAGGGGTTCCAGCCGTCCGAAGCGGAAGTCGCTTTGGCCAATGGACGCGCCAGGGTGGTGGGAACCGCCCGCGAAGCGGTCGAAGGCGCCGACATCGTCGTCACCGACACGTGGATCTCGATGGGGCAGGAGCATGCCGACACCAAGCTCGCGGCGATGATGCCGTTCCAGGTGACCGGCGAATTGATGGCGGGCGCGAAGCCGGGCGCCAAATTCCTCCACTGCCTGCCAGCGCATCGCGGCGAGGAAGTGACCGCCGAGGTGCTCGACGGGCCGCAATCGTTGATCTGGCCCGAAGCGGAGAACCGGCTGCACGCGCAGAAGTCGATCCTGCGCTGGTGCTTCGGGCAGATCGGTTGACCGCGGGCAGCGCGCTTCCCACATCCGTCACGCCGGCACACGCTGGCATCTCATGCAATTTGGCGCAGCGCTGAACGCCAGAGACTCCAGCTTTCGCTGGGGTGACGAAGGATTGTTATGACCGCAGACGTTACCGACCTCGACCAGACAATCGGCTTCACCATTCCCGCCCGCCATGCGCGCGGCCGGCTGGTGCGGCTGGGGCCGGTGCTCGACGAGATCCTGGCGGCGCATGCCTATCCGCCGCCGATCGAACGGTTGCTCGCCGAGGCGCTGACCTTGACCGCGTTGATCGGCTCGACGCTCAAGGATCCATTGGGACAGCTCACCATCCAGGCCCAGACTCAGGCAGGCGTGGTGAAATTGCTGGTGTGCGATTATCGCGGCGGTGAATTGCGCGGCTACGTCCAGTTCGACGCCGATCGCCTGGCCGAGGCGCCCGAAGAGCCGACGCTGTTCGCCTTGTTCGGCGAAGGATATCTGGCGATCACCTTCGATCTGGCGGGGACCGGCGAACGCTATCAGGGTATCGTCCCGCTTGACGGCGAAACGCTGGCCGAGGCCGCGGAAAGCTATTTCGCCCAATCGGAACAGATTCCGACGCTGATCAATTTCGGGGTCGCGCGCGATCGCGCGGGCCATCACGTCGCCGGCGGGCTATTGCTGCAACATCTGCCGGAAGGCGAGATCGGGCGCGAGCGGCTGCACGTGCGGCACGACCATCCCGAGTGGGAACATGTCGCGATCCTGGGGCGGACGATGGGGGCGGACGAACTCACCGACGCCGCGATCCCGTTGGAAACCCTGATCTGGCGCCTGTTCAACGAAGAAGAGGAAGTGCGCGTGCAGGCGCGGTCGGATTTTCGCAAGGGGTGTCGCTGCGACGCCGCCTATATCGCCGGCGTGCTCGCCAAATTCACGCCCGAGGACCGGCGCGAGATGGCCGACGAGCAGGGCATGATCAACGTCGATTGCGCCTTCTGCGCAAAGTCGTTTCCGGTGCCTGCGGAATTGACTGCCCCCTAGCGTCGTTTTCAGCTTCGCTTAAACCGAGTCCAGTGATTGTAACATCGCCCGCCCATTGCCACATTTCGACGGCATAGGAGTGTGTATGGGGAAGGGCACAATCATCTTGGCCGCGTTCGCGGCCATGGCGGGGCTCGGCGCGGGCGTGGCAGTGGCGGCGGGGCCGATCGCGCTCGACCGGCTCGGCCTGGGGCAATGGCAATTGCACGAGATCGGCACTGCGGACACACCGCGGCAGATGTGCATACACAATCCCCTGCAGATGGTTCAGCTGTTCCATCCCGGCGTCCAGTGCACGCGCTTCACCATCGACGACGCGCCCGATCACACCACGATCCACTATACGTGTCAGGGTCGCGGCTATGGCCGCACGACGATTACGCTCGAAAGTCCCACCTTGATTCGACTCGACACGCAGGGGATCGATCCGCTGGGGCAGCCGTTCGATATTATCTATGAAGGCCGCCGGACAGGCGCGTGCGCGCCACCTCCGGTGCGTTAAGGCCGCGTTTAGGGTCGGTGATTATAGAGGAGACGTGCTCTTCGGGCACGCTTTCCTCCCTGAAAGACGCTTGGAAGCGTCCAGACTGGGCCGCCGCAAGGCGGCCCTCTTCTTTTGGCGCATTCCTGCTCCCTCTCCCGCTTGCGGGAGAGGGCTTTACCCCCTAGCTCCCGCCCGATCATGGAAACTACATCGCCTTTGGCGGTCGCGCTGATCTCCGGCGGCCTCGATTCGATGGTTGCCGCGGCCTCGATGAAGGCCGCGGGCTACCGCCTGCTCGCGCTTTCGATCGATTATAACCAACGTCACCAGATCGAACTGGCGGCGGCCCGGCGCATTGCAACCACCTTGGCGGCCGAACGCCATGTCGTGCTGCCGCTCGACCTGCGCGCGTTCGGCGGGTCGGCACTCACCGCCGAAATCGATGTGCCCAAGAGCGGCGTCGGTGCCGACATCCCAATTACCTATGTGCCCGCGCGCAACACGATCTTTCTCAGCCTGTCGCTCGGTTGGGCGGAGGCGGCGGGCGCGCGAGACCTGGTGATCGGGGTCAATGCGCTCGATTATTCGGGCTATCCCGATTGCCGGCCCGAATTCGTCGCCGCGTTCGAGGATATGGCGGCACTCGCGACCAAGGCGGGGGTGGAGGGCGATCGTTTCCATATCCACGCACCGCTCCAGCACATGACCAAGGCGGATATCGTGCGCGAAGGCACGCGGCTGGGGCTCGATCTGGGGATGAGCTGGTCGTGCTACGATCCGGCGCCCGGCGGGGTGCATTGTGGGTTGTGCGACAGCTGCCGCCTCCGCGCCAAGGGCTTCGAGGAAGCCGGCATCCCCGATCCGACGCGTTACGCTGGCTGACGATGAGCTACGCGGTCAAGGAGATGTTCCTCACGCTCCAGGGTGAGGGCGTGAATGCCGGTCGGCGCGCCGTCTTCATCCGCTTCGCCGGGTGTAACTTGTGGTCGGGCCGCGAACAGGATCGCGCGACCGCGATCTGCCGATTCTGCGACACCGATTTCGTCGGCACCGACGGCGAGGGCGGCGGGCGGTTCGCCGACGCCGCGGCGCTGGCCGAGGCAGCGGCGTGTTTCTGGGGGGAGGGGCACGCGGAGCGCTTCTGCGTGCTCACCGGTGGCGAGCCGATGCTCCAGGTCGACGACGCGCTGGTCGATGCGTTGCACGCGGCCGGGTTCACCATCGCGATCGAAAGCAACGGCACGCTTGCCGTGCATCCGGGCATCGACTGGGTCTGTATCAGCCCCAAAGCGGGGAGCGCGGTGGTCCAGCAATCGGGCGACGAGTTGAAACTGGTCTGGCCTCAACCCGGTACCGATGTCGACGCGCTCGAGACCTGGGATTTCGCCCATCTGCTCGCGCAGCCGCTCGATACCGGCTCGGCCGAAGGCAACGCCGCGAGCGAGGCCGAAGCGATCGCCCTGGTCATGGCCCGGCCGCGCTGGCGCCTGACGCTTCAGGCGCACAAGCGGCTTGGCCTGCGCTAGGGTTTTAACTCAGCGCTTCTTTTTCTTGGCGCTGCTGCCGCAATAGGTCGCGCTATAGCGTTGCTTGCGCCAGCAGTCGGGCTGGAAATCGGGCAGGAACAGATAGGTCCGGGCGTAAAAGGCGCGCGGGAATTGCTGCTCGCCAAAGGGGATCAGGCTGTTGCGCAGTTCGCGCATATACCTGGTCGCGACGTCGCCCAACTGGCCGCGCGGCGCGAAGATCACTTCCCGGCCGATCTTGCTGGCGGTTTGGCAGAAGCCATATTGCGCGGCGACGGTGGCGAACGCCGAATAGGTGCGCGTGCCGAAACGGTCGAACGCGGTCTGGCCCGCCGCCTTGGTCTTGGCGGTTCGGACGAAATAGGCATTGATCGTGTCGAGCGAGCTCTTGAGCTCGGCCGAATGGTCGCGCAGCATCGCGTTGTAATTGTCGACCGTCAGCAGCATCGGCGCGAAATCGCATTGCAGCGCCGCGACGTTGAGCGCGGCGCGCATGTTCCACACCAGCCCGGCGCGCAATTCGGCCGGCGTCGCGCCCGGCAGCGGCATGCCCATTTCCGGCTCGGCACCGGTCACTGTCGCACCACTGAAATCATAGGATTTCAGGAAGAATTGCGCCGATGCCGGTGATCCGGCGAACAGGCCGGCGGCAAACGACAAGCCTGCCATGATACGCACGATTGTCATCCTCGTCCCTTCTCGCGCCCCCTGCGCGGTACTTTCCTACGGTGATTTTCTTGCGCGCCCAAGAGGTTTCGGTGCGTTAAGTTCGCTGAATCTGCGCCATGAATCGAAAGGGGCCGCCCGACGAACGGACGGCCCCTCGAAACCTAACCATCCGCCCGAAAGCGGACGACCAGACGAATTACATCGTCGTGTTGGTCGTGGTGTCGTTCGACATCATGTCGGTACCGTTCATGGCGCCGCCGTCGACCGCAGTCATGTTGTCGGTGGCGGTTTCGTCAGTGACGTTCATGTCGGTGACATTGGTGGTGGTTTCGGTCTTGGTGCAGGCCGAAACCGCCAGGGCGGCGCCCGCGATCATGGTGCCGATCACGGCCTTCGAGATGAAAGAACGCATTTGGAAGCTCCCTAGATAGTGGATTTGGTCGGCTTTTCCGGCCTTATCACCCAAATCGAGGGGGACATTAGACACTAATCGGATGTTGCTCAAGCCGCTTTTCGTGCGCGGAAAGCGCGTCGAGAAAGTCCGGCAAGTGACGCGCCAATGCGGCGTCAAATGCCTCAACTGTAATGGTTTTTCCTAAAGCCGTCGCGCTGGTCACGGCATAGTCGGCCAGGCCGCACGGCACGATTCCGCCAAAATGTGCGAGATCGGGGTCGAGGTTGATCGCGAAGCCATGCAGGGTCACCCACCGTTTCACACGCACCCCGATCGCACCGATTTTCGCCTCCTCGGCGCCGTGCCCTGTCCAGATACCGACGCGCCCCGATTCGGCTCGCGCCGCTATCCCGAAATCGCCCAGCGTCGCGATCAGCCAGCGTTCGAGTTCATGGATGAAGCAGCGCACGTCGCGCCCGCGGCGGTTGAGGTCGAGCACCAGATAGCCGACACGCTGGCCGGGGCCATGATAGGTGTAGCGCCCGCCACGCCCGGTCTGGACGACGGGAAAGCGCGGATCGATCAGTTCGTCGGGATCGGCGCTGGTGCCTCCGGTATAAACCGGCGGGTGTTCGAGCAGCCAGACGAGCTCGCGCGCCTCGCCCGCCGCGACGGCGGCGGCGCGCGCCTCCATCGCCGCCAGGCTTTCGGCATAGGGCACTTGCTCGGTCGAGACGCGCCATTCGATATCGGCGGGGATCATCGCGTGGAGCTACTCCGGCGTGGGGACGGGGCGCAAGTCGCCGACGGCCATAAGATGCTTGGGTGAGGGCGTTGCCAGTCGTGAGCACACGCCCTAGTCAGGCGTCCTCGGGCCAGCGACTGGGCCGGCATATGGGAAATCGGGGGCCGCATATGGTCAATATGGGAAACGTCTGGGATCGTGCCACCGAGTTCCTCAGTGATAATCTGGGTGCGGTGGTGCCGGTCGCGTTGCTGACGATCTTCGTGCCGCAATCGATCTCCGGCGCGATCAAGCTCGCCGGCACCGCGGTAGCGCCGGGGCTGGGGCAAGCTATCGTGCTCGCGCTGTTGCTCCCGATCTTGTGGGGCCAGCTGGCCATCACGGCGCTGGCGCTGCGCCCCGATGCCGGACGTGGTGCGGCGCAATCGACCGCGACGCGCCGTTTCCTCCAATTTCTGCTGGCCCTGTTGATCCTGTTCGGCGCGATAGTCTTGCTGTTCCTGCCGATCATCCTCGCGCTGGTCGCAAGCGGGGTCGATCTGACCGCCCTGAACGGCGCGTCCCCCGGGCCGAGGCCCGACATTTCGCCGGCCATGGCCGGGTTCATCGGCCTTTACGGTCTGGCCTGGCTGGTTTTTGCCGTCTTCGTCTCGGTCAGGTTCAGCACCTTGCTCGTCGCCGTGATCGCGGCCGAAGGCGGCGTGATCGCCGCGTTGCGCCGCTCGTTCGCGCTCAGCCGGGGAATCGCCTGGAAGTTGCTCGGCGTCGTTTTGCTGTTCGGATTGGTCGTCGGCGTCGCGTCGATCGCGGTGACCTCGGTGTTCGGCGCCCTGTTCCGCTTTCTCGACCCGACCGCCGGGCCTTTCGCGATCGGGTCGATCATCGTCGCGATCCTCGGCGGGCTGGTGACGACGGCTTATTATGTCGTCCAGTCGAGCTTCATGGCCAAAGTCTATCTGGCGGCGACGTCGGCACGCGAGGGCGCGTGAGGGTCACTTTTCCGGCTTTGATGCGCGATGCCTGGCGATTGTGGCGGCGCGATTGGGAAGTGCTGACAGCGGTGGCGGGGCTGTTCGTTTTCCTGCCCGCGCTGGCGATGGCGATGTTCATCCCCGACATGCCGTCGCCGCCCGCGGCAGGCGAAGCCGTACCGGGCTCGGTCGCGATGGCGTCCTATGAACAGGGCCTCACGCAATGGATGGTCAATTACGGCGGCTGGCAGATTGCCGCGCAGGCGATCGTATTGTTCGGCCAGTTCGCGATCGTCGCTTTGTACCTGGCGGGCGACCACCCGCCGGCGAGCAAGGCACTGATCGCCGCGGCGCGGCGTTATCCGCTGTTGCTGCTCGCGGGACTGATCATCGCCGTGCCGATCGCGGCGGCTTTGTTGCTGGCGCAGGCGTTGCCATTGCTGATGGCCGCGTTTTTCGTGGTCGTCTTCTGGGTATTGGCGCGGACGGTCGCGCTGGCGCCGACCTTGCTGGCCGAAGCTCCGATCGGTGCCTTGCGGGCGATTACTCGCAGCCTGCACTTGACGCGCGGCAACACGCTGGCGCTCGCCGCGGCGGTGATGACGGTGATCCTGGCGATGACGATCGCGACCTGGCCGTTCGAGCAGATCGACGCCTGGATGGTGGTTCACGCGCCCAACCCGATCGCGCGCACGATCGTCGACGTGATCGCCGCAGCGATCACCGGACTGGGCGGGATCGCCATGGCGCTGGTTCAGGTCGCGGCGTATCGCCGGCTTAGAGCGTCATGACGCTCTAGGACCAGGTAGCGACCGGCGGCAGGCTCATCAGAATCGCATCAATATTGCCGCCGGTCTTGAGCCCGAACAGCGTCCCGCGATCATAGACCAGGTTGAATTCGGCGTAGCGGCCGCGCCATTCGCGCATCGCGGCGATGTCGGCATTGGTGAAGCCGTCGCCCATCCGCCGCCGCACAATCCGCGGAAACGCGTCCAGGAAGGCGCGTCCGACATCCTGGGTGAAGGCGAAATTGGCGGCGAAATCGCCTTCGAGATGATCGTAGAAAATGCCGCCCACGCCGCGATGCACTTTGCGATGCGGGACGTAGAAATAATCGTCGGCCCATTGCTTGAAGCGTGGATAATGCGCCGGATCATGGCGATCGCACGCCGCCTTGAGCGTCTCGTGGAAATCGGCAGTGTCTGCGGCCACCGGCAAGGGCGGGTTGAGATCGGCGCCGCCGCCGAACCAGCGTTTGGTCGTGACCAGGAAACGCGTGTTCATATGCACCGCGGGCACGTGCGGGTTGGCCATGTGCGCGACCAGGCTGATGCCGGTGGCGAAGAAGGTCGGATCCTCGGCCGCGCCATGGATGGTCTTGCCGAATTCGCCGTCGAACGTGCCGCCCACGGTCGAGACGTTGACGCCGACCTTTTCGAACACCTTGCCCTTCATCACCCCGCGCACGCCGCCGCCACCATCGGCGCCCGACGGATCGACGCGGTTCCACGCGATATAGTCGAATCGCGCGTCGGAGCCCGCCTCGCGCTCGATCGATTCGAATTCGGCGCAGATCAGGTCGCGGAGCTGCTCGAACCACTGTCTCGCGGTCGCCTGTTCGACGTCCAGCTCCTTCATTCGGGCCATCCCTTCGTCTGTCGTAATGCTTCGCCGAGCGCGATGGCGGCGGAAACCGCAACGTTCAAGGACCGAAAGCCCGGCCGCATCGGAATCATGACGCGCAGATCGGCGCGATCATGGACCGATTGCGGCACCCCCGCACTTTCCGACCCCAGCAGCAAGATGTCGTCCGGCTCGAATTCCGCCGCGTTGAGGCGCACCGCGCCCAAGGTGGACAAAAGGACGACGCGCCCCGTGACGTGCGCGTCGAACGCCGGCCAATCGGCGTGGCGAGTCACGTCGGCTTGCGTTGCATAGTCCATCCCGGCGCGTGCCAAGGCGCGGTCGGAAAAGGCGAATCCCATCGGTTCGATCAGATCGACGGGCACGCCGAGACAGGCCGCCAGTCGCAAGATGGTGCCGACGTTTCCGGCGATGTCGGGCTGGTATAGGGCGATGCGCATAAAAACCCGTTGGCAAAGCGGCATGCCCGTGTCTATCAGGCGCGCAACTTCCGTGGGGACGGAAGGGTTCTGGCGGGCGCGCGGCCTCCTCAAGGCTGGTTCCCCGAGCGTTCCGCCGCCGGATTTGAAGTGCAAGGGCAGGTGAATGGCGACCGTTGACGATGTGATTCCGGAGGGTGAGTCGCCCGATAGCGTGAGCGATCCGCGTCGCCGCGACTTCCTGAACATTGCCGCCGTGGCGTTTCCCGCCACCGCCGGCGCGGTCGCGGTGCTCTTTCCGCTGGTCAACCAGATGAGCCCGTCGGCCGACGTTCTCGCGGAATCGACCACCACGGTCGACCTGTCGAAGATCCAGCCGGGCCAGGGCGTCATCACGACGTTCCGCAAGCAGCCTTTGTTCGTGCGCAACCTGACGCCGAAGGAGGTCGTCGAGGCCAATGCGGTGCCGCTTTCGGAACTGCGCGATCCCGAAACGCTCGAGAAGCGGACCCAGCCGGGGCATGAGAACTGGCTGATCACTTTGGGCGTCTGCACCCATCTGGGCTGCATCCCGCTCGGCATCAACGAGGGCGACAATCGCGGCAAGTTCGGCGGATATTTCTGCCCGTGCCACGGATCGCAATATGACACGGCCGGCCGTATCCGCCAGGGACCGGCGCCGAAGAACCTCGCCGTGCCGCCGTACAAGTTCACGTCACCGACCGCGATTCTGGTCGGTTAAGGGGGTAGAAGAAGATGAGTTTCCCCTGGGCCAATCACTACGAGCCGAAACAGCCGTTCATGCGCTGGCTCGATGAGAAGCTGCCGCTGCCGCGTCTGGCGTACAACGCCGTGGGCGCCGGCTATCCGGTGCCGCGCAACCTCAATTATTTCTGGAATTTCGGCGTGCTCGCCGGTGCCGCGCTGGCGATCCAGATCGTCACCGGCATCGTGCTGGCGATGCATTATCACTCGGACGCCGCGACCGCTTTCTCGTCGATCAACGGCACGATCATGCGTGACGTCAATGCCGGCTGGTTCCTGCGCTATGCGCACGCCAACGGCGCGTCGATGTTCTTTATCGTCGTCTACATCCACATTTTCCGCGGTCTATATTACGGATCGTACAAGGCGCCGCGCGAGATGGTGTGGCTGCTTGGCGTGGTCATCTTCCTGCTGATGATGGCGACCGCGTTCATGGGCTACGTGCTTCCCTGGGGCCAGATGAGCTTCTGGGGCGCGCAGGTCATCACTGGCTTCTTCTCCGCGATCCCAGGGATCGGCGAGACGATCCGCGTCTGGCTGCTCGGCGGTTACGCGCCGGACGATGCCGCGCTCAACCGCTTCTTCTCGCTCCACTATCTGCTGCCGTTCGTGATCGCGGCGGTCATCATCCTGCACATCTGGGCGCTGCACATTCCGGGGTCGGGCAACCCGACCGGGGTCGACGTCAAGGGTGAGCAGGACACGGTGCCGTTCCATCCGTATTACACCGCGAAGGACGGTTTCGGGCTGGGCGTCTTCCTGCTGCTGTTCGCGGCGCTGGTATTCTTCTTCCCGGATATGCTCGGCCACCCGGACAATTACATCGCGGCGAATCCGTTGCAGACGCCGGCGCACATCGTTCCCGAATGGTATTTCTGGCCGTTCTACGCGATCCTGCGCTCGTTCACCTCGGACTTCATCCTGCCGGCCAAGCTGTGGGGCGTGCTCGCGATGTTCGGGTCGATCCTGCTGCTGTTCTTCCTGCCGTGGCTCGATTCGTCGCCGATCCGCTCGAACAATTACCGGCCCAAGGCACGTACCGCTTTCTGGGTGCTGGTTCTCGACGTGCTGATCCTGGGCTATTGCGGCGGCTCGCCGGCCGACCCCGCTTATGTGATCGTGGCGCAGGTCTGCTCGGCTTATTACTTCCTGCACTTCCTGGTGATCCTGCCGTGGATCGCGCGGACGGAACGCCCGGTGGCGCTGCCGAATTCGATCACCGAGGCGGTGCTGGCCGGCAAGGGCGGGACGAGCCCGGCCGAAACCGCGCTGGCGCACTGAGCGAGCTATAGGGGATATACGACAGATGGTTCGCTGGATTGCAGCTTTGGTCGGGTTGGCGTTTGCGGGCGTGCTCGCGATCGCACTGGTCATCACCGTGTGGGGCGTCGCATCCGACAGCACGCCCAAGATCTGGACGGGCGCGCCCAAATCGGCCGAGACCGAGTTCCACAAGCATCCGCGCGATGCTGGGCTGAGCTCGGCGGGCGTGTTCGGCAAGTTCGACAAGCAGCAGCTGCAGCGCGGCTTCCAAGTCTACAAGGAAGTCTGCTCGGCATGCCACTCGCTCAAGTATGTTGCGTTCCGCGACCTTACCGGGCTCGGCTATAGCGAAGGCCAGGTGAAGGCGATCGCGGCCGGCTTCGACAACATTCCGTCGATCAATCCGGACACGGGTGAGGCCGCGACCCGCAAGGGCGTGCCGGCCGACCATTTCCCGCTGGCATTCGCCAACGACATCGCGGCGCGTGCGGCCAACAACAACGCGATCCCGCCCGACCTCAGCTACATGACTCGCGCCCGCCATGGCGGTGCCGACTATGTCTATTCGCTGCTGACCGGCTACCAGGATCAGCCCGCGGCGCTGTTGAAGGAATTCCCCGAGGCCAAGACGCCGACCGGCCTGCACTTCAACCCGTATTTCGCGAATCTCAACATCGCGATGCCGCCGCCGCTCAAGTCGGAAGGCCAGGTGCAGTATTCCGACGGCACCAAGCCGACGGTCGACAATATGGCGCGTGACGTGGCCGCTTTCCTGGTGTGGACCGCCGATCCCAATCTGGAGACGCGGCACCAATATGGCTTCATGGCAGTCATCTTCCTGCTGTTCTCGAGCCTGCTGGCGTTCGGTGCGTATCGGAACATCTGGCGCGACGTGAAGCATTGATCGGGCGCGGCGTTTGATGCCGTTTCAAAACGGCTCTGCCGCGCCCTTTCGTTTTTCGTCATCCATCGGGCGGAGTTCGCGATGACCCACGCCAATGATGACCTCAAGGCATTGATCCGCACGATCCCGGACTTCCCCAAGCCCGGGATCATGTTCCGCGACATCACGACGTTGCTGCTCGACGCGCAAGGGCTGGCCGAAACCATCAGGCGTATGGCGGCGGCCGTTGACGGTCCGGTCGACCTCGTGGCTGGAATCGAAGCACGCGGTTTCCTGTTTGCCGCCGCGCTCGCCGTGCCGCTCGACGCCGGCGTCCTGCTGATCCGCAAGGACGGCAAGTTGCCCGGCGTGACGATCGCGGAGGATTATGCGCTCGAATACGGCACCGACCGCATCACCATGCACGAGGATGCGTTGGTACCCGGCCAGCGCGTGCTGCTGGTCGACGATCTGATCGCGACGGGCGGGACGGCGCGCGCCGCGATTCGCTTGTTGCGCAAAGCCGGTGCGGTGGTCGATCAGGTCCAGTTCGTCATCGACCTGCCCGATCTCGGCGGAGCCGCCGCGCTGGAAGGCGACGGGGTGAAGGTCACCTCATTGTTCGCCTTCGAAGGGCATTGACGGGTCCGATTGGGCTGAAGCGGCCCTACAGGAACTGATTTCGCCTCCGAATCGTTTTATCGCCTAGTGGCAGCGGCGCGTTATTTGCCGCGGCTCCGGTGTATGGAGGCGTTTCAATGAAGATCGGCATCATGGTGTTGGGGGCGGCGTCGCTGCTCTCGCTCGGCGGCTGCGTCGATGACGGCTATGGCTATAGCGGCGTCAGTATCGGCTATGGCTCACCTGGCTATTACGGCGATTATTACAGCGATTTTTACGACGGCGGATATGGCGCGCCATATTATGGCTGGTACGGGGGCTATTATTACCCCGGCAGCGGCTATTACGTCTACGACCGCTATCGCCGCCCGCATCGTTGGGACAGCAACCAGCAGCGTTACTGGCAGAACCGCGGCTCGCAATGGCGTGGGTCGGGTCGCAGCGACGAATGGCGCGGCTTCCAGCGCGGTCCGCGGACAGGCGGCAACGACGGCTATCGCTGGCGTGGCAATGGCGGCGGCAACGGAGGTTGGCGCGGTAACGATGGTCGACGCGGCAATGGCGACGGGCGTCACCGCGGCCACTAATATCAATTCTCCTGGGGCCGCGTCCGGATCAGCCCATTGGCGACGAAGGTCATGACCGCTTCGTCATGCTGGTTGAACACCGTGGTGCGGCCCTTGGTGATGCCCATTTCCGGGCGGCTCCGCGACACGCGCTTGTCGAGCAATTCCGTCTCGCAGCGCAATGTGTCGCCCGGATAGACCGGCTTCAGCCAGCGCAATTCGTCGATTCCCGGCGATCCGAGGCCGGCCGAGCGCTGGCCCTTCATATTCTCGACCGTCATCCGCATTGCCATCGCCGCGGTATGCCAGCCGCTCGCCGACAATCGTCCGAAATGGGTCTGCGCGGCTGCCTCGTCAGACAGATGGAAGGGCTGGGGGTCGTATTTGGAGGCGAACTCGACCACCTCTTCGCGAGTCACTTGATAGCGCCCGAAGCTCGCTTTGGTGCCGACCACCAGATCCTCGAAATATTTGAGGTCGCCGCTCATTTTCTCAATGCTCCCTGGAAAGGTGTGTCGTCACCATCGAGACCCTGGCCTAGCGACAATCCGATCAGGTCGCGCAGCAACGGTGCGACGTCGACATTGTCGAAGGTCGGGATCTTGCCGATCGGCTTGATCGCCGGTCCGCTGGCGATGAACAACGCCCGCATCTCGGGCGCATCATTGTCATAGCCATGCGCGCCGCCCTCGACCTCGTGCTTGGGCGGATGGGCGACGACCGTCCAGCCGGCATCGGGCAGGCACAGGATCGCAGGGACGCGGGGATTCTTCCCGTAATGGAGGCGCTCCGGCACCTCGCCCTTGCGATAGCAGGTCAGGTGCGGACCATGCGCGCCAAGCAGCGCCTTTTCGACCGCCGCCTGCTTGCCCGGCTTGGGGTTGATCGAGGCGTACACGCCGTCCTCGACCACATCGTAATCCTTGGCATTGCTGAACCTATCGAGCACGATCAGCCGGTCCTGGGAAATCGCCGCCATGCCGTGATCGGCGACGATCACGAAATTGGCCGGCTGGCCCAGCCTGGCGAGTTCCTCGCGCAGCCGTCCGATCGCCTTGTCGGCGCTGGCCGCCGCGTTGGTCGTGCGCTGGTCGTCCGGACCATGTTCGTGGCCCGCGGTATCAACCTCGTCGAAATAGAGGGTGACGAAGCTCGGCCGTGTCTCGGCTGGGCGGCGCAGCCAGTCGACGACGCTGTCGACGCGCTGGCGGTCGCTCAGCGCCTGGTTGAATTGCAGCCAATCCTGCGGCCGCGTGCCCCCGGTCATCGGGTTGGGCCAGTCCTTCGATCGCTCGCCGCCCCAGGCGACGTTCGATCCCGGCCAGAAGGCGGTGGCGGTGCGGATTCCCGCCTTTTCCGCGGTGACCCAGATAGGCTCCGCGGCGTTCCACCAGAACGGGTCGTCCGATGCCATGGTGAAGATATCGCCCGGGCGCGACGCGTCGAGCATCTTGTTGGCGACGATACCCGTGCGATCGGGGCGTAGTCCGGTGACCAAGGTCCAGTGATTGGGGAAGGTCTTGGACGGATAGCTTGGCCGCATCGCGCTGCTGATGCCGGCGGCGGCGAGCGCGCTGAGATTCGGTGTCACGCCGCGATCGAGATAGTCGGCGCGAAAGCCGTCGATCGAGACCAGGATGGTGACCGGCGCCTTGGTTTCGGTTTCGGCAACCGGCGTGGGAAGGGTGCTTGCTACGCTTTGCGGCGGTGGCGATGCGCCCGCATATGCCGGCAACGCGATAGCGGCGGCGAGAAAGGCGGCCCGGGCAATCCAGCGCATCAACGACTCCTTGGTCGATCCGCCTCCGCCATGGCGGGCCGCCGTTTCACGCGCAAGCTGAAGCGGAGAGCGTGATTTCCGAATCACGCTCTCCGCTCCAATGTTCGCATCGCATCGTTGCTGCGGAAAACCGGAATCCGCTTTCCAGCCCGCCGGCGACTTGCCACTGCGGGAGGCGACTGGGGCGGCGCTTGCGGGCTCGACATGTCCATCCCCGGCATGGCTTCCGTCCGCATCGGTTCCGGTGCGGGGGCGGGCGCCTTTGAAGCATTGCGCGGCGCACGGGCTTTTTGTGTTTCGCGACCGTGCCGGGCTTGGGTTTTGGCTTGGGCTTTGCCGCCGGCTTGGCGGGCATCTTCATGCCGGCCATGCTCTGGCCGGCTGCCATGCCAGACAGCATCGCGACCGCCGCGGCGGCCACGAACCATTTGATACTGATCATCGGAAATCTCCGTGGAATGGGGTGAAGCGTCGGGGGCTTCACCCGTTCCTCGGCGGAGGCGGAATCGGCGCCTCACCGGGCATCATGCGCAGGGCGATGATCCGCGAGATCGGTTCGGGAGCGGGCAGCGAGACCGGCGGCCGCACCCGCACGGCGTACCAGTCGCCCATCGGCACGCAGCCGATGCAGAGATGCTGCTGAACCATGGGCACCTTGGGCTGCGGGTCGGGCGTCCGGTGCCCGGCCATCGCCATCGGCTCCGGCCCCTCCATTCCATCATGCGCCGCGGCCGGCATGGCCGGCGCGCCGAACGCAAGCATGAGGGCAAGGATCAATCGCAACAGCATCGATCGTCCTTAGCGCGCCACCATCCAGATCGCCATCGCGACCATCATCAGGTTTTCGGTCAACGAGACGAAGCCGAGCGGGACGTTGCTCGATCCGCCGACGCAGGCGCATTTCAGCTGACGCTTGTCGATATAGACCGCCTTGAACACCGACACCGCACCGATGCCGCCGATGAACAATGCAACGGGAATCGACAGCCACTTGGCGCTACCGGCGATCATCAGGACGCCTGCCAGCGCCTCGGCAAAGGGATAGATATAGGCATAGGGCACCCAGCGCCGCGCCAGCAGATCGTAATTGAGGAACATCGTCGAGAAGCGCTCGACATCCTGCAGTTTCAGGATCGCCAGCACGCACATGCTGAACGCGATGAACCATTCGCCTGCCATGACCGTGAATGGCGACCCCATCGCCGCCTGACTGGCGGCCAGCGCCATCAGCGCGGTCATCGCGAAGACGGCGATGACGGGACGATAGCTGGTCTCGTCCTTGGTCGGCACGTGCTTGCCGAAGAATGCGCGCAAATCGTCGTTGCCGCCCACACGCTCGCCCTCGATGAACGTCTGCGGCGTCGTGGCGACGTTGTGCTCGGCCTTGAACACGTCCGTCTCCTCGCGCGTCCGCAGCCAGTGATCGTCGACCTGGTAGCCGTGCGATTCGAGCAGCCATTTGGATTTGAGGCCATAGGGACAGACGTGCTCCGGCATGACCATGCGATAGAGCGTCGCGCGTTTTGCGTTTTCCATGATGCAGCCCATATAGGTTCCGTACCGTGGTACGGAGTCAAGCATGGCTGGAATGACGATCGGAAAACTGGCTGCGGCGGGCGGGGTAGGGGTGGAAACCGTCCGTTATTATCAGCGGCGCGGATTGTTGGAGGAGCCACCTCGCGACGAATTTTATGGCGGCGTGCGCCGCTACGATACGGCGGACGTGCAACGGCTACGCTTCATCCGCGCGGCGCAGGGCGCCGGCTTCACGCTCGACCAGATCGCCGAATTGCTCGAGCTCGACGCGACCGATGATCGCGCCCGGGCGCGGGCGCTCGCGACCGAGCGGATCGCCGCGCTCGATGCGAAGATCGCCGAAATGCAGGAGGCGCGGGCCGCGCTCTCACGACTGGCGCGTGACTGCGCGAGTTCGGGTGTGGGACCCTGCCCGATCCTGATGGCGTTTGACGCAGGTTGATTCTGTGCAATATCGATATAGTGTAACATAACAACGAGGGGCGGATGATTCGTGCAGCAGGATTGGCGTTAGCTGGATTCCTGACGGCGTCACCCGCCATGCAATCGCAGGTGATCGGCGTCGCGGACGAGACCGCCACGTGGCACAAACTGTCCGGTCCGGACACGATCGAAGTCGACAAAGCCGATGAGGCTGGCCTGAGCGGGACGTGGATCGATGTGACGGTCTCGGCTGACGGCGACGTGACCGACGCCCATATTTCCTACGACGGGGACAAACGGCCCGGTTCAGCGGCGTTGCTGGCTGCGGCGCGGCGATGGAAATTCCGCCCGTTCACTTATGCCGGACGGGCGGTGGTCGCCATTGCCAGGATCGAGATCGAGCCGCGGCTGAAACCGATCTGGGCGAAGCCCGACACTCCTTTCCCCGCGATCGACTATGCGCGTCTGAAGATCGAACTGACACGGTCGGCCTGTTACGGTTCGTGTCCCGACTACAAGGTCTCGATCGACGGCGCCGGCAATGTGGTGTTCTCGACGCGTGAGGCGCCCGCGGACCCGGTATCGGGCGTACATCGCGAATTCTCCTTCGGTCGTGGCGTGCTGGTGGGGGGCGTGCACCGGGCGAAAATCGACCGAGCGACGCTCGACACGCTGATCGCGCAGTTTCGTGACGCGCATTTCTTCGGGCTGAAGAAAGAGTATTTTTATCCGGTCACCGACAATCCCACGCAGATCGTTCGTTTCGCCAGCGGTCCGAGCGAGATGACGGTCACCGACTATGTCGGAACTGCCGCCGGACTGCCGCCCGCTGCCAAGGCACTCGAACAAGCAATCGACGACGCAGCCGGCACAGCACGCTGGGTGTCCGGCGATCGTGATACGCTGGCTGCGCTAAAGGCGGAAGGCTTCGATCCCGCCGGCGATCAAGCAAGCGATCTGGCCATTGCGGCGCTCGCCGCCAAGAGCGATCGGCTCGTGGTCGACCTGATCGACGCCGGCCTACCGCTCAACCGATCCTATAAGCCTCTAACCAAAGGGGCGGTAGCGGCGCCGCTGGGTGCGATATTGCTGGTGGAGGCGGTTTCGCAAGGGCGGGCGGCTGTGGCGCGCGCGCTCCTTGATCGTGGCTGGGCCGCAAGAACCGATCGTAGCGCCTTGGCTGACGCTTTCATCAGTGGGGCTGGAGGATGCGATATCGCGGTCGCGCGCGCGCTGGTGGATGCCGGTGTAAATCCGAAGACCAGTCCGCCGCCGCAGTCTTCGATGGCTGGCGCTAAAGCCGACGGCAATCTGGCGGCGGCGCTTGCGGATGTGGAGTCGGGCATCGGAACGACGTCACCGACCGCGCTCTCGATCGCGGTCGCGCAATATCCGGTGTGCGATGGGGAACTGTCCGATCGTCAGGATCTGGTACGCGGACTGATCTCGCTCGGCGTCGACGTCAACGCCCGCGACGGCGAGGGCAAGAACGCTCTATTCGGGCTCGAAAGCCCGGTTTTGGTCGACATCCTTCTCGTCGCCGGTGCCCGCGCCGACGTTAAGGACGGAAAGGGGCTGTCGCCCGCCTTTAGTAGCTGGACCGACGAAATCGTATTGCGCCTGCTCGACGCCGGCGCTGACCCGTCAGGTAAGGAAGACGGCAAGACGCTGCGTCAGATCGCGGTCGAGCACAAAATGCCCGGCACGCTCGCCTGGCTCGACGCGCACGGGATCAAATAGCGGCAGCAGCTCAACTATGCAGGAAGTGCATCACGTCGCCGTCATGGACGACGTACGCCTTGCCCTCGGCGCGGAGCTTGCCCGCTTCGCGCGCGCGGCTCTCGCCGCCCAGCGCGACGTAATCGTCGTACGCGATCGTTTCTGCGCGGATGAAGCCCTTTTCGAAATCGGTGTGGATCTCGCCAGCGGCTTCGGGCGCGGTGGCGCCGGCATGGACGGTCCAGGCGCGCGCTTCCTTGGGCCCGACGGTGAAGAAGGTGAGGAGGTGGAGGAGCTTGTACCCGGCGCGGATGACGCGGGCCAGGCCGGTTTCCTCAAGCCCCAGCTCGGCCAGGAACTCGCCGCGATCCTCGGCCGGCATGGTCGCGATCTCCGCCTCGATCGCGGCGGAGACGATCACCGCCTCGGCGCCTTCGGCCTTGGCCTTTTCGAACACGCGCGCCGAATGCGCGTTGCCATGGGCGGCGTTGGCCTCCTCGACGTTGCAGACATAGAGGACCGGCTTGGCGGTCAGCAATTGCGCCTGTGCGAAGACGCGCGCTTCCTCGGCATCCCTGGGCTGGGTCAGCCGCGCGGGTTTGCCGTCGCGCAGCAGGTCGAGCGCCTGGCTCAAGATGCTCGCCGCGATCTTCGCTTCCTTGTCGCCCTGCGCCGCCTTCTTGGCGAAATTGGGCACGCGCTTTTCGAGGCTCTCCAGGTCAGCGAGCATCAATTCGGTTTCGACCGTTTCGGCATCGGCGATCGGATCGATCTTGCCCTCGACATGAGTGACGTCGCCATCCTCGAAACAGCGCAGCACGTGGACGACTGCATCGACCTCACGGATGTTGCCGAGGAACTGATTGCCCAGCCCTTCGCCCTTCGACGCGCCGCGGACCAACCCGGCGATGTCGACAAAGGCGAGCTGAGTCTCGATGATCTTGGCCGAGCCGGCGATCGCCGCGAGCTTATCCAGCCGCGGATCGGGCACGGCCACATTGCCCACGTTCGGTTCGATCGTGCAGAACGGATAATTGGCCGCCTGCGCCGCCGCCGTCTCCGTCAGCGCGTTGAACAAGGTCGACTTGCCGACATTGGGAAGGCCAACAATGCCGCAACGGAAACCCATGTAATTCGTCCTCAAGCTTTCGGGGGAAGGCCCGGCGCCTACTCGCCCGGCCACGCGCTGGCAAGGATTGGGCGATCTTGAGCACGAGCAACGGCCCGAGCATTTTGCTCGGGCCGCCACCGGCGTTCAGGTCAAGAGACGTCTAGTGCTTGTGATCGCCGCCGCCGCGGCCATTGCCGCCACCGCCCCTCGGCGCTGCTGGAGCGGCGGCGCGTGGCGGTGGTGCCGGGCGAGCCATTTGTGGCGCGGGTCGAGCCATTTGCGGCGCAGGGCGGGCCATTTGCGGGGGGCGTGGCTGGAAGGCAGGCCGGTTCATTTGCGGCGTCGGGCGCATCCCGCCATTGCCGCCACCGCCGAAACGCGGTGCTTGCGGCCGAGGCGCGGCGATTTGCGGCTGCGGGCGCGGGGCCTGGAAGCGCGGGCGATCATTGCCGCCGTTGAAGCGCGGCTGGACGCGAGGTGCTGCAGCGCGCGGTTCTGAACGCGGCGCGGCCATTTGCGGGCGTCCGCCACCGCGGCCGAACTGCGGCTGTGGGGGCGGCGTCGCGACACGCGGTTGCGGCTGGAAGCGCGGGCCATTGCCCCGCATCCCATGATCGCCGCGCATGGCCGCAGGCTGGGCGCGGTCGGGATTGCCCTGGGGACCAGCAATGCGCGGCGGATTGGGCTGTCCCTGTGGCCTTAGCCCGCCGCGGCCGGCTGGGGCGTTGCCCTGCGGTTCGCGAATCGCGCGGATCGGTCCCGCACCCGGGCGCTGTTGCTCGCGAGCAGCGATGATCGTCTGGCGGCGCGGGTCGTCGGCTTGCGGCGCTACGACATTTGCGGGCTGGTTGCCCGGCTCGATCCGCTGGCGATTGCCGAACAAGTCCTGTGGCATGTTGGGCGCGCCACGATTGGGCTGGGCATTGGCGGCCAAGCGCTCGCGATCGTCTCTGGCCGGCAGGAAGCGCTTCTGGTCGCGCGCCCAGCTCGCCGAGGCCCAGGTCGCGGGAATGGCGCGCGGCGGCGGCGGGCTGCGGAACGAATCGCTGCGCCAGGCCGCGAACCGGCGGGCATCGGCCTGACGGCGGACGCTTTCCTCGCGCCAGTAATTGGCCTGGGTCGCGCTCACGCGGCTGCTATAGTCGCGCCATTGCGGCTGGCGCTCGCGAACCGCATACCAACGCGCCTGCATTGCGGAAATCGCCGCGCTACGCGCCGCCCAATTGGCCGCGCTGACCGCGCGCCGGTCATCACGCCGCGACGCCATATAAAGGTCGCGTCCGCGCGCCAGATAGCGGCCGGCATAATCGAGCCGCGCGCCGTAATCCGAATAAGGCACGACCGCGCCATAGCTGTCATAGACCACCGCCAATTGGCCGTTGTCATAGCCATAGCCATAATAGGGATCGCGGACGAAATAGGGTTCGTCGGCCCCCGGGCGGTAATAATAATAGCGATAGCCGTCATCGACCGGCTCGAGGAAGACGACCGATTGATCATAGCCTTCCCACGCCCAGGGATCAGTGCCGTCATAATCGAAATAATAATCGGGCGGGGCGTCGCTCAACACGCGCTGATAGTCATAGGCCGCGTCGGCATAGCCGTAATAATCGCGCGGATTGGCGACGCGGACGGTACGCACCGGCTTCGCTTCGGGTAGTGCCGCGACTTCGGGCGCGGTCGGCCAGGCGGTCGACGGACTGGCGTCGAGCGGCAAGGTCGCGGGAAGCGCGGGTGGGGCCGCCGCCATCATTTGCTGATCGCTGCCCTTGCCGCAGGCCGACAGCGCGGCGGCGAGCGCGATGGTCGCGGCGGTCGCCAGCCGGCGGCGGCTGAAAATGGTCTTGTTCACGGCATCCATACTCCACTCGATGCCCACCCGAACTGACGACGATACCGCCGCGTTCCTTAATCGGTGCTGGCCCGGCGGTTCATCGGGGAGTCGGGTGGAACGTCGGCCAAAACGAGGCGCTTCGCGCGGGCAATTCGGGCTGCGCTAACTGTTTCTGCCAGTCGGCAAAATAGGCGCGATATTGATAAGTTGCGTCCGGACCAAGGGCATGACACTCTCCATGAATGAAGCACCGGCCGGGGGAAAACGGGCGGTGTTTCGAGGGGAAAAAGGATGGTCATCAGGGCGATCTGTGCCGGTTTCGTGATCGGCGCGCTGGCGTGCACATTTCAACCGGCGCACGCCCGTAACACCCAATCGGTGGCGCAGAAGCCCGCGCCGAAAATGGTCGCGCGGGTGAGGGTGGGGCTGCTGCCCACCAGATCGCCCCGACTGGGGCCGCAGATCGTCTATCGCGGCGGCTATACGCCATTGGACGAGATGGTCCGTCCGCGTTTCATCGGCGGCATGATCGATCTGTATCCGACCGAGCGATCGGGCATCCGCCTGTCGGTCGGCACGCGCTATTTCGCGCGACCCAATTTCTGGATCGCGGCCGAACAGGCGACCGGCGGCATTCTGTACGACCCGCATATGACGCGTGGCGGGCGCAGCTTGTCGCGCGGGTTCCGCCGCTCCACGCCCGCCATGACCCTGGGCTATGATCGCGAAGTATCGAAGGGGTTCGTCCTGGGCCTTGAGGGCGGCGCGCTCAGCGATCGCGCGATCATGCCGACACGGCCTAGCCGCTGGAGTGCGTCGGGCGTGCGCGACGGCGGTTTCGGCCTCAACCCCGTCGCGACGGCCTCCGCGCGGTTCGCTTTCTGATCAGCCCTTGAGTGCGGACCCCAGGCCGATGCCGCCGACCGGCTCGGTTTCCGCTCCCGAATCGAATCCCGCGATCAACGGCCGCGCTTTGGCGATCGCCGCCTGGACCTGGGGCAGTTTGAGCGAGGCGTCGTGATGTTCCTTGCTGTCCCACGCTTCGGTGATCCAGAGCGCGTCGGGGTCCTTCAGGTCCTTGGCGACGATATAGCTCATGCAACCAGGCATGCCGCCCGAGCTTTCCAGCAACAGCGCCAGCAGGTCGTCGCGCTTGCCCGGCTGTGCCTTCATCCGTCCCAGCATGCCGTACATGGGTGTTCCTTTCGCGCTCAGCGCAGCCGTCGGCAACATCGTCGCCACAGCCGTCGCGCCCAGCATCGTGCGTCGATCGATCGTCATGCGGTCAGTCTAGACTCTGTTTCAGCAAAGCTGAAACGGTTGCGGTACCGGCCCACTCCCCCACCCGGCCGCCCAACAGCGTATTCTATGGGCGGCCGGGTGGGGGAGTGGGCCGGTACCGTCTCAGCGTAGCTGCAAAAGACTCTATCGCGCGATCAGCGATAGTTGAAGCTGATGCTGATCCGGTCCCGCTTTGCCGCATTGGGCATGACTTCGTGGCGCAGCCAGCTTTCCCACAGGAAGACCCTGCCCTCACTCGGCTCTGCATAGACGAAGGTGCCTGGGCGCGAGGGTGCCGCCATCATCAGCGGCAAACGCGGATCCTCGAGCTTGAGCGCACCCGATCCCGGCGGCACCGCGACATAGAGCGTGCCCGACACGATCGAATGCGGATGGATATGCCCCGAATGCGTGCCGCCGGGCTTGAGGACGTTGACCCACAAACTGTCGAGCTTGAGCTTCTTGCCGAGCTCGAACGCGCAGTCCTTCGCGAAGGCCGCAACGTGACGATCGAGCAGCTTGACCAGATCGGCGAAGCGCGGGTCCCTGAGCGGCAAATCGTTGAGCGAGGCGTAGGAGGTATAGCCGCGATAGCCATGCTCCTTCGACCAGCCGCGCCCGGCGCGGTCCTGCTCGGCGAGATCGCGACAGGCGTCGGCGAGCTCGGCGATCAACGCATCGTCGCCAAGCGGCGCGTTGTAGAAGCGGGTGGCGAAGAGGTCGCGGACGGTCACGCGGCCGGGCGAAGCACGCAGCGCGCGGCGATGCAAGCGTCTATCGGTTGGTCGCGGATACCGCGGCGGCTGCGGGCGGGACACCGGCCGACGCCGTCATCAGCATACCGCCGATCAGCAGGCCGCTTACCAGCGCACTTAGCACAAACGCAGGCTTCACGACTCACTCTCCCAAGGCAGTTGAGCGGCGAGATAGGCGAGCAACGCTGCCTGATATTGGATGGATTCGACGGCGGGTTAGCGGCGGCCGCGTCAGGAGAACGTCGTATCCTAGTCCTGCAACCGCAACGCCAGGTCGCTCATGAACCGCGCGTCGTCGCCCTTGGCCAGCCAGTCGGCCTCCGCGGCTAGCGCGCCGAGCAGGTCGCTCAACGGCTCGATCTCGCTTTTGGAATAGTTTCCAAGGACATGGCCGGTCACGCGGTCCTTGTGGCCAGGATGGCCGATGCCGATCCTGACCCGGCGGAAGGCGTCGCCGATATGCTGGATGGTCGAGCGGATGCCATTATGCCCGGCAGCACCTCCACCGCGCTTCACCCGCACCTTGAACGGATCGAGGTCGAGTTCGTCGTAGAACACGGTCACGTCTTCTGGCTCGAGTTTGTAGAAGCGCATCGCCTCACCGACCGAGCGCCCGCTGTCGTTCATGAAGGTCGCGGGCTTGAGCAGCAGGATCTTGTCCGACCCTATCCGGCCTTCCTGCGTCCAGCCCTGGAACTGCTTCTTGACCGGGCCAAAGCCATGCACCTCGGCGATCGCATCGACCGCCATGAAGCCGACATTGTGCCGGTGCATCGCATATTGCGCGCCGGGATTTCCGAGGCCGACCCAGAGTTGCATAAAGTATCCCTAGACATGAAAGGGGCGCCCGATCCAGCGGATCCGGCGCCCCCTTCAATTCGGCAAAGAAGCAGACGCTTACTCGGCGTCGCCCTCGGCAGCCGGAGTTTCCTCGGCCGCGGCTTCGGCTTCGGCGGCATGCTCGGCAGAGGCTTCCTCGGCCTGCGCGGCTTCTTCAGCTGCCTGCTCGACCGCTTCCGACTTCAGTGCCGACGGCGCAACGATCGTGGCGATGGTGAAATCGCGATCGTCGATCGCCGAGGTCGCGCCCTTGGGCAGCTTGACGTTCGAGATGTGGATCGCGTCGCCCACGTCGAGACCCGCGAGCGAAATCTGGATCTCGCTGGGGATGTCGGCGGAATCGACCACCAGTTCGAGCTCGTGACGGACGACGTTGAGCACGCCACCCTTCTTGATGCCCTTGGACTCTTCCTCGTCGGTGAACACGACCGGCACGTTGACGTGAACCGTGGTGTGTGCGCCGATGCGCAGGAAGTCGACATGGATCGGACGATCGGTGACGACGTCGAACGCGACGTCCTTGGGCAAGGTCCGCGTGGGCTTGCCGTCAACGTCGATCATCACGACGGAATTCATGAAATGCCCGGTCATCAGCTGGCGGACCAGCTCCTTCTCTTCCACGTGGATCGAGACGGGGTCCTGCTTGTTGCCGTAGATAACGGCGGGCACGCGGCCATTGCGGCGCAGATCACGTGAGGCTCCCTTGCCTCCACGGTCGCGCGTCTCGGCGGCGAGCGTCATTTGGTCGCTCATGGTAATCTCCGATATGCGGTTTGCTTGGATTTCCGCGCACGCCTCCAGGGATGACCATGCACGGAAGCGCGCGCCTGTAGCCGGAAGGGGCGGGAAAGGCAAGGGAAGGTTCTCGTGCAGTTCGTTTGAGTTTAAGCGTCTGAAGTCGTATCGGCGACGGCCAGGCCGCCCGATGGATGGCCCAAAGCATGGAGAAATACGTGGCAGGCCCCCAAGATAAAGCATGGAGCGAAGGCTATGCCGCCGGCAAGCGGGGCAGACCCGAAACCGTCTCTCCCTACAAGAAGGGCGCGTTCATGATCGCCTGGCAGCAAGGCTGGCAGAACGGCGTCAAGGCGAGGGACGACAAGCAGGCCTGACGGGCAGTAACGCGCGCGGTACCTGCCGCCCGCTGAATTCGAATCCCCCGAACGGCCGGACGCCCTAGATGTCCGGACGATTGCGTTTCTTCTCGATCGCATGGAAGCTGGCGGCCAGGCTGGCGCTCAGTGCCATGCCGATCATGGCATTCTGTGTCGCAATGCCCGCCGCGATGCCTACCGCCAGCCCGACCACGATACCGTTTCGCATGGTTCCTCCACGTTTCGCCCCAGTTCGATTGCTGGCGGCGGGCTCTGCCGGCTACTCGACTCGCTCGACCTTCAATCCGCGCGCTGCGAGCATTTTGGGCAGCGCATAGGGGCCCGCCATATGGCCGAGCCCAACCGCGACCAGCACCGTTCCCGGCTGTTTCATCCGCGCGGCGATCCATCGCGACCAGTAATTGTTGGGCTGGCCGACGAGTTTCCCCTCGAGCGGCGTGCAAGCGGCGGTCTTTTCCAGCGAGGCAATGTCGCCCGTCGTCCAGGCCTTCAACGTTTCCCCGTAATTCTCTTTTCCTTCAAGAATGTTTCCCAGCATTTTCCTTTGGTCGGATTCGGGCAGGCTGTCGAGCCGAGCGAGTTGGTCTTTTGCGTGATAGAATGCCAGGCGCGTTTTCCCGGCCGAGGCGAATACGCTCCAAAGTTTCGCTTCTACGCCATCTCGAGAGTTGGCGCCACTGGCAGTCGCATCGCCGACCGCCAGCGTGGTGGCCAATGCCCAGTCTTTATAATTGTCCAGCGTTTCTCGAGATGCTCCCGATCGCGCGATCATCGCATCGAGAATAGGGCGTTTCCCCGGGGAAACACGTTCTCCTGCAGGCTTGAGATTTGTGCCCTGGGCCATCGCCCTAAAGTCGACTGACTCTTCCGGGGAGCTTTCGAGCACCAGCGTGTCGGACGTGGCAATGGCGCGGTCGATCAGCGGCGTTCGCCAATCGATGTTTGGAGGCAGCAAGTGGATGCTGCCGAGCAGATAGATCGTCGTGTCGCCGTCGCTGACGCGCCACATCGCCGGCCGCGCTTCGATTGGCGGCTTGCCGCACCCGGCGAGCGCCAGCAGGACGGCGCCGAGCGCGGCAAGGCGCTGGCGCCGGCTTGCCATCAGTAGGCGACCCGTTCCGCCTTGATTTTCAAGGCCTTGAGCTGATCGATCACGCTCTTGTCGCCGGCCAGGTGTCCGGCGCCGACCGCGATGAACACGGTGCCGGGCTTGCCGAGCCGGGCCTTGATCCATTGCGCCCAGCGCGCGTTGCGGTCGAACAACAGGGTCTTGGCGAGCTCCGGCGAATCGTCGAGGCCATCGTTCATATATTTGGCGAGCGCAACGGGATCGCCGCGCGACCAGGCGGAGACCATGCCGTCCATCGTCTCTTCGGTCTTGGGCAGATCCTTGAGCGTCGATTCTAGGAACTGCAATTGCACCTTGTCGGGCAGGCCGGCGAGATAGCCGATCTGCTGCTCGGGCGTCTCCAGCCCCTCGATCGCCTTCTTCTCGGTCGCGGCGGCGGCGGTCAGCACGGTTTCGGGCCCGCTCTTGGGATCGTAGCCGAGCTTCATCAGCGGCAGCAGCGACAAATTGGTGGCGACGAACCAGGGCTGCGCGCGATCGAACGCGGCGGGCGGAAGCCCCAGATTGGTCATGGCGTTGAGATAGACCGGCCGATCTGCCTCCGGCAGGCGCTCGATAAGGGTGGGTCCGCTCAGGCTATACGCCTTGCTCAGCACGATATTCTGCATCGTCGCCGCATCGGGCTGGACCATTTCGAGGACCAGCTCGTCGCTCGCGTCGAATGCCTTCTTCACGCCGTCGTCGAACCAACTGAGGCCGGGTTTGAGGACATGGATCGTGCCGAACAGATAGATCGTGGTGTCCTTGTCCTTCACCACCCACAAAGCGGGATCGGCATCGACCGTTTTGACTTCCGGCGTGGCCGGGGCTGGCCTCGGGGCAGGGGCTGTCTGTCCGCTCGCGAAGGAGGGGGAAAGGGTGGCGAGCGCCAGGGCTGCCGCGCGGATGGCGCGTCGAAAGAGAGCGAGCATAGTATCTCCATATAGATGGCGGCGGCTGATCGGAAAGGGCCGCCCGAACGGGATGGGCCGCGGTCAGCGATATTTGGCCCAGAACCAGATGACGGTGGCGATGACCGCGGTCGCGACATAGATCAGCACGCCGTCGGGCGCGGCGACCAGCCCGCCTCGCCAGAGCAGCCACCAGACCGGCGCGCCTACCCAGAAAGCGTGGATCGCGACGAGCGCACCCTTGTCGTACGCGGCCGCTTCCTGCTCATCGACCACGCGCAGATACCAATAGAGCGACAATGCCGGGGTAAGCACCCCAACCAGCAAGGCGAGCACAATCGCGATGACCGGCGACAATGGGCCGTCGAGCAACGCCAGCGGGCTGCTTGCCGGCGTGTCGTGATGCAATACCAGGACCAGGCCGATCACTGCTCCCAGCAAGCCGGCAACGACCCTGACCAGGCGATTGCGGTTCTCGCGCGGCGTGGGTACTCCCGCCGCGACATCCGCCGCTCGCATCGATCGGATCGCGCGCCAGCCGCCATAAAGGCAGCCCAACACGAACAGCGCCGCGCCGGCGAGAATGGCGATATCGCGCATCGACAGCGTACCGTTCGGATCTTCGCTGAAGGCGGTGAGGAAGCCCACGATCAAGCCGGCGCCACCCAGAACGCCGATCGCGGCCAGTGCGATCAGCGCGATACGTCCAGCCAGCGCGGCGAAACCGCGACCAGTCTCGTCCTTATCCACGGCGCTCTCCATCATCGAAAATCTCCTCGATCGGCAAGTCGAACAAGCGGGCGATCTTGAAGGCGAGCGGCAGCGACGGGTCGTATTTGCCCGTCTCGACCGCATTCACCGCCTGGCGCGAGACGTCGAGCCGGACGGCCAGGTCGGCCTGGCTCCAGTTACGCTCGGCTCTCAATACCTTGAGGCGGTTCTTCATCTCGTTCCTCGCCCGACGTGCCGGTGAATGTCAGGTTTCCATGACTAAATGACAGTGTCCACTGACTATGTCAACAACACCTGACAAAAAGTCGCTAAGTCGTGACTTCGCGTGCGCAGCATGGTTCTTGACCGGCCCGAAGCGCTCGGCCAAAGCCGCGCCGTGACCGACCAGCCTCTATCGTTCCAGCGAATGATCCTGACGCTCCATGATTATTGGAGCCAGCACGGCTGTCTGATCCTCCAGCCGTACGACATGCGGATGGGCGCCGGGACGTTTCACACCGCGACCACCTTGCGCGCGCTCGGCCCCGATCCGTGGAACGCCGCCTTCGTCCAGCCGTGCCGCCGCCCGACCGACGGCCGCTATGGCGAGAACCCCAACCGGCTGCAGCATTATTACCAATATCAGGTGATCCTGAAGCCGAGCCCACCCGATCTCCAGGATCTCTATCTCGGCAGCCTGGCGGCGATCGGGATCGATTTCACCAAGCACGACATCCGCTTCGTCGAGGACGATTGGGAATCGCCCACGCTCGGCGCCTGGGGGCTGGGCTGGGAAGTATGGTGCGACGGGATGGAAGTCACCCAGTTCACCTATTTCCAGCAGATGGGCGGCTTCGACTGCAAGCCGGTCGCGGGCGAGCTGACGTACGGGCTCGAACGGCTGGCGACGTATATCCAGAACAAAGACAGCGTGTACGACCTCGCCTATAACGACGCGGTCGGCAACACGCCGCAGCTGACCTATGGCGACGTGTTCCACGAGAATGAGGTCGAGATGTCGACCTGGAATTTCGAAGTCGCCGACACCGAAACCCTGTTCGACCTGTTCCGCAAGGCGGCGGCCGAATGCGAGAATTGCCTCAACCACAAGCTGCCGATCCCTGCGTACGAGCAGGCGATCGAGGCGAGCCACATCTTCAACCTGCTCAACGCGCGCGGGGTGATCTCGGTCGCCGAGCGCCAGGCGTATATCGGGCGGGTTCGCGATCTGGCGAAGGGTTCTTGCCAGACGTGGATGGAGAAGAATGGGTGGAGCGCGTGATGATGTTCACGCGGAGGCGCGGAGGCGCGGAGATTCTGTTCGCGCAGAGGCGCAGAGACGCAGAGACGCCAAGAACCATCCGTCTCGCGCCAGCGAGACCTTTATCCGCGATCGCCACCGGCAATGAGGGAGCCGCTATCGCGGCTCGATCGGCAGCAAGTTCTGCACCTCAGCGTCCTCTGCGCCTCTGCGCGAACCAATCTCTTCTTCTTCGCGCCTCCGTGCCTCCGCGTGAATCAACATGACCGACTTCCTCCTCGAACTCCGCTCAGAGGAAATCCCCGCGCGGATGCAGGACAAGGCGCGCGATGATCTCGCGCGCCTGTTCACCGCCGAACTCGACAAAGCCGGCCTGCGCGCCGATGCGATCGTCACCTTCGCGACCCCACGCCGGCTCGCGCTGATCGCGCGCGATCTGCCCGAGGCGACCGAGGCGGTCAGCGAGGAGATCAAAGGCCCGCGCGCTGGTGCGCCGCCCCAGGCGCTCGAAGGATTCCTGCGCAAGACCGGCCTCACCGCCGACCAATTGGTCGAGCGTGACGGCGTGCTGTTCGCGGTGATCGACAAGCCTGGCCGTGAGACTGCCGAGGTGCTGGCCGAGGCGATCCCGGCGATCATCCGCGCTTTCCCCTGGCCCAAGTCGATGCGCTGGGGCGAGGCGTCGGCCTCGACCGAAAGCCTGCGCTGGGTGCGTCCGCTCCACGGCATCGTCGCGTTGTTCGGCGACCAGATCGTGCCCGTGGAGATCGCCGGCTTGCAATCGGGCGCCGTCACACTCGGCCATCGCTTCCACCATCCGGGGCCGATCACGATCGGCTCGGCGGCGGATTATGCCGAGAAGCTCCACGCCTGCCATGTCATCGTCGACCAGGACGAGCGCCGCGCGATCATTCGCGAAAAAGCGACCACGTTGGCCGACGCCGCCGGGCTCGAACTGATCGAGGACGAGGGGCTGGTCGCCGAGAATGCCGGACTGACCGAATGGCCCGTGCCGCTGCTCGGCCGCTTCGACGAGGATTTTCTGGGCGTGCCGCCAGAGGTGATCCAGCTCACCGCGCGGGTGAACCAGAAGTATTTCGTCTGCCGCGACAAGGCGGGCAAGCTGGCCAATGCCTTCGTCTGCACCGCCAATATCGACGCGGCCGATGGCGGCGCGAAGATCGTCGACGGCAACCGCAAGGTGTTGGCGGCGCGGTTGAGCGACGCGCGGTTCTTCTATGAGACGGATTTGAAGGTGCCGCTCGAGGAGCAGGCCAAGAAGCTCGAGAAGATCGTGTTTCACGAAAAGCTTGGGACGGTCGCCGACAAGGTCGAGCGTGTCGCCAAGCTGGCGCGCTGGCTGGTCGAAGAGGGGATTGTCAAATCTCCCTCTCCCCTTGTGGGAGAGGGAAGGGGCCCGCGAGCGTTAGCGAGTGGGAAGGGTGAGGGGGACTCTGAGGGTTCGCCGACTCCCCCTCATCCTTCCGGCGCTTCGCGCCTCCCTCCTTCTCCCACAAGGGGAGAAGGAAGTTTGGCCGACCAGGCCGAACGCGCCGCGCGTCTCGCCAAGGCCGATCTCGTCACCGGCATGGTCGGCGAGTTCCCCGAGCTGCAGGGTCTGATGGGCGGCTATTACGCCGCCGCTCAGGGCGAGGCTCCGGCGGTCGCCGAGGCGATCCGTGATCACTACAAGCCGGTCGGGCAGGGCGATGACGTGCCGACCGCGCCGGTGACGGTGGCGGTGTCGCTGGCGGATAAGATCGACAGCCTGTTCCAGTTCTTCCTGATCGATGAGCGGCCCACGGGCTCCAAGGATCCGTTTGCTCTTCGCCGGGCTGCGCTAGCAGTCGCTGCACTGATCCTCTCGAACGGCCTTCGGTTTCGACTTCGTGATTTGCTGGAATATTGCGGTGACGAGGAGGATCGCCTGAATGGTCCGCAGGCAGGCGCTGCCTGGGAAGCCGGGTTCGGCGTCACTCGCGATGAGCTGTTGGCAGGCTTCGAAAAAGGCTCCGACTTCGACTCTCCCGATTTAGTCGAAGGATTGGCGTTCGGTATGCTCCTGAAACGGGCCGATCAAGGCGTGCCAGCCTTTCTGATCGACCGCCTCAAGGTCCAGCAGCGCGAAGCCGGCGTCCGCCACGACCTGATCGACGCGGTGTTCGCGCTCGGGGGCGAGGACGATCTCGTTCGCCTGCTCGCCCGCGTCCACGCATTGCAATCGTTCGTCACCACCGAGGACGGCGCCAACCTGCTCGCCGGATACAAGCGCGCGGCGAATATCCTGAAGAAGGAAGGGTACGAAACTCCCTCTCCCCTTGTGGGAGAGGGAAGGGGCCCGCGAGCGTCAGCGAGTGGGAAGGGTGAGGGGGACTCTGTGCGTTCGCCGACTCCCCCTCATCCTTCCGCGCCTTCGGCGCTCCCTCCTTCTCCCACAAGGGGAGAAGGACTTGGATACACACCCGAACCCGCCGAAGCTTCCCTCATCGCCGCACTCGACGCCGCCGGCCCGGCCGCGGCTGACGCGGTCGCGAACGAGGATTTCGAGGCCGCGATGGCCGCGCTCGCGACGTTGCGCGCGCCGATCGACGCATTCTTCGACGCCGTCACGGTCAACGACACCGATCCCGCCAAACGTGCCGCTCGCCTCGCGCTGCTCGCCCGGGTACGCGATGCCGTGCATGGTGTCGCCGATTTCTCCAAGATCGAGGGATGACATCTCGGCATACACATTCCGCCTGATCCTTCCGCCTCCCCAGCGAAACCAGGCATCAAAGGGACTGACGAATGACGCAGTACGTGTACCGGTTCGGTGGTGGCGTTTCCGATGGGGGGAAGGGCGACAAGAATTTGCTGGGCGGCAAGGGCGCGAACCTTGCCGAAATGGCCTCGATCGGGCTGCCGGTGCCCCCGGGCTTCACCATCTCGACCGAGATGTGCACGCGTTATTATGACGAAGGCGCGGTCTTTCCCGACAGCCTGAGGGCCGAAGTCGCAGCGGGCATCGCGCATATCGAAAGCGTGACCGGCAAGAAGTTCGGCGACGCGCCGGATCCCTTGCTCGTCTCGGTCCGCTCGGGCGCGCGGGCGTCCATGCCGGGGATGATGGACACCGTCCTCAACCTCGGCCTCAACGACCAGACGGTGGTCGGCCTGGCCAATGCCTCGGGCGACGAGCGCTTCGCCTGGGACAGCTATCGCCGCTTCATCCAGATGTATTCGGACGTCGTGCTCGAACTCGACCACGGATCGTTCGAGGAAGCGCTCGAAATCGCCAAGGAAGACAAGGGTTATTATCTCGACACCGAAATGACCGCCGCCGACTGGAAGGCGCTGGTCGATACCTACAAGAAATTGGTCGTCGATCAGTGGGACAAGCCGTTCCCGCAGGACGTGCACGACCAATTGTGGGGCGCGGTTGGCGCCGTGTTCGGCTCGTGGCAGTCCGAACGCGCCAAGGTCTATCGCCGGCTCAACGACATCCCGTCCGAATGGGGCACCGCGGTCAACGTCCAGGCGATGGTGTTCGGCAATATGGGCGATACCTCGGCGACCGGCGTGGCGTTCACGCGCGATCCGGCGAAGGGCGACAATGCCTATTATGGCGAGTTCCTGATCAACGCGCAGGGCGAGGATGTCGTCGCCGGCATCCGCACGCCGCAATATCTGACCAAGGCCGCACGCGAAGAGGCCAATGCCAAGCCGCTGTCGATGGAAGAGGCTTTGCCCGAAGTCTATCAGCAGCTCGCGGGCGTGTTCGACACGCTCGAAACGCATTACCGCGACATGCAGGACATCGAGTTCACGGTGCAGCAGGGCAAGCTGTGGATGCTGCAGACGCGCTCGGGCAAGCGCACCGCCAAGGCTGCGCTCAAGATTGCGGTCGACATGGCCAGTGAAGGCTTGATCACGCGCGAGGAAGCGATCGCGCGCGTCGATCCGGCGGCGCTCGACCAATTGCTCCACCCGACGCTCGACCCCGCCGCGCCGCGCGACGTGCTGACCAAGGGCCTGCCGGCGTCGCCGGGTGCCGCCTCGGGCAAGGTCGTGTTCGACGCCGACGCCGCGGAAAAGCGCGCGGCGGCGGGCGACGCGGTGATCCTGGTCCGCACCGAAACCAGTCCCGAGGACATCCACGGCATGCACGCGGCGAGGGGCATCCTGACCGCGCGGGGCGGTATGACCAGCCACGCCGCCGTTGTGGCGCGGGGCATGGGTCGGCCGTGCGTGTCGGGCGCGGGCACCTTGTCGATCGATGCCAAGGCGAAGGTCATGCGCTGCGCAGGACGCGAGGTGAACGAAGGCGACATCATCACGATCGACGGTGCGTCGGGCGAAGTGATGGTCGGCGAAGTGCCGACCGTCCAGCCCGAGCTGGCAGGCGATTTCGGCACGCTGATGGAATGGGCCGATGGTGTCCGCCGGCTCAAGGTCCGTGCCAATGCCGAAACGCCGCTCGATGCCAAGACGGCCCGCGAGTTCGGCGCGGAAGGCATTGGCCTCTGCCGCACCGAGCATATGTTCTTCGACGCCGCGCGGATCACCGCGGTGCGCCAGATGATCCTGGCCGAGGACGAGAAGGGCAGGCGGGCCGCGCTCGAGAAGTTGCTGCCCGAACAGCGCAGCGACTTCATCGAATTGTTCGAGGTGATGGCGGGCCTGCCGGTCACCATCCGGTTGCTCGATCCGCCGCTGCACGAATTCCTGCCCCACGAGGAAGAGGAATTCGCCGAAGTGGCGGAGGCCGCGGGCGTCGAGGTCGATTATCTCAAGCGCCGCGCCGCCGAACTCCACGAATTCAACCCGATGCTCGGCCATCGCGGTTGCCGGCTGGGCGTGACCTATCCCGAAATCTACGAGATGCAGGCACGCGCGATCTTCGAGGCGGCGGTCATCGTCGCCGAGAAATCGGGCGACGCACCCATTCCCGAAGTGATGATTCCTTTGGTCGCCACGCGACGCGAGCTCGAACTGATGAAGGACGTGGTCGACAAGGCCGCCCAGGCGGTGTTCGCCGACAAGGGGCGCGAGATTAGCTATTTCGTCGGCACGATGATCGAGCTGCCGCGCGCCGCGCTCAAGGCAGGCGAGATTGCCGAAGTCGGGCAGTTTTTCTCGTTCGGTACCAATGACCTGACCCAGACCGCCTTGGGCGTCAGCCGCGACGACGCGGCGCGGTTCCTGGGCATCTATGTCGACAAGGGCATCTATCCCAAGGACCCGTTCGTCAGCCTCGATGTCGAAGGTGTCGGCGAGCTGATCCGTATCGCCGCCGAGCGCGGGCGCGCCACCCGGCCCGACATCAAGCTCGGCATTTGCGGCGAGCATGGCGGCGATCCGGCGTCGATCGCCTTCTGTGAAGAGGTCGGACTCGATTACGTCTCCGCCTCGCCGTATCGCGTGCCGATCGCCCGCCTGGCGGCCGCGCAAGCGGCGCTGGGCCGCAAAGCGGGTTGAGACGGGCTTGACTTCGCCCGCGCGGCGACCGCACTCAACGGCGATGGATCTGGGCATGAAGCGTTGGCTGGTTCTCGCGATGGTGGCGCCGTTGGCGGCCTGTAATCCGTTCGCCAGCAATGACGGTCCGTCCGAAAAGGACATTGCCGACGCCCTGGGTCGGTCGGGCGCGAAGGTGCAGTCGACGGAGCGCATCGCGTGCAAGACCGCGCCCGATCGCCCCGGCTATGTTTGCGACTATCGCGCGACGACGTGCAGCCCGTTCACCGGCAAGTGCGACAAGTCGGCGACGCGCACCGGGCGGTTCGTTCGCTATGGCGACAATTGGATGTTCCGCGACGACGTGATCGATCCCAATCGCTATGCTCCGACGCCCGCGCCGAGCCCGGTGGCGAGCCCAGCAGTGACCGACCTGGCGCCCAGCCCGACGCCGACCCCGCTCGCTAGCCCGTCGCCCATTCCGACACCGTCGGCATCGCCTTCGCCCAAACCGTCACCGTCGCCGACGCCCAAAGCGAGCTCGACGCCCAAACCCAGCCCGACCCCCAAGCCGACGCCGACCCCCAAGGCCACACCGACGGCCAAGCCCACGCCGAAACCGATGCCCGGCGGGGTCAACCGCACCTGGCTATCGGGGCGCTGGGGAGCGGAGAATGGCGATTGCACGGCGCGCCGCGCGGTCAATTTCGGTCCCGGTGGCGGCTTCTACGGCAAGCGCGGCATGGGTCACTGGTCGCTCGACGGCAAGACGGTCAAGGTCACCGGCAATTACAGCGAAGACGACAAGCCGTTCGACCAGATTCTGAAGGTCGAACGTATCGGCGACGACGCGATGACGATGGAAGGCAAGCGCTACCACCGCTGCCCGAACTGACAGGGGAGGGGGTATGAAGCCCTGGATCCGATATGCGATCTGCGGTGTGCTCGGCTTGGCGCTGGGCGCAGGGGCTGCGATCCAGCACGTCCGCACGGGAGCGCTTGGCGCCAGCCGGGCGATCGGACCGTGGACGACGGGCAGCGATTTCGGCACCGCCCGTGCCGGCGCGTTCACCCGCGCGGTGGTCTCGCTCCGGGGCTTGCTCGCACTGCCGGCGCATGAGGCACGCTATTACAACGCCGCGGTCGACAGCGCGGGTGAAACGCTCGACGGGCGGTGTCGCTATCGCGTGTCGGGTGGATCCATCCCGGCCAAATGGTGGAGCCTGACGCTGTACGATCATCCCGGCTATCTGGTCGCCAACCAGGCCGGTCGGTTCTCGATCGCCAGCGCGGCGGTGCCCAATCCGGCGAAATGGGAAGTGATCGTGGCGCCGTCCGAACAGGCGGGACTGTGGCTGCCGACCGGGCGGATCGACCGGTTCGAGCTGACGCTGCGCGCCTATCTTCCCGATGACGGCGGCATCGGCAACATGACCCGCGACCAGCTTCCCTCGATCGTCAAGGAGGGATGCTGATGCGCCGCTGGCTGTTCCCGCTGCTGCTCGGGCTGGTCCTGGCATTCGTCGGTTATCACGTCGCGCTCGCGCAGTTTCCGCGCGTGCTGATGAGCCTCGCCACGCACCGCATCGCGAAAGCGGCGGGGTATAACGCCATGTTCGCCGCGCCGCTCGCCACCGATAAGGCGCGAGCGATTGTTCGGCCGAGCCCCGATTTGGCCTATTCGTCCTGCCCGTTCGACTTGTCCAAGGGGCCGGTCCTTGTCGACGTCGGGCCGGTGCCCGCACCTTACTGGTCGCTGTCGATCTTCGATGCGCGCACCGACGTCACTTATGTCCGCAACAATATCGAGGCCGCCAACCAGCCGATTCGTGTCGCCATCGCGCAAGCCGGCCAGCCGGTCCCCGATGGCATGACCGCGGTCCGCGTCAAGGGCACGACCGGGATCGCGTTGATCCGGATCCTCGTGCCCGATCGCGCCCAGCTCGCCGCGATCGACGCTGCGCGGAAGAAATCGAACTGCAAGGCGCTGAGTTAGGGGGAAGGTCAAATCTCCCTCTCTCCTTGTGGGAGAGGGAAGGGGCCCGCGCCGAAGGCGTGGGAAGGGTGAGGGGGAGTCACAGGCGACATCGCTCGTGACTCCCCCTCACCCTTCCGCGGCTGCGCCGCTCCCTCCCTCTCCCACAGGGGGAGAGGGAGTTAAGGAATCAGGCAACCCTTGCCCTCAATTCCGCATTCTCCGCAGCGAGCTTCTCATTGGCGGCGGTCAGGTCGATCTTGGCCTTCTCCAGATCGCGGACATAGGCGTCGCGATTGGTCGTCAGCGCATCGCGATCGCGCATCTTTGCGTCGGCGTCCTGGCGAAAGGCGGCATGCGCGTCGCGCTCCGCTTCATAGCGAGTGCGCCATTTGGTGCCCCTGGGCGCCAGTATCAGCCCGAGGACCAGTCCGACGATCAGGACCAGCACGACCACGGCGATCTGATTGGGGTCGGTGAACAGCATCGCGTTTCTCCCTGTTGGGATGTGAACGCGTCATGCTGCGCCGGGTTGCCGACCGGTGCAAGCTATCCCCCTCCCGCAGTCGGGGAGGGGGTGGAACTGGATCAATGGCCGCCGTGCAGAAAGGCGTCGTTGATGCTGCACGCCGCCGGGCCCAGGATGACGATGAACAGGGTCGGCAGGATGAACAGGATCAGCGGCACGGTCATGATCGCGGGCAGGCGCGCGGCCTTTTCCTCGGCGCGCATCATGCGCTCGTTGCGGAATTCGGCCGACAGCACGCGTAGCGCGGAGGCCAGCGGGGTGCCGTATTTCTCGGTCTGGATCATGGTCGTGACCACGCCCTTGACCGCATCCAGGTCGACGCGCATCGCCAGATTTTCGAATGCGTTGCGGCGGTCGCTCAGGAAACCCAGCTCGATCGCGGTCAGCGCGAATTCGTCGCCCAGCTCGGGATAGGCCCGGCCCAATTCCTTGGACACGCGGTGGAACGCGACATCGACGGTCAGACCAGCCTCGGCGCAGATCACCAAGAGATCGAGTGCGTCGGGCAAGCCTTTACGGATCGCCGCTGAGCGCTTCTGGATCTTGTTCTTGAGGTAGATGTCCGGGCCCTTGTACCCCAGGATGAAGGCGCCGGCGACCAGGCCATATTGCTTGAGCGGTGACCAGGTGGCGAACGCGTCGGTGCCGTACACGAAATACAGCATCGGCAGGCCGAACAGAATCGGCAGGATCAGCCGGCCGAAGATGACCGCGACGGCATATTCCTTCTTGCGGATACCGGCCTGGAGCAGCTTGGTCTGCGCGACCTTGAGCTGGCTGTCCTGCAGGACTTTCAGATTCTGCAGGATCGAGCGGATGCGGTCGGTGGTCTCGTTCTTCTGGACCAGTTTCGCGCGGCGCTTGCTGGTCGAAGCGGTGATGCCGGCTTTCAGCTGTTCGCGGCGATCGTTGAGCGCCTTAACGCGGCGCGCCATCGGATCGCGCACGGTGGTCGCGGCGTAGATCGCGAGCATGACGGCGAACGCGGCGACCGCGGCGAGCAGGGTGCCTACCCAAAGGACGTCGACGCCGAGCAGGGTTGTGTGGTGCGGTTCCATGGCCTCAGATCTCGAAATTGACCATTTTGGCCATGATCAAGCCACCCAGCGACATCCAGATGAAGCCGCCGATACCGGCGACGATCAGGCGCTGATCGACGAAGAAATTGCCCATATAGGCCGGACTGATCCACATGATCAGGCCGAACACGATGAACGGCAGCGAGCCGACGATATAGGCCGACGCCTTCGATTCCGACGACATCGCCTTGATCTTCAGCTTCATCTGTCCACGCTGGCGAAGCACCGTGGCGAGATTGGCGAGCGTTTCGGCGAGGTTGCCGCCGGTCTCGCGCTGGATCGCGATCGAGATGACGAAGAATTGGAATTCGGGCGTGCCGAGGCGGTCTGCGGTTTCCTGCAGCGCCGCGTCCATCGTGCGGCCGATTTTCATCTTGTCGGATACCGCGCGGAATTCCTCGCCGACCGGGCCGGGCACTTCGGCGCCGACCACACCCATGGTTTCGCTGATCGGCAGGCCGGAACGCAGGCCGCGCACGAGCAATTCGATCGCGTCGGGGAATTTGGCGGTGAACTTGTTGACCCGGCGCTTGATGAAATAGCCGACCACGAAATGCGGCAGTCCACCGCCGACAAAGACGGCGATCAGAACGGAGATCGCGATCGGCGCGCCGCGGATCATCATCAGCGATGCGACGACCAGCATGATGCCGAACGTCGCCAGGCCGTATTGACCGACGGTCCAATTCTTGCCGGTCATCGCCAGGCGCTTCTTGAGCACGGCCGGACGCGGCAGGAACCGCATCATCGCGGTGTCCATGTTGCTGTCACGCTTGCCGGTGATGCGGCGCATTTGCGCTGCCATCACCGCATCGCTGGCCGCGCCGCTATGGCGTTCGCGGAGCGAGTTCAGCCGGCGCGTCTGCGCCTTGCCCACCGACGGGCCCGCAAAGGCGAACGCCAGCAGCAACAGCATGGTCGCCGCCCCTGCAATCACCGTGATCAGCGGCACCAATGGCATCGCTCAAACGCTCCACTTGTTGGCGCCGGCCCGAATGGACCGGCCATGGTCAACTCGACTTCGCGGCTTTCTTGCCCGGCATCAGCGACTTGAGATCGGCGAACTTGCCCATCAACGATTGCCCTGCCGGTTTCCCCGCACCGTTCTTGCCTGCCGCCTTGCCCGCCGGCTCGGCAGAATCGCCCACTGCCAAGAGCCGGTTTGCGAGGTCAGTGATCGGCGCGACCGTTTTCGATCCCTTGCCGGCTTCGGCCAGCGGCTTGCCCAGCTTGGCTGCCTGGGCCGCCAGTTTCTGGTCATAAGGGATCATGAAATCGATGCGGCGCTCGATCGAGCCCTCGAAATCCTTGCGATTGATCTCCAACTGGCCACCGGCGGGCACGCGATTGGCGACCACCAGGACCTGGGTTCCCGGCGCGTTCGACTTCAACCACGACAGGATACGGATCGTGTCGCGCGCCGCGGCCAGCGTCAGTTCGGTGACGACCACCGTCGTCTGGATGTCGCTGATCAGATGCGGGTGCTGGATCAACTGCGCGCGCGGCAGGTCGACCACCGTGCATTCGAACGCGCTGCGCATCTCTTCCTGCAATTGGTAGAAAGCGGAGCCGTCGGTCATCATCGGCGAGTTGATCGGCGCTTCGGCCGACAGGACGGCGAGACGTTCGCTGGCCTTGACCATCGCGCGTTCGATGAACAGCCCGTCGATACGGCTCGGATTTTCGATCGCGTCGGTCAGGCCGCGACCCGGCTCGAGGTCGAGCGCCAGCGCGCCGGTGCCAAAATGCACGTCGAGGTCGAGCAACGCCGTGGTGCGGCCGCCTTTCTCGCTCATCAGCCACGCGACCGAGGTCGCGATGGTCGAGGCACCGGTGCCGCCGCGCGTGCCGATCACCGCGGTTGCGGAATGCGGACGGTCCGGCGAGATCTCGTTCAGCCGCGGCGCGTTCAACACTGCTTGCGCGCTGCCGAATGTTTCGCGCAGCATGTCGGCATTGAGTGGCTTGAGCAGGTAATCCTGAATCCCGCTCGCGGTCAGGTCGCGATACAGGCGGACGTCGTTGACCTGGCCCGCCGCGATGACCACGGTGCCAGGCTCGCAGACTTCCGCCAACGCGTTGATGTCGTTGAGCGGATCCCCCGATTCACTGAGGTCAACGAACAATACTTGCGGGCTCGCCGAGACCGACAATGACTGGACCGCGTTGCGCAACCCGCCCTTGTTCACCTTCTCGACCGACCAGCCCATCTCGGCGACGATCGGACGCAGCGCTTCGGCGGTCGTCTCGTCGCAGACATAGGCGACGAAGGGATCGCGATGCGCGACGCCAGCGGGTTTCCACGGCGCGTTCATCTTATTTGCCTCCCGTCGATTCGGATTTGACTGTGGTGCCGCCGCCCCCGGTCGGGGCCGCCTTGCGATACGTGCCGACGGCGCGGCCCGCGGTGATCGGGTCGGCTGTGCCGTCACCCGTCTGGCCGCGGACCAGATCGAGCGGATCGGCGATCATCGCGGCCAGGCTGGCGTTGCTCGCGCAGCCGAAATTGGAAGTCGCGCTGCCTTCGAACTCGCTCGATCCGCTGCGCGTGAAATCGGGGCAGCCCGGGACCGTGGCGATCGATCGGCTGACGACGACGCGGACCATGCCGGCCGCTAGCGGCGCGTTGGTGATCGGCGCCCGGTCGGCGAGGCGCATTCCGTAGCTGGAAACGATCGCCGCGATCTGCGCGCGAGCGCGCGAGTCATACGGATTGGGATCATCCACCGAGACCTGGTCGCCATAATGCAATCGCATCGAGGCGAGCCAGCCGGCGACCCGTTCGGTCTCACCCGGCGCCAGGCCGGCCGTGGTCGATTGCGCGTCGAACACATAATCGGTGCGGCTGACGACCGGCTGTTTGATCGAGTCGACGCCGCGATTGAGCGTGCCGCAGCCGCCCAGCATCAGCGCGGGAGCGGCGAGGGCGGCGATGAGGATCGTACGCATGTCTGACTGTTCCTCGCGCGTTACAGGCTGAAGCCGGGAGTGGCGGGCTGATCGCCCTTTTTCGACTTCTTGGGCAGGAGCGCCTTCTTGTCGGTGGTCGCCGGGTCGGAGCTCGGCTGCGGTGTGGTCGGCGCCGCCGGCACCGGCGCGTTGGCGCCGATCGCGGGTCCGACGAGGGTCGGCACGGCCATTGTCGGCTTGGGACGATCGCCGCCGTTGGTGCCTTCGCCCAAGCGGCCAAGGAAGACGCGGCCGAGATCGGTCGGCGCCTTATAGCCGTCGGTCGGCAGCACGATCTCGTTCGCGTTGACCGGCTTCACCAGATACGGGGTGATGACGATGATCAGTTCGCTCTCGTTGCGCTTCCAGCCATTGGAGCGGAACAGCGCGCCGAGAACGGGAACGTCACCGATACCGGGCGTCTTGGTGATCTGATTGTCGGTCGAATTCTGCAGCAGTCCGCCGATCACCATCGACTGGCCTGAGCCGAGTTCGATCGTGGTCTCCGCCCGCCGCGTCGTCAGCGCCGGGATAGTGACGCCGCCGATCTGCACCGCCCCGGCCGCGGACAATTGCGACACTTCCGGACGTACGCGCATCGAGATACGGCCATCCGCCAGCACGGTCGGCGTATAAGCGAGGCTGACGCCATATTGCTTGTACTCGACCGACACCGCGCCCAGGCCCTGGCTGACCGGGATCGGGATCTCGCCGCCGGCGAGGAACGATCCGGTTTCACCCGACAAGGCGGTCAGGTTGGGGTTGGCGAGCGTGGTCACCTGACCGTCGGTCTCGCCAAGGTCGAGCGCGCCCAGGATGTCCAGCCCGAAAAGCTTGCCCATTGCGCCGAGCGTGGTTGCCTGCGGACCCGGCTGGACCGCCGTGCCGGCGGCCTGCACGACCTTGCCGGTGATCGGGTCGATCGTATAGCCGGTCACCGTTCCCAATCCGACGCTGAGCGGCAGGTTGGGATCGGTATTGACCGTCGTCGCGATGGTGCGGCCGTTCGCGACGCCGAATTTGAAGCCCCCGGTGCCGTCGATCGTGCTCAAATTGCTGCCGATATTCTTGGCGAACGACTTGCTCACCTCGGCAATCTTGACCTGCAGATTGACTTGCAGCGGCGTTGCGGTGCGCAGCCGGTTGATCACCGCGATCTTGAACTGCGCCGTCGGACTGGAGACGTCGACCCCCGGATTGAGCAAGGCGGCGACGATCTGCTGCGCCTGCGCCACATCGGCGGGCGCCGCAACGGTACCGGTCAGGATAGCGAGCTGGCCGACCGTGATCACCTTGATGTCGGCGTCCGGCATGGCGGCCTTCATCATGCGATCGATCGAGGTCAGGTTCTGGCCGACGCGAACGTTGGTCGAATAGATCACCCGGCCACTGGCTGCGGTGACGAACACCGTGGTCGTCCCGTAATCCTTGCCGAACAGGCGGATCTGGCGCGGATTGCTGACGTCGACATCGGCAACGTTCGGATTGGCGACCCAGACATCGGCGGCGTCGCCGGGTAGGGTGATGACCTCACCCTGGCCGACCGAAAGCACCACTTCGGTCGTCGGGCGTTGCGTGCCCTGCGGCAAGCCGCCGACACGAACGGGCTTGGCCGGCGCGCGGCGGGTGGTCTGGCGACCACCGCCTGCGGCCTCGACCGGCATGGTCGCCACCAGCGCCGTCGCGACGGTAGCCGCAACGATCCGGTTCAAAACGATTGTCGCTTGCATCAGTTCTTCCCCCCACGACCGATCGGTATCTCGGTCACGCTGTTCCCACGGACGATACGCACCGTTGGGCCGGTAATGGCCGGGGCGCCGCCCGGAATAGCACCTGCAGTTCCGCCTGCCGTCGCATCCCCGGCCTTGCCCGGCACGGTGCGGCGCTGGAAGCGCGAGACGTCGGCACCGGTGGCGAAGCTGGTCTTGCCCGCGCTTGGCTGTGCGTCGGCGGCTGCCAGCATTGCTTTTTCGGCTTTCGGATCCTTGCCGTCAGGGACCTTCACAGATCCGTCGGCGATCGCCTGATCGAGTTCGGACGCTGAGTCGGCGAGCGGACGCAGCACGAGCGACAGATCACCCAAGGAGCGCGCCACCGAAATCTTCTCGGCGATTGCGGGCGTCGCCTCGATCGTCACCATCGAGATGTTGCGGACCACGGTCTTGCCCTGATCGTCGACATCGCTGGTCGTGCGCTGGTCGGTGGCCAGCACGCGGAGGTTCTTCATGATCGTCTCGGCCACCTTGAGCGGCGGGCCATCGCCGCCGCCGGGCACCGTCTGCGACAGCGTCAGGTCGACACGGTCGCCCGGAAACACGAAGCCCGCGACCGAATTCTCGTTGCGGACCGGGAAGGTGACCGCGCGCATGCCCGGCGTCAGCGCCGCCGCGAGGAAACCGCGATCGCCCGGCTTGACCAGCGACCCCTGGGTCAGCGGCTGTCCGGCGGTGATCACCGAGCGCACGACCGTCCCCTGCAGGCTCTTCGGATCGAACCCGTCCTTACGAATGTAATAGGCGTTCTCGACCAGCTCTTTCGGCCAGGGCTGGAACTTGAAGCTGGTCGCATCCAGGATCGTGCCGATTGGCAACGCCTTGGTCGCGACGAGCACCTCGGTGCCGGTCTGGACCGGCGCCATCGGCGCCTGGGCCGAGGCCATCGGCGCGCTCGATCCAACGATCAGGCTGCGCGCCATGAACGCGGTGATGGCGGCTACGACAAGCGCACCAACCAGCAAAATGATCTTCCGACTATCCATGACGCTTCGTGCCCCGTTGTGGCGATGACCCCGACTTGATCGCCGTTAATCTACGCAAAGTGGTTAAATATCGGTTCACCGAGCGCGACCATCGATGCCATGGCGATCGCGACGCCGTAGGGCGTCTCGACAGCACCCGGCGCTTTTCGGCGCCAATGGTCGAACATCATGATCAGCGTCAGCACACCGCCGATGATCGACATGACCACCAGCATGAAGAAGAGAGCTGGGCCGGGAAGCCACAGTGCGAGCGCACCGATCATCTTGACGTCACCGCCGCCCATCCAACCGAAATGGAAGGCACCGACGAACAGCGCGAACACGCCGACCGCGATCCCGATTTGCCACGCCACATCGACCCAGCCATAGCCTTGCATCCACCACCAGGCGGGCGCCAGCAGCGCGATCGCGGCGTTCTTCCAATTGGCGATTTCTCGGGTACGAGCGTCCTCGATGCCCGCTGCCAGCAGGATCAGAACGAGTGCTCCCCCGAGCACATAAGACAGAATTCCCCAGCCCATCGGATCACAGACCTAGACGGCATGGCTTTCTAAAAAGTAACCAGCGTGGATGGTCTCTTCAGAAACAGCGCGCCGAACCTATCCCGACGGCAGCTCGATATCGTTCTGGGCCGCCCCTGACGGCTGGCAATTGCGCCGCTTCGACTGGCCGTCCAGCGCCGCCGTTCCGCGCGGATCGATCCTGTTTCAGGGTGGCCGCGGCGATATCTTCGAAAAATATCTCGAGACCTTCCATCATTGGCATGACCAGGGCTGGACGATCACGTCGTTTGACTGGCGCGGCCAGGGCGGATCGGGGCGGCTGACCGACGACCCCCATGTCGGCGATATCGACCGGTTCGGGACCTATCTCGCTGATTATGGAGCGTTCTGGAAAGAATGGGCGGCCGCCACGCCGGGGCCGCACGTCGCCATCGGACATTCGATGGGCGGGCATCTGGTCTGCCGAGCGCTGGCCAAGGTGCTGGCCGAGCCCGATGCGGCAGTCCTGATCGCGCCGATGATGGGGCTTCACGCACCGATCAGCGCCGGGTTCGGCGAGCGAATCGCCGAAATCGCCATGAAGCTCGGCAATCCCCGACGCCGCGCCTGGAAGTCGAACGAGAAGCCGGGCACGACCGATTCCCGGCTGTCGCTGCTTACCCACGATCCCGACCGTTATTCGGACGAGCCGTGGTGGTGGGAGCAGAAGCCCGAGATCAAATTGGGCCCGCCGAGCTGGCGCTGGGTGGTGCGTGCGTTCGAATCGACTCGCCGGCTGCGCGCCAGTCGGCGTGTGAAGCTGGTCAAGACGCCAGTGCTCATGCTGGTCGCCGAAGCCGACAAGCTGGTCCGCGCGGCCGACGCGATCAAGGTCGCGGGGCTGCTGCCTGATGCCCGCCTTGTCCGGTTCGGCAACGAAAGCGCGCATGAAATCCTGCGCGAGGTTGACCCTGTCCGCAATCGCGCCTTGGGGGAAATCGACATCTTCCTTTCGGCACGAGCGCAGCAATGACCTACGATATCGCCATCATCGGCGCCGGGATCGCCGGCGCCGCGCTCGCGGCTGAAGTCGCGCCGCACGCCAGCGTCCTGATCCTAGAAGCCGAAGACGTCGCCGGCTATCACGCGACCGGACGATCGGCGGCGTTTTGGGAGGAAACCTATGGTGGTCCGGCGATTCAGCCGCTGACCGCCGCGTCACGCGCGATGCTCGACGCCGGTGGGTTCCTCCAACCGTTGGGGGGGCTGCACATCGGCCGCGAAGAGGAGCGCGACCAGATCGACGCGATGCTGGCCCAATTCGCCGGCACCGGCGTCGACCTGACATTGGTCGATCCCCGCGATCGCATTTCCGGCCTGCGTCCCGAATGGACTCTCGCGGTGTGGGAGCCGAGCTGCGCCTATATCGATGTCGCTGGGCTCCACGCCGCCGCGCTGTCGCGCGCGAAGAAGGCGGGCGCCGAGTTGGTGCTCGACGCCGGATTGACTGCGGCATCGCGGAACGGCGATACGTGGCGGCTCGAGACCAAGGCCGGCCCGTTCGCTGCCAGGATCCTGGTCAACGCCGCCGGTGCCTGGGTCGATCAGGTCGCCGCGATCGCCGGGGTCGCGCCGATCGGAATCCAGCCGCTGCGCCGCGCGCTCGTCCAGCTTCGCGTCGACCCGCCGGTGCCCGATGATGCCCCACATGTCGCGCACATCGGTGGGGACTTCTATTTCAAGCCCGAATCGGGCGGGCGGCTATGGCTGAGCCCGCATGACGAGGTGCCCAGCGAGCCCGGCGACGTTCAGCCCGAGGAAATCGACATCGCGATCGCGATCGACCGGCTGGAACATGTCGTCGACTGGAAAATCGAGCGGGTCGAACGCAGCTGGGCAGGGTTGCGCAGTTTCGCGCCCGACCGCCTGCCGGTCTATGGCTTCGACAATCATGTGCCCGGCTTCTTCTGGTGCGCGGGTCAGGGTGGATTCGGCATCCAGACCGCGCCGGCCGCCTCGCTGGTCGCGGCATCGTTGCTGCTCGGCACCGCGCCCGATCCGCTCGTCGCGGAAATCGACCGGGATCGTTACACCCCCGCGCGGTTGCGCTAGCGTAGCGCTTTGCCGGCCGCTAACCTGGGTTAATCACACCGAGGAGGCCCTGTATGGCGCACAAGTTCGAAATCTATAAGGACAAGGCCGGCGAGTTCCGCGTTCGCTTCAAATATAACAGCGAAGTGATGTTCTCGACCGAGGGCTATTCGAGCAAGGACTCGGCCAAGAACGCCATCGAGTCGATCAAGACCAATGGCCCGGGCGCCGAGGTCGAAGACAATAGCTGATTTTTCGGGTGCCGGTTCGGCTCCGCTGAACCGGCGCTACCCTTTTGCCGCGGCGAAGGCGGCATCGCTTGCCAGCTTGTCGGCCCGCTCATTGTCGGGATGGCCGGCATGGCCCTTCACCCAGACCCATTCGACGCGATGCGGGGCCGCGGCATCGATCAGCGCCTGCCATAGCTCGGCATTCTTGACCGGCTTCTTGTCGGCTGTCTTCCAGCCATTCTTGCGCCAGCCGTGGATCCATTTGGTCAGCCCGTCCATCACGTAGCGGCTGTCGGTCGACAGCGTCACGCGGCACGGGCGCTTCAGAGCATTGAGCCCTTCGATCGCCGCCATCAGCTCCATGCGATTGTTGGTGGTCAGCTTCTCGCCGCCCGACAGCTCCTTTTCGCGACTACCCATGCGGATCAGCACGCCCCAGCCGCCCGGCCCGGGATTGCCCTTGCACGCGCCATCAGTCGCGATTTCGACATGCGACAATTCGGTCATGCCAGCGACTTGAAATCGCGCACGAAACCCGGGTCGTAGATCTTGAGCCGGCGCCAATAAGCGAGCGGATCCTTGCGCGTCACCATCGCATCGGCCGGGGTGTTGAGCCAGTCCCAGGCGCGGCTGAGGAAGAAGCGGATGCAGGCCCCGGCGGCAAAGCCGGGTAGCGCCGCACGGTCCTCGTCGCTCAGCGGCAGCGTGCGGTGATAGCCGCGGATCAGCGCCTCGCCGATCGCGGGATGATGTGTCGACCCGCTGGCATCGAACGACCAGGCGGTGTGCATGATCGCTAGGTCGTAAATGCGCGCATCGCTGCACGCGAAATAGAAGTCGATCAGTCCCGTGACGTCGCTGCCCCGCATCAGGACGTTATCGGGGAACAGGTCGGCATGGATCGTACCTTGCGGAAAACGGTCGCCTTGCCAGCCGTCCACGACGCGATCGACCATGGCGCCGGCTTCGGCATGGAGATTGGGTGCCATGTCGTCGAGCGATCGGCCGCAGTGATCGAACAGAGGCCGCCAAGTGCGCACGCCCATCGAATTGTCGCGTATCTGCGCGAAGTCGGTCAGGCTGGCGTGCATCCGCCCCATCGCCGCGCCCGCCGCCTCGGCCTGCGCCGCGGTCGGATGGCTGACCGAAACCCCGGGCAGGAACCTGATCAGACAGGCGGGACGCCCCTCGAGCGTCTGCAGCGCTTGGCCATGGCGATCCTTGATCGCCGGCGGCACCGGGTTGCCGCGATCGGCGAGATGGTCGAGCAACGCCATGAAATAGGGCAGGTCGCCCGCCTCGACGCGCTTTTCGTAGAGCGTCAGGATGAAGCGGCCGTTGGTCGTGTCGACCAGATAATTGGAATTCTCGACACCCTCGGCGATGCCTTTCGCCGAGACGAGTTCGCCGACATCGTAGCGCAAGAGGAATTCCTCCAGCGCTTCGGCCGAAACGTGAGTGTAAACTGCCAAGATCTTAATCCGTCATCCCAGCGAAAGCTGGGATCTCATGAAGTGATATCCTGCCCGAGACCCCAGCTTGCGCTGGGGTGACGATGGCGATCACGCCGCTGCCTCTAGCCCACGCGGGAGCTTGAACGTGACCGTCTCCTGCATCGTCTCGACTTCGCGCTCGGTTATATCGAAGCGTTCGGCAAGCCGATCGATCAGTTCGCGTACCAACTGCTCGGGAGCCGACGCGCCGGCGGTGATGCCCAACGTGTCGATGCCGTCGAGAAACGTCCAATCGAGCTCGCTCGCGCGTTGGATCAGCCGAGCGGGAATGCCCTGGCGCTCCGCCACCTCGACCAGCCGCAGCGAGTTGGACGAATTGGGCGCGCCGAGCACCAGCACCGCATCGCACGCGCCGGCGATCGCCTTGATCGCGGCCTGGCGATTGGAGGTCGCGTAGCAGATATCCTCGCCGCGCGGGACCTGGATGGCGGGAAATTTGGCCAGGAGCGCTGCGACCACTTCGGCGGTGTCGTCGACCGACAGGGTCGTCTGGGTCAGGAACGACAAGGTCTCCGGGTCGCGCGGCGCGAACGTCGCCACATCGGCGACGGTCTCGATCAACGTCATCGATCCTTCGGGCACCTGGCCGAACGTGCCGATCACTTCGGGGTGGCCGGCATGGCCGATGAACACGATGTGCCGGCCCGAGGCGACCAGCCGTTCGGCCTGGCGGTGCACCTTGCTGACCAGAGGGCAGGTCGCGTCGAGATAGGACAGGCCGCGCTCGGCCGCCTTGGCCGGTACCGCCTTGGGTACGCCATGCGCGCTGAACACCACGGGCACGCCATCGGGCACCTCGTCGAGTTCCTCGACGAAGATCGCGCCCTTGGCTCTCAGGGTGTCGACGACGAACTTGTTATGGACGATCTCGTGCCGGACATAGACCGGCGCTCCGTATTTCTCGATCGCCAGCTCGACGATGCGGATCGCACGATCGACGCCAGCGCAAAAACCGCGCGGCGCCGCGATCAGCAGCTCGAGTGCTTTTTTCGGGGCGGAAGCCATGGCCGGCGCTCTACGCGATTGCTCGGCTGAGGCAAAGGCGGTTTGAGGAGCGATCCGTTGTCGAATTGGTGGTACGGCAAACCCATCATTGCTTTTTTCGCCCGCGACGCCCATATAGTAGGTGCTATCGTCGCAGGCGACGGAAACCGACGCTTCCGAGCCGACTCTTCCCTTTCTCGCTTCTAGCTCCGTGCGCACGAGCGTGCGGACAATCTACGTTCCTTGAAAGGGATATCTCATGCCGATCGGCAAAGTAAAATTCTTCAACACCGACAAAGGCTATGGCTTCATTTCGCCGGAAGGCGGCGGCAGTGACAGCTTCGTCCATATCAGCGCGGTCGAACGCGCCGGTATGACGACGCTCCAGGCCGACCAGCGCGTGTCGTACGACATCGAAAACGACCAGCGCGGCAAGTCGTCGGCCGTCAACCTTCAGGCGGTCTGACCTGACCGGGCGGCGCGGATGACCTCCGGCGGGCCGGTCGCTGAGACCTGTCCGGCCAGTCTTGCTCGCAGCCCGAAGGTTACCTGCTTGTGCCGCCGGCGCGATCCTATCACTCCGGCGGCATCGGCACTTTCGTCGTGTTCGATGCGTGCAGCCTTTCGGGGCTTGGCGCGATCGTCATCGCCGGCCGGGCGATTTTCACGCGACGTTTATCGATCGCACGGGCCCGCATCCGGCGCCCGCTAGGTCCCTCAGGAGTATAGTCATGTCGAGAACCCCCGTTCGCCCCTTCCTTGTGGCCAAAGACGAGGAGGGCGTGTTCCGCGTGACCGTGCGGACGACGCGGTTCAATTCGCAGGGCTATCCGCTCGTCTCGAGCGAAGTGCTGGAGGATGCGTTCAAGACGCAGACCGCCGCCCGCACGTTCGTCCGCGAAACCTATCGCGTCGAGTCCAGCGACATCGCCAGCAAATAGGGGCGACTTCTCGTCCCGTCGCGGCCCGTCGACGAAACGCGCGCGCGCCTGTTGCCGCGCTCGGGTTGCGACCCTATGGTGACGGCCGCTTTATGTAAGGGTCAGGGGCCATGGCGCGTGCCGCGGCCCCTTCCCGTGTCGAAAAGGTCTGCCGTTCGTGTCACCCCGCTTTCTTGCCGCTCCGATCGCTCTAATGCTGGTCCTCGGCGGCTGCGCCAGCCGTGGCGAGCTCGACATTTCCGAATCGGGTGCGGGCGTTACCGCGGTGCGCACGCCGTGCCCGACGGTCGGCGTGCCGGCGGGGACCGGCGATCTCACCGCCTTCGATCCCGCGACCAGCCGCGATGCCAATGCGATCGACGTGGTCGCGGCGATGACCGACGTACGCTCGACCTGCAACAATGACGGCGAGAGCACTCAGGTCGTCACCAACATCACCTTCACCGTGCTTGCGCGACGGACCCGCGCAGAGGGCGCGCGCGACGTGACCTTGCCCTATTTCGTGACTGTCGTTCAGGGCGGCAACGCCGTCGTCGCCAAGCATGTCGGCCGCGTCGTGGTCCATTTCGATGCCGGCCAGGCGCGGGCGAGCGTCAACGGATCGGCCACCGCCAGCATCGACCGCTCGGCGGCGACATTGTCCGACGAGGTCAAGCGCCGCATCACCGAGAAGCGCAAGGCGGGCAAGGAATCCGCCGCGGTCGATCCGCTGAGCGCGCCCGACGTACGCAACGCCGTGTTGCGCGCCACGTTCGAGGCACTGGTCGGTTTCCAGCTGACCGACGACCAGCTCAAGTATAACGCGACGCGGTAGTTCGTATCGCGGTGCCAGCCCGCTCCCCACCCGGCCTCCCATAGAATATCCTTATTGGGAGGCCGGGTGGGGGAGCGGGCTGGCACCGCTATCGCGCGGCAGCGCGAACAAAAAGCCTCGTTGACTCGGTTGCTGCACCGCGTCACAGCATGGGTCAGTCGCTGACGACGCGGGAGAGCGCGGGCCCCTTCCCAAAAGGAAGGAAGTCCGCCGCCGAAGGAGCAACCGCCCCGGAATCTCTCAGGCAAACGGACCGCGTTTGTCGACAGCGACGCTCTGGAAAGCGTGCGGAGGCGATGCCTCCGCGCCACCGAAGGGGTAAGCGGCGCCGTCAGGCGTGGTGAAAGCTCTCAGGTTCCGTGACAGAGGGGGCGGCGGATATTCGGTCCTTGCGGGCCGTTGTCGCGCCGTCATCTGTTATCGGGAGACCTGGGGTGAGCGACGAAGCCGAAACCGAGATCGAACTGCAGACGCTCCCGCTCGATGCCTGGCATCGCGCAAGCGGCGGGCGGATGGTGCCGTTCGCGGGCTATCACATGCCGGTCCAGTATGAAGGCATCATGGCCGAGCATCTGTGGGTGCGCGACTCGGCCGGGCTGTTCGACGTCAGCCATATGGGGCAACTGCTGCTGTCGGGCGACAATCTCGACGACGAGCTCGAGAAGCTGATTCCCGCCGATGTGAAGGGCGTGGCACTCGGCCAGCAGAAATATTCGCTCTTGCTCGCCGAGAATGGCGGCATCCTCGACGACCTGATGTTCAGCCGCTGGCCGGGCGGCATCTACATGGTCGTCAACGGCGCGGTTAAATATGACGACATCGCGCATCTGCGCGAGCATCTACCCGACACGATCACCATCAACCATCTCGACGACCGTGCGCTGCTCGCGTTGCAGGGACCCAAGGCGTTCGACGTCCTCAAGCGCCACACGACCGGTAAATGGCCGCTTGAGGCGCTCGTGTTCATGAAGGGCGGCCAGTTCGAGATTGCGGGCGTAGAGGCCTATATCAGCCGCTCGGGCTATACCGGCGAGGACGGGTTCGAGATCTCGATCCCGGCCGACGCGGCGGAGAAGATCGCCGATCTGCTCTGCGCCGAACCCGAAGTGAAGCCGATCGGCCTGGGCGCGCGTGATTCGCTGCGGCTCGAAGCCGACCTGCCGCTCTACGGCCACGATCTCGATCCCGAGACGACGCCGCTGATGGCGGCGCTCGGTTTCGCGGTCGCCAGCAAGCGCCGCCGCGAGGAAGCCAATTACCCCGGTGCCGCGCGTATCCTGCTCGAGCGCGAGCAAGGCCCCGTAGTCAAGCGCGTCGGCTTGTTGGTCGAAGGTCGCCAGCCGGTGCGCGAGGGTGCCGCGGTGCTCGATGCCGACGGCTCCGAGGTCGGCAAGGTCACGTCTGGCGGCTTCGCGCCGACGCTCGGCGCGCCGATCGCGATGGCGTACGTGCCCGCCGCGATGGCGGACATCGGCACCAGGATTCAGCTCAACCAGCGCGGCAAGGTCCATGAAGCGACCGTCGCCGCGATGCCCTTCGTTCCCCACCGCTATGTCCGAGGAGCCAAGTAAGATGCGCTATTTCACCGAAGATCATGAATGGGTCGATGTCGATGGCGATATCGGCACGGTCGGCATCACCGACTACGCCCAGGGCCAGCTTGGCGACATCGTGTTCGTCGACGTCCCCGAAGAGGGCAAGACCGTCACCAAGGGCGACGAGGCCGCGGTGGTCGAATCGGTCAAGGCCGCATCGGACGTCTATTCGCCGGTCTCTGGCACGGTGATCGAGGGCAATGCCGAGCTCGCTGACAATCCCGGCCTGGTCAACGAGGACGCCGATGGCGAGGGCTGGTTCTTCAAGCTGACCCTAAGCGATCCGGATGAGCTCAAGGACCTGATGGATGAAGCCAAATACGACGCGTTCGTCGCGAAGCTGTGACGGTGTGAATTCCCCTCCCGCTTGCGGGAGGGGTTAGGGGAGGGCGTGTCACAAGGACCGCACGCCGTCATCCCGATCAAATCAACAGGCCCTCCCCCGGCCCCTCCCGCAAGCGGGAGGGGAGGAGTTTGTGAATGCGCTACTTGCCCCTGACCCAACCCGATCGCGAGGCGATGCTTGCCACCATCGGCGCCAAGACGATCGACGATCTGTTCGTCGACGTGCCCGCGATCGCCCAGCTCGACGGGCCGATCCGCGATCTGCCGATGCATGCGCCGGAACTGGCGGTCGAACGTCACATGACGAAGCTGGCGAAGAAGAATCTGGCGGCGGGCGACGCGCCGTTCTTCCTCGGCTGTGGGGCCTATCGGCATCATGTGCCGGCATCGGTCGACCATCTGATCCAGCGCGGCGAGTTCCTGACCGCCTATACGCCCTACCAGCCCGAGATCGCGCAGGGCACGCTGCAGATGCTGTTCGAGTTCCAGACGCAGGTCGCGCGCCTGCTCGGGACCGATGTCGCCAATGCCTCGATGTACGACGGATCGACCGCCTGCTGGGAAGCGATCGGCATGGCGCGGCGCATCACCAAGCGCGGCAAGGCGATCCTGTCGGGCGGGCTCCATCCGCATTACGTCTCGGTCGCCAAGACGATGGCCAAATACACCGGCGATCATCTCGAAACGTCGCTGCCGTCGCTGTCGGCGGACACCGATATCGACCGCCTGATCGCGGCGATCGACGACGACACGTCGTGCGTCGTGGTGCAATATCCGGACATTCTCGGCCGCATCGCCGACCTCCGCCCGCTGGCCGACGCCGCGCATGCGAAGAAGGCGCTGCTGATCGCGGTGGTGACCGAGCCCGTGGCGCTCGGCGCGCTCAAGTCGCCGGGTGAGATGGATGCCGATATCGTCGTTGGCGAAGGCCAGTCGATCGGCGTCGGGCTGCAATTCGGCGGGCCGTATGTCGGCCTGATGGGCTGCAAGGACAAATATATCCGCCAGATGCCTGGCCGTTTCTGCGGCGAGACTGTCGATGCCGAGGGCAAGCGCGGTTTCGTGCTGACGCTCTCGACCCGCGAGCAGCATATCCGCCGCGAAAAGGCGACCTCGAACATCTGCACCAACAGCGGGCTCTGCGCACTTGCCTTCTCGATCCACATGACCCTGCTCGGCGAAGCGGGGCTGCGCGCGCTGGCCGCGACCAACCATGCCGGCGCGGTCGCCGCGGCCGAGCGGCTGGCCAAGGTGCCCGGCGTCGAGCTGGTCAACGACACCTTCTTCAACGAATTCACGCTCAAGCTGTCCAAGGAAGCACGCCCGATCGTGCGCACGCTGGCCGACAACGGCATCCTGGGCGGCGTGTCGCTGGGACGGCTCTATCCGGGCGCCGATGATCTCGCCAATGGCCTGGTCGTCGCGGTCACCGAAACCACCACCACGGAGGACGTCGAGACGCTTGCCTCCGCGCTTCAGGAGGCGCTGGCATGAGCAATATCAACCAGAGCGGCTGGCGCCCCGAAATGACGCCCGAGCGCCGCGCGAACGACGCGACGTTCACCGGCAACCGCGCGCTGATGCTCGAAGAGGCGCTGATCTTCGAGATCGGCTCGACCGAGACGACCGGTGTCGAAGTCGCCGAGCCGGCCAAGGTCGCCTCGCGACTGGGCGGACTTGAGCGCAGCGCGCCGATCGGCCTGCCGGGCCTATCCGAGCCCGAGGCGGTGCGGCACTATACCCGCCTCAGCCGGCAGAATTATGCGATCGATCTCGGCCTGTTTCCGCTTGGATCGTGCACGATGAAGCATAATCCGCGCCTCAACGAGAAGATGGCGCGGCTGCCCGGTTTCGCCGACGTCCATCCGCTCCAGCCGGTCGATACCGTGCAGGGCGCGCTGGGTGTCATCAACGAACTCGCGGTGTGGCTGATTGAGCTGACCGGCATGCACGGCGTCGCTATGACGCCCAAGGCCGGCGCGCATGGCGAATTGTGTGGCATCCTGTGCATCAAGGCCGCGCTCGAAGCGAAAGGCGAGGGGCATCGCAAGGTCATCCTGGTTCCCGAATCGGCGCACGGCACCAATCCGGCGACCGCCGCGTTCGCCGGCTACACCGTCGAGGATATTCCGGCGACCGCCGAAGGCCGCGTCGATGTCGAGGCGCTCAAGGCGCGGCTCGGGCCCGATGTCGCGGGCGTGATGATTACCAACCCCAATACTTGCGGCCTGTTCGAGCGCGAGATGAAGACGATCTCGGACGCGGTTCATGCGGCGGGCGGGTTCGTCTATTGCGATGGCGCGAATTTCAACGCGATCGTCGGGCGGGTGCGGCCGGGCGACCTCGGCATCGATGCGATGCACATCAACCTGCACAAGACCTTCTCGACGCCGCATGGCGGCGGCGGCCCGGGGTCGGGGCCAGTGGTGCTGTCCGAGGCATTGTCGCCTTACGGCCCCTTGCCCTTCACCGAGCGTCATGCCGATGGGCACATCACTTTGGTCGAGGAGGAAACCGTCGGCGACCGCCATCCCCACAGTTTCGGACGGATGTGCGCCTTCAACGGCCAGATGGGCATGTTCACCCGCGCGCTGACCTATATCCTCAGCCACGGCGCCGATGGCCTGCGTCAGGTTGCCGAGGATTCGGTGCTCAACGCCAATTACATCCTGCGCAGCCTGGAAGACACGCTCGACGCGCCGTTCGCGGCGTCGGGACCGTGCATGCACGAGGCGATCTTCTCCGACGACGGCCTGCCCGAGGGGTTCTCGACCATCGACATCGCCAAGGGGCTGATCGATGAGGGCTATCATCCAATGACGATGTACTTCCCGCTCGTCGTCCATGGCGCGATGCTGGTCGAACCGACCGAGACCGAATCGAAAGCGGCACTCGACCAGTTCATCGGTGCGTTGCGCTCGGTCGCCCAGCGCGCCAAGGCTGGCGACGAATCGCTTCGTTCCGCACCCCATTTCGCCCCGCGCCGCCGCCTCGACGAGACGCTCGCGGCGAGGAAGCCGGTCTTGGTGTGGAAGGATCCGGACCTGGCGCAGGCAGCCGAATAGGGCTGGCGTTAGAGTGAGTTAGTTTGTTATGACAGTCTCCGGGGTTTCTCGGGGACTATCATGCAGCAGCAACAGCTTATCGGTTACGCCGTCACCACAGTCGTCGTTGTAGCATTGCTGGCATTCCGCTTGCGGCGGATGAGCCAATTGCGCCGATTGCGGCTGGAGACGCTCTGGATCGTTCCGGCGATCTATCTGATCTTCGCCGGGGTGATGTTCTATCAGTTTCCGCCGACGGCGATCGGCTGGGCGATCAGCGCAGCCGCCTTGCTGGCCGGCGCGGCGATCGGCTGGCAGCGCGGCAAGATGATGCAGATCCACGTCGATCCCGAAACGCACGTGCTCAACCAGAAGGCCTCGCCTGCAGCGATGATCTTCATCGTCGTCCTGATCGCGGTGCGCATGAGCGCCAAGACCATCCTCGAGAGCGGGGTGGGGACCGGCTTTCACATCAGCGCGATGCTGGTCACCGACGTGCTGATCGCTCTGGCATTGGGGCTGTTCGCGACCACACGGCTGGAGATGTTCCTTCGCGCCCGCCAGATGCTCGATGAGGTGCGAGGCGCGCGCGCCTAATCCGCAATCGCCTCGCTGACCTGCGGATGGCGCGAGACGCGGTGCTCGCGCCAGACGATGTAGAGGCCGCTGGCGACGATCACCGGCGCGCCGACCCAGGTCCAGGGCGTCGGCAGCATGTCGAACAGCACCCAGCCGTAGAGCGTCGCCCAGATCAGGCTCGAATAGTCCATCGGCATCACGGCCGAGACCGGCGCGTATTTGAACGCGGCGGTGAAGGCGATCTGCCCCAGCCCGCCGACCAGCCCCATCGCGATCAATACCGCGAAGGTCGTGGCGTCGTGGGCGTGCGCAAAGAATGGATAGATCAGCGTCATCGGCACCATCGACAGCGAAGAGAACCAGAAGACCGTCGTCACCGGCGCATCGACCTTGCCGATCTGGCGCAGCTGGATCGCGACCAGCGCGACGAACGCCGATGAAGTGAGCCCGACCAGTGCGCCGCCGATCGGGAAATGCCCGCTGCCGGGCTGGGTGACGATCAGCACGCCCGCAAACCCGGCCGCGACCGCCCCCCAGCGATGCCAGCCGGTCGGCTCCTTGAGCACCAGCGCCCCCAATATGGTCGCGAAGATCGGTACGGTGAAGGCGAGGGTGGTCGCTTCGGCCAATGGCAGCAACAGCACCGCGCCGAAGTTGAACGCCATCCCGGTCAGCCCGACCGCGGCGCGGATCACCTGGCCGCGCACCGCGCGCGACCGAACGGCGCTCAGTCCCGGACCGGCGACCATCATATAGGCCAGCACCACCGGCACGGCGCAGCCCTGACGAAAGAACATGATTTCCGCGAGATTGGCGCCGCGCGTCTCGGCGACCTTGATCAGCGCCGACAGGCTGGACAACAGCAACACCGCGAGCAACCGCATCGCGATGCCGAGCATCACACGATCGTCATTCCCAGGCGCGGTATCCCCCATGAATTCGCCATGCTCCGCGCCGTAGCGCAGCACAAGGCGGGGTGACGCGGCGGCGCGCGGGCGCTATCCGCCCGCGTCATGATCAAGCACGCTTTATCCGTCACCCGCGCTCAGAACTTCGCGGAATGGTACCAGACCGTCATTGCCGAGGCCGATATGGCCGAGGAGAGCGGGGTTCGCGGGTGCATGGTGATGCTGCCATGGGGCTATGGCATTTGGGAACGCATCCAGCGCCTGCTCGACGATCGCATCCGCGCGCTGGGCTATGACAACACCTATTTTCCTTTGTTCATCCCGCTTTCCTATTTTGAGAAGGAAGCGGAGCATGTCGAAGGCTTCGCCAAGGAAATGGCGGTCGTCACGCACCACCGCCTGATTCCCGACGGCAAGGGCGGGCTGATGCCCGATCCCGCCGCCAAGCTGGAAGAACCGCTGATCGTTCGGCCGACCTCCGAAACGGTGATCGGCGCGGGCTTCGCGCGCTGGATCCAGTCGTGGCGCGACTTGCCGGTGCAGATCAACCAATGGGCGAACATCGTCCGCTGGGAAATGCGCACCCGCATGTTCCTGCGCACAGCAGAATTTCTGTGGCAGGAAGGGCATGCCGCTTATGCCTCGGCCGAGCAGGCTAAGGCGGAAACCGCCAAGGCGCTGGAGCTCTACCGTTCGTTCGCCGAGGATTGCGTCGCGATGCCGGTGATCGCCGGCGAGAAGCCCGAGAATGAGCGCTTCCCCGGCGCGGTCGAGACCTGGTCGATCGAGGCGATGATGCAGGACGGCAAGGCGCTCCAGGCGGGCACCAGCCATTTCCTCGGCACCCATTTCGCCGAAGCGCAGAACATCCGCTTCCAGAATACCGAGGGTCAGTTCGAGCCGGCCAACACGATCAGCTGGGGCATGTCGACGCGCATGGTCGGCGGCCTGATCATGACGCATGGCGACGACGACGGCCTGCGCGTGCCGCCGCAGGTCGCGCCATGGCAGATCGTGATCGTGCCGATGCTGCGCGACAATGACGAGGATGCCGCACTGATCGATTATTGCCAGGGTATCCGGGATGCTCTGGTCAAGGAAAGCGCGTTCGGCGAGCCGCTGCGCGTGCTGCTCGATCTCAAGGCGACTAAGGCGACCACCAAGCGCTGGAACTGGATCAAGAAGGGCGCGCCGATAATCGTTGAAATCGGAGGTCGCGATATGGCCAATGGAATGGTCACTTGGCTCCGTCGCGACGAACTTTATCGCGAAGACGGTAAGCTCAACTCCGTCCTGTCAAAGCGTGAGACGCTCTTGGAGGGGGCTGCTGTAACGATGAACCAAATCCAGCACAGCCTCTACACCCAGGCCAAGCTGCGGTTGGACGGCAATATCGCGACTGATGTGACCGACATGGACGGACTCAAGGCCTTCTTCGCCGACAGCGTTGAAAAGCCCGGCTGGGTGCTCGCGCAATGGTCGAAGCCGACCGGCGCGGCGCTCGACAAGGTCGAGGAGCAATTGAAGGCACTCAAGCTGACCTTGCGCAACACGCCGCGCGATGCCGTGCCCACCGACGGTCCGTGCATCTTCACCGGTGCGCCTGCGGTCGAGCGCGTGCTGATCGCCCGGGCATATTGAGCATGAACGCGTCTTATCTTCGGCGTGCTCGTGCTTTCGCAGGAGCACCGGCGGAATGATCTGGTTCGGTGGCCAAAAACCCGATCTCGCGGCGATGACCGCGATGGGTGGGAAGTCGATGCCCGGCCTGCTCGGGATCGAATTCCTGGAGGCGGGAGACGATTGGGTGTCCGCGCGGATGCCGGTCGATCATCGCACGCACCAGCCGTTCGGGCGCCTGCACGGCGGCGCCTCGGTCGCGCTGGCGGAGACGGTGGCGTCGATGGGCGGCGCGATGACGCTCGACCCGTCGAAGCAGGTCACGGTCGGCATGGAGATCAACGCCAACCACATTCGTCCGGCGATGTCGGGCCATGTCACAGCGACCGCCAAGGCTGAGTCGCTGGGCCGGACGACGCAGATCTGGACGATCCGCATCACCGACGATGCCGGGAAGCTGATCTGCCTGTCGCGCATCACGCTGGCGGTGATCGCGATCGCCTGACGCGAAGGGCGGCGCTCCCTCGCGCGTTGAACGTCGCATGAGGGCAAGGAGGGCCACCATGCGTTGGATCTTGGTCTTGATGGGGATCGTCGGCATCGCGCTGCAGCTGCCGACGAGCGCGCCTGCGGCCGATGGGCCGCTCGCGCCGCATCGGATCGGCAAGCGCACCTATCAATTGTTCGTCCCGCCCGGCGGGGGCCGGCGTCCGCTGGTCATCGCGCTCCACGGCGGCGGCGGCAATGGCGCGCAGGTCGCCAAATCGGCCGGACTGATCGACAAGGCGGCGAAGGAAGGCTTCATCCTCGCCTTGCCCGAAGGATCGTCGCGTTTCGGCAAGCTCGAAACCTGGAATGCCGGCGGTTGCTGCGCCTATGCGATGCGCGAGAAGATCGACGATATCGGCTTCATCCGATCGATGATCGATGAGTTGGAGCGGACCCAGCCGGTCGACCCCAGCCGCGTCTATGTCGTCGGCATGTCGAACGGCGGCATGATGGCGGAGCGCGTGGCGATCGAACTTGGCGATCGCATCGCCGGCGGCGCGGTGTTCGTCGGCGCACTGTTCGGCAACGAGCCCAAACCGGTCGCGGCGGTGCCGATGCTGATCGTCAATGCCGAGAAGGACGAGCAGGTGCCGGTCGCCGGTGGGACCAGCACGACGGGAATCGTCCGCCGCTCGCAGGGCATGCCGTACAAACCGTCACGCTACGCTGCGACATTCTGGGCGGCGGCAAACCGCTGCACCAGGGGGCCGGCGAAGACCGAAACCGCCGATTATGTCCGCGAGCTATGGGCCGGTTGCGCGAGCGGCGCGGACGTCGACTTCTACATCATGAAAGGTGCCGAGCATGGTTGGCCGGGCCGCGGTCTCGGCCGCCCGGGCGTGACGCGCAATACCGGCAAGATCGACGGCACGGCGCTGATGTGGGACTTCTTCGCCGCGCATCACCGCTGAGACGGAATGCGGCTCAGCCGATGCGGAGAGTCAGCGAGCGCATCATCTCGCGCTCGATCGGTTGGTCGAAGCGTGCGCCGATCAGGCCGTCGGCACACCAGATCACCGTCGCGGCGATCGGCGCGCTGCGATCGAAACGGAGCGTCAGCGATTCGCCCTGCTCGGCCTCGATACGGCTGGCGAGGCGGCAACCATAGATCGACAGCTGATGGAGCGCGGCCTTTCGCTGGCGTTTCACGCTGGCATGCGCGACCGACAGGACCGGTTCCCGATCATATTTGGCGTCGGTCGCCCGGCGGCGAAAATGCGAAAATGTCGTAGCCATTGTCCGGCCCCCGTCTGCCCCTGGAACGGCTATGCAACGAGGTCGGTTAATGACTGGCTAAATTGGATTTTTCGGGGGCTTGAGGGGTAGCCGCGCGCCGACATGCGCCTCGCCGCGCGCTTCGGCTAGCCGAGCCTGCCGGTGGCGTTCGGCATAGCCTGCACGCTGGGCGGCATCGCGAGCGCCATGGCAGGCGGGACAGCTCACCCCTTCCTCATAGAGCGGCGAACGGCGATCCTCGGTACTGACCGGCATGCGGCAGGCACGGCACAAGCCGTGCGTGCCGGGCGCGAGCCCGTGCCCGACCGCGACGCGCTCGTCGAACACGAAGCATTCGCCCGGCCAGCGGCTTTCGGCTGGCGGCACCTCTTCCAGATATTTCAGGATCCCGCCCTCCAGGTGATAGACCTGATCGATCCCCTCGGCCTTGAGCAGCGCGGTCGCCTTCTCGCAGCGTATGCCCCCGGTGCAGAACATCGCGACGCGCGGCGCGGCCGCAATCTCGTCGCGATGCGCGGCGACCCAGGCGGGAAAGTCGCGGAAGCTTTCGGTCTCCGGATCGATCGCACCAGCGAAGGTGCCGACCTTGACCTCGTAATCGTTGCGCGTGTCGATGATCATCGTGCCGGGTTGCTCGATCAGCGCGTTCCAGTCGGCTGGTGAGACGTAATGGCCGACTCCCGTTAGCGGGTCGATATCGGGCATCCCCATCGTCACGATCTCGCGCTTCAGCCGGACTTTCAGCCGATGGAACGGCATCGTCTCGGCGGTAGCTGTCTTGACCTGTAGCGCGGCGCAATCGGGCAGCGCGCGGATATGGGCGATCACCGCGCCGATCCCTTCGGGCGGCCCGGCAATCGTGCCATTGATCCCCTCATGGGCTAGCAGCAACGTGCCCTTGATCCCTTCTGCTTCGCACAAGGCCAGCAGCTGCCCCCGGATCGCGTCGGGATCGGGGAAGCGAACGAACTGATACAAAGCGGCGACGCGGATCACGTCAACGCGTCCCACGCCCTTTCGAATGCAGCGCGTTGCTCGTCGCTGAGATGCAGGCCGACCTTGCTCCGCCGCATCAGCGCGTCCTCGGCGGTCCGTGCCCATTCGTGGTCGCGCATCCACCGCGCCTCGATCTCGGTCAGTCCGCCGCCCAAATCGGCGCCCATGCCGGCTTCGTCGGTCACACCATCGAGCATGTCCCCGAGCATCGTGCCATAGGCATGCGCCATCCGCAGCGACCGATCCTCGCCGAGGAACGGCCAGGTGGCGCGGACCTGGGCGAGGAACTGGTCGAAATCGGCGATCGCGCCGCCGGGAAAGACCCGCGCGCGCGACACCGGACGGCGTTTGAGCCCCAGCTCCGGGCCGAGCTTGCCCATCGCGTCCTCGGCCAGATGGCGCCCGGTGGTGATCTTGCCGCCGAACACGCTCAACAGCGGCGGCCCGTTGGTATCGAGCTCGAGCACGTAATCGCGTGTCACTGCCTTCGCCTCGCTCGCCCCGTCGTCGTAGAGCGGGCGCACGCCGGACCATTTATAGGTCACGTCCGCGGGCGTGATCTGCTTGACGAAGTGATGGTTCGCGCCCTGGCACAGATAGGCAATCTCGTCGTCGCTGATCTTCGCATCCTCCGGTGCATCGACCGGGATGTCGGTGGTGCCGATCTCGGTCCCGCCTTGCCACGGAATGGCGAAGATGATGCGGCGGTCGGGTAGCTGGAGGATATAAGCGTGATCGCCCTCGTAGAGTTTGGGGACGACGATATGGCTGCCCTTGACCAGCCGGACATTGGCCTTGCCGTTCAGCCCCAACCGATTGAGCATCAGATGGACCCAGGGGCCTGCCGCATTGACCAGCGCGCGCGCCTCGACCGTGCGGCCATCGGACAGGGTCGCCGTCCAGCGATCGCCCTCGCGCCGTGCCGCGTCGAGCGAGACGCGCGTGCAGATCTCGGCGCCGTTGGCATGCGCATCGACCGCATTGAGAAGCGTGAGCCGAGAATCATCGACCTGGGCATCGGAGTAGACGAACCCGCGCTCGCCGCCCTTGAGCGGAGAAATATAGTCCTTGTCCGATGAACGAAGTCCGCGTGAGCGAGGCAGGGTCATTTTCCCGCCTAGCATGTCGTAGAGGTAGAGCCCGATCCGAACCATCCACCATGGCCGCACGGCATTCTCCTGCGGCAGGACGAAGCGCAAGGGGCGGATGATGTGCGGCGCGGCGTGGACCAGCAATTCGCGCTCGCGCAACGCCTCGGCGACTAGTCGGAAGTCGTAATATTCCAGGTAGCGCAAGCCGCCATGGATCAGCTTGGTGGAGGCCGACGAGGTGTGGCTGGCGAGGTCGTCGCGTTCGACCAGCAACACCTTCAAGCCCAGCAAAGATGCTTCGCGCGCGATCGCGCATCCGTTGATCCCGCCACCGGCGATGAGGAGGTCGTACGGCTCTGTCACTCATTCACTCCGTCATGCCGGCCTTGTGCCGGCATCCACCGTGCCGAGAAGCCGGCGCATTGTGCGTTTGGGGCACAGTGGACCCCGGCACAAGGCCGGGGTGACGAAGAGGAATACAAAGCCTATCTTGCCCCGACATGGCAAAACCAAAGCATAAACCCGGCCTTCCTACGCGACAGCAGATCCTCGATTTCATCGCCTCGTCCGATACGCCGGCGGGCAAGCGCGAGATCGCGCGCGCCTTCGGCCTGACCGCGCAGGAAAAGATCGCGCTCAAGGCGCTGCTCAAGGACATGGCCGATGAAGGCCTGATCGACAGCGCGCCGGGCCGCGCGTTCCACAAGATGGGCGGACTGCCCAAGGTGACCGTGCTCCGCATCTCCGATGTCGACGATGGCGGCAATGTCTGGGCCGTGCCCGAACGCTGGGAAGCCGAAGGCGTGCCGCTGCCGCGGCTGCGCGTGCGCGAACGGAGCAAAAGATCCGCGCTCGGTGTCGGCGACCGTATCCTCGCGCGGACGGAAGAAGCGGGCAAGGGCTGGATCGCCCACCCGATGAAGCACCTCGCCAAGGGCGAGGAACTGATCCTCGGCGTGCTCAGGCGCGAAGGCGACAGGCTGTGGCTCGAAGGTGTCGAGAAGCGCGAGCGGCGGCATTATCAGGTGTCCGATGCGGGTGATGCCGAACCGGGCGATCTGGTGCTGGCCGAAAAAGCCGGGCGCCCGCCGCGCATCACCGCGCGCGTGACGCAGCGGTTGGGCGACCCCTTCGCGCCGCGCAGCTTCTCGCTGATCGCGATCCACGAACACGACATTCCCGACCGCTTTGCCGACGAAGCGCTGGAGGAAGCCGAGCGCGTCGCGAAGCAACCGCTGGGCGAGGGCCGCGAGGACCTGACCGACCTGCCGATCATCGCGATCGACCCCGCCGATGCGCGCGATCATGACGACGCGGTCTGGGCGGCGCCTGACGATGACCCCAAGAATCCCGGCGGTTGGAAAGCGGTGGTCGCGATCGCCGACGTGTCTTTCTACGTCCGCCCCGGTTCGGCGCTCGATCGCGAGGCGCGGCGGCGTGGCAATTCGGTCTATTTCCCCGATCGCGTCGTGCCGATGCTCCCCGAGATCCTGTCAGCCGAAGTGTGCTCGCTCAAGACCGGCGAGGACCGCGCCGCGCTCGCCTGTCATCTCCAGATCGCCAGGGACGGGACGCTCAAGTCGTGGCGCTTCACCCGTGCGGTGGTGCGGATCGCGGCGAACATTGCGTATGAGGATGCGCAGGCGATCATGGACGACAAGCCCCTCCCCTTCAGGGGAGGGGTTGGGGGTGGGGGAGTGCCTCAAGCCACATCGCCAGTGGATAGCCCCCACCCCAACCCCTCCCCTGAAGGGGAGGGGCTAAAGGAAATACTCTCTCCCCTCTGGGCCTGCTGGCGCGCGCTGGCGGCTGCCCGCGACAAGCGCGAGCCGCTTGACCTCGACCTCCCCGAACGCCGCGTGATGCTCGACGAGTTGGGCCGCATCCTGTCGGTCGCGCCGCGCGAGCGGCTCGATGCGCACCGGCTGATCGAGGATTACATGATCGCGGCCAACGTGGCGGCGGCCAAGGCGCTCGAGGCGAAGAAGGCGCCGGTCATGTACCGGGTCCACGAACCGCCAGCGCGCGAGAAGCTGGTCGCGCTCAAGGATTATCTCGAAACCTGGGGTGTCAAATTCGCGCTCGGCCAGGTGATCCAGCCCGCGACCTTCAACCATATCCTGAACAAGATCGGCGATGTCGACTTCCGTCCACAAGTGATGGAACAGGTGCTGCGCTCACAGACCCAGGCCTATTATGCGCCCGGCAATCACGGCCATTTCGGGCTCGCGCTCGGCAGCTACGCGCATTTCACCTCGCCGATCCGCCGCTATGCCGACCTGATCGTGCACCGCTCGCTGGTTGCGGCTTATGGCCTCGGCCCTGGCGGGCTGACCGACGACGAAGCGGCGGGAATGGAGCGGATCGGCGAATCGATCAGCCGGCTCGAGCGCCGCGCGATGGAAGCCGAGCGCGACACGATCGACCGCTATGTTGCGGCGTTCCTGGCCGAGAAGGTCGGCGAGATCGTCGAGACCCGGATCACCGGCGTGCAGAATTTCGGGATCTTCGCGACCGTCGCGGGGATCGGCGGCGACGGCTTGCTGCCGGTGCGCGACCTGGGCGGCGAATATTTCCGCTTCGACGAGGCGGCGAAGAAATTGGTCGGCGAGGCGTCGGGGGACGAATATGCGATCGGCCAGGTGCTGCAATTGCGGCTGGCGGAAGCCAATCCGGTGTCGGGTGCCTTACGCTTCGAACTGCCCGAAGGGCGCTACGCGCCACCGCCGGGCAACAAGCCCGCGCGTGTCTTGAAACGCCGCGGCCGTCCGCCCAACATCCGCCATCAAGGGCGGCGACGTTGATGGTATACAATATACAAAACGAAGGGTGAGACTTGTGGGTGGAGCAGCGGCAGGAGCAGCAGCGGGCGCGGCGGCACGAGCGCGGCGCAGATTGGTGTCGCATTTCATGACGCAGAACGCCGTCGTTGCCGACAAGGCGATCTCCTATGTTCCGAGTCGCGGGATCGAGCGCCGCCTGCTCGAGCGCTTGATCGAGCAAGGCGTCGTCCATGTCGGCAAAGCGGGCACTTATTGGCTCGACATTCCGGCCTTCGACAATTGGACCAGGTCGCGGCGCCGTCGCGCCGGGTTGGCGGTCGGCGCCGCGGTCGCGATTGGCGTCGCACTTGGTTTCCTGGCGGGGGGCGGATGAGCGGCAAGCTCGACCTGATCGGCGTCGTGCCGCAACCCGGACCGGCCGGGCCGCCGCCGATCCATCCAGCGATGCTGCGCACGCGCTCGCGGATCGCGCGCGCGATGATCCAGGCGCACGCGCTGGCACCCGACCAGGCGATCGCGTTCAGTCCCGGGCCGAGCGACGTCGCCGAACTGATGAAGCTGAGGAAAGCCGGCGTCGTGCGGGAGACGCTGCCGGGCCATTATTGGCTCGACCTGGTCGCCAATCATTATCGCGAACAGCAAAAGGGACGCGTCCGCGCGATGTGGGCGGTCGGCATCTCGCTGGTGATCGCGGCGGTGGCAGTGCTGTTCTATCGCGGCTGACTAGACTGTGCTCTTGCCTTCACGGGAGCGCGAAATGGACGCTCAACCGCAGCGGAAGGTAAGCCCCGCCTTCGCGGTGAGCCGCTCGCGCAGCGCATCGCCCATCAGCGCGCCGGGGGTCCAGATTCCGCCGTCGCCTTGCACATCCTGCACCAGGCAGAGCGCCGCTTCGGCGATCATCTTGCTGGTCGACCCGTAGCCCGGATCCTTGTCGCCGGTGACGACGCATTCGACCCGGCTGTCGTCGGGGAATTCGCCGATGAACAGGATGTCGTAATGGCCGCTGTCGCGCTCTTCCTTGGAAGGCCCTTCGCCCGGCTTGGGCCCCTTGTCGCCGGCGAGCGGATTGACCTTGGCGATCGCCTCGGCGGCGGCCTTGCCGAGATCGCCGAGGCCGGCGACCATCATCTCGTCATAGACGAAATTGGCGCCGTATTTCTCTCCCAGCAGGAAGTTGGTGCGGTGGACGTTCTTGGTGTTGATCGGCGCCATGATGAACGGCGCGACCCAGGCGCCGACCGATTTGTCATATTCGGGCAGCAGCCCGGTCGGCTGGTGCGGCCCCGAAAAGCCGGGAGTCAGTGCGAACGGGTTGGTCAACAATGCGACGATCCGCGGGTCCCTGGCGGCGGCGGCCAGCGTCGCCTTCAGGCTGGCCGCGGTGCCGCCCGAAAACCCGCCCTTCATCACCCGCACGCGGCATTTCACGCGCGGCGCCGGGCCACCATGCTTGGCGATCGCGCATTGCTGCAAGGTCAGTACGCCGAGGTCAAAGGGAATCGAGTCGAACCCACACGAAAACACGATCCGGGCGCCGCTGCGCTTGGCGGTTTCATGGTGCGCGTCGATCATGTGGCGCATCCAGGCGGGTTCGCCGCACAGATCGAGATAGGCGGTACCGGTCTCGGCGCAGGCGGCGACCAGATCGCTGCCATAAAGTTGATACGGGCCGACCGTGGTGATGACCGCGGTGGCGCGCTCGCACATTGCCTTCAGGCTGGCGGGATCGTCCGAATTCGCCGCGATCAGGGTGATGTCTGCCGGCGCGCCGATCTCGTCCCGGACTTCCTGGAGCTTGCTCAGCGAGCGCCCGGCCATCGCCCATTTGACGCCGCTGGGATAGGTTTCGGAGAGATATTCGGCAACCAGCCGCCCGGTGAACCCGGTGGCGCCATAGACGATGATATCGAACTCGCGGGCCATCCTGTTTCTCCCCTCCCGCTCGCGGGAGGGGCCGGGGGAGGGCCTGTCGCAGCGGGACATTACGTTCCGCTGCGAAACATGCCCTCCCCGAACCCCTCCCGCAAGCGGAAGGGGTCTTATTCGTAAATCACGCCGCCTCGCTGAACTGAAGCGCGGCCAACCTGGCATAAAGGCCGCCCTTGGCGTTGAGCGTGGCGTGGGTGCCTTCCTCGACGATTCGGCCGTCGTCCATCACGATGATCCGGTCCGCCGCGCGAACGGTCGCGAGGCGATGGGCGATGACGAGCGTGGTGCGCCCGTCCATCAGCCGGTCGAGCGCCTGCTGCACCAATTGTTCGCTTTCGGCATCGAGCGCGCTGGTCGCCTCGTCGAGCAACAGGATCGGCGCGTCGCGCAGCAACGCGCGAGCAATCGCAACGCGCTGACGCTGGCCGCCCGACAGCCGCGCGCCGCCTTCGCCCAGGAAGGTATCGAGTCCCTCGGGCAGTTTGCGCAGGAAATCGGCGGCGTTGGCCGCCTCGGCCGCCGCCCAGATCGCATCGTCGCTCGCGTCCCACTCGCCATAGCGCATATTGTCGCGCGCCGAAGCGCCGAAGATCACCGTTTCCTGCGGCACCATCGCGATGCGGCCGCGGATATCGGCGGGATCGGCCAGGGGCAGGGGAACGCCATCGATCCGCACCTCACCCGATTGCGGATCGTAGAAGCGCTGGATGAGCTGGAAGAGAGTCGTCTTGCCGGCGCCCGACGGTCCGACCACCGCGACGGTTTCCCCGGGCGTCACGTCGAGCGAGAAATCGGCCAGTGCCGAAACATCGGGTCGCGTCGGATAGCGGAACACGACATGATCGAAGGTGATCGCGCCGCGCGCCGGCTCGGGCAAAGCCGCAGGGTGTGCGGGCGGAGCGATTTCGGGCTGTTCGGCGAGCAATTCGGCTAGGCGTTCGGCGGCGCCCGCGGCGCGGAGCAAGTCGCTATAGACATCGCTCAGCGCAGCAAAGGCGCCGGTGGTCAGGATGGAAGCGAGCACGAACCCGCCGAGCGATCCCGGCGACAATCGGCCGGCCGCGACATCCGACGCGGTGCTCCACAGCATCAGCGTCACCGCACCGAATACCAGGGTAATGAACATCGCGGTCAACAGCGCGCGCAGCAGGATCCGCCGCTTGGCGGTCGCGAAGCTGCGTTCGACGGTGGCGGCGAAGCGCGACCCTTCGCGCCGCTCCTGGCCGAAGGCTTGCACCACTTTCATCGCCGACAGGACTTCGACCGCCATCGCCCCGATATCGGCGACACGATCCTGACTAGTCCGCGAATAGCCGCGCAGCCGCCGTCCGATCAGCATGATCGGCCCGAGCACGACCGGAATGCCCAGCAGAATCATCCCCGCCAATTTGGGCGCCCAGACCAGCATCAGGACGATCCCGCCGAACCCGGTAATGGCGTTGCGCAGGATGACCGATGCCGTCGTTCCGACCACCATTTCGATCTGCGCGGTGTCCGAGGTGAGTCGCGACGCGATCTCCGATGGCCTGTTTTCCTCGAAATAACGCGGTGCCAGGCGAAGCAGGTTGCGTTGCACGGCGATCCGCACGTCGGCCACGGTCCGCTCGCCCAGCCAGGAGACGAAATAGAACCGCACGGCGGTCGCAACGCCGAGCACGCCGGCTACCGCGAACAGCTGGTAAAAGACGCGATTGACGTGCGACATGTCGCGGTTGCTAACGAAGCCGCCATCGATCACCGATCGGAGCGCGACGGGAAAATAAAGCGTGGCGGCTGAGGACAGCGCCAAGGCGAGTAGCGCGAATAGCGCCTGGAGCTTGTAGCGGCTGGCATAATGCCAGACCATTTTGAGGCTGCTCAGCCTGCGACCGGGGCTGGGAGCGGCGGGGGCGGGATCGGCCATGGCCGGCACCTAGGGCGAACGAGCGTCAGCGGCAATGGGGCTGTAATGCCGCAGTGCGACAGCGCTCAAGCGGCCGATCGGAAGGGACATACCCGGACCCGCAACGATCCATCGCTTATTGCGTTGTGTGCGGTGCAACACGGGCCTAAGGGTTCATACCGGGGAAACGGTTTCTCATGTATCGGGGGCAGATGCTCTACAACGCTTACGAGATGCAGCGGTCGATGCTGGCGGGTGCCAGCGCCTGGGCCAATTTCAGTGCCGAGCTGCTCAGCAATCCCGCAAATCCCTTTGCCTATTTCGGCGGCGGGCCGGTACTCGGCTCCGCGCTCGAAGTGTTCGCGCACGCCTCGGCACCGCGCGGCAAGCCCGAATTCGGGCTCGATCGGACGACGATCGATGGCAAGGAAGTCGACGTCGTCGAGGAGATCGTCCTCCGCAAACCGTTCGGTCAGCTCAAGCGCTTCGTACGCAAGGGCGTCACGGGCGGGCCCAAGCTGCTGATCGTGGCGCCGATGTCGGGCCATTACGCCACGCTGCTCCGCGGCACAGTGGAACGCATGCTGCCGTTCGCGGAGGTCTATATCACCGACTGGCGCGACGCCCGGCAGGTGCCGCTCGCGGAAGGGCGTTTCGACCTCGACGATTATGTCGATTACATCATCGAATTCCTCGAGACGATCGGCCCGGGCGCGCATATGCTCGCGGTCTGTCAGCCGTCGGTGCCGTGCTATGCCGCGGCCTGCGTGATGAGCGCGGACAAGAATCCGTGCCGGCCGAAGACGCTGACGATGATGGGCGGCCCGATCGACACGCGCGAGGCGCCGACCGCGGTCAACACGCTGGCGACCGAGCGTCCGTTCGCCTGGTTCGAACAGAATGTCATCGCGACCATTCCGCTCAATTATCCGGGCGCCGGCCGCCGCGTCTATCCGGGCTTCCTCCAGCTCGCCGGGTTCATGACGATGAATCTGGGCAACCACATGATTTCGCATTGGGAGATGTTCAAGCATCTCGTCCAGGGCGACGACGAGGGCGCCGACGCGACCAAGGATTTCTACGAGGAATATCGCTCGGTCTGCGACATGACCGCCGAATTCTATCTCCAGACGATCGAGGTCGTGTTCCAGCGGCACGCTCTGCCCAAGGGCGAGATGATGCATCGCGGTCGCAAGGTCGATCCGGGCGCGATCACCGACATCGCCATCCTGGCGATCGAGGGCAAGCGCGACGATATTTCAGGGCTCGGCCAGACCAAGGCGGCGCTGACCATCGCGACCAATCTACCCGCGTCGGGGAAGAAACACCTGGTCGCCGATGCCGGTCATTACGGCATTTTCAACGGCAGCAAATGGCGCACCCAGATCGCGCCGGTGCTGGAGGAGTGGATTTCGTCGCACGAGGGGTGAGACGGAAGTTCCCCTCCCGCTTGCGGGAGGGGCTGGGGGAGGGCGTGCCCCCTCCGGCTTTTGAGGAGCGGCGACAGGCCCTCCCCCGACCCCTCCCGCAAGCGGGAGGGGAGAAAAGGTCAGGCCGTCGTACTCACCTTGGCGTGGCTGCCTTCATCGCCGGCCTTGATCTTGCCGCCGAACAGCATCTTGACCTTGCCGGCGATCGACATGTCGGTTTCCCACATCTCGGCATCGTCGACGTCGAAGCGCAACAGCGCGAGATCGGGGTCATCCTTGCCGCCCGGAAACCAGGCCTCGACCTGATTGTTCCACAATTTGTCGATCATCCCAAAATCGTTATCGATCCGGACGCTGCCTGCCAGGCAGGCGAAGAAATCGTGCCCCTTGGACACGAACTGCGCCATCGCCGCGCCGCCTTGGGCCAGACGGTTGTCCTTCCCAATGAAGAAGAAGATCGTGTCGACCTGCTCCTCGTCGAGTTGCGCGGTCAGCGGTTCGCTATGCTGGCCGCCACCATTCGGTCCGATCATCACGAAAGGGCTGTCGGATAGTTTCTTCCAGAAATGCTGTTTGATCTCGGCGGTGTCGGCCATCGTGTCTCTCCTGTCGGGTATCGACACACAACGAGCGGCGCGCGGAGAGTTTCCGCGCCGACCCGGCTCTGCTTCCGCAGTCAGGCCTCGGCCGGGATCGCGTCCGTCCCGTCGGTTATGTCGGCCAGTCTTGGATCAGCACCGAACCGGTTGGCGCCCCTTGTCGGTTGCCAGAGAAACAGCAGGACATTCACGACCATCAGCGCGATGAGCACCACCATAAGCGAGATGGTCCACGGCGTCGCGGCGACACCTTTGTGGAAATCGAGCGGGCCGAAACGGAATTCCACCGACGCGGCATTGCCGATCGGCGCGGTGAACCATTGCAATGCCGAGAGGGGCACGATCGACAGCGGGAGCAACGCCCAATATCCGCTGCGCCCCTGATCGTGCAGCCGTCGGACGAGCAAGGGAATCCAGGGCCAGGACCAGACCAAGTTCCAAGCGATACTCAGCGCATAGAATAAGAAGGAGGATAGCGGCGGATCAAAGGTAAGCGTGCCAGCCTGGGCCAGCGTACTCAGCAACCAGAAGGCGACCACCTCATGCCCTGTGGACCGGCCGCGAAGCGTGAAGGGATGGGTCAGCGGCCGGAAGGCTAGCCGCAAGCCGAGCTTGTTCGCGGGATAGTCGCTTCGCATGGTCGAAATGGTGCGCTTGCCGTGATCCACGGTCAAGCATCGCGGTATATGCCCCAGGTTCTGGGAAACGGGCGCAAAAAGGGCCGACGGATCGCTCCGCCGGCCCTTTCTTTTGTCCGTGTGCCTGGGATCAGAGGACTTCGAACAGCCCCGCCGCGCCCTGGCCGCCGCCGATGCACATCGTCACGACGACATACTTGGCGCCACGGCGCTTGCCTTCGATCAGCGCGTGGCCGGTGCAGCGCGCGCCGGTCATGCCATAGGGATGGCCGATCGAGATCGACCCGCCATTGACGTTGAGCAGTTCGTTGGGAATGCCGAGCTTGTCGCGGCAATAGAGGACCTGCACCGCGAACGCCTCATTGAGCTCCCACAGGCCGATATCGTCCATCTTGAGGCCGTTGCGCTCGAGCAGCTTCGGAATCGCGAAGACCGGGCCGATGCCCATTTCATCGGGCTCGGTGCCCGCCACCGCCATGCCGACATAGCGGCCGAGCGGAGTCAGCCCGCGCTTCTCGGCGAGTTTTTCTTCCATCAGCACGCTGGCCGAGGATCCGTCCGACAGCTGCGAGGCATTGCCGGCGGTGATCGTGAAATCGGGGCCGAGTACCGGCTGCAGTCCGCGCAGGCCCTCGATCGACGTCTCGGGACGATTGCCTTCGTCCTTGGTGACGGTGACCTCGTGATAGGTGACTTCCTTGGTTTCCTTGTTGGTCATCGCCATCGTCGCGGTGACCGGCACGATCTCGGCGTCGAAATAGCCGGCCTGTTGCGCGGCGGCGGTGCGCTGCTGCGACTGGAGCGAATAATCGTCCATCGCGTCGCGGCTGATATTGTAGCGCTTGGCCACGACCTCGGCGGTCTGCAGCATCGGCATGTAGACGTCCTTGTGCATCGCCAGCAGTTCGTCGTCGCGGCCGACGCGCATCTGCGGAGTCTGCACCATCGAGATCGATTCGACGCCGCCACCGATCGCGATGTCCATATTGTCGACGATGATCTCCTTGGCCGCGGTCGCGATCGCCATCAGGCCCGAGGCGCACTGGCGGTCGACCGACATGCCGGCGACGGTGACGGGCAGGCCGGCGCGGAGCAGCGCGAGGCGGGCGATGTTGCCGGCCTGGACGCCTTGCTGCAGCGCGGCGCCGAACACGACGTCCTGCACTTCGGCAGGATCGATCTTGGCGCGCTCGACCGCCGCCTTGATCGAATGGCTGGCGAGCGTCGGCGAGGGCAGGTTGTTGAACCCGCCGCGATAGGCGCGGCCGATCGGGGTGCGGGCGGTGGAGACGATGACGGCGGAACGCATGTGGTTTTCCTTCTGCTGACTCCCCTCCCGCTGGCGGGAGGGGCAGGGGGAGGGCATGTCCCTCCTCATTCACGGCTGGGCTGGTCGACAGACCCTTCCCTAACCCCTCCCGCGAGCGGGAGGGGAATTACTCACACGAAAATCTGGCTGATCCACTCGGCGATCAAGGCGGGCTTGTCCTCGCCTTCGATCTCGACGGTGAATTCGTTGGTCTGCTGCCACTGGCCGGGGCGCTTCTCGATCAGCTCCATCAGCTTGAAGCGGCCGCGGACGCGTTTGCCCGAGCGGACCGGGGTGATGAAGCGGACTTTGTTGCCGCCATAATTGACGCCCATCTTCACGCCCTCGATCTTGGGCTGGTCGGCGACCTTTGAAGACAGCAACGGCATCAGCGACAGCGTCAGGAAACCGTGCGCGATGGTGCCGCCGAACGGAGTCATCGCCGCCATCTGAGGGTTGACGTGGATGAACTGGTGGTCGCCCGTCGCGTCGGCGAACTTGTCGATCATTTCCTGGCTGACCTCGACCCAGTCCGAGACGCGCTCCGTACCGATCTGCGTCGCCAGCTCGTTGATAGAAATTGTATCATTGCTCATCGCCAGAACATTCCCTTTGAGCGTGTTTTGGCGCTAAGGCCGTCGCGCATCCTCTAGGCTTGCCTCGGCCCGCGAGGCAAGTCCGACCCGACCGGAAACTGGAAAATGACCGCTGACGCTACGTCCTCCGCCCGCGCTTCCATGGCAAAGCTCTATCGCGCGGCCGAACCCGAAGTTCTAAAACCGCTTTTGGCACGCGCCGCGCTGACTCCCGACTCGCGCGGACGCGTGCTCGGACATGCCAGCGGGCTGCTCGCGGACCTCCGCGCGGCGCAGACCAAGGGGTGGGTGAACCAGTTCCTGCAGGAATATCGGTTGAACTCGTCGGAAGGCGTGGCCCTGCTCTCGCTGGCCGAGGCATTCCTGCGCGTGCCCGATCCGGAGACCGCCGATTTGCTGATCGCCGACAAGCTCGGCGACGCCGACTGGCGCGCGCATACGGGCGAGTCGAACTCGTCTTTGGTCAACATCGCGACCTGGGGGCTGGTGGTCGGCCGCGCCTTGGTCGGCGAAGGCGAGGGCGGTCCCTTGCGCCGCCTGATCAGCCGCGCCGGTGAGCCGTTCGTTCGCCAGGCGGTCGGCGCGGCGATGCGGATGATGGGCGAGATTTTCGTGATGGGTCGCACGATCGCCGAGGCGATGGACCGCATGAAGAAGCCCGAGAATCGCGGCTTCACCGCGAGTTTCGACATGCTGGGCGAAGCGGCGCGAACGGTCGAGGACGCCGCGCGCTATTTCAACGCCTATACCGATGCGATCGACGCGGTCGGACGCGATCCTGCCGCCGGTCATTCGATCTCGGTCAAGCTGTCGGCGCTCCACCCGCGCTACGAAGTCACGCAATATGATCGCTGCGTGCCCGAGCTGACCGCGATGCTCGAAGCGCTCGCCGTTCAGGCGGCGGGCAAGGGCATCGCGCTGACTGTCGATGCCGAGGAAAGCGAGCGGCTCGAGATGAGCCTCGATATCATCGGTGCGGTCGCCGCTCTGCCCAGCCTGAAGGGCTGGGACGGGTTCGGCATGGCGGTGCAGGGCTATGGCAAGCGCGCCCGCCCGGTGGTCGACTGGGCCAACAATCTCGGCCGGCTGATGAACGTGCGGCTGGTCAAGGGTGCCTATTGGGACAGCGAAATCAAGCGCACCCAGGTCGAGGGGCTGTCGGACTATCCGCTGTTCACGCGCAAGGCGGCGACCGACGTTTCGTACCTGGCGGTCGCGCGCGACATGCTCGACGCCAAGAACATCCGTCCGGCGTTCGCCAGCCATAACGCGCTGACCGTCGCGACCTTACTCGAATGGGCCCGCAGCACCCGGGATTTCGAGTTCCAGCGGCTCCACGGCATGGGCGAGGGGCTGTACGAGCGGCTGGTCCGCGACGAAGGCTATCATTGCCGCATTTACGCGCCGGTCGGCGGGCATCGCGACTTGCTCGCCTATCTCGTCCGCCGGTTGCTCGAGAACGGGGCCAATTCGAGCTTCGTTCATCAGCTTGCCGACGAGCGGCTGACCGAAGGCGAAATCCTGGCCGATCCGGTCGAGAAGATCGCGGCGGTCGGCGGAGCGCGGCATCCGAGCATTCCACTGCCGATCGACCTGTTCGGTGACAGGAAAAATTCGAGTGGGATCGATCTTAGCGATCGCGATGTGCTGGCGAAAACGGCGGCGAGCGTTGCCGCGATACCGCCGGTGAGGGTCGAGAAAGTCGATGTCGCCGCGGCAATCACTCGCGCGCATGCCGCCTTCCCCGGCTGGTCGGCGACGCCGGTCGACGACCGCGCGGCGATTCTCGAACGCCTCGCCGATCTGCTAGAATCCAATCGCGACGAGCTGATGGCGATCTGCGCGCAGGAAGCCTTCAAGACGATCCCCGACGCGATCGGCGAAGTGCGCGAGGCTGCCGATTTCTGTCGCTATTATGCCCAGCAGGCACGGTCGGGCCTCAAGGCGATCGAGCTTCCCGGGCCGACCGGCGAGCGCAATACGCTCCATCTCGACGGGCGCGGCGTGTGGGCGACGATCGCGCCGTGGAACTTCCCGTTGGCGATCTTCCTCGGCCAGACGGCGGCGGCGCTGGTCGCGGGCAACAGCGTGGTCGCCAAGCCCGCGCCGCAAACGCCGAAGATCGCCGCCGCCGCGGTCAGGCTCGCGCATCAGGCGGGCGTGCCCGAGGACGTGCTGATCCTTGCGCCCGGTGGCCCCGAAGTCGGCGCGGCGCTGACCGCCGATCCGCGGATCATGGGCGTGGCGTTCACCGGCTCGACCGCGACCGCCAAGAAGATCGCGCGCACTCTGCTCGAAGACGATGCCCGTCCGATCGTGCCGCTGATCGCCGAGACCGGCGGGATCAACGCGATGATCGTCGATTCGACCGCGCTGCCCGAACAAGTGGTGATGGACGTGGTTACCTCGTCCTTCCGGTCGGCGGGCCAGCGCTGCTCGGCGCTACGGCTGCTGCTGGTGCAGGAGGACGTGGCCGACGGCATCATCAAGATGCTCGACGGCGCGATGGACTTGCTCGTGCTCGGCGATCCCGCCGATCCCAAGACCGATATCGGCCCGGTGATCGACCAGGCCGCTTATGACAAATTGATGGCCTATCGCGAGAGTATGAAGGCGCGCATCGTCAAGACGATCGATGCGCCCGCCAGTGGCTTGTTCGTGCCGCCGACCCTGATCCGGCTCGACAGCGTCGAGGATCTTACCGCCGAATGGTTCGGTCCGATCCTTCACGTCGCGACCTGGCAGGCGGGCAAGCTGTCCGAGACGATTCGCCGGGTCAACGCCAAGGGCTATGGCCTCACCATGGGTCTCCACAGCCGCATCGCGCGGGCCGGGGACGTCGCCGAAGCAGAAGCGCGAGTTGGCAACCTTTACGTCAATCGCTCGATGATCGGTGCGGTGGTCGGCAGCCAGCCGTTCGGTGGCGAAGGGCTGTCGGGCACCGGGCCTAAGGCTGGTGGTCCGCATTATCTCTACCGGTTTGTCGCTGAACGCGCGGTGTCGACCGACACGACCTCCGCAGGCGGCAACGCGACGCTGCTGTCGTTGGATGAGGGCGGGATCTGACGGCCGCGACTGGCCGGCGCCGGTCAGCTGCCGCCGTCCTGGTCGCCGACCGACCGGTCGCCGGACGACGGCGGCGGCGCGATTGTGTCGTCGCCTTTCTTGGCGCGCCGTCGCTTAGGCTGAAGCATCCCGGCTTCCTCGGCAGTGAGCCCGGTCTGGGTGGGATAGGCCAACGCGATCCCTTGCTCGTCGAAGCGCTTGATGATCGCGAGCCCGATCGAGTGCCGTGCATCGTACATGTCCTGGAACACGGCAGTGGGCGAATCGAACTCCAGGTCGAAGTCGTAACTCTGCGCGCCGAACGTGGTGAACCCCGCGCGGACGAACTTCTGACCGTGATCCTCGACGATATCCTTGAGCAGATGGGGTAGCTCCTCAAGCGTCTCGATCGGCGTGGTCTGGACCAGGCCGAGCGTAAAGATGACGCGGCGGTATTCGCGGCGCGAATTGTTGACGATCTCGAAGTCGAGCAGCTTCTTATTGCCGATCACGCGCTCTTCGCCATTGGCGCCGCGGATACGCGTCGAGCGCATGCCGATATATTCGACGGTGCCTGCCGACTTGTCGTAGGTGATCGCGTCGCCCCGACGGAACGGGCGGTCGAAGATGATTGCGATCGCGGCGAACAGATCGGCGAACACGCTTTGTGCGGCGAGACCTATTGCGATGCCGCCAACGCCCAGGCCGGCAATCAGCCCACTGACATTCACGCCCAGATTGCCGAGCACCATGATCAGCGCGATCGCGAACAAGGCGAAGGTCACGAAAAGGCGGATCAGGCCCATCGCGTTGGCCAAGGTCTCGCCATGGTCCGCGCTTGCCGCAGTGCGGTGCTCGATCGCGCCAAGGATGATCTCGCGCGCCCAGATCGCCGCCTGGAACACTGCCGCCAGAGTGAAGAAGAATTTGATCGCTGCGACGAGCGTCTCGGGCGGGTGCGACGCAGCGGCGCCTGCAACGACGAGTTGTGCAGCGGTCATTGCCATGAAGAAATTGCCGGTCCGGGCGATCGCGCGGCCGAACACCGTGTACCATCCCTTGCCGCTCGTATCGCGCCGGCACAGTCGGTTGCCGAGCGATTTGGCGAAATGCAGCGCGAGAAAAAGGAGGATGCCGATGCCGACCGCGATCAGCGCCTCGAACCAATTGACGATCAGCCAGTCGAATGTCTGATGGTAAAGGCTGCTGACATGCGATGGAAGGTTGCCGATTGGCGTGGCGGCCGCCTTGGGCGCCGTGCTGTTACTCATGCCGTGGAATCCCTCAGGCTGCCTTGCGCCGCGGCCCGCTCTCGCCCTCGAGGAAAGCAATCAGACCGCGTTCATAACGGTCGAGATAGCGGGTCGCGCGCGGCAGATCGAGATGCGCGCGAAACTCGGCCTGACCGTCCTTGGCCAACTCGATCAATGCCGGGTGAACATAGGATTTGCGCGCAATGGCGGGCGTATTGCCCAGTGCCGCGGTAACGGGTTCGAGCATCGTCTTGAGCCCGATGTCATTATCGGCGGTGGCCAATGCCTCGAACGCGATAACGCTCGCGCTCCAGGTGCGGAAATGCTTGGCGGTGAAATCGTCGCCGGTGGCCTCGCGGATATAGTCGTTGACGTCCGACGAGGTGACGGGGTGCGCCTCGCCCGCCGCGTCGAGCCAGCGAAAAAGATGCTGGCCGGGCAGGTCCTGGCATTTGCGGACGAAACGGATCAGCGAGCGGTCGGTGATCGTCAGCGTACAGGTCTTCCCCGATTTGGCCCGATATTGCAGCTTGAGCTTACCCGCAGTGACGTCGGCGTGGCGCTTGCGGAGCGTCGTCGCGCCAAAACTCTTATTCTCCTTGGCATAGCCCTCGTTGCCGACGCGGACATGACCCATGTCGAGCAGCCGGATCACCGCCGCGACCGCACGCTCCTTGCTCAGGCTGCGCGTTTGCAGATCCCGCTCGACCCGCGCGCGCAACTTCGGAAGCGCTCCGCCGAACACGGCACAGCGATCGTATTTCTCGGTCTCGCGCGCGACGCGGAAATCGACGTGATAACGATATTGCTTGCGGCCGCGCTCGTCCCATCCGACCGCCTGGATATGGCCATTGGGGTTGGGTGAGAACCAGGCATCGCGATAGGCCGGGGGCAGCCCGATACGGTTCAACCGGTCGATCTCCTCGCGGTCGGTGATGCGATTGCCTTGCGGATCCCAATAGCCCCAGCCGTGCCGTACCTTGCGCCGGGTGATCCCCGGCATGCTGTCATCGCAATAGACGATCCGGGGCATCAATCCTCCTTCCGCATGCCGTCCGAAATGCGCGGGTCATCGCTTCGTTCCGGAACGTCCCGGCTATGCGGTCGGTTTGAAGCGCGGTTTCAAGGAGATTTATCGTGGCCGATTTGTCCGATGCGCGCGTGTTGATGATCGCTACCGACGGATTCGAGAATGACGAATTGTTCAAGCCGCGCCAGGCCTTGATCGATGCCGGCGCCAAAGTGACTCTGGCGTCGATCGCGATCGATCCGATCCAGGGAGAGAAAAGCGGCGAGAAGGCCGACACGATCACTCCCGACGTCACGCTCGGCGACGTCGACACTGAGGAATTCGACGCGCTGGTCATCCCCGGTGGAGTCACCAACCCCGACAAGCTGCGGATGCAGGGCCGCGCGGTGCAGATCGTCGAGGAGTTCATGGACGACGGCAAGATCGTCGCGGCGATCTGTCACGGGCCGTGGCTGCTGGTCGAAGCGGATGTCGTCGACGGCCGCAAGGTGACCAGCTGGCCATCGATCCGCACCGACCTGGAAAATGCCGGGGCGGAGGTGGTCGACGAGGAAGTGGTGGTCGACGACAAGCTGATCACCAGCCGCAAGCCGGATGACATTCCGGCATTCAACAAAGCGATTATCGAAGCGCTGCAGGAAGAGCTGGCGGAGGCCTGATTCCCCTCCCGCTCGCGGGAGGGAGCATCAGGTCGCTCGTCCCCCGGACGAGCTGAAACAGCCGGGGGCTGTTTCACCTGATGCTGGGAGGGCGTGTCCGCTTTCAGCAGAATCCGACATGCCCTCCCCCAGCCCCTCCCGTAAACGGGAGGGGAGTTTGATGGCATTCACCCATTTCTGCGCGGGCCGCTCCACAAGATGATACAGCGCCACCGAACTCGCCAGCACCATCGCGAGATAAAGCGCGATCAGCGCCGGGTGTACAGCATGCGCGTCGGTGACGAACACCAGTTTGAACACCACGAACAGCATGAAATGCGACAGATAGGTCGCGTAGCTGATCTCGCCGAGATAATGGAGGGGCGCCCAGTCGAGCGGATTGCCGCGCATCCCCGACGTGAGCGCGAGGGCGAGCAGCAAGGCGGCGAAGGCGAAAGGCACGGCGAGCTGCTCGGGTAGTCCGCTGGTCCAACCGATGAGCATCAGCCCAGCGAGCGAGAATGCCAGGATGGTGGGCAAAGTGGGAGCCTCTCGCCAGCGCAGCCAGAGCGCACAAAGCGCACTGCCCGCGGCGAATTCGGTCAGGCACCGGACGACGCCGTAATGCACGATATCGTGGCCGAGCGTTGGCAGATGCGCTGTCGCCGCTGCCAGGATGAGCAGGAACGCCGCCGCCGCCAGCACCACCAGCCAACTCGGCAGCGCGCGCCAATCGACCGCGCGCACCAGCAACGGAAACAGCAGATAGGCGGCAAGCTCGCAGCTGATCGACCAGGCCGGATCGTTCCAGGTGAGTGCGTCGGTGAACCCCCAATTCTGCAGCAGGAAGATGTGCAGCGGCAATTCGCGGAACGGGTATTCCACCGGATCGTGACGCCCGACGGCGGTCAGCGCCAACGCGAGCAACACTGCTCCCGCCAGCACGACGAGGTGCAGTGGCCAGATCCGCGCGACGCGCTTGTGCAGAAACGCCGGAACGCCACGCCAGCCTTCGGCGCGGAGACGGTCGCCCCAGCTCAGCCAGATCACGAATCCGGACAGCAGGAAGAAGAAATCGACCGCGAGATACCCCTTGGCGAAGATGTGCAGCCAGAACGGCGGCAGGCCGTCGATCGTCAGCCGGATGTGATAGAGCACGACCATCCACGCGGCTACGCCGCGCACGCTGGTCAGCGCACGAAGCTCGGGCCGGGTCATGCCAGCGCGGGGTTGGGTGGCGCGTCCGCCGCCCGTTTTGCGCGCTTCATCGGGCGGAAGCTCTCTTCGGCGCGGCGGCGCTTGAGGTAGGTGTCGAGCCCGATCTGCGCGCCGATCAGCATGAAGATGAACGGCTGGAACGCGATCGCGACGAAGCAGGCGCCGAGCATGTAGAGCAGCTGGCCGGACTGGAGGGCGCCGGCGAGCGGCGCGACCCAGGCATAGTCCTCGCCCGCTTTCTTGTAGCGCTGGCGGATCACTTCCATCCGGATCAGCCCGCTTAGGCTGATGAACAGCCACATGATCAGCCCCGGCCAGCCTTGCTCGCCGAGCATCTCGAAATAGGCGGAGTGATAGGCACGCGCACGGTCGACGGTCAGCGTGGTGTCGAGCTTGGCATTGCCGGCGGTACCGTCCGATTTCACGATATCGTAGCGGATCTGGTTCTGGCGATACATTTCGAAGCCGCCGCCCAGCGGGTGCTGCTTGACGTAGTCCCAGGTCCATTTCCACACCGCGACGCGGGTCGCGGCGGACTCGTCCTGCTGGTAGCTCTTGATCGTGCTCATGCGGTCGGTGAACGACTTGGGCAGGAACGGCACCGCGACCAGCGCGAGCGTGGCGACGACGCCGAGATAGAGGAACTTGCGCTTCGAATCGCGCAGCATCAGTACGCCGAGCAGGCCGATGCACAGCAACCCGGTCCGCGTCGACGTGCCGATCGGCATCAGCAGGCAGGCGAACACCAACGCGTAGCAGAACAGTTTCCGCTTCCAGTCATTGGGGAAGATCGTGCCGTATTTCTCGAGCCACAGGATCGCCGGGATGATCGCGATCGCCACGGTCGATATGGTCGATCCCTCGTACAGCCCCGAATTGTTCTCGACCATCAGGTTGAGCGAACCATAGCCGCCGCCGCCGGCCAGCGTCTTGATCCCGCCGACGATGATGATCGATGCCGCCGACAGGATCATGAAGGTCAGCAGCGCTTCGAGCCTGAGGCGCGTGCGCAGGGTCAGCGGCAGGAAGGCGGCAAAGGCCAGGCACTTCCAGACCCAATCCCATTTATCCAGCGCCTCGACCGGGAAATCGGCCCGCATCGTGGTCATCGCGCACCAGGCAAGGAGCAGCCCGATGACGAACTGGCGCGGCGCGACCCGGCTGTCCTTCTTGTCGTCGATCAGCGCCCAGGAGCCGACCGCCAGCGCCACCGCGATCAGCGAGATCGGCACCGAATTGAGCAGCAGATAGGTCAGCCGCTGCGGTGAGACGATGTCGATATAGACATAGCTGAGGATGAACAGAAACGGCCGGCGAAACGCCAGCGCGAAGAACATTCCCAGGAATCCGACAAAGGCGAGGTCGTGGATCATCGCCGCTTGATCTTGCTTGGCGGCTCGGGCCGCTCGTCGTCGAGGTCGCGGCGGCGCAGCAGGAGGAAGATGGCGAGCATCATCAGGCCATGCGTGATCGCGATCGCGAAATTGTCGATCATGCTACCGTCTTCCAGCCCATCCGAAGCGCGCGCCCTTCGACAAGCTCGGGGCGAACGGGTGTGGATTGCTCCTACCCCGGCCGGGTTGACGTGCCGTTAAACAGTCGCGTGGCATGGAAAATGACGATGAAAATCCTTCACGTCCTCGACCACGGTCTGCCGCTGCAGAGCGGCTACACCTTTCGCACCCGCGCCATCCTGAAGGCGCAGATCGCGCGCGGCTGGCAGGTCGCGGCGGTGACCGGGCCGCGCCACGGCGAGACCAGGGTCAATGCGGAGATGGTCGACGGACTCGACTTCTACCGTACCGAAATCCCCGTGCCGGCACGCAGCCCGCTCCGCGAGTGGCGCGAAATCGCCGCGCTCGCCAATCGCGTGACTGAGGTCGCGCGGATATTTCGCCCCGACGTGATCCATGCCCATTCGCCGGTGCTCGATGCCGTCGCCGCATTGCGCGCGGGCAAACGGCTCGGCGTGCCGGTGATGTACGAGATCCGCGCTTTCTGGGAGGATGCGGCGGTCGGCAACGGGACGGGCAGCGAGGGATCGCTACGCTATCGCGCGACGCGCTGGCTCGAGACGCGGGCAGTGCGCCAGGCCGATGCGGTCGCGGTGATTTGCGATGGCTTGAAGAGCGATTTGATCGATCGCGGCATCGATCCGGCGAAAATCATGGTGTCGCCCAATGGCGTCGATCTGACCTTGTTCGGCGAACCGCTGCCGCGCGACGCGGCGCTGGCGGCGGAGTTGGGCTTGGCCGCGGACGATGACGTGGTCGGCTTCATCGGCAGCTTCTACGATTATGAAGGGCTCGACGATCTGATCGCGGCGATGCCGGTGCTGGTGGCAAATCGCCCGACGGCGAAGCTGCTGCTGGTCGGCGGCGGGCCGATGGAGCAGGCGTTGCGCGCGCAGGCCGCGGCGTCGCCGGTTGCCGGCGCGATCCGTTTCGTCGGGCGCGTTCCCCATACCGATGTCGAACGCTATTATAGCCTGGTGGATGTGCTCGCTTATCCCCGCAAGAAGATGCGGCTGACCGATCTGGTCACACCGCTCAAGCCGCTCGAGGCGATGGCGCAGCGGCGACTGGTTGCCGCGTCGGACGTCGGCGGACATCGCGAGCTGATTCGGGACGGCGATACCGGCACGTTGTTCGCGCCCGACAGCCCTACGGCGATCGCCGATGCGCTGGCCGGGATGTTCGCCGATCGCAGCGGCTGGGAGGCGCGGCGGAGCCGGGCGCGGGCGTTTGTCGAACGCGATCGTAACTGGTCGTCAAACATTTCGCGTTACGCCCCCGTTTACCAAAGAATTATCGAAGCTCGGAAAACGGACCTCAAATGGACGCCACCCGCGGTCGCCAGCGCCTGAATTTCCCCTCGCCCGTCGCCGCGATCCTGGGCGAGGGCGGGGCGATGCGGTTCGCCGTGCCGTTGGCGCCGGCGATCGCCATGGTGCTCGCGGCGCTGGGCGGACTGATGTTCCTGCTGATGCCGACCGCGGTGCTCGAGGATCTGGTGGTCGATAGCGGCATCGCCTCGCTGATCACCGCCGCGCAGCCGCCGCTCGGAATGACCGCGCATTTTGCCATTGCCTTTCTGGTCGCGCTCATCGTCGGCAGTGTCAGCTGGTTCGGGCTGTTCCTGCTGATCGGCACGCGGGTGGTCGCCATCGGCCGTCATGCGCGCGAAGACGGGGTTCCCATCTTGCGCCGGGCCGACGCGCATCCGGACGCGCCGCCGCGCCGCCCGGTCTTCGCCAATCGCGACCTCGGCACGCCGTTCCTCGAAGTGACTGCCGACACACCGCCACCAATGTCGGCTGCAGACGCCATGGCGTACGCGCCACGGGTGATCGAGGAGCGCCCGATCCCAGTCGATCTCGACACGCCGCTCGCCACTTATCGCAGCCCGCTCGATCCGCCGCTGCCCCTTCCCGATCCGCTGCCGCTCGGCCGAGTCGACGAACCCGTCGCCGCGCCGGTGCCGATCACCGCGCCACTGCCGGTTCCAGAACCTGTAGTCGTTGCCGAGCCGCGTCCGATCCGGGTTGTTCCCGAGTGGCCTGTTGTTGTTCCCCCCGCCGACGATCCCGCACCGCGCTTCGCGTCGCACGAGCGGATCGAGACGTTCGAGCTGACGCCGATGGTGCGCTCGTCGGAAACCTCGGCTCCGTTGCCGTCGGCGACGATCCACGATCTGCTCGACCGGCTGGAGCGCGGTGTCGCCAAGCGCAAGGAGGTCCCGGCGCCGGAACCCGAAGCGCCCGAAGCGGAAATCCCCGCCGCCGGATCGCTCGAGGAAACGCTCGGCGTGCTGCGCCAGCTCGCGTCGCGAGTTGGCTAGAATTTCGTCCGCGATATTGAGCTAGTCCCACCCCGGCGAAGGCCGGGGCCCAGCGTCGATGACGTGGCGATCGCATCCTGCCACTGAGAGAACATCGCGACTGGGCCCCGGCCTTCGCCGGGGTGGGCTTTAGCGGAACGGTCCTAGCTTTCCTCGACTAGCAAAAACTCTATCAGGGCCACGCCGCTGCTCCGCTCGACCAGGTCGGCGCTCGCAACGAAATAGCCGCGCACAGCGAACTCCGCCTCGGGTAGCCCGGCCAGCCAAGTCTCGAACGCTTCATCCTCGCCGGCTTTGATCTCGACCGTCAGCCGTACGCCGCTGAACAGCGACGACGACCAGTCGCGGCTGCGCACCAGTGCCGCGGTCGCGCCCGGCACTGCATCGCTCGCCGAGTCGGCCACTGCCTTGATCAAATCGCGCTCGAGCCGGCTCATTGCGCGGCATCCTGGGCGGCAATGAAATCGACGATGCGCTGGGCGACGCGGCGCCTGGGCTCGCGGCCGTTGCGCAGATCGCCGACCAGCCGGGGATCGTTGCAGGCCAGCCGGCCGAACCGGGTCGGCGGCATGTTCGACCGCCGCAAAAACTTCTCCACCTCGCGTCCGATATGCATTTGTCTGGCCTCTATTTTCTGCTGCCGAGTCGTTAGAAGTTCATGATCTGTTCCAAATTCCAACTTGTCTAGGAAATTTCCTACGACTATGGTGGCAATCATGGTTGACGTGCGATCGACGCTGGCGGGATTGGCTGACGAGGCGGGGACCAGCCTTGCCTGGCTGTCGCGCGCGCTCGGGCGCAACGACGCTTATCTGCAGCAGTTCGTGAAGCGCGGAACGCCGCGGCGGCTCGATGAGGAGGATCGGCGCTGGCTCGCCGCCTATTTCAATGTCGACGAACGCACGCTGGGCGGGACCGCCGGCGGCGATATGACGATGGTCGCGGTGCGGCGGATCGACGCGGAGGCGCATGCCGGCGCCGGCGGGCTGGTCGAGGATGACCGCAATGGCGGGGAAGAACGGATCGATCCGCGCGTGGTGGCGCGGCTGGGCGTGTCGCCCGCTACGCTGACGATGATCACAGCGCATGGCGATTCGATGGAGCCGCTGATCCATGACGGCGATGCCTTGTTTGTCGACATGGCCGATCGCCGCTTGTCGTCACGCCCTGGCATCTTCGTGATCCGGCTCGACGGTGCTCTGTTGGTGAAGCGGGTTTGCCGGATCGGGCTGGAAGTCCAGGTGACCAGCGACAATCCCGCTACTCGGCTCATCGCCCCGGTCCGCGCCGATCGCGTGGCGGTCATCGGCCGCGTCGTGCGGCTGGCGCGGTCGTTACGCTAGGGGCTGCGCGGCTAGCGCCGGCGGTCGATCAGGAAGACGATCGTCGCGGCGATTGCGCCGCCGGCCACCCCGAGCATGATCCCCAGGCTGGTCTGGTGCAGGATGATTCCGACAACGGTGCCACCGAACACGCCGAGCGCGAGCAGACATCCGCCGGCGGCGGGAGCGGTCGATTTCGGCGGATTCGGTCTCATGCCCGCTGCCTGCCATGTTCCAGGATCGGACGCTAGTGTCCCGGCGTGGGACGCGTGGGGCAGGCTTAGGCGTCATGGTGCACGGCGGTTTACCACTGCCTTCCGCCGATTCCCGACGATCGCTTCGGGGTGGCACGCGCCTTGTAACGATCGGGTGCTGGCCAGTTCGGAGTATCGCATGCACCTCTATCTCGCTGATCGCTCGTCGGTGGACGCCGCGCAGGAGCTGATGGCGACGTTCGGCGACGATGCCGGGTTCGAGGCGGCAGCGCGTGCCGACAAAAGTCGCGATCTCGGCAACCACGTCAATTTCTGCCGCTGGCGCCAGATCGAGCGGCTGATCGTGCTGATGTCGCAGGGCCGCGCGGTGGGCACCGTCCACTAAGGGTCCTAATCCAAATCAGGCCGTTTCCGCGGGAGATTGTTTCGGGTTCGTTGGTTTCTGCTTTCCGGAAGCCAAAAAAACGAGGCCTGATGACCACACCCCAATATCTGTCGATCGCCCTCCTCGTTGCGATGATGGCGATGTTCGTCTGGGGACGCTTCCGCTACGATATCACCGCGATGCTGGCGCTGCTCGCGGGGCTGGCGCTCGGCATCGTCACGCCCAAGGCGGCGTTCACCGGCTTTTCCGACGACATCGTGATCATCGTCGGCTCGGCGCTGGTGATCTCGGCCGCAGTGCAGCGGTCGGGGATGGTCGAGCGCGCGCTGAGTCTGATTGCCGGCCGCGTCACTCGGATTCGTACTCAATTGTTCGTACTGACTGCCTCGGTGGGCGTGACCTCCGCGTTGGTCAAGAATGTCGGCGCGCTGGCGATGCTGATGCCAGCGGCGTTCCAGATGGCGAAGAAGAACAAGGCCTCGCCTTCAGTTTTCCTGATGCCGATGTCGTTCGCCTCGCTGCTCGGCGGACTGATGACCCTGGTCGGCACCTCGCCCAATATCATCGTCAGCCGCGTGCGGCAGGACATGGTCGGCCAGCCGTTCCGCATGTTCGACTATTTTCCGACCGGCTTCGGCCTGCTGGTGATCGGCCTGATCTTCCTGCGCTTCGGCTATCGGCTGCTGCCGCGCGATCGGCGCGGCGTGCCGACCATGGGCGAGGCGCTCGATATCCAGGATTACGTCACCGAAGTGACGATCGGCGAAGGCTCGCCGGCGATCGACGAGACGGTCGACCAGTTCGCCGATCGCCATGATGGCGACGTCACCGTAACCAGCGTGATGCGCGCCGGCATGCGCAGCGAGCCACGACCGTGGATGGCCTTGCGCGAAGGGGACACGCTGATCCTGGGCGGCGAGCCCGACGTGCTCGAACGCGTCATCGCCACCAACAAGTTCGCGCTCGCCGGCTCCGAGCGCGACGTGCCTGAAGATCGCAAGGATGACGAGGTCGGCGTCATAGAGGCGGTGATCGCGACCAACTCGCCATTGATCGGCCGCACCGCCAGCCGGATGCAATTGCAGCGGCGGCTCGGCATCAACCTGATCGCCGTGTCGCGCGAAGGCGAGCGGCTGACGCATCGGTTGGGTGGCACCGTGCTGCGCGCGGGCGATGTAGTCGTGCTGCAGGGGCCGCTCAGCCTGCTGCCCGAGCGCCTGTCGGAACTCGGCGCGCTGCCGCTGGCCGAGCGCGCACTCCGGCTCGGCAATTCGGGCAGGGGAATGCTGCCGGTGGCGATCCTGGCGGTGGCGATGATCGCGACGGCGACGGGCTATGTGCCGGTGGCAGTAGCGTTCTTTGCCGCCGCAGCGTTGATCCTCGCGGTCGGCGCGCTGCCGCTCGCCGAGGCCTATGCCAGTGTCGAATGGCCGATCCTGATCATGCTCGGCGCGCTGATCCCGGTTAGCGATACGCTGCGGACGACCGGCGCGTCGCAAATCCTGGCGACCTGGCTTGCGCATGTCGCCGCCGGGCTGCCTCCCTGGGGCGCGGTCGCACTGATCCTGGTCGCGGCGATGGCGGTGACGCCTTTCCTCAACAATGCCGCGACGGTGCTGGTAATGGCGCCGATCGCCGCGGTGTTCGCGCACGATCTCGGCTATCGGCCGGAAGCGTTCCTGATCGCCACCGCGATGGGGGCGGGGTGCGATTTCCTCACCCCGATCGGGCACCAGTGCAACACCTTGGTGTTCGGCCCCGGCGGGTACAAGTTCGGCGATTACGCCTGGCTGGGTGCACCGCTGTCGCTGCTCGTCGTGCTGGTCGGCACGCCATTGATCCTGATGGTCTGGCCGCTGCACTGAGCGGGAGGGAAGTCCCTCCCCGTTTTTTTTGGGGGGGGAGGGACCAAATTCCTCAGGCGGGTTCGCCGACGATCGTCTTCAATTCCATGAAGTCGGCGATGCCGTATTTGCCGCCTTCGCGGCCATTGCCGGATTGCTTGTAGCCGCCGAACGGCGTGCCGCCGCCGCCGGCCCAGGCGTTGATCGTCACTAGTCCGGCGCGCAGCTTCGGCGCGACCTTCGCCGCCTCGGCGGGATCGCCCGAGATCGTCGCCGACAGGCCGTAATCGGTGTCGTTGGCCATCTCGATCGCGTCGTCGGCATCGGTATATTGGGTGATCGTCGCGACGGGCCCGAACGTCTCCTCGCGATAGATGCGCATGTCGGGTGTGACGTCGGCGAGCAGGGTCGGCTTGACGAAGAAGCCGGCGTTACGTCCGTCGGGGCGGCCGGTGCCGCCGGTGACGAGGGTCGCGCCCTCGTCGATCGCCGACTGGATCAGGCCCTGGATCTTCTCGTACTGCGCCTTGTTGACCACCGGGCCGATATGCGCGCCCATCACAGAGGCCGCGTCGACCTGGGTCGCTTCCATGATCCCCTTCACCACGTTGGTGGCGTCGGCGACCTGGCTTTCATGGACCAGCAAGCGGGTGGGAGCGATGCAGCTCTGGCCGCTATTCGCCAGCACGCCGGCGATCGTCGGCGGCAGCACTTCAGGGAGATTGGCGCCCTTGAGCACCAGGTTCGGCGCCTTGCCGCCCAGTTCCTGGTGGACGCGCTTGACCGTGGGCGCGGCAGCCTGCGCCACCGCGATGCCGGCGCGAGTCGACCCGGTGAAGCTCACCATGTCGACGTCCCTGTGGCTGGAGATCGCTGCGCCAACACCCGGGCCATCGCCATTGACCAGGTTGAACACGCCAGCCGGCACGCCGGCCTTGTCGAGGATTTCGGCGAGGATCACCGCGTTGCCCGGTGCTTCTTCGGACGGCTTGAGCACCATCGTGTCGCCGGCGGCGAGCGCTGGCGCGACCTTGGCGCAGATCTGGTTGAGCGGCCAATTCCATGGCGTGATCATGCCGACGACCCCGACGGGTTCGTGGACGACGCGGTTCTTGCCGACGCGCTCTTCGAATTTGAATTCCTTCAGCGCGGCGAGCGTGCCGATGAAATAGCCGAGGCCGGCGGGCGCCTGCGCCATTTGCGCAAAGCCGATCGGCGCGCCCATTTCCTCGCTGGTCGCCGCTGCCAGATCGGGGATGCGCGCCTTATATTCCTCGATGATCCGCTCGAGCAGCGCGATGCGCTCGTCGACGCTGGTCTGCGAATAGCTCTTGAACGCCTTTTTGGCGGCTGCGACTGCCTTGTCGACATCGGCCGCGGTGCCGAGCATGATCTCGCTGACTGGCTGTTCGGTCGACGGGTCGATCACTTCATGGCGAGAGCCGCCCTCGCTATCGACCCACTGACCGTCGATATACTGCTTCAGGTAGCTCTTCATCCTCGCCTCCGCGTTTTTCAAATATCGGGTATGGTGTGCGCTTAGATGGCGCGCCGCGAGGTAGGTTGCAACCCGAAACGAGACTCCCCAGTTGATGGCTCGTCGCAACGGGAGAACGGGATATGGCACGCGTCGCACGGATCGAACAGCATGGTGGGCCGGAAGTGATCCAATGGGTCGATGTCGACCTGCCCGATCCCGGTCCCGGTGAGGTTCGAATCCGGTCTACGGCGGTTGGCCTCAACTTCATCGAAATCTATCAGCGAACCGGCCTCTACCAGCTCAAGCTGCCGAGCGGCCTCGGCACCGAGAGCGTCGGCGTGGTGGAAGCGCTGGGCGAAGGCGTCACCGATGTCGCGGTGGGCGACCGCGTCGGGACGTTTGGCCCAACCATCGGCAGCTATGCCACGCACCGCAATCTGCTCGCCGAAAACCTGATCAAATTGCCCGACAGCGTCGACGATCGCACCGCGGCGGCGATCCTGCTCAAGGGCGGCACCACCGAATTCCTGATCGAACGCTGCGCCAAGGTACAGCCCGGCTGGACCGTTTTGGTCCATGCCGCGGCGGGCGGGGTCGGGCATCTCGCGGTCGGCTGGCTCAAAGCGATCGGCGCGACCGTGATCGGCACCGTTGGATCGTCCGATAAGGCCGACCGCGCGCGCCGCGCCGGCGCCGATCATGTCATCCAATATCGCCAACACGATATTGCCGAAAGCGTGCGCGAGATCACCGGCGGCGCGGGCGTCGAGGTCGTGCTCGACGGCGTCGGCGCTGCGACCTGGGAAGCGTCGCTCAAGTCGACCAAGCGGCGCGGGCTCATCGTCAGCTATGGCAATGCCAGCGGGCCGGTGACAGGGGTAGCGCTCGGCCAGCTCAACACCAACGGCTCGTTGTTCGTCACGCGGCCGACGATGTTCCATTATTACGCGACCAAGCCGGAGCGTGACGCCGGGTTCGCGCGCGTGTTCGAGATGCTGGCCAAAGGCGCGATCAGCCCGGAGATCGGCCAGACCTTCGCGCTCGAGGATGCGGCCGAGGCGCATCGTCAACTCGAAGCCGGCAAGACCGAAGGCGCGTCGGTGCTGCTGCCCTGATCGTCACTGCTCGGGAAGCTGCGGCCCGCTTTCGCTCTTGTCAGCCTTGGCCGGCCGCAGCGTGAAGTCGATGCGGATCTTGACCCAGGCGCCGACCAGCACCTTGCCGCCGCGCCGCGGCGGCCGGACGAGGAATTGCCACGCCGCCTCGCGCATCGCGCGGCCAAGGCCCGATCCAACCGGCGATTCGCCGAGCGACCGGCAATTGTCGACATGGAATTGCGGCATCGTCTGGCACGCGATCAACGCCCAGCTATTGGGTGGCGCGCCCTTGGGCAGATAGCCGTTGAGCTGCGCGTCGGTGGGTTCGCGATACCATTCGGCATTGTAGAGCGGCTGGCCGCCTGGGCCTTCGCCCGGCCCATAAGCGAGCTTGCTGTCGGTCCCCGTCTCGGCGCCATCGTCGTTGCTGGCGCTCGATTTCAATTTGCTGATATCGCTGGCGCCGAGCTGGATCGGCAGCACGCCGGGGAGTGCCGCGGGCGGCGTCGGAACCTTGGGCGGGGTGATGACGGGCGGCATTGGCGGGATTGGCGTCGTCGCTCCCGAAGCGGGCTTGGCCGCGGCATGCGCCTTGGTGCGATGTTCGGGCGCGGTGGCCGCTTCTTTCTCGGAGGGCGACAAACTGAAGCTCGTCGCGCGCCGCGGTTCGGGCTTGGGTGCCGGCGTCAGATGCGGGCCGAACAACAGCAGTACCAGGATCAATAATGCTTCGACGACGAGCGCCAGCACGAACGAGACGGTGCGGCGGCGGTCGGGCAAAGCGAAGGGCAGGGACAGCCGCATTGGCGAGCCGCCTAGGAGCGCAAGTCTCTCGCGGCAACGGCAGATCGCTCGGTTCGTCGCATTCTGGGGTGCAGATCGAGTAATGCGGCCAGTCTTTTAGCGCTAGGCTGACGAGCGAAATGCCGATGCGCGGTGCCAGCGAACGGTTTTACCGTGATTTTTCCGCTTGCAACTGCGCTACAAATGTAGCACGCTACAAATGTAGCCAAGAGGTGAGTCATGCTTCCGCAATTGCCCCCGCGCGAACGTCAGATCGTCGACCTGCTCTATCAAGGCGGGTCGCGCACGGTGTCCGAGATCTGCGCCGCGCTGCCCGATCCGCTGACCGGCTCGGCCGTCCGCGCCATGCTCAAGCGGCTTGAGGACAAGGGGTTCGTCTGCCGCGAAGACAGCGATCGCGGCTATGTCTATTCGCCGACCGTCCCCGACAACCAGGCGCGGCGAACTGCGCTGAGCCAGATCGTGCGGACCTTCTTCAAGGGGTCGCCGGTCAGCGCGGCGAGTGCTCTGGTCGGCATGGCCGAAGAACTCGATACGAAGGAGCTCGACGAACTCGAAGCGGCGATCGCGCGCGCTCGCCAGGCGCGGGAGGACGGGAAATGACCATGACCCTGCTTCTCCTCGCACTGAAGTCGTTGCTGGTGGCGGCGGTCACGCTCGGCTTGCTGCGCCTGACCCGCGCGCGGTCGGCCGCCGAACGCTCGACGATTGCCCATCTCGGGCTGTTCGCGCTAGTCGCCTTGCCGCTCGCCAGTCTTGCGCTGCCGACGCTCGATTTGCCGTTGCCCGCGCCGATGGCGCGCATCGCCGCGATCGATCCGGTCGAGAAGGTGGAGCCTGCGCTTCCCTCGCGCGGTCAAGAGACGCCGATACCGGCCGCTTCCGCGCCGTCGGTGGCCTCCGAATCTACGTTGGTCGGCACCTTGTCCGGCGCGGCACGCTATGCCTTTCTCTTTCCCACAATCGTGCTGCTCGCACTGACGCTCGCCGCGTTGCTGCGTCTCGTCGGACTAAGGGCCCGCGCCGAGGTGCTGGTCGACCCTGACTGGCTGAGCGCGCTTGCCCGCGCACAACGGCGCATGGGGTTCAAGAACGGCACCGCCTTGCTCTGGAGCGACGAACTCGGTTCGCCGGTAAGCTGGGGCATGATGCGCCCAGTCATCCTGCTCAACAACGCCGCGGTGGCCGCGCCCGAACAGGCCGAGGCGATCATCGCGCATGAACTCGCGCATGTCGTCCATTTCGATTGGGCGAAGCTGATCCTGGCGAGGGTCGCCACCGCGACCTTCTGGTTCAACCCCTTGGCCTGGGTGCTGGCGCGCGAGGCGCACCAGTTGCGCGAGGAGTCGGCCGATGATGCCGTACTCGCGGCAAATATCGCCGGTGTCGATTATGCCGAATTGCTGATCGGCGTCGCGCGCCATCAATGCCGCGGCGCCTTGCTGGGCGCGCATGGCGTCGCGCCCTCGAAGAGCTCGCTTGGCCGCCGGGTCCGCCGCGTGCTCGACCAGAGTCCGGCCCGCGGGCCGTCCGGACGATCCTGGGTCGCGGGCTTTGCGACGGGCATGCTGAGCATGGCGGTGCCGCTCGCGGCGGTGACGTTCGTGCCGGGCCATAGCGCGCTCGCCACGATCCAAACGTCGCCGGCCGGGCCCCGCCCTGCCGCAGCGCTCTCTTCGGGCGCGATACGTCGGGACTCCCCCGCTTCCGTTGTAAATGCCGGTTCGCGCCCCGCTAACGTCCCGGCAGGCTTGCCATCAACCGCGGCGCCCGTCGCAGCCGTAACGGGCCAGGATCAGGCGCCGGGTAAGTCGGACGATGGCGACGAAGCCGACAATATGCGCGTGCTCGGCATCGGCGCCGACTATCAGCGCGCGATGGCGCAGGCCGGATTCCCCAATCTCTCGAGCGACGATCTGGCGGAAGCGCGCGCGGGTGGCGTCTCCCCGGAATATGCGCGCGACATGCGGGCGACCGGCATGCGCCTCAGCCTGGATGACGTGATCGAAGCGCGCAACATGGGCCTCAGCGCGGCCTATATCGCCGCAATGCGCGGGTTCGGGATCAAGGGCGGTCTCGACGATTACCAGGGCATGCGCTCGGTCGGCGTCACGGCCGATTTCGTCCGCAGATTGAGATCGCGCGGCATCAAAACCACCGACCCGGATGAACTGACCTCGCTCCGAGCTTCGGGTTCCGCCGGCGATCCCTGAGCCCCAGCGCCAGTCCGTCCTCTAATCGATAGTTCGTAACGCCCCCACGGGGCGACCGGCCCCTCGCGACTGACTGCCCTCGCATTCGCCCGCTCCCCGCGGCGCGGACCGATGGCGCGCGCCCTGGCCGCATCGCCCGACCGAAGGAGTAGATCATGCCCGTTCACCTGCAGCGCGCCGTTGGCCTTCTCGCGCTGGCGACCGGCCTTTGCGCCCCGACCGCCGCCTTGGCCGGCCAGGATACACCCTCCGCATCGACCGGCGCCGATACAGCCGCCAAGGATGCCAACGTCTTCACGCCGGATTTTTTCGCGCGCTTCGCTCCGCAGACTGCCTATGACATGTTGTCGCAGGTGCCGGGCTTCACCATCCGCGCCGCCGACGATACGCGCGGACTGGGCCAGGCGTCGGAGAATGTCCTGATCAACGGTCAGCGGGTGACCGACAAATCGGGCGGTGCTGCGGCGCAATTGCAACGGATATCGGCCAGTGAGGTGCTGCGCATCGAGGTCAGGGAAGCGGCCTCGTTTGGGATCGCCGGCCTGACCGGCCAGGTCGCCAACGTGATCCTCAAGACCAATCGCAAAGGCAGCGGCAATTTCAGCTGGAGCCCGCAAGTGCGCGCGCATTATGCCGAGCCGCGCTGGTTCGCCGGATCGATCAGTTATAACGGCTCGACCGGCGGCCTGGATTATACAGTGTCGCTCGAGAACAAGCCGTCACGCGGCGCGCTCGGCGGCAACGACTATCGCGTGCTGTCGCCGACCGGCACCTTGCTCGAGCGCCGCGACCAGGTGAATTGGAACAGCAGCGACGACGCCAAGCTGTCCGCGATCCTCAAATATACCGGCAAGGACGGGATTCTTGCCAATCTGACGATGGACTATGATCCTTATTGGCAGCGCGGCGCCAACGATCAACGCCGCATCCGCACCGACGGCAATGACGCTATGTGGATCAGCCTCAATCACACCTGGGGCTTCCGCTACGACGTGAACGGGGACATTTCGGTGCCGCTGGGCGGCGGCCGGCTCAAGATCATCGGCCTGCGCCATTTCGAGCACGCCCCCGCGCTGACCGATCAACGCACCGACTATGACAGCGGGGCGCCGAGCGATGGGTTGCGCTACGGCCAGGACGCCAGGACCAGCGAGACGATCGGTCGGATCGAATATCATTGGAAAGGCGGACCGAACGACTGGACGATCTCGGTCGAGCGCGCCGACAATCGCTACGAACAGTTCAGCACGCTGGCCAATCTGCAGCCGGATGGCAGCTATCTCTCCATTCCCTATCCGCAAGGCAGCGGCATCGTCGCCGAGACTCGCTACGAAGCGCTGGCGACGCTGAGCCGGCCGCTATCGCCCAATCTCGATCTCCAGGTGGCCGGCGGCGCCGAATATTCCGAGCTTGGCGAGCGCGGTAGCGGTGAAAAGCCGCGGCGCTTCTTCCGCCCCAAGGGGAGTGTGTTGCTGGCGTGGCGCCCGGCGCGCGGCTGGGATGCCAGCCTCAAGTTCGAACGCAGGGTCGGCCAGATCAGCTTTTCGGACTTCCTCGCCAACCAGGACGTCACCAATAATCGCGGCAACGACGCCAACCCCAATCTCGTCCCGCCGCAAAGCTGGGAAGCGACCGCGGAAGTCGCGCGCAATTTCGGCCGCTGGGGCAAGACGCGGCTGAAATTCTATCATTATCGGATCGAGGACATCGTCGACCATATCCCCGTTGGGACCGACGGCGATGCGGTGGGCAATTTGCCGCGCGCGACGCGCACGGGCATCGAGAGCATCAGCACGATCCAGTTCGATCCCCTGGGCTGGAAGGGCGCGAAACTCGACGCCGATATCGGCATCGAACGCGCTCGCGTCCGCGACCCGCTGACCGGATTACCGCGGGCGATCAGCAACACGCACGATCGCTGGGCACAGCTGACCTTGCGGCACGACGTGCCCGGCACCCAGTTCGCCTGGGGCAGCGGCCTGTCGTTCGACCATTACAGCCCGGTTTATTATCTCGACGAGGTCAACCAGCAATGGGAAGGCCCCTATGCCAGCGCCTTTGTCGAGTTCAAGAATGTGCGCGGGATGAAGGTCAATTTCGAGGTGTTCAACCTCAATGACGGCCATGTCCGCTATTGGCGCGATGTCTATTCCGGCCGCCGCAACGTTTCGCCGTTGGCTTTCCTGGAGCGCCAGCATCAGCGGGTCGGGCCGATCTTTACGCTGACGATCAGTGGGACGTTCTAGGGGCCCGGCCACCGCGACAGGTCATCATTGTCGTTTATCGGCATTCAACAGCGCCAATTCGTCATGCCGGGCTTGTCCCGGCATCCACCGGGCAACTGAACCTAAGCCTTGAGCCTCTTGTCTCGCGCTCGCGGCCCGGTGGACCCCGGCACAAGGCCGGGGTGACGATCGGGGGATATTCAAAACCCCGGGGTGAAGAAGCGACCGACCCTCGAATGGCGACCGCTGAATATCGGTCCCAATAAAAAAAGGGCGCCGGGATTGCTCCTGGCGCCCTTTTCTTGGTCCCGCCGCGGCAAAGCCGCGTCGTCGGTCCTCGCAAGCGAGGCCGGCCGACAGCGCGTATGCGAGCTCGCTCGCACCAGCGCGGTCGCGGCCGCGCTTTACGCGCTGTAGTACATATCGAACTCGACCGGGCTCGGGGTCATCTCGAACCGCGCGACGTCGGCGCGCTTGATCTCGATATAGGCCTCGATCTGGTCCTTCGAGAACACGTCGCCCTTGAGCAGGAAGTCCATATCGGCTTCCAGGCTGTCAAGCGCTTCACGCAGCGACCCGCATACGGTCGGCACTTCGGCGAGCTCGGCCGGGGGCAGATCGTACAGGTTCTTGTCCATCGCATCGCCCGGGTGGAGCTTGTTCTGGATGCCGTCGAGGCCGGCCATGAACAGCGCCGCATAAGCGAGATACGGATTGGCCATCGCGTCGGGGAAACGGACTTCGACGCGCTTGGCCTTGGCGCCGGTGCCGTACGGAATGCGGCACGACGCCGAGCGGTTGCGCGACGAATAGGCCAGCAGCACCGGCGCTTCATAGCCCGGCACCAGTCGCTTGTAGCTGTTGGTGGTCGGGTTGGTGAAGGCGTTGAGCGCCTTGGCGTGCTTGATGATGCCGCCGATGAAATACAGGCACATGTCGGAAAGGCCGGCATAGCCATTGCCGGCGAACAGCGGCTCTTTGCCCTGCCAGATCGACAAATGGGTGTGCATGCCCGAGCCGTTATCTTCCTTGATCGGCTTGGGCATGAAGGTGGCCGACTTGCCGTACGCATGCGCCACCTGATGCACGACGTACTTGTAGATTTGCATGCGGTCGGCGGTCTGGGTCAGCGTGCCGAAGGTCAGGCCGAGCTCATGCTGCGCGGCGGCCACTTCGTGGTGGTGCTTGTCGCACGGCAGGCCCATCTCGATCATGGTCGAGACCATCTCGCCGCGGATATCGACCGCCGAGTCGACCGGCGCGACGGGGAAATAGCCGCCCTTGGCGCGCGGACGGTGGCCGAGATTGCCGCCTTCATATTCGCGGCCCGTATTGGTCGGCAGCTCGATATCGTCGATCTTGTAGTAAGACGTCGAATAGCTCGTTTCGAACTGGACGTTGTCGAACATGAAGAACTCGGCCTCGGGGCCGACATAGACGGTGTCGCCGATGCCCGTGGTCTTGAGATACGCTTCGGCGCGCTTGGCGGTCGAGCGCGGGTCGCGGGCATAGAGTTCGCCGGTCGACGGCTCGACGATGTCGCAGACCAGGATCAGCATCGGCGTCGCCGAGAACGGATCGACATAGATGGCGTCGAGATCGGGCTTCAGGATCATGTCCGACTCGTTGATCGCCTTCCAGCCTTCGATCGACGATCCGTCGAACATGAAGCCGTCGGTCAACTCGTCCTCGCCGACGACCGACGAGACCATGGTCAAATGCTGCCACTTGCCCTTGGGATCGGTGAAGCGGAGGTCGACCCATTCGATCTCCTCGTCCTTGATCTTCTTCAGAACGTCACTGGCTGTCGTCGCCATAACCCCAGACCCTTTCTCTTTCAGTCGTAAATCCGGCGAACCGGAGAATCATGTTGCTCGTGCGTAAGCCCTGCTGTCACATTATGTTGCAGTGCGTCAAATGGCATAGTTGCTCAAGTTGGACGTCGGCCGTCTTTCTTCAGATCGCCGCCTCGTCGCGTTCGCCGGTGCGAATGCGCAACACGGTTTCGACCGGCATGACGAAGATCTTGCCGTCGCCGATGCGGCCGGTCTGCGCGGCTTGCGCGATCGCCTCGACCACGCGTTCGGCCATCGCATCCTCGACCACCACTTCGAGCTTCACCTTGGGTAGGAAGTCGACGACATATTCGGCGCCGCGATAGAGTTCGGTATGTCCCTTCTGGCGGCCGAAGCCCTTGGCCTCGGTCACGGTGATGCCGCTGACACCGACTTCGTGCAACGCCTCCTTCACTTCGTCCAGCTTGAACGGCTTGATGATCGCTTCGATCTTCTTCACGCGGAATTGCCCCCGGTTTCTCGCCCTATGGGTTGTATATGCACCAGCCTTACATGAAGCGTGCCAGAACCGTCGCGCGAAGGGCTTGGGCCGCGCGAGGGCTATCTGCGGTCTAGCAAATGCCTCGAAATTAGGCAGCCCTGTTTCGGTTGCCCGTTGGTGCGGCACGACCGGTGCGCACCGACGCCAATCGATCGCTGAAGGATCGGGCTTCCAGCGCCGCATTTGCGCGGTTGATCACCTCGACCAGTACGCCTCCGGTTTCGGTATCAAGCGAGGCGGTGGCAGCGCGCGCGGCGCGCCAATGATCCTCCAGCCGGGGGAGGAGCGCGGTGCCGGTGCGGGTCAGCGCGACGATCCGCTGGCGCGCATCCTCTTCGCCGCGCGTCACCGCGACCAGCCCCGCGGCGGCCATTTGCGATACCGTCTGGCTGACCGCCGAATGCGACACGCCGAGCCGGTCGGCGAGGGCGCGGATGCCCTGCGGCCCGTCGGCGACCAATGCCCGCACGACCGGCGTATAGCGGGGGCGGAAATCGAGTCCGTCGTCGCGATATGCCTGTTCCAGCGCACCGTCGAGATGATCGATCAGGCGGCGAAGCGCGGTACCAAAACTGGCGGCGGTGTGCGTGGTCATACCCATTCCCTAGCCACTTTACACCCGGCGGGCAAAATGTATAAGCGCTTACGCTTACAAGTGTAAACAAAGGAGCGGATATGGATCGGCGAGCTTTTCTCGGGCTGTCGGCGGCGGCGGTCGCGGCGTTGGGCAGCGGTGTTGCCGGAGCGTTCGACGACGCGCCGCGCACCGATCCCGCGCTCGCGCTCGCCGATCTGCTCGAGAGCGGCTACGTCATTCCGGACATCGGCAAGCGCTACGCAGCGATGCTGCGCCAGAAAGCCGCGGCGGGCGCCTATAGCGGAATCGCCGATCCCGCCGAGCTCGGCCAGCGGCTGACCGTGGATCTCGCCAGCGTGTCGGTCGACCGCCATTTGCGTGTGATCCCGGCCGAGATGCTCGGGCCCAACGACCGGTCCAAACCGCCGGCAGGCACGGCCTCGCCGCAGCCTGCCGCGCCGGCCCCGCGCGCGCCGACGGGGCCGCAGCCGCCCCGCCGCGCGGTGATCGAGGATGCCGGCTGGGTCGCGAAGGACGTCGCCTATATCCGCTTTACCGGTTTTCCCGATGATGCCGACGTCGCCGCGGCAAGCGACCGCTTCATGCGCGAGCATGCGTCGGCCAAGGCGGTGATCATTGATTGCCGGTACAATGGCGGCGGCGGTGTCGCGCAGATGAATGCGATACTGCCCTATCTCTTCGCCAAGCCCGCGGTGCTGGTGCAGATGGAAATGGTCGAGTCGATCGCCAAGGCACGCGGCAATCCCTTCGCCGAGGATGCTTTCATGCGTCCGGCGAGCGGCGCGGCGCCCGGGATCGTCCGCACCGAACATTATGTCGTGCCCAGGACCGACGAGACCCGTCTGTTCGGCGCCAAGGTCTTCTATCTGACCTCGGCCCGGACTGCATCCGCCGCCGAACATCTCGCGCTCGCGTTCAAACATACCGGCCGTGCGACGCTGGTCGGGGAAACGACGGCGGGCGCCAACCATTTCGGTGGGTTCGAACCGATCGGCGGCGGACTGGCGGTGTTCCTGCCGGTCGGCCGGACGATCGATCCGGCGACCGGCAAGGATTGGGAAGGGACGGGGATCGTCCCCGACGTAGCGGTGGCGCCGACGCTCGCGTTGCAGGAAGCGCTCAGGCGGGCAGGGGCGATTGCCTGACATGCCGGGTTATTTGCAGTGCTCCTGCGAAAGCAGGAGCCCAGGGCAGCGAAGGAGCTAGTCACCCTGGGTTCCTGCTTTCGCAGGAACACAAGGTTTCGTGTCGATCACGCCTCGGTACGCGCGATGAAGGCAGCGATGTCAGATGTGAGTCGCTCTCCGCGCGTCAGCGGCAACGCATGCGAGGCACCTTCGTACACCAGCAGCTCGCTGTCCGGGATCATCGCGTGCGCGAGCTGGGCGCTCAGCTCGAGCGGGCAACTCCGATCGGCGCTGCCATGGACGATCAGGGTCGGACACGTGAAGGCCGCCATGTCGGCGCGGACATCGGCGTTGATGTTGGTGCGTGTATGCTCGATCGCCGCGTGCAAGGTCGCGCGCAGCACCAGGCCGGTGCCCCAGGCGACCAGATGCGGCGACACTGGTTCGGGGGCGAAGAACGGCTCGGCCATCGCGGCGACATAGGCCGGGCGGTCGGCCATCATCATGGTGACCTGCGCGGCAAGCGGCTCCGTCCGGCTGGCCGGATCGGGGAACAGGCCGGGCGCGGTGCCGGCGACCAGGACCGCCCCGGCTACCCGCGCCGCTCCATGGCGCGACAGATAGCGCGCCACTTGGCAAGCGCCCATCGAATGCGCGACCAAGGTCACTCGGTTGAGGTCGAGGCGCTCGATCACCGTGGCGAGATCCTCGGCCAGGCCGTCCAGGTCATGGCCGGCGTTCGCCGGCGATGACCGGCCGCACCCGCGCTGGTCATAGGCGATGCAGCGATGTCCCTGACGGACCAGGTCGGCGGTCTGGCGCTCCCAGAATTCGGTGTTCATCGCCCAGCCGTGGACGAACAACAGGGTCGGGCCGTCGCCCATATCCTCATAGTAAAGCTGTTCGCCGTCGGGAGTGGGGATCAGGCCGCGGCTGGGGCGGAGTGCCTGGCGGGGAGCAAGGTCGGTGATCGCGTACATGGCTATTCTCCTTGGGGTTGGTGCCGCCATGATGCGGATTGCCGCAGCCGAACCAATTACCTGGCAGGTAATGGCGCGTCGTCGCCGGGCGGCTAGAAGGACCGCCGAAAGGATGGCTTATGACGCAGGCGTCGAGTGAAGTGGGGGCAATGCTGCGCGACTGGCGCGGGCGCCGGCGATTGAGCCAGCTCGATCTCGCGCTCGATGCCGATGTCTCGGCGCGGCATTTGAGCTTCGTCGAAACCGGACGTGCGAAACCCAGCCGCGAGCTGCTGCTGCGCTTGTCGGAGCAACTCGACGTGCCGCGGCGGGATCAGAATGCATTGCTGCTCGCGGCGGGGTTCGCACCGGCTTTCCCCGAACGCGACCTCACCGATCCGGCGCTCGACGCGGTACGCGCGGCGCTCGAAACGGTGCTGACCGCGCACGAGCCTTTCCCCGCGCTGATCGTCGATCGTCACATGACGATGATTTCGGCCAATCGCGCGCTGGCGCCGTTGATCGACGGCGTCGACCCCGCTTTGCTCGAACCGCCGGTCAACGTGCTGCGCCTGACGCTCCACCCCGATGGCGTGTCGAAGAATATCGTCAATCTCGCCGAATGGCGGGGCTTCCTGTTGCGCGCGCTCGATCGCGAGATCGCGCAGAGCGGCGACACGGCGCTGATCGCGTTGCGCGAAGAGATGGAGCTTTATCCCAGGGGCCCCGCGTCGGATGTCCGGCCGCGCGATTTCGCCGGGGTTGCGGTGCCGTTCCGCTTCCAGCGCGGCGACGGCATATTGTCCTTCTACAGCGCGCGGACCGTGTTCGGATCGCCGATCGACCTGACGCTCGACGATCTTGCGCTCGAGACGTTCCTGCCGGCCGATGCCCAAACGGCGGAGGCGATGAGGGTGCTTTGCCCGCCCGCATAAGCTCCCCTCCCTGACAAGGGAGGGGCTGGGGGTGGGTGCGCGCGTCTGCGCGCCCACAAAGACTCATGTGCCGTTCGTCAAAACCGCGCCGGACGAGGCATCGAGCCTCGCCCGACGCTACACCCACCCCTAACCCCTCCCTTGTCAGGAAGGGGAACTGGAGGGCTAAGGCTTCCCCGCCGCCGTCCCCGCCGCCCCCTGCGGCAAATTCTTCTTCGCCCAGTTCGCTTCATCGATCACATAGAGCCGGATCAATTGCGCCTGTTCCGGGCTCATCACCTTGGTGAAGCTGACCATGCCCTGCTTGGCCAGCGCGCCGTCGATCAGGATCGACTTCCACGTAGCGGCATCGGCCAGCACGCCCGAACGCTGCAGATCGGGCAGCACGCCACCACCGCCCGCGCTGGCGCCGTGGCAAACCTGGCAATAGCGGCCGAACAATTGCAGCCCTGCGGCGATCTGCTCGGGCCGCGCGGTCGATGGCGGCGGATTGAACGGCGCCGTCGAAGGTGGAACGAGCGGGGGGAGCTTCGCCGTTCCGCCCAGCTTGAACACCAGCAGACGCGGCAGATTGGGCACATTCTTCGCCGCGCCGATCGCATAACCGATCGACAGTGGCAGCGCGCCGCCGCGCCCGGTCAGCACCGCGACATATTGCTGGCCCTTGACCGTGAAGGTGGCGGCCCCCGCCATGATCCCCGATTGTGTCGGATAGGCCCAGAGTTGCTTGCCGCTATCGGCGGCGTACGCCCGGAACTCGCCGAGCGCGGTGCCCTGGAACACCAGATTGCCCGCGGTGGTCATCGTGCCCCCGTTCCACGGCGTCGGATAATCGACCCGCCAGCGCTCCTTGTTGGCGACCGGATCCCAGGCGACCAGCGCCCCCGTCGCGCCGACGGTGATCGCACCGATGGTCTTGGCGTCGTGCGGATACATGCCCGCCGACATATTGGTGCCGACGTTGAACCCGATCGGCTCGCGCGTGCCGCCCGCGGCATCGGGCGGGATATAAGCGAGACCGACCTGTTCCTGCGCGGGGACATAGACCAGACCGGCCTTGGGATTGAAGCTCATCGGTTGCCAATTGTGCGCGGCGAGCGCCGAAGGCACCGCGAGGAACGGCTTGCCGGTCTTGTAGAAGCGGGCCTCGGGATTCTCGTTGGGCCGCCCGGTCTTGAGGTCGTAGCTGTCGGCCCAATTGACCGTCTTGATGAACTTGCCGGCGTTGATCAGCTTGCCGTTGGTGCGATCGACGACGAAGAAGAAGCCGTTCTTCGGCGCCTGCATCAGCACCTTGCGCTTCTGGCCGTTCAGGGTGAGGTCGGCGAGGATGATCGGCTGGGTCGCGGTGAAGTCCCAGCTTTCCGCGGGCGTCTCCTGATAATGCCACAGATATTCGCCGGTATCGGGCTTCAGCGCGACGATCGACGACAGGAACAGATTGTCGCCCTGGCCCTCGGACCGCAGGCCGTGGTTCCACGGTGACCCGTTGCCGACGCCGAGATAGAGCTGGTCGAGCTCGGGATCGTAGATGATCGAATCCCACACCGTGCCGCCGCCGCCCGACTGCTTCCACTGGCCGTTCGCCGACCAGGTCGCGTTCGCCGCTTTGGACAGGACCGCGTCGGATACCTCGCCATCGGCGGCGAGCGTCGGGTTGGGCACCGTGTAGAAGCGCCAGCGCTTGGCGCCGGTATCGGCGTCATAGGCGGTGACATAGCCGCGCACGCCGAATTCGGCGCCGCCATTGCCGATGATCACCATGCCCTTCACCACGCGCGGCACGCCGGTGATCGTATAGGGTTTGTCATTGTCGGTGGTCTGGACGCTCCACAGCGGCTTGCCGGTCGGCGCGTCGATCGCGATCAGCCGGCCGTCGATCGTGCCGAGATAGAGCTTGCCTTTCCACGCCGCGACGCCGCGATTGACCACGTCGCAACACGCCTGGACGCCCTTGGTCTTGTCGACGCCGGGATCGTATTCCCACAATTTCTTGCCGGAGAGGGCGTCGTACGCGAACAGCTTCGACCACGGCCCGGTGACGTAGATCGTGCCGTCGATCACCACCGGGGTGGATTCCTGACCGCGCGCGTCGGGCAGGTCGGCATACCAGGACAGGCCGAGCGATCCGACATTGCCGGCGTTGATCTGGGTCAGCGGGCTATAGCGTTGCTCGTTGTAATTGAATCCGGTCATCGCCCAGTCGGCGCCGGAGCCGCCGCTGGTCAGATAGGCGGAGTCGATCTTCGCGGCGCCAACCGCGCCCGACGGCGCCGGCGAATTGTCGCTCGACGATCCGCATCCGGCCAACACGGCCGCTCCCAGCAACGCGATCCAGCTCCGCATGTCGTTACCCCTCCACCATACTCTTTCTTCGAAGAGTCGTTGGCAGTCGATAGCGCGGCGGGGGGCTGCGTGGTAGAGGGTGCTTAACCGTATCGGGATAGGGGATACCGATGGCCAATCCACTCGACCATTTGCGCGAGGAGCTCGAAGCACCCGTCGCGATCCGCAAGTTCGGCAGCGGCTGGTATTCGGGCTTCTTCGCGCTCGTCCTGGCGATCGCCGGCTTCGGCCTTGTCGTTGCGTTGCGCTGGCCGGGCTGGTTCGCGACGCCTGAGCTGCAGGCGGTCGAAAAGACCCTGTGGTTTCGCCCGGTCGTCCATGCCGTACTGATTTCCAGCTACGCACTGGCTTTGCTCAGCCTGATGCTGCGGACGAAGAAGGCGATCGGCTTTACCGCGCTCGCGATCGGCATTGCCGCGGCGTTGCTCGGCGGCGCCAACGTATCCCCGCGCGAGACGCACGATTGGGGCATATTCTTCGGGGTCGACTTCTTCGTCGTGAACCTGATCGCCGCGGGGCTAATGTTCGCGCCGATCGAGCGATTCTGGCCGCACAATCGGGAGCAGCGCCTGTTCCGCACCGAATGGCGCGAGGATCTGTTCTATTATCTGCTGAGCTCGATGCTCGTGCAGGTCTTCACCTATCTCGCGCTGGCACCGTCGAGCATCATCAACGCCAATACCGTGTCGCTGGCCGGCATCCGCGCGGCGATCGGCGGGCAGCCCTGGGTCCTGCAGTTCGTCGAGGCGATGCTGCTGACCGACTTCGTGCAATATTGGTTCCACCGCGCCTTCCACCGCGTGCCGTTCCTGTGGGGATTCCACGCGGTTCACCATTCGGCCAAGGCGATGGACTGGCTGGCCGGCGCGCGGATGCATTTCGTCGAGATCATCCTGCTGCGCAGTGTCACCTCGTTGCCGCTGCTGACGTTCGGCTTCCTGCCTTCGGTGATGCAGGCTTATGTCGCCTTGGTGTACATCTATTCGGGGCTGGTCCACGCCAATCTGAAGGGCGATTTCGACCGCTTCGGCCATTTCATGGTGACGCCGCGCTTCCACCATTGGCACCACGGTCTCGAAGCCGAAGCGGTCGACGTCAATTTCGCGATCCACTTTCCGCTGTGGGACAAATTGTTCGGGACGTTCCACTTGCCGGCAGGCCGTTGGCCGCAGGGCTATGGCATCCCGGAGAAGATGCCGCGGGGGTATTGGAGGCAGCTCGCCTACCCGTTCGTGCGGAGCCAGAAAGCGATCGACGCGGCGAAGGCGGACATCGGGCATTAAGCCTCCGCTTCCGTATGAGGGCGGTTTAAATCATCTCGCGGCACCTTGGCGAAGCTGCGTCGTCGGTCGGCGCTTGAAGCGCCGCCGGCCGTGAGCGCCTAATTCGCTCGGATTTAGCTCGCGCTAAATCCGTTGCCGGCGCTCAGTAAGGCGGCTGGTCGAACCCCTTGGGGCTGGCCGTGAAAATCTCGCAGCCGGTCTCGGTGATACCGATCGAATGTTCGAACTGCGCCGACAGCGAGCGGTCGCGGGTCACGGCGGTCCAGCCGTCGTCGAGCAATTTCACGTCGGGCTTGCCGATGTTGATCATCGGCTCGATCGTGAAGATCATGCCGGGCTTGAGCTCGGGGCCGGTACCGGGGCGACCGACATGGACGACCTCGGGCGCATCGTGGAACAGCTTGCCAACGCCGTGCCCGCAGAAATCGCGCACCACGCCGAAGCGGTGGCGCTCGGCATGCGTCTGGATGGCGTGCGCGACGTCGCCCATCGTATTGCCCGGTCTGGCCTGCTCGATCCCGAGCATCAGGCATTCATAGGTCACGTCGACCAGCCGCTTCGCCTTGATCGAGACGTCGTCGCCGATCAGGTACATCCGGCTGGTGTCGCCATGCCATCCATCGAGCAGCGGGGTCACGTCGATATTGACGATGTCGCCGTCCTTCAGCTGGCGATCCGACGGGATGCCGTGGCACACGACATGATTGATCGAGATGCAGCTCGAATGGGTATAGCCGCGATAGCCCAACGTCGCGGGGGCGGCGCCGCCGGCGATCATGAAATTGCGGATCAAATCGTCGAGCTCGGCGGTGGTCACGCCCGGCACGACGTGGGGCACGAGCATGTCGAGCGTCTCGGCGGCGAGCCGCCCGGCGCGATGCATGCCGTCGAACGCGTCGCGGCCATAAAGCTTGATCGCGCCGTTGCGCGCGAGGTTCATGTCGCTGGTGACAGTCACATATTCGGTCATGGCGAACGATATAACGATGACGCGCCGATTTTGCGAGGCTATCGCTGACCCTATGGCTCGCGAAGCGAATGAGAGGATCTGGACCGCGGCGCTGGTCGTGATCGGCGACGAAATCCTGTCGGGGCGTACCCAGGACAAGAATGTCGCGCAGATCGCGGCGTGGCTCAATGTCCAGGGCATCCGGCTGGCCGAGGTCCGCGTCGTCGGCGACGTCACCGCGGCGATCGTCGAGGCGGTCAACCAGCTGCGTGCGCGCAACGATTATCTCTTCACCACCGGCGGGATCGGCCCGACGCATGACGACATCACCGTCGACGCGATCGCGGAGGCGCTGGGCGTGGGCGTCACTTACCACCCCAAGGCCGTCGCCACGCTCGAGCGCTATTACGAAAGCCGCGGTGGCCTGACCGAAGCACGCAAGCGGATGGCGCGCGTGCCCGAGGGTGCCGACCTGATCGAAAACCGGATGTCGGGCGCGCCGGGCATCCGCATCGGCAATCTCTTCGTCATGGCGGGGGTGCCGCACATCACCGCGGGCATGCTCGACGGGCTGACCGGCAAGCTCGAAGGCGGGCGTCCGGTGGTCAGCCGCTCGATCGGGTGCTGGGTGCCCGAGAGCGAGGTCGCCGACATTTTGCGCGAGGCGGAAAAGGCGCATGAAGGCGTAGCGATCGGCAGTTATCCGTTCTTTCGCGACGGCCGCGTTGGCGCAAACTTTGTGGTGCGGAGCCCCGATCAGGCATTGGTCGACACTACCATCGCCGACTTGACGGCGCGGCTGGAGGCGGCGGGCCGAGAGGTCGTCGCGGACGGCATCTGACCGCGCACCACATCCCGAAATATAGCGTCGTCGAACGCGAACGACGCTTCCTCGTCGACCCGGCGCTGGCGCCCGCGCTCGATGCGTCGGCGGGGCGGCTGATCGAGGATCGCTATCTGCCTGGCACCGGCTTGCGGTTGCGCCGCGTGACGGCGCCCGATGGATCGGTGGTATGCAAGCTCGGCAAGAAATATCCCGGCGCGGGCCTGTCGTCGCGGCCGATGACCAACATCTATCTCGATGCGACTGAATATGGCGCGCTGGCGGCGCTGCCGGCGGCCGTGCTGGTCAAGCGGCGGCACGATGTCGGCGGCGGGTTCGCGATCGACGTGTTCGAGGGCGCGCTGGCCGGGCTGATGCTGGCGGAGATATCCGCGGACGACGACGCGGAGCTTGCCGCGATCGTCGTGCCGTCCTGGTGCGCCGTCGAGGTTACCGAGGACGTCGCTTATGCCGGCGGCACGCTTGCGATAGACGGGTGGCACGCGACGGCCGCCCCACGCGTTGTCACGATAGCAGAAGGAGACGAGCGATGAAGGTCGGTGCGATGATGCTGGTGCCCGTAATCTTGCTTGCCGGCTGTGGCGGCGGAGGTGTCGGCGGCAATGCCGCGGCGCCGGCCGCCCCGGCAACGCCCGATCCGGTCGAGGTCAAGTTCCGCGCGCTCAATCCCGTACAGCAGCGCGTCACGCTGTTCCGCGCGATCTACGACGCCGATTACACGTGCAAGAAGGTCGTTTCGATCGCCGAAAAGCCACGTAACGAAGGTCAACCGGTATGGTTGGTGACCTGCGACGACCAAGGCGAGTATGTGATCACGCTGGTGCCGGGCGGCACCTTCACCGTCAGCGGCGTGCCGCAACCCAAGGGTAGTTTCCGACGCGCGACCCCGAGCCCGTCGCCTCAATAGGTGCCGACGACATAGCCGTGGCTTGAAGACTGAGCGGGCTCTCTCAGCAGCCGGAAGGTCTACCGGATCGCCTTCTTCGTGCTCAGCGCGGCGAATAGATGTCCGGTCGGCAATTGGCCCGTGCGGAGCGTCCGTCCTGGCGCGATCCGGGCGAGGAAATAGCGCCAGCTTTCCGGACTCCAGAAGTTGATATGGCCCGCATAGGATTCGAATTCCGAATGATATTCCTTGGCGGGAAGGTGGTCCTCCCGCCCATCGGGAACCGTCAATATGAGCGTGCCGGTGGCTGACACGATATCAAGCAGGCGCCTGACGACCGTTTCGGGATCCACCGTGTGCTCAAGCACTTCCATCAGGAACACCACGTCGTAGCTCGATGACTCGGGAAGGTCCGAAAGCGCGCTGAAGAACAGTTCGGCATCAGGGCAGGCCCGTTTGGCCATCGCCAGCTTCACATCGCTGACGTCGCATCCGAAGAGCGAGGAATCCGGATATCTTGCCCGCATGAGGTGCAGCAGGCACCCCGCATGGCATCCTATGTCCAACACGCGCTTGCCGGCAATTTCAATGTCTTCCGCATCGCATCGATCAAGCAGAAGGCGGACCATCGCAAGACGGCTTGCATCGAAATAATGCTCGAGAAATGCTGGCGTCGGCCATTCTCCTGTCAGCGCATTGTGCTGCACCACCGGAAGGATCTTCTGGAGGAAGCCTGCGGCGTTGCGGACATCGGCCGAGGTCGGTCGATACCGCGCGCCAGGATTGGTCCTGACGAGCCTGTAGCCGCAACGCGCAAATGCGGACTGAACCAGGTTTTTGCCCAGGGACATCGGAGCGTGGATCATCTGTCCTCCGTCGCGCGAACGCGCCAGTTGTCTAAGTCCGAACTCGAGTGTGTCTCGTATGCCGCCGCAGGCAGCCTCTCTTCGGACTCCGATTGTCACGCATCTCAGTCTCAACACGGCCGAGTCTCAGCTCGGCTGGTTGCGCCCCAAAACGGTCGATGCGCACGTACATGAGCGACAACTCGCGGCATCTTTCGAGGGCAACCGGAAAGCGGTCATCCGTTCACCGGCCCGGACCGATTTCGGAAAACGCCGGGACCAGTCTCGGCAACGCCACGCCATGAGACGGGGCCTCGAATCGGCCGTCTGAACTGAGATTGAGGATTGGAGCGGGTGAAGGGAATCGAACCCTCGTCGTAAGCTTGGGAAGCTTCTGCTCTGCCATTGAGCTACACCCGCATTCGAACACCTGGTTGCATCAAGAGCACGTGGTTGCCGTGCTTTGCGCAGTCGGATGTTCAGCGGGCTGGGCAGTGCCACACTCGCCGGACAGCGGTCAACGGTATTTGCGGTGCGAAAGGCTCCGCCTTGTCGGCCGCTAGATCTGCGAAACCGTCGCCCAGTCCAACCCGAAGCGAGCGAGATATTTGCGCAGCCGATCCGCATCGTTGGCGGTGCTGCGGCGCGCGCGCGACGCCGCGAACAGCGTGCGACCGGCTTCCGACAGCGAACGGCTTGTCCGGCAGACGCGGATCGTCTCGGCTAGTTGGACGCGGTCGAACGGATCGATCGCACTGAGCGCGTCCGCCTCGAGCACTTCAGCCAAAATGCCGAGCCCATCGTCGGTCTGGCCGGACCACAGACGCTTGAGCCGAACGATCTCCGATTCGACGCATTCCAGGTCGATCCGTCCCTTGGGCGACAGCGTGGCCATGCGCGTGACGCTAGCCGCCAGGTCGCGGAAATTGCCGGGCCAGCGTGCATCTGGCGCGGTCGCGAAGGCAAGGTAGCGCTGACGGGCTTCCTTGTTGAAGCTGGCGCGCTCGCCTTCTCGCTCGGCAAAGCGATCGAGCTCATAGTCGAGATTGGGCGCGACGTCCTCCCGCCGATCGGCCAGGCCGGGGAGAGTGAAGGTCCATAGATTGAGGCGCGCGTAGAGATCGTCGCGGAAAAGCCCAGCTGCCACCGCTTCGCCCAGGTCGCGGTTGGTACCGGCGATCAACTGGAATTCGGACTCCGCTTCCTTGTCGGAGCCGACGGGGAGGAAGCGTTTATCCTCGATCGCGCGCAAGATCATCGCTTGCTCGTCGAGACCCAGCTCGCCGATCTCGTCGAGGAACAGCATGCCCTTGTCGGCGGCGCGCAGCAGACCGGGGCGATCGGCGACCGCACCAGTGAACGCGCCCTTGCGGTGGCCGAACAGCGCCGACATCGCACCGTCGCCCTTCAAGGTCGCACAGTTCACCTCGACGAACGGCCCGGCGATCTGGTGCTTGAGCTTCTTGAGCTCGTAGATGCGCCGCGCGAGCAGGCTCTTGCCGGCCCCGGTCGGGCCCATCAGCAAGATCGGTGCCTTCGAGCGCAACGCGACCCGCTCGATCTCGTCGATCATGCGATTGAAGGCGGCGTTGTGCGTGTCGATGCCGGATTTGAGGAACGACGCGCTTTCGACGCTGGCGACGGCAAAGCGCGTGGCGATGCTGTCGTAGCGCGACAGATCGAGATCGATCGTGTTCCAGATACCGGCCGGATTTGGCGAGCCGCGCTCCGGCTGCGTCTGAAGCAACCGGCCCGGCAGATAGCGCGCCTCGGTCAGCAGGAAGAGGCAGATCTGCGCGACGTGCGTGCCGGTGGTAATGTGCACCAGATAGTCTTCGGTCTCTGGATCGAAGGGTTCGGCGCGCGCGAAGTCGAGCAGTTTCCCGAACACTTCCTCGAAATCCCACGGATCGCGGAAGTCGAGCAGCCGCATTTCGACGCTCGTCTCGGGCGATACCGAGGCGATGTCCTCCGCCACATATTCGGCGAGCCGGCGGTGCGCGCTGCCGTGGATCAGGAGGAAGCGATCGACGCGGAGATCCTCATGCATCGTCAAGCCGACGCTTGGCCGCCACTTGCTCCAGCGTGACGGCCCGAACTTGCTGGCATCGAGGGTCGACCCGAGGAATCCGATGACGGTAAGCGGCTTCATTCTTATCCTGTAGGATAAATCACTATCAATTTCGATCATAAAATGCGTAACAGTCATCGTGGATGATTTGTGGCTCGCTCGCTCGGTCGATAGATTTGCTATAATATAATCAATATCTTGTACGATTTTCGGCGCGCATTCAGAGCAACTGGCACGCCTCCTGCTGTGTAGCTGGCATCGAGCGAGGCGATATTTCGGCCCTCTCGATAGCGGACCGGACACGGGGCGGCTGGAATGGGCCAGCCGCCCCCGAACGGCAGAATTCGAGGAGTTGGACGATGGCCAACAAGGGACTTTTCGCTTCGGCAGTCGCCAAGCTTTTGCCGCGCACCGACGCGGTGAATCGTGAGGGCGCGCCGGCTTTTGCCTATGCGCCGGAAGCCAAGCTCGCGCAGCTGGCCGCGACCGGAACGCTGGCGGACAATTTCTATGGCGTTGCGGAAACGCAGCTCGCCGACGTGCTGGCGGCCGCCAAGGTGGTCGACCCGTATTTCGTCGCCCAGGCGGCGATCTATGCTCGCAAGTCCGGCGCGATGAAGGACATGCCAGCGTTGCTGGCGGCGTACCTCACGGTTGCCGATCCCGATCTATCGGTCGCGGTGTTCAACCGCGTGATCGACAATGGGCGGATGCTGCGCAACTTCGTGCAGATCATGCGCTCCGGGCAGGTTGGGCGGACGTCGCTCGGCTCGCGCCCGAAGCGGCTGGTCCAGCTTTGGCTGGAACAGGCAAGGATGCCGCAGCTGATGTCGGCGGCGACGGGCAATGCCCCGAGCCTCGCCGACGTGGTCCGGATGGTTCACCCCAGGCCGGCGGATGCCGCGCGCAAGGCGTTTTATGGTTGGCTGATCGGTCGTCCCTATGACGTCGCCGCTTTGCCTGCCGAGATCGCCGCGTTCGAAGCCTGGAAGGCGGACGGCTCGCTGCCGTTGCCGCCGGTGCCGTTCGAGTGGCTTACCCAATGCCCGCTGACCGCGGCGCAATGGGGAGAGCTCGCCGGGCGCATCGGATGGCAGGCGCTGCGGATGAACCTCAACACGCTGGCGCGCAATGGCGCGTACGACGTGGACGGGGTCACCGATGCGGTTGCGGCCCGGCTCGTCGACCGTGACGCGCTGCGGGCGGTCCGGCCCATGCCCTATCAGTTGATGGTGGCATTGGGTCAGGTCGGCGACGGCGTGCCGCTCAAGGTCCAGGCGGCGCTCGAGGAAGCGCTGGAGCTCTCGCTCCGGGGCGTGCCGAAAGTGCCGGGTCGGATCGTCGTCTGCCCTGACGTATCGGGGTCGATGGGGTCGCCGGCGACGGGCTACCGCAAGGGCGCTTCGTCGAAGGTCCGGTGCATCGATGTCGCGGCCTTGGTCGCGGCGGCGATGTTGCGGAGCAACCGGGAGGCGCGCGTGCTGCCGTTCGAGCAGCGGGTCGTGAAGCTCAAGCTCGAGGCCAATGCCCGCATCGCCGTGAACGCGGCGAAGCTGGCGGCGGTCGGCGGGGGCGGGACGAATGTCTCGGCACCGTTGGCGTTGCTGAACGCGGAGCGGGCGGCGGTCGACCTGGTGGTCATCGTCTCGGACAATGAGTCCTGGGTCGATGCCAGCCGGCGCGGGTCGACGGCGACGATGGAGGAGTGGAACAAGCTGAAGCGCCGGAACCCGGACGCCAGGCTCGTCTGCATCGACATCCAGCCGTACGGGACCACGCAGGCGCAGAGCCGGGCGGACATCCTCAACGTCGGGGGATTCTCCGACGCCGTCTTCGACACGATCGCGCGGTTCGTCTCCGGCGAGACGCGCGACTGGGTCGAGATCATCAAGCAAGTGGAGGTATAAGAACAGGGTCGTGGCGAATGCCGGTGGGACTACATCCCGCACGAAGGTCCGACGAGTAAAGCGCCCGGAAAAGCCGCAAGGCCGGACGGGAGATGCGGGTTCGAATCCCGCCGCTGGAACGTAGCTTAAGGACCGCGTCTCACCATTCTCGTCGCCACGGCCCCATTCAACATCACGGCGAATGCCGGCAGGACTACATGGTTGTCGCGGGTTCGATTCCCGCTCCGCGCAAGCGGGTAGCTCAGTGGGTAGAGCACAAATGTCCTCCAACCCTCGTCGCCGGGGACAAGATCGACATGGCGAATGCCTGACGGACTACATCGACTTTTAATCGCCAGGTCGCGGGTTCGAGTCCCGCCGGGTCTTCCACGGACCCGTAGCTCAGTTGGTAGAGCAGGAACGTCCGTCAAACACCTGGTCGCCATGAACGATTAAATCCGGCGAATGCCGCGCAAGGACTACATCTTGTCACGATGTCCCTTCGGGGCCCGTCCTTCGCATTTCTCGTCGCCGGAACCACAGATACAGCTGGCGAATGCCGGCGGGACTACATCGGTAAAGGCCGAAAGGCCGAGCGGTTCGAATCCGCCCCGGAGCAATCCGGGTGTCCCGCACCACCTCGTCGCCAGCACCGAAATTTCAGTCGGCGAATGCCGGCGGGACTACAGGTAGAGCACCTGCCGAAAGCAGGAGGTCGGCGGTTCGATTCCGCCTCCAGGCAACTGGATAGCTCAGGCAAAATGTCTCGCCACGCCTCGTCGCCGGCACCATGATAAACGAAGGAGGTCGCGATGACCGAGACGACGTACGATTACCAGCATGTCGAGGGCGGCGTGCCGATCAAAATGTGGACGCGTGGCGTGCCGGTCGAAGACGGAGCGCGGGCACAGCTCGCTCGCGCGGCGCAGATGCCGTTCGTGTTCAAGCATGTCGCGGTGATGCCCGACGTCCATGTCGGGATCGGCGCAACCGTTGGTTCGGTGATCCCGACCAAGGGCGCGGTGATTCCGGCGGCGGTCGGCGTCGACATCGGCTGCGGCATGATGGCGGCGCGCACGTCGCTGGTCGCGAGCGACCTTCCGGACAATCTGGAAGCGATCCGGTCGGCGATCGAACAGGCGGTGCCGCACGGTCGGTCGGTTGGGCGCGGTCAGCGCGATCACGGCTCGTGGGGCAGCCCGCCGCCGGCGATCGTCGAGGCCTGGGCGACGCTCGTCCAGCGCTTCGATCGGCTCTGCGACAAGCACCCGCGGCTCAAGAACACGAACAATCTCGTGCATCTCGGCACGCTCGGCACCGGCAACCACTTCATCGAGCTTTGCCTCGATGAGGAGCAGCGGGTGTGGGTCATGCTCCATTCGGGCTCGCGCGGCGTCGGCAACGCGATCGGCACGTTCTTCATCGAACTGGCCAAGCAAGACATGCGCAAATGGCACATCAACCTGCCCGATGAGGATCTGGCCTATTTCCCGGAAGGGACCGACCATTTCGACGATTATGTCGAGGCGGTCGGCTGGGCGCAGGATTTCGCCGCGCTCAACCGGCGCATGATGATGACCAACGTCATCCGGGCGCTCCGGAGCCAGATCGCCAAGCCGTTCGACGCGGAAATGGAGGCGGTGAACTGTCACCACAATTACGTCCAGCGCGAGAATCACTTCGGTGAGAACGTGCTGGTGACGCGCAAGGGTGCAGTTCGCGCGGCAAAGGGCGTGATGGGCATCATCCCGGGGTCGATGGGCGCCAAGTCGTTCATCGTGCGCGGGCTGGGCAACCCGGAATCGTTCGACAGCTGTTCGCACGGCGCCGGTCGGGTGATGAGCCGGACCGCCGCCAAGAAGCTGGTGACGCTCGACGAGCATATCGCCGACACGGCGGGCGTCGAGTGCCGCAAGGACGAGGGCGTGATCGATGAGACGCCCAAGGCCTACAAGCCGATCGAGGCCGTGATGGCCGCGCAGGCGGACCTGGTCGAGATCGTCCACACGCTGAAGCAGGTGGTGTGCGTGAAGGGGTGAGGCCTTTGACGTGCATCTCAAAGGGAGGCTGTCATGGCCGAGGATGTCAATGCGTGGCGGCAGTCCGGCGCAGTCTATATATGGCGGTATTCGGCGCTAAACAGCAGTCGGCGGGGTTGGCATTTCACCGCCGATCCGGCCGGCTGCGCGTCGATCGTTGATCTGATCGGACGGATGGTGGTTTCGAACATCGCCTGCCATCGGACGTTGGCGCTCGGGCGAGTTTCGGCTGATATCTGGGAAATACCGAATTTCGGACCGCCTAAGGCTGAGCATTTCGAGAAATTGCGCATCGACTATTTGCCCGGCGCGGCCGATCTGGCCCTGGTCGAAAATGGCGACAGGTTGGATCTGGGATTCGGTTCGACACGCGCTGCCAGTCTCAAGGCCGCGTTTGTCGATGTCGGTATCGGGAACGGCGACTTCGGCATCGCGACATCGAACGACAAGCATGCCGAGAGCTGGATGTTCTGGTGATGCCAAGCATCAACTATCAAGACGGGAAGCGGTTGTGATCATCATCGACGGATCGGAAGGCGAGGGCGGGGGACAGGTCGTGCGCAATGCGCTCGCGCTGTCGCTGGTCACCGGTCAGCCGTTCCGCATCACCAATATTCGCGGTGGGCGCGAGAAGCCCGGGCTGATGCGCCAGCATGTGACCGCGATCGAGGCTGCGCTCACGATCGGTGGCGCGGTGTGTGAGGGTGTGTCGGTCGGCTCGTCCGAACTGACCTTCACACCCGGCCGCATCGTGCCCGGCGACTATCGCTTCGCGGTCGGGACGGCGGGCAGCACCAGCCTGGTGCTGCAGACGGTCTTGATGCCGTTGCTGCTCGCGGACACGCCCTCGCGGCTGGTGCTCGAAGGCGGCACGCACAACATGATGGCGCCGCCGTTCGAGTTCATCGAGCGCGCATTCCTGCCGGTAATCAACCGGATGGGGCCGCATGTGTCCGCGCGGTTGACGCGGCATGGCTTCTTCCCGCGTGGTGGCGGGAAGATCGAGATCGATATCACGCCCGGCAAATTGTCGGCGTTGGAGTGTCTCGATCGCGGCGCGCTGAAGTCGGTCTCCGCCACCGCGCTATTCGCCGGACTTCCGTTCGATATCGCCGAGCGGGAGATCAAGGTCGGGCGCAAGCTGTTGCCGGATTGGCCGGAGGACGCTTTCGCGGTCCGCCAGCTGTCTGAGGAGCAGGGGCCCGGCAACGTTTTGCTGTTGGAGGCGATCTTCGAGCATGCGGTCGAAGTGGTGACCGGGTTCGGAAAACTGGGCGTATCGGCGGAATCGCTGGCGAAGACGGCGGCGCAGCGGATGGCGGGATTCCTCGCGTCGGATGCGTTTGCCGGACCCTATCTGGCGGACCAATTGTTGCTGCCCTTCGCGCTCGCCGGCGGCGGGAGTTTCACCACGGTGAAGCCCAGCCAGCACGCGCGGACCGCGGCGGACGTGATCCAGCGGTTTACGGGTCAGTATTGGAGGTTCGAGCAGCTGCCAGGCGGCAGCCATTTGGTGCGTTCCAAATAGGCGGCTGCGCTAGCCCAGCGCCTCAACCTGCTCGGCAAGTTCCAGCCAGCGTTCCTCGGCGGCGTCCTTTTCGGCGCGGGCGGCCTCGATCGCTTTGGTTAGCGCGGCGAACCTTGCCGGATCGCTGACGTAGAGCGCGGGATCGGCCAGCGCCGCCTCGTCGCGGGCGATCGCTGCTTCGATCTCCTCGATCCGCTTGGGTAGCAGATCGTAGTCGCGCTGGTCCTTGTAGCTGAGCTTGGCCGCTTTGGGCTTCTCGGCTGCCGGCGCGGGCTTCGCCGCCGCTTTCTTTGCTTCCGGTCGCTTCTTGCGCCGGGCATCCCAGTCCGCATAGCCGCCCGCGACGACATCGACGGTGCCCGACCCATCGAGCCCGAGCGTCAGCGTGACCGTGCGATCGAGGAAGTCGCGATCGTGGCTGACGATCAGCACCGTGCCTTCATAATCCGCGATCACTTCCTGGAGCAGGTCGAGCGTCTCGAGGTCGAGGTCGTTGGTCGGTTCGTCGAGCACCAGCAGGTTCGAGCGCCGCGCGAATTCGCGGGCGAGCAATAGCCGCGATCGTTCGCCGCCCGACAAGGTCGCGATCCGCGCCTCGACCATGTTGGGATCGAACAGGAAGTCCTTGAGATAGCCGTGGATGTGCTTCTTGACGCCGAGCACCTCGATCCAGTCGCCGCCATCGGCGAGCACGTCGCGCACGCGCTTCTCCGGCGCCATCAGCTTGCGCTGCTGGTCGATTACCACGCCGTCGAGTGTCTTGGCGAGCTTGACGACGCCGCTGTCCGGTTGGAGTTCGCCGGTGAGCATTCTGAGCAACGTGGTCTTTCCCGCGCCATTGGGCCCGACGATGCCGATTCGGTCGCCGCGGGTGATGCGCAGGTTGAGGTCGCGGATGATGACGCGGCCCTCGAACGCCTTGGTCGCATGCTTGGCGTCGATCACCACCTTGGTCTTGACGTCGTCGCTGCCGGTGACGAGGGCGGCGGCGCCTTGCGGCCCCAGCATCGCGGCGCGTTCGGCGCGCATGTCCTTGAGCTTGGCCAGCCGGCCCATGTTGCGGCGGCGGCGCCCGGTGACGCCGCGCTGCAGCCAATGCTCCTCAAGCTTCAATTTGGCGTCGAGCTTCTCGGCGGCGCGCTGCTCTTCGGCATAGACCTGCTCGGTCCAGGCCTCGAACCCGCCATAACCGATCTCGCTGCGGCGGATCGTCCCGCGGTCGAGCCACAGGGTCTGGCGGGTGAGGCGAGTCAGGAAGGTGCGGTCGTGGCTGATCACGACGAACGCGCCGGTGAAGCGCGTCAGCCATTGTTCGAGCCATTCGATCGCGGCGATGTCGAGATGGTTGGTCGGCTCGTCGAGGAGCAGCACGTCGGGATTTTGCGCCAGCGCGCGGACGATCGCGGCGCGGCGGCGCTCGCCACCCGAAGCCGAGGAGGCGTCGCGCGACAAGTCGATGCCGAGTTGGTCGGCGATCGCGTCGGCTTCGTGGCGAGCGGGCGCGTTGGGCCCGGCCATCACGAAATCGGCGAGCGTCGCGCAACCGTCGACCCGGGGATCCTGTTCGAGCAGCACCACATTGGTGCCCGGCACGATCGTCCGGCGTCCTTCGTCCGATTCGATTGTGCCGGCGATCAGCTTGAGCAAGGTCGTCTTGCCCGCGCCGTTGCGCCCGATCAGCGCGAGCCGATCGCGCTCGCCGATATGCAAATCGAGGTGACGGAACAGCCAACCGGCGCCCTGAACGAGGCCGAGGTCTTCATAGGAGAGGATGGGAGCCGCCATGAGGGCGGCTACTTAGGGGCTGGCGTGGCGCACGCAAGCTTGTCGGTTGCTGACGGATGCATTCACAGGGTGTTCAAGCCCGCCTCTCTATGCAACCAGCCATGTTGATGTTCGCGTCGCTTGCCTTGACCATGATCCAACCGGCATTTCCGCCGGCCGTCGAGCCGCATTTCCAGCGCGACCAGCAACGCGCATGGGAAGCGCGGCGCGAAGGACGTGTCCTGCCGCTGCCCGAAATCGAGCGCCGCGTGGTGCCGACGATGCGTGGCGCGCAATATCTCGGACCCGAGCTCGATCCCGATAGCGGCATTTACACGCTCAAGTTCCTGCGCAATGGAAATGTCATCTGGGTGAGGGTCGACGGCCGTTCGGGCCAGATCATCGGCCGCACCGGCTAATTCGAGCGCCCGTGAAGGGGCTCGCGCAAAGGGGATCACAATGCGCGTTCTGATCGTCGAGGACGAACCCAATCTCCGCCAGCAGCTGCAGAACACGCTCGAAGGGGCGGGCTATGCGGTCGATACGGCGGGCGATGGAGAGGAAGGCCTCTTTCTCGGAGAGACCGAGAATTACGACGCGATCGTGCTCGATCTCGGCCTGCCGGAAATCGACGGGCTGACCGTTCTCGATCGCTGGCGCAAACAGGGCAAGACCACCCCGGTGCTTGTGCTGACCGCGCGCGACAGCTGGTCGGACAAGGTGGCGGGGCTCGATGCCGGCGCCGACGATTATGTCGCCAAGCCGTTCCAGACCGAGGAACTGATCGCTCGCCTGCGCGCGCTGATCCGCCGCGCCTCGGGCAATGCCTCGTCCGAGCTGATCGCGGGCGATGTCCGGCTCGACACGCGGTCGGGCAAGGTGACTTTGGCCGGCGACCCGGTGAAGCTGACCGCGCAGGAATATAAGCTCCTGTCCTATCTGCTCCACCACAAGGGCAAGATCGTCAGCCGCACCGAACTGATCGAGCATATTTACGATCAGGATTTCGACCGCGATTCGAACACGATCGAGGTGTTCGTGACGCGCATCCGCAAGAAATTGGGGCAGGACGTCATCACAACGATCCGCGGCCTGGGCTATAGCCTGGACGATCCCGACGGCCCGCCGCGCGCGGAATAGTAGATAGCGCGTGGCCGAGGGACGCGATCTGATCGCCGTGCCGTCGGCGGACGAGCCGGGTGAGGCGCAGTCTCGGCCAGTCGATCCCGGCGTGGAAGCGGCGGCTGAACGGATCATTCCCCGCTGGCGCGTGATCGTCCGCAAATATCGCCGGCCGGGCGAGATTGCGGCGCTGATCGCGCTCGGCGCGGGTTCGCTGGCGACTATTTTGCTGCTCAGTCCCGATCAGGTGTGGACCGCGCGCGGCCTGCTCGTTTTGTCGGTGCTGGCGTTGCTGCGACTGACATGGGTGTTGTGGCGGCGATCGCCCAACACGGCGCGCGCCGTGGTGACGGGGTCGCTCGGGCGGCGCATGATCATCATCGCGGCGATCTGGATTTGCCTGTTGCTCGCCGGCGGCGGCTACGCGCTTGATCGCGTGCTGACCGGCGCGGTGACCCGCAATTTCGACGACCAGCTCAATTATGTCCTGACATCGCTGTTCACCTCCGCGGAAATCGGGCCGGATGGCGAAGTCGTGTTCAACCGGCCGCCGGGCGATCAGCGCTTTCTCGAGCCGTATTCGGGACTGTACTGGCAGGTCGGCGCGCGCCGGCGCGAGCCCTTTTCGTCGCAGTCGCTATGGGATCGCCGCCTTGCCTATGGCGGCGATCATAACGACCTCGAAATTCACACCTATGACAGCGATCAATTCGCCGGCGAGCGGCTGAGGATCGTCGAACGCGACATCAAATTGCCGGGCTCGCCGGTGCGCTGGCGGTTCCAGGTCGCGCAGAGCCGTGACGGGCTTGACGCGCAGATCAACGCACTTCGCCGCACCCTGGTCAGAAGCTTCCTACTGCTCGCGCTCGGGCTGATCGTGCTGGCCGGGCTGCAGACCTGGTATGGCCTGCGTCCGTTGCGGCGATTGCGCGGCGAGATCGCGCGGTTGCGCGGCGGTCGAGCGCGGCAGATCGAGGGCGCGATGCCCGCCGAGGTCGCGCCGATGGTCGACGAACTCAACGCGCTGATCGAGCATAACGACAAACAGGCGGAGGAAGCGCGGCGCCATGCCGGCAATCTGGCGCATGCGCTCAAGACGCCGCTGACCGTGATCATGAATGCCGCCACCGCCAAGGCCGACGATCTCGGCGATACCGTGGTGCGCGAGGCGCGGACGATGCGGCGCCAGGTCGACCACCATCTCGCCCGCGCCCGCGCGGTCGGCAGGCGTGGATCGGCGCACAGCCGCGCCGAGGTCTGGCCCAGCCTCGAATCGGTCGAGCGCGCGGTGTCGCGGCTCTATCCGCATGTCCGCATCGACGCTGATGGCCCGCACGATTTGCAGGTCCATGTCGAGCGCCAGGACTTGGACGAAATGCTCGGCAACCTGATCGAGAATGCAGCCAAATATGGCGGTGGCAGCGTGTTCGTGACGGTCGGTGCACAAGCCGGGTTCGTCGAGATGCTGGTCGAGGACGACGGTGTCGGCATCCCCGAGGAAGAACGTGTCCGCATCTTCGACCGCGGCGTCCGCCTCGATACCGGCAAGCCCGGCACGGGCCTTGGCTTGGCGATCGTGCGTGACGTCGCCGAGATCTACGAGGGTACGGTCAGCCTGGAGGAAAGCGAAGACCTTGGCGGGCTGCTGGTGCGGCTGAGGCTGCCGGCGGCGAGTTAGGCGGCGACCGTCGCGCCGCGCATCACCTCGGCGGCGATCGCCACGCTCTTCCTGCGTGCCTCGACGTCGTAAATCGAACTCACGATCATCAATTCGTCGACCTTGGTCCGCTCGACGAACGCCGTGATGCCGCGCTCGACCGTCGCCGGGCTCCCGACCGCCGAACATTGCAGGACATGGTCGAGGATAGCCGCGTGCGGCGGCGGCAGGCTGTTACGATACCCGGCTACGGGCGGCGGCAGCTGGCGCGGATTGCCGGTGCGCAGCGCGACGAACGCTTGTTGCTGCGAGCTCGCCAGGAACTCCGCTTCCTCGTCGGTATGGGCGGCGAAGACGTTGAATCCGGCCATCGCATAGGGCCGGTCGAGCTGAGTCGAGGGACGGAAGTCGCGGCGGTAGACCTCCAGCGCCTGGTCGAGCGCGTCGGGCGCGAAATGCGAGGCGAAAGCATAGGGCAGGCCAAGCATCGCCGCGAGTTGCGCGCCGAACAGGCTGGATCCCAGGATCCACAATTCCGGCTTGGCCCCGGCCCCGGGAGTCGCGCGGATGCCGGTCTGGCCGTCATCGGCGAAATAGCTCTGCAGTTCCAGCACGTCGCGCGGGAACGCCTGGGGATCGCTTTCCAGCGTCCGGCGGATCGCTCGCGCCACGCGCTGGTCGCTACCGGGCGCTCGGCCCAACCCGAGGTCGATCCGCCCGGGAAACAGCGCGTCGAGCGTGCCGAATTGTTCGGCGATCATCAGTGGCGCATGATTGGGCAGCATGATGCCGCCCGCACCTATGCGGATTGTGGATGTCGCCGCGCCGACATGCGCGATCACCACCGCGGTCGCCGAACTGGCGATGCCGTCCATGCCGTGATGTTCCGCCACCCAGTAGCGATGATAGCCACTGGCTTCGGCGTGACGCGCCATGTCGGCGGCATTGGTCAGCGCTTGACGCACGGAGCCGCCTTCGACGACGGGGACCAGATCGAGCAGCGAATAGGGGATCATCGCGAGGAGATAGTGTGTCGTCGCGATTGCTCAAGGCGCGGCTTGCCGCTGTTCGGCGCGCGCCGTAGAGCGCCCGGCATGCACGCGCGGCTCGATCACGTCCGGAACTGGATTTTCGATCTCGACAATACGCTCTATCCGCACGGAGCGCGGTTGTTCGAGCAGGTCGATCGGCGGATCACCGATTACATTGCGCGCTTCTTCAAGGTCGATCGCGACGAGGCGTACAAGATCCAGAAGGGCTATTTCCACACGCGTGGGACGACCTTGTCGGGGCTGATGGCCGAGCATGGCGTCGATCCGTACGAATATCTCGCCGACGTCCACGATATCGAGATGGACGTGCTCGATGAGAATGCGCCGCTCGCCGCAGCGATTGCGCGCTTGCCCGGGCGCAAGATCATCTTCACCAATGCCGACGCGCCTTATGCCGACAAGATTCTGTCGAAGCTGGGGTTGGGCGAGAGTTTCGAGGCGATCCACGACGTGCACGCCGCGCAATATCGCCCCAAGCCCGCTCCGGAGGCGTACCAACATCTGTGCGACGCGTACGGCCTCGATCCCGCGCAAAGCCTGTTCGCCGATGACATGGCGCGCAACCTGAAGCCCGCCAAGCAGATCGGCATGACCACCTTGTGGGTCGACAACGGCTCCGAACAAGGCGAGGAGGGCGACCGCGATTTCGTCGACTTCACCACGCGCGACATCACCCATTGGCTGCACGACATTTTGGAGGAAGCATGACCGACCTGCCCGCGACGATCGACGCCGCATGGGAAGACCGGGCCAGTATCAGCACCGGCACGACGGGCGCGGTCCGCGACGCGGTCGACGCTGCACTCGAGTTGCTCGACAGCGGTCAAGCACGCGTCGCCGAGCCGGGCGCCGATGGATGGACGGTCAATCAATGGCTCAAGAAAGCGGTGCTGCTATCGTTCCGCCTCAACGACAATGCGGTGATCGATGGCGGCGCGGCGGGCGCGCCGGCTTATGACAAGGTGCCGTCCAAATTCGCCGGCTGGGGCGAGAACCGCTTTCGCGACGCGGGCTTCCGCGTCGTCCCCGGCGCGGTCGTGCGGCGCGGTTCGTTCATCGGCAAGAATGCGGTGCTGATGCCAAGCTTCGTCAATATCGGTGCCTATGTCGGCGAAGGGACGATGGTCGATACCTGGGCGACGGTCGGCAGCTGCGCGCAGATCGGCAGGAACGTCCATATCTCGGGCGGCGCCGGGATCGGTGGCGTCCTCGAGCCGCTCCAGGCCGACCCGGTGATCATCGGCGACGGCTGCTTCATCGGCGCGCGCTCCGAAGTCGCCGAGGGCGTGCGCGTCGGCGACGGCGCGGTGCTGTCGATGGGTGTCTATCTCGGCAAGTCGACCAAGGTGATCGATCGCGCGACCGGCGAGGTGCTGATGGGCGAAGTGCCGCCTTATGCCGTCGTCGTGCCCGGTTCGATCGGTGGCGGGGACGGAAAGCCCGCCCTGTATTGCGCGGTCATCGTCAAGCGCGTCGACGAACAGACGCGGTCGAAGACCAGCATCAACGAGTTGCTGCGCGACTGATGCCGATCACCGGCCTTATGCTCGGGCTGCTCGGCCTGTTGCCGCAGGTCGGGTCGACGCCGCAATCGGTGCCGGTGCAGTCCGCGCAGATCGTCGCGACCTATCCCCACGACACCCGTGCCTTCACCGAAGGCCTGTTCTGGCAGGACGGCTATCTCTACGAGAGCACCGGCGAATTGAACCGCTCGGGCATTCGTAAGGTGCGGCTGAGCGACGGCAAGGTGATGGCACGCGTCGCGGTCGACCCGCCGCTTTATGGCGAAGGCATCGCGCCGTGGAACGGCACGATCCTCAGCCTGACCTGGAAGAACCAAATCGGTTTCCGCTGGTCGGCCAAGGATTTCAAGAAGCTCGGCAGCTTCAAATATCAGGGGGAGGGCTGGGCGCTCGCCGCCGACGACAAGGGCGGGCTGATCATGTCCGACGGCACGCCGGTCCTGCGCTTCATCGATCCCGCCAATTTTACCGTCAAGCGCCGCCTGACCGTCGTTGACGGTGGGCGGCCGGTGCGGATGCTCAACGAACTCGAATATGTCGATGGCGAGATTCTCGCCAATATCTGGCTGACCGACCTGATCGCGCGGATCGATCCGCAGGATGGTCATGTCATCGGCTGGATCGATGTGAGCGAGCTTCACCGCCAATCGGGCGCGACCGAGGAAAATGACGTCCCCAACGGCATCGCCTGGGACGCGAAGAAACGGCGACTGTTCGTCACCGGCAAGGACTGGCCATACGTGTTCGAGATCAAGGCACCCAAGGATGTGGCGACATCCGCAGCCGCCGCCGTCTCGACTCCGTAACGCGCCGCGCCTATCCGCGCGCTCAATCGAAGAAATAGACAAGAGGATTGCCCGAACAATGACGACTGCCAGCGACGTTCTCGACCGCGTGCTCGTGCTCGAAATGGTGCGCGTGACCGAGGCCGCGGCGATTGCCGCTTCCACGCTTGTCGGCCGCGGCGACGAAAAGGCCGCCGATGCCGCCGCCGTCGAGGCGATGCGCGCCGCGCTCAACAGCCTTTATATGGACGGCACCGTGGTGATCGGCGAGGGCGAGCGCGACGAGGCGCCGATGCTCTATATCGGTGAGAAGGTCGGCTCGGCGCCGGGCAAGGGGCCCAAGATCGACATCGCGCTCGATCCGCTCGAGGGCACCACGATCACCGCCAAGGCGGGGCCCAACGCGCTCGCGGTGCTGGCGATTTCGGAAGAGGGCAATCTGCTCAACGCGCCCGACGTCTATATGGACAAGATCGCGGTCGGCCCGGGTTATCCCGAGGGCGTGATCGACCTCGACAAGTCGCCGACCGAAAACGTCGCCGCCATCGCCGCGGCGAAGGGCGTCAAGCCCAGCGAGATCATCGCCTGCGTGCTCGATCGCCCACGGCACGAGGCGCTGATCGCCGAGCTTCGCGCGATCGGCTGCGGCGTGATGCTGATCGGCGATGGCGACGTCGCTGGCGTAATCGCGACGACCAATCCCGACACGACGATCGACGTCTATATGGGCTCGGGTGGCGCGCCGGAGGGCGTGCTGGCCTGTGCCGCGCTGCGCTGCGTCGGCGGTCAGTTCAAGGGACGCCTCTTGTTCCGCAACGACGACGAGCGCGGCCGCGCACGCAAATGGGGCATCACCGATCTCGACAAGCAGTACGACCTCAGCGAACTGGTCAAGGGCGACGCGATCTTCGCCGCGACCGGCGTGACCGATGGATCGTTGCTCGCCGGCGTCAAGCGTCGCGGCGACCGTATGACGACCAATTCGGTGGTGATGCGCGCGAGCTCGGGCACGGTACGCTGGGTCAAGGGTGAGCATCGCATCGGGTAGGACAAACTATTCCCCTCCCGCCTGCGCGTTCCAGGTCGGTTGCGCCCCCGGCGCAACCTGAACAGTCCGGGGGACTGTTCACCTGGAACGGGGCAAGGGGAGGGCGTGTCTGAAATGGTGCGCTCACCCCAACAGGCCCTCCCCCGACCCCGCGCCGGGTTGGCCATGCCGGGGGCATGGCCAACCCGGCGCGCGCGAGCGGGAGGGGAGAAGAGATGACCAACGCGATCCTGCTTGCGGTGATGCTGGCGATCATCGCGCTCAATATCGTCGCGGGCCCGCGCGGCTATCGGTTACTGGCAGAGGCCGGTGACGTCGGGCGCAAGACTTTCTACCGCCGCATGCTCGGGGCACAGCTGCTCCAGTTCGCTCTGCCGCCGATCATAGGCCTGCTGGTGCTGGGCCGGATTGATGCAATGGCCGAATTGCCGCCCGAATTGTGGTCGGCCTCCATGATGCTGCGCGGCGACGCGCCGGCAATCGCGGTGGATCCGTTCCTTGCCCTATTGTTCGTCACGGCTACGATCGCGGCGCTTCCCCTGGGCGCCTTCCTGACGTGGCGGCGGTTACGCAAGGGAAAGGCTGCGCCGGCCTATCTCGGCCATGTTTCGGCGCTGCTGCCGCGCGACCGTAGCGAAGTCCTGCTGGGCGCCGCGATCTCGGTGGCGGCGGGAGTCGGTGAGGAATTGTTCTTCCGCCTGTTGCTGCCGATATTGTTGGCCGCCATTGTCGGGGGCATCGCCGCGGTGGTGATCCCGATCCTGCTGTTTGGGCTTGCCCATGCCTATCAGGGCTGGCGAGGCGTCACCGTCACGACCCTGGTCGGCATGCTCTTCACCGCGATGTATCTGATGAGCGGCAGCCTCGCGGTCGCGATGCTGTTTCATGTCGTGATCGACCTGATGACATTGGTCGTGCGGCCCGTGCTCCGCGGCGCGTGGCAAGCGCCCGCGCCGTCCCTCGCCACCGATTGACCGCGCGCGCCGCGCTCGACAGGGTGTGCGCCAAAGGGAGAATCACATGCGCGCCAAGGGGTTGATCGCCGCCATATTGTTGCTGGGTGCGAGCGGGATGGCGCTCGCCAGACCCCAGGCCGCGCCGCCACCCGCCGTGAGCGATGTCGCGAGCCAATTCACTTACACCAAGGTAATGGTGCCGGTGCGCGACGGCGCCAAGCTGGAAACCGTGATCATCGCGCCGAAGAATGCCAGCGGCAAACTGCCGATCCTGTTCCAGCGCACCCCTTATGGCGTGCCCCAGGCATTGCCGCCGGCGATCCCGGCAAGCTGGAGGCCGCTCGTCGCCGACGGCTATATTTTCGTGTTCCAGTCGATGCGCGGGCGGTTCGGGTCGGACGGCGTGTTCACCTTGTCGACTGCCGTCCATCCCAACGATCCCAAGAAGACTGACGAGGCGAGCGACGCCTATGACGCGATCGATTGGCTGGTGAAGAACGTGCACAACAATTCAGGCAAGGTCGGGATGTGGGGGGTGTCCTATCCGGGCTTCGCCGCCGCCGTCGCACTCGCCAAGCCGCATCCGGCGTTGAAGGCGGTCAGCCCACAGGCGGCATGGATCGATTATTGGCTGTCGGACGATCTCCACCGCAACGGCGCGCTTCGGCTGAGCTACGCGACCGAATGGGTGTCGAGCCTGCAGGTCGACAAGACGCAGAACAAGGAACTCAGCCTGGATGGCCTGACCGATGCCTATGACTGGTATCTGCGGATCGGCCCCGTCGAGAATATCGACAAGCAGGTGTTCAAGGGCAGCGTGCCGATGTTCACGGCGCTGCTCGATCATCCCAATCACGACAGTTTCTACACCGATCAGAATTGGACCAAGGCGCTCGGCAAGACGACCGTGCCTACCCTGAACGTTGCCGGCTTCTGGGATCAGGAGGACCCCTGGGGCTCCTGGCAGATCTATGCCAAGCAAAAGGAGAACGACCCCGATAATCTGGCGCAGATCGTCTCCGGGCCGTGGCGCCATGGCGGCTGGCAGGGCAAGGGCGATTTTCTCGGCCCAATCCCAATCGGCACCGATAGCGGGGTCCAGTTCCAGACCCAGATCCAGGCGCCGTTTTTCGCCTATTGGTTGCACAATAAGGGGGCGCGTCCCGACTTCACCGCGAAGATGTTCGAGTCCGGATCGGCCGTCTGGAAGACCTATGCCTCCTGGCCGCCCAAGGGCGCCAAGCCGACCGAACTCTATCTCCACGACGATGGCTCGTTGTCGTTCGATGCGCCGCGCGCGGGCGAGGCGTGCCGTGACTATGTCAGCGACCCCGCCAATCCGGTGCCGTTCCGTAAGCGCCCGATGAGCCGGACCTATGCGACGCCCGACTGGGCCTGGTGGGAAAGCGACGATCAGCGCTTCGTCGACCATCGCCCCGATGTGCTGAGCTATGTCTCCGAGCCGCTGAAGCAGGACCTGACCGTGACCGGCAAGATCGCAGCGACCCTGATGGCCTCGACCAGCGGTACCGACAGCGATTTCGTGGTCAAATTGATCGACGTGCTGCCGAGCGATTTCGAGAACACCGAGAACAAGCAATGGGCGGTCGGCGATTATGCCAAGACATTGAACGGCTATCAGTGGCCGATCGCGATGGACGTCCGCCGCGGGCGTTTCCTGGCGAGCGACACCAATCCGCAGCCGCTGGTGCCGGGCAAGGTCGTCGCCTGGGACGTGCCGTTGCGCGACCACGACCATGTGTTCAAGGCGGGGCACCGCATCATGGTCCAGATCCAGTCGACCTGGTTCCCGGTCATTGACCGCAATCCGCAGACATTCGTCGCGAACCCGTATCGGGCCAAGCCGAGCGACTTCGTCAAGACGACGCAGAAGGTGTGTTCGGGATCGAAGGTGACGTTGCCGGTGATGGGGTGAATAGCCCCTGCGGCGCGGTTCAACGCACCACGGCCGGCTCCTTGACGAACACGAGGGCCATCATCCGCCATCCGGCCGGCGTGCGCGTCATCAACGCCCGGTCGGTCCACTCGCTGCCGTCCCGCGCGCGGAACGACCAGCGCGCGACGCCGATATCGCCACGCGCGTCGATCACACGGCTCGTCTCGATGACCGCGTTGCCGGCGGAGGTCGTGCGCCGATCGACATAGCGCGCTTGCCACTCTGCCAGCGTTGCCGCGACCAATTCGCCGTCTTCGACCGTCATCACCAAAGCACGCTGGTCGATGCTCGCGGCGAGCAGATCGGTATCCCATGCCCGGTCCGACGCGAGCTTGGTATCGATCACCGCACTGACCGCGGCGCGCGATGCCGGAATGTCTCGCGCGTCGGCCTGGCACAGTTTGCCGATCACCCGCCAACTGTCACCGATCCGGGCAAGCAACAGATAGTCGGTGAAGGTCTTGTCGCCGCGCACCGCCGCGACACGCGCGAGCGCGGTATCGGCCCCCCGATCGAGCCAGTCGATCTTCGTCGAGATTGGTCCGGCCGCGGGTCGTTCGGCGCGCATCCGCGTTTTCCACTGCGCCTGATACGTGGCGTGGATCGCGCCGTCGCGGAGGCAGTACATGATCGCGCTGGGCTGAAACGCCCGCGCGAGCATGGCTGGATCGTTACGTGCGATCGCTTCGCCATAAGCGGCAATCGCTGCTTGCGGTGTCGGGTTGGCGGCCGCCAGCGCCGCGGCAAGCACGATCATCGACATCATGGTCTCCTGCAATGACCATCACGTGCTAACCTTGCCGGAACTCGTCTAAAATTCAGAAGATGGCAGCTCTTCGTTCACCAGAGACGAATGATTGGGCGTCAGTTCTTCAGCCGATATCCGGTCCGGAAAATCCACGCGATCACCGCGAGGCAGAGCAGCATGAACCCGCCGATCGCGGCCAAGCTGATGCCGACCGGCACGTCGCCCTTGTCGAAGAAGCTCCAGCGGAACCCGCTGACGAGATAGACGACGGGGTTGAACAGGCTGAACGTGCGCCACGGATCGGGCAGCTTGCTGATCGAATAGAAGGCGCCGCCAAGGAAGGTGAGCGGCGTGATCAGCAAGGCGGGCACGAAACTCAGTTGTTCGAACCCTTTGGCCCAGACGCCGATGATGAAGCCGAACAGGCTGAAGGTGATGCTGGTCAGCAACAGGAACGCGACCATCGCGAACGGATGGTGGATCGGGATCGGCACGAACAACGCCGCCGTCGCCAGGATGATGAGGCCCAGCACCACCGACTTGGTTGCCGCGGCGCCGACGAAGCCGATCACCATTTCCATCGAGTTGATCGGGGCGGACAGCAGTTCGAAGATCGTGCCGGTGAATTTGGGGAAGTAGATACCAATCGACGCGTTGCTGATGCTCTGCGTGAGCAGCGACATCATGATCAGCCCGGGCACGATGAAGCTGCCATAGGCGATGCCGTCGACTTCCTTGATCTGCGACCCAAGCGCGCCACCGAACACAACGAAATAGAGGCTGGTGGTGATCACCGGGGTGACCAGGCTCTGCCACAAGGTGCGCAGCGCGCGCGCCATCTCGAACTTGTAGATGGCCAGGATACCATGGACGTTCATTTGCCGCCCTCCTTTACGAGGTCGACGAAGATGTCCTCGAGACTCGATTTCGATGTCTCGAGATCCTTGAAGCCGATATTGAGATCGGCGAGCTTGCGCAGCAGCGAGGGAATGCCGGTGCGTTCGGCCTGGGCGTCGAACACGTAGCGCAAGGTCTTGCCCTCGTTCTGCAGGCTGAGGTCCCAATCGCCGAGGTCGGCGGGGATCGTTGCCATCGTCTCGTTGAGCGCGATGTCCAACTCGCGCTTGCCGAGCTTCTTCATCAGCGCGGCTTTTTCGTCGACCACCAGCAGTCTCCCGCCCGAGATCACGCCGACGCGATCAGCCATTTCCTCGGCCTCTTCGATATAATGCGTGGTCAGGATGATCGTCGTACCCTTGTCGCGCAGGCGGTGGACCAGCTTCCACATGTCGCGGCGCAATTCGACATCCACACCGGCGGTGGGCTCGTCGAGGAACAGGATGTCGGGTTCGTGGGCGAGCGCCTTGGCGATCAGCACGCGGCGCTTCATGCCGCCGGACAGTTCCATGATCTTGGACTTGCGCTTGTCGTAGAGCGACAGGTCCCTGAGCACCTCGTCGATATGGCCCGATTTCTGCGGATGGCCGAACAGGCCGCGGCTGAAGCGGCAGGTCGATTCGACCGTCTCGAACATGTCGGTGGCGAGTTCCTGCGGCACCAGCCCGATCTGCTGCCGTGCGCGCTTGGGCTGGCTGACCGCGTCGAACCCGCCGACCGTGATGGTACCCGTCGAGGGTGTGACGATGCCGCAGATGATGCTGATCAGCGTGGTCTTGCCGGCGCCGTTCGGCCCGAGCAACGCGAAAATCTCACCCTTGTTGATGTCGAGGTCGACGGCGTGGAGTGCGTGGACGCCCGAGGCATAAGTCTTTGATACGCCGCGGACGCTCAGGATCGGTTCGGACATGCAATTCCCCTAGAGCCCGGGGAGATGGGGCGGGGCGGTCGCAGGTGCAACCGCTCCCGCGCGGCTTATTTCTTGCGCGCTGCGGCGACCGCCGCCTGCATCGTCTCGAGTGGCTGCAAGCCCGACAACACCTTGTCGCCGATCACCCAGGTGGGTGTCCCCGACATGCCGAGCGGCTCGGCCATCGCCAGGTTGTTCGCTATCGCGCGCGTGATGTCCGGCGCTTTCGCCGCTTCCTTGACCGCCGCCGGATCGAGCCCCGCGGTACGCAAGGCCGCGTCCATGCTCGCATCGCTCAACGGGCCACCGGCATAAAGCGCGTCGTGCAGCGGGCGGTATTTGCCTTGCTTGGCGGCAACCACGGCATAGCGCGCCGCGACCTTGCTTTCCTCGCTCAGCACGGGGAGCTCGCGGAACACGATCTTCACCTTGGGATCGCTCGCGACCAATTTGTCGAGGATCGGCAGGCTGGCGCGGCAATAGCCGCAATTATAGTCGAGATATTCGACCACCGTGACGTCGCCATTGGGATTGCCGGCCCAGGCACTGCCCAAAGCGGTAAAGATGCGATCGCGATTGGCGGCGATGAAGGTGCCGGTCTGCTTCGACTGCTCGGCCGCCTCGCGCTCGCGCAGTTTCTGCATCGCTTCGGGCAGCACTTCGGGATGCGAGAGGAGATACTCACGGATTTCGGCGCCATCGGTCGGCCGCTGCGCCAGCCAGGTGGCGCCAGCGCCGAGCAATGCCGCGGCGACCGCGACCAGCGGCAGCGCGAAGCGTGACGACAGGAAATCGCTCATCTTTTGCGCTTCTTCTGGTCGAGTTCGTTCTGTCCGGTCATCGCGATGTCCTGGGCGCGGATCCAATCCGAGCTGTTGGGGGGGAGGTTGGCCATCGCTGTCCGTGCGCTCATCACCGCGCGCGCGGTTTGGCCGGTCAGGCTCGCTTGTTCGGCGGCGGCCAGCGAGGCGCGAGCGGTATCGCCCGTCAGCTCATAAGCGGTGCCCAGCTGATACCATCCGAACGGATTGTCGTCGTCCTTGTTGGTCGCGATCTTGAGCACGCGGATCGCCTCGGGATAATTGGCCCTGTCCTCGGTCGCGATCAGCGCGTGACCATAGGTCGTGGCGATCAGCGGGCTGTAGCGGGTCAGCTCGGTGGCTTCCTTCAACGGCGCGATCGCGTCGGCGGGCTGGCCCGCCTCGAGCAGGATCTGGCCGCGGATTTCGAGGAAATAGGGATCGTCCGGCTTCAGCTTGATCAGCGCGCGTGTCTCGGCATCGGCTTTGTCGGGATAGCCGGCTTTGTGCCAGGCATAAGCCCGGGCGTAATGCGCATAGATCGACTGGTCGCTCTCGGGATATTTGTTGAGCGTCGACGCATAGGGCGCGACATAGCCATAGAGCTTCGCCTTGATCCGCTTGAACCGCTCATCGAGCGCGACGTCGGGCGGGTTGTTCCAGGCGGGGGACGCCTTCACGTCGGCGTACAGCGTGTTGATGCGTTCGTTCGACAGCGGGTGGGTCTGCGCATAGGGGTCGATATTCTGCAGACCGTAGCGATATTCCTCATTGGCCAGCTTCTTGAAGAAGCTGATCATGCCCTTGCCGCTGACATTGCCCTCGCGCAGGAATTTGGCGCCGGTCGCGTCCGCCGTGGCTTCCTGGACACGGGTGAAGGCGAGATATTTGCCCATCGCGGCCTGTTGGCCCGCCGCCAGGATGCCCGCGCCGGCATCGCCCGCGCCCGCCGCCATGGCGGCGATGCCGAGCACCAGGCTGAGCAGCGAAATGCCCATGGCAGGCTTCGCGCCGGCGTCGGCCAGCACGACGTGACCGTCGGCGATATGGCCGAGTTCGTGCGCGATGACGCCCTGGACTTCGTTGGCGTTGTCCGCCGCCTGGATCAGGCCCGAATGGATATAGACGACCTGTCCCCCCGCAACGAAGGCGTTGATCGAATCGTCCTGGATCAACACGACCTGGACATTGGCGGGGGACAGGCCGGCGGCGACGATCATCGGCCGCGACATGTCCTTGAACAGCGCTTCGGTCTCGGCGTCGCGCAGGATCGACTGCGCATAGGCCGGCTGCGCCCAGAGAAGGATCGCCGTCGCGAACATCGCGATCAATCGCTTCATCGTCCGGTCATCCGTTCAGGTCTCGTGGAGCGCATGCAGCCGGCCCCTGCGCCCGGACGGGTGAACCCGTCCTGAAGCGCGAGGGGCCGGCCTGTACGATCATGCGCCGAACGTGCGCTGCCACCAACCGCGTCGTGGCGAGCCGTCACCATCGGTATCGCCCGCGGCATCGTCGGCCGGCGCGGCGCCGTCGGCATCGGCCGCCACCGGCGTCTCGTCGGCGTCGTTGGCCGCTGCCGGCGAATGTGTCGGCACATCCGATTCGGTCGTGGTGTCGGCCGGCGCGGCTTTTTTGCGACTGCGCTTCGGCTTGGCCGCAGGCTCGGCCGCCTCGATCGACGGAGAGGCTACCGCCGCTTCCGCTGCCACGGGCATCTCGGCCGGGACGGGTTCCGCATTGGCCGCTTCCGCTTCGACCGGCGCCGCCTTTTTGCGGCTGCGCTTGGGCTTGGCCGCCGGTTCTACGGCTTCGGGCTCAGGTTCCGAAGCGGGGGCTGCTTCGACCACAGGGGCCGTTGCGGTTTCCTCCGCAATCCGCGCCTTCGGGCGGCGGCGCGTGCGCTTGGGCGCGACTTCCGCTTCGGGCGCAGCATCGGGTTCGACCGCCACCGGCACGTCGGGATTGGCGTGGGTCGCGATCACCGCACCAGCATCGCCGGCATCGGCTTCCTCGGCGTCGGCGACAGCGTCGGTCGCTCCTTCGGTACGACGTCCGCCGCGACGGCCACGACGACGGCGACGGCCACGCGTTTCGCCTTCGGTCTCGCCGGCCGCGGCATGCTCGACCGCTTCCGCTTCTTCGCCGACGCCTTCGGCGTCGCCCTCGTCGCGCGGCTGCTGCGTGACGACGTCGTCGCCGGCTTCGTCACGGCCACGACCGCGACGGCCACGGCGGCGGCGGCGGCGCTTGCGGCCGGCGTCGCTGTCGTCGTCCGAGCGTTCGCGCGGTTCGCCACGTTCAGTGCGCTCGGTCCGCTCTTCCTCGGCTTCCTCTTCCTCGTCGAGATCCTCCTCGACGAAATCGTCTTCTTCCTCTTCCTCGATCAGTGCTTCGAAGCGCGGCGCGTGGACCGGCGGCGGACCCGACGCCTCGACCGTCATCCGCGCGCCCTCGGTCTCGCCATCGGACAGGATGACGACCTGGACGCCGTAGCGATCCTCGATCTCGGCGATGTCGGCGCGCTTCTTGTTGAGCACGTAGAACGCCGCCTCCTGCGAGGCGCGCAACGTGATCAGCGATCCGCGGCCGCGAGCAGCCTCATCTTCGATCATGCGCAATGCCGACAGGCCGGCCGACGAGGCGGTGCGGACCAGGCCGGTGCCTTCGCAATGCGGACACTGGCGGGTCGATGCTTCGAGCACGCCGGTGCGCAGGCGCTGGCGGCTCATTTCCATCAGGCCGAAGCTGGAGATGCGGCCGACCTGGATGCGGGCGCGATCGTTCTTCAGCGCCTCCTTCATCGCCTTCTCGACCTTCCGGACGTTGGATCCGTTGTCCATGTCGATGAAGTCGATGACGACCAGCCCGGCCATGTCGCGCAGGCGCAACTGACGCGCGATTTCCTGCGCGGCTTCGAGGTTGGTCGCGGTCGCGGTCTGCTCGATATTATGCTCGCGCGTCGAGCGGCCCGAGTTGATGTCGATCGAGACGAGCGCCTCGGTCGGGTTGATGACCAGGTAACCGCCCGACTTGAGCTGCACCACCGGGTGATACATCGCCGACAACTGATCCTCGACGCCGGCACGCTGGAACAGCGGCACCGGGTCCGAATAATGTTTCACGCGGCGCGCATGGCTCGGCATCAGGAGCTTCATGAACTCCTTGGCCTGGCGATAGCCGTCATCGCCTTCGACGATCACCTCGTCGATGTCCTTGTTGTAGATGTCGCGGATCGCGCGCTTCATCAGGTCGCTGTCGCCATAGACGAGCGCCGGCGCGGCCGAGGCGAGCGTGGTCTCGCGGATGCCGTCCCACAGCCGGGCGAGATAATCGAAGTCGCGCTTGATCTCGACCTTGGTGCGCTGGAGGCCCGCGGTGCGGACGATGCAGCCCATCGATGGCGGCAGCTTGAGCTCCGCCATGATCGTCTTCAGCCGCTTGCGGTCAGACGCGTTGGAAATCTTGCGCGAGATGCCGCCGCCATGCGACGTGTTGGGCATCAGCACGCAATAACGGCCGGCGAGCGACAGGTAGGTGGTCAGCGCGGCGCCCTTGTTGCCGCGCTCTTCCTTGACAACCTGGACCAGCAGCACCTGGCGGCGGCGGATCACGTCCTGGATCTTGTAACGGCGGCGCAGGTTCATGCGCCGCTGACGCAGCGCCTCGACCTGATCCTCCGATCCATTGTCCTTGCGGCCACGGCGGCGACCGCCGCCGCTGCTCTCTTGCTCGGCGGCGACGTCCTCGTCGGGCGCGCCGTCATCGTCGAGCCGCTCGATCTCTTCCTCAGACGGCTCGTGATCGTCGTGCTCGTCCTCTTCGGCGTCGAGCTCGGCGCGCAAAGCGGCTTCCTCGGCGGCGTGCTCGGCTTCCTCGCGGAGGAGCGCGTCACGATCCTCCTTGGGGATCTGATAGTAATCGGGGTGGATTTCGGAAAAGGCCAGGAAGCCGTGGCGGTTGCCGCCGTAATCGACGAACGCCGCCTGGAGCGACGGTTCGACCCGGGTAACCTTGGCTAGATAGATATTGCCTTTGAGCTGCTTGCGCTCGGCACTTTCGAAATCAAACTCCTCGATGCGGTTCCCTTTGACGACCGCCACCCGGGTTTCCTCCCGGTGGCGTGCGTCGATCAACATACGCATGGTCATTATTTTCTCTCCGGGCGCGCCGGACCTTCGATGAGGGTAGGGGCGCGCCAATAAGTCGCGCGGCGTCGGTGGACGGATTGTCGTTCCGTGACCGGCCGGTGCGGGATGGTGGATGTGCGTCTGTTCGCCGCGCACGCCCGGGCATCACGGCCGGGGCACCCGCGCCAACGCGCCCGCCGGCAATGGCCGGATCGAGCACAAGGCGAGGGAAATGCATCATGCGAACGTCAACCTGATGGACCGCCTGCCGATGAACGCCGGGGCGGCCGTGGGGCCGGCAAACTCCGTACAAATGATTGTCACGGTGCCGGTTATCGATCAGGTAGCACCTGCCATCGTCCGCTTCAACTGGCAGGTTTCTGCCGCTCGCCCGGCAAAAAGATGCCGAACGGTAGATTAACCCTGTCGTTTCACCGAGTCTGAGTAAGCGACACGGTAACCCCGTTTCAGAAGAGCGAGTAAAAGGGGTTCTTCCAGATGGTTTTTCGCTGGACCGGTTACCGGCCCGCGCGCCATTACGTGCGTGTGTCGTTCATTCTCGCCATGCTGGTGCTGTGGTTTGGCGGTAGCCCTGCCTGGGCTGCCACGATCGAGCGTGTCGAGGTCAGGAATGACGCAATCGTCGTGACGTTCGATCAGAAAGTCGTCGACGCCTCCAGTTTCCTGCTGGTCTCGCCGCAACGCGTTGCGCTCGATGTCGCGGATGCGACACCGGGTGGAACGGTCGCGACCGGGGGCATGGTCGAGGCGGTGCGCGAAGGTGCACGCGATGGCGGAGCGCGCGTGGTGTTCGACCTGACGCGCCCGGCGGTGGTGACTGACGGGTCGTTCAACGGTGACGGCCGCGTGCTGACGCTTCAGCTTCGCACCACCGACAACGCCGGTTTCGCGCGCGCGGCGGCGGCAGGGCGGATGAGCTTCCTGCCCCCGTTCAACCTGCCCGACACCGTCAGCAACAGTGCACGTTACTCGGTTTCGGTACCGGTACCTGCTGCCAGCAAGACGCTGGCCCTGCCGCGGATAGATGGCGATGCGGGCCGACCCTTGGTCGTGATCGATGCCGGCCATGGCGGGTTCGATCCCGGCGCGATCTCGCCGACCAGCGGGATCAAGGAAAAGGACGTGACGTTGCGCATCGCCAAGGCGATCCGCGACGAATTGCTCAAGTCCGGCCGTGTCCGGGTGGCGTTGACCCGCGAGGATGATCGCTTCCTGGTGCTCCAGGAACGCTATGGCGTCGCGCGCAAGCTCAAGGCCGATCTGTTCATCTCGATCCATTGTGATAGCGTCGGGTCGGGCGACGCCTCGGGCGCCTCGGTCTATACCCTGTCCGAAGTCGCATCGGACAAAGAGGCTGCCAGGCTGGCGGCGCGCGAAAACAAGGCCGACGTCATCGCCGGAGTAGACCTGGGTAGCGAGAATGCCGACGTCTCGTCGATCCTGATCGACCTCACCCAACGCGAGACGATGAACGCCTCGGCCGCCTTCGCACGGCTGCTCGGTCGCGAGGCGGAGCCGATGATTCCGCTGCGCCCTAGCTTTCACAAATTCGCGTCGCTGATGGTGTTGAAGGCGCCCGACATGCCGTCGGTATTGTTCGAGACAGGTTATATTTCGAACCCTAAGGATGCGGCCTTTCTCGACTCGCCTGAGGGCCGCAAGCGCATCGCGCAAAGCGTCGAACGCGCGGTGGAAGTCAATTTCGCCCGAAAGCTTGCGTCGAATTGATGCGCTGAAATACTGGCAAGAGCCGCCGGACCTGCTAAGGCCCGGACGATTATGGCGGCGGACAGTTCGGACTCGGTCAATTTTCGGATCAAGCGAGAGGCCGGCGGTGTCGCCGGCTTCGTGCGCAACGCGTGGAAGCGCTGGTGGGTCAAGGCGCTCGTCGTGTTGGCGGCGCTTTGGGGCATCGCCTGGTTCCTGATCTGGTTGTTCGTTGCGCGCGAGCTGCCCTCGGTCGACCGGCTCAAGGCCTATGAACCCGATCTGCCGTCGAACGTCCGCGATACCAATGGCATGCCGGTCTTCAGCTTCGCGCGCGAACATCGCGTCCAGCTGAAGTTCGACGAATATCCCAAATTGTTGGTCGCGGCCTATCTGTCCGCCGAAGACAAGACCTTCTTCTCGCATCACGGCGTCGATTATCCCGGCATCGTCTCGGCGATGATCGACAATCTGCGCAGCAAGCGTGCGCGCGGCGCTTCGACCATCACGCAGCAGGTCGCGAAGAACCTGCTGGTCGGCAATGAGCGCAGCTATACGCGCAAGCTCAAGGAAGCGATCCTCGCCTATCGCATCGAGGACACGCTGACCAAGCAGCAGATCCTGGAAATCTACCTCAACACGATCTTCCTCGGCCGCAACGCTTATGGCGTGCAGGCGGCGTCGCGCGCCTATTTCGACAAGGACCTCGATCAGCTCACCATCCCGCAATTCGCCTATCTGGCGATCCTGCCCAAAGCACCGTCGGGCTACGATCCCGATCGCCAGACCGACCGGGCGCTGGCGCGGCGCAATTGGGTGCTGGGGGAGATGCAGGCCAATGGGTACATCAACCAGCAGCAGCACGATTGGGCGGTCGCGCAGCCGCTGGGTACGGTCAACAAGCGTACCGTCCAGTTCGAATCGGCCTCGGGCTATTTCATCGAGGAAGTCCGTCGCCAGCTGATGGACAAGTTCGGCGAGGCCTCCGAAGCCGGCCGAAATCCGTTCAGCGTCTATGGCGGCGGTCTGTGGGTGCGGACGTCGTTCGATCCCAAGCAGCAGGCTCTGGCGCAAAAGGCGTTGCGGGACGGCTTGCTGCGCTATGACGGCAATCGCGGCTGGACCGGGCCGCTCGGCCATGTCGACGTGTCGCAGAACTGGCTCAATGCGCTGCTGGCGAGCAACATCGCGCTCGATTACGAGGATTGGCGCGCGGCGGTCGTGATCGACGACAGCGGCGATTTCACGCTCGGCTTCTCGAACGGTGCGACCGGCACCCTGCCGCGCGGCGCCGCGTCGATGCCGATCCGCGGCGGTGGCGGACCGGCGTCGAGCGCGATCAAGGTCGGCGACATCATCGCGGTGGCGCCGTCGGGTGGTTCTTACGTGCTCAAGACCCTGCCCAAGGTGTCGGGCGGCTTCGTCGTCGAAGAGCCGGCAACCGGCCGCGTCCTCGCCATGCAGGGCGGCTTCGACAATCGCGTCCAGTCGTTCAACCGCGCGACGCAGGCGCTGCGCCAGCCGGGATCGACGATCAAGCCGATCGTCTACACGGCGGGGCTCGAACACGGATTGACCCCGTCCTCGATCATCCAGGACGGGCCTTATTGCGTGAACCAGGGCACGCAATATTCGAAATGCTTCCGCAATTTCGGCGGCGCCGGCGGGTCGGGATCGCACACGATGCGCTGGGGCCTCGAGCAATCGCGCAACCTGATGACGGTGCGCGTCGCGGCCCAGACCGGCATGGCCAATGTCGTCAAGCTGATGGACGAGATCGGCGTCGGCAAATACCCGCCTTATCTGGCGTTCTCGCTCGGTGCCGGCGAAACCACCGTGCAGCGCATGGTCAATGCCTATTCGATCCTGGAGAATAATGGCCGCGGCCGCGCACCGACCTTGGTCGATTACGTCCAGGACCGTCGTGGCAATGTGATCTGGCCGGAAAATTGGCGTGCCTGCGATCGCTGCAACGCGCCCGACTGGAACGGCAAGCCGATGCCGCGTCCGGTGGTCAAGCTGAAGCAGGTGGTCGATCCGCTGAGCGCGTTCCAGATGGTGCATATCGCCGAAGGCGTGGTCCAGCGCGGCACCGCGACGATCCTGCGTGACCTTGATCGCCCGATGTTCGGCAAGACCGGCACCAATTCGGGTCCGACCGATGTGTGGTTCATCGGCGGCACGCCGCAGATGATCGCCGGCGTCTATCTCGGTTATGACAAGCCGAGCGGGCTGGGCGGCTATGCCCAGGGCGGAACCGTATCGGCGCCGATCTTCAAGGAATGGGCGGTCAAGGCCTATGAAGGCCTGCCCAAAATGCCGTTCCGCGCACCTCCGGGGATCCGCATGGTCCGCGTAGATCGCCTCTCCGGTAAGCCCGTCTTCGGGGCGTGGCCGTCGCCCGGTGGCGACCCCAAGGCCCAGGTGATCTGGGAAGCGTTCAAGCCCGAGAGCGAAACGCGTCGTTCGCCGATCCGCCGCGATCTGCCGACGCCGACCGCGACCAGGGCCGTGCCGCAGGAGTCCAAACCGAAGGAATCGAACGGCGATCGCGATTTCTTGCAACGGCAGGGCGGTATCTACTAGGCCGCCACCCTATATTGGTGTGACGCGGCGCGATACCGAGCCGCGTCCGCCCAAAATTTGACTGGAGTTACCGATGCGCGCCGAAGCGCAATCGCATGTCGATACGATCAATGACGCGCTCAGCCTGTTGCGCCGCTTCCTCGATTGGGACCGTGCGTTGCGCCGGCTCGACGAGCTCAACGCGCGCGTCGAGGATCAGAGCCTGTGGGAAAATCCCAAAGCGGCGCAGGAAGTGATGCGCGAGCGCCGTCGTCTCGATGAGGCGATCACCGCGACGCGCGCGATCGAAAGCGAATTGAGCGACAATATCGAACTCGTCGAAATGGCCGAGGCCGAAGGCGATGCCGATATGGAAAGCCAGGCGGTCGAGGCGCTCGCCGAACTCGCGACGCGCGCCGAGGCCGACAAGGTCAAGGCGCTGCTGGCGGGAGAGGCCGACGCCAACGACACCTATATCGAGATCAACGCCGGCGCCGGCGGGACCGAAAGCCAGGATTGGGCCGAGATGCTCCAGCGCATGTATTCGCGCTGGGCCGAACGCCATGGCATGAAGGTCGAACTGGTCGATTATCATGCTGGCGAGCAAGCGGGCATCAAGTCGGCGACCTTGCTGCTCAAGGGCGAGAATGCCTATGGCTATGCCAAGACCGAGAGCGGCGTGCATCGCCTGGTCCGAATCAGCCCCTATGACAGCGCGGCGCGGCGCCACACCAGCTTTTCGAGCGTCTGGGTCTATCCGGTGATCGACGATTCGATCGACATCGAGATCAACGAAAGCGAACTGCGCATCGATACCTATCGCTCGTCGGGTGCGGGCGGGCAGCACATCAACACGACCGATTCGGCGGTACGCATCACCCATTTGCCGACCGGAATCGTCGTCGCCTGCCAGAACCAGCGCAGCCAGCACAAGAACAAGGCCGAGGCCTATAACCAGCTGCGCGCGCGCCTTTATGAACACGAGCTCAGGAAGCGCGAAGAAGAAGCCAACGCGGTCAACGCGACCAAGACCGATATCGGCTGGGGCCATCAGATCCGCAGTTACGTGCTGCAGCCGTACCAGCTGGTGAAGGATTTGCGCACCGGCGTGACCTCGACCAGCCCGTCCGATGTGCTCGACGGCGATCTCGACGCCTTCATGGCGGCCGCGCTTTCGCAGCGCGTGACCGGGGAGACGGTCGAGGTAGAGGACGTCGAGTGATGCGGTGGTCGGGCGCGCTGATCGTCGGCCTGCTGATGCTCGCCGCCTGCGATGGCGGCCCTGTGGTCGTCCATAACGATCAGGACGATGTCGGTCCGTTCCCCGCCGCCGACCGTCCGGTCGCGCGGATCATCTCGCCGCGCTGGTCGACCGAGGAAGCGCGTGACCGCCTCAACGAAGCGGGTGAGGTGATGAACAAGGCGGGGATCGCCAAGGGCATGACCGTCGCCGATATCGGCGCGGGCGAGGGCTATTACACGATCCGCCTGGCCAGCCGCGTCGGCAAGGAGGGCCGCGTGCTGGCCGAGGACATCGTGCCCGAAGTGCGCGACGCACTGGCCGAACGCGTCGCGCGCGACCGGCTCGACACCGTCAGCGTGCGGCTGGGCGAACCGGCCAATCCCAAATTGCCCGACAACAGCTTCGACCGCATCCTGATGGTGCACATGTACCACGAGATCGAGCAGCCCTACGAATTCCTGTGGCGGATGCGCCCGTCGCTCAAGTCGGACGGCGAAGTGATCGTGGTCGACGCCAATCGCCGCACCGAAAATCATGGCACGCCGCCCAAATTGCTCGAATGCGAATTTGCCGCGGTCGGCTACAAGCTCGTCGCGTTCGACGAGATGCCCTCGGCGGGCGGCTATCTCGCGCGGTTCCAGGCAGTGGGGCCTCGCCCCGAACCCAAGGACATCCGCGCCTGCCGACTGGTGCCGCCACCGGCGCCAGCGCAGACGCCCGCCGCGTCCTGACCGCATCCCCATAGCGACGCGTTTTCCACAGCGGTGACGCCGGCGCCGCTTGGCGGCGCGGGCGGCAAGCGGTAAGCCATCGTCATGCGGCAATATCTCGACCTGATGCAGCGCGCGCTCGACCATGGCGCCGAGCAGATGGATCGCACCGGCACCGGCACGCGATCGGTGTTCGGGCACCAGATGCGCTTCGACCTGGCGCAGGGCTTTCCGGTGCTGACCACCAAGAAGCTGCATCTGCGGTCGATCATCGTTGAATTGCTGTGGTTCCTGCGCGGCGACACCAATGTGCAATGGCTGCGCGATCGCAAGGTCAGCATCTGGGACGAATGGGCCGATGAAAATGGCGATCTCGGTCCGGTCTATGGCAAGCAATGGCGCGACTGGGCGACCGCCGAGGGCGGGCATGTCGACCAGATCGCCGAGTTGATCGAGACGCTGAAGATCAATCCCGCCAGCAGGCGAATGGTGGTAAGCGCGTGGAATCCAGGCGAGCTCCACGCCATGGCGCTCGCGCCATGCCACTGCCTGTTCCAATGCTATGTCGCCAACGGCAAGCTCAGCCTGCAGCTTTACCAGCGCTCGGCCGACATCTTCCTCGGCGTGCCGTTCAACATCGCGAGCTACGCGCTGCTCACTCATATGCTCGCGCAGCAAGCGGGGCTGGAGGTCGGCGAGTTCGTCTGGACCGGCGGCGACTGCCATCTCTATTCGAACCATCTGGAGCAAGCGCGCGAGCAATTGGGGCGAGAGCCAGGGCCGCTGCCCAGGCTCGAAATCCTGCGCACGCCGTTGTCGATCGACGCTTATGAATATGAGGATTTCCAGCTCGTCGGCTACGAGGCGCAGGCGCATATCAAAGCGCCGGTGGCCGTTTGATCTCCTTCCATCTCGCGCGCGCCGATAACGGCGTGATCGGTCGCGATGGGCGGCTGCCCTGGCATTTGCCGGCCGACCTCAAGCGCTTCAAGGCACAGACGATCGGACGCCCCATGATCATGGGCCGCAAGACGTTCGAGAGCTTTCCGTCGCCGTTGCCCGGACGTCGCCACATCGTGCTGACGCGCGACCGTGACTGGACGGCGGCGGGAGCGGAAGTCGCGCATTCGGTCGACGAGGCGCTGGCGTTGGCGGGCGACGACGCAGCGGTGATCGGCGGGGCCGAGGTTTTCGCGTTGTTCCTCGACCGCGCCGAGCGGGTGGAGCTGACGGAGGTCCATGCGGAGCCTGAGGGGGACGCGGCGGTGCCGGCGTTTGGCGATTGGCGCGAAACCGCGCGTGAGGATCATCCGGCCGAGGGCGAGCGGCCGGCGTACAGCTTTGTCACGTTGACCAGACCCTGACCGTCACCCCGGCCTTGTGCCGGGGTCCACCGTGCCGCACACCCGAGACAAGCGGGATCGCCGCACGGTGGATGCCGGGACAAGCCCGGCATGACGGGGGAGAGGGACGGTATGCGAATCAGGAAGTCGCGGATCGCATGGGGGCTGCTCGTCGTCTTGCTCATCGCCGCAATCCTGTTCTTCGTCCTCGCTCCCGCCATGGTCGAGAAATCGATGAACAAGGTGCAGCCGGTCGCGCTCAAGATCACGCCGCGAGCGCTCGCCTTGCAGAAGACGCTCGACGTCGCCGACATGCACGCCGACTCGCTCTTGTGGAAACGTGACCTGCTCACGCGCTCCGATCGCGGCCAGGTCGACCTGCCGCGGCTGCAGGCGGGGCATTATGCGCTCCAGGTCTTCTCGTCAGTGACCAAGACACCCAAGCACCAGAATTACGACGCCAATTCGGGCGACACCGACAACGTCACTCAGCTTGTCATGGCCGACCTGCAGCCTATCCGGACATGGAATTCGCTTCTCCAGCGCTCGCTTTATCATGCCGAAAAGCTCAAGCGCTTCGCCGACCGCTCGAACGGACAATTGCGGCTGATCACCTCGCCTGCGGACCTGCAGAAGCTGGTTGCGGACCGCCGCGCGGGTAGCGGCGTGGTCGGCGCGATGCTGTCGATCGAGGGGCTGCAGGATCTCGAGGGCAAGATCGACAATCTCGATAAACTCTATGCCGTCGGTTTCCGCATGGCCGGCCTCGCGCATTTCTTCGACAACGATGTCGCCGGATCGATGCACGGCGTGAAGAAGGGCGGCCTGACCCCGCTCGGCCGGGCGGTCGTCGCGCGAATGGAAACGCTCGGCATGGTGGTCGACGTCGCGCATTCGAGCCACCAGAGCGTCGGCGAAGTGATCGCGATGGCGCGTCGCCCGATCGTCTCGAGCCATGGCGGCGTTCAGGCCACCTGCAAGGTCAACCGCAACCTGACCGACGACGAGATCCGCGGCATCGCGAAAACCGGCGGCGTGATCGGGATCGGCTATTGGGACGCCGCGATCTGCTCGAACAAGCCCGAGGATGCGGCCAAGGCGATCGCTTATGTCCGCGATCTGGTCGGGATCGATCATGTCGGACTGGGATCGGATTTCGACGGCGCGGTGACCACTGGGTTCGACGCCAGCCAGGTCGCGGCGATCACCCAGGCATTGCTCGACCGCGGTTTTTCGGACGACGACATCCGCAAGGTGATGGGCGGCAATGTCATCCGCGTGCTGACGGCGGGGATGGTGCCCGGCAAATGACGTCCCTATAGGCCCACGCCATGGAGCGGCTTTCCGGCGGCTCGACAGTGCCCGAGCGCTTTCGCGGGGGCTATGTCGCGCTCGGCAATTTCGACGGATTTCACTTGGGGCACCAGGCGGTGGTCGGCCGCGCGGTGGAACGCGCGCGTGCCGCGGGCCGGCCGGCGATCGTCGCCACCTTCGATCCGCACCCGATGCGCTATTTCCGTCCCGACAGTCCCTGGTTTCGGCTGACCAGCATGGACCAGCGCGCTCGTTTGTTCGAAGCGGCGGGCGTCGACGCGATGTACGTGTTCGAGTTCGACGCGGCTCTCGCCGGGCTCTCGGCGGACGAATTCGTCGATCAATGCCTGGTCGAGCATCTCGGTGTCGCCGGCGTGTCGACCGGCGAGGACTTCACTTTCGGCAAGAGCCGCAGCGGCGACAGCCCGCTGATGCGGCAATTGGGCGAGCGCCATGGCTTCACTGTCGACACGATCGCACCGGTCCAGCTCGACGGCGAGACAGTGTCCTCGACCCGCATCCGCGAGGCCCTGCGCGCCGGTAACCCGCGCGAAGCGGCGCGACTGCTGACCCGGCCCTATGCGATCGAGGGTGTGGTGCAGCATGGCGACAAGGTCGGGCGGACGCTCGGCTTCCCGACCGCGAATATCGACATGGCCAATTATCTGCGCCCGAAGTTCGCCATCTACGCGGTGCGCGGGCATTTGCCGGACGGGCGCGTGGTCGATGGCGCGGCCAATCTCGGCGTTCGGCCGAGCTTCGATCCGCCCAAGGAATTGCTCGAGCCCTATTTCTTCGATTTCTCGGGTGATCTGTATGGTCAGACGATCGAGGTCGACCTGGTCGACTTCATCCGGCCCGAGGCCAAGTTCGACGATATGGACGCGCTGATGGCGCAGATGGCAGAGGATGTTGCGACGGCTAGGGAATTGCTCGCTTCTCCCTCTCCCCTTGTGGGATTATCGGGTAAATAGTGCCCCGCACTATTTAGGCCATGCCGGGGGGCATGGCCGACCCGATGATGGAGGGAGCCGCCGTTAGGCGGCGGAAGGGTGAGGGGGACTCGTCCTACCTAACCCCATTCCCCCTCATCCCTCCGCTGCGCTGCGCGCGGCTCCCCCCTTCTCCCACAAGGGGAGAAGGGGAGTGATGACAGCACCCGCTCCTCCCGCTAATGCCCGCCAACCTATGACCGACGACACCAGCGCCCCCGCGGACTATCGCGACACCGTCTTCCTGCCCAAGACCGACTTCCCGATGAAGGCCGGCCTAGCGCAGAAGGAGCCGGCGATTCTCGCGCGCTGGGAGAGCGAGGACCTCTACGGCAAGCTCCGCACGCAGCGTGCCGGGCGCAAGCGGTTCATCCTCCACGACGGCCCGCCTTACGCCAATGGCGACATCCATATGGGCCATGCGATGAACAAGGTGCTGAAGGACATCATCGTCCGCAGCCAGTCGCTGCTCGGCAAGGACGCGCCCTATATTCCGGGCTGGGATTGCCACGGCCTGCCGATCGAATGGCAGGTCGAGAAGCAGTATAAGGACAAGAAGCTCGACAAGGACCAGGTTCCGGTCGACCAGTTCCGCGCCGAATGCCGCGCTTATGCCGCCAAATGGGTCGAGGTGCAGCGCGAGCAGTTCAAGCGCCTGGGCGTGATGGGTGACTGGGATGATCCCTATCTGACGATGAAGTTCGACGCCGAGGCGGCGATCGTCGGCGAGTTGCTCAAGTTCGCCGAGAGCGGCCAACTCTATCGCGGCGCCAAGCCGGTGATGTGGTCGCCGGTCGAGAAGACCGCGCTGGCCGAGGCCGAGGTCGAATATGAGGACGTGGTGTCGACCCAGATCGATGTCGCGTTCGAGATCGTGGAGGCGCCCAATGCGCCCGAGCTGGTCGGCGCGCAGGCGGTGATCTGGACGACGACGCCGTGGACGATCCCGGTCAATCAGGCGTTGGCGTATGGGCCGGAGATTGAGTACGTGTTAGTCGATCTTCTGCCCTACGGCGGGGCGTTTGACCCTGAGCAGACGAGCGAAGAGCAGGCTGACGAGTGGGCTCGGCTTAGGCAGAAGCTTCCCCGGAGCATCGTTATCGCACTGCCTCTAATGGAGGCTGTCTCCAAGCGGCTGGCTATCCAGATGATCCGCCTCTCGGACGCTCGATGGACATGCAAAGGCTCCCAACTCGCGGGCGCCGTCGCGCGCCACCCGATGCACAAGCTCGGTGGATTCTTCGCCAAGCCGCGCCCGTTCCTGCCCGGCGATTTCGTCACCACCGACGCGGGTACCGGCCTCGTCCACATGTCGCCCGATCACGGTGAGGACGACTTCCTGCTGTGCAAGGCGCACGGCATCGATCCGGTGTTCGCGGTCGATGGCGCGGGCTTCTATCGGCCCGACTGGCTATGGCTGGGCGGGCAGGGCAGCGTCATCAACAAGAAGTTCGTCGCCTCCGACGGGCCGATCTGCAGCGACCTGCGCGAGGCGGGGGCGCTGCTCGCGGCGTCGGACGATTTCGCGCACAGCTATCCGCACAGCTGGCGGTCGAAGGCCAAGGTGATCTTCCGCGCCACCCCGCAATGGTTCATCCCGATGGACCAGTCGCAAAAGAGCGAGAATGCCGCGGCGGTCGCGATCGATTTGCCGGAGCCGGGTGATCTCGCGGGCTTTTCGCCGTCGCTGGGCCATGCGGTGGGCAACGGCCCGACCCTGCGCGAAGTCGCGCTCGACGCGATCGAGCGCACGCGCTGGGTGCCCGAGCGCAGCCAGAACCGCATCCGCTCGATGGTCGAGGGCCGCCCCGACTGGGTGATCAGCCGCCAACGCGCCTGGGGCGTGCCGATCGCGCTCTATCTCAACCGCGCGACCGGCGAATATCTCCGCGACAAGGCGGTCAACGACCGTATCGTCAAGGCGTTCGAGGCCGGCGGCGCCGACGCTTGGTTCACCGCCGACCATCAGGCGTTGCTCGGCCCCGATTACAAGCTCGAGGATTTCGAGCCGCAGAACGACATTCTCGACGTGTGGTTCGATTCGGGATCGACCCATGTCTTCACGATCGAGGCGCGGTACGGGGAGGGCGTCCGCGCCGACCTCTATCTCGAAGGGTCGGACCAGCATCGCGGCTGGTTCCAGTCGTCGCTGCTCGAAAGCTGCGGCACGCGCGGCCGCGCGCCGTACGACGCGGTGCTGACCCATGGCTTCGCGCTCGACGGCAATGGCCGCAAGATGTCGAAGAGCCTGGGCAATGTCGTCGACCCGCTCAAGATCATCTCGGAATCGGGTGCCGACATCCTGCGCATGTGGGTCGCGTCGGTCGATTATTTCGAGGACGTGCGGATCGGCAAGGAAGTGCTGGCGACGACCAGCGACGCCTATCGCAAGCTGCGCAATACGTTCCGCTATTTGCTCGGCGCGCTCGACGGCTTCAGCGAGGCGGAGCGGGTTGCACCCAAGGACATGCCGCAACTCGAACTCTACGTGCTTGACCTGCTCGGCCGGCTCGACGTCGAGCTGAAGGCGGCGACCGACGCGTTCGAGTTCAACCGCTACCTGCGGCTGCTGACCGATTTCGCGCAGGACGATCTGTCGGCGTTCTTCTTCGATGTCCGCAAGGACTCGCTTTATTGCGATGCACCGACGGACCTGAAGCGCCGCGCTTATCGCACCGTGCTCGACATCTTGTTCCACGCGCTGGTGCGGTATGCCGCGCCGATCCTGGTCTTCACGACCGAGGAAGCCTGGCAGGCGCGCTTTCCGGAGGCGGACTCGGTCCATCTGCTCGAATGGCCCGATTTGCCCAAGATCCCGGCCGACAAGGTAATCGCGACCGAATGGACCGGTCTTCGCGAGCTGCGCGCGCAAGTGACCGAGGCGATCGAGCCGTTCCGCCGCGACAAGGTGATCCGGTCGAGCCTCGAAGCCGAGGTGACCGTGCCCGAGATGCCACTCTCGGCCGCGGACCTCGCCGAGGCGTTCATCGTCGCCAAGGTGAGCAAGGGACCGCTGGCGGTCACGCGCACCGATTATCACAAATGCGGCCGCTGCTGGCGTCTCCTGCCCGAAGTGACGGCGGACGGCGCCTTGTGCGATCGCTGCACCGGAGTTGTCTCGTGACCTGGAAACTGCCCAGGATCGGGCTGATCAGCGCGATATCGCTCTTTGTCCTCGACCAGCTCGTCAAATGGCTGGTGATCGGTCCGATCGGGCTGACCTATGAAGGCGATGAGCGGATCGTGCTGCCGATCTTCACCCTGCGCAACGTCCATAATCATGGCGTGTCGCTCGGCTTCCTGCGCGCCAACAGCGCGGCGTCGACCTGGCTGCTGGTCGGGATGACCGGCGCGATCGCCATTGCCGTGCTGATCTGGATGTGGCGCGAGCGCAATCGCCAGGACCAGTTCGCGCTGGGGATGATCGCCGGCGGCGCGCTCGGCAATATCCTCGATCGCGTGCGGCTGGGGTATGTCCAGGATTACGCTGATCTGCACTTCGGCGCATGGTCGCCGTTTTTGAACTTCAATCTTGCCGATGCAGCGATTACGGTGGGTGTGCTCATCCTGCTCGCGCGGGCATTATTGGTGCGCGACAAGCCGCGAGTGGATGGAGCGGACGTGGAGAAATCGAATGCGTAAGGTTGTGCCGATTGTTGCCGTGGCGGGCGTTGCTATGTTGCTCGCCGGATGCGGCCATCGCGGATTCGACCGCACGCGTCCTGACGAATATGCGGTCGCGCGCGCGCAGCCGCTGGTCGTGCCGCCCGATTTCTCGCTCCAGCCGCCACAGCCGGGCGTGACTCGTCCGCAGGACAATAACCCGTCGGCGCAGGCGCTCGACGCCTTGTTCGGCGGTCCCGCGCCGCGCAGCCAGGCCGAGAACGGCACGCTCGATTCGGCCGGCGGTGATTCGGCCAGCCCGGGCATCCGCTCGGATGCCGGCGATCCCGACACCAAGATCGTCGACAAGGGCGGCACCACCCGCGACATCGTCGCAGCCCCCGAAGGCGACGGCCAGAGCGCGCGGACGACCGCGAACTGAATTTCGCACTAAGTCCGTCGAGCGGCGGATTCAGAGGTGCGTCAGCCAATTCCAATCACGTCATCCCCGCGAAAGCGGGGACCCATCTCGTGCACCTTCCACCATCGCACCGGCGGTATTTGTTGCGCTTGTCGGAGATGGGTCCCCGCTTTCGCGGGGATGACGGTTTGGAGGTAGCGGCGACCGCCCCCCACATCCGCTTCGACAACGCGCACGCGACCGGATAATGGCGCGCGATGAATTCCTTCTCCCCTAATCGCGTGCGTCCCCGCGCCATCGCGGCCTGGCTGTGGTGCGTCGCCGTTTTGATCGTCGCGATCGTCGTTGTCGGCGGCATCACTCGCCTGACCGAATCGGGTCTGTCGATCACCGAATGGAAGCCGCTGACCGGCATCGTCCCGCCGTTGACCGACGCGCAATGGCAGGCCGAGTTCGCCAATTACCGCAAGATCCCGCAGTATGAGGCGATCCATGCCGGCATGACGCTTGCCGGGTTCAAGAGCATTTTCTTCTGGGAATATATCCACCGCCTGCTCGGCCGCGTGATCGGCATGGCGTTCGCGCTGCCGCTCTTGTGGTTCGCGATCCGGCGGCAGATTCCACGCGGCTATTGGTGGCGGCTGGTCGCGCTCTTCGCGCTCGGCGGGCTGCAAGGCGCGCTGGGCTGGATCATGGTGCGGTCAGGGCTGTCGGTGCGCACCGAGGTCGCGCCACTGCTGCTCGCCGCGCATCTTTTGACTGCGCTCTTCACTCTGGCGGGCATCGTCTGGACCGCGCTCGACCTCCAGGCGCTGGCGCGTGACCGCCGGGCACTCCCGGCGCGGCTCACCGGGCTCGGCCTGACGACGGGCGTCATCCTGTTCGTGCAATTGTTCTACGGCGCGCTGATGGCAGGGCTGCGCGCCGGGCTGGTCAGCGATTCATGGCCGTTGATGAACGGCAGCTTCTTTCCCGGTGCCAGCCAATCGGGCGAATCGCTTGGGCATCTGCTGACCGACGATCCCGCGATCGTGCATTTCATCCATCGCTGGTGGGCCTGGGTGGCGGTGGTTGCCCTGGTGTGGCTGGCGCGCGCGGTGCGCAAGATCGACCGGCCGGCCTCGGTTGCGATCCACACCGCATTTGGCATTCAGATCCTGCTCGGCATCGCGACGGTTATGACGCAGGTGAACATCGCGTTAGCCGCGTTCCACCAATTGGTAGGCGCGCTGTTGCTCATCAGCGTGGTATGGGGAGTGCATGCCATCGGCAGGAGGCGTGCATGACCGACATCGCTATCGTCCAGTCGAGCTTCGGCGATCCCGGCGAAGCCGCGCTGGTCGCGCGCAAGCTGCTCGAGGAACGGCTCGCGGCGTGCACCTCGCTCATGCCGGTCACCTCGATCTATCGCTGGCAGGATGTGACCCAGGAAGCGGCGGAGACGGTAATGACCGCCAAGACGACGGTCGAACTGGCCAACCAGGTCGCGGCGCGGATCGGCCAGCTGCACAGCTATGACCTGCCCGTGATCGAGCGCTGGCCAGTCGCGGTCGACGAGGCGGTGGCGGCGTGGGTGCGGAACACGACGGGTTGAGAGCGCCAGAGAGGCCGGTCAACTCACCGGTATTATAATACCCGTCAGCAAAAGCCCGGTTTTGCTTGACTTTCGTGGGGTCCGGCGGCATTTGCCCGCCACGGACGCGGCTCGGTGACGGGCCGCGCGTTTGTTTTAACGCCATAACCGGAAGGTCAACAGCCCATGAAGGCGCTGATGAAGACCACCAAGTCGGCCAAGCCGCACGAGGTGGAAAAGAAATGGCACATCGTCGATGCCACCGATCTGGTGGTCGGCCGCGCCGCGGTCGTGATCGCCAATGTGCTGCGCGGTAAGCACAAGACCAGCTTCACCCCGCACGTCGATTGCGGTGACAATGTCATCGTCGTCAATGCCGACAAGATCAAGTTCACCGGCAACAAGCTGGCCGACAAGATCTATTACAAGCACACCGGCTATGCCGGCGGCATCAAGGGAATCACCGCGGGCAAGGTGCTCGAGGGTCGCTTCCCCGAGCGCGTGCTGGAAAAGGCCGTCGAGCGCATGATCCCGCGCGGTCCGCTGGGTCGCCAGCAGATGCGCAACCTGCGCATCTACAAGGGCAGCGAGCATCCGCACGAAGCCCAGAACCCCGAAGTCCTCGACATCGCCGGCATGAGCCGGAAGAACAAGGTGGGCGCATAATGGTCGACACCAACAATACCGATGGGCGCCAGTCGCTCTCCGATCTCGGCACCGTCCTGCAGCAGCAGGGTGAGGCCGCCGAAGCTGCCGCCGAGCAGCGCGCCGAAGATTATCTCGAAGGCAAGATCGACGAGCCGGTCCGGACCGCGCCGCTGCGTGCGCAGGAGCTCGACAAGTTCGGCCGCGCTTATGCGACCGGCCGCCGCAAGGATGCCGTCGCGCGCGTCTGGCTGAAGCCGGGCACGGGCAAGATCACGGTCAACGGCCGCGATCAGGAAGTCTATTTCGCGCGTCCGACGCTGCGCCTGGTGATCAACCAGGTGTTCGGTGTCGCCGGCCGTGAAGGCCAGTATGACGTCGTCTGCACCGTCAAGGGCGGTGGCCTGTCGGGCCAGGCGGGCGCGGTCAAGCATGGCATCAGCCAGGCGCTGACCAAGTACGAGCCGATCCTGCGGACCCCGGTCAAGCGCGCGGGCTTCCTGACCCGCGACAGCCGTACCGTCGAGCGCAAGAAGTACGGCCGCGCCAAGGCGCGTCGCAGCTTCCAGTTCTCGAAGCGCTAAGGTTCAGGCCGCTTCGGATCGCGCGAGCGATCCTGGGGCGACCAACCAATCGAAGAGAGGGCGGTCCGGCAACGGGCCGCCTTTTCTTTTGTGCGTTGCGTCAATTTGCGGTCGCGTCGGGATCGTTTCGCTGGCAATCCGATTTGCGGGGGGCGGGCGATTCTAATTGGAGGCAATGATGGCGACGATCACCACGCGGGACGGCACCACGATATATTATCAGGACATGGGGTCGGGGCAGCCCATCCTGTTTTCGCATGGCTGGCCCTTGTCATCGGAAGCGTGGGACCGGCAGTTGGTCGAGTTTGCGCATCTGGGTTTCCGCACCATCGCGCATGACCGCCGCAGCCATGGCCGCTCGTCCCAGACCTGGGACTGCAATCACATGGACCAATATGCCGATGACCTGGCCGAACTGATCGAGCAGCTCGACCTCAGGGACATCGTCCTGGTCGGCCATTCGACCGGCGGGGGCGAAGTTGCGCATTATTGCGGGCGCCATGGCACCGACCGCGTCGCCAAGATCGTGCTGGTCGGCGCGGTGCCGCCGATCATGCTCAAGAGCGACAGCAATCCCGAAGGGACGCCGATCGAGGCTTTCGACGGCATTCGCGCCGGCACGCTCAACCGCGCGCAATTCTACAAGGATTTGTCGGTGCCGTTCTACGGCTTCAACCGCGACGGCGCCAATGTGCAGGAGGGGCTGCGCGAGAATTTCTGGCTGCAGGGCATGCTGGGCGGGCTCAAGGGTCACTATGACTGCGTCCGCGAATTCTCCGAAGTCGATTACACCGAGGATTTGAAGAAGATCGGCGTGCCGGCCCTGGTGATCCATGGCGATGACGATCAGATCGTGCCGATCGCCGCGGCGGGGCTGAAATCGGCCAAGATCCTGCCCAACGCCACGCTCAAGATTTACGAGGGTGCTCCTCACGGCCTCGCTGAGACGTTGCCCGAAAAATTCAACGCCGACCTGTTGGCGTTCATCAAGAGCTGATTGGCACCAGCCAGCCGGTGTAGCGAATGATTGCGCCGATCAGCGGCGCGCGAATGGCGACGAGGAAGCGAAAACGCCCCGCCTCGTCCTGCCATTCGCGCGCCTCGATCCGCGGCGCGAGGACGCGAGGGAGGGGGACGCCGAACGCGCTCCAGCCGGTAAGAGCCATCGCCAGGCCGCGATCGTCTGAGGGCAAGGCGAAGGCGAAGCTCAACGGTCCGAACCGCTCGACGATATAGTCGCCGCACTGGCTTAGGATGCTGCGGAACCGATGCTTGCCGAAGTGTCGCGTCCAGCTCTCCGCCCCATCGCGCTCGGCGAAGGAGACGTGGAGAGGGTAGGCACCAGAGGGCGGGAAGCGGACCAGCCAGCCGGCGAGGCGCGCGAGCGGGTTGGTGCCGCGCTCGACCGTCCCTTCGCCCACCGCGCCGCCATCGCCGTGAACGTCGTGCAGCAGGCGCACCGCCTGCGGCAGCCGCTCGAAACGCTTGCCCATCAGTCGCTGATAAAGCGGCAGCGGCAGCGCCCGCTCGATGGTCTCGTGCTGGATCGCCAGCCTGGCGAACAGGGGCTCGAAATCCTCCGGCTCCAACTCGTGCCACGCATGGCGCGCGCCGGGTGCGAGCTGGCCGGCGAGGATCCGCCCGGCGAGGATCTCTGCCGCGAGCGTCGGAATTTCGGGACCCTCGCCGTTGGTCGCCACGATCGTCCAACGCCGCTCGATGCCCGCGCCGCCGCGCCGGCCCTTAAGTGTGATCGTCATGCCGGAACGGTCACCCCCCAGCCTGGCGGAGGCGCGATAGAGCGCCATCAATCCGCGTTTCCATGGTAGCAGCGAGCCGAGCCAGCCCCAGCGCACCGGCCAGCTGAGCAGCCATAAAGACGCCATTTGGAAATCGAGTTCGGTGCCGGCGCGGAAGGTCACCGCGGGGCGGCCTGGCAGCGCGTCGGGAACGATCGCGTGATCGGGCACGTCGGCGATCCCGACGAGGCGGCCAGGAAGCCCGCTGCCCCCCACTAGCATTGGCTGGCGACGCAGTTCCTGCCAGCCGTGCACCGTCTCCCAGCGCTTGCCGCGCCACAAGCGCACCGGCTGGCCGATATAGCTCAGCATCGCTTCGGCGATCGACTTGCCGGCGCTCGCGCGGTTCGAGGCGCTCAGCGCCATTTCCACGCTGTCGACCTGGGTGAGATCTTCGGCGAGTCGCCGCACGATGGCGCCGGAAAGCGCCGGCACGCTCGACGCCCCCGATATGATCGCGACGCCTGCGACGCGGGCTTGCCTGTCGAGCGCGCCGATCCCGCAGACGAAATCGCGCGCGTCAGCGAGGTCGAGATAGGGGATGCTCATCGCCACGCATGCTTCGGGGACGATATATCCGCTGCCCTGGAACGGCCCGGCGGCGTCGATCACCAGATCGGGGCGGTGGCGCGCCATGACGAGACCAATGCCGTGGTTGCGATCGGCGACTACCGGCTCGGCACGGTCGAGCCGCTTGCAGAAAGCGGTTGCCTTGTCGGCGCTGCGCCCAGCGACCAATACGTCATGGCCCGCCGCGATCAGCCCCCGCGTCAGCCGCGCGCCGAACCCGCCATAGCCGCCGATGACGAGGATGCGGCTCATCGTGGTTCGATCGGTCTGGCGCCATACAATGCGCGAAAGGTCAAACCCGCCGCCGCACCAGATAGCGCGAGCATCGACAGGCCATTTAACGTGGCGTCGATGGGGAAAGGCTCGTCGCCCCAGCTTACAAAAGGCGCGCGGACAAGAACGAAGAGCGTGGCCGGCAGCGCGGCAGTGAGCGTCGCTGTAATCGTCGAATTTCCCCAGCTCACCGATCCACTGCCAATGATCCATTTGGCGAGCGGAGGGGCCGCAAGGCCGCCAAGGAAGAGTGCGATCATGACCGAAAAGAACGCCATCCCTACATAAGCGGTGACACCGACCCGGCTATCGCCCCAGCAAACCAGCGTCGCGGCGACTATGCCGCCGGTGACCGCGGCGATCGCTCCGGAAGCAAACAGGCCCATCCCCGGCTCAGTGACGGGAGCGCGACTCACAACATCCGATCCCTGAACGCAGGATCAGGCAACCAGCATGTGTCGCGCTTGCCGAACAGCCGGTAGCGATGGCGCGCAACCCAGCGATAGACCGAGTCGCGCAGCACTCGCGGCACCAGGCGCAAGATCGCCCCCGCACGCCACGGCCAGCCGAGCCCGGCCCAGATCGCCAATATCGCATCGCTGTCGCGTCGCACGCAATCGCCCTCGACCACGATCAGCGTGTCGGGGTCGGCGGGGTCGATCCCGAAGTGGCGATAGAGCGCGCTGCCCGCTTCTCCTTGCATCGAGGCAAGCAGGAAGCGGTCCCGCCGGTCGTGGACGAGCACGAATTGCGCATTGGCCGAGCACAACAGGCATTCGGCGTCGAACACGATGATCAGGCGGTTCTCCATCACCGCTCGATCGGATCGGCGAACAGCGCGACCTGATGGATCAGTTCGCCGAGCCACGGATGGATCAGGTCGAGCGCGAAGACGAATCGGCCGCCGCCGATATCCTGGTGCCGGATCACCAACTTCCCGGGCGCCAGCCAGGCTGGCCAGCACAACCGCACGCCGAACAAGCGCAGGAAATAATGGTCGCCGACGAACAGCAGCGCGTCCTCCTCGGTCGTGAGGCGCAACGCGATGCCGATGCCATGGCCGAGATATTCCTCGAGCCCGGTCGACCCGGCAAAACGCTTGGCGCTCTGGATGACTTGCGGAAAGCCCGCCGCGCGTCCGTAATGGCGGCTCCAATATTGGCCGTGACCGGCGCGATCCTCGGTGATGCAGACGGTCGCGGGGACACCCGTATCGCGCCCCAGCGGCAACGGCGCGCCGATCACCCGCGCGGCCTGCGCCAATAGCCAACCCGCCGCGCTCATCCTGCATTCGACCACTTCGCCGGTGTAAGTGATCGCCTCGCCGGCCAGCGCCTTGCGCTCGAACCGGCGACGCACCGTGGCGGGCAGCTTTGCCCAATGCCCCGGGGGCAAGAGGGTAGCGAACTGGCTCGTGGCGTCAGCCTGGGACGCGGCAATGCTGCGCCGCCATCCGGCATATCGTGCTCCCATCACCTCATTCGCCAGCGTCGCCATCGTTCGTCTCCTGCGGTCAGGCGTCCTTCGCTTTGGCCTTGGGCAGGAAAGCGAGGATGCGCTTGCCCATGCCGATCAGCATCATCAGCCGGCTCGGCGGCACCTCGATCATCTGCTGGTACCAATCGTCGATCGTCATCACGAAGTCGCGCATGTCGTCGATCCGCTGTCGCGCGACTCGCCCGATCTTCGGATCGCGCGCGGCGGTGTCGGCACAGGTGCGCAGCGCCGCCACGGCGGGGTCGATCTCGCGCTCCTTGCGGCCCTGGGCAATGCGGGTCAGCATCTGCCACAAATCGACTTCGGCCTCGTAATGGTCGCGGCGGTCGCCCATCACCGGCACGCGGCGGATGAGCTTCCAGCCCATCAATTCCTTGAGCGAGTTGGAGGTGTTGGAGCGCGCGATGCGGAGCATGTCGCTCATCTCCTCGGCATGAAGCGGCCGCTCGCTCAGGTAGAGCAGGGCATGAATCTGCGCGACCGAGCGGTTGACGCCCCATTGCCCACCCATTTCTCCCCAATGCAGCACGAACTGAAGCACCGCAGGAGGTAGTTGGTTCGACTCATCGGTAATTTCTGTCATAACAGAAATATGTGACGGAAACCGCTTGGAGTCAAATCCGGGTCCGGTTATCGTTACGGGCCATGGAGCATGCAGAAACCCTGGCGACGATCGTCGATTTCATTCGCGGCGTCGGCATTGCTGTCGAGACGGCGGCGCTGCCGGAAGACGGTTTCCTGCCGGCGATCGCGGTGCGCGATGGACGGCTGGTCTATGATCCCGACCGCCTGCACTATCCGGGCGACCTGCTCCACGAAGGCGGGCACATTGCCGTGACCGATCCGGCCCTGCGCCCGACGGTCAGCGAGTTTGACAGCAATGGCGGCGACGAGATGGCCGCGATCGGCTGGTCCTATGCAGCAGCACTGGCGGCGGGGATCGATCCGCGCGTCGTATTCCATGACCATGGCTATCGGGGAGGGGCCCAGAGCATCCTGGAGAACTTCGCCGAAGGCCGTTTTCTCGGCGTGCCGATGTTGCAATATTATGGTCTCGCGCGCTTCCCGCACGATGAAGGCGAGCCATATCCGGCGATGATCAAATGGCTACGATGACGCGCGAGGGACCGGGGCACCCGACGGTGGTGGCGCAGATCGCCCGGATCGTCGCGTTCCTCAACGGCATCGGGATACCGACTGCCGAGGCCGCGCTGAGCGAAGATACCGTCCTTCCGGCGATGACGGTACGCGATGGGGTGATCATCTACGATCCGGCGCGGCTGGAACGGCCTGGCGATCTGCTCCATGAAGGCGGGCATATCGCGGTGACCGATCCCGCGCTCCGCGCGACGGCCGGTGATTTCGGCATGGACTCGACCGCCCAGGGCGACGAGATGGCGGCGATCGCCTGGTCGTGGGCGGCGGCGCTCGCGGCGGGGCTCGACCCGCGCGTGGCATTCCACCCCGATGCCTATCGCGGAGAGGGCGCTTGGCTCCAGGAAACCTTCGCGCAAGGCCATTATATCGGCTTGCCGATGCTGCGATTTTACGGTCTCGTACGCTTCCCGCACGATGCGGGCGACCAATATCCGGCGATGATCAAATGGCTGCGATAACTCGATCAATCGACACCCGGCGCACGCTGGGGTAAGGCGGTCCGATGGCTGATCTACCTTCGACGCCGCTGCTCGACACTGTTTCGACGCCGGCTGATCTTCGCAATCTCAAGCCGGAGCAGCTGCGCCAGCTGGCGGACGAGCTGCGCGCGGAGACGATTTCGGCGGTGGGGACGACCGGCGGCCATCTCGGCTCGGGGCTGGGCGTGGTCGAGCTGACGACCGCGATCCATTATGTGTTCGACACGCCCCATGACCGGCTGATCTGGGACGTCGGGCATCAATGCTATCCGCACAAGATCCTGACCGGGCGGCGCGACCGCATCCGCACGCTGCGCCAGGGCGGCGGCCTGTCGGGGTTCACCAAGCGCTCCGAGAGCGAGTACGATCCGTTCGGCGCCGCGCATTCCTCGACCTCGATCTCGGCGGCGTTGGGCTTTGCCATCGCCAACAAGCTGGCGGGGAGACCTGGCAAGGCGATCGCGGTAATCGGCGACGGCGCGATGTCGGCGGGCATGGCCTATGAGGCGATGAACAATGCCGAAGGGGCCGGCAACCGGCTGGTCGTCATCCTCAACGACAATGACATGTCGATCGCGCCGCCGGTCGGCGGACTGTCGGCCTATCTCGCGCGGATGGTCAGTTCGAGCGAGTATCTGGGCTTGAGGAGCCTGGCCAAGCGGATCACCGCCAAGGTGTCGCGCCGGGTCCATAATGCCGCGCAAAAAGCCGAGGAGCTGACTCGCGGCTGGGTCACCGGGGGCACGTTGTTCGAGGAACTCGGCTTCTATTATGTCGGCCCGATCGACGGCCACAATCTCGACCATCTGATCCCGGTGCTGGAGAATGTCCGCGACAGCGAGCATGGCCCGATCCTGGTCCATGTCGTGACCAAGAAGGGCAAGGGCTATGGCCCGGCCGAGGCGGCGGCGGACAAATATCATGGCGTGCAGAAGTTCGACGTCATCACTGGCGCCCAGGCCAAGGCGCCGCCGGGGCCGCCGGCCTATCAGAATGTCTTTGCCGACCAGTTGATCAAGGATGCGGAACGCGACCCGACCATCGTCGCGATCACTGCGGCCATGCCCTCGGGCACCGGCATCGACCGGTTCGCCAAGGCGTTTCCCGATCGCACCTTCGACGTCGGCATCGCCGAGCAGCATGCGGTGACGTTCGCCGCCGGCTTGGCGGCGCAAGGCATGCGGCCGTTCTGCGCGATCTATTCGACGTTCCTGCAGCGCGCCTATGATCAGGTCGTCCATGACGTCGCGATCCAGAACCTGCCGGTCCGCTTCGCGATCGACCGCGCCGGGCTGGTCGGTGCCGATGGCGCGACCCATGCCGGCAGCTTCGACGTCACTTATCTTGCGACGCTCCCTAACTTCGTCGTGATGGCGGCGGCCGACGAGGCCGAACTAGTGCACATGACGCACACCGCGGCGCTCCACGACACCGGGCCGATCGCGGTGCGCTATCCGCGCGGGAACGGGGTTGGTGTAAAGCTGCCCGAAATTCCCGAGCGGCTCGAGATCGGCAAGGGCCGCGTCGTGCGCGAGGGCAAGAAGGTGGCGATATTGTCGCTTGGCACGCGATTGCAGGAGGCGCTCAAGGCAGCCGACGCGCTCGACGCCAAGGGATTGTCGACGACCGTCGCCGATCTCAGGTTCGCCAAGCCGCTCGACGAGGAACTGATCCGTCGCCTGCTGACCACGCACGAGGTCGCGGTGACGATCGAGGAAGGGTCGATCGGCGGGCTCGGCGCGCACGTGCTGACGATGGCGAGCGATAGCGGGCTGATCGATGGCGGGCTCAAGCTCCGCACCATGCGGCTGCCCGATCTCTTCCAGGACCAGGACAAGCCCGAAGTCCAATATGCCCAGGCCGGGCTCGATGCGATCGCGATTGTGGAAACGGTGCTGAAAGCGCTCAGGCACAATGATGCCAGCGGCGTGGCTGGGGGCGCCCGGGCATAGTCCGTCCACGAAGGGGAGAGTATGTCCACAATCTTACTGATGACGGCGATGCTGGCCGGCCAGACGGTGTCGGCAACCGCGTCGACCGAATATGAGACGGCTGTGAAGTGCCGCGCCTATGCGCCGGTCTATACGCCAGCGTTGAGCAGAATGCTTTCACCGCAACAGGCGGAAAAGTTCGCGGACTATTGGGTCGTCAAAACCGAAAAGCTTGGGAAGATGGCCGGGCGGACGCCGCAACAGGTTTATGCTTCTACGCTCGTGATTGGACTCAAGGCTGAAGAGGTTGACGCAGTGCTGGCCCACTGCCTTGAGGTCTGGGGCGCGAGCAAGGATCGCAAGGGGCCTCTCTGAGCTTCGATACCGGCGACACTGCGAAGATCAGTGCCGCCGGTATCATTTACTTATGCAGATAATATTCCTGCGCGGCGTCGGTGGCGTTGATCGCCAGGATCGAGCGCGCGTCGCCGGGGTTGAGCGGGTGACCCGAGCGGTCGGCGGAGGCGGCGATCACTCGGTCGAGCAGGCGACGTCCTTCCTCCCACCAGCCGATTCCGCTGGCGGCGTTGAGATGCCCTTGCGGCCCGGCGTCGACGAAATGACTGCCCCAGAACGACGCCATGCCGCGCGCGCGGCCGATGTCGATCCATGGATCGTCGGTCGACGCCACAAGGATCGACGGGAAGGGGAGCGCCTTGCGCGGTGTGGGGGCGAAACCCTTGAGTTCCTGCGCGGTGTCGGGCCGGTCGGGATCGGCGGGGGCGACGAGCAGCGCGCCGGCAACCGGCCAGCCATAAGGCTGCGGGCTCATCTCCGCCCACCAGGCGACCGCGAGGCAGCCGAGCGAATGCGCAGCGAAGATGACGGGGGCCTTGGCCGCGCGCACCGCCTGGTCGATCTTGGTCACCCAGGCGTTACGATGCGGCTGGTCCCACATGCCGAGTTCGATGCGATGCGTGTCGGGACGCGCGGTCTCCCACAGGCTTTGCCAGTGTGAAGGCCCGGAACCGCCCAGTCCGGGGACGGTAAGAATAGTCGGAAGCGTGCCGTCGGGATGCGTGAACTGTCCCATCGTTTCTCTCCGTGAGAGGGTGGGAAGAAGACGGCGTGGGCGCTCTAGGGGGACGACCGCGCTGTTTCCTCGCCTCCTTCCCAACGATCAATCTAATTCCTAGTTCATTGATGGGAATATGCCTTGCGCCCAAATGCCGTCGGATTGCGACAGACGGAAATCGCGGTCATGGGGGAAGGATGGCAAAGCTTCGCGCCGACCAACTCATCACCGACCGCGGGCTCGCGGAGAGCCGCACGCGTGCGCAGGCATTGATCATGGCAGGCCTTGCGTTCGCCGGCGACAAGCGAATCGACAAGCCGGGGCAGATGCTCGCCGAGGATGCCCCGATCGAGGTCAAGGGACGCGATCATCCCTGGGTATCGCGCGGCGGGATCAAGCTGGCGCATGCGCTCGATCATGCCGGTTGGGACGTGGCGGGCGCGGTGGCGATCGATGTCGGCTCATCGACCGGCGGATTCACCGACGTATTGCTGTCGAAGGGCGCGGTGCGGGTCTATGCGGTCGACAGCGGGACCAATCAGCTCGCCTGGAAACTGCGGCAGGACGACCGCGTCATCGTCCACGAACAGACCAGCGCGCGCATCCTGACCGAGGCCCATATTCCCGAGCCGGTCGACCTGATCGTGTGCGACGCGAGCTTCATCGGCCTGGCCAAGGTGCTGGAGGTGCCGCTGCGTTTCGCGAAACCGGGCGCACGGCTGGCAGCGCTGATCAAGCCGCAGTTCGAAGCCGGACGCGAGGAAGTAGGGAAGGGCGGGGTGGTGCGCGATCCGGCCGTCCATCAAAGGGTATGCGACGAGGTTGCGGCATGGCTGACCGCGAGCGGCTGGTCGGTGGAAGATGTCGTCCAGAGCCCGATCACGGGTCCGGAGGGAAATGTCGAATTCGTGATCCTGGCGCATCGGGCCGGCTAGGCCGTCCATTTCCAAGACGGTGGGCGTACCCGGAATGCAGGTCACCGCTTGTCATCATGCTGCATCGCGGCAACACTAAGCGAAGGCGCGTGTCGAGCGCGCGAGAGGATTGCTGATGGAAATCGCGACCAAGGAACAATTGCGCGGGGTGTTTCTGCGCTGGGCAATAGTGACGGTGCCGCTGATCCTGTTGCTGGGCTTCGCATCCAGTCGGATCGCACCGGCCGGAGCGCAGAACCGCTGGTACGTCGCGCTCGTCCGCCCCGGAATTACGCCGCCCGATTGGGTGTTTCCGGTGGCGTGGAGCGTGCTCTACATCCTGATGGGATTGGCGCTCGCGATGATCATCAACGCGCGCGGATCGCGCTTGCGCGGGCTGGCGATCGCCTTGTTCGTGCTCCAACTGATACTCAACTTCGCCTGGTCGCCGCTGTTTTTCGGCATGCATCAAGTGTCGCCAGCGCTGATCCTGCTGGTCGCGATCTTCGTCGCGGCGCTGGCGACGACGCTGGTGTTCGGCCGGATTCGCAGTGCGGCGGCGTGGCTGATGGTGCCCTATCTGGTCTGGCTGTGCTTCGCCGGCGCGCTCAATTGGGAAATCCAGAGGCTCAATCCCAATGCCTCGACGCTTGTACCATCCGCCACTAGTACCCAGATCGATTTCCGATAGAGATTTACAGGATACCAGACATGCAATCCGAAAACCGGATGTTCGACGACCTCGTCAAGTTCGTGAACGGCGCCGCCGGCACACTGGCGGGCATGGGCCGCGAGGCGGAAGCGGCGACGCGCGAGCGCGCCAAGGAATGGATCGGCGGGCTCGATTTCGTCAGCCGTGACGAGTTCGAGGCAGTGAAGGCGATGGCCGCCGCGGCGCGCGACGAGGCCGATGCGCTGAAGGCGCGACTCGATGCGCTGGAAGGCAAGGCAGCGTCCGCGGCCAAGCCGAAATCCACAAAGTCCTGAACCGATTTTCCACAGCTTTCTCCACGATCCCGTTGCGCACACCGGCCGCAACGGGCAGATTCGCATGAGATGACCAGCGAGACCCCCGATGCTCGATGAGAGCGATTTCCAGCGCGAGGACGCGGCGCCGATCGATATGATCGAGAGCTATTACGCCGCGCATGGCTGGGAGCATCAGCGCCACGACGATGAGGTGGTCGCGACGGTCAAGGGCAGCTGGACCGAATATGAGCTGCGCGCGCTGTGGCGCGAGGAGGATTGCGTGCTGCAATTCCTCGCTTTTCCCGACATCCGGGTGCCCGACGACCGCCGCGTCGCGATCTACGAGGCGATCGGGCTGATCAACGAGCAATTGTGGATCGGCCATTTCGAATTGTGGTCGTCGAGCGGGATCGTGCTTTATCGCCATGCCGCGATGATCGACGGCACCGATGGTGGGACGCTGACGCTGGAAGGCGCCGAACTGCTGATCGAATCGGCGATCGACGAGTGCGAGCGCTTCTATCCCGTGTTCCAGTTCGTCCTGTGGGGCGGCAAGAGCCCGAAGGAGGCGCTCGCCGCGTCGCTGACGGAGACGCAGGGCGAGGCGTGAGCATGGCGGCTGACGCTCCTCGCCGGCTGTGGCTGATCGGCTGCGGCAATATGGGTGGCGCGATGCTGTCGCGCTGGATCGACAGCGGTGCGGTGCAAGGCGATGCGGTCGATGTAGTCAACCGCCACGACCGCGATCTTCCCGCTGGCGTGCGCCAGGCGCGCGCTTTGCCCGACGGCCCGCCGCCCGATGCGGTGATGCTGGCGATGAAGCCGCAACAGCTCGATGAGATCGTCGCCGCCTATGGCGAGCGCATCCGTCAAGCGCCGATATTGATCTCGATTCTCGCGGGGGTCGAGGAAGCCACGCTCGCCGAACGTTTTCCCGGCCCGGCGATCGTTCGCGCGATGCCGAACCTCCCGGTCGCGCTCGGCCGGGGCGTGGTCGCGCTTTACGCCGATGGCGCGCCGCCATCCGCCAAGGACGCGGTGGCGGCGTTGATGGCCCCTCTGGGGCTCGTCGAATGGACCGCGGAGGAAGCGATGTTCGGCGCGGTCGGCACGCTCGAAGGGTGCGGCCCGGCGTTCCTGTTCCGCTTCATCGATGCGCTGGCCAAGGCCGGCGAAAAACTGGGCATGCCCGCCGATCAGGCGGCGCGGCTGGCGCTGGCGACGGTCGACGGCGCGGCATCGATGGCATCGGCTTCGGATGTGACCCCGACGGTCCTCGCCGACCGCGTCGCCAGCCCAGGCGGCTCGACGCGACAGGGACTGAATGTGCTCGATCGCGACGATGCGCTGGTCCGGCTGATGACCGAAACGCTGCAAGCCGCCGAGCGCCGCGGCCGCGAAATGGCGGCCGCCGCGAAGCGCTGATTCTGCGGGGTTTTGATTAGCGCCGTTGCCCCGGCGGCACCGAATTTTCGCGCCAATTGTGGACCCGGTCGCGTTCCGTCGGCGGGATCAGCCCTTCGAGCACGGCCCAAAAGCCGGTCACCGCTTGCTGGCCCGCGGCGCTATAGGCGCGCGCGATGATGTCGCGCGCATGGTTGAACAATTCGGTGTCGAGATCGTAGCCCGAATCGGTCAGCCGCAGCAGCCGCTGGCGGCGGTCGCGATCGCCGATCCGCGTCTCGACCAGTTGGCGCTCCTCGAGCTCGGTCAGCACGCGTCCCAACGATTGCTTGGTGACGCCCAGGATCGACAGCAATTCGCTGACCGAAATGTCGGGATGACGGCCGATGAAATAGAGCGCGCGATGATGCGCACGGCCGATTCCGCGTTCGCCCAGATTCTGGTCAACCGCCTTGGTCAGCCGGCTATAGGCGAAAAAGAGCATTTCGGATCCTCGGCGAATTTCGGACTCGCGGAGGAATTGGGCCGAAGCGGCTGGTGTTGGGGCAGTCATGTTGACCGGTTTTGCCACCGGGATTAATCTACGGCAAGCCTTGGACGCGCGCGATTTGTGACGCTATGGCGGATTGCCATGAATATCGCCGCGCATTTTCCGCTCAACGCCACCGCGTCGCCCACCCCCAATGAGGTCCGCGCCGAAAAACTCGTCAATCCGGGTTTTGGCCGCGTGTTCACCGATCATATGGCGATCGCGCATTATAGCGATGAAAAGGGCTGGCATGATCTCGCCATCGCGCCGCGCCAGCCGCTGACGGTCGATCCCGCCTGCGCCGTGCTGCATTACGCGCAGGAGATTTTCGAAGGGCTCAAGGCCTATCGTGGCGCGGACGGCGGCATCACCATGTTTCGCCCCAAGGCGAATGCCCGCCGCTTCCGCAAGTCGGCCGAGCGGCTGGCAATGCCGTTATTGCCCGAGGAATTGTTCGTCGAATCGTGCCGCGCCTTGGTCAGCGCGGAGCGCGACTGGATTCCGACCAGCGAGGGCGGGTCGCTCTATCTGCGCCCGTTCATGATCGCCAGCGAGACCTTCCTCGGCGTCAAGCCGTCGTCCGATTACATCTATATGGTGATCGCCTCGTCGGTTGGCGCCTATTTCAAGGGCGGCGCGCCTGCGGTGTCGATCTGGGCGTCGGAGACGTATACGCGCGCAGCCCCCGGCGGCACCGGCGCGGCCAAGTGCGGCGGCAATTACGCCGCCAGCCTGATCGCGCAGGCCGAGGCGATCAAGCTGGGCTGCGACCAGGTCGTGTTCCTCGATGCGGTCGAGCGCCGCTATGTCGAGGAACTGGGCGGGATGAACGTATTCTTCGTGTTCGACGACGGATCGCTCGCGACCCCGCCGCTCAGCGACACGATCTTGGCCGGTATCACCCGCGATTCGCTGATCACCTTGGCGCGCGACCGCGGCATCACCGTCCGCGAAGAGAAATATGCGCTCGACCAGTGGCGCGCCGACGCGGCGAGCGGCCGGCTGGTAGAGGCTTTCGCCTGCGGCACCGCCGCGGTGGTTACGCCGATCGGCCAGGTCAAAGCGAGCTCGGGCGATTTCACCATCGGCTCGGGCGGCCCGGGTCAGCTCACCATGTCGTTGCGTGAATCCTTGGTCGCGATCCAGACCGGTGCGGCGCCCGATCCCCACGGCTGGCTCGACCGGATCGCATAAGGGCTTTTTCAGGGCTTTGCAGGATCGCGCGCGCCGTTATAAGCGCGCGCTCCCTCCGGACATGTCGGCCGGGAATGTTGGGGCGTCGCCAAGTGGTAAGGCAGCGGCTTTTGGTGCCGCCATTCGCAGGTTCGAATCCTGCCGCCCCAGCCAACCACACATTTCAGCTTGTGCCAGCTTGTCTCGGCGCGATTATAAGTTGATGAATTTACATACAAAACTGTGAAGCCGTGTCTCGGCGAGTGCTAACTCAACCCAGGGCAGCTCAGAATTTTGGGTTCATATCGAGATAAACGAAGATCCACCGGCACCTATCGTCGCCGATGTGGACGAGATGAAAGCAACCCTCAATCTCTTATTCGAAGCGAGACACGTCTTGGTGCACGAGATGCCCGAGACGAGACCTTTCACCGACGATCAGCTAAAACAATTCGCCCGCGCGACATTCGAGTTCACGCGGGCAATCGACAAAGTTGTCGCCAGCCTGCTCTACGGCGATTATCCGTTGTCACAGATCGAGATTAATCAGCGTGCGAGCGAGAGGGCTCAGGAGAGTCAGAAGGAGCCGGACGCCCTTCTCGAGCGAGTGAATCCGGGACGCATCAACGAAAGATTAAAGACGGCGCAGGCGGTGTGGACGAGCTACGCTGAGAGTGAGGCGACTTTCCTTTCGCGGATGGACATGGAGCAGCACGAGCGCGGAAGCATTGCGCCTTCGATCTATTGGTCTGTGGCGGATGAGCTGACCAAAGAACGGATCGCATGGATCACGCGCAGCTATGGAGAAGGATGGGGGCCGTTGGACTAGCGATCCGCGCGGCCGCACGCTCGCCGCCACATCCGCCGCAGTTGCGCCTAGCCGCGATAAGAGGATGTTGAGCGGTGCAGGACGACGCCGCGATGCCCGTATTGCGTCAGCGGATAGATCGCATTGCCGGAGCCGTTCACGTTGCGCGGCCCGAACCAGAGTTCGCGGATCGCGCCCTTCTCCAGGGCCGGTAGCGCAATATCGACATTGGCTGTAACCGACGAGTCCACCGCGCGGAACCTGACTGGAAGGCCCGCAGCCTCAGCCTCTTCGGACGATCCGCCTTCATCGACCAGCAGCCACCCGTCCTCGGCGATATCGACCCGCAGCTCGTGGAGCGCGCGCACCTCCTGCTCTTCGCGGAAGCTCGGATGTTTGTAGGCGAGCAACAGGCTCGAAAGCAGCGCGGCATCCCGTCCCACCGCTTCCTCGAACGCGCCGCCCAGAGTGCGCCAAGTCATGTACATCGCGACGAGGAAGTTGCGGATCTCAGCCAGCTGCTGGTCGGGATCGTACACCACGTCGAGCAAAGTCACGGGCATGACCGCGAGCGCCGCGCCGTCGAAACCGATCGCCCATCCCTCGCCATTCTGGCCGTAGGCGCGCCATTGGCCGAGCACGTCGGGATCTTTCGAGAAGCACGCGATCACCGGATGGCTGTGAAGCTGTTTAGGTGAAAGATAAGCGTCAACCTTATCGAAAAAGTCGGTCGAAAGGCCCTCAAGTTGTGGTTTCTCCTGCGCCATTTCGAGCAACGCACCCGCGGCCTGCTCGAAGAGCGCATAGCCGTAGCGCCCTTCTGCAGCATCGTTCATCATATTGGCGTCGCTGAGCATGCCCGCCGCGGCGAAGCTCGCGGTCATGCTGGTCGAGCAGGCCAGCACGACAGAGAATGCCGGAACGTTCGGGTTGAGCTTGGCATCGAGCCAGATCTCGCGCGCGATATTGCTCCAGCCGAGGTTGGGGATCACGCTTCCCCAGACGACGAGGTCCGGTTCCGCGTGAGCGGCCATGGTTTGGACGACCGGAACGGACAGGCTGATCGCGTCATAATTGGCGAGCGCGCCGCCACCGCGTCCGAAGGGCGTGCGCAGACCGGCGGCGACGAAGACGGGGTGTGGAAAACGGTGCATGGGCGCTCCATCCTGGAATGGTGACAGGGGCTGCTGGACGCGGGCGCTGGGCCACATGAACAAGAGTGAGGCGCAGGCGGTATCGGCCGCCGCTGGCAGCGTGGCGGAATGGCCGCCTCTATTACCGCGAGCCTGCGGGCGCGCCGCCACATCCGCGACAGCCGGCTCGCGCAAAGCTTCGGCCCTTTCAATAATCAACCTGCCTTATATTGGTCGACTGGCAAGGAGATGCTCATGATTGATTGGCAGCGGCCAATCCTCGCGATGGCGATGCTGGTCGCACTGGCGGGATGCGCACCGCAAACCCGCGTGGAGCCCGCGGCCGCGATCGCGCCGATGGCGGTGTCGGGCAGCATCGCCACGATCGAGATCGCGCCGGTACTGCTGGCGGCGCGCGATCTGTATCCGGCGGGCGCGGCGGTCAGCAATGGCGGCATCCCCAATCTGATCGGCACGGGCGCGCCCGCCGATATCGCCACGCATGCCGAGACCCAGGCATTGCGCTATTCGGTCGCGCATCCCGAAATCCGCATCATTCTCACCGTTACCGAAGGCCGCTACCGCATCATCGCACGCCGCTCGGCAGGGATCGAGCGGATCGCCGATCTCAAGGGCAAGAGGATCGCGACGCTGGCGACCACGTCGGCCGGCTATTTCCTCGCGCGAATGCTCGCGACGGAGGGGCTGAGCTTCGCCGATATCGCCCCCGTGCGCATATCTCCGCTCGAGGGCATCGGCCCGGCGCTGGAACGGCGCGAGGTCGATGCGGTGGCGATCTGGGAGCCGTATGGCGGCAATGCCGCGAGGGTGCTGGGCGACGATATCGTCATCTTCTCCGGCGACGGCGTCTATCGCGAATTGTTCAACCTCAATAGCACCGCGGCGAATCTCGCCGATCCCGCCAAGCGCCAGCGAATCATCGAGTTCGTCCGAGCGGTGATCACCGCGAGCGCGCGGATTCGTCGCGATCCGGCGCCGGCTCAGGCATTGGTCGCGGCGACTGCAGGCTTTGGTCCGGTGGACGTAGCGGGTGCGTGGCCGACGCTCTCCTTTCCAGCGGCACTGCCTGCCGATCTGCTCGACGAGCTGGTCGCGGAAGAGCAATGGCTGGCCGCGCAGGACAAACGCACCCCACGGTCGCGCGAAGCGCTGTCGCGGCTTATCGACACCAGCGTCTACAGCGACGCGTTGGCGATGGGGCCGATAGCGCGGTGATTCATGGTGGCCAAGCCCGGTACATCAGCCTGGCTGCGATTTTAGGTTGTCAGCCTGTCTTATGTGCCATAAACAACTGCCGTTCGTTAATCCGGAATGGGTTGCGGAGCCATCGAGCGCGCCGGGCGTGACCCCGGCGCGGATTGGGAACAACAAGCAAGCATCTTGCGATGCTGCGGGAGCAACGGCGCCAAAGCCGGCCCCGCAATTGCCGGAGAGGGGAGGCTGATATGGCACTTTTTATGAATCGTGGTCCCGCATCATGGCTGCATCGCATGATGGCCACCACCGCATTCACCACCGCCACTTTCGCCAGCGGCGCCGCGTTTGCGCAGACAAGCGCAACGCCGGCCAGCGCCGCCCAGGCCGAACCGGCCCCGGCGGCCGCCGATGACAAGGCCGAGTCGCAGCAAGGCGAGATCGTGGTCACGGCGTCGCGTACCGCCACCAACGGCCTTCAGGCACCGACTCCAACCCAGGTGGTCGGCGCCGAAGTGATCGAAAAGCAGGGCGCCACCACGGTCATGGAGGTGCTCAACCAGAATCCGGCGTTCAAGGCGACGCGCTCGCCCGGTTCCAACGCCACCAACACCTCGAGCCCCGCCGCGGCCACCGCCGATCTGCGCGCGCTGGGCGGCCAGCGCACGCTGGTGCTGGTCAACCAGTCGCGCGTCGTGCCGTTCGCGCCGGCCAGCAACCTCGGCGTGCCGACCACGACCGATCTCAACCTGTTCCCGACGCTGATGATCGAGCGCGTCGATGTCGTCACCGGCGGCGCCTCGGCGCTCTACGGCTCGGATGCCATCTCGGGCGTCGTCAACATCGTCATGAAGAAGAAGTATCAGGGACTCGAAGTCACCGCACAGGCGGGCGTTTCGCAGTATGGCGACTATGGCACCCGGCGCATCGGCTTTATCGGTGGCACCAGCTTCAACGGCGATCGGGGCCATATCGTCCTCAGCGGCGATTATTCGGACAATGACGGCGTCGGCGATATCTACACCCGCGACTGGGGCCGCGACGAGTACATGATCGTCAGCAACGGCCAGCGGACCACTCCCGGCACGCCTGGCTTCGGCCAGCCGGCCTTCATCCTGGCCAAGCACGTCCACAATAATCTCGGCGCGGGCGGCGTCATCGTCAGTTCCATTCCCGGGCTGACCAACATGACTTTCAATCCGGACGGTTCGATCCGTCCGTTCCAGAAGGGCTCGATCTTCGGCGGCTCGACGATGATCGGCGGCGAAGGCAGCTCGATCATCACCGGCACGGCGCTGGTTCCCAAGGTCGAGCGCGAGACCGCCTATGGCAGTATCTATTATGATTTTTCGGACTCGCTGACCGGTTATATCGAGGGGGGCTATTCGCGCTCCGTTGGCATCCTCGACGGCGTTCCGATCCGCCTGTCGAGCCAAGTGATCCGTCGCGACAACGCCTTCATTCCGGCGCAGGTGCTGGCATTGCTCCCGGCGACGACGCAAAGCTTCAATATCAGCCGGATCGGCATCGATATCGGCATCAACCGCTACGAGATTACCAACGAGACCCCGCACGGCACGATCGGTTTCCAGGGGCGGCTCGGCGGGTCGTGGAAATGGGATGCGCACGCATCCTATGGCATCAACTATTATTCCTCGGCGACCTTCAACAACCCGGTCACCGCCAAATTGAACTTCGCGATCGACGCGGTTCGCGACGGATCCGGCAACATCGTCTGCCGCGGCGTCCGTGACGGCGTCGCTGCCGCTGCCGGTTGCCAGCCGCTCAACCTGTTCGGCGAAGGCAACACCACCGCCGCCGCGCGCAATTACATCTGGGGCGAAGGCCTCGCCAAGGTGAAGTACGATCAGTTCACCACCGCCGCCAACATCGTCGGCGAGCCCTTCTCGACCTGGGCAGGTCCGGTCTCCGTGGCGTTCGGCGGCGAATATCGCCGCGAAACCGAGAAGCTGACCGCGGACGCGGTGGGCGCCAGCAACGGCTTCCTCACCGCCGGCAATGCGGTTCCCTATGCGGGCGCCTTCAACGTGAAGGAGGGCTATGTCGAGGCGACCGTCCCGCTCGCCAAGGATTTGCCGTTCCTCCACAATTTGGGCGTCAACGGCGCGTTCCGCTATGCCGATTACAGCACCGTCGGCGGCCAGACCGCCTGGAAGGCCGGCGCGGTGTGGGAACCGGTCGACGGGTTGAACATCCGCGTCGCCCGTTCGCGCGACATCCGGGCACCCGCGATCAACGAACTGTATAGCCCAGGCAGCAACGTCACCAATGCGGTGACGATGGTCGTCGACGGCGTCACCAAGAGCCCCGTGATCCCGCAGAACACCAGTATGGGCAATATCAATGTCGGGCCTGAAATCTCGAATACCTTTACGGTCGGCGCGGCCTATCGCGGTCGCGGTGCGCTGAGCGGCCTCGGCATCTCGGTCGATTATTACAATATCAAGATCGACGACGCGATTACCAATCTGTCGACGGCGAACATCGCATCGTTGTGCAACGCCGGCGAAGCATATTTCTGCAACCTGTTCACCTACGGGCCCGATCTCTCCACCCCCAACCCGAACGATCGGATCCATACCGCGCTGAACGCAGGCTCGCTCAATGTCGGCGCCTTCGCTCAGAAGGGCATCGACGTGACCGTGAATTACGGCACGTCGCTCGACTTCCTGGGCTCGGGCGGCCGCGGGAGCATCGCCGCGAGCGGCACCTACGTCCTCCATGCGTTGGTCGATTCGGGCACCGGCGCCGCGCCGATCGATCGCGCCGGGGAGAATGGCTGGGCCAATCTCGGCTCGATTCCGCACTTCCGCGGCAATCTGTCCACGACGCTGGGCACCAATGCGTGGGAACTGACGCTGCAGACGATCTTCATCAGCAAGGGCGTCCAGGACGTGACGTACAACACGCTGCCGACCAACACCATCAACGACAACAGGGTGCCGGCGGTGACCTATTTCAACCTGTTCGGAAAGTTCTTCGCCGGAGAGAATAAGAGGTTCGAATTCTTCTGGGCAGTCAACAACCTGCTCGACAAGGATCCGCCGCCCGTTCCGTATATCATCCTCAACGGCCCGGTGAACGGACAGTATTACGACAAGGTCGGTCGCGCCTTCACCTTCGGAGCGCGGGTGCGCTTCTGATCCGACGCCGACGAACGAAAGGGCGCCCCATCCAGGGGCGCCCTTTTGCATCACGATCAGAAAGGTATTTTCAGTGGGCGATGTCGTGCGCGTGATCCTGTTTCCGCAAGGCGCGGAGGATGCCACCGACCGGCAGATCGCGCTCGACCTGGCGATCGACGCCGGTGGCGCGGCGGTCGGCCCGTTTCCCGCGTTCGGCCGCATCGGCGATTTCAAACGGCCCGGGACGCTGTTCCCGTTCACGCTGATGGGCGACGGGCGGCTCGATTATGGCGCGCATGCCGGCGACGTGGCGACGCCGGACAAGCTCGCGATTCGCAATGCAGTGCTGGCCCCCGGCACCGAAATCCTCCGAACCGCCGGCGACCGCGGCGAGGCGTTCGTGATCGCAACGGTGACCTCGCTCACCGCCTGATGCGGCTCAGCTGAAATTGAGCTGGTCGCCGCCGCGGAACAGATTCTTGAGTTCGCGCAGCGTGCACAGCCAGCGCCCCGCGCTCTCGTCCCAGCGGAACGTCTCGGTCGCCTGGCTGATCCGGGTGGGAACGCGGCTTTCGAGCGGCGCGTCGCCATCGGCCGCCCATAGCAGCATGAACCACGTCGCCGTGGCGCCGCCCTGATCGTCGAACTCGGCCCGGAAATTGGTGAAGGCATGGATCGACACGCGCGCGCCGCGGCCTTCGCGCCAACTGTAGAAGCCCTGGATCGCCTCGCGTCCCTCGAGGTTGAGCCCGCCCGAGCGATAGACGGCCTCCGGGGCATAATAGTCGCTCGCCTGGCGGCCCCAATTATTGTCGACGTCGTGCCAGAAATCGGCGAGCCCCATTTCGAGCTCGGCAGTGGCGATGGCGCGCTCGCGGCGGTTCATGGGATGTGGCTCCGTATGTTGAAATAAAGGTCGAGTGCGGTGGCGTCTATTGCCCTGCGCGTTGCCGCGTCGGGGACAAGGCGATGATACAAAGCCAGCGTGTCGGCATAGGTGACACCGGCTTCGTGGTTCACGAACGGCGCGTCGCTGCCCCACAGCATGCGCTCTGGTCCCGCTTCGGCGAGCAAGCGCGCGGCGCAGTCGGCGGCAATGGCGGGGGGCAGGCGAAAGCCCGCCGAAATCTTGACCCATGTCTGGCCACCGGCAATCGCCTGAAGCAGTGCATCGGTCCCGGCGCGGCGTTCGCTCTCATCGCGCGAGGGGACGCCGAAATGATCGACCACCAACGGTACGTCCGCAAAGTGGGGCAGCAGCGCCGGTAATTGCGCGCTGCCCGCGAGCAATTCGACATGCAGCCCGGATTCGGCGATCCGCCCCAGAAACTCGCGCCACGGCTCGTCCGCCAGGTTGGGCAGATCGGCGATCCGCCGCCAGGTCAGCCGCACCCCGACCACGCCCCGCTCGGCCAGTGCTCGCAACTGCTTGGCGCTGGTCTCCGGCCCGGCGAGCACCGTCGCGCGGAGCCGGGAATGCGCCGTCAGCGCCGCGAGCGTATAGGCATTGCCGTCATCGAACAGGCTCGCCGCCGCAATCACCCCGCGGCCGATGCCGTTGGCGTCGAGATCGGCAAGCCACGCCTCGACCGGATAGTCATAGTCCGGCCGCGAATGCGCGTTCGCCGCGAAAGGCATTGCCCGGGTAAAGACATGGGCATGGGCATCGACGGCCGGCACGGTCGTTTCAGCCGCGCCCATGCCCGACCGTGATCACCTGCGGCGCGCCCTTCAGGCTCATCAGCCAGAAGGTGAAGAGGCCGCCGCATAGCAGCGGTACCCCCAGCATCGCGAAGATGCCGACGGCGCCGAAGCCTTCGCTCAGCACGAACGTGCCGAATAGCGGCGCCCAGATCGATACGACGCGGGCGGCGCCATAGGTCCAGCCGACGCCGGTGGCGCGGCTGCGCGTGGGATAGAGGGCAGCGGCAAGCGCCGGGATGCTGGCCTGCCCACCGTGCTGGCACATCCCCATGAAGGCGACCGCGACGTACATGCCGGCGCCCGGGGCCAGCAGGCCGACCATTATCGCCCCCAGTCCTGCGAGCAGGAAAGTGCCGGTCATCACGCGCTTGAAGCCCAATCGATCGATGAAAAAGCCGATCGTGAGCATGCCTATAAAGCCGGCGGCGGTGTTGATGCCGTTGATCAGCGCCACCTGCTGCAGCGACAATCCGATCACATCCTTGAAGATCGTCGTCTTCCACACGCCCGCGGTGATGAACACGAAGCTCGAGATCGCGATTCCCCACATCAGGAATGTTCGGAGCAATTGGCCGCGGCCGAAAATGTCGGAGAGCAGGATCGCAAGAGGAGGGCGGTCGGGCTTGGGCGCCACGGTGAACACGACGTCGGTATCGCCGGACACCGACGGCCGCATCCGCCTGGTCAGCGCGGAAATGGCGGGATCATGCGGGTTGCGTGCGACCAGCGACCGCAGCGATTCGGGAAGGAAGAAATAGATCAAGGGAAGCATGATCGCGGGCAGCGCCACCGCAATCCAGAACGCGCCGCGCCACCCGAACGGTGCGAGGACGAAGCCTTGCATCAGCGAGCCCAGCATCGCGCCGATCATCGTGCCGCTGACCGTGATCGTGCCGACTGTCGCGCGCAGCCGTTTGGGCGCGGTCTCGGAGGCGAGCGTGACCAGGATCGGGATCATCGCGGTCCCGCAAAAGCCGGCGGCAAAGCGGCAGACCGTGAACGGCAGCAGCGACTTGGTGGTGAGGATCGCCAACGCGCTGAGCATCATGCCGAGATAGCAGAACAGCAGCACGCGCGGCCGTCCGATTCGGTCGGCAAGTGGGGGAATGACGAACGCGCCGGCGAGCATGCCGACCTGTTGAGCGACCAGCGCCGACGTGATTGCCGTCGTCGGCACGCCGAAGTCCTTGGCGAGCACCGGCAACACCCAGCCGACGATATACAATTCATAGCCGTCGATCGCAGCCAGGGCCGTGCACAGGATCAGGACGATCAGATGAAAGCGGTTGAATTTGAGCCCGTCCAGGAACGTATCCACATCGATCGGCCGAGTGCCAGTGTCCGTCATGCAAATCCCCTCCGGGTGCGGCGATCGGTTGACTACCCATCCTGCCGACCAATTGCTTTTATCATATGTCGTTCGCTATGTACAAATGCTCGAGCGACGATATATGTCAGCTTGGCTTAGGGACGAGCGGACGTCTAGGCTGGTTTTTGATAATCCGTCGGAGAGCGAAATGCCTGGTGTGGCAACCAAGACAGCGCCTGCGTTCGACGTGGTGGCCGATTGGGAGCGCCTGCCGGCGGGCGTCTCGCATCGCGACGTCACCGGGGTGGCCGTCGATTCGCAGGATCGCGTCTATCTGTTCGTCCGCTTCCCGCACCGCGTCCTGGTCTATGAGCGCGACGGCAGCTTCGTGCGCAGCTGGGGCGAAGACGTCTTCACCATGGCGCACGGCCTAACGGTCGGCCCCGACGATCGGGTCTATTGCGTCGACAATGGTGATCACAGCATTCGCGTCTTCAGCCTCGAAGGCGAGCCGATCATGACACTCGGCGTGCCCGGCCAGGCATCGGACACGGGCTATGATCCCAAGCCCCCCTACGAAGTCCATGCCTGCGAATGCATCGCCTATCCGGGGGGGGCGTTCAATCGCTGCTGCAACCTCGCGGTGGCGCCAAGCGGCGAGCTCTACGTCGCTGACGGCTATGGCAATTGCCGCGTCCATCGCTTCAGTGCTGCGGGCGACCTGATCCAGTCATGGGGTGAGATCGGCACCGGTCCCGGCGAATTCCACCTCCCGCACGGCATCGGCTGCGACGCCACAGGGCGCGTATTGGTCTGCGATCGCGAGAACGACCGTATCCAGATCTTCACCGCCGACGGCGACTACCTCGAGCAATGGACCGACGTGCAACGCCCGTGCGACATCGCCATCGACGGCAACGGCATGATCTATGTCGCCGAGCTGTGGCGGCCCAAGGGCAAGAAGAGCTTTGTCCTGGGCGAAATGCTCCAGGATCATCCCGGCCGCGTCACGGTGCTCAGCGCCGAGGGCAAGGTCCTGGATCGCTGGGGCGGCTCGTCCGAACACCGTCACACCCCCGGCAATTTCATCGCGCCGCACGGCATCGCGGTCGACAGCCATGGCGACGTCTACGTTGCCGAAGTGCCCTACAGCTTCGCGATCCGCCCCGGCTGGATCCCTGAGGAACATGGCGACCACCAGATCCAGAAATTCGTCCGCCGAACGTGAGCCGGCGACAACACTTAGGAGAAGAGACAATGCGGCGTTCCACGGACCATATCCTGACGACTCACGGCGGGAATCTGCCGCGCCCCGCCGATCTCGACGCCCTGCTCGTGGATGCCGACACCAAGCAGGCGGAGATCGCGGTGCGGCTGCCCAAAGCGGTGCGCGAAGTCGTCGATAAGCAGATCGAATGCGGCGTCGATATCATCAACGACGGCGAATATGTGAAGGCCGCCAACATGGGCAGCTACACCAGCTATATCCAGCAGCGCGTGACCGGCTGGGAATCGCTGCCGCGCGACCCTGCCGCGCCGTCAAAGCGCGCCGGCCCTGGCGAGCGCGACCGCCGCGATTTCCCGGGTTTCTATGAATCCGGCCTGTGGTTCGCCGGCGCCGGCGGCCCGGTCCGCCCAGGCTTCATGACGCCCGGCAATGTTCCCAAGCGCCCGACCACCGAAAAGGTTTGCACGAGCGCGCTGACCTATATCGGTCAGACCGAGATCGCGAAGGATATCGACGCGCTCAAGAAGGGTCTCGAGGGAAAGAGCGATGTCGATGGCTTCATCGCCGCTCTCGGGCCGCTTAGCGCCGGCGCCGGCGCGCGCAACGCTTTCTATCGCGACGAGCGCGATTACATGATGGCGGTCGGCGCGGCGATGCGCGAGGAATATAAGGCGATCACCGATGCCGGGTTGATCGTCCAGATCGACGAGCCCGAATTCGCGACGAGCTGGATGTTCTATCCTGATTGGTCGGTCGACCAGTATCGCGACTATCTGGAATTTGCGGTCGAGGTGATCAACCATGCGGTCGAGGGTTTGCCCGAGGAGCAGATCCGCTTCCACATGTGCTGGGGAAGCGGCCATCGCCCGCATGTTCACGACATCGAGTTCAAGAACATCGTCGACCTGATGCTCAAGATCAACGCGCAGTGCTACACGTTCGAGGCGAGCAATGTCCGCCACGCGCACGAGTGGCGCATCTGGGAGGACGTCAAGCTTCCCGCCGGCAAAATCATCTGCCCCGGCGTTGTCGGCCATATGACCGACCTGGTCGAACATCCTGAGCTGGTCGCCGAGCGGCTGGTCAATGTCGGTAAGCTTGTCGGCATGGAGAATATCCAGGGCGGGACCGATTGCGGCATCGGCTCGCGCGTCGGTCATCCCGAAGTGGTGTGGGCCAAGCTGGCGGCGATGGCCGAAGGCGCGGCAATCGCCACCAAGAAGCTCAAGGGCTGAACACAGGCCGGCGGTGCGGCGAAGTACCGCACCGCCGGACTCTGGACAGATTCGACACGATCGGACACTAAGGGCGGATGGGGAAAGCCGTTCGCGCAACTACCGATCGACATCCGCCCTCGATCCTGCATCTGGTCAAGCAAGTGCAGTACAAGGCGTATGTGCGGCTGGAATCGGTGCTCAATCCGCTCGGTGTGACCGCCGTGCAGTTCCGGATCCTGACGACGCTCTCGACGCGGCCGAACATGTCTTCGGCCGAATTGTCGCGTCTCTACGACGTCAAACCGCAGACGATGATCAAGCAGATCGCCTTGCTCGAATCCAAGGGGCTGATCGATCGCCGCGTTAGCAGCGCCAACAAACGCCTGCTCGAATTGAGCCTGACCGCGACCGGCAAGGACGCGCTGAAGAAGCTCCAGAGGGACACCCGCGCGCTCGAAGCCGAATTGCTGACGCCGTTGGATGGCGACGAGTTGGAAATATTGCGCGGCTACCTCACGCGGCTGCTGGCGTCGCTCAGCGCCTCGAACGGCAATCACGCTGTGGATGTCGAGGAGTTCACTCCCGAATATAGCCGGCCCGGAGTGCAGCGGCCTTAATCTCGACTGGCGTTCTTCGGTATTACCGAATAGCGTTCGTTCCATGCTGCAGGCACTCGGCTATATCGGAGTCACCACCGCGCGGGTCGATGCCTGGGCGAGTTTCGCCACCGATCTCCTCGGCATGCAGCTTACCGATCGGGCCGCGCGCGGCTTTGCGTTGCGCACCGACGATCGCGCGGGTCGCCTGTTCGTCGAAAGCGGCGCATGCGAGGGCGTCAGCGCGATGGGCTGGGAAGTCGCCGATGGCGCGGCCCTGGCGCGGCTGGCGACGCGGCTGTCCGACGCTGGCCATCCGGTCATCCCAGGTACGTCGCTCGAGGCCGAGCAACGCCGTGTCGCCGAGCTGGTCATCGCGCATGACCCTGCCGGCAATCGCCTCGAATTCTTCCACGGCGCCGCCGCGGCGTCCTCCGCCTTCGTCCCCGGCCGCGCGCTCAGCGGCTTTCGCACCGGACCGCTTGGGCTCGGTCACGTCGTTCTGACCGTCCGGTCGCTCGATGCGGTGCTGCCCTTTTACGTCGACCTGCTCGGCTTCCGCCTCAGCGACTACGCGCAGCGCCCGTTCAAGGCGTTCTTCTTTCATCTCAACAGCCGCCATCACAGCTTCGCCGCGATCGAGACCGGCGTCGACGGCTTTCACCACCTGATGGTCGAGCTCGATTCGCTCGATGATGTCGGCCAGGCCTATGACCTCGCCCAGCTGGAGGAGGGCCGTATCGGCGTCACGCTCGGCCGCCACACCAACGATTTTATGACCAGCTTCTACGCCCGCACGCCATCGGACTTCATGGTCGAGTTGGGCTGGGGTGGACGCTCGATCAATCCGGCGACGTGGCAGCCGTTCGAATGCGATTACGGCCCCAGCCTGTGGGGTCACGAACGGTCGTGGCTCGACGACGCCAAACGTGCCGAAGCCTGCAAGCTTCGCCTAGACGCCGCCGCGGCAGGCCGCCGCGCGCCGGATTTCGTGCGGGGGGCGACGTAGGTCGAGAGGGGGCCTGCGACAGCTTCGGGATCAGCCCTTGGCAGGCTTCTCGACCGGCTTGGGAAGCGCGCCCATCCGCTCCGACACCGCCTGGGTCGATGCCAGCAGCATCTTGCTGAAGTCCTTGAGCCGCGCCTTGCTCATGAAATCGGTGGGTCCGAGTAGCGTGATGGTCGCGGCGATCTTGCCGCTATGGTCGAAGATCGGCGCGGCGATCGCCGCGAAGTTACGGTTGAGCATCCCGGCGCTCGACGAATAGCCGTCGCGGCGGATCTTCTCGCCGCTCTCGGCCAGCTCGTCCTTGGTTGGCGTGCGGGTATCGCCGCGGGCGGCGTCATAGGCGGCCTGCGCCGCCACCGCGCGCTCGGCCTCGGCCTGCGGCAGGTGTGCGAGGAACACCAGCCCGGTCGCGGTCGTCGCCACCGGCAGGATATAGCCGAGCCGGATCAGAAACGCGCCCTGCAGCCTGCCGTCGGCCTTCGCCACGATGCACGGGCCGCGGTCACCCCATAAAGACAGATAGATCGCGCAGTCGGTCTTGTCGCGAAGATCGGTCAGCGTTTCGGCCGCCAGTCCGACCACGTCCAGCTGGCGGATCGCGGCCAAGCCGAGCTGGATGGCGAACGAGCCAAGCCCGTAATGGCCGTTGTGGACATCCTGATAGGCCATGTTCTCGCGCACGAAGCTGACGAGGTAGAGATGCACCTTGCTCGGCGGCATGTTGGCGCGTGCGGCAATTTCGCGCAGCGGCAGCGGCCCTTCGGCCATGCGCAGCACGCGCAGCACGCGGAACCCCACTTCGATTGACTGGACACGCCGGCGCGATTGTTCGGTGTCTGCCATGCGTTCAAATCCTCTGTCACATTTCCCCCCCCCCTCCTGCCGTCCAACCGCCGATCTGTCCATTCGGCAATGATCGGCGGCGGGAGCGGGGCGCGGTGACGAGGAAGCAATCAGCTGGCGGCGGGCGCGCCGTGCTTGCGCAGGTTCCACGCCTCGAGGATCTCGTGCGCCTCGCTGGCAGCCTCTTCCAGAAAGCCTGGCGCTTCGGTTCGCGCCGCGATTTCGAGGCGCAAACCATTGGGGTCGAAGAAATAGATCGACCGTACGAACTCGTGATCGACCAGCGGTGTGGTCTTGACCCCGTGCTCGGCAAGCCGCCGCCGCATCGCCTCGACATCGTCGACCGAGTCGGTCTCGATCGCGAAATGCTGGACCCATTCGGGAGTGTTGGGGGAGGGCGCCGGCTTTTCCTCGCCGCCCAGGTCGAAAAAGGCGATGTACGAACCGTCGCCGAGCTCGAAGAAGAAGTGCACATAAGGCTGCTCTTCGCCGGTGCTCGGCACCTTCTCGGCCATCATGCAATTGACCAAGGGCAGCCCGAGAATGTCCTCGTAGAAGTGGCGCGTCTCTTCCGCGTCGCGACAGGGATAGGCGAAATGATACAGGCCCTTGAGCGGCGGTGCGTCGGTCATCCTTCTCTCCTCTTGGCCGTCGCGTAGCAGGATCGAGCGCCGTCTTTTGTCACCCCGCAGGGAGGACTATGGCTCACTCGGTCGCGACACCCGCCTGGTGGACCATCATGCCTATGAAGCGCTGCAACGCCGCCGAGCGGTCGCGCTTGCGCCACACCAATAGCACCTCGAACTTGAGCCCGAGATCGCTGATCGGCACCAACTGGATATGGTGGGCCGGCGACGACTGGCTCGACGCCGTTACGAAGCCGACGCCCATCCCCACGGAGACCAGGCTGAGCAGGATCGAGTTGGTCGTACATTCCTGGACGATGCGCGGGGTGCTGCCGCTCTCGACGCACGCCGCCATCAGCCGGTCGTAATAGCCAGGTGCGGTCAGCCGCGCCGGGCCGAGCGCGGGCTCCTCCGCGATCTCGGCCATCGTCACCGAGGTTCGCCCGGCTAGCCGGTGGCTTTCGTGCACGGCCAGCATCGTCTCGCCATAGCCGAGGCAGATGCGGTCGAGCACCTCATGGTCGCGCTCGTCGAGATGCGCATCATAGATCAGCCCGACATCGAGCGTGCCTTCCTTGAGCGCGGCAATCTGGTTCACCGACCCCATCGATTTGAGATCGAGCGCCACCGAAGGCTCGCTTTCGCGGAAATTGTACAGGCCGCGCGAGATGAAGTCGTGCGCGGCGATGATCTCGCTGAGTCCGACGCGGATCGTGCCGAGATGGCCGCTGCCCAGCCGCTTGGCGCGATCGACGGCGCGGTCGACCTGCGACAATATCTCCTCGACGTCGCCGAGGAAGGCGCGTCCGGCGCTCGACAGGCGCACCCCCCGCGGCAACCGCTCGAACAGTTCGACGCCGAGCTCGGCCTCGAGGTCGCGGATTTGCCGCGTGAGCGCCGGCTGCGCGACGCGCAATGCGATCGCGGCGCGGCCGAAATGCTGCTCGCGGCCGATCGCGCGGAAATAGCGAAAATGGCGTAGCTCCATCGAAATACCCATACCTTCCAGGCATCAAAGCCTCAAGTACAAAGAATTGGACGTATCAGTCGCCGGGCAACACTCTCCAGCTCACAAAGAAGAGACGAGTGGAGAGCGATGCAGTCCCAAGGCCTTGAAGAACTGAGCTTCGGCACTGTGTCGGCACTCGACGTGCTGGGCACCGAACTCGAATTCTTCGTAGCCGGGGACGGTGCGCCGCTTCTGTTCCTGCACGGGCTCGACGGGCTCGAGGGAGCCGCGCCGCTGCAGCGCGAACTGGCGAAGCACTTCACCGTCTACGCTCCTTCACATCCCGGCTTCGGGGCGTCCGCAGGCTCGCCGCGCCTCAACCGCGTCGACGATCTCGGCTATTTCTACCTCGACATGCTCGACCAGCTCGGGCTCGATCGGCCGGTCATCGTCGGCACGTCATTTGGCGGCTGGGTGGCGGCGGAGATGCTGACCAAGGAACCGGGCCGCGCCGCTCAACTGGTATTGGTCTCCCCGCTCGGCCTGCCCACCGCCGATCGACGCGAGCAATATGTCGCCGACATCTTCATGCTGTCGCGCCAGGAACTCGGCAAACGAATGCAGGTCGGCGAGCCCGCGCTCGGTAGCGACATGAAGACGCTGGCGACGCTGCCGGAAGACCGCCTGCGCCGGTTGATGCGCAATGACGAGGCGGCGAGCCATTTCGGTTGGAGCCCGTACATGTCGAACCACAAGCTTGGCGATCGCACGCACCGCATCGCCAGCCCGACTCTCGTCGTCTGGGGTGAGGGGGACGGAATCGTCAGCGCCAAATATCGCGACGACTGGCGCACGGCGCTGCCCCGGGCCGAAGTCGAGACCTTCGCGGACGCCGGCCACCGCGTCCATGCCGACCAGCCTGCCAGGCTCGCCGCCCGCATCGCCGCCTTCGCCGGCCGCTGAACGACCGCTCGGAGACAAAGATGAAGATCTGGCAATTCAGCGAACAGGCCTATCACCCCGCCTTCCAGAAGCCGGGCGCGATGCGCGTGACGCTGCCGCAGCGCGAGTGCGATCCCGTCGTGGCCGGGCAGCTGCTCAACCGCTATCTCGACGAATATATGATCGCCGACGACGTCGGGCTCAACATCATGGTCAACGAGCATCACGCCGCCGCGACCTGCATGTCGACGTCGTGCATGACGACGCTGGCCATCCTTGCGCGCCAAACCAGCAAGGCGCGCCTGCTCGCCCTGGGCATTCCGCTCGCCAACCGCTCCAACCCGCTGCGCGTCGCGGAGGAGATCGCGATGGTCGACTGCCTGTCGGGTGGGCGGCTCGAAGTCGGGCTCGTCAAAGGCGCGGCGTACGAATTGTTCATGTCAAACCGCCAGCCGACCGGCTTCATGGACCGCTTCTGGGAAGCGCATGACCTGATCCTCGCGGCGCTTTCCAACACCGGCGATAATTTCTCCTGGGAAGGCGAGCATTTCCATTACCGCACTGCCAGTTTGTGGCCGCGCCCGATCCAGCAGCCGCATCCGCCGATCTGGATGACCGCGTCGAGCGCGACCAGCGCCCGCGAATATGGCAAGCGTGGCTACACCTGCGCGACCTTCCTGTCGGGCGCCGTCGCCCGCTCGGTGTTCAGCGGCTATCGCGCGGCCTATTTCGCCGAGCACGGCGTGCAGCCCGGCCAGGACAAGCTCGCCTATCTGGCGCTGGTCTCATGCGCGGGCGACCGCGCCACCGCCTTCGCCCGCGCGGAGAAGATGAAGAGCTATTTTACGACCGCTGCCCGGCTCGATCCGCAGTTCCGCAATCCCCTCGGCTTCAATCCGGTCGATGCGAATATCCGCATGCTCCAGGCCGGCGCCAACGCGATGCGTCCGCGCTTGCGCAACGGCGAGGCGCTGCCGGTCGATGGTACGATCGAGCAGTATATGGAGGCGGGTCTGTTCTTCGTCGGCACGCCTGACGAAGTCTATGAGCAATTGGTGACGTTCCACGACGAAACCGGCGGCTTCGGCAATCTGCTGATGATGGCGCAGGCTGGCGAGCTTGACCACCAGGAGACGGCCGACAATCTGACGCTGATGGGCCGCGAAGTCGCGCCGCGGCTTGCCGAGCTCGCGACGCGGACGGTCGAGGTGCGGTATGAGGCCGTTGGCTGAACTCGCCCTCGCAGACGGCATGGACCGCTATGTCGCGCTGGTTCGCGCGACGCCCCCTGCCGCCGATATGGAAACGATGCGGCTGGTCGGCGACCTTACCGGGCAGCGTTATGCCCAGGGTCATGCGCCCCAGGTTGCGCGCTTCGACACATTTGTCGCCGCGCCGGGGCGCGAGATCGCGCTGCGCATTTTCGATCGGGGCGGGGAGGGGCTGCGGCCGGCGATCTGCTATTTCCATGGCGGCGGCTTTGCTTTCGGCAGCGTCGAGAGCTTTGACATCGTCGGCGCGGCACTGGCCGAAGCGACCGGCGCGGTCGTCGCCAGCGTCCAGTATCGCCGCTTGCCCGAAACCGACTATGCCGGTGCGCAAGCCGATTGCGATGCGGCTTTTGCCTGGCTCGGCCGTCAGGCCGGGGCGCTCGCTATCGATCCGGCGCGGATCGCCGTGGCCGGGGATAGCGCCGGCGCGCTGTTGGCGCTGGCGTGCGGCGCCACCGCTCGCCCGATCTGTCAGCTTCTCTTCTACGGCACGTTCGCGATGAACCCCGATGCGTCGGCCTACCAAACCGCGCTCGATCCGATCCTGACCACCGACCGCGTGCGCCAGTACATTGCCTTGTTCACCCGCTGCGGCGGCCTCGACGTCAACCCGGCGCCGGTCGATCGCCAGGACCTTGCCGAGCTTCCACCGACGCACATCGTCGCTGCCGAACATGACCCGCTCTGCGCCGAAGCGGTCACGTTTGCCGGGCGGCTCGAACAAGCCGGCGTGCCGACGACGATCCATATCGCCCCGGGCATGATCCACGGTTTCCTGCGCGCGGTCGGCATCTCGGCCGCCGCACGCGCCGAACTTCGCGCGGCAGCCGAGGCGATCCGCCCTCTGCTGTCGGCGCCAGCATCTATCGAGACCAGGAAGGCAATAGCTTGATCAAAGACGAGTCCTATGACCGCGGTCGCGCGATGCGCTTCGACATGTTCGGCGAGCCCGGCGTGCGCAGCCTCGACAATGCCGACGACTTCAACGAGCCGTTACAGGATCTGGTGACGCGGTTGTGCTTCGGCGACGTGTGGAGCCGCCCCGGGCTCGACCGCAAGATCCGCTCCATGCTGACGATCGCGATTTTGATCGGGCAGTCGCGGCCCGATCAGCTGCGCAACCACATTAACGGCGCGCTCGCCAACGGCGTCACCAAGGACGAGATCAAGGAGATCCTGCTCCACGCGACGCTCTATGTCGGCCTGCCCGCGGGATCGGACAGCTGGCGCCATGCGCGCGAAGTGCTGCAGGAAAACGATGTCTATTGATCTGATCGAACCGGCGCGCGACCGGCTCCACAATTCGATTTCCTCGATCGAGGAGATCATCGAGACCGCGCGCAACGGCCTGCCCTACATCCTCGTCGATGCCGAGGATCGCGAGAATGAAGGCGACGTCATCATTCCGGCGCAGTTCGCCACGCCTGCCCAGATCAACTTCATGGCCCGCTATGCGCGCGGGTTGATCTGCCTGGCGATGACCGAGGAACGGGCGCGCGAACTGCGCCTGCCGCCGATGGTGACCGAGAATAACTCCGGGCATGGCACCGCCTTCACCATCTCGATCGAAGCGCGCGATGGCGTCACCACCGGCATTTCGGCGTACGACCGGGCGCATACCGTGGCGGTGGCGATCGATCCCTCAAAGGGCTGCGACGATATCGTCTCGCCCGGTCATGTTTTTCCGTTGGTCGCGCGCGGCGGCGGCGTGCTGGTCCGCACCGGCCATACCGAGGCGGCGGTCGACGTATCGCGGCTGGCCGGCCTGATCCCGGCCGGCGTCATCTGCGAAGTGCTGAACGAAGACGGTACGATGGCGCGGCTGCCCGACCTGGTCGAGTTTTCGCGCGAGCATGACATCCCGATCGGCACGATTGCCGACCTGATCAGCTATCGCCGTCGCACCGAACGCTGCGTCGAACGCGTCCATGAGGAAGCGTTCGAGACCGTCTATGGCGATGGCTTTCGCCTGTCGGTGTTCCGCAACACGATCGACAATGTCGAGCATGTCGCTTTGTCGCGCGGACGCATCACCCCGGACGCGCCGACCCTGGTGCGCATGCACCGTCTGGACTTCGTCTCCGACATGCTCGGGCCGCCGACCGAACGCCGCGAATATGTCTCACGCGCCCTGGCGCGGATCGGTGCGCATGACGGTCCCGGCGTGGTCGTCTTCATCCGCGACCCATCAGTCAGCGCGATATCCGAGCGGCGCAGCAGCCCGGGACCGACGCGCGATCAGCGCATCCGCGATTACGGCGTCGGGGCGCAGATCCTCCTCGATCTGGGCGTCAAGGATCTCATCCTGCTCTCCGACAGTGAAGCGCGGCTGTCCGGCATCGAGGGATACGGGCTGCGCATCGTGGGCAGGGAAGGGCTGGGTACCGATGAGTGACGTGCAAGTCCGCGAGATGACCATCGCCCCGCTGAGCATCGCCGAGCAATTGAAGAACGGGCTGCGCCGGCTCGGCAAGGCCGTGGTGGTTATCACCGCTTGGCATGAAGGCAGGCGCTGGGCGATGACGGCGACCGCGGTGAGCGAACTGAGCATGGACCCGCCGTCGCTATTGGTCTGTGTCAACAAGAATGCGAGCCTCCATGCGCCGCTGACGGCCGGCGCGCATTTCTGCGTCAACATCCTCCATGCCGATCAGCTCGCCGTGTCGCAGACCTGCGCGGGCAAGCTGAAGGGTGAGGAGCGTTTCTCCGAGGGCCGCTGGGGCTCGGGCGCGTGCGGGTCGCCGCATCTGTGCGACGCGCAGGCAAGCTTCTTCTGCGAATATGAGACGCATATCGAATACGGCACCCACGCCGTGGTGATCGGCGCGGTCAAGGAGGTGTATATCTCGGGCGACGTGGACCCGCTGATCTATCTCGACGGCGGCTATGCCCGCGCAACGCGATTGTCCGCCTGAGCGATGGACGACACCCAGGCCCTTCTCGAGCAGATCGAGCATAGCTGTCGGCGCCTCAAGATGGCGCAGTCGACGTTCGGCCGGCTGGCGGTCAATGACGGCAAGCTCGTGCAACGGCTGCAGCAGGGCGGACGGGTAACGGTGCAGACCGTCGAGCGCGTCCACCGCTTCATCGAGGAGCAGGACGGCGCTTCCGTCAGTGCGCTGCGTTCGGGCATCAAGGGGCTGCGCGCCGAACTGCGCCCCGAGCATAATTTCCGCTTCTACGACAATCGTCAGAAGTATCTCGCCTTCGTCAACACCACCAACGAGAAGCAGATCATCGCCGATCGTGCGGTGCACGAATTGTCGGATACCCAGCCGGTCCCGCCGGCGATCCGGCTGTTCGACGGGGGTGCCGGCGACGGCACCGCGCTGGCGCGGATGCTGCGCGGGCTGCACCGGCGCCATCCCTGGGTGCCGTTCTACGTGGTGGTCAAGGAGATCAGCATGGAGAACATCCGGCTGACGCTCGAGAAGATGCCCGACCGGCTGCGCGAGCATCCCGGCACCGTGCTGGTGCTGACCAATCTCAAATATGGTGAAGCGCCGAACCTGCAGCCCGAGACCCCGGCCGGGGCAAGCGCGATGGTGTGGCACGAAGTCGGGCTCGAAGGCACCTCGGCGGGACAGTTCGAGGAGCAGATCCAGCAGCTCGATCCGTTCCTCGCCAGGCATTGGCAGGCGAGCATCGCGCCGAGCGGGAACCCGATGTACAAGACGCCGACGGTGCTCGTCCTGTATCGCAAAGACCATCACTTCATGCTCGATCCGATCATTCCGCGGCGCGGCTATGCGCAGGCGGACTTCGATTTCGTCCTGTTGTCGCAGCCCTATCGCGCCCACGCGCCGCTCAAGTTCAAGAGTGCGCGCGTGGTCACGCCGCTGGTCCGGGCGCTTCGTCCCAACGGCAAATTGATGGGCGTCCACAGCCACGGCAACGATCCCGGACTGGAGATCATCCGCGCGATCTGGCCGAACGAGGACCCGTTCCATACCGGGCGCGAGGACATCATGCAGGCGGTGCGCGAGGACCTGGGCGCGGCCGCGCGCGACTATCATTTCCATTCGCTGTCGGACGGAGAAGCGCTGTTCCGCTACGATATCCGCACGCTGCCGACCGAGATCGACGCACATACCCCGATCGGCAGCTCGACATTGTTCGCGGCCTGGAACGCGGCAAGCTATGTCGCGCAGATCGAGGATGGCCGCTTCGCCAAGGCGCTGTCGAATGACCTGTATCTCGAAGCGACGCGCGAAGCGCTTCAGCGCCACCAGGGCCTGTGGTTCAACGACGAGATCTATCTCATCTCGCGGCGTTCGCGGTTGAACTGATCTTACGCCCCTCTCTTGCCGAGGCGGGGAATCAGTCGGCCAGGAACGCCTTCAAATCCGCTTGCGGCCGTGCCCCGAAATGGCCGATCGCTTCGCCGGCCGCCGCGCAGCCCAGCCGCCCGCATTCGGCGAGCGGCAGTCCGCGACTTAAGCCGTACAGCACGCCCGCCGCGTAGAGGTCGCCGGCGCCGGTGGTGTCGACCACTGCGTTCACCTGCGAAGCAGGCACGTCGACCAGACCGTTCGCGTCGATCAGCAACGCCCCGGCGGGCCCGCGCGTCACTGTCACCAGGTCGACATGCTGCGCGGCGATCTTTGCCGCTTCGAGCGTGTCGTCGATGCCATATAGCGCCCGGATCTCGTCCTCATTGGCGAACAATATGTCGACATGGCTTTCGACCAGTTCGAGGAACTCGTCCTTGTGGCGGTGGACGCAGAAGCTGTCGGACATGGTCAGCGCGACCTTACGCCCGGCAGCGTGCGCCAGTGACGCGGCCTTGCGAAAGGCGGCCTTGGCGGGCGGCTGATCGAACAGATACCCTTCGAGATAAATGATCCCCGCCGAAGCGACGAGCGCTTCGTCGATATCGCCTTCGTCGAGCCCGGTGCAGGCGCCGAGAAAGGTGTTCATCGTGCGCTCGGCATCGGGCGTGACCAGCACCAGGCAGCGCGCGGTGGCGGCGCCGGCGGTGGCCGCCGGCGTATCGAAGGCGACGCCGATCGCGCGCAGATCGTGCCGGTAGATATCGCCCAGCGCGTCGTCGCGGACCTTGCCGATGAACGCGCCACTGCCGCCGAACGCCGCGACCCCGGCAATGGTATTGCCGCCCGATCCGCCGGAGATTTCCATCCCCGGACCCATCGCGCCGTAGATGCGCTCGGCGCTGGATTCGTCGATCAGGGCCATGCCACCCTTGGCCATCCCCTCCTCGGCGAGGAAATCGTCGCTGGCATGGGCGATGACATCGACGATAGCATTGCCGATGGCGAGGACGTCATAACGGGCGGGCTGCATACTGGCTTGTCTCCACGGCGAGGATGGCGAATGCGCGAAAGGCGCTGGATAAAGATCGTGCGAGTTATATAAAGACGAACGGTATTCAACAAGGTGCATGTTGGTGGAGAAGGTATAATGAGCGACGGCGACGGTCCGACCTGCCCGTTTTGCGGGGCGGCGTGGAGCGAGGATATGATCGCCCAACTCGACCGCTTCACCATGCCTTCGGGTTGTGCCTGTTGCGGCGGGGCGCCGGCGCCACATGCCGCCGCCGCCGTCGCTCCCCTGCCGACCGAAGACATTTGCTGCGCCGCGTGCAGCCGCGCCATCTACCGCGGCTTCGCGGCAAAACTGGAACCGCAATCGTGAAGAGCGCCGACTTCGACATCATCGACGCCCAGATCCACCAGCCGGCACCCGCCGTGCCGTTCGGCGATGACGTTCCCGACGATCTCAAACTCGCGATAAATGTCGAGCTGGCGCGAGAGGCGATGGATAGCGTCGGCGTCGACGCCACTTTGGTGGTCGCGGCGCTGCCCTATATCGATGCATGCGTGACTCGCTATCCCGGCCGCTTCATCGGCGTCGAGACGTTCATGACCAGGGATGCCGAACTTGGGGCCGCGGTGGAGCGGGTAAGGGGCGACGACCGCGTCATCGCCGGCCGGTTGCTCGTCACCGATTTCCGTACCACCGAACTGTCCGAGGCCTTCACCAGCGGCGCGATGGACGCCGGGTTCGCTGCCGCAGCCGAGGTCGGCCTGCCGCTATTCCTGTCGACCCACGGCCAGGCCGCGGCCATGCGTCCGCTGATCGAGCGCCATCCCGATCTCAGCGTGATCATCGACCATGTCGGGGTTAGCCAGCACCCGGTGTCGCCGCCGCGCGATGATCCCTGGGATCGGCTCGATGGGCTGCTCGGCCTCGCCGATCTCCCCAACGTCTCGGTCAAATTGTGCGGGCTGCCGTTGCTGTCGCGCCAGGCCTATCCGTTCGCCGATGTCTGGCCCAATCTACGCCGCGTCATCGCCGCGTTCGGGCCTGATCGGCTGATGTGGGGCAGCGACTATACGCGTCTGCGCATGGCCGAGGCTGGTGGGCCGAATCGCAACCGCGGCTGCCTGTACAGCGAGAGCCGCGACATGCTGCTCCACAGCGACGAACTCGACCGTGATGCCAAGGCGGCGATCTTTGGCGGCACCGTCAAGCGCGTGCTCGGCTGGCAGCCACCAGTTTAGCGGCCTGTGTGCCTATTTGCCGGGGGCGCTCTCATTTTCAGGAGAAGATCGCAAACTCACGCCGCCACGCTCTAATGCCCGACGATGCGAGTCCCCGGGTCGAGCGGCTTGAGCGTCAGCAATATCCAGATCACCGTCCCGGCCGATGCCAGCGGCGCGGCAAGCAGGAAGAAATAGCCGATCGCGCCCCAATGATATTGTAGCGCCAGCATGCCGTACCAGGGCCCGAAGATTGAAGCGACTCGCCCGGCGCCATAGGCCCAGCCGACCCCGGTCGCGCGGTTGCGCGTCGGGTAGAGTGTCGACGCGATCGAGGCCAGGCCGGCATGTGCGGCATGCTGCGCCAGCGCGTTGAGTGCCAGCGCGGCGAACATTCCCCAGCCGGGCGCGAATACACCCATGCCGATCGCGGCAGCGGCGGCGACGATGAAATAGGTCGGCACGATCGCCTTGAAGCCGAACTTGTCCATCATCAGTCCGATGGTCAGCATACCCGTCGCGCCGAATGCGGTACCGATCGCCGTGGTGATGCCGACCTGGCTCCAGTTGAGCCCGATAGTGTCGTGGAACACCGTCGTCTTCCAGAGCGCGGCACTGATGAAGCCGAAGCTGGCGATGAAGCTCAGCCATAGCAGAATCGTCGGCAGCGCCAGCCCCGGCGTGAACAGATCGCGCACCAGCGACACGGTGCTCGGACGTTTCTCGGGCACGTCGCGCCGCGACAAGATCACCGCTTCGCCTTCGCCCTCGGGCATCAAGGCTAGCACGATCGCCTTTAGTCGCGGATCGTCAGGATTGCGCGCCGCCAGGAATTTGGGCGATTCGGGCAGCAGGAAATAGATCACCGGTACCAGCAGCAGCGGCATCGCCGTGCCGATCCAGAAGGCGACGTGCCAGCCATAGGGCTCGAGCAGGAACGCCTGCATCGCCGATCCGAGCAAGGCGCCGGGCATCGCGCCGGCAAGCACCACCGTCACCACCGTCGAGCGCTGGCGCGCAGGGGCGAGTTCGGAAGCCAGCGCGACCATGTTGGCGATCACCGAACTGGCGAACATGCCGGTGAGCAGCCGGCAGATCGCCAGTGCCCAGATGCTGTCGGTAAAGATCGTCACGAAGCACGTCGCGGCCACGCCGCCCAGGCACAGCACAAGCAGCGTCCGCCGCCCGATCTGGTCCGCAAACGGCGCGATCAGGAAAGCGCCCAACACCATTCCGACCTGCTGCATCGACAGCACCCAGGTCAGCGAGGTTCGCGACACCCCGAACTGGTCCGAAATCTTGGGAAGTACCCAGCTCAGCACGCCAAGGTCGAACCCATCGACGAGCATCGCCAGCGCCCCGATCAGCATCACTTTTACGTGGAACGGGCGGAACTTCACGCCATTGAGGAAGGCGTCGATATCAACGGTCGGCCCGGCCAATGCGCGATCCTCTCTTGGTGCTTGCGTGCCCGCTCGAACGGGTCGGTATTCCCGCCATAAGAATGTAAGCCTGGCTGTCTGTCAACGGCGCAAATCGTTTCCAAATCATCAGTGACGCTGCTATAAGGCAGGCTGTTAATTACACCCGTCCCGAGGCCTGGCCTTGAGGACGGGCAGAGGAGAGCAGCCGATGCCCATCGAACGACTTGATCCGCGATTGGACGCCATCGTTGCCCCGGGCGTGGATTGGGAAGAGCTCGGCCGCGGCTTTGGCGGGCCGACCGGGCCGGCCGAAGGGCCGGTATGGATCGCGGAGGGCGGCTATCTGCTGTTCAGCGACATCCACAACAGCCTGCGCATGCGCTGGCACCCCGAGCACGGCATCACCGTCGACAAGCACGACACCAAGAACGGCAACGGTCAGACCCGCGACCAGGACGGCCGGCTGGTCGTCTGCCACCATTTCAGCCGCTGCGTCGATCGCGAGCATGCCGACGGCACCGTCACCATGATCGCCGACAATTATCGCGGCATGAAGCTCAACCGGCCCAACGATGTCGTCGTCAAATCGGACGGCGCGATCTATTTCACCGATCCGCCGCCCAAGGTGCCGTTTACTCCGCCGGAGCACCCCCCGGAGATCGATTGCGCCGGCGTGTATCGCGTGTCGCCCGATGGCGAGCGGCTCAACATGGTCGTGCGTGACCTGATCAATCCCAACGGACTGTGCTTCTCGCCTGACGAGAAGATCCTCTACGTCAACGACAGCAACCAGCATCGCAAGCTGATCATGGCCTATGACGTCGAGGCCGACGGCATGCTCGACCTGGGCAGCGCTCGCCTGTTCTGCGACATGCGCGCCGACACGCGTATGGGCGGGCCCGACGGCATGAAGGTCGATGTCGAGGGCAATGTCTACTGCACCGGCCCCGGCGGCATCTGGATCCTCAGCCCTGCCGGCGAGCATCTCGGTACGATCGCCATGGAGGGACGCACGTCCAACATGAACTGGGGCGATAGTGACTGGCGCACGCTCTATTTCACCGGCGCGCGCTCGCTCCACCGCATTCGCCTCCTGATCCCTGGCATCCCGGTTCCGCGCGGTACGCTGGCGGGCGCCAGCTAGAGTCGTTTTCAGCTTTGCTGAATCGGTGCCGCCCTCCGCAGCGAATCCAACGATGCTCCGCATCGCCGGAACCTTGGGCTGCTCCGCCCGCTCGCCCACCCGACCTCCCATAGAATACCCTGATTGGGAGGTCGGGCGGGGGGCGGGCCGATGCCGCAACCGTTTCAGCTTTGCTGAAACAAACTTTAGACGCCGCGCGCGGGCGCTCGCGTTCAGAGCGTCGCGCGAACCAGGGCGGCGCCTTCAACCATTGCCTGCATCTTGGCGAAGGCGATGTCGCGAGGCACATATTTGAAGCCGCAATCGGGAGCGACGATGATCTTGTCGGCGGGCACGACGGTCATCGCCCGACGGATCCGCTCGGCGACTGTCTCGGGCGTCTCGACCGCTGGGTCGTTCAGGTCGATCGTCCCGACCATGATGTGCTTGCCGCGCAACGGCTCCAACTCCGCCGGATCGAGGTTCGGCTGCGCCGTCTCGACCGACACCTGATCGACGCGCGTGCCGGCAAGCTCGCCCAGATAGTCATAGCCGTGCGGCCGATCGCCATGGATGATCGCGGCATAGCCGAAGCAGACGTGCAGCGCGGTGACGCCTCCAATATCCTGCAGCGCGCGATCGATTGCCTTGGCGCCATATTGTCGCGCTTTCTCCGGCCGCGCCTGGAGATAGGGCTCGTCGATCTGAACGATGTCGGCGCCGGCGGCGAACAGGTCGCGTATCTCCTCGTTGACCGCTGCCGCATAATCGAGCGCCATTTCCTCGTCGCTCGCGTAAAAGTCGTTCTGCGCCTGCTGGGTCATCGTGAACGGGCCGGGCACGGTGATCTTGATCCTGCGATCGGTGTTGCGCCGCAGGAATTCGACATCGCGGACCTGGACGGAATGCTTGCGGCGGATCCGGCCGGTGACGCGCGGCACCGGATTAGGGTGACCGCTGCGGTCGAGCGCGACGCCCGGATTGTCGAGATCGACGCCTTCGAGCGCTGTCGCGAAGCGGTTCGAATAGCTTTCCCGGCGCATCTCGCCGTCGGTGACGATATCGATTCCGGCCCGTTCCTGCAGGTGAATGGCCATGATCGTGGCATCGTCCTGCGCTTCCTCGAGATGGTCGGGGGCCGGGCGCCAGAGTTCGAGCGCGCGCACCCGCGGCGGAAAACGGCCGGCAAGGCGGGCCCGGTCGATCAGCCATTCCGGCATTGCGTAGGATCCGACCAGCGTCGTGGGCAGCAGCGTGTTCATCGGCACATCCCCTCATTCCCGTTCCGCGACGGTGCCTGGCGACCATAAGGAGCGACTGCGACATTGTGAACGATTTTCGACAATGACGAACGACGATCAGATATTTGAGGCGAAATCCGACTGTCGGCATCTTCCATAGTATCAGATAGGCTGTTATAAGATAGGCTGTTAAATGTGCCGCATCGGAATTCCGGGCGGGAGAGGAACCGGAGGAAAGCGGAATGCAATTCGGTCTGTTTTACGAGCATCAGTCGCCCGCGCCGTTCACGGCCGCCAAGGACATGCAAATCTTCCATAACGCGCTCGACGAGCTCGAGCTCGCCGACAAGCTGGGCTATGATTACGCCTGGCTGGTCGAGCATCATTTCCTCGAAGAATACTCGCATAGCTCGGCGCCAGACGTCTTCCTCGGCGCGCTCAGCCAGCGCACCAAAAGGATGCGGCTCGGCCATGGCATCTGCGTGATGCCGCCGCTGATCAATCACCCGGCGCGCGTCGCCGAGCGGATCGCCACGCTCGACCTGCTTTCGAAAGGCCGCATCGAATGGGGCACTGGTGAGAGCGGCACGGCGATGGAGCTCGAAGGTTTTGGCGTCGATCCCGATCTCAAGAAGGGCATGTGGCGCGAAGCGACCGAGCAATGTGCGAACATGCTGACGATGACGCCCTATCCCGGTTTCCAGGGCGAATATTTCTCGATGCCGACGCGCAATATCGTCCCCAAGCCGATCCAGGCGCCGCATCCGCCGCTTTGGGTGGCGTGCTCGCGCCGCGACACGATCCTGCATGCCGCGCGCAACGGCATGGGGGCGCTCGTCTTCGGCTTCGCCGCGCCCGAGCAGGCGGGCAAATGGGTCCAGGAATATTACGACATCATCAAGTCCGACGAGTGCGTGCCGATCGGCCATGCCGTGAACGCCAATTTTGCGATCGTGACCGCGCTGTCGGTCAATGAGGACGAGCAGGTCGCGATCGATCGCGGCACCGAAGGCTTCAAATATTTCGGCTATTCGCTGGGATTCTACGCCGCGTTCGGCAAGCTGAAGCCCGGCCATTCGAGCGTGTGGGAAGATTTCAAGAAGGCCGAGGCGGGGATCGAGGACAATCACGGCAATGGCGGTATCGGCACGCCCGAGCAGGTCCATGACCATTGCAAGGCTTATGCGGATGTCGGCGTCGACCAGATCATCTTCGTCCAACAGACCGGCCCCGCCAACCACGACCATATCTGCGAATCGCTCGAGCTGTTCGCGACCACGGCGATGCCGAGGCTGAAGGTTGGCGAGGAGGAGCGTCTGGCGAAGAAGCAAGCCGAGCTGGCGCCCTATTTCGAGGCAGCGCTGGCGCGCAAGTCGAAGATGGCGCCCCTTGCCGTCGAGGATATCGAGGTCGTCAAATCCTATGGCCTTCGCAAGAAGGAGGCCGGGACCTACGAGAATGTCCGCTCGGATCGTGGCGGCGGGCTGGCGGTGGTGGCGGACGATCCCCTGGCGCTGGTTTCGAACCAGGCGGAAAAGGCCTCGCAGCCGTGAGCATCCTCGATGGCCGGGTCGTCGTGATAACCGGGGCCAGCTCGGGGATAGGCGCGGCCTGCGCCGTCGCCTTTGGCGACAAGGGCGCCAGGGTCGTGCTCGCCGCACGCCGCGCCGAGCGTCTGGGTGAATTGGTCGATCTGATCGAGGCAAAAGGCGGCGAGGCGCTGGCGGTGGCGACCGACGTCACCGACGAGGACGCGGTCGCCAATCTCTTCGCGACCACGCTGGCGCGGTTCGGCACGGTCGACGTGCTGATCAACAATGCCGGCATTGCCGATAGCACGCCGGCCGAGCTGACCGACCTGGCACTGTGGCGCCGCGTCATCGACACCAACCTCACCTCGGCCTTTCTGTGCGCGCGATCGGCGATCCCGATCATGAAGGCGCAGGGTCGGGGGCGGATCATCAATGTCGGATCGATCTCCGCCAAGGTGCCGCGCAAGGACAGCCCGGCCTATACTGCGAGCAAATGGGGGCTCGCCGGCCTGACGCGCGCGCTGGCGGTCGATTGCCGCGCGGACAATATCGCGGTTTCGGTGTTCCACCCGGGCATCGTCGCGACCGAGCTGGGCGGCGCTCCGAGCACGAAGCCGGCCGAAATGACCGCGCGGGCGGAGGATGCTGCGGGCATCATCGTCCACATGGCCGATATGCCGGATCACCTGAATTTCCACGAAGCGCTGATGGTGCAGAACAAGATCCCATTTCTGGGACGCGGGTAGGGGCACGACTTTCCGTTATCCTGGCGAGCGCGGGGATATCTCTTCCCTTGCAGTGTAGGCGGAAGAGTGCGGGTGTCAGCCCTGCTCAGCCTTTGCATCGACAATATTCTTGAGCTTGCGCGCCGCGCTCACCGAGACCGGCCAGCCGGCGTAGAAGGCGATGTGAGCGATCGCTTCACCGATTTCCTCGACGGTCAGGCCGTTCTCGAGTCCAAGCTCCATATGCCCCTGTGCCTGGTCGCGGTTGAGCGCGATCAGACAGGTTATGGTGATCAGGCTGCGATCGCGCTTGGAGAGTTCGGAGCGCTCCCAGACCTTGTCGTAGAGGACGCTCTGGGTGATTTCGTCCAGCAGCGGCGCCACCCCCGCCAGTTCCCTGCCGCGTCCGCCAGATGGTCGTTTCACTTCGAATCTCCCCGATAGGGTTTGAAATTGGCGGCCGCCGCATTGAGCGCGCCGCGCAGCATGCCGAGTTCGGAAAGCCAGGCGATGTAATGGACGCCGCGCGCGACATAGGAGTCGAGCTGGGCGGCATTGGCGACGACAGTGCCGATATGCTTGCGGCCCGCTGCCACCTCGATCACGCGGTCGATCGCCGCGACCACATCGGGGTGTGCCGCATCGCCGGGATGGCCGAGCGAGGCGCTGAGATCGCCGGGGCCGATGAACAGCACGTCGAGTTCGTCGACCGCGCACAATGCCTCGATATCCTCGACCATTTCCTTGTTTTCGACATGGACGCTGACCAGCGTCTCGCGATTGGCGCGCTGCTCGTAGTCGGGGAGGGTGCCATAGGCCGCGGCGCGACATGCGCGCGCCGAGCCACGCTCGCCGAGCGGCCAGTATTTCGCTTTGCGAATCACCTCGCGCACTTCCGCCGCGCTCTTGAGCGAGGGCACCTGGATGCCGCTCGCGCCGCTATCGAGGACGTGGAGGATATTGGCCTCGCCGGCATCGGGGGTGCGGACCACGCTGCTCATCCCCATCCGTTCGCAGGTGCGGATCATGTTCTCCAAGCCGGCGTGCGTGTAGCAGCCATGCTCGGCGTCGAGGATCACGAAATCGAACCCGGCGATGCCGTAGAGCTCGACGATAGCGGGGGCGTCGAGCTTGACGAAACTGCCGAAGACGATCTCTCCGGCCTCCAATTTGCGCTTCACGTCCCCGTTGAACATCGCCGCATCCCTCTCCCGATCCGCTTGGCGGAGTTGCTATTTACAAACGTCATTCAACATGGCAGCAGTACAGCTATAAGCCAAGCTTTCATATTCGAAGGCGACGACACGATCCGCCAGCAAGGCGGCCAGCTACAGGAGATGATGTGAAGCGCAGCATAGATCGCATCCTTACCACGCATGTAGGCAGCTTGATCCGCCCGCTCAACGTGCTCGAGGGGATGATGGCCAAGGTCCTCGGCGAGCCCGTCGACGAAGCCCAATTCCAGCGCGACGTCCGCCAGGGAGTCGCCGATGTCGTCGCCAAGCAGGCTGAGATCGGCATCGACATTCCCAGCGATGGCGAAATCTCCAAGCCGAGCTTCCACAATTATGTGGTCGAGCGGCTCGGCGGGCTGGAAAAGGTCCCGCCGTCGGAGCGGGGGGCCTATTATGCGGCGCTGACCGAGGAATTTCCGGGGTTCATGACTCAGTACAACGCCATGTACAAAACCATGTGGATGCCGCCCGAGCTCGACGCCGAGAAGGTCCGCAAGGCGGCCGATACGCCGCCGGCGCGTGTCCGCGTCGCGGCGCCGATCCACTATGTCGGGCAGGATGCGCTGCAGACCGATCTCGACAATTACCGGGCGGCGCTCTCCGGCAAGGAATTCGTCGAGGCGTTCATGCCATCGGCCACGCCGGCGCGTGACGATGCCGATGCCGGCACGGTCTACGCGACCGAATCCGAATATCTCTACGCGCTCGCCGATGCGATGCATGTCGAGTACAAGGCGATCGTCGATGCTGGCTATATCGTCCAGCTCGACCTCGGTCTTCCGGCGCGCAACCAGGTATTGCCCGGCAATCCCAATCCGACCCCAGAGGATCTGCGTCGCGCCTCCGAGCGCCAGGTCGAAGCCTATAACCACGCGCTGCGCGGCATTCCCGAGGATCGCGTGCGCTATCACATGTGCTGGGGCAGCATGAACACGCCGCACACCACCGACGTGCCGCTGCGTGAGGTCATCGACATCATTCTCAAGATCAAGGCGCAGGCCTATGTCATCGAAGGCGCCAATCCGCGCCATGAGCATGAATGGATGGTGTGGAAGGACGTCAAGCTGCCCGACGGCAAGATCCTCGTCCCCGGCGTGGTCAGCCACCAGACCAATGTCGTCGAGCATCCCGAACTCGTCGCGTGGCGAATCTCGAACTACGCCAGCGTGGTGGGGCGCGAGAATGTCATTGCCGGCACCGATTGCGGCTTTTCGCAGGGCTGGAACATGGCGAGGGTCCATCCCGAGGTGCAGTGGGCCAAGCTTTCGGCCTTGGTCGAGGGCGCCGCCCTGGCCTCGCGGCAGCTGTGGCAATGAGATGAGCGACAATCCCAGGCTCGCCGCGGGATTGGCCGAATATCTGAGCGCCGTCCGCGGTACGCCGGGTAGCCCGCTCGAAACAGCGCGCCTCCTCGCCGACCGCGATGCGCACCGCATCGCGTACCCGACGCCGGCGGGGATGACAGTCGCCAACAGCTTCGTGGTGCGCGCCGGGGACGAGGTGCCGGTGCGTATCTATCGTCCCGCGGGCGAAGGGGTGCTGCCCACTATCGTCTATTTTCACGGCGGCGGCTTCACCACCGGCAGCATCGAGACCTACCAGCCGCTGGCGATGGCGCTGGCCGAGGCGACCGGCGCGGTGGTGATCAGCGTCCAATATGCCCGCCTTCCCGAAGCCACTCCGCGCGTGACAGTCGAGCAATGCTATGACGCGCTCGCCTGGACCGCGCGGATGGCCCGCGCTCTTGCCATCGATCCGGAGCGGATCGCGATCGCCGGCGACAGCGCCGGTGCGTTCCTCGCGGTGCAGGTTGCGATTCTCGCGCGCGATCGCGGCGGCCCGAAGCCGGTTTGCCAATTGCTCGCCTACGGCATGTTCGACGTCGACGAGGGTCGCGACGCTTATGCCCATGTTCGCGATCCGGTGCTCACGCAGCCGTTGATCAGGGCCATTATCGCCGCTTATCGCAGCGCCGACGCCCGCGATCCCGCGCCGTTCGAGGTGCCGCTACGCAGCGATCTTGCCAGCCTGCCGCCGGCGATCCTGCTGGAGGCCGAGTACGATGCCATGGTCAACGAGGGCCGTGAATTCGTCGAGCGCCTGCGCGCTGCCGGCGTGCACTCCGAATTCCGCATTGCCCCGAACACGTGCCACGGCTTCCTCCGTGCCGTCCGTTTCTCCGCCCCCGCCCGCGCCGAAATGCGCTGGCTCGGCGACACCTTCCGAACCCTCACGCTTCCAAGGAACTAGAACGTGGCGCTCAAGACCGAAGACCCCGCATTCCAGGCCGGCCGCGAACTGCGCAGGCAGATGTTCGGCGATGCCAGCATCGAACGTCTCGACAATGCCGACGATTTCAACGAGCCGCTCGAGAATTACGTCACGTCCGCCGTTTTCGGCGAAACCTGGACGCGGCCCGGCCTGACGCTGCGCGAACGCTGCCTGATCACCGTCGCGATCAGCGCTGCGCTCAACCGCCAGATCCCGCTGAAGCGCATGGTCAAATGCGCGATCACGAATGGCGCGACCAAGGAGGATATCCGCGAGACCCTGCTCCAGACGACGATGTATATCGGCGTTGCCGGCGGCGTCGAAAGCTGGGCGCTCGCCGCCGAAGCGCTCAAGGAAATCGACGCTTACTGAGCCGCGGCTCTAAGGGGCGGGGACGGGCTTCGCCGCCTTGAGCCCTGCCGCCTCGATGCCGGCGGTGCCGCACGCGGCATCGTCGGCGGGCTTGCCGCCCGACGTGCCGACGCCGCCCAGGAGTACGCCGTCGGCTGAATAGATCGGCACGCCGCCCATGATCGTCGCGACGCTCGGCATGTTCGCCGGCGGATTGAGCGCGGCGGTGTCGGCGGTGGCGCGGCCATATTTGGCGGCGGAGGTCGCTTTCCACAATGCGATCTCGCCGACGCCCATCGACACGCCATCCATATGCGCCAGCGTCACCGCCATGCCGTGATTCTCGAGCACGACTACCGCGACCTTTAGATTGTGCGCGCGCGCATAATCGAGGCACGTGTCGCGGATCTTGGCGGCGCTGGCATAGTCGAGCACCGGCCGTGCGGTTTGCGCGGAAGCCGGCACGCCGAGCAGCAGCGTCGCGGCGAGGGCGAGACGGCGGCTCATTTCAGTGTCTCGAGATAGCTGATGATGTCGCTACGCTTGGCGGCATCCTTGATCCCGGGGATCATCATCTTCGTGCCCGGCACCACAGCCTTGGGATCGGCGAGATAGGCGTCGAGCTTGGCGTGCGCCCAGCGGATATTCGATCCCTTCATGGCCGGCGAATAGACGTAGCCGGGCTTCGTCCCTGCCGCTCTGCCGACCACGCCGAACAGATTGGGGCCGACGCCATTGGGCCCGCCTTTGGCGACGCTGTGGCAGGCATTGCACGTCGCGAAGGCGGGGGGCGGTGCAACGGCCTGGGGCTTCGGCGCCGCCGATGCTGCCGTCCGATCGGCGCCGTGCGCCGATGCGACGATCAACAGCAACGCGGCGCCGGTCGTGGCTGCGGTCAGATATGCGTTTGAGTGGGTCACCGTAATCTCCTCATGCCGGAATGGGCTTGGGTTGCTGCTGCACCGCGCGCATTCGCGCCAATACCGCCGCCGCGGCGGGGACGATCATCAGTCCGCCGAACAGCAGCATCACCCAGAAGCGCCCGACGCCAGCGCCAATCACATAGCCGCCGAGCAGCGGTCCGATGATCCCGCCGATGCGCGAGCAGCCGAGCATGATGCCGAGGCCCGCATTGCGCGTGGCCACGCCATGATAGTTGAGCGTGACCAGAATCAGTGCCGTATAGGCGCCGACGTTGAAAAAGCCGCATAAGGTCGAGGCCGCGACCAGTGGCCAGTTTGCCCCGTCCGGCACTGCACCGAGCAACGTGAATGACGCAGCCATCGCCAGCAGGAAGATCGTCGCGATCCGCACCTCGCCGACGCGGCGCGACAATGCCCCGACAATCAGTTGCGCGATGATTCCGGCGCCATAGGTGGTCACGCCGGCAACGCCGTTCCACTGCATGTTCATCCCGGCCATCGACAGTATCTGTGGGCGCCAGCCCGCCATGAAGCCGCCGCTGATCGTGAACACGAAGCCGGCCAGGCACAGCAATGCCGTGCCGATCCACAGCGAGCGCGGGATGACCGTCAGGCTTGCCCGTTGCTTGCCGATGACGATCGGCGCTTCGGGCAGCGCTGCGAACTCGGGTTTGCGCATCCGCCGCATTAGCGCGTTGATCCGCGCGAGCGCGTCCGGCGGACGTCGGGCCATCAGGAAGGCGGGGGAGTCGGCGAGGACGAACAGTCCGAGGAGGAACGCGGTCAGGTTGAGCGCCGCGGCACCGAGGAAGATCGATCGCCAGCCATATGGCTCGATCAGCAGCCCCGCCATGGCGCCGCACAACATCCCGCCAAAGGCATAGCCCGAATGGAGGATGCCGATCAGCAGGTTCGAGCGCTTTTCATTGCTGAATTCGGTTACGGTAACGTTCAGGCAAACGACCAGCGCGCCCAGGCAAACGCCGGTCAGCAGGCGCAGGATCATCAGCGTGGTGAGTGTGCCGTTGGTCGCTGTGATCAGCAGCAGCGCGACCAGCGAGCCGAGCAGCGTCAGCGTAAGCGCCCGTCGTCCGATCCGGTCGGCCAGCGGCGCGACGAAGATCGATCCGATCGCGACTCCCACGGGCGTTGCGCTCGATGCCAGCCCGAACCCTTGGATCGAGAGGTGCAGCTCCTTGATCATCACCGGCGCTGCATAAGACAGCGTGACGACGTCTAGCCCGTCCGCGGCATAAGCCAGCATGCAGATCGCGACGATCGCATATTGGTACCAGCCCATCGCCGATTGCTTGATGATGTCGGTGGGGGTGATCGGCTGGCTCATGCCGACTGCCTTTCGCCCGGGTGGCGATACGGCGGTCTGGCGATCGGCTGTCTACGCACACGCACCCCTTTTTTGATGCCAGGGAAATTCGGTAATTACAAACGCTATTGAAAATGCACGAACAAAGCGAATGACTCCGTCGCGTTTCGGCCGCTACGAAAAACCCGGCGCGTTTGTGGCGCGCCGGGATTTCGCCCGACCTTTCAGCCGAAGCGCGGGTTAAAAGCGGATACGGACGCCGCTGACATAGTAACGGCCGATCTTGTCGTACATCTGCGAGTTCGACACCGTCGGCGCTATGATGCTGTTCGGCGCAACCGGCGGATCCTGGTTCAGCAGATTATCAATCTTGCCATAGAGCTCGATATTCTTGGTGATCTTGTAGGACGCCGACAGATCGACATAGGCGCGCCCCTTGACCCGGTTCTGCGACGTCGGGAGATCGACATTGTCCACGTAGATCGTCCGGAATTTGCCACCCCCGATATAGCGGACATACGCGCCCAGGCGCAGCGGGCCGCCCGAATAGGTCAGATCGAAATTTCCCTTCCAGCGCGGCTGACCGCCCGGATCGGTGGCGATGTCGCCCAGCAGGATCGTCGTGACGTTCGATGCGGTCAGTTGCAGCTTGTCGACATAGTTGACGAGAAGGCGGCTGCCGATCGTCCCGGTCGCCCCGAACCACGTCACTGGGCGGCGATAGGACAATTCGAAGTCAAGCCCGGCAGCTTCGATGGTCTGGGCGTTGATCAGCGTCGCCTGGATCGACGTGATGTGATTGCCCGCGTCCTGGGTGATCAGACCGCAAAACGAGTCGATCTTCAACGTGAAGCAATTGTTGACGATGGTCTGCGGCGCGATCGCGGTGATCGCGTCGTTGATCTTGATCGAGTAATAATCGATCGAGGCGTTCAGGCCCGGGATGAAGCTGGGCTGCAGGACAACGCCGATCGCCTTGGTATCGGCCTTTTCGGGGTTGAGATTGCGGTTGCCGCCGGTCAGCTGCAGCGTGTTGGTGGTGACGTTGGTGCGCGGATCGGAGATCGAGTTGATCACCTGGTTCTGGCCGGCATAGAGTTCGTTGATATTGGCCGCGCGGATGTCACGCGAAATCGTGCCGCGGAAGCGGATGTCGGAAATCGGCGAATAGTTGAAGCCGACCTTCCACGTCGTCACGCCGCCGCTCGAACTGTAATCGGCGTAGCGGACGGCGCCGCTGACCTCGAGATTCTTGGCGAAGGCCCAATCCTGGGCCAGCGGGATCGCGACCTCGGCATAGACTTCCTTGACCGTGAGTTCACCGGCGAAGGGTTGCTGGTTGATCGAGCGCCATCCCGATATCGCCGAGATCGGGTCGGAGACGCTCTTGATCGTCTCCTTGCGATATTCGGCACCGACCGCGAGCTTGACCGGACCTGCCCAGGTCTTGAACGGCGAGCCCGACAGGTTGGCGCCGGCATTGTTCTGGGTCATCCGGGCGTCGTACCACGAAGTACCGCGATACCAGGCCAGCGCCTGCTGGCTGATCGATCCGGGGCCGAACACATTGATCGGGACACACGCCGGGTTGTCGTTGGTCGTGCTGGCATCGGCGTTGATCCGGCATACCGGCTGGTTGGTGACCGGGCTGATCACCGAATCGACACCCTGGAACCAGCGCGATTGAATGCGGTTGTTCACGCTTTCCTGGCGGAAGTGGTTGTCCGAACGCTGAAGATGGACATCCCAGGACCAATCGCCGATCTTGCCCTCGGCGCCCACGGCATAGCGTAGCGCGCGGGAAACGCTGTTGTTCTGCGAATTGCCGTCTTCGAGGTTCATGCGGCCAAAACTGAATGAATTGATATTGTTGGCGGCCATCGTTGCGCGGATCGACGCCGGCAGGAATGCATTGTCGCGCTGAATGTTCAGCGTGCCATTGTCATAGTTCGGCGCGAGGTCGGACAGCACTTCGACCCGTGACCACAACCCCTCTGCCCACAAGGAAATCCCGTCAGTCAGGTCATAGGTGGCGCGGCCATATCCGGAATAGCGGGTGATATGCGGCAGGATATTGCCTTGGTCCTCGATCGATACGCCGCCGCCGCCCAGCATGAAGGTGGTGTTGACCGGGTTGCCGTAGACGAACGGCTGCGGCGTGCCGTTGACGCCGAATTGGATGCCGTAAAGCGGACTGGTGGTCGGCACGGCGGTGACACCGCCGAACGTCATGCGCGAATATAGCGCGTTATAGGCGATGTAGTTCTTGGTCTGGCCGTTGGTGGCGGTGTAGTTCGGATTGTTGAACAGCACCGGCGCACCGCGGCCCCAGTCGCGCGTGCCGACATTGGTCTGGCCGGTGTTGCGATAGAAATCGCCCGCCACCGTGATGTTGAGGCGCCCGAACGTCTTGCCCGCCGCTGCGGAGATCACCGGACGGTTGAAATCGTTATAGTTCGAAATGCCGTACGACGCGTCGATCTTGACGCCCTCGAGCTTCTTCTGCAGCGAGAAGTTGATGACGCCGGCGACGGCATCCGAGCCATAAGCGGCCGAGGCGCCGCCGGTCACGACTTCGACGCCACTGATCAGCGACAGCGGGAAGATATTGGTGTCGACGCCGCCGAACGGGCTGGTCGCCGCGAGGCGACGGCCATCGAGCAGCAACAGCGTGCGCGCGCCGCCCAATGCGCGAAGATCGGCGACGTTCTGGCCGACCGGCTCGCTCGACTTGCCGACATTCTGATTGATGCGCAGTTGCGGGATATCATAGGCCAGCTCGGCGACACTGGCGAGCGCGCGGTCCTTGATCTGCTCGGGAGCGATGGTGGTGACCGGGGTCGGCGCGGTGAAGCCCGCACCAAGGCGCGAACCGGTGACGATGATTTCCTTGTCGCCGGGTGCCTGCCCGGTCTCTTCGGCGGTGGTTGCGGGCAGGTCTTGCGGGGGGCTGACGCTATTGACATCGCCGGGCGCGGGCGCGGGCGCGGGCGCGGTTTGGGCTAATGCGGGCGCGGCGCCTGCCGAAAGCATCAGCGCAATGGCCGCGAGGCTGGGATCCCTGAGTCGCGACGAGAGCGTGCGGCCCGATAGTGAAGATGACTTTCGCATTGCTTCCTCCCCAAGTCGACGCGGCCTTCGGGCCGTCATCAGAATTTCGCGCCGATGCCGATGCACCGAACGTTTCGACGCTCGCGTATTCGCAGTCGCCTCGCCGTCATTCTGAAATGACGAATGCCAGTTGCTTATGACATATATTCTCTAGCCGACAAGAGAAAAATCGGATACTGTCGAACGACATTCGGTATAAGCGACATAGAATCGCGCGGTCGTCCTGGCCGATAGCGGTCGGAAACGGGAGAGCGGGATGGCAGCGGCTACGGAACCGAGCGGTGCAATGGCTGCGCCCCCCAGCATGAGTCGGTATCAGTATCTCGTCGTCGCTTTGTGCTGCGCCGCCAACATTGCCGATGGCTTTGACGTGGTGTCGCTTTCGGTCGCGGCGCCGGTTCTCTCCAAACAATGGCATATCGATCCGGCAGTGCTCGGCACCTTGTTCAGCGCGGTCGCGGTCGGGCTGGTGATCGGCGCGTTCCTAGTCGCGCCCTTCGCCGACAAGGTCGGGCGCCGTCCGGTCATGCTCGGTGCGCTCGGCTCGCTTGCGGCGTCGCTGCTGCTGACCAGCGCCGCCACCGATATCTGGCATTTGCTGGCATTGCGCTTCGTCACCGGGATCGGCTTGGGGACGCTGGTGGTGTGCCTCAATACAACCGCCGCCGAATATTCGAGCGTCAAGTTCCGCAACATGGCGATGGCCACAGTGCATATCGGTTTCACGCTGGGAATGATGCTGGGAAGCGGCGTTGCTGCCGCGGTTTTGGGCACCGGAGGCTGGCGCAACATCTTCCTTGCCGCCGGGCTGCTCAACGCCGTCACCTTCACGCTGGCGGTATTCATCCTCGGCGAATCGCGCGATTTCCTGCTGCGCCGCCAGGGACCCAAGGACGTTGTCGCGCTCAATCGCCTCCATCGCCGCATGAAGCTGCCCGAGTTGACGGCGATGCCGCCGCGGCCGGCTGCTGCTGAGACCAGCGCCAACGCGATGCGCCTGATGCTCGCCGGCCCGATGCGCAACCCGACGATCCTGATCTGGATCGCCTCACTCACCTATGCCCTGGTCGGCTATTTCCTGCTCAACTGGAAACCGACGGTCCTGGCCAATGCGGGGCTCAGCCCCAGCCTGGCGGCGGCAAGCGGAATCATCACCGGCGCCTGCGGCGCGGTCGGCCACCTCGCCATGGGCCTGCTCGGCCGGCGCGTCGGGGAAGGGCGGCTGACGGCGTTCTTCTTCAGCATGGCGGCGGTCACGCTGGTGATGTTCGGAATCATGCCGGCCGCCCCGATCCCGCTGCTGGCGATGGCCGGGCTGACCACGTTCTTCGTCGTCGGCGCCTATACCGGACTGTTCCTGGTTACCGCGGTGATGTATCCGACCGCGCTCCAGAACACCGCGCTCGGCTTCGTCGTCGGCTTCGGGCGGATCGGCGCGATCATCGGTCCGATGATCGGCGGCTTCCTGTTCAGCGCCGGGCTGACGCGCATGGACACCTATATCGTGTTCTCGATCATCGCGGTGATCCCCGCCGTGACGATGTACCTCGCCAATCGCCTCGCCGCGCGCGCGGCGAGTAGCCTCGCAGGAGATTTCGGTGCCCAACCCGCGTCTGTTTGATACCCACGCGCATTTCTTCACCAACGATACCGAGCGCTTCCCGATCGACGTGACCGGCGCGCGCGAGGGCGAGGCCGAAGTCCGCGCGCGCATCGCTCGCGATCCGGCGACGGCGGAGCGGTTGCTGGCTTTGTGGGACCAATGCGGCGTCACCGGCGGCGCGGCGGTGCAATATAATACGATCTACAAGACCGATAACAGCTACACGCTGTCGGTCGCGGACGTGAACCACCACCGCGTTTCCGCGGTGCTGATCCTGCGCGCCGACTTGCCCGAGACGCCGGAGCAATTGCGCGCGCTGGCGACCCGGCACAATGTCTGCGGGCTGCGGCTGTTCGGCTTTCCCGACGCGGACGGCAGCTATCCCTGGCTCGATTCGCCGGCGGCGCTGAAAACGTGGGACGTCGCCGCGTCACTGGGGCTGACGATGGTAATCATGTACGCGCCGGGCAAGCCGACCAGAGCGGCGCTGCACCGGATCATCGCGCTCGCCAGGCGGTTTCCCAAGACGGTGATCGCGCTCGATCACTGCGGCTGGCCTGGTGTCGAAAACGGCGTCGCCGGTACCATCGGGTCCGAGCATCTCGAACTCGTCGACGTCCCCAACATCGTCTTCAAATTCACCCAGATCAACCTCAACCGCTTCCGCGAAACGGGGATCGACGCCGCGCAGTT
>Ga0207709_10000045_pt1 | contig 240671 bp, 186 predicted proteins | sample KBSM34metaG_FD_184397 | JGI IMG/M metagenome (GOLD analysis project Ga0207709, IMG submission 184397) | Miscanthus rhizosphere microbial communities from Kellogg Biological Station, Michigan, USA - KBS M3-4 metaG (SPAdes) (version 2) | ecosystem: Host-associated > Plants > Roots > Rhizosphere... | reverse complement strand
CATCCCGAACTCAGAAGTGAAACGATGCATCGCCGATGGTAGTGTGGGGTTTCCCCATGTGAGAGTAGGTCATCGTCAAGATTAAATTCCGAAACCCCAATTGCGAAAGCAGTTGGGGTTTTGTTTTGCCCGCGGGAAAGTGCTCGATGCGAGGGGTCGAGTGTCGCGATGGTAACCATTGGGGAAATCCCTCTGAAATGACCGGCCGGTTTTTGGTATGGTGCAGCTCGTTTTTTAACGGACTGATGTCACGCCCAAGGATCGGCGCTCATTTTTGTCAAAGAGTTGCTGCAGAAATGCCTGAACCCATACCCATCAAGGATCACGAAAAAGAGACGCGCCTGGTCAACAAGCGGTTGATCGCCTGTGCTTTGTTCGTCTTTGCGATCAGCTGTGCGCTGGTGGTTCGCCTGTACATCCTGCAAGTGGTGGAGTTCGACTACCACTCGACTATCTCTGAAAACAACCGCGTCCATGTCTTGCCGATCCCGCCCACGAGAGGGCTGATCTACGACCGCAACGGCGTGCTGCTGGCTGATAACCGCCCGAGCTACAACCTGACGATCACCCGCGAACGTGCTACCAACGTCAATGAGGAGCTGGACGAGGTCATCAGCCTCCTGCATCTGCCCGCAGAGGACCGCACGGTTTTCGACAAGGCGATGAAGCAGTCGCGCCATCCGTTTACGCCGGTAACGCTGTTCTATGAGCTGACGGAAGAACAGATCGCCGTACTCGCCGTCAACGAGTTCCGTTTGCCGGGTCTTGATGTCGAACCGCAGTTCATCCGCAACTATCCGCTTGGTGCGCACTTCGCACACTCCATCGGCTATGTCGGTCGCATCAACGAAAAAGAATCCAAGACGCTCGACTCCGTCGAGTACCGGGGCACGCAATCCATCGGCAAGACGGGCGTGGAGCGTTTCTACGAAGCGCAACTGCACGGCCATGTCGGTTACGAGGAAGTGGAGACCAATGCTCAGGGCCGCGTACTGCGCGTGCTGAAACACACCGATCCGATACCAGGCAAAAACATCGTCCTGAGCCTCGACGTCAAACTCCAGGAAGCCGCCGAAGCCGCATTGGGCGACCGTCGCGGCTCAGTGGTTGCACTGGATCCCTCGACCGGTGAAGTGCTGGCCATGGTCAGCAATCCGAGTTTCGACCCCAACCTGTTTGTAACCGGTATCAGTTCCAAGGAATATTCCGCGCTGCGTGATTCCATTGACCGCCCGCTGTTCAACCGCGTATTGCGCGGCCTATACGCGCCCGGTTCGACGATCAAGCCGGAAGTGGCCATCGCTGGCCTCGATACCGGTGTGGTCACGCCACAAACCCGAGTCTTCGACCCCGGCTACTACCAGCTGCCTGACTTCGACCACAAGTATCGCAACTGGAACCACAGCGGCGACGGCTGGGTGGACATGGACGCGGCGATCATGCGCTCCAACGACACCTACTTCTACGACCTGGCGCACAAGCTCGGCATCGATCGTCTGCACGATTACATGGCGATGTTCGGTCTTGGCGAGAAAGTCTCGCTCGACATGTTCGAAGAGTCTCCGGGCCTGATGCCGTCCCAGGCCTGGAAGCGCGCCACCCGGCGTCAGGCCTGGTTCCCCGGTGAGACGGTGATTCTCGGTATCGGTCAGGGCTACATGCAGGTCACGCCGCTGCAACTGGCTCAGGCCACTGCGCTGATTGCCAACAAGGGTGTCTGGAACCGTCCGCACCTGGCCAAGACCGTCGACGGTGTTGCCCCGGTGGACGAACACCCGATGCCGAATATCCTGCTCAAGGATCCGCGGGACTGGGATCAGGTCAACCACGGCATGCAGATGGTGATGCACGACGCCCGTGGTATCGCCCGTGCCGCTGCCGCCGGCGCGCAATACCGTATCGCCGGCAAGAGTGGTACGGCGCAGGTGGTGGCGATCAAGCAGGGTGAGCGCTACAACCGCGAGAAAACCCTCGAACGCCATCGTGACAACGCCTTGTTCGTCGGGTTTGCCCCGGCCGAGCATCCGAAGATCGCGATCTCTGTGATGATCGAGAACGGTGAAGCGGGTGGTCGAGTCGCAGGTCCGGTGGTTCGGCAGATCATGGACGCCTGGTTACTCGATCAGGACGGCCACCTCAAACCACAGTACGCCGCGCCAACCAAGCCGCCGGGCGATCCCCACGTGTAAGCCACAACAGCTTCACAGCACAGGCTCACGCAAGCTGAGCATGTGCTGGAAGCTGTCGAGGAACACGGTTTCCGCCTGAGTCATCTTCTGTTCGCGATTCCACAACAGCTGGATATCGAAATCCACCACCCCGTCCTCCGGCGGCAAGCGCCACAGCAGACCCTGCTCGACATCCCGTCTTACCAGGTGAGTCGGCAGACAGCCAATGCCGAACCCTGCACAGATCAGACGATAAATTTCTTCGAAGCTGGTTGAGGAGGCGACGATCTTTCCGGTAAAGCCCTGCTGATCACGAAACAGCGTCAACGGCGAAAGATTGCCGCCAAGCTGATCGCTGGTGAAGCTGACAAAGTTCTCCGCGGCAAGCTGTTCCAGCGTCAGATTCTGCTGCCCGAACAGTCGATGCCGCTGCCCGCAAAAGTACGCATAGCGCTCACGAAACAATACCCGTTGCTCCAGCCTCGGCTGCGGTAGACGACACAATCCCACTCCCACAGTGGCGGTCTTTTGCAGCAATGAACTGATGATGTTCGAGCTGCCCATCACTTCGACTTCCAGCTCGATTTTTGGATGAGTCTCGTGGAAGTCCGCGAGAAACTCATCGTAATGCCGCGCCTGGACGCCACTGACAGTGAGGATGCGAATCTTGCCCACCACGTCGTCATGACGGTTCTCGACCACGGTGCCCAAACGGGAAATATCGCCGTAGATATCCGCCGCAATCCGCAGGACTTCTTCCCCGGTTTCCGTCAGATCAAAGCGCCGCCCGCTGCGGGCAATCAACACACAATCCAGTTGTTCTTCGAGACGTTTCAACGCCTGGCTGACCGCCGACTGAGTGATGTGCAGTCGGGCCGCGGCGCGACTCATGCTGCCTTCCTGCCCGATCACCAGATAAGTGCGCAGCAGGTTCCAGTCGAGGCGGTCGTTGAGAAAACGCCGGCCGATCCAGGGATTCGCGGAGGAAGTCATGTAGTAGCCACGCTAATAGTAAAGATAAGTTTTTGAAAATTGACTAATCCTTTCACGGAAGCGATAAAGCCCACAAGCGCCACAGAGCGCGACCGTCAGCCGCCTCGACACCTGCCCAAAACTATAAATACACAGGGTTCTTGCATGCACACCACCGCTCAGCCGCGTCGCGCCGCGGCCGCTGCCTTCATTGGCACGACCATCGAGTTCTACGATTTCTACATCTACGCCACCGCCGCCGCGCTGGTGCTCGGGCAAGTGTTTTTTCCCAGCAGCGACCCGGTGACCAGCACACTCGCCGCGTTCGGCAGTTTCGCCGTCGGCTTCATCGCCCGCCCGATGGCCGGGATGGTGTTCGGTCATTTGGGCGATCGCCTCGGTCGCAAGAAAATGCTGCTGGTGACCATGGCGCTGATGGGCCTGGCCACGGCGGGTATTGGCCTATTGCCGAGCTACGCCAGCGTCGGGATCTGGGCGCCCATCGGGTTGATCGTGTTGCGCTTGATCCAGGGCATCTCCGTCGGTGGCGAGTGGGGCGGGGCGGTGTTGATGGCCAGCGAACACGCACCGGTCAAGCGCAAAACCTTCTATGCCTCGTTTGCGCAACTTGGCAGTCCGGCGGGTTTGCTGCTGGCATTGATCGCGTTCCGTCTGGTCACTTCACTGTCGCCAGAAGACTTCCTCGCCTGGGGTTGGCGTCTGCCTTTTCTTGCCAGTGGCGTGCTGATGATGGTCGGGCTGATGATCCGTTCCGGTGTGCACGAATCGCCTGAGTTCGCCAAGGCCAGGGACAACAATGAAACCGCCAGATACCCGGTGAAAGACGTGATCCGTCAGTGCTGGCGGCAGATTCTGTTCGCTGCCGCCGCAGTCACTATCGGCTCGGCCGGATTCTTCTTCACCAACACTTTCATGATCACCTACGTCACTCAATATCAGGGCATTGCGCGGTCGACCATTCTCGACTGCCTGTTCCTGGTGACAGTCATTCAATTGCTCTCGCAACCGTTGTCGGCGCTGCTGGCCGAGAGCATTGGCGAAGGACGGTTCCTGATGCTGGTCGCCTTGCTGTGCATGGTCACGCCGTACCCGATGTTCCTGCTGGTCGGTACCCAGAACATCCTGTTGATGACACTTGGCATCGCCGTCGCGGTGGTGATTCTCTCGGCGCTGTACGCGGTAATCGCCGGGTACATGACCCAGGCCTTCCCGGTACACCTGCGCTATTCGGGTATTTCCATCGCCTACCAGTTGAGCTGCGCGCTGGCCGGCGGCACCACGCCGCTGATCGGCACGCTGCTGGCCAGCAAGTTTTCCGGGCAATGGCTGCCGCTGGCGGTGTTCTTCACGCTGCTGTCGGCCCTTTCGCTGATCGGTGTCTGCGGCCTCGCGCGTCTGCGGGCCAACCCGGTCGTCCTTCATACCAACAAAGAGGTGTATTCGTGAGTAAGCCCGCCCACATTGACCCGATCGAATGGCAAGCCCGTTGCGAGCTCGCTGCGCTGTATCGCTTGATCGCGCACTTTCGCATGACCGACCTGATCGACACCCACATCACCCTGCGAATTCCCGGGCCTGAGCATCATTTCCTGATCAACCGCTATGGCGTGATTTTCGACCGCATGCGCGCTTCCGATCTGGTGCGTATCGATCAGGACGGGCGCATCGTCGACCCTGAATACGCCGGGCATCGGGTCAACGCTGCCGGGTTCGTGATCCACTCGGCGATCCACATGGCGCGCCCGGATCTGAACTGCGTGATCCACACCCACACCGCTGCCGGCATGGCCGTCGCCGCGCAGAAACAGGGCCTGCTGCCGATCAGTCAACACGCGCTGAAGTTCTATGGAAAACTCGCTTACCACACCTATGAAGGCATCGCGCTGTCGCTGGATGAGCGCGAGCGTTTAATCGCCGACCTTGGCCCGCACCGGGCGATGATCCTGCGCAATCACGGCTTGCTGGTCGGCGGTTCCGGTGTGGCCCAGGCATTCCAGGAAATCCACTTCCTGGAGCGCGCCTGCCAGGCGCAAGTGCAGGCGCTGGCAGGCGGTTGCGAGCTGCATTTCCCGTCGCCGGAAGTCTGCGCCCACACCGCCGAACAGTTCGACCGCGATGAACAGGACAACATCATCGACCTGGCCTGGGAGGCCGCACTGACCCTGATCGAATCCCAGCGCGAGTCTTATCTCTCATGAACACCGTTGCACTGATGTCCCGCGACATGCTGTTGCTCAAACAATTGCAGGAAGCGTTCGCCCGTTGTGCGCCGCAGCTCTCGGCGGTACTGGCCGACGATCCCCGGGCGGCGGATGCGCAGATCGCGGCGTGCTGGTTTCCGCTGCCGGGCAGCCTTGCCGCGTTGCCCAATCTGCAGGTGGTTCACTCGGTGGCCGCCGGGATCGATCATCTGGAACACGATCCTTCATGCCCGGATCTGCCGGTGTGCCGCGTGGTCGATCCCGGTCACCGTCAAGGCATGAACGAGTATGTGCGCTGGGCGGTGATTCACTTTCATCGCGGCTTCGATCAAGTGTTTGAGCAACAACGCCAACAGCATTGGGAGCGGCCTCTGCAACGCCCTGCACATGAATTCAGGATCGGTGTGATGGGCCTCGGCTCGCTCGGCAGCGCGATTGCCCAGGACCTGGCCAGCGCCGGTTACGAGGTGCGGGGTTGGGCGCGCAGCAGCAAAGATCTGCCAGGTGTGCAGGCCTTCGCCGGCTCTGACGCCTTCGACCCCTTCCTCGACGGCGTGGAATTGCTGATCAATCTGTTGCCGCTGACTCACGAGACTCGTGGCATCCTCAATCGCCAGACCTTCGAACGTCTGGCCAACGGCGCGGCACTGGTCAACGTCGGTCGCGGCGGGCATCTGAATATCGAGGATCTGCAGCAGGCACTGGCCCGTGGAAAACTGCGCGGGGCACTGCTCGATGTTTTCGAACAGGAGCCGCTGCCCGCCAGCCATTCTCTGTGGAAAACCCCGGGCGTGACCATCACCCCACATATGGCTTCGGCGGCCTCCCACGATTGCATCGCCGAGCAGATCGCCGAGAACTTTCGCCGTCTGAATGCCGGTGAACCGCTGCTCAACAGCGCGGATCGACTGCTCGGTTACTGATCCGCCAGACAGGCCTGCAAACGTTCGATGAACAGCGTCTCGGCGCGGCTCATGCGCTGGTCGCGGTTCCACAACAGATGAATGTCGACATCGGCAATTCCTTCGTGGGGCGGCAGGCGCCAGAGCAATCCGGCCTCGACGTCCGCCGCCACAACGTGTTCCGGCAAACAACCAATTCCAAATCCGGCGATCACCAGGCGGCGCACTTCTTCCAGGCTCGGCGATGACGCAACGATGCGTCCGCTGAAACCCTGTTGATCGCGAAAAATCGTCAGTGGCGAGAGCATCCCGCCAATCTGGTCGCTGGTGAAACTGACGAAGTTTTCCCGCTGCAAATCGCCTTCGCCGATGTCCTGCCGGCCGAACAGCGCGTGGTGTTTGCCACAGAAGAACGCATAGCGTTGACGCAGGAACAGACGCTGTTCCAGACGCGGTTGCGGGCGGCGATTGAGACTCAGACCGAGGGTCGCGGTTTTCTCCTGAAGGGCGCTGACGATGTCCGAACTGCGCATCACATCGACCTCCAGATCAACCCTTGGATATTGGCGATGGAAGTCTGCAAGGAAGTCATCGAAACGCTCGGAAAAGATCCGGCTGATGATCAGCAGCCGCACCTTGCCGATCACTTCGTCGGCCGGTTGTTCCAACAGGCTGCTGACCTGCGACATCTGCCCATAGATCTCGCCGGCCAGTTCGAAGATCTGCTCGCCAACTTCGGTGAGGGCAAATCGCGGGCCGCGTCGGGCGATCAACTGGCGGCCCAGTTGTTCTTCAAGACGCTTAAGCGCCTGGCTCACCGCCGGTTGCGTCAGGTGCAGACGCGCGGCGGCGCGGCTGATGCTCAGCTCCTGGCCGATTACCCGGAAGGTGCGCAACAGGTTCCAGTCGAGGCGGTCGTTGAGCAGGCGTTGCACATCGCGTTCGGCCATGGCGGCTCTCGATTATAAGGTGAAGTAATACTCGGAATAATAAATAGAAAGTTGACTGATCATAGCCCCGGAACGATAAATCACCCCACGACAGGCGTCGCCAGAGCGCCTCGGATTTACGTTTTCCTCCTGCCAGAAAAACAATCAAAGGAGCCCGACCCCATGAAGCCCCACGCTTCGAACCAGCCGCGCCGTGCGGCGGCCGCAGCCTTCATCGGCACCATGATCGAGTGGTACGACTTTTACATCTACGCCACCGCCGCCGCGCTGGTGTTCGGTGCGCTGTTCTTTCCCTCCGACGATCCGCTGTTCAGCACCATGGCCGCGTTCGGCACCTTCGCCGTGGGCTTCTTTGCCCGGCCATTGGGCGGGATCATCTTCGGCCACATCGGCGATCGTATCGGCCGCAAGAAATCGCTGATCATCACGCTGTTGATGATGGGCGTGGTCACGGTGTGCATCGGTCTGTTGCCAACCTACGCGCAGATCGGCGTGGCGGCACCGGTGCTGCTGATTGTGCTGCGCATCGTCCAGGGCATCGCCGTCGGTGGCGAGTGGGGCGGGGCGGTGTTGATGGCCGGCGAGCATGCGCCGAAGGGGCGGCGCAATTTCTTTGCCTCGTTCGCGCAACTGGGCAGCCCGGCAGGTTTGATCCTGTCGCTGTTGGCCTTCAGCGCGGTGACCCGTCTGCCGGAAGAAGATTTGATGAGCTGGGGCTGGCGCCTGCCGTTCCTCGCCAGTGCGCTGTTGCTGCTGGTGGGGCTGGCAATTCGTCTGGGTGTGAACGAGTCGCCGGAATTCCTCGCCAGCCGCGAGCAGGCCAGCAAGCAAATCAAGAAAGAGCAGGCGCCGGTGATGGAAGTCCTGCACACCGCGTGGCGGCCGCTGTTGCTGTGCATCGGCGCCAACACCCTGGGCATCGCCGGGGTGTATTTCACCAACACCTTCATGATCGCCTACACCACTCAGCAACTGGCGCTGCCACGTTCGCTGATTCTCGAATGCCTGTTCTTCGTCGCGATCATCCAGTTCTGCGTTCAGCCGCTGGCTGCGTGGACGGCACAGAAGATCGGCGCGACGCGTTTCCTGTGCCTGGTGTCGCTGCTGGCGATGGCCTCACCGTATCCGATGTTCGTGCTGGTCAGTTCGGCCCAGGCGCCGCTGATCATCCTCGGCATCGCGCTGGCGGTGGTGTGCATGGCGTCGTTCTACGCGGTGATCGCCGGTTACGTCAGCGGCATGTTCGAGACCCGCGTGCGCTACACCGCGATCTCCCTGGCCTATCAGATCTGCGGCGCGGTGGCCGGTGGGCTGACGCCGCTGATCGGCACGATGCTCGCGCACAAGTTCACCGGGCAGTGGTGGCCGATGGCGGTTTTCTACAGCCTGATCGCCGGCATTTCGCTGGTCTGCGTGCTGTCCCTCGCCCGTCGTCATGCCAGCGCCCATCGTGCGGAAATGGCCAATGCCTAACCCGGAATGTCAGGAGAACCTCATGTTGAAAATCAATGGCCAGCGCCTGTGGGCGAGCCTGATGGCCATGGCCGAAATCGGTGCGACAGCCCGAGGCGGCAGCTGCCGTCTGGCTTTGAGCGACGAAGACAAGGCCGGTCGCGAACTGTTTGCGCACTGGTGCCGTGAAGCCGGCATGACCCTGAGCGTGGACGCCATCGGCAACCTGTTCGCCCGTCGCGCCGGCACCGATCCGGACGCTGCGCCGGTGATGATGGGCAGCCACCTCGACACCCAGCCCGAGGGCGGGCGATTCGATGGTGTCTACGGTGTGCTCGCCGGACTGGAAGTGGTGCGTTGCCTCAATGACCAGAACATCCAGACCCGCAAACCGCTGGAGGTGGCGGTGTGGACCAACGAAGAAGGTGCGCGCTTCACCCCGGCCATGTTCGGTTCGGCGGTGTTCACCGGGATCATGGAACTGAACGCCGCGCTGGCGGTGCGCGATATCGATGGCGTGAGCGTTGCCGAGGCTTTGCAGCGTACCGGTTACGCCGGTGAACGTCCGTTGGGCGGTGCGGTGGATGCGTATTTTGAGGCGCATATCGAGCAAGGCCCGATCCTCGAAGACAACGCCAAAAGCATCGGCGTGGTCACGGGCGGTCAGGCGATCCGCTGGCTCGATGTGCGCGTGGAAGGCATGGCCGCCCACGCCGGCACCACGCCGATGCCGCTGCGCAAAGACGCCTTGTACGGCGTGGCGCGGATGATTCAGGCGATTGAAGGTCTGGCCGCAGATTTTGCCCCCGAAGGCCTGACCACGGTTGGCGAATTGAATATCAACAAGTCCTCGCGCAACACCATTCCGGGGCTGGTGAATTTCACCGTCGATCTGCGTCATCACCGCGACGACGCCATTGCCGCCATGGAGCAACAAGTCCGCGCCCGGTTGCAGGCGATTGCCGATGGGCGAGGCCTGAACCTGACGATCACTCCGCACTGGATCAGCCCGGCCACACCGTTCGACGCCGAATGCGTGGCGGCGGTGCAAGAGGCGGTGGATGCGCTGGGCTACGCTCAGCAGTCGATTGTCAGCGGCGCCGGGCATGACGCGATCCACTTGGCGCGTTACTGCCCGACGGCGATGGTGTTCATTCCGTGCGTTGGCGGCCTGAGCCACAACGAAGCCGAAGACGTGCTGCCCGAAGATGTGAAGCAGGGCACCGATGTATTGCTTAACGCCGTGCTGGCTCGCGCCGGTCGAATCGAACAGGGAGCCTGAACCATGCGCAGTTTTTTCCACCCCGAACAGTTGCTCCACCATCCACGCAGCTATTACTCGCGCGGGCAGATGCGTACGCCGCAGGAAGTCCCCGAGCGTGCGCAGCGTCTGGTGCAGGCCGCCCACGGTTTGGGCTTCAGTGTCGAGCAACCCGTCGATGCCGGCCTCGCACCTTTGCTGGCGGTACACGGTGCGCCGTATCTGACGTTCCTTCAGGAAGCCCACGCGCGCTGGAAGGAAATCCCCGAAGACTGGGGCGACGAGGTGATGTCGAACATCTTCGTCCGCGAGCCCAACGCCTTGCGCGGCATTCTTGCCCAGGCGGCGCGCTATCTGGCGGACGGCAGTTGCCCGGTCGGCGAGCAGACCTGGCGCTCGGCCTACTGGTCGGCGCAAAGCGCAGTGGCCGGGGCTCAGGCGTTGATCGATGGCGAGCCGGCCGCCTACGCCTTGTGCCGTCCGCCGGGGCATCACGCCCGGGCCGAGGCAGCGGGCGGTTTCTGCTACGTGAACAACGCAGCGGTGGCGGCGCAGGTATTGCGCGACAAGTTTGAAAAAGTCGCCGTGCTCGACACCGACATGCACCACGGGCAGGGCATCCAGGAAATTTTCTACGACCGCGATGATGTGCTCTACGTCTCGGTGCATGGCGATCCGACCAACTTCTATCCGGGCGTCGCCGGGTTCGCCGACGAACGCGGCAGCGGCGCGGGGGAGGGCTTCAACCTCAACCTGCCGATGGCCCATGGTTCAAGCGAAGCGGATTTCCTCGGGCAACTGGACGTCGCATTGAACGCGGTGCGCGAATTCGGCGCCGAGGTGCTGGTGCTGTCGCTGGGGTTCGACATTTACGAGCTGGACCCGCAAAGCAAAGTCGCCGTGACCCGTGAAGGCTTTGCGGTTTTGGGCGAACGGATCCGTCGCCTGGGCCTGCCATGCCTGATCGTGCAGGAGGGCGGTTATCACCTGGAAAGTCTCGAAGACAACGCCCGGGCATTTTTCGTGAATGCCCAGGTGTGGCAGCGCTGAGGCAATCCACCTGCCGAAGCGCCCTGTGGTGCTTGCCATCGCCCTGACGTTAACGTAAACATTGGCGTCAGGGCGCTGAAGTAAAGAAGCGCAAAGCGGACCGCTCCGGAGCGCTTGATGACTCTTATAAAAACAACCGATCCCAAGTCTCACCACGAAGCCCGGCTCGCCCGGGAAAAACTCCATCTCGAAGGGCAAGTCCCGGATGGCGTGTTGCGTGCCGAGATCGATGCTTCGTGGCGGCGCAGCCTGAGCCACGGCGTGCATTTCAATGGCAAACATGAGCTGACGCTGGAGTCGAGCGCGAGTCTCGAGGTGTTGCTGGCGAGCAATCGCCTGCTGATCGATGCGGCGATACCGACCATCGATTACCTGGCCGAACGTCAGGGCAAGGAAGGCCTGATCATCCTCGCCAATTCCGACGCCACTATCCTCGCCGTCGAAGGGCGTGCCGACCGGCTCAAGGGCAGCGGCCTGCAGGACATTACCCTCGGCGCCTGCTGGAGCGAAGCCGCCCGTGGCACCAATGCCCTCGGCACGGCGCTGGTCGAAGCTCGGCCGACCCTGATCGATTGCGGCGAACATTACCTCGACCGTCTCACCGATTTCTCCTGCACCTCGGTGCCGATTCATTGCCCCCAAGGCGAAATTCTCGGCGTCCTCGACCTCACCCGCGAAGGCCCCCTCGGCCGCGTCCACGACAGCACCGCGCTGCTGAGCATGGCGGTCAGCCAGATCGAGAGCCGGGTGTTCAACAACAGTTTTCCCGATCAGATTGTCCTCGCCTTCCACAGTCGCCGGCAGTATCTGGAATCACCGTGGCAAGGCCTGCTCGCAGTCAGTCTCGGCGGGCAAATTCTGGCGGTCAGTGCCCAGGCCTGCCAGTTGCTGCGGGCCGAGCGTCCGGCATTGGTCGGCAAGCGCTGCGAAGAATTCCTCGGGATCGATGGCGTGCAGTTGCTGACCCGTCTGCAACAGGGTGGCGTCGGCAGTGTGCAAACCGCCAAGGGCGAGTTTTTCTACAAGACCCTGCGAGCCCCGGCGCGCTCGGTCAACATCGGCGGCCCGCCGCGCAGCGTGGCGAAAACCGCCAAGGCGCAACCGGATCTGGAAGCACTGGCCGGCAACAACGCCCGCTACGCTCGAGCCCTGCGCATGGCCCGCCAAGGCCTGGCCAATGAACTGCCGGTGCTGCTGCTCGGCGAAACCGGCACCGGTAAAGAAGTGATCGCCCGCGCCCTGCACCTGGCCGGCAGTCGCAGCGACAAACCGTTTGTGGCCGTGAACTGTGCAGCGATTCCCGAAGGCCTGATCGAGTCGGAGCTGTTCGGCTACCGTGAAGGCGCGTTCACCGGATCGCGTCGGGGCGGCATGATCGGGCGGCTGCAGCAGGCCCATGGCGGCACGTTGTTCCTTGATGAAATCGGCGACATGCCGCTGGCCCTGCAGGCGCGTTTGCTTCGCGTTTTGCAGGATCGCAAGGTTGCGCCGCTGGGGGCGGGGGAAGAGCAAGACATCGACGTCGCGCTGATCTGCGCCACCCACCGCGATCTCAAGCGTCAGGTCGAGGACAAGCAATTTCGCGAAGACCTGTTCTACCGGGTCAACGGCATCAGCGTGATGCTCCCGGCCCTTCGCGAGCGCGAGGACTTCAGCGCGCTGGTCGCTCGGCTGCTGGGCAAACTCGACGCCCCGAACGCCGTGCTGCACGACGACCTCAATCGCCTGCTCGCGGGTTACCACTGGCCGGGCAACATCCGCCAACTGGAAATGGTCCTGCGCACCGCGCTGGCCATGCGCGAGCCCGGTGAAACCGTGCTGACCCTCGATCACCTGCCCGACAGCATGCTTGACGAACTCTCCGCCACCGAGAAACCCCAGACCGGCAGCATTCGCGAGCACGAACTGGAGATGATCCGCCAGTCCCTCGACACCCATCAGGGCAACGTCTCGGCCGCCGCCGACGCCCTTGGCATCAGTCGTGCGACCCTGTACCGCAAACTCAAACAGTTGCGCTCGTGATGCAGCGCCTGTTCGTGCGGCTGATCGACAGCCAGAACCCCGCCGCGCTGCAAGCGGCGCTGCGCTGGTTGTACGGTTTCGTGCGGCCGCAGCGGCTGGCGATTGCCGGCCTGCTTGGTCTGTCGGTGTGCGCGTCGCTGCTGGTGCTGGTGCAGCCGTGGCTGGTCAAACTGCTGATCGACGACGGGTTGCTGGCGCGCAATTTCCCGATGCTGGTGCTGATCGCGGTGCTGATGATCATCGCCGGGCTGCTCGGCACCGCATTGTCGGGGATCAACCGCTATCTGCACACGCGGCTGTCCGGGCGGATTCTGTTTGCCCTGCGCGATGACCTTTATCGGCATTTACAGAAACTGTCGCCAAGCTTCTATGGGCAGCGGCGGATCGGCGATCTGATGTCGCGGCTCGACGGCGATGTGGCCGAGATTCAGCGCTTCGCCGTGGACTCGTTGTTCTCGGCGGTATCGAGCGTGATCGGCCTGGTGGTTGCGATTGCGATGTTGTTCACCTTGTCGTGGAAACTGTCGTTGCTGGCGCTGGTGCTGATCCCGCTCGACGTGCTGTGGCTGCGCTGGATGCGGCGTAAGGTCGAGCGCGATGTGCGACAGTTGCGCGAGCGTTCGGCGGACATGTCGTCGTTCATGGTCGAGACCCTGCCGGTGATGAAGTTCATCCAGTCCGCCGGCCAGCAGCAGCGTGAAGCGCGGCGTCTGGAAAGCCTCGGGCAGGGTTACATGAACCAGTTGCTGCGACTGCAGGTCACCGAATTTTTCACCCAGGCCGTGCCGGGCACGTTGACTTCGCTGTCCCGCGCCTGCGCGTTTCTGATTGGCGGTTATTGGGTGGTGCAGGGCACCTGGCAACTCGGCGCCCTGATCGCGTTTTCCACCTATCTGGGGATGGCGGTCGGGCCGGTGCAGAGCCTGTTGGGTTTGTACGTGGCGATCCAGCGCATGACCGTCAGCCTAGGTCGGGTCATGGAGTTGCGCGGCGAAGAACCCACGGTGTTTTCACCGGCCACGCCGAAACCGTTTCCGACTTCGGGCGAGCTGCGTTTCGACGCGGTGCATTTCAGCCATCCGGGCCGCCCAAGTACGTTGAGCGGCATCGAGGCGACGATTCCCCACGGTTTGAAAGTCGCCTTGAGCGGCGGCTCCGGCGTCGGCAAATCGACGCTGATCGATCTGCTGCAACGGCATCACGATCCGCAGTTCGGGCGGGTTCTGCTTGGCGAAGTGGATTTGCGTGAACTGGAACTGTTCGAACTGCGTCGACGCATCGCCGTGGTCAGTCAGGACATCGTGCTGTTTCGCGGCAGCCTCGCCGACAACCTGGCTTACGCGGTGCCGGACGCCAGCCGCGAAGCTATCGCTGAAGTCGCACGGCTGGCGCAACTCGACAGCCTGATCACGTCGTTGCCCGAAGGCCTCGACAGCCCGCTGGGAGAGCGCGGTCAGCAATTGTCCGGCGGGCAGAAACAGCGCATTGCGATTGCCCGGGCGCTGTTGCAGGACCCGCTGATTCTGGTGCTCGACGAAGCCACCTCGGCAGTGGACGAGGCGACCGAACGCGAAGTGATCGAAGCCATCGACCGCTTGTTTGCCGGGCGCACACGGATCCTCATCAGCCACCGGCCGTCGACCCTGGCCGATGCCGACCTGCGTTTCGAGTTGCTCGACGGTGTGCTCATTTCGAAAACGGTGCTGCATGAAGCCTGAATTGCGTATCGGCGTGGTCGACAGCGGACACTCGGCGGCGCAACGGGTGCAGGTGATTGCCGGGCGACGTTTCTCGTTGCTGGAGGACGGCTTGGCCGAATCGGATTTGCGCGACGATCCGCTCGGGCATGGCAGTGCGGTGATCGAAGCGATCAGCCGACGGGCACCGGCCGCTCGGATTTGCGTGGCTCAGGTGTTCGATCAGCGCGGCGTCACCAGCGCCTTGCAGATTTCTGCGGCCATTGACTGGCTGGTGGCGCAGGACGTGCGGCTGATCAATCTGAGTCTGGGCCTGCGTCAGGATCGCAGTCTGTTGCGCGAAGCCTGCGCGGCGGCGGTGGCCCGTGGGGTTCTGTTGTGTGCGTCGAGTCCGGCGCAAGGTGCGGCGGTGTTTCCGGCCAGTTATCCGCAGGTGCTGCGGGTGACCGGCGATGCGCGTTGCACCGATGAACAGTGGTCATGGCTCGACAGTGCGCAGGCGGATTTTGCCGCGTGTGTTCGCGGTACTTATCCGGGGCAGTCCGGGGCCAGTCTGGGGTGTGCCGCGTTGAGCGGGCATATCGCCGGCTATCTGCTGGCGCATCCACAGGCGAGCAACGCTGAAGTGCTCGATTGGCTGAAACAGCACGCTCGTTATCGCGGCCCTGAACGGCGTTTCGGCCCATGACGTCGATCCTTATTCTCGGTGCCGGACCGGCTGGCGCGGCGGTGGCATTGGGATTGCGACGGCTGGGTCACGCCGTGACGCTGGTCAGCGAGTGGCGCCGGTTTGCGGCGCTCGAAGGCGTGTCGCAACGGGTGCTGGAGGCGCTGCGCAGTGCCGGGTTGAATCATGCTTTGGCGAATGCCACGTTGCCGTCCCAAAGGCAGGTTGCGTGGAACGGTCAGCAGCATGCGCAGAACATCGAGTTCCTGCTGGATCGTCCCACCTTTGATCGCGGCTTGCGCGAAGACCTGCGGTTGGCCGGGGTCGAGGTGATTGAAGGGCGAGTCCTGAATGTTCACTCCTCGGCGGACGGTCATCGGGTGGAACTCGACGGCGGCCAGAGGCTGACGGCGGATTTCCTGGTGGAGGCTCGGGGGCGGCAAGCACCGGCGTCCGGCAGAGGTCTGCGCGGGCCGGAGACGGTCAGCCTGCTCAATCGCTGGCAAGGCACGCCGGGTGTGACGGCAAGCGCCGTGGAAAGCCTTGAAGACGGTTGGGCGTGGATGGCCCGACGGGACGATGGCCAGTGTTATTGGCAATGGACGGTGGACGTGGCCAGCGCCCAATTGCCGGGCAAGGCGCAGTTGCTCGATTACTGCCGCGCGCGGCGTCAGGCCTCGGATTTTGCTCAAGCGTTTTTTGCCGGTGGACAGGAGTTGGAGTTGCAACTGCACGCTCGCAGCAGCACGGCGACTCTTGCGCCACAGGTCTGCGGTGATAACTGGATTCGCGTGGGCGATGCCGCGATGGCGGTGGACCCGCTGTCGGGCAACGGGATTTTTCAGTCGTTGTCCTCGGCGTTACAGGCGCCGGCGGTGATCAACACGCTGTTGCGTAAACCTGAGCGGACGGCACTGGCGCAACGTTTTCACCAGCAGCGTGTGGAGCAGTTGTTCCTGCGCTTTGCGCGGATCGGCCGGGACTTTTATGCCGATGAACAGCGCTGGCTCGATCAGCCGTTCTGGCAGGCGCGACGGCAGTGGCCGGACGCGGAAGTGGCCCATGCGTCAGCGGATTTTGCCGCGCTGCGCATCGAGCGGATGCCGGTGCTGCGTGATGGTTTTGTCGATGAAGCCGAGGTGGTGATCACGGCGGATCAGCCGCTGGGGATCTGGCATGTGCAAGGTATAGAGCTGGCGCCGCTGGTGCGGCGGTTAAGCGATGAGCCGGCGGATCAGGTGTTGGCAGGGTTGAGTGAAGAACAGGGGCGTGTGATCCGAGGGTGGTTGTTGAGTCAGGGATATCGGCCCTCACCCTAACCCTCTCCCAGTGGGAGAGGGGACTGATTGGGGGATATTGAAGAATGACGCCGACTTGAACGTGCAGCATTGAATCCAAAATCAACTCGGTTTTTCAGGTCGATGTGTAGCGCAAGACTCCTCGGTCGGCTCCCTCTCCCTCTGGGAGAGGGCTGGGGTGAGGGGCTTCTGATCCTGATCTTCTACAGCTTGATCAACACCGACTTCAACTCGGTGTAATGCTCGATCGCCGCATACCCCATCTCGCGCCCGACCCCGGACATCTTGTAGCCGCCAAACGGCAGCGCCGGGTCCAGCGCACTGTGGCAGTTGACCCACACCGATCCCGACTTGATCCGCGGAATCATCCGGTGCACCGCCGCCAGGTCGTTCGACCAGATGCTCGCGCCCAAACCGTAAGGGCTGTCATTGGCCATGCGCAGCGCATCGGCCTCGTCATCGAACGGAATCGCCACCAGCACCGGCCCGAAGATTTCTTCCTGCACCAGCGCATGCTGTTGATCGACATCGACAATCACCGTCGGCTTGACGAAGAACCCCGGCCCGAACTGCTCGCCACCGCAGGCGATGGTCGCGCCGCTTTCCCGGCCCATTTCGATGTAGTTGTAGACCCGCTCCTGCTGACGCGCGGAAATCAGGGGGCCCATCTCCACGCTCGGGTCGAGACCGTTGCCGAGTTTCATGGCGTTGGCGATGTCGCTGATATCGGCCACCACATTGTCGAAATGCTTGCGCTGCACGTACAGGCGCGAACCGGCACAGCAGACCTGGCCCTGATTGAAGAAAATCGCACTGGCGGCGCCTGCTGCAGCGGTTTTCAAATCGGCGTCGGCCATGACGATGGTCGGTGATTTGCCGCCCAGTTCCAGGGTGACCCGGGTCATCGAGTCCATGGCGATCTTGCCGATCTGCTTGCCGACGGCGGTGGAGCCGGTGAAGGTCAGCTTGTCGACCAGCGGGTTGTGAGTCAGGGCGGAACCGGCCGTGATGCCGGTGCCGGTAACCACGTTGAACACGCCTTCCGGGTAACCCGCTTCCAGCACCAGCTCCGCCAGTTTCAGCGCGGTCAGCGGGGTTTCGTCGGCCGGTTTGAGCACCACGGTGCAACCGGTGGCCAGCGCCGGGCCGAGTTTCCAGCAGGCCAGCAGCAGGGGGAAGTTCCAGGCGACGATGGCGCCAACCACGCCCACGGCTTCGCGGCGGATGAAACTGTGGAACTGATCGCCGGGCATCAGCGGCAACGAAACGTCGACACTGGAACCTTCGATCTTGGTCGCCCAGCCAGCCATGTAACGCAGAAAGTCGATCGCCAGTTGTACATCCATTACCTGCGCCACTGCGGCGCTCTTGCCGTTGTTCAGGCATTCCAGTTGCGCCAGCAGCTCGGCGTCGCGCTGCATCAGGTCGGCGAGTTTCCACAACAGGTTCTGTCGTTCGCGCGGACGGGTACGACTCCAGGCAGAGTCATCGAAAGCCTGACGAGCGGCGAGCACTGCACGGTCGACATCTTCCGCGGTGGCGCGAGGCACCACACACAGCACCTCGCCAGTGGCCGGGTTGTGCAGCGGCATGGTCTGGCCGTCGGCGGCTTCGACCCAGTCGCCGCCGATCAGCATGCGCGGCGGGCGCTGGATGAAGGCCGAGGTGGCAGGGAGCAGATAGGGCAGGGGCATGGTGAAAACCTCTTGTTGTTCGTAGACGTGAAGAGGGCTTCGCAATGGCTGTGCCAAAGGCGTGAAGTGGCCGTGCAGGTCCCGTCGCGCCGGGTTTGCGACGGTGCAGCGATAACGCGGTGGGAAGGTTTTATTCTCAAAAAGCGACAACCGGTGAGACGTCGTGCCACCGGTCGGCGGCTCCGCCACTTGCGCTCGTTGCGGATAAACTTTCCCGTTGGGAGGATGCAGGCATTCAGGTCTGGAACACTCGACCGGGAGGTAGCGACGATGCTTTCAACCCTGGAAATCCAAAATATCATCGAACACAGCTTTCAACCGCTGGTCTGCACCTGCAGCGTGGCAGCGGATCAGTCGCTGACGATCCGTGTCTGCGATTGCATGACCGGCAGGGTCGAACTGCTGGCCAGCCATGTGCCGCTGTGGACGCTGGACAGCACCCACGCGCTGGCCACGCTGATTGCCGACATGCGTCTGGAAATCGAGACGCACAAGAGCCGGCAACCCCTGTAGCACATCTGATCCCTCCCGCCCGCGAAAGACGGGCGGGATGGTCCGAAAACTTTAACAGGCGACCTTGCGGGATATTTCCTGAAAAGTGTGGCTGTCGGCGGCAATCAGCATCCGGCGCTGATCCTTGAGGGTGGCCAGGAACGTCACTTCGGTCTCGTGACCGGCCAGCATGAATCCGGCAATGGCGCCGATGGGCCCCAGCAGCATCGCACCGGCCACGCCATAGCCGATGGCATCCTTGAAGTTATTGATCGACTCTTCGTTGGCCACTTCCAGTGTCTTGATCGATGACAGCGGGAGGGTAAGACCCGGCCAGGGGTGCAACGATGTTCTCAGCGTAAAGTTGCCGTCCCTGTACTCTCCGTCACCTTGCAGAAAGTCTCCCGCCAGGACTGTGATGTTGGCCATTACAGATCTCCTTTTCGGCATTCGGTGAACAACCATTTCGCGCCTGTATCCGGGTGTCGTCAATCGTCGGGCGATGAGTTGCGATGTGGCACAACGCCGCTGCTGTCGCCCGTGACTATGCTTGTCTCACACTGCAACACCTGTCGCGAAATTGGACGCCGGGCCACACCCCGGACGCTGGCAAAACGCAGTGATCTTCACGTAACTGCTTGATTGAACAGCTTATCGGCAAGCTGGCACGCTCCGTGTATTGCTCATGGCAGACGTTTCGCTTGCCTCCGTTCGTGCATCACCCCGAACGGCTGAAACCCTAAAAACGATAAGCCACAAAAATAAGAAAGCACCGTGCGAGGTTCGACGTTGATGAAGAGAAAACTCCGATCAGGCATGAGCGCCAGCCTGCTGGCCGTGGCCGCATGCGTAGCCCTGCATTCGCCCCACAGCCTGGCAGCCCGCGACGCCCAGACCATCCTCAAGGAAACCTGCCAGGGCTGTCACACCCTTGAGGCCGGCGACCGGTTGAGCCGCATCAGCCACCAGCGCAAGACCCCCGAAGGCTGGCTGATGAGCATCGCCCGGATGCAGGCCATGCACGGTCTGCAGATCAGCGATGAAGACCGCCGCACGCTGGTCAAATACCTGGCCGACACCCAGGGCCTGGCGCCCAGCGAAACCGATGGCGTGCGTTATGCGCTGGAACGGCGGCTGAACACCGTCGAGCAGTTCGATGAGAAAACCAGTCAGATGTGCGGCCGCTGCCACTCCGGTGCGCGGGTCGCACTGCAACGGCGTCCAGCCCAGGAATGGGAGCGTCTGGTGAATTTCCACCTCGGCCAATGGCCGTCGCTGGAGTATCAGGCGCTGGCCCGCGACCGTGACTGGTTCGATATCGCCCGCAAGGAAATGGTCCCGCTGCTGGCCAAGCGTTACCCGCTGGACAACCCGGCGTGGCAGACCTGGGTCAAAACCGCACCGAAAGCCGAAGCTTTGGTCGGCGACTGGAGCTTCAGCGGCCACCTGCCGGGCAAGGGTGAACTGGCCGGCACCATGAGTGTCACCGCCGATGGCAGTGACACCTTCAAAGTCGTCGTCAAAGGTCAGTACGCCGATGGCAGCCCGTTCAACGGCGACGGCAGCGCAATTCTTTACAGCGGTTACGAGTGGCGCGGCAACGTGACCGTCGATGGCGTGACCATGCGTCAGGTGTTCGCCGCACAAGGCAACGCTATGCAGGGCCGGATGTTCGAGGCCGAGCACGATGAGCGCGGTTTGGACTTTGTCGCCGCCAAACAGGGTTCGCAGCGCTTGCTGGCGGTGCAGCCGGGTTACGTGAAGGCCGGCAGCGAAACCGAAGTGACCCTGATCGGCAGCGGTCTGAGCGGCAAGCCGAACTTCGGCAAAGGCGTGGACGTGGTCGAAGTGGTCGAGCAGAACGCCGACCGGATCAAGGTCAAAGTCAAAGCCGCATCCGATGCCCAGCCGGGTCTGCGCACCGTCAGCGTTGGCAGCCTGAAAGGCCCTAGCCTGTCGGTGTACAGCAAGATTGCCTCGGTCAAAGTGGTGCCGGAGTTCTCGGTGGCACGGATCGGTGAGGGTGGCGGTTCGACGCCGAAAGTCCAGGGCCGTTTCGACGCCGAAGCCTGGGGCAAGGGCGCCGACGGCAAGCCGTATCGCATCGGCGTGTTCCCTGCGCAATGGAAAGTCGAAGCGTTCGATGAGCGCGCCAAGGAGGACGAAGACGTCAAGTTCGCCGGCACCATGCAGGCCGATGCGGGCGTGTTCACCCCGGGCGATGCCGGGCCGAATCCGGCACGCAAGATGTCCACCAACAATGCCGGCAACCTCAAGGTGATCGCCGCCGTCGACGACGCCGGGAAATCCCTGACCGGCGAAGGCCACCTGATCGTCACCGTGCAACGCTGGAACAATCCACCCATTCCCTGATGTTGAAACGTGAGTTGTCCTGGGCCAAAGCGATTCAGACACTTTTCGGAATGACCGCAAGTCCCCCAAGCGGGGCTTGCACAGGAGGTTTGCAATGGGCGCTATCTTGAATCTGGTCGAACGTAATCTGCACGAAGTGCACGTCGACGCCGACCGCATGCTGTTCCACATCCCCAGCAGTTCGCTGTTCGCCAGTGATGAACTGACCGGCACCATCATCGATGCGTTGCGCGGCCCCGGTTGCTCTTCGGAAGACCTGATCCAGCGCCTCGGTGCGCGGTTCAACGGCGAGGAAATCAACGAGACCCTGCGCGAGCTGATCTCGCTGGAACTGGTCAGCGATGGCTCGCCGCTGACCCCGGACATCGCGGTCAAACGCGTCGAGCGCACCGCGATCAACACCGTGGTGCTCAACGTCAACACCGGCTGCAACCTGAGCTGCACCTACTGCTACAAGGAAGACCTCGACAAGCCGTCCGCCGGCAAGAAAATGGACGTCGAAACCGCCATCGCTTCAGTGGAAATGCTGCTGCGTGAATCCCCCGATGAAGAGCGCTTCACCGTGGTGTTTTTCGGCGGCGAACCGCTGAGCAATCGCAAGCTGATCGAGTACATGGTCGATTACTGCGAGAAGCGTTTTGCCGAGGCCGGCAAGTTCGTCGAATTCGTGATGACCACCAACGCCACGCTGCTCACCGAAGAAACCGTGGACTACCTGAATGCCCACCGTTTCGGGCTGTCAGTGAGCATCGACGGACCGAAAACCGTGCACGACCGCAACCGCATCACCGTGGGCGGGCAGGGCACCTATGACGTGGTGCGGCGCAAGGCCGAAATGCTGCTGTCGCGCTACAACAGCCGCCCGGTCGGCGCGCGGGTGACCCTGACTACCGGCGTCACCGACGTCGAAACCATCTGGGATCACCTGTTCAACGAACTGGGTTTTGCCGAGGTCGGATTTGCTCCGGTGACCTCCGGCGACATCAGCAGTTTCAACCTGACCAACGCTGAATTGATCGAAGTCTTCGCCAGCATGAAACGCCTCGGTCGGCGTTATCTGGAGGCTGCGCTGGAGCACCGCAATATCGGTTTCTCCAACCTGCATCAGTTGATCACCGACATCCACGAAGGCCACAAAAAGGCCCTGCCCTGCGGTGCGGGGCTGAAGATGCTGGCGGTCGATCACAAGGGCGAACTGAACCTGTGCCATCGCTTCACCGGCTCGTCGCTGCCGACCTTCGGCAACGTCCACAGTGGCGTTAAACAGGTTGAGTTGAACGACTTTCTGTCCCAGCGTCTGGATCGCACCAACACCGGTTGTCATGACTGTCAGATCCGTAACCTGTGCTCCGGCGGCTGCTACCACGAGAGCTACGCCCGCTATGGTGATCCGGCCCACCCGACCTATCACTACTGCGAACTGATGCGTGACTGGGTCGACTTCGGCATCGAGGTCTACACCCGGATCATGGCCAACAACCCTGCGTTCATCAGCAGCTACATCACTCCGCGCAAGGCTCACTGATATGAAACATCTCAAGGCAATCAATAACAAAGCGTTGAAGCTGGATCAGGCCGCGATTGATAACCGCATCGAAGAAGTGGTGGCGATGAGCTCGGTCGCGGGCTGCGCCTCGACCACCGACCCGGGTTGGGAAATCGATGCGTTCGGCGGGGTGTCGTCGCTGTGTCAGCCGATGGAAGCCGACCTGTATGGCTGCTCCGACCCATGCTGGTGGCCGGCCCAGGTGCCGGACATGATGAGCACTTACCCGGACTGGAACAAGGATGCCCAGGCGTCCAATGACAACTGGCGCAACCTCGGCACTGTCTTCCCGAAAGACAAGTGATCCCTAAGAAGAAGGATTCCAGCATGCCTAGCCTCAACAAAGCCTGCGGCCTTGCCGCACTCGCGGTTCTGAGCGCCTGTTCGCTCTCGGTTCTGGCCGATGAAAACATCGCGCTGCAAGACGGTCACGAGTACATGTTGACCACCAACTACCCGAACAACCTGCACGTCATCGACCTGGCGACCGACAGTTTGTACAAGACCTGCAAGATGCCCGATGCCTTTGGCCCCGGCACCGTGCAGCTGTCGCCGGATCGCAAGACCGCGTACGTGCTGAACAACCATTACGCCGATGTTTACGGTGTCGAGCTGGACAGCTGCAAGCAGGTATTCCACGCCAGCATCACCCAGCAGCCGGGCGAGAAGGCGCGGTCGATGTTCGCCTTCACCGTCAGCCATGACGGCAAGGAGCTGTACACCATCGCCAACCCGACCCAGATGCTCAACGACCGCTACGAGGTCAAACAACCGCGTCTGGACGTGTACGCCACCGATGCCGGGATGGACGCCAAACCGATACGCAGCTTTCCGGCGCCACGGCAGTTGACGATCATGCAGAGTGGCGATGACGGCACGCTCTATGTGGCTGGCGCCGATGTGTACAAGGTCGATGTGAAGAGCGGCAAGTTCGACGTGCTGATCCCCAGCCGCCACTGGAAACGCCCGAACTACAGCGCGCCGGACGTGCTTTACGTGTGGAACCAGCAGACGTATCGGCATGACTTTTCGCTGCTGTACACGGCGGCCAAGTTCAAGGACAAGAAGCAGGATCCGGCCACCGCTGAATACCTGTACGGCTTGTTCAGCGTCGATCTGAAAACCGGCAAGACCGAAACCACCGATTTTGGTCCGCTGACCGAGATTTACTTCAGCGGCATGCGCTCACCGAAGGATCCGAACCTGATGTTCGGTGTGCTCAATCGTCTGGCCAAATACGACATCAAGCAGAAAAAACTGATCCAGGCGGCGACACTGGACCATTCCTACTACTGCATTTCGTTCAACAAGGACGGCAGCAAAATCTACCTGGCCGGGACGTTCAACGACGTGGCGATTTTTGATGCCGAAACCATGAAGCAGACCGGCAGCATCAAGTTGCCGGGTGGGGATATGGCGATTACCACGGCGCAGATCTTCGTTCGGTAATTAGCGGCGTCAGGGATGACGCCTTCGCGAGCAAGCCCGCTCCCACAGGGGATTGGTGAACGACATAAAACCAATGTGGGAGCTAGCCTGCTAGCGATAGGGGCTTGGAGGACACAGCCAAACTCAGGCCCCAGGTACCGGGCAGCTCATGTCACCTTCCTCACATTTCAAATACTGCTTGAGCGCCTCGGTTCGCGTCTTGGTCACCGATGCGATGCAATTGTTGTAGATCAACGGATAAACACTCCCGCCTGCCACGCCGGATGCCGAAAACTTGCACTCGGCATCGCGAAACCCGATCCACGCCCGTTGCGCGCTCACCAGCAGTTTCTTGCCTTCAGGGTTGTCCTTCAACCGAGCGGTAATCTGCTGATAAACCGTGTTCAACGCCTTGTCCGCCGCCTTGTTTTCCTGCGCGGCGCACTGATTCATCGTCGCCTGATCGCGGGCATTGGCGCAGTCCACGGCGGCGTGGGCAGTGGAGGTCAAAAACAATGGCGCCAGGGCCAGGAGCAGGCGTGGGTACATGGGGGTTCTCGCTGTAGTCATTGAAGATGCCGAGCAGTTTAGCGATTTCGTGGCGTTAGCAAGGCTCGCGGTGCCTTGATGCGTTCAGCAACCGTTCTGCAGTTGCTGCAATTTCTTCTCCGTCATGCAGCTTCTCCAGCCACCCGGACGGGATTCCCTGGACGCCGTAATGGGCGCCGGCCAACTGGCCGACGATAGCGGCCGTGGTGTCCGCGTCATCGCCCAGATTTGCCGCTTGCAGAACGGCTGCGGCGAAGCTGTCGGTGTGCTGGAAGCACCATAATGCTGCTTCCAGGGATTCGATGCAGTAGCCACTGCCGCGAATGTCGCGTTCTGTCTTGTGCAGGTACTCGCCCCGGGCAATCGCCGCCACCCTGGTCTCGCTGAAGGCTGTTGGCGGCAGGGTGCGCAGTTGCGCTTTCGATGCGCCTTCCAGGGCTTTGCCGAGCAGTTCGGCGAGCAGTTGGCAGCACTCGATGGCCTCGGGCGCCGCGTGCGTAGTGCGTGAACTGTCGGCGGCGAATCGCCTGGTTTTCCGGGCATCGGGGAAATAAAACAGCACCACGGGCACCAGACGCATCAATGAGCCATTGCCGGCACTGTAGGGATCGGTGGAACCGGCAAACGGCTCTCCGGAGTGTTGATAGCGATCCAGCGCCTGACTCACGGTCATGCCGATATCGAAACATTCGCCGGTCGAACTCAGATAACCCCACTGCCACCAGTTCAGATAGCGGCCCATCTGGTCAGCAGCATCGAAGCCGTTTTTGTTCAGCAGACTTTCCGCCAGGCACAACGCCATCGAGGTGTCGTCGGTCCATTGACCGGGCTTCAGGCGAAACGGCCCGCCACCGACCATGTCGGTCAGGGGCGGGAAGCTGCCGCGAGGCTGGAATTCGACGGCGGTTCCCACTGCATCGCCGCAGGCCATACCGAGGAGGGCGCCGTGGTAACGTTCGGGGAGGGAGGGCTGCATGATGACGTCCTTGTGTCGTTCGGTTCGCTGCAAACGTTATCAGTTTCGCCGCGCTGATCCGCTCGTATTCTGATGAACCGGCACCCCAAAATACTGCCGGATATTTCCATCAGCCCTGACGACTGCACTGGATTGATACAACTTCGCATTGGACATGTGGTCATACAAGCCTACTGTTCAAAACAGGAGGTGACGTATGAAACCAGTACCCAACAGCTTTGAACGTAAAATCATGCTCCGGTCGCCGCGCTCCCATGTCTGGCGCGCGCTGGTCGATGCCGAGGCGTTTGGCCAGTGGTTTGGCGTGGCCCTGGAGGGGCGGCGGTTTATCGCCGGCGAGTGGACCCAGGGGCAGGTCACGTACCCCGGTTATGAACATGTGCTCTGGAACGTGCTGGTGGAGCGGGTCGAGCCCCAGCAGTTGTTTTCCTTCCGCTGGCATCCCTATGCCGTGAACCCGAAAATCGACTACTCCCAGGAACCGACCACACTGGTCAAATTCGAGCTGCAGGACTATGAAAACGGTACGCTGCTGAAGGTTTCCGAGTCTGGTTTTGCGCACATTCCCGATGTCCGTCAGAAAGAGGCGTACTACATGGACAGTCGTGGCTGGGAGGAGCAATTGAGCAGGCTCGAACACTTTCTGGCGGAAACCGACCGGGCACGCGAGCGTGAAGGTGGCTGACCGCGACTGGTTTGATCCGTGGTTGAAGCGTTGGACACTGGTGCCCGACGGTGTTCCGATCATCACGCCGGGCAGCAAGCTGTTGCCGGTGCGTCAGGGTGATTTACCGGCGATGCTGAAAGTCGCGGTGGACGATGAGGAAAGTACGGCAACCTGCTGATGACCTGGTGGGACGGTGAGGCTACCCGGATCATGTGCCGAGCCTTGGGCCGGCTGCATGCACCGCGACCGACGCCGCCACCGCCGGACAGCTGAAAGTCGCGGAACTGGCGGCTTCTGCACTCAACGCCCGACACGTCTAAGGGTTTTCGGAAGGGGCGCTATAGCGAATGTCTTACACGCGCTGGTAGCTTTATCGACTATTGCCAATTGGATCCACAGCGTAATCTAGCCTCATCAACTGAAGCACAGGGAGTGTTTCAGGATCATGGATGATCGACCATATGCAAGGATCGCTGCCGACAGGGAGTCGATAATGGTCTTGGGAAAAACCCGCCTCGGCGGGTTTTTTTTCGCCTGTGGAAAAGTGCCGTGCCCAAACAGAAACACCGCCGATCTGGCGGTGTTTCTGCATCTGCCGATATTACGAGGCGATCAACTGTCGCAGCACGTAATGCAGGATCCCACCGGACTTGAAGTACTCCACCTCGTTCAGGGTATCGATGCGGCACAGCACTTCGATTTTCTCCTGATGCCCGTTTTCGCGGGTGATGACCAGGGTCAGGTTCATCCGTGGCGTCAGCTCGACACCGCTCAGACCCTGAATATCCAGGGTTTCCTTGCCGGTGAGGTTCAGGCTCTTGCGATTCTGATCGAGCTTGAACTGTAACGGCAGCACGCCCATGCCCACCAGGTTGGAACGGTGGATCCGCTCGAAGCTTTCGGCGATCACCGCTTTCACGCCCAGCAGGTTGGTGCCCTTGGCCGCCCAGTCGCGGCTGGAGCCGGTGCCGTATTCTTGCCCGGCAATGACCACCAGCGGGGTGCCCGAGGCCTGATAACGCATGGCCGCGTCGTAGATCGCCAGTTTTTCGCCGGTCGGAATGTAGATCGTGTTGCCACCTTCTTCGCCGCCGAGCATTTCGTTGCGGATACGGATGTTGGCGAAGGTGCCGCGCATCATCACTTCGTGGTTGCCCCGGCGCGAGCCGTAGGAGTTGAAGTCCCGTGGCTCGACGCCTTGTTCGCGCAGGTAACGCCCGGCCGGGCTGTCGGCCTTGATGTTGCCGGCGGGGGAGATGTGGTCAGTGGTCACCGAATCGCCCAACAGTGCCAGCACCCGCGCGCCTTCCACATCGGCGATCACCGGCAAAGGCCCGGCAATGTCATCGAAGAAGGGTGGATGCTGGATGTAGGTCGAGTCCGCCTGCCAGACGTAGGTTGCGGCTTGTGGCACTTCGATGGCTTGCCACTGCTCGTCACCGGCAAACACTTCGGCATATTCCTTGTGGAACATCGCTGTGTTGACCTGATTCACCGCGTCGGCGATTTCCTTGCTGCTCGGCCAGATGTCACGCAGGTAAACCGGATTGCCCTGCTGGTCATTGCCCAGCGGTTCGCTGCTGATGTCGGTGCGCACACTGCCCGCCAGGGCGTAAGCGACCACCAGCGGCGGCGAGGCCAACCAGTTGGTTTTTACCAGCGGATGCACCCGGCCTTCGAAATTGCGGTTGCCGGACAGCACCGACGCCACGGTCAGATCGGCTTTCTGGATGGCTTTTTCGATCGGTTCCGGCAGCGGTCCGGAGTTGCCGATGCAGGTGGTGCAACCATAACCGACCAGTGAAAACCCGAGCTGATCGAGGTACTGCGTCAACCCGGCTGCTTTGTAGTAGTCGGTGACAACCTTCGAACCCGGTGCCAATGAACTCTTCACCCACGGCTTGCGCGTCAGGCCTTTCTCCACGGCTTTTTTCGCCAGCAGACCGGCGGCCATCATCACGCTCGGGTTGGAGGTATTGGTGCAGGACGTGATCGCGGCAATCACCACCGCACCGTTTTTCAGGCGATAGGTGTGGCCATCATCCTCGTAATCGGTTTCACCGACCAGATCGGCATTGCCCACCGCGACACCGCCACCGCCCTCGCTTTCCAGGCGTCCTTCTTCCTTGCTGGTGGGTTTGAATTGCAAATCGAGGAAGTCACTGAACGCCTGGCCGACATTCGGCAGCGAGACTCGGTCCTGCGGGCGTTTCGGCCCGGCGAGGCTGGCTTCGACGCTGCCCATGTCCAGCGCCAGGCTGTCGGTGAACACCGGTTCCTGACCGGGCAGGCGCCACAGGCCCTGAGCTTTGGTGTACGCCTCGACCAGTTTCACCACTTCCGGCGGACGGCCGGACAGGCGCAGGTAGTCCAGCGTCACGTCATCCACCGGGAAGAAGCCGCAAGTCGCGCCATATTCCGGGGCCATGTTGGCGATGGTCGCGCGGTCGGCCAGCGGCAGGTCGGCGAGGCCGTCGCCGTAGAACTCGACGAATTTGCCGACCACGCCTTTCTTGCGCAGCATCTGGGTCACCGTCAGCACCAGATCGGTGGCGGTGATGCCTTCCTTGAGCTTGCCGGTGAGTTTGAAACCGATCACCTCGGGAATCAGCATCGACACCGGTTGCCCGAGCATCGCCGCTTCCGCCTCGATCCCGCCGACACCCCAGCCGAGTACGCCCAGACCGTTGATCATGGTGGTGTGAGAGTCGGTGCCGACCAGCGTGTCGGGGAAGGCATAGGTGCGGCCGTCTTCGTCCTTGGTCCACACGGTGCGCCCGAGGTATTCGAGGTTGACCTGGTGGCAGATCCCGGTGCCCGGCGGCACCACGCTGAAGTTGTCGAAGGCGCTCTGGCCCCAGCGCAGGAAGGCGTAGCGTTCGCCGTTGCGCTGCATTTCGATGTCGACGTTCTGTTCGAAAGCGCTGGCGCTGGCGAATTTATCGACCATCACCGAGTGGTCGATCACCAGATCCACCGGTGACAGCGGGTTGATTCGCTGCGGATCACCGCCGGCCTTGGCCATGGCGGCGCGCATCGCGGCCAGATCGACGACGGCGGGGACGCCGGTAAAATCCTGCATCAGCACCCGGGCAGGGCGATACTGGATTTCCCGGTCGGAGCGACGCTCCTTGAGCCACGCGGCAAGCGCCTTGAGGTCGGCGCCGGTGACGGTTTTTTCATCTTCCCAGCGCAGCAGGTTTTCCAGCAGGACTTTCAGCGACATGGGCAGCCTGTCGAGATCGCCCAAGGTCTTGGCGGCATCCGGCAGGCTGAAATAGTGGTAAGTCTTGTCATCGACTTTCAGGGTTTTCAGAGAATTCAGACTATCGAGGGACGGCATTACGATCACTCCTTTGAGTCCGCACGGCTACGGACTGAGGGGACGGGCAGAGCTATCAACGTAGCCCTGTTTTCAGTAGCTGGCTAATAACTGGACTCTATGGGCAAGTCCAAGGTTCCGACATGGGCTATCATGCGCCGGTTTTCGTGACAGGCTTTGCTTTTACGCAAGCCTGGACATCGCGCAGGGGATGAATGACCGCCCCCGCCCAGGAGTAAGAATGAACACCCTATTCATGCATTGCCGGCCGGGCTTCGAAGGCGAAGTCTGCTCGGAGATTTCCGATCTCGCCGCCCGACTGAACGTGGCCGGCTACGCCAAGGCCAAACCGGCGACCGCTTGCGCCGAGTTCGTCTGCACCGAAGAAGACGGCGCCGAGCGCCTGATGCGCGGTCAGCGTTTCGCCGAGCTGATCTTCCCGCGCCAGTGGGCTCGCGGGTTTTTCATCGATCTGCCGGAAAACGATCGCATCAGCGTGATCCTCGCGCACATGGCCGAATTCCCGGTGTGCGGCAGTCTGTGGCTGGAAGTCGTCGACACCAACGACGGCAAGGAACTGTCGAATTTCTGCAAGAAGTTCGAAGGCCCGCTGCGCAAGGCGCTGACCGGCGCCGGCAAACTGGTGGACGACGCCAGCAAGCCGCGTTTGCTGCTGACCTTCAAGAGCGGCCGTGAAGTGTTTCTCGGTCTGGCCGATGCCGGTAACTCGGCGATGTGGCCGATGGGCATTCCCCGTTTGAAGTTTCCGCGTGAGGCGCCGAGCCGTTCCACGTTGAAACTGGAAGAGGCCTGGCACCACTTCATCCCCCGCGATCAGTGGGAAGATCGCCTGCACAGCGACATGACCGGCGTCGACCTCGGCGCGGCGCCGGGCGGCTGGACCTGGCAACTGGTCAATCGCGGCATGCTGGTGACGGCCATCGACAACGGCCCGATGGCCGAGAGCCTGATGGACACCGGTCTGGTGCAGCACCTGATGGCCGACGGCTTCACCTTCAAACCGAAGCAGCCGGTGGACTGGATGGTCTGCGACATCGTCGAAAAACCGGCACGCAATGCGGCGATGCTCGAAGAATGGATCGGCGAGGGCCATTGCCGGGAAGCGGTGGTCAACCTGAAGTTGCCGATGAAACAGCGTTACGCCGAAGTGAAGCGTCTGCTCGAGCGCATTGCCGATGGTTTCAAGGCCCGCGGGATCAAGGTCGATATCGGCTGCAAGCAGCTGTACCACGACCGCGAGGAAGTGACCTGCCATTTGCGCCGCCATGACGTGAAGAAAGCCAAAGCCCGCTGAGCGCGCGACAGGTGACCGAACACCCGGCATTGGGCGACAATGCCGGCCAGTTTCAGGAGTGAATCATGAGTGAAATGATCAATACGCCGGTCGACGGCACCCTCGACGCTACGGGCCTAAACTGCCCGGAGCCGGTGATGATGCTGCACCAGCACATCCGTGACCTGGTGCCCGGCGGCCTGCTCAAGGTGATCGCCACCGACCCGTCGACCCGCCGCGACATCCCCAAGTTCTGCGTGTTTCTCGACCATGAACTGGTAGGTCAGCACGAAGAGGCCGGGACCTATCTGTACTGGATCCGCAAGAAGTCCGGTTGATCGAAAGGCAAAAAAAAGACCTGCAAATGCAGGTCTTTTTTTATGGCCGGTCAGCCCATCGAGCGGCTGATGCGAATGCGTTTGCGCGCACTGCGCGTCAGGCGGATCGACAGCATCAGCGCCGCGCAGCTGAGTCCGACGATCAGGCCTTCCCACAAACCGCTCGGGCCGCGAGGTTCGCCGAACCAGTCGGTCAGGCCGAGGGCGTAACCCACCGGCAGGCCAATGCCCCAATAGGCGAACAAGGTCAGGATCATCGTCACCCGCGTGTCCTGATAACCGCGCAGGGCGCCAGCGGCGGTGACCTGGATCGCATCGGAGAACTGGAACAGCGCCGAATACACGATCAGCATCGCCGCGATGTGAATCACCATCGGATCAGAGGTATAGATCGCCGCGATGTGCTCGCGCATCAGCAACATCATGCTCGCCGACAGGCAGGCGTAGGCCAGCGCGGTGCCCATGCCGACACCCGCGGCGAAACGCGCTTCGCGGGGTTCTTCACGGCCCAGAGCCTGGCCGACACGCACGGTCACGGCCATGCCCAGCGAGTATGGAATCATGAACACCAGCGAGCTGACGTTCAGCGCGATCTGGTGTCCGGCCACCACCGTGGCGCCAAGGCTGCCGATCAGCAGCGCGATCACCGCGAAGATGCTCGACTCGGCAAACACCGCGACGCCGATCGGCAGACCGATGGCCAGCAAACGCTTGATCACTGCCCATTGCGGCCAGTCGAAACGGCTGAACAGTTCGCTCGACTTGTAGGCCGGGGCCCAGCGCTCATAACCGGCCAGGCCCAGCGCCATCACCCACATCACGATCGCCGTGGCCCAGCCGCAACCGACGCCGCCCATGGGCGGCACGCCGAAGTGGCCATAAATGAACACGTAGTTCAGTGGAATGTTCAGCGCCAGACCGCACAGGCCCAGCACCATCGCCGGGCGGGTGCGACCGAGGCCGTCACTGGTGCAGCGCAGCACATGGTAGAAGGCCACGGCCGGCAGACCGCTGGCGATGCCGTGCAGGTATTGCATGCATGGGCCGATCAGTTCCGGATCGACTTTCATCAGGTGCAGAACCGGTTCGGCGCAGAACAGCAGGGTGGTCGCCATCAGTCCGACCACCAGAGCCAGCCACAAGGCCTGACGCACGATCGGGCCGATCTCGCTGTGAGTACCCGCGCCGAAGCGCTGGGCGACTTTCGGCGTGGTGGCCAGCAGGGTGCCGGTCATCAGCAGAAACACCGGCACCCAGATCGAGTTGCCCAGCGCCACGGCCGCCAGATCCTTGGGCCCTACGCGCCCGGCCATCACCGCATCGACGAAGCCCATGGCGGTGGTTGCCAGTTGCGCGATCATGATCGGCAGGGCCAGACCGAGCAGATTCTTCAGCTCCAGGCGAACCCGGGCAGGGCGGTTAAGGGAAACGGCGTCAGGGCGTTCGGTTACGGAGTTCACAGGCAAAGCGTCCACAGGGGGTTGATGCGCAAGGCCGGGCATTCTACGCCGCTGACACAATGGTCAGGAAAATTCCTCTGTTGCGGATTTGTAAACAACAGCCTGCTGGCTCATCGCAGTCCCAGCGCCTACACTGCCGATCCGCCCAAGGAGCCCCGCCATGCTGATTGTTGCCGACGAAAATATCCCGTTGCTCGATGCCTTTTTTGCCGGTTTTGGAGAAATCCGCCGGGTGCCGGGCCGTTCCATTGACCGGGCCACGGTCGAACAGGCCGACGTGCTGCTGGTGCGCTCAGTGACTAACGTCAACCGTGCGTTGCTGGAAGGCAGCAAGGTGCGTTTTGTCGGCACCTGCACCATCGGCACTGATCATCTGGACCTCGATTATTTCAACGAGGCTGGCATCACCTGGTCCAGCGCGCCCGGCTGCAACGCCCGGGGCGTGGTGGATTACGTGCTGGGCAGCCTGATGACGCTCGCCGAAATCGAAGGCGTCGACCTGACGCAGCGCACCTATGGCGTGATCGGCGCCGGTGAAGTCGGCGGTCGCCTGATCAAGGTACTCAAGGGGCTGGGCTGGCACGTGAAAGTCTGCGATCCGCCGCGTCAGGCGGCCGAGGGCGGCGACTATGTCAGCCTGGAGCAGATCATCGAGCAATGCGACGTGATCAGCTTGCACACGCCGCTGACCCGCAGCGGTGAAGGTGCGACCTGGCACTTGTTCGACGAGCCACGTTTGCAACAACTCAAACCCGGTACCTGGCTGATCAACGCCGCCCGTGGCCCGGTGGTGGATAACGCCGCATTACGTAAAGTGCTGCTGGAGCGAGAAGACCTGCAAGCGGTGCTTGACGTCTGGGAAGCCGAGCCGCAAGTCGATGTGGCGCTGGCCGAACTCTGTGTGCTGGCCACTCCGCACATCGCCGGTTACAGCCTCGATGGCAAACAGCGCGGCACGGCGCAGATCTATCAGGCTTACTGCGAATTCATCGGTCAGCCGGCCAGCATTCAGCTCGGCGATCTGTTGCCGGCACCGTGGTTGTCGGAAGTTTCCCTGCATGCCGACAGCGATCCGGCCTGGGCGCTGGCGATGTTGTGCCGAGGCGTGTACGACCCGCGCCGGGACGATGCGGATTTTCGCAGCACCCTGTTGGGCAGCGTCGGCGAGCAACGCGCGGCGTTCGATGTGTTGCGCAAGCAGTATCCGGTGCGTCGCGAAATCGAAGGGTTGAAAGTAAGAATTGAGGGGGATTCACCAGCCCTGCGGCAGATCGTGTCGGCATTGGGGGCGGTGGCCGTTTAAACACCGGACAGAAAAAACCCGGCCTGCAAGGGCCGGGTCAGGAAGACGGTGGCTATATCACTTTTGTTCGGCAGGCTTGACCAATCGCTTCTCCAGTTCGCGGCAGGCGTTCTGGATCATGTCTTCAGTGATTGGCACTTCGCGCCCATCCTTATCGATAATCGAGCAACCCAGAGGTTGGCCGGGCTTGGTGCGGATCACTTGAATCTTGTCGTCGCTGCTGTGTTGCAAGGACATGGCCTGTCTCCTCATCAGGTTGTGTAAGCACAATAAAACCGTCAGGTGACCAGGCTGTGACAACTCCCTTCGATCTTTCCGGAACGGTATCTCCACTCAAGCAGAAATGACCGTTCGTCTCAACCCGGGCATTAGACCGATAGCATCTAGGAGGTAGTCTGGCCGGTCATAATTAACCTGACTCATTGTGATTTGCAGAGTTCCACCCCATTTGAGTCTGTAGGCTGGCCCTATCCATCAGCACACGACGTGAACCTGAATGATCCCGATGCTTTCCTCGAGCCACCGCCGGGCCCTGCGCCTGACCAGTCATTTTCTTGCGCCCTATCGCTGGCAGGCCTTCGGTGCGCTACTCGCATTGATCGTCACGGCCGGTATTACGCTGTCGATGGGGCAGGGCATCAAGCTGCTGGTCGATCAGGGCTTCATGACCCAGTCGCCGCACCTGCTCAATCAGTCCATTGGCCTGTTCATGCTCTTGGTGCTGGGGCTCGCGGTCGGCACCTTTGCCCGGTTTTATCTGGTGTCATGGATTGGCGAACGGGTGGTGGCGGACATTCGTCGGCAGGTGTTCAACCATCTGGTTTACCTGCATCCCGGGTTTTATGAGGACAACCGCAGTTCGGAAATCCAGTCGCGCCTGACCGCTGACACGACATTGCTGCAATCGGTGATCGGCTCGTCGCTGTCGTTGTTCCTGCGCAATTTACTGATGGTCATTGGCGGTGTCGTGTTGCTGTTCATTACCAATGCCAAGCTCACCAGCATCGTGGTGATTGCGCTGCCGCTGGTGATTGCGCCGATCCTGATTTTCGGGCGACGGGTACGTAATCTCTCGCGATTGAGCCAGGACCGGATCGCCGACATTGGCAGTTACGTGTCGGAAACCCTCGGCCAGATCAAGACTGTTCAGGCCTACAACCATCAGGTGCAGGACGAACAGCGTTTCGCCTCCACTGTCGAGCAGGCATTCGAAACGGCGCGCAAACGGATTTTCCAGCGGGCCTGGCTTATTACGCTGGTGATTGTGCTGGTGCTCGGCGCCGTGGCGGTGATGTTGTGGGTCGGTGGCATGGACGTGATCGCCGGGCGAATATCTGCCGGTGAACTGGCGGCGTTCGTGTTCTACAGCCTGATCGTCGGCAGTGCGTTCGGCACGTTGAGCGAAGTGATCGGCGAATTGCAGCGCGCAGCGGGCGCCGCCGAGCGCATCGCCGAATTGTTGCGTTCGCAGAACATTATCCAACCGCCCAAAGATGGACTTGTGACCTTGCCGGAGCGGATCAAGGGCGAACTGGCGTTGCAGGACGTGCGCTTTTCCTACCCTTCGCGTCCCGAAAGCTATGCCGTTGACGGCTTGAGTCTGACGGTCAATGCGGGCGAAACCCTCGCGCTGGTCGGACCGTCCGGTGCGGGCAAGTCCACGGTGTATGACTTGCTGTTGCGCTTTTATGATCCCCGCGAAGGGCAAATCCTGATCGATGGTGTGCCGTTGAAGAGTCTTGATCCGCTGGACCTGCGCCGCTGTTTTGCACTGGTTTCGCAGACCCCGGCGCTGTTCTTCGGCAGTGTCGAAGAAAACATTCGCTACGGTTGCCCGACCGCCACGCCGGAGCAAGTCCGGGAAGCCGCGAAAATCGCCCACGCCCACGACTTCATCGAGCAAATGCCCGACGGCTACCAGACCCACCTGGGCGACGGCGGCCTCGGCCTGTCAGGCGGGCAACGCCAGCGTCTGGCCATTGCCCGGGCGTTGCTGGTCGACGCGCCGATCCTGCTGCTCGACGAAGCCACCAGCGCCCTCGACGCACAGAGCGAACACCTGATCCAGCAAGCATTGCCGAGCCTGATGCAAAACCGCACCACGCTGGTCATCGCCCACCGGTTGGCGACGGTGAAAAACGCCGACCGGATCGCGGTGATGGATCAGGGCAAACTGGTGGCGATTGGCACGCATCAGGAGCTGATCGCCAGCAATCCGCTGTATGCGCGGTTGGCGGCGTTGCAGTTCAGTGATGGACATCAGGCTTCGACCGAGCCAGTAACCGACTGAGTAACCGACCCTGTAGCCGACCCGGTCGAGCGCCATAAAAAATGCCCGCATCGATCGATGCGGGCATTTTTGTTTACGCTGATCTGTCAGCCAGGCGCTGAACGATCACTGATCGTCAAAGTACCGCTCATGCCAATCCACCAGCGGTTGCGGCGAGTTGAGTTTCTGGCCGTAGATCACCGAGTAGGACAGCACGTTCTGCACGTACTGGCGGGTTTCGTCGAACGGGATGCTTTCCACCCACACGTCGAAGCTCAGGTGGTCGGCGCCACGCAGCCACTGGCGCACGCGGCCGGGGCCGGCGTTGTAGGCGGCGGAGGCAAGTACGCGGTTGCCGTTGAACTGGCTGTGCACCTGACTCAGGTAGGCGGCGCCGAGCTGGATGTTCTTGTCCGGATCGAGCACCTGCTGTGGCGAAGCCATCGGAATGCTGAACTTGCGCGCGGTTTCCTTGGCGGTGCCGGGCATCAGTTGCATCAGGCCGCTGGCGCCGACGCCGGAGCGGGCGTCGTCCATGAAGGCGCTTTCCTGACGGGTGATGGCGAACACCCAGCTCGAGTGCAGGCCACGGACCTTGGCTTCACGCACGAGGGTGTCGCGGTGGGCCATCGGGAAGCGGATGTCCAGGTCGTCCCAGTATTGCGCCTGGCTGATGGTGCGGATCGCCGGGAAGTACCACTTCAGGTCATAAGCCAGTTTGGCCTGGGCGACCATTTCGTCGCGATTGAAGTGACGGCTGACGTGATACCACTCGCGACGGCCGTCGACGATCTGCCCGCGGGCATGGAATTCCAGTGCACGGCGAACACCGGGGGTGTTGCGCACCTTGTTGATGATGGCCTGGCTGAGCACCAGCGGTTTGTTGACCAGCGAATAGGGCTGCTGCGAACGGTCGGCGGCGAGGAAACCGTAGAAGTCCCGCTCCCGCGCCAGACCTTTGTACAGCGTTTGTGCTTCGGGGTTCTGCGGTTGCGCCAGTTCCAGGCTGCGGGCCTGCCAGTAGCGCCAGCGGTTGGTGGTCGCCAGATCCTGCGGCAGGCGACGGGTCAACTGATAGGCATCGTCCCAGCGTGCCAGACGCAGCAGCAGACGCAGGCGCCATTCGGACACGGTGTTATCGCGCAGTTCCGGGTCATATTTGGTCATCACGTCCAGGGCTCGGCTGTCGAAGCGACGGGCCAGGGTCAGACCGATTTCCCGGGCGATGGCGACTTTTTCATCCCGGGAGAAATGCATGCTGCTGGCGTAGCCATCGAGCAGATCTATGGCCTTGTCCGGATCCTGACGGGCCAGACGGCGCAGGCCGAGGCTCACGATGTCCGACATCGGTTCGTCGGCCGGGGTGAAGCGCGACGGCTGGTTGAGCAGTTCAGGTTTTTGCGCCACATCCACCAACAGGCGCCCGCGAGGGGCAAGGGTGGTCAGGCCATTGACCAGGCTGTTGGCCAGCGGATAGTTGCGTGTCTGTGCGGCGAGTTTGGTGCGCTCCCAGCGTTTTTGCTCGGTCAGTTGACCGTCGGCGGCCCAGATCCCGAACAGCGCATCACACGCGGCAGGCTGCGATTTGCCGGTCAGCCACAGTTTGTCGGCGTTGGCGTAGCCCTCGGCCTTGTGGCCGCTGCTGATCTGGTACTGCGCGTTCAGACAGTCCAGTTCGGTGAAGTTGAGCTTCGGGTCGTAATACTTGACGAACGTCGCCCAGTCGCCACGATCGGCCAGCCAGCGCAGCCAGCGCAACTTCATCCAGTTGGCCTGAGGCAGATCACCGTGTTCGGCGAGGAACTTTTCGATTTCCGCGTTGCTGGCAGTCTTGAGGCGGGCGGTCAGCTCGTCGTAGGCCAGGTACGGCTCAAGCGGGTAGTCGGCGAGGGCCTGGCTGTAACGGAAGTACGGGCCGGTGTCGCCCTTGGCCAGGGCGCGCTTGGCCTCATCGTAATACTGACGCTGGGTGGACAGGTCCACCGCCTGGGCGGATTGAGCAGCAGCGGCGGTGAGTAGCAAACAGGACAAAACACTGAGAAGGCGACTGCGCATGAGACATCCGGGCAGAGAAATCATGACAAGTGCCAGCGTGGGCGGCACTGAATTGTCTGTAGCTTAGCCTTTTGCCAGCAGACGGCGAAAGCTTTGCCGGCCTTGCGGCACAAGATCGCAACAAATGTTGTGCAGAGTACGTCAGCGGTGAAATTGCCGGCCTGTTCGGCCCTCGATTCAGGTAGAATGCGCGCCCGGTTTTTGGAGAAGCTCATGACCCTGCTCAAATTCAGCGATGTGTCCCTTGCATTCGGCGCGATGCCGTTGTTGGACAAGGTGTCCTGGCAGATCGCCCGTGGTGAGCGGGTGTGCATCATCGGTCGCAACGGCACTGGCAAGTCCAGCATGATGAAACTGGTCAAGGGCGACCAGAAGCCTGATGACGGCTCGGTGTGGCGTGCCCCCGGTCTGAAAATCGGTGAATTGCCGCAGGAATTGCCGGTGGCCGACGAGCGGACGGTGTTCGACGTGGTCGCCGAAGGCCTCGACGGTGTGGGCGCCTTGCTCGCCGAATACCATCACCTGAGCCAGAACATCGTCACCGACGCCGACCTGGAAAAGCTGATGCACGTCCAGCACGACCTCGAAGCCCGTGACGGCTGGCGCTTGCAGACTCTGGTCGACAGCACCTTGAGCCGCCTGCAACTGCCGGCCGACAAGACCCTCGCCGAGTTGTCCGGCGGCTGGCGTCGTCGCGTGCTGCTGGCGCAGGCGCTGGTATCCGAGCCGGATCTGCTGCTGCTCGACGAGCCAACCAACCACCTGGACATTGGTGCAATTGCCTGGCTTGAAGAAGCCTTGAAGGATTTCCAGGGCGCCGTGTTGTTCATCACGCACGACCGTTCCTTCCTGCAAAACCTCGCCACCCGCATCCTCGAACTGGATCGCGGTGGCCTGATCGACTGGAACGGCGACTACGCCAGTTTCCTGGTTCACAAGGAAGCCGCACTGGCTGCCGAAGAAACGGCCAACGCGCTGTTCGACAAGCGTCTGGCGCAGGAAGAGGTGTGGATCCGTCAGGGCATCAAGGCCCGGCGTACCCGTAACGAAGGCCGGGTTCGCGCACTGAAAGCGTTGCGCGTCGAGCGTAGCGAGCGTCGTGAGCGTACCGGCAAAGCCAACATCCAGCTGGAAACTGCCGAGAAGTCTGGCAAGCAGGTGATGGTGCTGGATAACGTGAGCTTCGCGCATCCGGGCGGCCCGTTCCTGATTCGCGATTTCTCGATGGTGCTGCAGCGCGGCGACCGGATCGGCCTGCTTGGTGCCAACGGCACCGGCAAGACCACCCTGCTGAAACTGATGCTCAGCGGCCTGCAACCGACCAGCGGCAAAGTGGAAGAGGGCACCCGGATCGATGTGGCCTACTTCGATCAGCTGCGTCATCAGCTGGATCTGGAAAAGACCGTGATCGACAACGTCGCCGAGGGGCGCGACTTCATCGACATCGACGGCCAGAGCCGCCACGTGCTCAGCTACCTCGGCGACTTCCTGTTCAGCCCGCAGCGTGCCCGCACGCCGGTAAAAGCGTTGTCCGGTGGTGAACGCGCACGTCTGCTGCTGGCCAAACTGTTCAGCAAGCCTGCGAACCTGCTGGTGCTCGACGAACCGACCAACGATCTGGACGTGGAAACCCTCGAGCTGCTCGAAGAAGTGTTGCTGACTTTCAACGGCACCGTACTGATGGTCAGCCACGACCGGGCATTCCTCGACAACGTGGTCACCAGCACTCTGGTCTTCGAAGGTGAAGGCAAGGTTCGCGAGTACGTTGGCGGCTATCAGGACTGGATCCGCCAGGGCGGTTCGCCGCGTCTGTTGGGCGTGACCGAAAGCAAATCCGGCAAGGCCGACCTGAATTCGGCGGTGGTCACTGCCGAACCGGCTCCGGTTGCCGCACCAGTCGCCGCGGCCCCAGCTGCGAAGAAAAAGCTGAGCTACAAGCTTCAGCGCGAGCTGGAAGCGCTGCCGGGCGACATCGATGCGAAGGAACAGCAGATCGCTGCTGTCGAGGCTGAAATGGCTGAGGCTGGTTTCTATCAGCGTCCGCCGGCCGAGACGGCCAAGGTGATTGCTTCACTGGAGCAATTGCAGGCTGAGCTGGATGCGCTGGTGGAGCGTTGGGCCGAGCTGGACGCCTGATTGTTTCAAGGCATGAAAAAGCCCGGCATCCAGTAATGGGTGCCGGGCTTTTCAGCTTTTCACAAGCGAGTGGGATCAGCGTTTGACCAGGTGCACCGCCAGCACATCGCAAGGCGCGCCGTGCAGGACATCGTTGGCGGTCGAGCCCAATAGCAGCGCCAAACCGTGTCGGCCATGGCTGCCGACCACGATCAGGTCGCACTGCTGTTCCTTGGCGAAATGGTGGATTTCCTGACGGGGCTGGCCGTAGGTCAGGTGGCAGTTGGCGCCTTCGAGTTCGGTGTACTTGTGCTTCAGGCGTTCAAGACGTTCCTTGGCCTGATCGAACTGCTGTTGTTGCAGTTGTGACAGATCCATCGGCACGTCACCGCCGAAGGCCATGGCCATCGGTTCGACGATATGCACCAGCGACAGCTTGGCGCCATTGCTCACCGACAGCTCTCGGGCGCGGTGGATCACAGGGTCGCACTCTTCGGTCAGATCTACGGCGACCAGGATATGGTGGTAGGGCATGAGGTGCTCCTCGTGAGGGATCAATATTGGTAAGTATGGCTGGTTTCAAGCGCATTGGTTCCAGCGTCACGCAATGGGCTCATTCAAAATCGGCGCATTTAAAAACGGGAGTAGAGATATGACGGTCTGGCTGGTGGTGTCAATCCTGCTGGTGGTGTTGAGTCCGCTGGCATGGTTGCGTCCGTCCCGCGCACAGAGTGGCCGGATAGCCTTGCGCACGGAGGCCCGGCGCATCGGGCTGGCCATGCAGCTGGCGCCTCAGGAGTGGCCGCACTGGTTGAGCCAGGAGCCGCCAAACCCGTGTGCGCAATACCACCGGCCGCGACGCAGCAGGCAGCCTGCGTGCTGGACGTATTGGCAGAAATCCCCGGGTGTGTGGGTCAATCAGTGGCAGGAAGCCTGTGACGATCCACTTTTGCTGAATCATTTCGAAAAATTGCCGGGCAACGTGTTCAAGGTTGAGGCCGACAAACAGATGATTGCGCTCTATTGGGGCGAGAAGGGTGACGCTTCGGTTCTGCTGGAAATTGATGCAACGCTGAAAGCGCTGGCATGATTCGCTGAAGTTTCGCGCTGCAACGGTGCGAAACGTCTGGCAGACGAGCAATAAAAAGCCCGACATGATTCATCGGGCGGGGTTGGCCAGGCAGGCCGGAAATTCTTTTCAGTGCTGATTCCGAGTGATCCGGTCAGCAGACGTGCGTCTGTTTTCCTTCGTAGTCCCGCCAGCGTAGCCTGTTAAACAAGGCTTGCAGCGAATTAGGGCGACTTTTCTAACTATTAATCTTATGAATGCCCTGACATGCAGGCATGTGTGGCCGGGCTGCGTCTTACAGAAATGACCGCAAAGTCGCATTTCAACCCGTATTTAGGGCGATTGACAATTGTCGGAAATTCCGTGAAGGTGGCGTACCCAAATCAAACGGGCGTATGAATTGAGCGTTTGTATTGCAGACTGCTCCTACAGAATCCCGACTATCGCGTTGGCGGGTGTGCCGGGTGGATTGGTGTCAGCATTGACGAAAAAGCGTCCTGCCGAGCCATTCGCCTGCGTCCGACGTGTACTGTTCAGCTTCCATATCGTGGAGATCAGTTGATGATTTACGAAGGTAAAGCCATCACGGTTAAAGCTCTTGAAAGTGGCATCGTCGAATTGAAATTCGACCTCAAGGGTGAGTCCGTCAACAAGTTCAACCGTCTTACCCTGAACGAACTGCGTCAGGCCGTAGACACCATCAAGGCAGATGCTTCGATCAAGGGCGTGATCGTCAGCAGTGGCAAGGACGTGTTCATCGTCGGCGCCGACATCACCGAATTTGTCGACAACTTCAAGCTGCCGGATGCCGAGCTGGTTGCAGGCAATCTCGAAGCCAACAAGATCTTCAGCGATTTCGAAGACCTCAACGTTCCGACCGTGGCCGCGATCAACGGCATCGCCCTGGGTGGCGGTCTGGAAATGTGCCTGGCAGCGGACTACCGCGTCATGTCCACCAAGGCCAAGATCGGTCTGCCGGAAGTCAAGCTGGGCATCTACCCGGGCTTCGGCGGTACCGTGCGTCTGCCGCGCCTGATCGGTGCCGACAACGCCATCGAGTGGATTGCCGCCGGCAAGGAAAACCGTCCTGAAGACGCGCTCAAAGTCGGCGCCGTCGATGCGGTGGTTGCTCCCGAGAAGCTGCAGGATGCTGCCCTTGAACTGATCAAGCGCGCCATCTCCGGCGATTTTGACTACAAGGCCAAGCGTCAGCCGAAGCTGGAAAAGCTCAAGCTGAACGCCATTGAACAAATGATGGCTTTCGAAACTGCCAAGGGTTTTGTGGCTGGCCAGGCCGGCCCGAACTACCCGGCCCCGGTTGAAGCGATCAAGACTATCCAGAAAGCCGCGAACTTCGGTCGCGACAAGGCGCTGGAAGTCGAAGCCGCAGGTTTCGTGAAACTGGCCAAGACCTCTGCCGCGCAGAGCTTGATCGGACTGTTCCTGAACGATCAGGAACTGAAGAAAAAGGCCAAGGCCTACGACGAAATCGCCAAGGACGTGAAGCAGGCTGCCGTGCTGGGCGCCGGCATCATGGGTGGCGGTATCGCTTATCAGTCGGCGTCCAAAGGCACGCCGATCCTGATGAAGGACATCAATGAACACGGCATCGAGCAAGGTCTGGCGGAAGCCGCCAAGCTGCTGGTCGGTCGCGTTGATAAAGGCCGCATGACCGCTGCGAAAATGGCTGAAGTGCTCAACGGCATTCGTCCTACGCTGTCCTACGGCGATTTCGGTCACGTCGACCTGGTCGTGGAAGCCGTGGTCGAGAACCCGAAGGTCAAGCAAGCCGTTCTGGCGGAAGTCGAAGACAAGGTCAAAGAGGACACCATCCTCGCGTCCAACACCTCGACCATTTCCATCAGCCTGCTGGCCAAGGCCCTCAAACGTCCGGAAAACTTCGTCGGCATGCACTTCTTCAACCCGGTGCACATGATGCCGCTGGTGGAAGTGATTCGTGGCGAGAAATCCAGCGAACAGGCGATTGCCACCACCGTTGCCTACGCCAAGAAAATGGGCAAGAACCCGATCGTCGTCAACGACTGCCCGGGCTTCCTGGTCAACCGGGTGCTGTTCCCGTACTTCGGCGGTTTCGCCAAGCTGGTCAGCGCCGGTGTGGACTTCGTCCGTATCGACAAGATCATGGAGAAATTCGGCTGGCCGATGGGCCCGGCGTATCTGATGGACGTGGTCGGCATCGACACCGGCCACCACGGTCGTGACGTGATGGCTGAAGGCTTCCCGGACCGCATGAAGGACGACCGTCGTTCGGCCATCGACGTACTTTACGAAGCCAAGCGTCTGGGTCAGAAGAACGGCAAGGGCTTCTACGCCTACGAGGCCGACAAGAAAGGCAAGCAGAAGAAGGTTGCTGATCCGTCGGTACTGGAAGTGCTCAAGCCGATCGTCTACGAGCAGCGTGAAGTCACTGACGAAGACATCATCAACTGGATGATGATCCCGCTGTGCCTGGAAACCGTGCGTTGCCTGGAAGACGGCATCGTCGAAACTGCTGCCGAAGCCGACATGGGTCTGGTCTACGGTATCGGTTTCCCTCCATTCCGTGGCGGTGCGCTGCGCTACATCGATTCGATCGGTGTTGCCGAGTTCGTTGCCCTGGCCGACCAGTACGCTGATTTGGGCGCGCTGTACCACCCGACCGCGAAGCTGCGCGAAATGGCCAAGAACGGCCAGAGCTTCTTCGGTTAAGCGCCCCCAACTAGAGTGAGAGTGAACTTATGAGCTTGAATCCTAGAGACGTCGTGATTGTCGACTTCGGTCGTACTCCGATGGGCCGCTCCAAGGGCGGCATGCACCGCAACACCCGCGCCGAAGACATGTCGGCGCACCTGATCAGCAAACTGCTGGAACGCAACACCAAGGTCGATCCTGCCGAAGTCGAGGACGTGATCTGGGGCTGCGTCAACCAGACCCTGGAGCAGGGCTGGAACATCGCGCGGATGGCGTCGCTGATGACCCAGATCCCGCACACCTCGGCCGGCCAGACCGTCAGCCGTCTGTGTGGCTCGTCGATGAGCGCCCTGCACACCGCTGCGCAAGCGATCATGACCGGTAACGGTGACGTATTCGTGGTTGGTGGCGTCGAGCATATGGGCCACGTGAGCATGATGCACGGTGTCGATCCGAACCCGCACATGTCCCTGTACGCGGCGAAAGCCTCGGGCATGATGGGGTTGACCGCTGAAATGCTAGGCAAAATGCACGGCATCACTCGCGAACAGCAGGACGCCTTTGGCGTGCGTTCCCACCAGTTGGCCCACAAGGCGACTGTGGAAGGCAAGTTCAAGGACGAAATCATCCCGATGCAGGGTTACGACGAGAACGGTTTCCTGAAAACCTTCGACTACGACGAAACCATTCGTCCGGAAACCACCCTGGAAAGTCTGGCGGCTCTGAAGCCGGCGTTCAATCCAAAGGGCGGTACCGTGACTGCCGGTACTTCGTCGCAGATCACCGATGGTGCTTCGTGCATGATCGTGATGTCGGCGCAGCGTGCGCAGGACCTGGGCATCCAGCCAATGGCGGTGATTCGTTCGATGGCGGTGGCGGGTGTGGATCCGGCGATCATGGGTTATGGTCCGGTACCGGCGACTCAGAAAGCACTCAAGCGTGCGGGCCTGGGTATCAACGATATCGACTTCTTCGAGCTCAACGAAGCGTTCGCCGCACAGGCCCTGCCAGTGCTGAAAGACCTGAAAGTGCTCGACAAGATGAATGAGAAGGTTAACCTGCACGGCGGCGCGATCGCCCTGGGTCACCCGTTCGGTTGCTCCGGTGCTCGTATTTCCGGCACTTTGCTGAACGTGATGAAGCAGAATGGCGGTACCTTCGGGGTGGCCACCATGTGCATTGGCCTCGGCCAAGGCATCTCCACCGTCTTCGAACGCGTTTAAGCGTCTCGTCGATGGAAGCCGGGGCCAAGTGCCCCGGTTTTTGTTTTTGCGGATTTATTTTTGTTTTTATTTTGAAAAAATTTGAGTGAGGGCCGAAGCATGCCGATACAACCTGGGCTCTACCAACATTACAAAGGTCCGCAGTACCGCGTATTTAGTGTCGCGCGGCATTCCGAGACCGAAGAAGAAGTGGTCTTTTACCAAGCCCTGTATGGCGATTACGGCTTCTGGGTACGTCCCTTGAGCATGTTCCTGGAGTCCGTCGAGGTTGACGGCGAGCAGGTCCCACGCTTTGCTTTGGTGCAAGCCGAACCGAGCCTTTTTTCGAAGCCGTAAGGCGAGTGCGCGCAAAACCCTGCGCTTGACCTCACCTTGTAGCCACTATATATAGCGGTGCCGCGTCAGGCGCCAACCGCCTTTCACTTCTAGAATTCAGGAATTTTCTGATCCATGGGCAAATCGCTGGTCATTGTGGAATCCCCGGCTAAGGCCAAGACCATCAACAAGTATCTGGGCAACCAATACGTGGTGAAGTCGAGTATCGGCCATATCCGAGACCTGCCCACCAGCGGTTCGGCTAGCGCCAGCAAGGAGCCAGCCGCCAAGCGCGGCAAGGCAGCTGCAGGCGAAGCGCCAGCGCTGTCGCCGAAAGAGAAGGCGCGCAAGCAGCTGGTCTCGCGTATGGGTGTCGATCCCGATCATGGCTGGAAAGCCAAGTACGAGATCCTCCCGGGCAAGGAAAAGGTCATCGAAGAGCTGCGCCGGCTCGCCAAGGATGCTGACACCATCTATCTCGCAACCGACTTGGATCGCGAGGGGGAAGCCATTGCCTGGCACCTGCGCGAAGCCATCGGCGGTGACGACAGCCGCTACAAGCGTGTGGTGTTCAACGAAATCACCAAGAAGGCGATCCAGGAAGCCTTCTCGGAGCCGGGCGAACTCGACATCGATCGAGTGAACGCGCAGCAGGCCCGTCGTTTCCTCGATCGCGTCGTCGGCTACATGGTCTCGCCGCTGCTGTGGGCGAAGATCGCTCGCGGTTTGTCCGCCGGTCGCGTGCAATCGGTGGCCGTGAAGCTGGTGGTCGAGCGTGAGCGTGAAATTCGCGCGTTCATCCCGGAAGAATACTGGGAAGTGCATGCCGATCTCGGCACTGCAAAAGGCTCGACCGTGCGTTTCGAAGTGGCGCGTGAAAAGGGCGAAGCTTTCAAACCCCTCAACGAAGCTCAGGCCATGGCGGCGCTGGAGAAGCTGAAGTCCTCCAGCTACAGCATCGTCAAGCGTGAAGACAAGCCGACCAGCAGCAAGCCGTCGGCACCGTTCATCACCTCCACGCTGCAACAGGCCGCGAGCAACCGCCTCGGCTTCGGCGTGAAGAAAACCATGATGATGGCCCAGCGTCTGTACGAAGCCGGCTACATCACTTATATGCGTACCGACTCGACCAACCTCTCGGCGGATGCCGTGACGATGGCGCGTACCTACATCGAAGACGAATTCGGCAAGAAGTACCTACCGGAAACGCCGAACGTCTACAGCAGCAAGGAAGGCGCACAAGAGGCTCACGAAGCGATTCGTCCTTCCGACGCCAACACCACGCCAAGCAAGCTGGCTGGCATGGAGCGTGACGCTGAGCGCCTCTACGAGCTGATCTGGCGCCAGTTTCTGGCTTGCCAGATGCTGCCGGCCCAATATCTGTCGACCACCGTCAGCGTGGCCGCTGGCGACTTCGAGCTGCGTGCCAAGGGCCGTATCCTGAAGTTTGACGGCTACACCCGTGTCCTGCCGCAAATCACCAAGCCGGGCGACGACGATGTCCTGCCCGACATGGCTCAGGGCGACGTGATGAAGCTGATCAAGCTTGATCCGACCCAGCATTTCACCAAGCCGCCGGCCCGTTACTCGGAAGCCAGCCTGGTGAAGGAAATGGAAAAGCGCGGCATCGGCCGTCCTTCGACCTACGCGGCGATCATTTCGACCATTCAGGATCGCGGTTATGTGACCCTGCATAACCGTCGTTTCTATTCGGAAAAAATGGGCGACATCGTCACCGAGCGTCTGTCCGAGAGCTTCTCGAACCTCATGGACTACGGCTTTACCGCCGGCATGGAAGAGAACCTCGATGACGTGGCTCAGGGCGAGCGCGACTGGAAAAACGTGCTGGACGAGTTCTACGGCGACTTCAAGAAAAAACTCGAAGTGGCGGAGAATCCGGAAGCCGGCATGCGTGCCAACCAGCCGGTGATGACCGATATTCCGTGCACCACCTGCGGCCGCCCGATGCAGATCCGTACTGCGTCGACTGGCGTGTTCCTCGGCTGTTCGGGCTACAGCCTGCCGCCGAAAGAACGTTGCAAGGCCACCGTCAACCTGGTGCCGGGCGATGAAATCGCGGCGGACGACGAAGGTGAGTCGGAATCCCTGGTACTGCGCGGCAAGCATCGCTGCCCAATCTGCAGCACCGCGATGGACGCCTACCTGCTCGACGAAAAGCGCAAGCTGCACATCTGCGGTAACAACCCGGATTGCGCCGGCTACGAGATCGAAGAGGGCAGCTACCGCATCAAGGGCTACGAAGGTCCGAGCCTGGAGTGCGACAAGTGCGGCAGCGAGATGCAGCTCAAGACCGGCCGTTTCGGCAAGTTCTTCGGTTGCACCAACCCGACGTGCAAGAACACCCGCAAGCTGCTGAAGAGCGGGGACGCGGCGCCGCCGAAGATGGATCCGGTGAAGATGCCTGAGCTGAAATGCGAAAAGGTCAACGACACCTACATCCTGCGCGACGGTGCTTCCGGCCTGTTCCTGGCGGCCAGCCAATTCCCGAAAAACCGCGAGACCCGTGCTCCGCTGGTGATCGAGATTCTGCCGCACAAGGATGAGATCGATCCGAAGTACCACTTCCTGTGCGAAGCGCCGCAGAAGGATCCGGATGGCCTGCCAGCCGTGATCCGCTATAGCCGCAAGACCAAGGAGCAATACGTTCAGACCGAAGTCGACGGCAAGCCGACTGGCTGGAAGGCGTTCTATGACGGTGGCCAGTGGACGGTCGAAGACAAGCGTCCGGCGAAAGCCAAGGCTTGAGCTGGTGCTGATCTGAGGTTGCCCTGATAAGGTGGCTTCAACACAAAAGGCCGCATGACAACCTTCTGGTTTTCATGTGGCCTTTTTGTTTAAAGCTTGCGGTCGGATTGGTTGATCCATGACACTGTCCGACCTGTATGAAGAAATTGTTTCGCTGCGGAGAGTGCCGATATGGCCCACGAGCTCTATACCCGTACCAATCAGAAGATCTATTTCGCGGGTCTGTCGCTGGAAGCGCTGGCCAGGGCTGAAGAGGGGCGGGCGATGAATTCGCTGGCATTGATTCAGGCCGGGCGCGAATCGGCGCTGTTTCATCTCTACGGCGCATTGCTGGGGCTGTGTCACGAAATTGCAGGGTTCTATCGGCTGCCACAGGCTAACGCGCCCCGGGCGGAAACGCTGTTGACCCCTGAAGTGATCGAGTCGATTGCGATCCCCGAGTTGGCCGAGATGGTCGAGTTGGCGGGTAATCCGCAAACCTGGCTGGCTAAATTGCTGTCTGCGCATTCCGCGTTGTTTCAGCCACCACGAGTGCCACACAAGCCAAAAGGTGATGTGACCCAGCCACTGATTCAGGCGGTCAATCTGGATGAAGAGCAGGCACCCGAAGAGTTGAGTCGTGAAGAGCTGGAGCGCTGGCGGCAGAACCTGAAGGGCCTGGCTATCCGTTTCCGTGAAGGCTTGAACGAGTGCTGATGGCGTCTTGGCTGGCAGCGACGAGATGCATGCTGCTGGTCAAGATCCTGAGCGAATCCCGAATGATCTCTATATAATCCCTGCCTTTCGTGGAGAACAGACCTTTATGCCAACATCCTTTCTAGAAATTGTCGAGCTACCAGACGGCCGGATCGAACTGCGCAGGGCTGAGGACGAGGGTTCTCTGGTGACTCTGGATTTCTCCGAGGATGCCAAGGCGTTTCTGCAGGGCCAGCATGTTGAAATTGCCAAAGCGATGCTGAGCGTCGGCGTGCAGATGGCCGGTCGAATGGTTGAAGGCGAGTTTGACAAGGAAGAGGGGCCACGGGTTCTTCATTGAGCACCGCCCGTCGAGTATTGCTTCGGTCGGCTTCTCTATCCCTTGAGAAGCCCCGCGCTTCAGACAGTGCGTATCAAGTCAGCCCAATCTAATATTCAGACTTTGAGCGTCCCCGGTGCGGGCGGCGCTGATCAGTTGTTGGCGTGAACCTGAATTGAGCGGGTTCAACCATGTCACCACCGTATGGCTACGACCCAGGCGCAAGGCTTCGCAAGCCAGTTGCTGAGCGCTCTGTGCGCCGCGCGGTTGCAACAACAGGATGCGTTCACGATTCAATCCGGCATCCCGCAACCAGGTTTGGGTCAGGCTCGCCGGTGGCGCAATCAGGGTCAGCCATCGTGCGTCCTGATCATCACTCAATTCACGAAGAATGGGTGCCAGCAGGTTCAGGCAGTTCCCGGCCGCGCCGCGCAGTGACAGCTCGCTGAACGCTTCGGGTTCGGTATTCCACGGACGCTCGACAACATCCTTGAGGATGGGGGCGAGAGGTTGCGCGAGAAACGCTTCGAACAACGGCAGTTGTGTTTGCTGGGGTGCGTGTGGGAACTGCATAAAGCCTCCTTTAGCGGCGGATGACGCCGACACTCAAGCCTTCGATCACCAGTTCCTGATCTTTCAGGTTGACTTCGATGGGGGCAAACTCGGGGTTCTCTGCGATCAACCAGACCTTGCTGCCATCGCGCTTGAAGCGTTTGACCGTCACTTCATCGCCAATCCGGGCGACTACGATCTGGCCGTTACGTGCTTCCCGGGTCGTGTGAACTGCCAGAAGATCACCGTCGAAAATACCGATGTCCTTCATGCTCATCCCGTGGACCCGCAACAGGTAATCTGCGCGAGGGTGGAAGAAGGCCGGGTTGATGTTGCAGGACTCTTCGATGTGCTGCTGGGCGAGAATCGGCGCACCGGCGGCCACTCGACCGATAATCGGGAGGGTCGATTCGTCGACTTTGGCTTCAAAGCCGGGGATTCGAATGCCGCGAGAGGCCCCTGGGGTCATTTCGATCGCGCCTTTGCGAGCGAGCGCCTTGAGATGCTCTTCGGCAGCGTTGGGCGATTTGAAACCCAGTTCCTGAGCGATTTCCGCACGGGTCGGCGGGTAGCCGTTGTCTTCGAGGCAGCGTTTGATGAAGGCCAGAATCTCGGCTTGGCGTGGCGTCAGCTTAAGCATATTGATCGCTCTGTCTTTTTATACAGTGACTGGGATTATATACAGTGAAGTGATCTTGGCAATGATCGTTTTTTGCCAGGCCGCCGGACGGCCAGTGACGGCATCGATTAATGTGGCGTCCTTGTTGTGGTTAAATATCTGACCGACCATTCCCAAAACGAACCGGCAGGCTTGACAAGGCATAGGCTGAAACGTATGTTTCAAACAAGTGTTTGTCAGGCGGAGTAGCCATGGCCCAGTCGGAAACCGTTGAACGCATTCTTGATGCTGCAGAACAGCTGTTCGCGGAAAAAGGTTTCGCTGAAACCTCATTGCGTCTGATCACCAGCAAGGCCGGGGTCAACCTCGCGGCGGTGAATTATCACTTCGGCTCGAAGAAGGCGCTGATCCAAGCGGTATTCTCGCGCTTCCTCGGCCCATTCTGCATCAGCCTCGACAAAGAGTTGGAGCGCCGCCAGGCCAAACCAGAAAACAAGCCTTCGCTCGAAGAGCTGCTGGAAATCCTCGTCGAACAAGCTCTTGTCGTGCAGCCTCGCAGTGGTAACGACTTGTCGATTTTCATGCGCCTGCTGGGGCTGGCCTTCAGTCAGAGCCAGGGTCACCTGCGTCGTTACCTGGAAGACATGTACGGCAAGGTATTCCGCCGCTACATGTTGCTGGTTAACGAAGCCGCACCGCGCATTCCCCCCATCGAACTGTTCTGGCGCGTGCACTTCATGCTCGGCGCTGCGGCGTTCAGCATGTCGGGCATCAAGGCCTTGCGTGCAATTGCCGAGACCGACTTCGGCGTCAACACCTCCATCGAGCAGGTGATGCGTCTGATGGTGCCGTTCCTGGCGGCCGGCATGCGTGCCGAAACCGGTGTCACCGATACCGCGATGGCGACGGCACAACTGCGGCCGCGCAGCAAATCAGCGCCGGCACCGGCCAAGGTTTAACGGTCCATGGGTGGGCGCGGCTGCGGACATCCGCTAAGCTAGCCGCCCATGCCGACTCTCGTTCTGAACCCGTTTCTCATTGAAATCACCAACCTGCCGGGCAATGCCCCTGGTGGTGGTTTCGTGGGCGACGGGTTTTTCGTTTTCAAGGAATTTCTATGACTGCTGGCCTGCAAGGCTCGTTGATGGTGGACGTCGCCGGTACCTGGCTGACGGCCGAAGATCGCCAATTGTTGCGTCAGCCCGAAGTGGGTGGCCTGATCATTTTTGCCCGCAATATCGAGCATCCGCGCCAGGTGCGCGAGCTGAGTGCGGCGATCCGGGCCATCCGTCCGGATCTGCTGCTGGCGGTGGACCAGGAGGGCGGTCGTGTCCAGCGCCTGCGTCAGGGCTTTGTACGCCTGCCAGCCATGCGCGCCATCGCTGACAATCCGAACGCCGAATATCTGGCCGAGCAATGCGGCTGGATCATGGCCACTGAAGTACTGGCGGTCGGCCTCGACCTGAGCTTTGCCCCTGTGCTGGATCTGGATTACCAGCGCAGCGCCGTGGTCGGCACCCGTTCGTTCGAAGGCGATCCGGAGCGTGCCGCATTGCTGGCCGGCGCTTTCATCAAAGGCATGAACAGTGCTGGTATGGCTGCCACTGGCAAGCATTTCCCCGGCCACGGCTGGGCGGAAGCCGACTCTCACGTTGCAATCCCCAACGACGAGCGCAGCCTCGAAGAGATCCGCGCCAACGATCTCGTGCCATTCGCCAGACTGAGCAAACAATTGGCTGCCGTGATGCCGGCCCACGTGATTTATCCGCAAGTCGATGCGCAGCCCGCCGGTTTTTCACGGCGCTGGTTGCAGGATATCCTGCGCGGCGAGTTGCAGTTCGATGGCGTGATTTTCAGTGACGACCTCTCCATGGCTGGCGCGCACGTGGTCGGCGATGCGGCGAGCCGTATCGAGGCGGCACTCTGCGCCGGTTGCGACATGGGCCTGGTGTGCAACGACCGTGCAGCCGCCGAGCTGGCCCTGAGCGCCGCCCAGCGCATGAAGGTCAAGCCGTCGCCGCGCATCGCACGCATGCGCGGTCAGGCGTTGGCCAACACCGAATACCGTCAGGATCCGCGCTGGCTGACCGCTGTCGGCGCGCTCAAAGACGCTCAACTGATCGATTAAGGATTTTTCGCTATGACGGTTTACGCAATCATCGGTGGCACCGGCCTGACCCAGCTGGAAGGCCTGAGCATTCGTCAGTCGCTGGCGGTGGATACGCCTTATGGTGCGCCTTCGGCTGAAGTCCAGATTGGTGAATATGCCGGCAAGGAAGTGCTGTTCCTCGCTCGTCACGGCCACCCGCATCGTTTTCCGCCACACAAGGTCAACTATCGCGCCAATCTGTGGGCGTTGCAGCAGGCTGGGGCAGAAGCAATCATCGCGGTCAACGCCGTGGGGGGGATCCATCCGGCAATGGGCACCGGACATTTCTGCGTGCCGCATCAGATCGTGGACTACACCAGTGGGCGCGAACACACCTATTTCGCCGATGATCTGGAACATGTCACACATATCGACTTCAGCTTTCCCTACAGCGAGCCGCTGCGTCAGCAACTGATTGCAGCGTTGGCTGCCGAAGGTTGCGAATACAGCGATCAAGGCGTTTACGCCTGTACCCAGGGGCCGCGACTGGAAACCGTGGCCGAGATCGTACGTCTGGAGCGAGACGGTTGCGACATCGTCGGCATGACCGGCATGCCGGAAGCGGCGCTGGCTCGTGAGCTGGGTCTGGATTACGCCTGTCTGTCGCTGGTGGTGAACCCGGCGGCGGGCAAGACCACGGAAGTGATCACCATGGCTGAGATTGAGCAGGCGTTGCACGATGGCATGGGCAAGGTGAAATCGACACTGGCGCGCGTACTCAAGGGTTGATTCGGGCTCTGCAATGACTTGAATGAACAGGCGCTGAGAATCTCAGCGCTTTTCAAACTTGTCCGGCAGCGGCGCAAACAGCGCCTCGATATCATCGCTCTGCAACTTCCAGTCCCCGGCCTTGCGCCCATCCAGCACGCCGGCCGCCAGGTCGGATTTCTCCCTCTGCAAGTGCTGAATCTTTTCCTCGACTGTGCCTCGGGCAATCATCTTGTAGACGAACACAGGTTTCTCCTGACCAATACGATACGCGCGGTCAGTTGCCTGATTCTCGGTCGCCGGGTTCCACCACGGATCGTAGTGAATCACCGTGTCCGCTTCCGTCAAGTTCAGACCCACACCACCAGCCTTCAGGCTGATGAGAAAGATCTGACGCTTGCCGCTCTGGAATTCCTTCACCGGGGTACGTCGATCACGGGTCTGCCCCGTCAGCAATGCATAGGCGACATTGCGTTTTTTCAGTTCTTCCTCGATCAGTGACAACATCGAGGTGAACTGCGAAAACAGCAGAATCCGCCGTCCTTCCTCGAACAGCTCTTCGAGCATTTCCATCAGGCTGTCGAGCTTGCCCGAGGTGCTGCCGCGGGCCGGCAGTGTAGCGTCGTTGACCAGGCGCAGGTCGCAGCAGACCTGGCGCAGTTTAAGTAGCGCTTCAAGAATGATGATCTGGCTGCGTGCCACACCCTTGCGGGTGATCTCGTCGCGCACCTTCTTGTCCATGGCCAGACGCATGGTTTCGTACACGTCACGCTGCGATTCATTGAGTTCGACCCAGTGGATGATCTCGGTTTTCGGCGGCAGCTCGGTGGCGACCTGTTCCTTGGTGCGGCGCAGCAGGAACGGTTTGATCCGACCGTTGAGGTGCTGAAGTCTGACTTCGCTGGCGCGCTTTTCGATCGGCACGCGGTAATCGGCGTTGAAGCTTTTGACGTCGCCGAGCCAGCCGGGCAGCAGAAAGTGGAACAGCGACCACAGCTCGCCCAGGTGGTTTTCCAGAGGGGTGCCGCTCAGGCATAGGCGCTGGCGTGCATTGAGTTCGCGGGCAGCCTGAGCGGCTTTGCTGTTCAGGTTCTTAATGTACTGCGCCTCATCCAGCACCAATACATGCAGTGGCTGCTGCGCCAGACGCTCGACATCCTTGGGCAGCAGCGCATAAGTCGTGAGGATCAGGTCGTAATCGGCCAGATGCTCGAAGTGCTTTTTGCGGCTGGCACCGTACAGGGCTACGACCTTGAGCTGCGGCGTGAAGTGCGCTGCCTCGTCCAGCCAGTTGGGAATCAGGCTGGTAGGCATCACCACCATGCAGGGGCGATCCAGGCGTCCGGCGTTTTTTTCGCTGAGAATGTGCGCCAGTGTCTGTAGGGTTTTGCCCAGTCCCATGTCGTCCGCGAGAATCCCGCCCACCTCAAGCTGTCGCAGCGACTGCATCCAGCTCAACCCTTCGAGTTGGTAAGGGCGCAGTGTCGCGTTCAGTCCTTCCGGTGCTTCGGCGCTGTAATCGCGGATATCACGCAAGCGTTGGGCGAAACTGCGGATCTGCTCCCCGCCTTCCCAAAGCAGGGGAATGCCCTCCAGCGAATTGAGGCGGGTGGCGTCTGCCTTGCTCAGGCGCAGGGTGGTTTCACCCGGCTCTTGCAGATAAAACTCGCCCAGCGTTGCCAGTACCGGTTTCAACCGGCCAAGGGGCAGGGCGACTTGCAGCGGGCCATGTTCGCTGTTGCGCTGCGGGATGTTCACCAGAATCAGCTCATCGTCCCGTCGCCGGGCAAGGCGTTCGGGGTTGAGGATTTCCGTGTGCGAGCGCATCAGATTGAGCAGGATCGGCAGCAGACTCAGGCGTTCGCCGTTGACGATGATGCCCAGTTCCAGGTCAAACCAGTCCCGTTCCGGGGTCTGCTCGACCGTGGCATACCAGTCATCGACGGCTGTCAGATCGAAGCCGAACTCATCGTCGACCAGCAGTTCCCAGCCCTGGGTTCGCAGCTTCGGCAGATCGTTCAGGGTGAAGGTCAGCCACGCACTGTCGTTGACCATTTCATAGAGTTCGCCGGCGCTTTCCGGCAGCGCCTTGCTCTGTCTTGTGGCAATGCGAAAACCGAGAATCCGCAGTTGTTCGCGGTAGCTTTGCTCGACGTCCGGATGACGTTTGACCCGCAGGGTCTGGGTTTCCTGGCGTATCAGGATGTCACTGTTTTTTTGCCCGCTGACGTATTCGTCCAGATAACTGAAGGACAGCGCCGCACGATGCTGGATGTAACGCTGCATCTTGCCGTTGCGCGGTTCGAACGCGCTGAATTCGACGCTGGCCAGCCACAGGCGTGGCACCGGTTGCACATTGTCCACCAGTACTTGCGGCGGCGCCTTGGGGCTGCGGTTTTCGAGGACGGCCTGGAGCTTTTCCAGCAGTTCGGCGTCTTTGGCGGCGGCGGGGTATTCCAGGGTTTCCTGCACTTGCAGCAATACCGCTGCGCAATGTTTGCAGTTGCTGTGAACCGGGCAGGTGCAGGTGGCATCGACCATCAGCAGGGTACCCTTGGCTGACTCGCGCAAATGGATCGTCTGGCGATAGATGTTGCCGCCCGAGCCTTCGCAGCTGGCGGTAATGGTCGCATCGCCGACCTGCACGATCCGCACCCGGTTTTCCAGAGCGTAGCGGCGGCCACGCTCCAGGCTTTGTTCCTTGAACCGGCTGACCCAGGAGGAGGCCAGCGGTTTACTCAGAGGCGGGGACATAAGGACTTCGATCAGTCCGGAATGGATTCAGGCGCTTCCCGAGGCGCAGGCGCCGTCAGTGAAGTGATCTTGATCAGCAGGGCCAGGTGGCCGTTGTCCAGGTAGTTGAGCTGGCCATTTTTGGTGTGGCTGTCCTGCTTCAGGCGTTCACTGGCGCTGACCATGCCGTTGGCGTCGATCTGGTTGACCCAGAAATCGGCGTTTACATCGGTGAAACGCCCGAGTTTCATTTCAAGCGTGCCCTCGATGGGGAACTGGCCGAACTGTTCCTTGCCGTCGCTGATCGCGACTTTCGTCGGCACCTCGCCAAGGGTCTGTTGCCAGGCCTTGTGCATCAGCACGCTGTATTCGCCGCTGGCAGTGAGTTTGCTGGCGACTTCGCCCAGTGCCGGTGTGCGCTGGCTGGCATCGTCCAGACGCTGGGCACCGGCGGCCCAGTCTTCCGGCGCGGCGCGGCTGACGATCGCCGGAACAGCGTTCTGGCGTACCAGAATCATTTCAACCTGATACAGGTCATCGGCAAACGCCGAGGGTGCCGCCATCGTTATCAAGAACGGGGTCAGCAGCAAGGTCAGAGAGCGAAACAGGCGCATGCGGCGTCCTTCAAGCAGTTTTCGGGAGGAGGCGCTCGAACAGCGCTTCCACAGTATTAAAGCGCTCTTCCGGGCGCTCCATCGGCACCTGGAACTTGAACATCGTGGCGCCTTCGAATTTGTAGCGTTTTGGCTGACTCTGGATCAGTTTGATCAGGGTCATCGGATCGACCGGCGTCTGCGCGGCGAACTCGATGCGTCCACCCTGCGGGCCGCCGTCGACCTTTTTGATGCCGAGCTGCTCGGCCTGCAATTTCAACGCAGTGATGCGCACCAGATTCTTGGTCGGTTCCGGCAGCAGGCCGAAGCGGTCGATCATCTCCACTTGCAGATCCTTCAGGCCTTCCTCGTCGGTGGCCGAAGCGATGCGCTTGTACAGGATCAGGCGTGCGTGCACATCCGGCAGGTAATCTTCCGGAATCAGCGCCGGTACCCGCAGGTTGACTTCCGGGCCGCCGCCGAGCGGCTGATCGAGGTTCGGCTGTTCGCCCTTGCGGATCGATTTCACCGCGCGCTCAAGCATTTCCATGTACAGCGTGAAACCGACCGCCTGGATCTGCCCGCTCTGGCCGTCGCCCAGCAGTTCGCCGGCGCCACGGATTTCCAGGTCGTTGGTGGCCAGCACGAAGCCCGCACCCAGATCCTGAGTGTTGGCAATCGCCTCCAGGCGTTTTTCCGCATCGCCGGTAATCTGTTGACGTGGCGGTGTCAGCAGGTAGGCGTAGGCCTGGTGGTGACTGCGGCCAACACGCCCGCGCAACTGGTGCAATTGCGCCAGGCCGAACTTGTCGGCGCGCTCGATGATGATGGTATTGGCGCTCGGCACGTCGATGCCGGTCTCGATGATGGTCGAAGCGATCAGCACGTTGAAGCGCTTGTGGTAGAAGTCGCTCATCACCTGTTCGAGTTCGCGTTCGCGCATCTGCCCGTGGCCGATGCCGATCCGCGCTTCCGGCACCAGTTCGGCCAGTTCGGCGGCGCATTTCTCGATGGTCTTCACGTCGTTGTGCAGGTAGTAAACCTGACCGCCGCGCAGCAGTTCACGCAGCAAGGCTTCCTTGACCGTGCTCTTGTTCTGTTCCATGACGAAGGTGCGCACCGACAGGCGTCGCGCCGGCGGCGTGGCGATGATCGACAAGTCACGCATGCCCGACACCGCCATGTTCAGCGTGCGCGGAATCGGCGTGGCGGTCAGTGTCAGAATGTCGACTTCGCTGCGCAGGGCCTTGAGCTGTTCCTTCTGACGGACACCGAAACGGTGCTCTTCGTCGATGATTACCAGCCCGAGGTTTTTGATCTTGACGTCGTCCTGCAGCAGCTTGTGAGTGCCGATGACGATGTCGATATTGCCTTCGGCCAGTTGGGCCACAGCTGCGTTCACTTCCTTCGCCGACTTGAAGCGGCTCATCACTTCCACGGTCACCGGCCAGTCGGCGAAGCGGTCGCGGAAGCTGTTGTAGTGCTGCTGGGCGAGCAGGGTGGTCGGTACCAGAATCGCCACTTGTTTGCCGCCATGCACCGCGATAAACGCGGCGCGCATGGCCACTTCGGTCTTGCCGAAACCGACGTCGCCACAGACCAGTCGATCCATCGGCTTCGGCGCAAGCATGTCTTCGCGCACGGCTTCGATGGTGGATTGCTGGTCCGGGGTTTCTTCGAACGGGAAGCCGGCACTGAAGGTTGCGTAATCGGCCTTCGGATCGGCAAACGCATAACCTTCGCGAGCCGCGCGGCGGGCATAGATGTCGAGCAATTCGGCAGCAACGTCACGCACCTGTTCGGCAGCCTTGCGCTTGGCTTTCTGCCAGGTCTCGGAGCCGAGGCGGTGCAGCGGGGCCAGTGCGTCGTCGCTGCCGGTGTAGCGGGCGATCAGATGCAGGTTGGCCACGGGCACGTAGAGCTTGGCGTTCTCGGCGTATTCCAGGGTCAGGAATTCGGCAGCCTGGCTGTCGATTTCCAGAATCGTCAGACCGAGATAGCGGCCGACACCGTGATCGATGTGCACCACCGGCGCGCCTTCGCGCAGCTCGGTGAGGTTCTTGATCACTGCATCGTTGTTGGCGTCGGCGCGTTTCTCGCGACGGCGACGTTGCATCACGCGCTGGCCGAACAGCGGGCTTTCCGCAACCAGTGCCAGCGCCGGGTCGTCCAGCATCAGGCCTTCGTCGAGCGGAGCGATGGTGATCGCCAGGCGATCCTTGCTCGCGACGAAGTCCGGCCAGCTATCGACGGTTTTCGGTCGCAGCTTCAGACGGTCCAGCAGTTCCAGCAGCACTTCGCGGCGGCCTGCCGATTCGGCGGTGAACAACACGCGCCCCGGGAATTCGTCGAGGAAGGCGGACAGCGCGGCCAGCGGTTGCGTGGCCTTGGCTTCAATCGCTAGATTCGGCAATGCCTGCGCCGGGAAGCGCTCGCGGCCGACGCCGGTCTCCACGTCCTGCTGGCTGGCAACCACGCGCGGCCAGTTCTTCAGGCGGGCGAAGCAGTCTTCGACCGGCAGGAACAGTTCGGCGGGCGGCAATAAAGGACGCGATGGATCGACGCGGCGCTCTTCGTAGCGATTGCGCACGTCATTCCAGAAGTTTTCCGCCGCTTGCTCGATACCCGGCAGAGAGAACACCTGAGTGTCCTGTGGCAGGTAATCGAAGAGAGTCGAGGTTTCTTCGAAGAACAGCGGCAGGTAGTACTCGATGCCGGCAGGCGTGATACCGCTGCTCAGGTCCTGAAAGATCGGGCAGCGCCGGAAGTCGACGTCGAAACGCTCGCGAAAGCGTGCCTTGAAGCGGGTGACCGCTTCTTTCTGTAGCGGGAACTCCTTGGCCGGCAGCAGCTTGACCGAATCGACCTTGTCGATGGAGCGCTGGTTTTCCGGATCGAAGGTGCGCAGGGTTTCGATTTCGTCGTCGAACAAGTCAATGCGATAAGGCAGTTTGCTGCCCATCGGGAACAGGTCGATCAGGGCGCCACGTACGGTGAACTCGCCGTGTTCGTAGACCGTGTCGACGTAGCGATAGCCGCTGGCTTCGAGCCGCGTGCGCATCTGTTCGACGTCGAGTTTCTGCCCGACATCCAGCACCAGGCTGCTGCCGAGCAGGAAACTGGTCGGTGCCAGGCGATGCAGGGCCGTGGTGATCGGCACCACCAGCACGCCATGTTCCAGCTCCGGCAGCCTGTAAAGGCTGGCGATGCGCTGGGAGATGATGTCCTGGTGCGGCGAGAACAGATCGTAGGGCAGGGTTTCCCAGTCCGGGAAATGCAGCACCGGCAAATCCGGGGCGAAGAAACTCAGCTCCTGCTCCAGCCGTTCGGCACTCTGGCTGTCGGCGGTGAGCAGTAACGTGAAGCGCTTGGCAGCGCTGGCAGCCTCGGCAATCGCCAGGCTCAGTGCGGCACCGGGCAGATTGCCCCAGTGCTGTTTACCTGCCGCGGCAGGGAGAAGCGGTAGACGCAGAACAGGCACGGAAGGTTGAGCTCCAGGCGTTGCGACAAAGTCGGTAATTGTAGCGGCGTCCGGTGCCGCCTGTCAGTTGCAGACTGCGTCTATCTGCGCTGTTTGAGCAAAATGTAGTGGTAACCATAAAAACCAGCACTTTTTTGACGGTTATGTAGTGCCGAAAGTGGGTGGTGTTACGGAGGGTTACAGACATCGTCTAACAGTCGTCGAAAAACTGACTGCGCTGAAAGCCCCGGTTTTACTGGGCTTGCGGAGGGCGTTATTTTTTTGGACGGAATTTTGTTACCGATTGCGCGACAAGCGCGCATTGCTACAAGAGGTTCTCGGCGGCATAATGTAGCCCCTTTTTTCTGCCCCTACATGTGGAAGGTTCCCGTGACTCAGAAGCCCGACCAGTGTCTTGGTGAATGGATCGACCGTGAAGCACTCGCAGAAGCGATGATTCCGCTTATCGGTCAGCTCTACCGCAATAACAACGTGGTGAGCTCGATCTATGGCCGCAGCCTGATCAACCAGTCTGTCATCGCGATTCTCAAAGCTCACCGCTTTGCTCGCCATCGTTCTTCCGACGATAGCGAACTCTCCGTCCACGAAACATTCCCTCTGCTCAAGGCCATGAGCGAGCTCAAGCTCGGCGCGGCTTCGGTGGATCTGGGCAAGTTGGCGTTCAAATTCCGCAATGAAGGCAACGGCCGTACCGCCGAGCAGTTCGTGCGTGAAGAAATGGCTGACGTGGTTGGCCAGCAAAACGCTTCGGCCCGCAAAGGCACTGACGTTGTGCTTTACGGCTTCGGTCGTATCGGCCGTCTGCTGGCGCGCATCCTGATCGAGAAAACCGGTGGCGGCGACGGTCTGCGTCTGCGTGCCATCGTGGTGCGCAAGGGCGCCGAAAACGACCTGACCAAACGCGCCAGCCTGCTGCGTCGCGATTCGGTACACGGTTCGTTCAACGGCACCATCACCATCGACGAAGAAAACAACACCATCACCGCCAACGGCAACCTGATCCAGGTTATCTACGCGAAAAACCCTACCGAAGTGGATTACACCCAGTACGGCATCAAAGATGCGCTGCTGGTGGACAACACCGGTGTATGGCGTGATGCCGACGGCCTGGGTCAGCACCTGGCCTGCCCGGGTATCGACCGCGTAGTTCTGACCGCGCCTGGCAAGGGCAAGCTGAAGAACATCGTTCACGGTATCAACCACAACGAAATCACCGCTGACGACAAGATCGTGTCCGCCGCTTCCTGCACCACCAACGCCATCGTGCCGGTGCTGAAAGCCGTGAATGACAAGTTCGGCATCATCAACGGTCACGTCGAAACCGTTCACTCGTACACCAACGACCAGAACCTGATCGACAACTTCCACAAGGGTGATCGCCGTGGTCGTAGCGCCGCGCTGAACATGGTGATCACCGAGACCGGTGCTGCTACCGCTGCTGCCAAGGCCCTGCCTGAGCTGGCCGGCAAGCTGACCGGTAACGCGATCCGTGTTCCAACGCCGAACGTGTCGATGGCCATTCTCAACCTGAACCTCGAGAAAGCCGCCACCCGTGAAGAGATGAACGAGTACCTGCGCTACATGGCGCTGCACTCGGATCTGCACAAGCAGATCGACTTCGTCAATTCCCAGGAAGTGGTTTCCACCGACTTCGTGGGCTCGCGCCACGCCGGTGTGGTCGACGCTGAAGCGACCATCGTTCAGGATAACCGCGTTGTTCTGTACGTCTGGTACGACAACGAGTTCGGTTATAGCTGCCAGGTCGTTCGCGTGATGGAAGACATGGCCGGTGTAAACCCGCCAGCATTCCCGCGTTAAGCCTTAGCTGCAAATGAAAACGCCCCGACTCTTGTCGGGGCGTTTTTGTTTGTGTGCGATTTGCTTCAGCGGGGGATGGCGGCTTGTGCCGTGCGCAGTTCGTGCCTGTTGCCACGGAACAGCACCAGCGTGGCGATCAGGCCCAGCACGGCTGCTCCACTTAGCCAGATCCCCGGCGCTGCCTTGTTGTCCAGCACATGGATCAGGTAAGTGCAGGCTGCAGGGGTAAAACCACCGAAGGTTGCGGTCGCCAGACTGTAGGCCAGCGAGAAGCCCGTGGTGCGAACTTCCACCGGCATAATCTCGGTGAGTGCCACCACCATAGCCCCGTTATACGAGCCGTACAGGAACGACAGCCACAACTCGACGATCAGCAGATGGCTGAAGCTCGGGTTCGCCACCAGCCACGACAACGCAGGGTAAGCGGTCAGAATCGCCAGAATCGTCGCCGCCAACAGTAGGGGTTTGCGGCCGATCTTGTCAGAGACTGCGCCCATCACCGGCAGCCAGAAGAAGTTCGACAGGCCGATGCACACCGTCACCAGCAACGCATCGAAGTCCGACAGGTGCAATTCCGCCTTGCCGAACGTCGGGGTGTAGGCGGTGATCAGGTAGAACGACACCGTCGTCATGACCACCAGCGCCATGCCGGCGATGACGATGCCAAAGTTCTGACCGATCGAGCGGACGATTTCCTGCAGGGTAGGGCGATGTTTGCGCGCCTGGAATTCCGGGGTTTCCTCCAGCGAGCGACGGATGACGAAAATCACCGGGACGATCATGCAGCCGATCAGGAACGGCACGCGCCAGCCCCATTCGCCCATCTGTTCCGGGCTCAGCCAGTGGTTGAGGCCAACGCCAAGCAGGCCGGCGAATACCACCGCTGCTTGCTGACTGGCGGACTGCCAGCTGACGAAAAAGCCCTTGCGGCCGGGCGTGGCGATTTCCGCCAGATACACCGATACACCGCCCAATTCGACGCCGGCCGAGAATCCTTGCAGCAAGCGGCCGAACAGCACGATCAGCGGCGCGGCAACGCCGAGCGTGGCATAACCCGGAACGCAGGCAATCAGCACGGTACCGGCAGCCATCAGTGCGAGGGTAATGATCAGGCCCTGACGACGACCGTGTCGGTCAATGTAGGCACCGAGGAAGATCGCCCCCAGTGGACGCATCAGAAAGCCTGCGCCGAAGGTGGCAAGCGAAAGCATCAGGGATGCGAAAGCACTGTCGGTAGGAAAGAACGTCTTGGCGATGGCCGTGGCATAGAAGCCGTAGACCATGAAGTCGAACATTTCGAGAAAGTTGCCGCTGACAACGCGAAAAATCGCTTTGCCTTTGCCCGTGGAGGAGGACATGTTCAGGTACTCACTTTTTAGATTTTGTATGAAAGCGGTGCATCCGTTTGGGAGCGAGCGGGCTCTGTGGCCATAATGGCCGCCGCGGTTTTGCTCGGAGATGAAGAATTGTTAACTGGACGGTTTGTGGTTTTCGTGCTGCTGATCGGCGTTTTGTCCGGTTGCGGCAACGGCGACTCCATGGAGAGCTTCGGCGGCCCGACCATGGGCAGCACCTATTCGATCAAGTACGTGCGCCACGCCAATCTGCCTGCGTCTGAGGATGTCCGTGTCGAAGTCGAGAAGATCCTTGCCGATGTCGATCAGCAGATGTCCACCTACCGCGCGAACTCTGATATTTCGCGTTTCAACGCGTTGCCAGCCGATCGTTGTCAGGCCATGCCGGCGGTGATTCTTGAATTGGTCCGTGTGGGCGAACAGCTGTCACAGCAGAGCGAAGGTTCCTACGACCTGACGGTGGAGCCGTTGCTCAATCTTTGGGGCTTCGGCCCGCAAGGGCGCGAGGAGAAAGTTCCGAGCGCTTCGGCGCTGGCCGAGGTGCAGAAGCGCGTGGGTTACCGCCATCTGCGCGTTGAAGACGACCAACTGTGCAAGGATGCGGCGGTCGAGGTCGACTTCAACAGCATTGCCGCCGGTTATGCGGTCGATACCATTGCGGCGCGGCTCGATGCCATGGGCATTCATGATTACCTCGCCGAAGCCACGGGGGAACTCAAGGCGTCCGGCAAGAAGCTCGACGGCTCCCCCTGGCGCATCGCGCTGGAGGCGCCTCGTGACGATCGGCAAGTGGCCGAGCGGATTATCGACGTTGATGGCTATGGCCTCTCCACGTCCGGCGACTACCGCAACTATTTTCAGCAGGACGGAAGGCGCTATTCCCACACCTTCGATGCCCGCACCGGAGCGCCCGTCCTACACGACCTGGCGTCAGTCACGGTGATTCATCCTTCAGCCTTGATGGCCGATGGACTATCGACACTGTTGCTGATTCTCGGCCCGGAAAGGGCCTGGGACTATGCCGAAAAACACGACATTGGTGCATTCTTTGTGATTCGTGCCGATAAAGGTTTCGTCACGCGCACCAGTCACGCTTTCCAACGGCTCAGCGGCGCAAAAGTTGACTGAGAACAGTACGAAAGCTGGCGTTGTAGTGCAGGCAAAAGTAGCCTACGACGCGACCAAGGGTTAATGTGCGCGGCGTTGACGCTTCTATAGACTGTGTCCGGGTTTTCAACTGGCCCCCAATTGTTCCTTCGCGCCGTCGTTCGGCGTGATTTAGCCGCCGGTGCTGCTGGCACCGCGGCCTGTTCTGAGGAGTACGCATGGCTGTCTACAACTACGACGTGGTGGTGCTGGGTTCCGGCCCGGCGGGAGAAGGCGCGGCAATGAACGCCGCCAAAGCAGGGCGCAAGGTGGCGATGGTCGACAGCCGTCGCCAGGTCGGCGGTAACTGCACCCACCTGGGCACCATCCCGTCCAAGGCCTTGCGTCACTCGGTGCGGCAGATCATGCAGTTCAACACCAACCCGATGTTCCGTGCGATCGGTGAACCGCGCTGGTTCTCCTTCCCGGACGTGTTGAAGAGCGCCGAAAAAGTCATCTCCAAGCAAGTCGCTTCGCGTACCGGCTACTACGCCCGTAATCGCGTCGACGTGTTCTTCGGCACCGGCAGCTTCGCCGACGAGCAGACCATCGAAGTGGTCTGCGCCAATGGTGTGGTCGAGAAGCTGGTAGCCAAACACATCATCATTGCCACCGGTTCGCGTCCTTATCGCCCGGCGGACATCGATTTCCACCACCCGCGTATCTACGATAGCGACACCATCCTCAGCCTCGGCCACACCCCGCGCAAACTGATCGTTTACGGCGCCGGCGTGATCGGTTGCGAATACGCTTCGATCTTCAGCGGTTTGGGCGTGCTGGTCGAGCTGGTGGACAACCGCGGGCAGTTGCTGAGCTTCCTCGACTCGGAAATCTCCCAGGCGTTGAGCTACCACTTCAGCAACAACAACATCACCGTGCGTCACAACGAAGAGTATGACCGCGTCGAAGGCGTGGACAACGGCGTAATCCTGCACCTGAAGTCCGGCAAGAAGATCAAGGCCGACGCCTTGCTCTGGTGCAACGGCCGGACCGGCAACACCGATCAGTTGGGTCTGGAAAACATTGGCGTCAAGGTCAACAGCCGCGGCCAGATCGAAGTCGACGAGAATTACCGCACTTGCGTACAGAACATCTACGGCGCCGGTGACGTGATCGGCTGGCCGAGCCTGGCCAGTGCCGCCCACGACCAGGGTCGCTCGGCTGCTGGCAGCATTGTCGACAATGGCAGCTGGCGCTTCGTGAATGACGTGCCGACCGGCATCTACACCATTCCGGAGATCAGCTCGATCGGCAAGAACGAGCAGGAACTGACCCAGGCCAAGGTGCCGTACGAAGTGGGCAAGGCGTTCTTCAAGAGCATGGCGCGGGCGCAGATCGCCGGCGAGCCGCAAGGCATGCTGAAGATCCTGTTCCACCGTGAAACCCTGCAGGTGCTGGGCGTTCACTGCTTCGGTTATCAGGCATCGGAGATCGTGCACATCGGTCAGGCGATCATGAACCAGCCGGGTGAGCTCAATACCCTGAAGTATTTCGTCAACACCACGTTCAACTACCCGACCATGGCCGAAGCCTATCGGGTAGCGGCGTACGACGGCCTCAACCGGCTTTTTTGAGCGGCTCCGGCCGGTGGCCTGAGCCGGCCGGGGAGACCGATTTCAGCTATTCCCGAGGGTGGCAGTGGCCAAACCGGGAAAGTCTGTAATCAGGCTGTCAACGCCGAAGTCGGCGAGTCTGCGCATCAGCGCAGGCTCGTTGACGGTCCACACCGACACATGCAGCCCCTGACGCTGCGCCTTTTGCAGGCGTTCCGGCGTACACAGCGTCCAGTTCAAGGCCAGTATCTCGCAGCCGTAGCTTGCCGCGACCTTCAGCGGGTCGAGCCAGGCGTACTCGGCCACCAGGCCCCGTGACACGTCCGGTACCAGATCCAGTGCAGCCTTCAATACTTCCCGCGAACTTGAGGTGATCGTCACCTTGTCGAGCAGCCCGTGTCTGACCGCCATTTCACGGATGGCCAGAACGGTCGTCGCAGCGCGGGTGCGCGAGGCGCTTTTGACTTCGAGCTGCCAGTGCTCGAAATCACATTTCTCGAACAGTTCTTCCAGGGTCGGAATCGGGCAGGGCTTGATCCAGCCCGGCCCACCCTTGCGGGCGTCGTAGGTCACCAGTTCGGCGGCGGAGTGCTCGACCACCTTGCCACGGCGCTCGGTGGTACGCTTGAGGGTCGGGTCGTGGATGACCATCAGCTCGCTGTCCTTGGACAGGTGCAGATCCAGTTCGCAACGGCGAACGCCGTGCTTGAGACATTCCTGAAAACTGGTCAGGGTGTTTTCCGGTGCTTCGCCCTTGGCGCCGCGGTGGCCGTAGATAAGGGTCACGGTTTTTCCTTAATTAAATGCCTGATTCGTTCTGTTCGCGGGCCAGACGTCGTTCCTGGGCCTGCTTTTGCAAGATATAGCGGGCGAGCAGCTGGCGCTGGGCTTCGGTCAGGTGTTCGAACTCGGTGCCGACATCGTAGCCGTCACCCTTGCGGTCGCAATGGGTGACCCGGGCGCGCAGCAACAGGCCAAGCGCCTGTGGCATCAGCACCAGTTTCACCGACAGGTGGGAACCGGTGGCGATCGGGGTCGGGTGCTGAAAGTCGATGCCGCCCTCGGAGATGATCACCGGTTGCGGTTCGCCGATATGGCCGAGCACGGTCAGGGCGACCACCTGGCTGAGCAGGTCGATGCGTTTGTTCTGGGATTTCAGGAACGCCGCGATGGCGCGGTCGCGTTCACTGATCTGGCGCAGCAGGTGCTGCGACTCGAATTCGCTCAGGTGCAGTTCGCTGAGCAGGTTGAATAGTGGGGAAGCATCCTGCAACACTTCCTGGCCGGCGGCTTCGGGAGCGGACAGGGGCCGAATTTCCAGTGCGATCGTGTCCTCGATACGGTAGTATTCGCGGCGATCTTCTTCATCTAATGTCGACATGGCGAACCCATGGTAGCGGCGGTGGTCTGAGTGTAAAGCTGGTTATCGACCCCCGCCACAAGGACGTTCCTTTTCCCTCCGAACAAGCCCCGACATGTTCAGACCTCTCTTCGTATTTATCGGCACGCGTTATACCCGTGCAAAGCGTCGCAATCATTTTGTGTCATTCATTTCCCTGACTTCGATGATCGGGCTCGCCCTTGGCGTGGTCGTGATGATCGTGGTGCTGTCGGTGATGAACGGCTTCGATCATGAGATGCGCACCCGCGTGCTGGGCATGGTGCCCCACGCGACCATCGAGTCCGGTGAAGCCATCAGCGACTGGCAGAGCCTGGCCGCCAAGGTCAAGCAGAACCCGCAGGTGGCGGCCGTCGCGCCGTTCACCCAGATGCAGGGATTGCTGACCAATAACGGCCAGGTGTCCAAGGTGTTGCTCAATGCCGTCGATCCGGCGCTGGAGCGCAACGTCTCGATCATCGACAACTTCATGCAGCAGGGCAAACTCGACGACCTGACGCCGGGCAGCTTCGGCATCGTGATCGGCGACAAGGCCGCGACCAAGCTCGGCGTGGGCATCGGTGACAAGATCACCTTCGTCGCCCCGGAGGTCAGTGTGACCCCCGCCGGGATGTTCCCGCGCATGAAGCGTTTCACCGTGGTCGGCATCTTCCATGTCGGCGCCGGCGAGCTGGACGGCTACCTGGGCGTCACCAACCTGCAGGATCTGGCCAGGATGCACCGCTGGAAGCCTGATCAGGTGCAGGGCCTGCGCCTGAAGTTCGACGATCTGTTCCAGGCGCCGCGTGAGGCGTGGAACATCGCCCAGCGGCTCGGTGAAGACCATTACTACGCCCGCGACTGGACCCGCACCCACGGCAACCTGTATCAGGCGATCCGCATGGAAAAAGCCATGATCGGCCTGCTGTTGCTGCTGATCGTCGCGGTTGCCGCGTTCAACATCATCTCCACACTGGTGATGGTGGTGAACGACAAGAAGGGCGACATCGCCATTCTGCGCACGCTGGGCGCCACGCCGGGCACGATCATGCGCACGTTCATGGTGCAGGGCACGGTGATCGGCGTGGTCGGTACGGCCATCGGCGCCGTGGTCGGAATCCTGGCGGCGCTCAATGTCAGCGCGGCGATTTCGGCACTCGAAGGCTTGATCGGGCACAAGTTCCTGAACGCCGACGTGTATTTCATCGATTACCTGCCATCGCAGGTGCAGAGCCAGGACGTAGTCATGGTCTGCGCGGCTGCGTTGGTCCTGAGTTTCCTCGCCACCCTGTATCCAGCCTGGCGTGCCGCACGCACCCAGCCGGCGGAGGCGCTACGTTATGAGTGAGTCGGGCATGAGTGAAAAAGCAATCCTGAGCTGCCGCAACCTGGGCAAGTCCTACGAGGAAGGCCCGGAGTCGGTGCAAGTGCTGGCCAACCTGCAACTGGAGCTGCACCCGGGCGAGCGCGTGGCGATCGTCGGCAAATCCGGTTCGGGCAAAAGTACCTTGCTCAACCTGTTGGGCGGTCTCGACACGCCAACCAAGGGCGGTGTCTGGCTCGACGGTGAAGAGCTGTCGGCGCTGAGCGAGAAGAAGCGCGGCCTGCTGCGTAACCGTGCCCTCGGATTCGTGTACCAGTTCCACCACCTGCTGCCGGAATTCACCGCGCTGGAAAACGTCTGCATGCCGTTGCTGATCGGCAAGACTGCGATCCCGGAAGCGCGTCAGCGGGCCACGGCGTTGCTGGAACGAGTCGGTCTCGGCCATCGTCTGGAACACAAACCGGCCGAGCTGTCCGGTGGTGAACGCCAGCGTGTGGCCATCGCCCGGGCGCTGGTGAACAATCCGGGCCTGGTGATGCTCGACGAGCCGACCGGCAACCTCGACTCCCACACCGCCGAAGGCATTCAGGACCTGATGCTGGAACTCAGCACGTCGATGCGCACGGCGTTTCTGGTGGTGACTCACGACATGAACCTGGCTCGCCAGATGGACCGCGTCCTGCAGTTGCAGGAAGGTTGCCTGACCCCCATCTGACGGCTTGAAACCCGATGCCTGAAAAGGCGTCGGGTCTTTTATTTTTATACGGTGCCCCAGCGAATGTTCAGACCGTTATCGATCTTTATCGGCACGCGCTATACCCGCGCCAAGCGCCGCAATCGCTTTGTTTCATTCATCTCGATGACCTCGATGATCGGTCTCGCCCTCGGCGTGCTGGCGATGATCGTGGTGTTGTCGGTGATGAACGGCTTTCAGCGCGAAATGAGCTCGCGCATCCTCGGCATGGTGCCCCACGCGACCATCGTCGGCGTGAAGCCGATCGACGACTGGCAACCCGTGGCCGCCGCCGCGATGAAGAACCCCGAAGTCACTGCCGCTGTGCCGTTCACCGAGATGGAAGGCATGCTGTCCTACAAGGGCATGATGCAGCCGATCCAGATCAGCGGTGTCGATCCGGCCCAGGAAGGCAAGGTGTCGATCGTTGCCCAGCACATTGTTCAGGGTCGTCTCGATGCCTTGAAGCCGGGCGAGTTCGGCGTGGTGCTGGGTGAAATCACGGCCCGGCGCTTCCGCCTGAACGTTGGCGACAAAATCACCCTGATCGTGCCGGAAGTCAGTACTGCACCCGGCGGCATCACCCCGCGCATGCAGCGTCTGAATGTGGTCGGCATCTTCAAGGTCGGCGCCGAACTGGATGGTTCCATGGGCCTGATCCATGTGGCCGACGCCGCAACGATGCAGCACTGGGAGCCGAATCAGGTACAGAGCGTGCGTCTGGCAGTGAAAGACTTGTACGCGGCGCCTAAAGTCTCCTCCGATATCGCCACCGGCCTCGGCGTTGATTTCAAGGCTGACGACTGGACCCACACTCAGGGCAGCCTGTTCAGTGCGATGAAAATGGAAAAGACCATGATCGGTCTGTTGCTGCTGATGATCGTCGCGGTGGCGGCGTTCAACATCATTGCGACTTTGATCATGGTGGTGAACGACAAGGGCGCGGACATCGCGATCCTGCGCACCATCGGCGCCACGCCACGGCAGATCATGGCGATCTTCATGGTGCAGGGCACGGTGATCGGCATCGTCGGCACCATCATCGGTGGCGTGCTTGGCGTAATTGCCGCACTCAATGTCAGTGAGATGGTGGGCTGGGTCGAGCGAGTGACCGGGCAGCACATCTTCAGCTCGGACGTGTACTTCGTCAGCAACCTGCCCTCGGAATTGCAGGGCGGCGATGTGCTGCTGATCTGCTCGGCGGGCTTCATTCTCAGCTTCCTGGCCACGGTTTACCCGGCCTGGCGAGCGGCGAAGATCGAACCGGCGCACGCGTTGCGCTATTCGTAAGCTCTCCTATTGAGGCCGGCATTGCCGGCCTCAATCTTTTTTCGGCAACTCAATCACAAACCGCGTCCAGCCCTGAGCCGATTCGCAATGAATCTGCCCGCCATGGGCCTTGATGATCGACTGAGTGATCGCCAGCCCCAATCCCGCATGCTCGCTGCTGCCTTCCTGGCGCGCCGGATCGGCCCGGTAGAACCGGTCGAACAAGCGCGGCAACAACTCAGCAGAAATCCCCTCGCCACTGTTTTCCACGATCACCCTCAAGGATTTCGCCTGCTCGGCTATCCGCACACGCACTTCGCCCGCTGCCGGCGTGAAGCGCAACGCGTTATCCAGCAGATTCGACAGCGCCCGGCGCAACATCGCGCGATCACCCTCGAACCGCCCCGCACCGTCACGGCTCAGGCTGACCTGAGCGTCTTCAGCCAGCGGTGCGAAAAACTCCAGCAACGCATCGGCTTCTTTCGCCAGTTCCAGCGGTTCGCGCTTGGGCACCAGCAATCCGTGGTCGGCCTTGGCCAGATAAAGCATGTCGTTGACCAGTTGTGCCATCCATTGCAGCTCTTCGAGGTTGCTGTGCAATGCCTCGCGGTAGTCCTCAAGCGGGCGAGGCCGGGTGAGGGTGACCTGCGTGTGGGTCAGCAGGTTCGACAATGGGGTGCGCAGTTCATGGGCGATGTCGGCAGAGAACGCGGAAAGGCGCTGAAACGAGTCATCGAGGCGTCCGAGCATGGCGTTGAAACTGTGGGCCAGTTCCGTGAGTTCTGCGGGCATCTGCGCTTCCGGGAGTCGGGCATTCAGCGATTGGGCCGAAATCCCACGGGCCACCGCACTCATACGGCGTAACGGACGAAGGCCGCTGCGGGCCGCCCAGGCGCCGAGCAACGCAGTAGCCAGCGCCGAAAGGCCGACGGTCAGCCAGATCAGATGCTGCATGCGTTGCAGGAAGTGCTGGTGGTGGGTGATGTCCAGCAGCAAGGTCAATTGCGGGGAGTCGGGTTGTTCCGGGGAGAGCGGGGCGTTGAGCAGGCGATAGTCCGTACCGTTGTCGGTGATGGTGGCCAGGCCGGGCTGTTTCGGCAGATTCGCCGGGGTATGCAACGAGCGGCCGAACCAGCGTTGTCCCTCAGGGGTGCTGATGCGCAACGAAACATCGCCCTGTTGGCTCAATTCATCGGTGATGTGCGCGGCGTCGCTGCCACTGAGCAGCGTCTGACGCACACTGAGCAGTTTTCCTTCTAGCAGTTGCTGGTCGAGCTCGATGAAGTGGCCTTCGCTGGCCCGATTGAAAACGACCCCGGCCACCAGCGAAACCACTGCGGTGCAGCCGGCGAACAACAGCGCCAGCCGGCTGCTCAGGGACAGTCGGCGCATCAGTCGGCACGCTCTTCAAGCACGTAACCCATGCCACGCACGGTGTGGATCAGTTTGTCGGGAAAGTCATCATCGATCTTCAGCCGCAATCGCCGGATCGCCACTTCGATCACATTGGTGTCGCTGTCGAAGTTCATGTCCCAGACCTGGGACGCGATCAGGGATTTGGGCAGCACTTCACCCTGGCGGCGCAGGAGCATTTCCAGCAAGGCGAACTCCTTTGCAGTGAGGTCGATGCGCTGGCCGCTGCGTTCGACACGGCGGCGAATCAGGTCCAGACGCAGATCGGCCAATTGCAGGCAGGTTTCCTGCGGTGTGGCGCTGCCGCGGCGCAACAGGCTGCGCACCCGGGCCAGCAGTTCGGAGAAAGCGAACGGCTTGACCAGGTAGTCGTCGGCGCCCAGTTCGAGACCGTGAACCCGGTCTTCCACGGTGTCCTTGGCCGTCAGAAACAGGATCGGCGTTTCCAGCCCGGCGCTGCGCACCGCTTGCAGAATCTGCCAGCCACTGCGCCCGGGCAGCATCACGTCGAGGATCAGCAAGGCGTAGTCACCGCTCAACGCCAGTTGTTGCCCGGTGTTGCCGTCGGCCACCAGCTCGGTGTTGAAACCGGCCTCGGTCAGCCCCTGGCGCAGGTATTGGCCGGTTTTCGGTTGGTCTTCGACGATCAGCAGTTTCATGGGCGGCTCGGGTTTGTAGGATCGAAAGCTTTATACCGTGGGACGTTGTCACAAGCGCCAACCTGACAAAGTTGTAATCTCTCTGTCAGGTAGCTGCCAGCGCGGGCGGGCTAGAGTTTCCCACAGGCTGAACCTTTTCTTGTTGGAGTATGACTATGTTTTTGCGCAACCCTCTGGCCGTTGTCGCTTGTCTATTGGCGCTGAGTTCATCCGTCTGGGCCGATCCTGCGCACACGTACGACTTCGGCCAGCCGGCCCCGGCCGCCAAGGCCAGCCGCAGCATTGAAGTAGTGATGGGCGACATGTCGTTCGATCCGAAGGCCATCGACATCAAGGCCGGTGAGACCATTCGTTTTGTACTGGTGAATAAAGGCCAGTTGCTGCACGAATTCAACCTCGGGGATGCAGCGATGCATGCCAAACACCAGCAGGAAATGTTGCAGATGCAGCAAAGCGGCATGCTGACGCCGACCGGCATGAAGGAAATGTCCCACGATATGGCGGGCATGGATCATGGCTCGATGGGGCACGTAATGAAGCATGACGACCCCAACAGCGTGCTGGTCGAGCCCGGCAAGACTGCCGAGTTGACCTGGACGTTCAGCAAGGCGACCAGCCTGGAATTCGCCTGCAACATTCCAGGGCATTACCAGGCCGGGATGGTCGGCAAACTGACTGTCAGTCAGTAAGCACTCAAAGGCGGGAGCAAAGGCTGATAGAATCCGCTGATTCTTCAGTCAGGTTTCCGCCATGCATCCCGCAGCCGAACATTCGCCGCTGGGCAAATCCAGCGAATACATCGCCACTTACACGCCGTCCCTGCTGTTCCCGATTCCGCGCACCGCGAAATGGGCCGAGCTGGGCCTGACCGCCGAAACCCTGCCGTATAAAGGCGTGGATTTCTGGAACTGCTTCGAACTGTCGTGGCTGCTGCCGTCGGGCAAACCGGTGGTGGCAATCGGCGAATTCAGCATTCCGGCGGATTCGCCGAACATCATCGAATCGAAGTCGTTCAAGCTGTACCTGAATTCGTTGAACCAGACCCCGTTCGCCGATACAGCGAGCCTGGAAGCGACGCTGGTCAAGGACTTGTCCGCTGCAGCCGGCAAGCCGGTGGGCGTACGGGTTCGCAGCCTGAAAGAGGTTGAAGCCGAAGGCGTGGTTGCGCTACCGGGCGTGTGCATCGACGATCTGGATATCAGCGTCAGCAACTACGAGCATCCGCGTCCCGAGCTGCTGCGCTGCGACGATTCGCGGGTGGTGGAGGAGAGCGTGCACAGCCATCTGCTTAAGTCCAACTGCCCGGTGACCAGTCAGCCGGACTGGGGCAGCGTGGTGGTGGAATATCGCGGCGCGGCGCTGGATCACGCCAGTCTGCTGGAATACATCGTCAGCTTCCGCCAGCACTCGGACTTCCACGAGCAATGTGTGGAGCGGATCTTCCTTGACCTGCAGCGCCTGCTGAAGCCGGAAAAACTCACGGTGTTCGCGCGTTACGTACGTCGGGGCGGGCTGGACATCAACCCGTACCGCAGCACTGAAAGCGTGCAACTGCCGAACCACCGTCTGGTTCGTCAGTAACCCGCATCGCGGACATGAAAAAGCCCTGCCAGTGATGGCAGGGCTTTTTTGCATTCGCGGTTTTCAGATACCCATGCTGACGAGGGAATTCATGATGTTGCGCAATGTGCCGGCGATGGCGGGGTGTTCGAGTTCGAAGCGATCAACTGCCAGATTGACGCCATCGGCGATGCTGGAATCTTGAGTCGCGGTCTCCAGTTTTATTTCGGATTCAATCTGCGCCATCAGCGCATGTAGATCAGCGCGCTCGGCTTCGGTCAGCGGAGGATTTTGATCCAGTTGCTCGCGCAGGGCATTGAGCTGTTTTTGCAGTTCTTGAGCGGGCATGGTTGTTTCCTTTTATCGAGAGGCACTGGCATAGACCGCAGCCGTGCGCCAAAGGTCTATGGCTCTCTCTAAGACTAATCCACTCTGCTGCAACCTGCATGATCCCGGTCAGGGCTTTTCGCCTTTGAGGCGACGCAGGCTGATGTCGGCCAGGCAGGTGTCGAGTTCACCCAGATGATCGATCACCGAGTGCACGCCCAGGCCGAACAGCTGCACCGTCGCCTTGCCGCGCAACTGCTCGCGCTCCTTCTGGCTCAGCGCTTGCCATTCGTGAGGCGCGAGGCCGCAGAGTGAACCACAGGACGCCAGGCCAATCGTCCACAACCCGGCATTGAGGCCGGATTGCAGCAGGCGCGGTTCACCGCTGACCAGCACGCAACCCTCGAGGCGGCAGACCCGTAATGCCATCAACGCCTGCCAGCAGGCATCGGGCGCCGGCCACGGATTGATTGTTGCAGGATGTTGCGAAGATTTGACCCAGTCGGGCAGCGTTGCTGAAAGCATTCGGGTGAGGGCAGGGGGGAGTTCGTCCAGCCACGCGCACGGAATCTGTTGCTGTTGCAGGCTGCGGAGGCTGTCGAGGGCTCCGGGAGTGGCCTCGGCGTGATCCGTTGTGAGGTCAGCGTGATTGTGGGCGCGGGCACCGAAGTCCACCAGGCAGCCGCTGAGTCCGAACAGCACGGCCGTCAGGTTGGGTGCCGCAGGGTGCAGTGCTTCGGCGTGTGGCATGAAAAACGTCCCTGAAATAGGGATCAGGCTAAGCAATCCCGGTGACAGTTGGATGACAGATGCATTACGAAGCGTCCTACAGAGCCGATGATGCAGGAAATGCCTAAACAGGTGTTTCCGTCTTATACTGAGCGTCTTATAACCGTGGCCCGCATGCCGCGTATGTACAATCCAAGGAGTTTTTCTATGCGCTGGAGCAACCCTCTCGCTCAGCTTTGTGTATGCGCCAGCGTGATGCTGGTTCCGTTCGTTGCCCAGGCGGCAACGGAAGAAGACCCTTGGGAAAGCGTCAACCGTCCGATTTTCCAGTTCAACGACTTCGTCGATACCTACGCACTGAAGCCTCTGGCGCAGGGCTACGAATTTGTAACGCCGCAATTCCTGGAAGACGGCATCCACAACATGTTCCGTAACGTCGGTGACATCACCAACCTGGCGAACAACATTCTCCAGGCCAAACCGGCCGCTGCCGGTGTCGACACCGCGCGTTTGATCTTCAACACCACCTTCGGCCTGCTGGGCTTCTTCGATGTAGGCACCAAGATGGGCCTGCAGCGCAGCGACGAAGATTTCGGCCAGACCCTCGGCTACTGGGGCGTGAGCAGCGGTCCGTACGTGATGCTGCCGTTGCTGGGCCCGAGCACCCTGCGTGACGCGCCGTCGAAATACGTCGACACCTACACCGCACCGTATCGCTACATGAACGACATTCCGGCGCGCAACACTATTTACGGCCTGAACATCGTCGACACCCGCGCCAGCCTGTTGTCCAGCGAGAAGCTGATCAGCGGCGACAAGTACACCTTCATCCGCAATGCCTACCTGCAGAACCGCGAGTTCAAGGTCAAGGACGGTCACGTCGAAGACGATTTCTGATTTCGGCCCGTGAACCCCGAAAGGCGACCGAAAGGTCGCCTTTTTTTGTCCGTGCGTCCTTCCATTGAGTTACGGTTTCGAACGTTCTTATAACTCTCTGTGATTTGACAAACAAAGTCGTCAAGTGACGATCCGCGCATGCTTGAAACGCTCGAAGGATGGGAGTACCGTCTGCGCCTTAGAAGGGCACCTTTGGTGCATCCGTGTGCGGGGCAAACGCTCCGAAGCGGTGCAGCAGAGAGGCTAGAAAGCGAATCCAGTAGTCTGCGCCGGGCCGTTGCCCCGCCTGCTACGCCAACCTAATTCTGGCGCCGTTTGCCCACATGCCAAAAACCAGTGCCACGCTGCTGATAATCGATGATGACGAAGTAGTGCGCGCGAGCCTCGCGGCCTATTTGGAAGACAGTGGTTTCAGCGTCTTGCAGGCCAGTAACGGTCAGCAGGGTCTTCAGGTATTCGAGCAAGACAAGCCCGACCTCGTCATCTGCGATCTGCGCATGCCGCAGATGGGCGGTCTCGAACTTATCCGTCAGGTCACCGAGCGATCCCCGCAGACACCGGTGATCGTGGTTTCCGGTGCCGGCGTGATGAACGACGCGGTCGAGGCTCTGCGCCTGGGCGCGGCGGATTACCTGATCAAGCCTCTCGAAGATCTGGCGGTGCTCGAGCACTCCGTACGCCGGGCTCTGGATCGTGCGCGCCTGCTGCTGGAAAACCAGCGCTACCGCGAGAAGCTGGAGAAGGCCAATCGCGAGCTCGAAGCCAGCCTGAACCTGCTTCAGGAAGACCAGAACGCCGGTCGCCAGGTGCAGATGAACATGCTGCCGGAAAGCCCCTGGACCATCGACACGTTCAAGTTCGCCCACCAGATCATTCCGTCGTTGTACCTGTCGGGTGATTTTGTCGACTATTTCCGGGTGGACGAACGCCGGGTCGCGTTCTATCTGGCGGACGTTTCAGGCCATGGCGCCTCTTCGGCGTTCGTCACCGTCCTGCTGAAGTTCATGACCACGCGCTTGCTGTTCGAGTCCAGGCGCAGCGGCACCTTGCCGGAATTCAAGCCTTCGGAAGTCCTTGGTCATATCAACCGGGGGCTGATCAGTTGTAAGCTGGGTAAACACGTCACAATGGTCGGTGGAGTCATCGACGAGGAGACCGGTTTGTTGACCTATAGCATCGGCGGCCATCTGCCGTTGCCTGTGTTGTACACGCCTGACAGTGTTCGCTACCTCGAGGGGCGCGGTCTGCCCGTGGGGCTTTTCAACGAAGCCACCTACGAAGACCACGTGCTCGAGCTGCCACCGACGTTCAGCCTGACGCTGATGTCTGATGGCATTCTGGATCTTTTGCCAGAACCCACACTCAAAGAAAAAGAAGCCGCCTTGCCCGAACGGGTCAAGTCGGCGGGCGGCAGCCTGGATGGCCTGCGGCAGGTTTTTGGATTGGCCACGCTAGGGGAGATGCCGGATGATATCGCCCTGTTGGTGTTGAGCAGGAATCTTTAATGAGTACCGGTAGAATCCAGTTCGCCGAGCAGGACGGCACCTTTGTCCTGAAGTTCGTCGGTGAAGTTCGCCTGACCCTGTGTTCGGCGTTGGATGCGACTATTGAAAAAATCTTCACCGCGCTGAATTTCAACGCGATCGTGATCGATTTGACCGAAACCCGCAGCATCGACAGCACCACGCTGGGCCTGCTGGCCAAGCTGTCGATCCTGTCGCGGCAGAAGGTCGGCCTGCTGCCGACCGTGGTCACCACCCATGACGACATCACCCGTCTGCTGCAATCGATGGGTTTCGAGCAGGTGTTCAATATCGTCAACCATCCCGTGCCTTGCCCGGAATGCCTCGATGACCTGCCGGATCAGGATCAGTCGGAGGAAGTCGTGCGGATCAAGGTGCTCGAAGCGCACAAGATCCTCATGGGCCTGAACGACTCCAATCGCGAAGCTTTCCATGATCTGGTGAATGCCCTCGAAAGGCATTGATTCCCCAGCCATCAGGCACAAAAAAGGGCGAACCTGTGAGGGTTCGCCCTTTTTGCGTTTGCCGTCAGCCCATTACAGCTTGGCTTGCAACAACGCCTCGAGCTTTTCCTGGTCACGGGCAAACTGACGGATGCCTTCAGCCAGTTTCTCGGTGGCCATCGCGTCTTCGTTGGACAACCAGCGGAATTGCGATTCGTTGAGGCTCAGACGAGCTTCGCCAGCGTGGCCCGGGGCCAGTTTTCGCTCCAGTTTGCCGGTGTCTGCCGCCAGTTTGTCGATCAGGTCCGGGCTGATGGTCAGGCGGTCGCAGCCGGCCAGTTGCTCGATCTGATTGAGGTTGCGGAAGCTCGCACCCATGACCACGGTCTTGTAGTCATTGGCCTTGTAGTAGTTGTAGATGCGCGTCACGGACTGCACGCCCGGATCGTCGGCGCCGGTGTAGTCGTTGCCGTTGGCTTTCTTGTACCAGTCGTAGATACGGCCCACGAACGGCGAGATCAGGAACACGCCGGCGTCGGCGCAAGCAGCGGCCTGAGCGAAGGAGAACAGCAGGGTCAGGTTGGTCTGGATGCCTTCCTTCTCGAGCACTTCGGCGGCGCGGATGCCTTCCCAGGTCGAAGCGATCTTGATCAGCACGCGGTCGCGACCGACGCCGGCCTTGTCGTACAGCTCGATCAGACGGTGCGCACGCTTGAGCATCGCGTCCTTGTCGAACGACAGGCGTGCATCCACCTCAGTGGAGATACGGCCCGGGATCACCTTGAGGATTTCCTGGCCGACCGCGACGCCGAAACGGTCGCTGGCCAGGCCGACATCGCCCTTGCAGTCGCTAACGGCGGCGTTCAGCAGCTCGGCGTAGGCCGGAATGGCCGCCGCCTTGAGCAGCAGGGAAGGGTTGGTGGTGGCGTCGACCGGCTTGACCCGGGCAATCGCTTCGAAGTCGCCGGTGTCGGCAACCACGGTGGTGAACTGTTTGAGTTGTTCCAGCTTGGAAGTCATGAGCGTGCTCTGTCCTATGGGTCTGAAGACATTACCCGAGCGCTGACAGCCACTCAAGGGCATGTGGGTGTATCGATAGCCCCGCGAGCAACAACCTGAAAACGGCTGTTTGAATGGGCGGGGCGCGGTATCGATCAATACGATGCCAAAAAGGACCACAGGTTCAAAGCAACTGACCCGTTGCGCAGCGGCTATTCGGCGTTGAGCTGGGTCGAGGCCGCCGTTTGTGCCGGTTTCGACTGTCCGTCGGAGGTCAGCAGGCCGAAATTCTTCTCCCGGTCGTTACTGCCCGACTCGCTGTTCTTCCATTCGTAAATCGACGTCAGCGGAATGCTGAGTCTTTTAACATCGGCGATGAACGCGCCGATTTTACTCGCTTGCCCTTCCGGCCCGCCGTTGGAGGCGAGTGCCGAAATGCCCCATTCACTGATGACGCCCGGCAAATGGAAGTTTTGCTGGATGAAGGTTTGCGCGTTACTGATCTGCGTCGCGGTCATGCCGTAAGGGTGATAGGAAATCGCATCCAGGCACTGCGGATAAGTGCCGAGAATGCTGTTGAGTGCCACGGTCGAAGCGGAGCCTGCCGTCGGCGGGCGGGCGAAACCGAATCCCACCAGGGGCGTCGATTGCGGTTTGCCCTGCAGCGTCTTGCACATGGCCGTCATGAACGGCACGAAGGTGTTTTTGAATTCTCCGGTGGGCCAGTAGGTGTCGAGATCCGGCTCATTCCAGATTTCGATCCCCACCAGTTGCCCGCTCCAGGCTTGCTCAAGACCGGTCACCGCGTTGGCGAAGGCTTCACCGGCGGTTGCCAGGTCTCCGTTCAACGGTTTAGTGGCGCGCACGGTCATCAAGACCGGCAAGCCGGCGGACCGCGCCGCCGCGAACGCATCGCTGATCTGTTTCTGATAGGCCTTGGCGCCGAGGCTGTCGCTCCAGACGCCGAAGCGCACGAAACTGAATCCGGCCGCTTTGATCTGCTCGGCGTCGGTCGGGGTGAAGTTCTGGATCTTGACCTGAACGCCGATGGTTCTGGCGGGCAGTGACGGGAACAGCGCGCTGGCGTGAACCTGCGCGGTAGCACTGAGCATCAACAGGGCGGCGGCACCAAGATGTTTGAAATGTGCTGATTTCATGTCTGCTCTCCTGATGAGAATGACATCTAGCCAATAGTTATCTCGTTGCCTGTATTTCGATGACGAATAGGGCGCGAAGTGCACGAATGTTATTTTTTGTCGGAAAACTTTCGCCTGAAAATCACAGTTATTTTTAGTCCGGTAATTCTGGTTGGGGGACTTTTAGAGGCCGTGGTACTTAATGCATCGGTATTAACGGGTGAATCTATTTCCGAGTGAAGGAAGGTCTTGCGGGTTCATTCGAATTTGCAGGACATGTTGGCCGATTGACATTACACGGGAAAGTAAACCTTGTTCAAAAAGATTCTTGTCGTTTGCGTAGGCAATATCTGCCGAAGTCCGACAGCGGAACTTCTGTTGCGCAACGCACTGACGCCCTCGGCAATCAGCGTGACCTCCGCAGGCCTGTCTGCGCGGGTCGGCGAAGGCATGGAGTCGACCGCGCGCCAGGTTCTGGAAGACCGTGGGCACAGTGCCGAAGGGTTCAAGGCCCGGCAACTGACCGCCGACATCGTCAATGAGTCGGATCTGATTCTGGTCATGGAAAAAGAGCATGTAAAACAAGTACTGAAGATTGCCTCTCACGCCAGGGGCAAAGTGTTTCTTCTTGGCAAATGGCAAAGCGAGCGAGAAATACAGGATCCGTATCGTCAAGGGCAGGCCGCGTTTATTCATGCCCATGCATTGATTGAAGCTGCTGTCAGCTCATGGGCGCAACGCTTGGCGCGTTGATGAATATTCTTCAGATCAGTGAATGGTAAGAAAGACTTATGCAGTTACCGTCAGTAATCGGCACCCGTGAAAACGATCAAGACAGTATTGATCTACTCGGCATATTCGGCAGCCTGATCGATCAGAAATGGCTGATCGGCGCATTGACCGGTGCGTTCATGATGACCGGCGTTGCCTATGCGATTTTGGCCACGCCGGTGTATCTGGCCAACGCGCTGGTGCAGGTCGAACCGAAAAAGAACGACATGCTCGGCTTCTCCGATCTCAACAGCATGCTCGGCGGCCAGTCGCCGTCGGTGACCGAGATCGGCATCATCAAATCCCGCGCAGTGATCGGCAAGACCGTCGATGATCTGCGGCTGGACATCGACGTCACCCCCAACACCTTTCCGCTGATTGGCGGCTTTCTCTCCCGCCGCTATCGCGGTGAAACCGAACTCAGCGTCGCGCCGCCACGTTTCGGGCTGAGCAGCTACGCGTGGGGCGGTGAGCGCCTGGAGTTTGCCCGGCTCGATCTTCCTAAAGAACTGCTGGGCAAGAAACTCAGCCTGATTGCCGGCGAGCAACAGCACTTCCAGTTGTTCGACGACAACGACAACCTGCTGATCGAAGGCGTGGCCGGCGAACCCTTTGCGCAGGATGGGGTAGAAGGGCAGATCACGCATTTGCAGGCCAACTCCGGTACCCGTTTCGAAGTGGTGCGCTACCCACGAATCGTGACCATTCAGGGTTATCAGGATGCGCTGGATATTTCCGAGCAAGGCAAGGAGTCGGGGATCATCCGTCTGGCCCTGGCCAGCAGCGATGCCGCCGAGGCGGTGAAGATCCTCAACAAGATCGCCTCGCTGTACGTGGACCAGAACGTACGCCGTACCTCGGCCGAAGCGGCGCAGAGCCTGGCCTTCCTGCAAAGTCAGTTGCCCCAGGTCAAACGCGATCTGGCCAAGGCCAGTGATGCGCTCAATGCCTACCAGACCCACGGCAAAACCGTGAACATCTCCCTGGAAACCCAATCGGTGCTCGGTCAGTCCGTCGCGCTCGAAACGCGGATTTCCGAGCTGAAACTGCAACAGGCGGAGATGGATCGCAAGTTCACCAAGCAGCATCCCGCCTATCGCGCGTTGATGACTCAGATCGGTGAATTGACCCAGCAACAGCGGTCGCTGGAGGGCAAGGTCCAGGACCTGCCGGCCACGCAACAGGAATTGCTGAACCTGACCCGCGATGTCGAAGTCGCTTCACAGATCTACACCCAGTTGCTGAACAAATCCCAGGAGCTGGACATCATTCGCGCCGGCGCCGTGGGTAACGTGCGTCTGGTGGATACGGCGGATGTCGATCTGACCAGTCCGGTCAAACCGAAAAAAGCCCTGATCGTGCTGATCGCCACGTTCCTCGGCGCCTTTGTCGGCGTGGCCCTGGTGCTGTTGCGCAAGTCGCTGAGCAAGGGCCTGGAAGGTCCGGAAGCCATCGAGCAGCTCGGCTTGCCGGTCTATGCGTCGATTCCCTACAGCGCCCTGCAACAGGAAGAGGACACCAAGAAAGTCCGCGCCAAAGTCACGGTGGATACACCGGCCTATCTGCTGGCTCTGCGCAACCCGACGGACCTGTCCATCGAGTCGATCCGCAGCCTGCGCACCTGCCTGCATTTCGCGGCGCTGGATTCGACCAACAACCGCATCATGATTTCCGGCCCGAGCCCGCAGGTCGGCAAAACGTTCGTGTCTTCCAACCTCGCGGCGGTCATGGCCCAGAGCGGCCAGCGTGTGGTGCTGATCGATGCCGACATGCGCAAGGGGCATCTGCACAAGAGCCTGAACACGCCGATCACCAACGGCTTGTCGGATCTGCTGGTCAAGCGCTGCACCCTGGAGCAGGCGATCAACAAGGTCGAGGTCGACAACCTGCACTTCATCAGCCGTGGCCAGGTTCCGCCCAACCCTTCCGAATTGCTGATGCACGCGAACTTCCGCGAACTGCTGGCAGAACTCAGCGAGCGCTACGACGTGGTGATCATCGATACGCCACCGCTGTTGGCGGTGACCGATGCGGCGATTGTCGGCCGCGAGGCGGGCATCAGCCTGATCGTCGCGCGCTTCGGGGTGAACCCGGCCAAAGAGATCGAACTGACCATTCGCCGCTTCGCCCAGAACGGCATCGAGTTGAAGGGCGCGGTGTTCAACGGCGTCGAGAAGCGTGCGGCCAGCTATTACGGCAACGGCAGCTATTACAACTACGAATACGCGTCCGACCAGTCCTGAATCTCAGCGACGGTCCTTACAGGCATGAAAGTGGGTGGGTTGTGAAAAAAATACTGCACGTGGCGGAAACGATCAAAGGCGGGGTGGCGACGGTCATCCGCACGATTTCGGCGGCTCCGGAAGACGGGCGCTATGAGCTGGTGTATCTGGTCCCGCTCGATCAGAAGAAAGAACTGCACGGCATCGATGAACAGCAGATCCGCACCTTCGACCGAAGCGGGCGGAATGTGCCGTCGCTGCTGCGTTTTGCCTGGCAACTGGCGCGGGTCCTGCTCAAGGAAAAACCCGATGTGGTGCATCTGCACAGCACCTTTTCCGGGGTCATCGGCCGTTGCGTCTGCGTGCTCCTGCGACCGTGGCGCAAGCCGAAAATCGTCTACTGCCCCCATGCGTTTTCGTTCCTGATGGAAAGCTCGCCGATCAAGCAGAAAGCTTATGCGTGGATCGAGCGGGTGCTGCAGAAGGTCACGGACAAGATCATCTGCGTCAGCCAGTTCGAATTGGACAAGGCCGCGAAGTTTGGCATCGAGCGCCAGCGCATGACGCTGATCTACAACGGCATCGATCACAAGGATGACGAACGCAAGATCGACAATCCGGCACCGATTCATCTGCTGTTCGTCGGTCGCCTCGACTACCAGAAAGGCTTCGACGTGTTGCTCAAGGCGTACACCGAAGCAAAGCGCAGCGACCTGAAACTGACGGTGGTGGGCAGCGCGGTGAACGAGGATGTCGTCGAGTGTCCGCCGCTGGACGGGGTGGAATACCTGCCCTGGGTGACGCCGACCGAGGTACACGCGCTGTATCAGAAAGCCGATGCGCTGATCGTCCCCAGTCGCTGGGAAGGCTTTGCCATGGTGCCGCTGGAAGGCATGGCGCTGGGCCTGCCGGTAATCGCCAGCGACTGCACGTCGTTGCCCGAACTGGTCACCCATGGCGTGTCCGGCTACGTGTTCCCCGCCGGTGACCACCAGGCGCTGGCCGATCGCCTGAAGAAAATCCAGAAGCCTGCGTTGTCGGCCCTGGGCATCGAAGGTCGGCGCATCGTCCGCGAGCGTTTCAGCGCCGCGTTGATGATCCGCCAGACCTACGACCTGTATTCCGCTCCCTCTTGTTAAGTAGAACTCCGCTCATGAACGTAACGATTTTGCATGGCTACAGTGCGTCCAATTCCGGTGATGGTCTGCTGGTCGATCTGGCCATCGCGCTGGTGCAGCGTAATTTTGGCGAGGACACCAGGATCAATGTCGTGGCCTCCGATCCGGACTCTTTCAAATACCTGCCGCACCCACGCTTCGATGCGCCGGTCATGGCCGCGAAGGGGCTGGGCCGGGTCAAGCAGGCGGTGTTTCTCAACCGCTCCTACGCCGGCCTGGCGGATCTGCTGAAGAAAACCGATCTGATCGTCGGCGTCGGTGGCGGCTACATGCGCTCCAAAAGCGCCTTCGAGCACATCAAGCTGAAACTGGGGCATGCCAAGCAGCTGGAAACCGCGATTCTCAGCAAGATCCCCTCGGTGTATCTGCCGCAAAGCATCGGCCCGTTCCATGGCGACAGCGACAAGATCGTCGGCCACTACGCCAGCGCTGATGCGGTGTTCGTGCGCGATAACCGTTCCTCGGCGCTGTTCGATGCTTGCGAGAATGTCTACCGCGCACCGGACCTTGCGGTGCAGGCCCTGGCCGGCAAAATCCTGCAGCAACCCAAGTTCACCCGCTGCGCTTCGACACCGGCCACCGTGTGCGTGGTGCTGCGCAAGCCACCGGCGTGGAGCAAGGAAAAGAAGCTCGCCTACGTGGCCAATTTGAAGGTGCTGCTGCAGCGTTTGAAGAACAAAAGCAAAGTGGTCTGCGCGGTGCAGAGCGCTGTACGCGGCAACGATGACGGCGCGTTCTATCGCGAACTGGGCATCACCGAAGACCTGCTGCCGTTGAAAGCGACGCTGGCCAAATACCAACCGGACCTGGTGATTTCCGTGCGCCTGCACGGGGCGATCGAATCGCTGCTGTCCGGCGTGCCGGCGTACCACATCAGCTACGAACGCAAAGGCTTCGGCGCCTATCAGGACATGGGCGTCGAGGACTGGGTCATCAACGGGGGTGACATCAATGTCGACACCATCATCGACACGGTCTACGCACCGAACGCACTGTCGAATTTCGGCAAGCGCCTGACCGATACCTGCCGCGAGATCGAAGCGAAAACCGTGGCCATGGACGACATCATCAAGGGCGTCATTCGATGATATTCCGCTTGTTGCTGCGGGGCGGAGCACTGGGCGCGAAGTTTCTGCTGGTGCTCGCCATCACCCATTACCTCGGGTACGAGGCGCTGGGTTTTTATGGCGTGGTAGTCGCCGCATCGTTGATCGCGTCGAAGTTCTACAGCGTCGGTTTCAGTTCCGAAATCAACCGGCTGATCAGCGTCGGCGGCAGTTCGAAGCGAGTCGTCGACAAGGTTCTGCTGCTGTACCTGGCCGTGGGTCTGGTGTTGTCGGTGGTGACGGTGCTGATCTACTCACTGTTCCAGCAGGTCGAAGCGACGGCGGCATTGATCGCCTGCGTGACGCTGGTACTGCTGACCGAGCACCTGTCGTTCGAGATCAACTCGTTCGTGTTTTCCGCGCAGAAAGCCACGGCGGGGGCGCTGCTGTTCTTCGTCAAGACCGGCCTCTGGGCACTGCTGGCCGTGGGCGGAATGATGCTCGGCCGGGTGTCCGGAATTGCCAGCGTGCTGTGGTTGTGGGTCATCGCCAACGTGCTGGTGATCGTCGCCGGTTACCTGATCGTGGTGAGTGTCCATCGTGGGCGCGAAGAGGGCACGCTGGCGACGGCGGCCGTGTGGAAAGCCGGATTGCCGTTCTACCTGGGCACCGGCCTGATCGCGCTGAGTCAGTACGCCGAGCGCTTTCTGATCATCGACCTCGAACCCTACGCCAGTCTCGGTAAATACGTGTACGCGTGGTCGGCGGCCAACACCTTGCAGGCGTTGTCCTATGCGGTGGTGGCGGTGGTCGGTATTCCGGTGCTCGCCAAGCGTTATCAGGCCGATCAGCAACCGTTCACCGTCAAGCAGTTGTTCGTGAACAAATGGGTCGCACGTTCGCTGGTGGTGTCGGCGGCGGTCGCGGTGGCGATTTATCTGTTCTTCAATATCGTGCTCGATTATGTCGGCGCAGCGGTGCCGCGTCCGGACAACGGGATTCTTGGCGTGCTGATCTTTTCCTTCGCCCTGCGTGCCATCGGCGACATCGTCTGGGGCGGGTTGATCGCGTCGAAAAACAGCCGGGTATCCCTCGCCAGCTCGGCCATTTGCCTGCTGATTTCGGTGCCGGTCAGCTATGTGTTGATCAAGCACTGGTCCATCTACGGCGCAGCGTGGGGCAACGTCTTCGCAATCATCGTGCAGCTCGCCGTGATCGCGCTGCTGACTCGTGCGACGCGAGCGAAAAAGGCTGTCGTGTCATGGGCCTGAAACTGCCGTGCATCGAGTTTCGCGGCAAGAAACTCGACTCGTCACTGTCGTTCCTGATCCTGTTCACCGGGCTGTTTCTGTCAGTGGCCATGCCGCTACTGGTCCCCCGGGATCCGGGGCCGGATGCGATGACCCTGTGGTCGTCCTATGCCCGGGCCGACAATTGCAATTTCTGGAATCCGTTCTCGCCGGATCGCTCGTCCTACGAGTGTTCGGCATTCCTGCTGCGGCCCACCGGGATCAACCTGACCAACGCCTGGGCCTACGGAATGTTCTGCAATTTTTTCCTCACGGCGATTCCGGTGGTGGTGTTCCGACGTATGCCGCTGGCGATTTTCGGGACCCTGTGCCTGTGGGGTGTGGTGCGCTCGTTCTTCCTGGAGAACCTGACCAAGGAAATCATCGTGTCGGTGGCGGTGCTGAGCATTCTGTTCAGCTCGCTGTCGCGCAAGTATCGCGGCGGATTTTTCCTGTCGGCGGTGATCTACGGCGTGCTGATCCGGCCCTACTGGATTCTGTTTTCCCTGTCCTGGGTCGGCGTCTGCGTGATGAAGAAGTATGTGTCGCGCACGACCTTCTTTCTGATGCTGTTCCTGTTTTATCTGGCGGTGGCCATGGCGATTCAACTGGCGTTGGGCTTTCCGGTGTCGTCGATTCGCGCCAGCAACAACGAACTGCGCACCGCGGGCGAAGAGGGGTCCAAATCGCTGATCGTCTCGTGGCTCAGCGGCAGCGACTTTGTTTCGCAGGCACTGGACTCGATGATCATCTTCTTCCGCTTGTCGTTCCCCGTGGAGCTGATCCTGCTGTCCGGGCCGGGTCAGGTGATCTTCGTGGCGTTGATGATCATGACCGCGTTGCTGCTGTTCAAAGTGATCACCTCGACCGATTACAAAGGCGCGCCGATCCAGACCAAACCCAAGGAGCTGATCGCGATTCCCTTGGCGTTTCTGCTGGTTCAAGGCTTGTTCGAACCCGACTTCGGCTCGTTCGCCCGGCACTTTTCCATGGTGGTGCCGGTGTTGTTCGTGGGCCTGGGGTTGATGCTGCGGGCGAACAAACCGGTGCGGGTCGAATCCAGAATTCTGAATTGAGGCGGGTGCTTTATGTCGAGCAAGAAAAAGTCCCTGGAGATCGAAACCCTGCGCGGCCTGGCGTGCCTGCTGCTGGTGCTCTATCACGTGATCGGTCCGCTGGGCGGCGGTTTGAAGATCGATATCGGCTCACCATTCCGGGTGATCGCCGATTCGATGGTGTACGTGCGCATGCCGCTGTTCACCTTCATCTCGGGCTACATCTATTCCATCTACAAGATTCGCGGCAATGACTTTTCGGCGTTCTTCACCGGCAAGGTGCGGCGCTTGATCGTGCCGCTGTTTTGCGTGGGTGTGCCGTTCTCGGTGTTGCAGGCGGTAGGCCCCGGTGTGAACAAGGACGTCAGCGTGATCGATGCCTTGCTGGCGTTTTATGTACCGGTGAACCACTTCTGGTTCCTGCAGGCGGTGTTCATCATCTTCATGTTTGTGGGCCTGCTGGAATGGCGTGGTTTGCTGCGTTCGGCGACGCGTCTGTACCTGCTGTTCGCGTTCTCCGCCGCGGTGTTTCTGCTGCCGCCGTTCAAGTTCGATGCGTTCGGCATCAACGGTGCGACTTATCTGTTGCCGTTCTTTGTGGCCGGGATGATCGGCCAGGAAAATGTCAGCACGCTGAAGCAGCGATTCAAAGTGCTCGGCCCGTTGGTGTTCATGCTGATTTCCCTGACGCTGTTGTACATCGCGGCGCTGGATCGCGAGCTGATCATCGATCGTCGCAGCCTGATCGGCCTGACGGTGGGTTGTGTGTCCTGCTTTGCGCTGCTGTCGAGCGACATGCGCTCGAAGGCGCTGACCTGGCTCGGTGGTTACTCTTACGCGATTTTCCTGTTTCATGTGTTGTTCGCCGCGACATCGCGCTCGGTGCTCGGACGTCTGGGCATCCAGGACGAAAGCGTGCTGGTGTTCTGTGGCGTGGCGTGCGGCTTGCTCGGGCCGGTGCTGCTGTCGACGATCTTCAGTCGGTTCAACTTCACTTCGGTGCTGTTTTTGGGCGAGCGCGCAGCGGCGAAAAAACCGCTGGCGGATGTCTCCCCGGTGCAGGTCTCGGCTAAAGGAAGCGCTTGATGGTTGCAGTAGATGACGCAGCGCCGGTCGCGGTGTCGGTGGTCGAAGTCGGTGACGCCCGCCAGCGGTTTGCCCAGTGGCGCGAAGGCAAGGCCGGGAAGGTGTTGTCGGTCTCGGTGATCGGCGACAGCTACAGCGCCGGGCAGGATTTCTATCTGAACAAACTGGTGCAGCGGCTGGTCGGGGAGGTCGGTTTTGCCGGTCCCGGTTACGTCGGTTTCAACCACGGCGCGGCGTTGGGCGGCAGCCATTTCAAATACACCCGCAGCAGCGAGAAATATTTCGGCGGCGACTGGCGGGTGTCCGGCCTCGGACAAGCCAGCCCCGATAGCCGCACGGAGACGGGACGGCCCGGTGCATGGCTGCAGGTCGATGCGCATCCGAGTGAAACGATCAACACTGCCGTCACCCAGGCAAAGTTACTTTATCTGGGTGATGGCGAATCCAGTGAACTGCGCTATCGCTGGTCGCCCTCGGCGAACTGGCAACCACTGAATCTCACCGGCACGGGCGTTCAGGAAGTCCCGTTACCGGGCACGTCCGCTGCCACGGACTGGTCGTTCAGGCTGGAAGTGGTGAAAGGTGCGCCCACCCTGTTCGGCCTGTGGATGAGCAACGACCAGGCCGGTTTGCGGGTGTCGAAACTGGCCGCGTCGGGGGCAGCGTCCGGCGACTTCTATCATGCCGATGGTCAGTGGCAGGCGCAGTGGAAAGCGGTGGTGTCGAAGATTCCGGCGGATATCTACCTGATCATGCTCGGTGGCAACGACCAGGGTTTTGGTGTGAAGCCCGAGCAGTACCTGAAGAATGTCCAGGGGCTGGTCGCAATGATCCGCGAGATTCAGCCGGCAGCGAGCGTCAACCTGATCATGCGCCAGGACACCACGCGTTCCAGTGCCTATCCGATGTCGGCGTATGCGCAAGTGCTGGAGCCCTGGGCCCGCGAGCAGCATCTGGGTTACGCCAACCTGCAATGCGCGTTCGGTACGGACGTCAAACGTTATGCGGCGGCGATGATCGGCCCGGACAGAATTCATCCGGTGCCGGCCACGGGCGGAAAGGTGATTGCCGATTACTTCTATCGGATGATCGTCGGCGGCAACCACGGGGCAACGCCGCAGGAGGCTTGCGGCGCCGCCTCACGGTAGGTCTCAGTCCTTGTCGAAACCTTCGAGCTGACCCAAAAGCTCCGCTGTCTTTTGCGGCATCAATTGCGTCAGGCAACGGGTTTCCACATTGATGATGATCGCCGGTTCGTTGCAGCAGATGCGCACGCGGAATCGCCAGTCGCTGAAAATCACTTTCAGGCCGTCGCGGTCATCGACCTCCAGCGCCTGTTCGCTGTAAATCCGTTTCAGATGGGCGAGCAGGGGATAGGGATCGCGCAGCGGCCGGCGAATGTCCCCGGACGATGGAAACATGCCGATCCGCTCCACCAGCAGGATGGTCCCCAGCCAGGATTCATTGGCGCTGGGCAACGGCTGGTGACGAGACAGCCAGCTCATCACCCCGAGGCTGTCCACCTCCCGTTCAATGTCTGTCGAATGTTGTGCAATGTTCATGGTTGCCTCGTCGGAGATGCGCGGGCGCCTGTCAGCGGCCTTTGAGGTAGACGTTTTCGTAGCAGAAGTTGGTCGCCTGCAGGTAACCCTCGGCGTCACCGCAGTCAAAGCGCAGGCCCTTGAATTTGTAGGCCAGCACGCAACCGTTCTGCGCCTGTTTCATCAGGGCGTCGGTGATCTGGATTTCCCCGCCCTTGCCGGGCTCGGTGTCGGCGATCAGGTCGAAGATGTCGGGCGTCAGGATGTAGCGGCCAATGATCGCCAGGTTGGACGGAGCGTCCTGCGGCGCGGGTTTTTCCACCATGTGGTTGACCCGGTAGATGCCCTCGGAAATCGCCTCGCCGGCAATCACACCGTACTTGTGGGTCTGGTCCCGCGGGACTTCCTGGATGGCCACGATCGAGCAGCGGAATTTCTTGTAGAGCTGGATCATCTGCGTGAGTACGCCGTCACCTTCCAGGTTCAGGCACAGGTCGTCGGCCAGGACCACGGCGAAGGGCTCGTCGCCGATCAACGGGCGGCCGCTGAGAATCGCGTGGCCCAGACCTTTCATTTCCACCTGACGAGTGTAGGAGAAGGTGCAGGTGTCGATAAGCTCGCGAGTGCCGGCCAGGAACTTCTCTTTTTCGGTGCCGCGAATCTGGTGTTCGAGTTCGTAGCTGATGTCGAAATGGTCTTCCAGTGCACGCTTGCCCCGGCCAGTGACGATTGCCATGTGCTGCAGGCCGGCGTCCCGTGCTTCTTCAACGGCGTATTCGATCAACGGCTTGTTGACGATCGGCAGCATCTCTTTTGGCATGGCTTTGGTGGCCGGCAAGAAGCGCGTGCCGTAGCCGGCCGCGGGGAACAAACATTTACGAATCATAGAAGTTTCCTGGACATTCATGGCATACAGCCATCGGTTACATTGCAATAAAGAAAGTTGCAAGTTGATGAAGCTGTACTTTAATACCTGAGTCAGGTTGTCAGTGACAATGTTAGCTTAGTGTAAAAGAGGATAATGTTATTAGATGTCGACTTGATAAATAACAGTTATTTTTAGTCGGTATCTGTCGATAGTGGTGGAAGTGCGGGAGTGCTAATAAGTACCGGGCAATACAGTTTGGCCTTTAAAAATATTGTTGGCCAGCGATGGAACTGTTTTTGTCCTGGATTGTTGTCGCCTTGTTTGTGTGAAGCAAGACACACATTAAACAAATGAGGCTTGACACGTTGGCAGGCATTCTCCCACTACGGACCGCGCTATGAAGATTCTGGTAACCGGTGGCGCCGGATATATTGGCTCGCACACCACACTCGCATTGCTTGAAGCAGGTCATGAAGTTGTCGTTCTGGATAATCTTTGCAACAGCAGCGATGCGGCATTGCATGCGATAGAAGCCATTTGCGGTAAAAGTGCGCTGATGATTCGCGGCGATGTGTGTGACCGGGCGTTGCTGGACCGGATATTCCAGCAGCACTCGATCGACGCCGTGCTGCACTTTGCCGGGCTCAAGGCCGTGGGCGAAAGCGTACGCAAGCCGCTCGAGTATTACGAAACCAACGTCAGTGGCAGCATCACGCTGTGTCAGGCGATGGCGGCGGCGGGGGTTTTCCGTCTGGTGTTCAGCTCTTCGGCCACGGTCTATGGCGAGCCTGAGCAGATGCCGATCCGCGAGGATTTCCCCACGGGCATCCCCACCAACCCCTATGGCCAGTCCAAGCTGATCGTCGAAAACGTGCTGCGCGACCTGGCCCTGGCCGAGCCGCGCTGGAGCATCGCGCTGCTGCGCTACTTCAACCCGATCGGCGCCCACGACAGCGGCCACATGGGCGAAGACCCGAGTGGCATCCCCAATAACCTGGTGCCTTACATCAGTCGTGTAGCGGTCGGCAGCCTGCAAGAGTTATCAATCTTCGGCAACGACTACCCCACGGTCGACGGCACCGGCGTGCGTGATTACATCCATGTCGTGGATCTGGCAGACGGGCATCTGAAGGCGTTGCAGGCCATCGACGGGCGTACCGGCATTCACACCTGGAACCTCGGCACCGGCGCCGGTTACAGCGTGATGCAAGTGCTGCGGGCCTTCGAGCAGGCATGCGGAAAACCCGTGCCTTTTCGGGTGATGCCACGGCGTTCGGGGGATATTGCCGAGAGTTGGGCCGACGCTTCCAAAGCGGAAAAAGAACTGGGCTGGAAAGCCACCCGCAACTTGCAGGACATGGTCGCTGATAGCTGGCGATGGCAATCGAATCACCCCAGAGGCTATCTGGAATGATGGCCTTTTAGTCCAATGTTATTTTCGGTCAGGTTGTTAGATATCGTCGGGAAATTACACTGGCAATGCCTTTTGCAAGTCCGTAGATATAAACCTGCCGTTCGACTTTTATCAGTTGCGTATGACTGTGAAAGAACGACGGATCTTGTTCGCGCTTTTTGCGACTTGAACTCTACCACCTCTAACGGAACACCCGATGTACCGGTGCAATGTTAGAAAGGAGTTGATATGAAAAAAGTGATGGCGATTGCCTTGTTGACGATGTTGAGCAACTGGGCATCCGCAGCTGAAGCGCCGCTTACTGCGGTGACCAATGTATCTGGCAGTGTCGCGGCTTCTACAGCGCCTGCTGCCAGTACTGCAATGGTTGCCAGTGCCGTAGCGGCGTCCAACAGTGGTGGAAGTGCCAACGGCGGTACAACGGGTACCACCGGTACCACGGGTACAACCGGCACGCACAACTAACTGAAGTAACTGTTGGTGCAGTACAGGGTCGCCCGACGAAAGTCGGGTGACTTTGTTTTGGATTCGCCCTTGAATAGCGTAGTGCCATTATGACTCGTAGTTTTTCTCTTTTAATGCTGGCAAGTCTCGCTCTGCAAGGTTGCATGTTTTCCCCCGGTCAACACCTGAACACCTTTGGCATCACCCGCCAGGGTGCCAGTGAAAGCAGCCGGGTCGAGTTGATTCCGATCACACCCAAGCTGATTTCCATGAACCGGGCCACGCAGAAGCGCGAGTCGGTTCCAACGGAACTGCTGGCGACGCCGGCCGAGTACCGCATCGGCAACAACGACGTGCTGTACATCACCGTGTGGGATCACCCCGAGCTGACCGCGCCGTCGGGCGCGCAGCAGCAGATCGACGCCAACGGCCGTCTGGTGCGCTCCGACGGCACGCTGTATTACCCGTACATCAAGGAAGTCCAGGCCGCCGGCCGGACCATCCAGCAACTGCGCGACGACATCGAACAACGGCTGTCGGCGTTCATCGCCGAGCCGCAAGTGGATGTCGCCGTGCTGCGTTTCGCCAGCCAGAAAGTCGTGGTCACCGGTGCGGTCGCCAAGGCTGGCCCGCAAGCGATTTCCACCAACCCGCTGAGCGTGGTCGAAGCCCTCGGTTCGGCGGGCATCGACACCAACAATGCCGACCTGTCCGGGTTGTTGCTGACGCGCAACGGGCGGGTCTATCCGCTGAATCTGGATACCCTCAATCAACAGGATTCCGAGTTGCAGAACGTCTACCTCCAGGGGGGTGACAAGCTGTATCTGCCGTACAACGACAACAAGCGCATCTATGTGATGGGCGAGGTCAACCAGCCGCGCGCGCTGAGCTTCAAGACGGCGACGATGAATCTCTCCGACGTGCTTGGATCGGTCGGCGGCTTGAGCCAGACCACCGCCAACGGCAACGCCGTGTACGTCATTCGCGGGGTGGAAAACCTCGATGTGGAGCCGGCCAAAATCTATCAACTGGAAGCTGAATCGCCCACCGCCATGGTCCTAGCCACGCATTTCGAAGTGCGCCCCCAGGACGTCGTTTATGTAGGGCCTGCCAACGTGACTCGCTGGAACCGTCTGATCAGCCAGTTGGTGCCGTCGGCATCGATTGTCGGTACCGGTGCTTCCGCTGCGAAGAACTGGAGCGAATTCACCAACAACAGCAAATAAGGCCCGCCGACTTTGAAAACCCTGAATGTTGGCGTCTGCCTGATGGCGGCCTTGTTGCTGTGTGGCTGTAATCCGCTGATGGTTGCCTCGGTGACCAACCTCAAGTCGGCGATGGTCGGTCCGGATGACATCGACGTAACGCCGGCCCAGGTGGCCGACGTCAATTATCCGCAACTCAAACTCACCACGCCGTCCGGTTCCGGTGTGCTGGCGCTGGTGCGCAAGCGCGATGACCTGCAGTTCTGGGTGGCGTCCGGCAAGCAGGTCCTGCTGCTGCGCGACGGTCTTGCGGTGCGCAGCATCGGCCTGGGCGTGGAGGGCGATCTGGACGGCACGCGGCTGTCCGATGCGTCGCCGTTCAAGCGCGGCCTGCAAAACGTTACCGATGGCCAGACCAGCCAGCGCTGGATCGATCTCTACAAGGGCCAGGAAGTCGGGTTGATCGTCAACAGCCGCTTCACCCGAAAATCCATGGAAACCCTGAATATCCTGAACAAGGACTACGCCGTGCTGCGTGTCGATGAACGTATCGACGTCCCGGCCATCGGCCTGCGGGCGACCAATCGTTATTGGGTCGATCCGGTGGACGGTTTCATTGTGCAGAGCGAGCAGCAACTGACCTCGCAACTGCGGGTGAAGATCGTGCAGCTGACCCCTGATCGCAGGCATCTGCCATGAAGCGCTTGAGGGTTCTGTCGGCGTGTTTGATGTTGTTCGCCGGCGCAAGTCAGGCGGCGGTCACCGTCAGCGGCGATGTCGCCAACCCCGGGCCGGTGGAGTTGCCGCCCGGTGGCCGATTGACCGATGTCATCAGCGAGGCTGTGCCAAACGCCGAGGGTTACTGGCTGGCGGGTGCGCTGCTGCGACAGTCGTTGCTGGAAGAGCAGACCCGGCTCAAGGTCGGCGTGCTGTTCGACCTGGACGTGTTGCAGCGCATGGCCGATCTGTTCGATCGACCGAGCCGAAAAGCGTTGGCGGTGCGCATGGCCGAGGACGTGCGGCAGATGCCGGTCACCGGGCGCCAGATCGCGGATCTGGACCCGGTGGCGCTGGAAGTCGGCTTCGCCCGCAACATTCGCCTGGATGACGGCGATCGCCTGATCTACCCGCGACGGGTCGATGAAGTCGAAGTGCTCGGCGCGGTCGCCGGCACCTGCCGACTGCCTTATCAGCCGTTGCTCGAGGCCCGTGAATACCTCAGCAGCTGCGTGCTGCTGGAGGACGATGCCGACGCCGATTACCTGTGGCTGATCCAGCCCAACGGTGTTACGCGGCGCGTCGGCATTGCTCACTGGAATCGTGAGAGCGGGCAGTTCCCCGTCGCCGGCAGCAAGATTCTGGTGCCGTTGAAAAACGATGATCTGGATCCGCCTGTCCCTGAACTGAATCAGCAGTTGGCCGAATTTATTGCCACGCAGTTGGCTGAGGTGGTTCGTTGAATTTGCGTTTTGCAGCTGTGTTGTTATTGCCGTGCGGCCTGGTCCATGCCGAGCCGCGTATTACCCAGGGCGATTTCGGTGGCACCGGTCTGTTGCAGACGCCCACCGCACGCATGTCTCCGGCCGGTGAGTTGAGCGTCAACGCCAACCGCACCGAGCCTTACAGCCGCTACAGCGTTTCGTTGCAACCGCTGGACTGGCTCGAAGGTTCGTTTCGCTACACCGCCATCACCAACCGCCCGTACGGCCCTGAGTCGATGAGCGGCAACCAGAGCTACAAGGACAAGGCGGTCGACGTCAAAGTCCGGCTCTGGGAGGAATCACACTGGGCGCCCGACATCGCTCTGGGCTTCCGAGACGTCGGCGGTACGGGTTTGTTCGCCAGTGAATTCCTGGTGGCCAACAAGCGCTTCGACAACCTGGATTTCAGTGCCGGCATTGCCTGGGGCTACATCGGCAATCGCGGCGATATCGACAACCCGCTTGGCTATCTCGATGATCGCTTCAAGACCCGGCCGGCGATGGAAGGCACCGGTGACGTCAACGCCGGTTCGTACTTTCGCGGCCAGCCCTCGTTCTTCGGCGGCGTGAGTTACCAGACGCCCTGGGACCGGCTGAGCCTGAAACTCGAATACGAAGGCAACGATTACAAGCACGAACCCAAGGACAACGTGATCAAGCAGGACTCGCCGATCAACCTTGGCGCGGTGTTCAAGGTGACGGACTCCCTCGACGTGAGCGCCGCGTGGGAGCGGGGCAACACGGCGATGTTCGGCGTTACCTTCCACACCAACTTTGTCAGCCGCAAGGCGCCGGCCAAGAATTTCGATCCGCTTCCGGAGCCGCTGCCAGCGAAGGCGCCGACCACCTCGATGGATCAGGTCGATTGGGCCAACGTGTCGCAACGCCTGCAACAGAATGCGGGCTACCGGGTCGAGCGCATCGCCCAGCGTGATTCCGAGCTGATCGTGTACGGCGAGCAGCAGCGCTACTTTCATTCGGCCAAAGCGGTGGGGCGTGCGAGCCGGGTGCTGGACAACAGCGTCAACGCCGACATCGACTGGTTCACCCTGGTGAACAAGCGCTACGACCTGCCGCTGGAAGAAACCAGCGTGCCGCGCCAGACCTTCCGCGAAGTGATCAACAACGAGGAACCGCTGCAAGCGTTGCACCGCACCACTGAGGTCAACCCGGCGATGCCGCACAATGAGAAGACGCTCTACACCCAGCCGCTGCAGCACTTCAGTTATGGCGCCGGTCTGGGCTTCAAGCAGAACGTCGGCGGTCCGGATGGTTTGCTCTATCAGTTCAGTGCAGACCTGGACGCCGAGTTCCGCTTCAACCGCAACACCTGGTGGAGCGGCATGCTCAGCCAGAACCTGACGAACAACTTCGACAAGTTCAAATACGACGCCCCCAGCGGCTTGCCGCGTGTGCGTACGGACCTGCGTCAATACCTGACCACGTCCGACACCACCATGCCGTTGTTTCAGGTCAGCCACGCCGAGCAACTGGACAAGGATCTGTATGGCATGGTCTACGGCGGTTATCTGGAGTCGATGTTCGCCGGTGTCGGCGGCGAGGTGCTGTTCCGTCCGACCGGCGAGCGCTGGGCGATCGGTGCGGACCTGAACTACGTGCGTCAGCGCGAATTCGACCAGGGTTTCGGCCTGCGGGACTACTCGGTGCTGACCGGCCACATCACCGGTTACACCGACCTGCCTTATGAAACGCTGGCGGCGGTCAGCGTCGGCCGTTATCTGGCGGGCGACTTCGGTGGCACGCTGGATATCTCCCGGGAGTTTTCCAACGGCGTGCGGTTCGGTGCCTGGGCGACCATCACCACGGCGGGCAGTACGGAATACGGCGAGGGTAGCTTCGACAAGGGCATCTATCTGTCGATCCCGTTCGACGAAATGATGAGCATGTCGACCATGCGCCGGGCCAGCCTGGTCTGGGCGCCGCTGACCCGTGACGGTGGTGCGCGGCTCAGTCGCAGCTTCCAGCTGCACTCCATGACCGATAGCCGTGAAGACGACATGTTCTATCGCAACTTCGGGAAGATTACCGAGTAAGTCCGCGAGCCTGTGTCAACAAGCAGGCTCCGGGCGGTGATCAGGCGAAGGCGTCGGCCTTGTCGACATCCATATTGACCGATTCACCGAAATCGCCAGCCAGTCCAACTCCCAAATCCGGCCCACAAAAAAGGGGACTTTCGTCCCCTTGCGGTCTTGCCTTGTGAAGCTCTGCGTCTCAGTAAATATCCTTCGACAGCAGGGTAAACGGCGTCTTCACCAGAATCTTCACATCCAGCCACAGCGACCAGTTGTTGATGTACTTGAGGTCGATCTCGACACGCTTTTCCATCTTGTCGAGGGTGTCGGTCTCGCCACGGCAACCGCTGATCTGTGCCAGGCCAGTAATGCCCGGTTTGATTCGGTGGCGGGCCATGTAGGCGAGGATTTTCCCCGAGTAGTAGTTGTTGTGCGCCACGGCATGCGGGCGCGGGCCGACGAGCGCCATATGACCTTGCAACACGTTGAACAGTTGCGGCAGTTCATCCAGCGACGTGCGGCGGATAAAGCGCCCGACAGCGGTGATGCGCGAGTCGTTACGGCTGGCCTGCTTGACGTCGCGATCATCGTGGACGCGCATCGAGCGGAACTTCCAGACCTGAATCACCTTGCCGTTCCAGCCATGGCGATCCTGCTTGAAGAACACCGGGCCTGGCGAGCTGAGCTTCACCGCCAACGAGATCAGCAGCAGCACCGGGCTCAACAGGATGATGGCCAGCAGTGCGACACTTTTCTCCATCAGGCTCTTGCTCAGGGCGGCGGTCGGGCGGCTGGTCAGCGGACTTTCATTGAGGTAGATCGCCGGCAGGCCGTCCACGACTTTTACCGAGTGATTGAGCAGCGTCAGGCTGTTCAGGTCCGGCACCCAGACCACGTCGACGTTGGCATCCAGCAGATCGACATACATCGCCTCGATCTTCGCAGCTTCGGACAGCGACAGCGTGATGTAGAGACGACGGATGTCGTGGCGTTTGATCAGCTCCAGAAGGTTTTCCTGATCGCCGACCACGCGTGGAGCGTCTGCGTCCAGAGCGGGCAGGGTGCCGTTGCTGACCAGACCTACCAACGGCAGGTTTTCGTGTTCGCTGAGCTTCTTCGCCAGGCCCAGGGCCAGTTCGCCGGTGCCGACGATCAGGGTCTTGTGCTCGCTTTTGCGTGAGCGCTGGTAGTACTTCGAAAACGCGTGCAGCGGGGCATAAAGCAGCGCCTGACCGAGGAAACCGTACACCGCCCAGTCAAGGATCACCTGACGGGAAAACAGCTCGTCGGCCTTGCAGATAAACGCGATGAACGTCAGCCCGGCCATGGTCATCGACCAGCCCATCAGCAGCCGTCCCAGTCCGGTCAGGTAGTTGTCGCGTTTTCGGTAGGCGCCGCTGAAGGTGTAGGCCGGAACCGAAGCCAACACGGCCAGCATGGTGCACATCCGGTAATAGAACTCGACCGTTCCCGTGTGCTGCTCAGCCAATATAAACAACAGTGAAACAATAAAGCACTGTGCCAGTGCCCATTGGCCCCAGAAGGTAAGTCCCTTGAGGCCGGTGTTTCGGTTGATACGTAGAGTGAGATCCATATGCGATATCCCCAAAAGACTTCCATTCAGGTTTCGACAGTTGAAATCCGAGTTGTCAAACAGACTTGTTTTTGTTGTAGGTGCCGGTGTCTTGAGGGAACAACATCGGTATGCCGAACTGTCGTCAGTGAATAGACTAAGTTATTGGGGAAGATGCTGTCTGACGAGTTCTAACAAGATGGCAAAGTGCCAATCAATTGTATTGGGAAATAATCGAACGTTAGAAAAGGTCAAAGGGCAAAGGGTGAACAAACAATAATGTGTTTGCTATCGTAGGAAGGGTGAGGAGGGAGGCATTAGCGAAAAGGAGGTTCAAACAAGCAAAGTGCTTTTTTATTTTTGTTATTGCACTTGCTTCGATTTCTGGATGTGCAGGCTGTGCTTAGGCAACCACTTCCTGGATCAGGCAATAACCACGATTGCGCACGGCACGAAACAGTCGTTCACCATTGCTGGCACTTTTGAACTTGTCTTGAAGACGGCTCAGGCACATTTCCAGTCCGCGATATTGTTCCGGTTCCCGGCCGATGCTGAGGATCAGTTCGTCACGACTGACGACGCGTTCTTCATGGTGCAGCATCTTTCTGACCAGTGCGGTTTCAAGGCCGGTAAGGCTGATCTCGACACCTTCCTTGACGAGTGCGCCCTGATCATTGTCCAGATGCCAGGCTTCTGTGCAGGGAACATTGCCTTCAATGGAACCGGTATCTTCTATTACCGGCGAGTTCTGGAATGAGTTTACCGATTGTGCTGCCAGCCACTCGGATTCGAGTGTGGCCAATATTCGCTGTGTATCATGTTCAATACTGCGAGCGACGCTTTTCCTTGTGCCGCGTGGGTAAGTGAACTCCATGAGCGTGGGAGTGGAAGAGGGCGAAGCAACACCTTCAACAAACATTTGTGCCCGGGACGTACCGAACGAATTGAAACGTTCACTGGAGAGGATGCTCTCGAGTTCACGTTGCGACGCTGAGTTATTGGTCACGACAACAAAATATTTTCTTGGGAGGGTTGTACTGGTTTCCATGTCTCTCTCCTGAATAACGCACCAAATTTGGCTAAAAGGTAATCGGCAGACGAGTTATAACGCGCTCGGAATAATCGACAGGCAGGGTCTGGGCCCAATTATGGCCCGCGACAAGTTCCACTGGGTCTGCTTTTAGAGTAATGATTTATTGTTATGTTTAAGTGTTGCAGCGCTCATTCAATTGACAGCTTTTTATTGGATGGATATTGCAAATAAAGCGGTGAGACCGTGGATTGTTGAAGCGTTGCATCAGACGTTCCCTCGTATGCTGCAATGGTGATTTCCCTGATTCAGGCGGTTGAGATCAACCCCCTCATCAGACGGTAGCCATACCCGCGAATGCTCTGTATGGCGTTCGTACCGTACACGTCCTTGATTTTCCCACGCAAGCGGCTGATGGATTTTTCCAGCGCGCGAGGGTCGTAGAAATGCGTGTTGAGCCCCATGATGCCGGCAATTTCGTCATGGCTGAGAATGTGATTGCTGGTTTGCGAGAACGCTTCCAGGATCTTCATCTCGGCAAAGGAAATGTCCAGTTTCTTGCTGGTGTCGGAGAGGCAGATACGGGTCGGGTCCAGTATCAGATCAATGTCACGCAGCCATTCTTCACTGCTGAAGAAATCCCCCAGCAACTCGCCACCTTCTTCGGAAAGGGTATTGAGCTTGATACAGAAGTCTGCGCCGGCAAGATGGTATTTGATCTTGTTATGGGCGCCGCGACCGGTAATCACCGCACAAATGATTGGCTTCAAGTTCTCGGTGCGCAGGTTCTCCACCAGCGCCAGATTGTCTTCCAGTGCTTGCGGAGTATCGATGACGATGAAAATGGCGCGATAGGCGCCTTGATATTCGTTTGGCTGATATGAACTAGTGAAAGAGTCGGCTTCCAGTGCCAGACCGGACTGCACATGCTGGGCGATTAGCGTTTTGAAGTGTTCGGCCACAGCACGGGTACGCGCCAGGGCAAGAACACCTGGCGCGTCGTTTGTCTGGTGCGAGCTTCTAGTCGCTAAGTTCCCTGTAAGCATCATGCCTTGACTCGAAAAAGTGCGGACATCGGGATGTTAAAGCACCGGTTCTCATCTGTGACTGACAATTGGTAACATTCGCGCGATTTTTAGACGTGGCTCCCGAGTTTTTTAACAATAATTAAGCTTTTCAAGCTTTTAGTTGATTTTCTCGGAGTGCTGAACTAACGAAACGAACGTCGTTAGATAGTGGCGATGTGCAATGGTGCCACTATTTTGTAATTATGGCGACCGATTTTTATGTCCTATGGCCAGTATGGTTCGTCGCCAGAATCATGGGGAGTGTGAGGTGGGTCACATTTTAAGGGGTGAAGGTTATTTTTGCCACTAAGTGAACAAGTTCACAGACGGACGATTATTAACATGGCTTGAGTGTGTCTTTTGATAAGACCTATTCTCCGTCACCGAATCGGGCAAGGGGCGTTGATCTGCCAATTGTTTAATTTCAGATACCCAATGCCTGAGTGCAGTTGACCGGGCGCTCTTCAAGAGCGTTCTGACGGAGGATTAATGGATTTACTGACCTTGTTCAAGGTGTTGGTTTTAGGGGCGGTAGAAGGTCTCACCGAGTTCTTGCCCATCTCCAGTACGGGCCATCAGATTATCGTTGCCGACTTGCTCGATTTCGGTGGCGAACGCGCCATGGCGTTCAACATTATTATTCAACTGGGCGCCATTCTGGCCGTGGTCTGGGAGTTCCGTCCGAAGATCTTCGAGATCGTCAAAGGCCTGCCGACCCAACGCAATGCACAACGATTCACCGTTAATCTGCTGATCGCATTCTTTCCGGCAGTGATTCTCGGCGTGTTATTCGCCGACGCCATTCATCATTACCTGTTCAACCCGATCACCGTGGCGGTCGCACTGGTGGTGGGCGGTATCGTGATGTTGTGGGCCGAACGGCGCAAACACGTGGTGAGTGTCGAACATGTCGACGACATGGTCTGGTCCGACGCGCTGAAGATCGGTTGCGTACAGTGCCTGGCGATGATTCCCGGCACCTCGCGCTCCGGCTCCACCATTATCGGCGGCTTGCTGTTCGGCCTGTCGCGCAAGGCTGCCACGGAGTTCTCGTTCTTCCTGGCAATGCCGACCATGGTCGGTGCGGCGGTGTATTCCGGCTACAAGTACCGCGACCTGTTTCAGGCAGGGGATCTGCCGGTCTTCGCCCTGGGCTTCGTCACCGCATTCGTGTTCGCGATGATCGCCGTACGCGGCTTGCTCAAGTTCATTGCGAACCACAGCTACGCCGCGTTCGCCTGGTACCGGATCGCGTTTGGTTTGCTGATCCTGGCGACGTGGATGTTTGGCTGGGTGAACTGGACGGAAGCGGCGGCCTGATCACTGACTGCTGATCAGCGCGGCGATGGCGAGGTCACTCAACTCCGTATCAGGCGATTCCTGACGAAAACGCTGCAAGGCCGAGCTGAAATACGCGGCTTGCAGCATGCCGTCGCTGGCGAGGAAATAACGTGCCGCTTCTATTTCCTCTACCGAATACACACGTTTTTTCAGTCCGGAAATGTCCGACATCCCGTCGACCGTGACCATCGTCGTCGTGAAAACCAGAAATCCAGACATCTGGGTCGATTGAAAGGGGCCATCTCCCCCCTCACCGCATCCCTTCGCGAAATCGCAGGAGGCGTAGGCGTTGGCATAGAGAGTCAAGAGTAAAGCGAGGAGGGTGAAACGCTTGAATAAAACGCGGCTGAAGGCGGGCATAACCAAAAGACATCCTGTCAGTACAACAAAACACCGGGCAACGCTCATTCGTTGCCCGCACGCTCAACGCATCGATCAACGACCCGCCAGCAACTCCGCCGCCTGATCCAGCAACGCCAGCGGATCCTTGGCCTTGTGAATATCCACCGACAACAACTGCCGAAACTTGCGCGCCCCCGGGAACCCGGTGCCCAGGCCCAGCACATGGCGCGTGATGTGATGCATCGCCCCGCCTGCGGCTAAATGCTCGGCAATATAAGGTCGCAACTGCGCCAACGCCTCGGCCCGGGTGATCACCGGCGCCGAACTGCCGAACAACTGCTGATCCACCTCGGCCAGCAAGTAAGGATTGTGATAAGCCTCACGGCCCAGCATCACACCGTCAAAGGTCTGCAAATGCTCATGGCAGGCCTCCATCGTCTTGATCCCGCCGTTCAGAATGAACTCCAGCTCCGGAAAATCCGCCTTCAACCGCGCCGCCACGTCATAACGCAGCGGCGGAATGTCACGGTTCTCCTTCGGCGACAACCCCTCCAGAATCGCAATCCGCGCATGCACCGTAAAACTGGTGCACCCGGCATCCCGCACCGTGCCGACGAAATCACACAGCTCTTCGTAGCTGTCCCGCCCATTGATCCCGATCCGATGCTTCACCGTCACCGGAATCGACACCGCATCACGCATCGCCTTCACACAATCCGCCACCAACTGCGGATGCCCCATCAGGCACGCACCGATCATATTGTTCTGCACCCGATCACTCGGGCAGCCAACGTTCAGATTCACCTCGTCGTAACCGTGCTCCTGCGCCATGCGTGCGCACGCGGCCAGGTCCAGCGGAACACTTCCGCCCAGTTGCAGAGCCAACGGGTGCTCGGCTTCGTTGTGACGGAGGAAACGTTCGTGATCGCCGTTGAGCAGCGCGCCGGTGGTGACCATCTCGGTGTAGAGCAGGGCGTTTTTCGACAGGATGCGTAGGAAGTACCGGCAATGGCGGTCAGTCCAATCCATCATGGGCGCAACGGAGAACCTTCTAGACAGCGTAGAGCCAGTGTTTGTTGGGTATGTAGCTGAATTCTGTACCATTTTGCTCTACGTGTTCTAAGCCGGTTTCAGGGGGTAAATAGGCGTTTTCTGAGGTCGGTTGGTACAATGTACCAACCACTTTTCAAATTGTACCAGTTGACTATGGCCACGATCAGAGCACGGAAACGCACCGACGGCAGCACCAGTTACACGGCACAGATACGCCTGTTTCGCGATGGGACGCAAGTTTACCAAGAGAGTCAGACCTTCGCCCGAAAACAGGCCGCACAGGCTTGGGTGCGTAAAAGAGAAACCGAACTGGACGAACCGGGTGCGATCGAGCGGGCAAACCGCCCTGGTGCGACGATCAAGGAAATGATCGATCGGTACTTGGCCGAGATGACCAAGGCGCGCCCTCTCGGGAAGACGAAGCTCGGCACGTTGAAGGCGATCAGCGAATCCTACCTGGGGAAGTTGAACGACAGAGATGTAAGCAGCCAGCACCTGGTCGAATATGCGTTATGGCGCATGGGCAAGGAGGGCGGGGGCGTTCAGCCTCAAACCGCCGGCAACGATCTTGCACACCTTGGCGCGGTTCTCTCGATCGCTCGGCCCGCTTGGGGATATGAGGTGGATCCGCACGCAATGGCGGACGCCCGCCGAGTGTTGAAAAAGCTCGGTTACAACATGAAAAGCCGCGAGCGCGATCGCCGGCCCACCTTGGAAGAACTCGACAAACTGCTGACGCACTTTCGGAGTATTCAAAGCCGTCGTCCGACTTCTATCAACATGCTAAAGCTGACTGGATTCGCGTTGTTTTCCACGCGTAGGCAAGAAGAGATTACCCGGATCCGGTGGGATGACTTGGATGAAGCAGGCCATCGGGTTCTGGTTCGTGACATGAAGAACCCTGGGCAAAAAATCGGTAACGACGTCTGGTGTCATTTGCCGCCAGAAGCATGGGAGATCCTTCAGACCATGCCTAAAGTGTTGCCTGAGATCTTTCCTTACAGCGCTGAATCAGTGTCCACGTCCTGGACAAGGGCCTGCAAAATTCTGGGCATTGAAGATCTGCATTTTCACGACCTGCGCCACGAAGGCGTAAGCCGGCTTTTCGAGATGGATTGGGATATTCCGCGAGTAGCGAGCGTGTCGGGACATCGAGATTGGAACTCGATGCGCCGTTATACCCACTTGCGCGGGCGAGGGGATGTTTATGCAACTTGGGATTGGTTTGAGCGCATCCTGCAGGCGCCCGTAAAACTGGGGGCCAAAACGTTGAGGTGAGGCGGCAACCGCAAAACATGCAGCTCATGCGTTTGTGCTGAGAAAAGTTGGACCAATGGCCCGAACATGTTTGAACTGTGGTTATGGGGAGATATATCCAGGCGAGGCATCCGATAATCAGGGAGGGAGTTCTAAGTATGATATTCACCATGCCTGTAACGGAATTAGATCTCTCCACCTCCGGGACTGAGGAACATCGGTTGGCGAGTGTCTGCTTTGGTTTGGCAGTTTGCTTTGTGACGGGTAGCTGACGACTAAGAACCGACGCTCACGAACATCAGTGAATCAAAGTGCTCTTCATTTGCAGAGAACCTGAAGTTTCCTGTTATAGCTACATGGCTGTGCGTACGCTGGCCGAACACGCCGATGTTATCATTTGCGGTATCTTGATGAGCCCCCCCTACACAGCATATACGGTCATTCATGGCTGGGCGGGAAACTCATGGCTAACGCCCACACCTGCTCCCTGCACGCCGGTTTCAGCAGTGTCGGCCCGTAAAGTCGAGATGGTGCGATTATGTCACGGTCGGAGCAGTCCCGAGATCCACTGAGTAACATGCATATTGCGCATCGACTAGGATCTCACCAACCGCATCGACTTCCCCGCGCAAGATGGCGAGCTGAGCGTTGTTTAGTTGCCAAGGCTCTTGGTCAACAAGCGCCACGAGCGTGTCGGACATTGCACGAAGCAGCGTTGGTAATCTGTCATCGATCGATGCCTTGCTTGCTTTCAAACGTGCGCGAGCGTCCATGCGAGCCAGACGTTCAATCTCGGGGCGATTGCTGAGGCCAAAACCTTGCGTCTCCAGGACAGCGACGTCCATCACTGCTTCGGAGAACGTCCCCCACATCTTAGAAGCGGTCTCTGGCACCTCCCGTAGTTCCATTAGCTGTATCCACTCTCGCGCTTTGGATTCGGAAGGGAACAATTGGTCGTATCCGCCCACTGCGCACATTGGCACACACATGCCATTCACTACCGGCATCACCGTCAAAGACAAGGTATCTGAAAGAAGAGAGCGCCAGTTAGTCCAGCCGTCAGACACGAACGAGGGCCAACGATGGATCTGTTCAAGTTCAAACGTTACCAGTACCTCCAGAAAGGGCCACACAAATAGTTCACCAATCGACGGCTTGATGTACACGTGCGCCTTGGACGTTAATGCTTTAAAAGAGCGTTGTAGATCTCGCTCAGTATTTTCTTTTCCTCTCCTCGCTCGTTTGCGCGCTGAGGCGCGCGCTTCTGCCAAAGCTTGACCCCTTGGCGCGCGCAGTCGCCGATACAGGGGAATCGGATTTGCACCGCGTTGCAGTCCGTCACCGGCTAGTGCCCGCAAATCCTCAATCAATTCGACAAGCGTTTCCAGCTCCGCTTTCGTTTGTGCTTCATGGGCAATAATGTGCCAGGGCTCCACTTCAATAGACTCCCTAATCTGCTTTTGGATGTCCCCGAGCCATGCGATATATGGTCTAGCGCCTTCCGGCAACCTTGCAAACCGTAGAATCAAATCAGAGCTGCAAGCAAACAGAATCTGTTGAAGGTTTGAGCTTCTTTGCCCCACCGAGTCCCCGTCGGCGTTCTTGGCGAACCAGGGAAGTTTCGGAGAAGGCATGGACCGAGAGCGTTCGTGAATACTTCCCAATCCTTCCAACGCTTCGGTACTTGAAGAGTTTCGAAACAGCCCGTCGAAAAGGCTAAGCAGCAACGAGCTGAGATGCTTTATACCTTCCGCTGCCTGCACGAGGTAAGCACCGTAGCTCTCAGGTGCTAACCTCTCTCTGATTGCATCGCTCCACCGGCGATTCCAAGCTGGCAGCGAGTTCGGAGGAAGATTGGCTCGTGTAATCTTCTTTGTAGCAACGTGCACACCACCGTAGCCGAGCAGTTCTCCGCTGGCTGTCACCGCATTCGCGATTGCTAGGTCCGCAGTAGGACACAAGGCCAGAAGTAATTCACAAAGGGCAACAACGTCACCATGCGGGTCTGGCTGATACCTTGTTGGAGCAGCACGGATATCGCAAACTGCAGCCAGCCCTTCAGACACTTCACGCATGATCGCTTCAGTTGCCCAAGGCACTTCATCGCCAATACGCCTCAGAAGCGCTGGACTCCCAACGTTTGAAACCCACCGAGTGGCGACCTCCGGGTCTAGCAGATGAACCGTACCCAGCAACGCGCTAACTTGTGACAGCTCTCCATTAAGTAAGTCCGGTGACATACCCATGAGCGCGGAGCGAAGGGCTGGCGCCAAAGTGTGGCCGACATGTGCGGCCAACAAGGCATTTAGAGAAACCAAGTCATTCACCTCATTTATCATCCTTTGGATGTCCGGCGTGGAAAGCCGCTGAAGTAAACGACCGCGTAGGTTGCTTTGAGTAGACTCCACCTTCATCTGAGCGATGAGTCGGATTGCTGGTGCAGCGGGCGTGGAGGCAAGGAAGTCCGGCAGTTCAACGCCTGAGGCTCCGAACATTACTGCGATGGACATCTGACTGAGCGGAACCTGAGCGACCTCCGATGAGCTGAGCCATGCTTCAATTACTTGCCCGATTTGTCGCTCGCCAAGCCCATTCAGGGCGGCGGTCATCAACCGTGCTGACGGCCGCTGATCCAGCTTTCTAGCGAGTGCATCCAGCAGTGCCTCTTCCAGAGAAGAATGACGTTCTAACGCCCGTGCGAGGAACACCCCGATATCCGCCTCCAACACTGCACCAAGTGCGATTTCGAAGGTCTTAGCCTCAGTTAGAAGAGAGACGTGATCTGTCTCTCTAAGCAGATATTGAGACCTCAGCTCGTGAGCGCCGCCCATTGACCCATCGCCGAGGTCACGCAGCAGATGTTCGTTCACGATGCGAGGCAAAGAGGTGCCAACCTCGCTGGCGCTACGGCCAAGTACTTCTGGCAATCGTGCAACATCAACACGCGCGCCAGTACAGGTAATAGCAGCACACAGGCGGAGCACTTCCAATTCAACGTGACGAGCCGAATCGGTTACTCGAACTGCGATCTGTTGGCGTAGTGTTTCCTCTAGCCGAGAGCCCTGAGTGAGTATGTGCGCGTACTCAAGCAGCAGTCCTCTGGACGCAGTCCACGGTTCAATCCAGTTGGTCCAGTCCGTCTTGTTTTGCTCACGAAGTTCATACCAGAACTGCTCAGCAAAGTCCTCCTCAGCACGCACGGGGACTTCCAGAGCTTTGCTTCGCTCCGCTAATGGATAGATGTCCTCTTCACGAATGGACGCCAGCAGAACAAGACCAGGTTGAATAGCAACCTCCCTTGCAAGGGCATCCCAGCCAGCCATCAGACCTGCGCTGAGGTTATCTAGGAGGAAACCAACAGGCGCATCGACTGATGCGCAGCAGCTGTTTGCCAAGGCGACTAGGTCCACTATGTCCTCGACATTCAATCGACGGACACGGAACCATCTCACTGAATGTCGCAATGTGTAAGCAACGTCCCACTGCAGTGCCGATTTCCCTGCACCCGAAGGACCCCTGAGTAAGACGTCTCGACGCTCACGCAGCGCTTTAACAACTCCTTCGCGCAGAGCGATACGTTCGACAAGTAGGCCGGCGACGACATGCCCCGGCTGAACGTCAACACCTGAGAAGAAGTTCGCATCTTCAAGCGGTGTCGAGAAGTCCAAGGCTTCACATAAGCCACGCGACAAAGCAGCTTGAATGCGTGCCGAAGTGAACATCGGAGCCAGTCTATTTAGCTCCAATTCAACATCGCTGGTGGACAGTCCAACAAAGCTTCCGGACTTTCTCATGCCGTTGTCGTCAGCCAGATTGCCGGCGCGGCGTAGCACTGCGCCAAAATATGCATCGGCTTCAAGAACCGTACACCCTCTCTGCGCTTCAATCGCCTGATGAGCTGCACCGCGAGGGTTTGGCATTATCTGGATGCGGGTTCGAGCCAAGATGTCCGAGGGGATATCTGACGGTAATGCCCGCATAATGGCGGGAAGCTCGGACAGCCATGCTGTGTCTTGGCTGCATGTCCACTCGGCGGGCTCGCGTTCAAGGATCAGCAGATATGAGTCTTCTGTCTGTTCAGTAGTCCTACTCCACAGCTTCGTGAGGAAGGCCACTACTTCACCCATCAAAAAGGAACCGCGGTTTTCACGACGTGACTTCACCTGAGTGAGTACTCGGCCCTTTGGGGCGTGCAACTCAATGTCGTCGTCACCTTCCGGTGTTACAAGCCCATACGGTGAACGTCTAGCCCAGCCCTGAAGAGCTAAGCATGCAGCGACCGCGTCTTGGTAGCGAAATCCTCGCCCCGCATGGGACCCGGCACGAGAAACCATCTGTTTCTCCTTAGCTCTTGCGGACACAACAAAAAATAGATGATCTCGTCAGGGCCTCAGCGTCGTCGACCCACGCCAGCAATGTCTCAGCCCAAGCCGCAGTTTTCTGAATGATCTGCATCTGGTCCTCCTTCCTTTTTTGGACTAGGCGCTAATGTTGCCATGGGTTAAAGCTGCCAAACACATCTATCGTTCCGATCGACGAAAGCGCACCGATCCCCGCACGCAGACTAACGATAACTGTGGTTTGCAGATAGTTGCTGGCGCCTTCCTTAGAGCGTTAGATCAGACATGAATCACTGCTTTTCGGCGTTAAGATCAATGATCTCAAAGGATCAAAATTGCGTCGATTCACCGGCAGTGTAAGGCCCTTGACCATCGACTAATTCCGCGGCGACCGCTTCTAGCCAATGGCAGCTACTTCAGTGTCTATAACGCAGCGTTTCAACGACTACAGCAAGCACCGACGAGTGTTCGCGACGATTAGGGTAGTAGAGGTGGTAGCCGGGAAAGGGGCGGCACCAATCCTCTAGGACTCGCACCAGGCCTCTATTGGCCATTTCTTTTTGCGCCATATCTTCCGGCAGGAAGGCCAGTCCGCGCTCGGCGACCACTGCGCGTTGGATAGGCAGGCTGCTGTTGAGCGTCCAATGACCCTCGACGCGAGCCTTCAGCTTATGGCCATCCTTTTCAAAATCCCATTGCAGCAAGCAGTCATGAGCCGGCAGGCGCAGGTTGATGTAGTTGTGTTCGGCGCTACCCCCAGCCTGCGTTGACTGCACGTCGTGCGGTCTTTACAAAGCCAGCAGTGACCGGCCTCAGTAGTGGTCTTGGCTCTAGGAGCATGCCTGCACAGGCCTTGTTATACCGTTTTCAACCCATGCTGAGCGCTTACTGTCGGCCAAAAGCGGTCGCCGGAATTTATGGGCGCCAGATCGCGAATTTTCCATCAGCGCCAACCGAGCAAAGATTAAGCTGTTGACGACAATTAACCAGGAGGAGCCTGAAAGAAGAATACAAACTTGAATCGCCCGGATTTCGTGGAGTCAGTTTCTGCGTCTTCGGATGCTCACGAACAAGGCGTTGACTCCCTCTATATCCCGGAGTAGTTCGTCTGGCTGCGTTACTGGCCGCTGCTGACCAGCTGCATGTGAGTGCGCGCTCACGTTGCGGCAGCAGCGATCATGTAGACGCTGCACTTCTCGAAAGTCCTGCTCCTCCACCACCATCACGCCATCGAGCCGGCCAACCGAGATACCATCACGAAATCGCACAACGGTTCCGTTGAGTAGTGTGTCCTCGATCCCAACCTCAATCGTCACGCGCAAGTCATCGTAGGCGTTGCGGATCGCGCGACGCTCATCCTCTCCCGGGGGGGTGTTGAAGTTAGCCGCAATCTGCTGCTGAGTGGTGCGGTGCTGCTGAATCCGTTCCGCATGCCGGCGCATGTCGTAAGGTAATCCAGCATCGACGTAACCCGGACCTTCTGCTCGATAACTGATCGACCGGATTCCGGGAACCCGATCCGCATCCTGGCAAAGCGTGAGTAGCTCACCAAAAAACACTGCATCGTGGGTGAACACGATCACTTGTCGAGTGGCGGACTCCTCAACTATCCGATGCGCAACAGCGGTTCGATAGCCGTGGTCAAGGCTTGAGACCGGATCGTCGAAAACGATGCCTGATGTCGACCCCGACTGGTGGAGCTCCGCAAAGAAAAACGCGAGCGAGCACATGCGCTGCTCAGCCTCACTGAGAACCTGGTGCGGGCCAAGCTGGCAACCTTTGAGTTGAATACCTAGGCGAACCGATCCTGCATCTCCTTGAGAATATATCCCGGCTTGGATGTACCTAAGATTCAGCCTGCTAAGTTCCTCGTTCATGCGCCCAGCCAGTGCTTCGCTGACGTAAGCTCTTCCCAACTGACTTGCAAGTGTGGTTATTGGGCGCGTCGCAGCGATGTCATCAAGACAGCTCTGGAGCCTAGCCCTACGGGCCAGACTCTCGATGACCCTGGCTATGCCTTGGATGTGCTCGGAAAGGAGCTGCCTAGCTTCGAGCTCCTTCAGTCGCAACTTTTTGGCTGCCAGGGCTTCCGCATCCATGTTTGCGCGCATGCGGGCCGCTTCGGCGCGTAGGGCTTCCGCAACTTGATGGAGCGAAGCCGCCGGGCCCGGGCCGCGATATCCAGGGCGCTCCGGCCATTCCCCGTCAGCCACAGCCGTTCTGAGCCACTGAAGTCGAGCGACCAAATCTTCCTGGTAAGCCTGAATATCGTCCGGCAGCGCCGCCACTCGAGCCCTCAAACCATCCTGCATGTTGGGGGCAACTACGAAAGCAACACTAGCTCGGCCAACGTCGTGGACAATTTGCTGCCAGGCATCCCGGGCAGTTTGAGCAGCTCCGGCCGCACGATCCCGGATGTAGTGATTAAAGCGCTGCAAGCGGTCCTGAGCCTCAGGATTCAGTTCCTGCTGGCAAAGCACGCAGACTGCGCCGTCATCGGTGACTGGGAAAACTTCTCCAGGGTAAGCCGTGCTCATCGAGTACTCACGCGCAGCATTGAACAACGTTGCCCAAGGGCCCTGACCAGTTCCAGGAAGCAGCTGCGTCGCATCCCCTGCCTGTAGCAGGGCAGATGCCGCACGCTCCGCGACCTCCGCATCGACAAGGGTTCGATGGGCCTGCAGCTTGGCATCCAACGCATCATCGGACACAACACTTGCTGCCGCTGCGATGGTGTTGGCCAACTCATCGACCCGAGTCGCGGCATTGTCGAGGTTCGTCGCCCTGGCGGTTGGGTCCGCTTCGCTTATCTCCTGAGGAAGGCGAGCTCGCTCTGCCAGCTCATCTGGCGTGAGTGTGGCCAACTCACGTGCCCGCGTCAGATCTGTGGTAGGTCTAATCGGATGCACTGTCCGGCCGGCCTCGGTATCAGCGGGAATGACATTGAATGGCGTAACGTCTGTAGCGAGACCTGCAATTTCATTCTGGACTCGTGGCCTCAGAACCTGGTTGAGCCCGTTGGCCAGCTGCTGCAGATAGGTCAGCGCAGACGGCTGAAAAGTGGCAGCTTCTCGCGACTGTAGGTAGTGACGGGCGCAGTCGCCATCGAATACGGAAATGCCCCGAAGTTCGGGCCTCGGGACAACCCCAGGCTGACCACTCCAGATCGTTTGCTCCGGGGCGCTGTCCAGCGAGAAATCGATGGTGGCGCTCGGTATGAGCTGCTGGTAGTTCGCGGCATAGGCATCGGCGTATACAGCACCAGGGCTACGGGCTCGGCACGCCTGTTTCAGTACGCGGGCATAACCGGACTTACCAGCGCCATTACCACCGTACACGATGGTGAGCCCTTGCGACTGAAACTCCAAAACCTGGTCGCTTGGAATCTTGCCGACATTGGTCAGCGAATGCAGGGCTCGCAGGACAACCGTCCGATCCTGATTCGCCTCAGCGGGGAAATGCTCCGCGGCAAACCCTATCGGTTGAGGTGCTGGTTGAAGTGCACTGGGGAAACCATGATGTTGCTTGGCAAGGTCAAGAATTTCACTCAGGTCCTCCTCGGTCCATGCCCCCTGAACACACAGGCGTCGCAAGGCATCCTGACGCCATAGTGGCAACCTTCCCGCCCACTCCAGTACTTCCTCATAGATGGCCATACCTGAGCTCCCTGTTCCTTAGAGAAATAAGCATAGTTCGCTGCGCAATTTCCGTTGGAGCTTGATTTTTGCCCAGGCCGAGAAGGGTGTTCTGGCTCCGAATTTCTAAAGGTCTGCTTTTGGGCCGGACTCTGCCTGTCGTCACCGTCAGCTTCGGGTCGACTACTGCCCTTGGAGACAGACAACAACCGGCCAAAAGCGGACATCGGCGTCAAACAGAATTTCCCATCTTGTACGGAACGTCAGATTAGACGTGGCGAAGAGTAATCCGCCTTCGGATGCAACGCCGGATATTCACCTTTACGATGCACTGGTAATTCTGAACATTGTGGCGAACCACTGGCGGATTATCGCACCGGTATCTTCGCAGCATTTTGCCGACGTATGGGCATAGACCTTGGCCGGCTTGAGCGGATCAGCCAGGTCCACTGGCTCGCATATCATGAACGCGTGAGAGGGCCGTCTAAGGTCGCTGAGGAAACCGATGTCGCCGACGATGGCGTCTGCCATGCCAAGTTCTTTGACGTTGTCATAAGTAGCGGCAAGGTTATTCAGCGCGGTAACAAGATCGGTGTTTCGCATCGCCAACCCGGCGGGGCATGTGGTTGTACTACCTGCCCCCGGTCGGATGACGATGCCGCCTGCGTTCAGACAGTGGGCAATGAAATGTGCACAATCGGTTTTGCCAGGCTGGTCGTAGTAGTGGCCGCAGTCGTTGCTTTTTTGCGAAGAGTATTTTTTCGCGTATGCAGTGGCCTTTGCGTCGTCGTATTTCAACTTTCGGCTATCAAGAAGAACCGTACTGACCTCAGGCGGAGAATACTCTTCCGCAGAAACACCCTCCTGACGCATGTAATTGGATTGGATGCCTGATGTTGTCATGGTTGCTACCCCGCGTGTGGACGACCTGTATTGGGACCGCAGAGCCTCCTCACACCGATGGTGCTCAGGATGCTCATCAATTTAACGTGGACGTCAGCACACGGAGGCTCAACTCGGTGCTCACTTTGTAAACGGTCTGAATGAGCCACCGTATGAACCCCGTGCCCTCGCGGCCCTGTGGCTTGTGAGCTACCTATCCTCATCATTCGCCTGAAGGCATTATCAGACGATCCACATAGACTAGGCGCTCGCTGCAACGTACACCGGGTTGGCGTGGGTAAGTACTGTCACTGGGCTCATTGTCATCGACCCTGACTATTTGACGCTCTTCCAAGTACACCGAGTAAAGCGCATCGTCCTCAAGCTCATATAGCAGATGCTGGTTGCGTGGCAGAGTCCAGCGACCATCGTTATAGGGAAGCTCGATAACTTCGCGTTCGGTCTTATCGAGTACGGGCACCCAAGCTGCGCCCTGGCGCGGATTGCCATGGGCGCGATCGACACGCATCACCATTCGGTTCACGTTGTTGGTGCAGCCGGGCTCACCCGAGGGAGCTTCGCTCAGGCGCAGGGATCCAGGCCCAGCGATACTCACCTGCAATCGCTTAATCTTGCGGTCAACTTTGCTCACCTGGATAGAAGCTACGCGCTCGGGCAGTAGTTGGATGAATTCGCTATTGACGATTTCTGACAGCTCGCAGCCAGCAATGGCATTCGGCTGATAGCGGGCCAGGCACAGGCGCACGAACGGGAAGTAAGCGGCATCGTCGGGCGCGATCAGCACGTCGGCGTACCAGCGCTGCTCGGCTTCGTGGTATTGCGGTAGGTACAGGGCCAAGCCCACACGTGGGTCGTCGTCTGTTGGAACACGTCCGTCCAGCAGCTGCGAGGGTACGACTTGTACCATCCCGGTATCCAGGCGGTTGGCGAAGGCTCCTGCCGGCATCGGACTCAAGGTTCTTTGCTGTGCCCAAATGGGGTCGTGGCCCCAGCCGGTATAGAGCATGCTGATTCGCTCCGGCATGAACGGCTGGGATACCGACCCCCACGCCCGGCGTATCGGCTCGAGTAAGTAGTTGCTGGCCGCGCCACGCGGGCGCAGCAGGTCACCGGGCCAGCACACCAAGGCCAGAAGCTCACCCTCGCCGGAGCTGTACCAGGGGCGCTCCAGCCAGATCCTGAACCAGTTGCCATGGCGCTGCTGGACATTGCGGCCAGGTTGCGAGCGTTGCGACGATTGCAGTAGGGGTACCACATAGGCCACTACAGGCGCCGCGGGCGGTTTGGTTGCCTTAATCCAGCGCGATGTCTGCGGGCCCGGTTCGCTGAGCGCGCTTTGCTCTGCCTGGGGGAAATGCTTGAGGAAGCGGCTGGTGGCCCGCAGGCTGAAGGTGACCAGGCGGGCTTTGGTATCGGTGAAGTCGTGCTGAAGCAACCAGCGGTCCTTCGGCGCATCGGCGAAGTGCGCCTGAAGATCGGCGTTACTGTCACGCCCCAAGACGCTACGCACGCCTTCGAGCAGTAGCAAGTCCTGATCGGAGGCGGGCTCGCCGGTGCCGGACGGGGCCGACTCGTCCAGAGCCGGGGCAATGGCCTCGAAGGTGAATAGCGAATGGCGTTGGGTCAGCGGTTCTGGTGCACTGCCGCTCTGGTCGTTGAACTCCTGCCACTGGGCCAGACACTCCAGGCGTACCGTGCTGGAGCGATGGAATTCAATATCGCCACCGAAGGTTGCCAGGGTTTGGGCGTACTGCTCACGGTGCACAACGAAACGCTGAGCAATTTGGCTGTTCCAGGTAGGCAGTAAGGCGACTCTAGCCTTGTCTAAAAGGATGGCCTCGCTGAAGCGGGGTGCACGTACGGGCAAGGGCACCATGTGGGCCAGCTCCAGGCGGCAGGCTGGGTTGAGCATGGAAAACGAGGTCAGGTTGATGTCCCGAGCAGGCCGGTTAGCGGCTAGCATGGGATGCAGCATCGAGGCGCGACGTCGATGCCACTGGCTCAGACACTGTATGAGTTGATCGCGACGATCACAGCCAGGCTTTGACTGGTCATCAAGGGCCAGCGTTCCGGCGCAGGCTTCGTCATTGGCCAGGTATAGCGCCATCATTTCAACGATGCCGGACTGGGCCAGCATGCGTTCGGTGATCTCGTGCCAGCAGTAGACCTTCAGGGCGACGCCAGGGGCGAGCTTGACGACCAGGGTCGCGTCGCGCCATTCGAGGTCGTAGCCTTCGTTGCGCAGGGTATCTAGGGCGGCATTCTCCAAGCGCAACGTTAGTGGCTTACAATCAGGCCAGCGATGTTCCGCCGGGTAGTAATCGTGGTACTCCAGCGCCAGCAGCTTGCCGTCACTGCGATAAATACCGATCACAAGGCGCTGCGCCCATGGGTCAGGCAGATATGGTATCTCGGGCGCGGCAGCGCTGCGGTCTACGACGTAGCAGGTGTCGCCGGTCTGTTCATTTCCGAACAGATCAGCCAGGCGCTTGCTGCCGGTGTTGGGGAAACTACCGTCGGGGTTGAGCCGCACGCCAGGGAAGGCGCCCTTGGGCACTCGCTGGTGATCTTGGTCGAACATGCCTAGGCGAATGGCAGACTGCAAGTCCACCCGTGGCGGTACTAGGACCCGTTCGGTGGCATTGATTACAGGCTTGCCGGCGCGCTGGCTGGCGATTGCCAAGAAGTCTACACGTTGGGTCGGCAAGGCCTGACGATCGAGCTTGCCGCGCAGCAATGGGGTGGGCGCAAGGATTGGCTCGTAGCGCAGCAACGGCAGGAAGTAGTCGCCGCTCATTTTGCCCAGCATCGAGGTGCCGAGCGTCAGCCCAGGCTGTTGCTGGTAGACCTGACGGGCTTCCTCCAGCGACGGGCTGCGGCCATCCATGAACACCGCGCGCAAGCCGACCCTGTAGCCCCAGCCGATCCGTTGCCTCGGCAAACCACCGTCACTACGATAGTCAACCGCTAGCCGTGCATCGGGGTTGGCGCTGCGGTTGGGGCGGCACTCCAGGGCGTTGGCCGCGAGGCTCCAACCTTGCCAGCGGAACAGCTCTTCGGAAGGTACCCGTGTGTCTTCCGAGGTGCCCGAACCGTCCGTACTTTCCACCTGGAGCTTGCGCGGTGCGTGGGTGACGATGCCCTCGTCGCGCGGGCGCTGGGCGAAGCGCTGGGTCCAGTCACGACCGTCGGCGCGCAGGGATTCGAGCTTGCGCCCCATCAGACTTTTCCACGGGCCGAGGCAGGCACCGCCCTGGTTGTCCGGCACCAGTGGCGCGATGTCTGGGCGATAGCCGATGACCAGGTCCTCGGCATACACGGTTCGCCAGGTGTCGGCGGCGAGTTTTACGCGTCGTTTCTGCTGCTGGATCATCTGCTGGCCTGTGCCCTTGATTAGCAGCGAGATACCCGTAGTGGGCAGCGGCGGCATCGTCACTCCCCGCTGACCGGCCCTGACCCCTGCATCGAGCTGGCAGTTCAGGTTCTGAGCGGCCTGAAGCAATTTTTCCGTCAAGCTATCGGTGTCCAACTGCTCCAAGCTGAACAGCGCCTCGTCCTTCCCGTCGGTCGCGCCAAGGTTCACACAGCCATGGCTGTAGCGGCGTGTGGCCGAAGAGGCGAGGGGGTTTTCGGCTGGGTAGTAGGGGTTTAGCGAATCAAGGCTGCACACCACCTTCACACCCTGCGTTGGAACAAGGCCGGTGCCGAATGCGCTGTCCAGTGAGGCCACGTATAGTGCATCCGTCTTATCGTCCAGCAGGCCGATGCCAATTTCGCCAGGGATGCTCAGGCCCAGGGTCTGCAGCAGCCAGGGGTGCAGGGTCAGCTTTGACAGTTCGCTGTGTAGCTCCGGTCCTATAGGGGGGCTAGGCGGTTTATTGCCCAGTTCGGGGATAAGGGTCAGGTAGCGGTGGAGAATGTAGTAGGGAAGTACGTCCTCCTTTGTGCCTGACGGATAGAAGTTCCTATCATTGTCATCATCGCCGGCCAGTTTTTTCAGTGGGCTTATGAAGTTCTCCTGCTTGGCCTTGCTCAAGTTCAGACCCGCCACGCGCAACCGCGCAAAGTACCATTCTAGGCCCGCATGCGTTGTTCCCGGTTCTAGAGTGCCTAGGCTTTCGCTAAGTGGCCTTAGCAGCTCTTCCTGGGCCTCGCGCATTGCCATATCGAGCAGCCCTGGCAGCGCCATGCCCGGGCGTGCTGCCTGAGCGGCTTCAGCAAGCCCTTTGCTGTAGATGCCACCAAGTACGTGGCGCAGGACGTGCGCACCTTTGGATTGCGGCAGCTCCGGCATAACCTTGTACTGGTTATGCGTACGTGACTCAATACGCAACTCCGGGCGGACGATGGCTCCCCAAAGTCGACTCGCTTGCTTGGGCGTGGTGGCCCAGTGCTCAAGGCTCTGGAGCCAAGCTGCGGTGAGGTCCAGAGGGTAGCTAGTACCGGTCAGAGCGGGGGCTGTATCGTCGACCGCGCAGGCTGCGATACGTAGAGTGATGCCGCGTGCAAGGAACGCTGGCCAGTCGAGCAGTAGCTGTCCGGCGGCGCGCTGGGCGAAGCTGTGTACCGTTTCGTCGATGCCGGGGTCGAGCTGCGGCACAATGCGCACGCTGATCCGCAGCTTGCTCGGGTCGTCGGGGTTCAGGCCATGGGGGATCACGAACCACTGGTATCCCTGTTGAAGTACCGCGCGGGGGTCATTCACATCCATCGAAAGGATCCTCGAAGGCAGCCCAGTACGCTTGCCAGACAGGTGGGTGGAGCAGGCAGTCGCTGTCCTGCTGGAAGGATGACGGCGCAATCTTGCTGGCGATCCTGTTTTTCGCAATCGCAACCCTGGTTTCCTCGGAGCTCAGATCTTGGTCGGATAGCGCCGCCGGCACTGACAACAGCAAAGCACTGGCCCGCTTGTCCTCAGCGTTCTTATTTTTCTCGGAGTCGCCTTGGGAGGCATAGGCCACGTCCACGTCGTATTCGTAGTCAAAGAAGCCGATGGAGAAACTGATGCTGAAGGTGGCTGCGCCCGCCGTGCGCCCGGATTTCAGGTCGTACCACAGTTGCACGCGGAACTGCGCGCTGACTGTGACCAGCCCGGCGATGTTGGCTACTCCTGAGGCGTTGAAGTACCCAGACAAGGTTGCCTCACGCGCCGAGAGGCGGATATAGATCCCAGCCGTGATGCGCCCACGACCCACGGCTAGGCCGAATTGGAACGCTGTCACCACGCCATATTCAAAGGAGGCATCGAGTGCTTCGAGGGTATCAGCGCGGGACTGGATGGCGACATGGCCACCTCCGCCATAGATTCCGGCACTGATCAGAAACGGCTGGTCGGGACGCGACAGGCCGAAGCGGAAACGGGCTGGTTCGCTGTCGAAAGGCAGCTCGCATGTGATGTTGAAGCTCACCATCTGCAAGGTGAAGGCGGTGAGGGTGATGAGATCCTTGCTGAAGCTGTACCCCACTACAACGCCGGGACCTTGCTTGCGCTGCTCGACGACGATGCCGAACTTTTCTTGGAGGTATTGTTGCAAGCTCTTGACAAAGGTAAGCGCGCCCTTGAAATCGACTTTGTCGATGTCCACATCGAGCTTGGCCTCGCGCCCCGTGCCGACGCTAAACGACAGTGGCTTGAACAGGATGCTCAAGAACGGCGCTGCGCCGAACAGGTTGATGGCAAATGGGTCAAGGCGGGCTTCAAGGCTGAAAGTCGGTGTACTTTTGCCACGCAGGTCGGCCTCGATCAAGCTGTGCACGGTCAGGCGCCCCTCGCCCTGGGGCTCGAAAATCGGGTTGCTACCTGCCGGGTAGGCATTGACCCGGGTGTCCCAATCGTAGTTCAGGCGTGCCTTGGTCGGCAGGCCGATATCGGACAGAGCCTTGTCCAGCACACTCTGGATATCGACCAAGGCGCTGATGTCGCCCGTGGAAATCATGCGCGCCACATCTTCGATCAGGCTGGTCAGCCCCACCCGGGCTTTGTCGAAAAACTCAAGGAACGTGGTGACACCAGCGCGGGTACCGTCGACGGGGCCATCCAGCCTGGCAAGCATTGGCCTCAATGAATCAATACGGGTTCGCAACGTGGGCGAAAGCCATGCCTGAATGTCGTCCAGTTCCGCTTTGTCAGGCAGAGCGATTGCGCCAACAACCTCTTGCAGTTTGCTGCAGGCCTTGCCAAGCGCCTGAAAAAGTTGATTTTCAGCCAGATCCTGGTACTGGGTGAGTGCGCTGCGGATTGCTTCTTGCGGGTCCAGTGCCGCGACCAGAAGGTCATTGAAACGGATGAGTGCAGCGTACGCTGGCAGGATTTCGGTCAACGTCGCGAACGTTGTCGCTCCATGCAACTGGTTCAGTAACTTGGTCACACTCGCGACCTGCGTGCTGATTGAGCTGACTTGGCTAGGCAGCGTAGTGGCGCTATCTAGCAGCGACTGGAGATGGGTTTGGTCGACCACCTCGCGGAGCAACTCCAGATAGACTCCCTGGAATTCGCCGGATTGCACCGGCGCTATCCGGTCGAGTTCGTCCTTTAACTCCAGCAGCCGCGCCACCTTGCCCAGCGACTCCTGGCTGAAGCGCAGCAGATCGCTAAACAATTCGTCGGCGATCCGCCGATTATCATTTGTCGCGCTTTCCTTGTAGTGTCTGAGTTTTGCCTTCAGTGCTTCGGCATTTGCGATAGCAGCTAGGACAATCTCGGACAGTTGCAGGATCGCTTGGTCGGCAACCGGGTGAGCATTGGCAAGTTCACGCTTGAGTCTATCTCCCTCTCCTTTGAGCACTTGGGTTTTTGCGACCAGCTTGGAGGGATCTATCGTCGCAATGATGCGCCCCTTTACCGCGCCTAGCGTCGTTTGCACATCCTGGCTTTCGGTGGCCAACCAACTGCACCAGCCAGCGAAGTCGTCCAGTGCGGCGAGCACTGGGACCAGCTTTTCCCTCAGGTTAGTAATGAACACCTGCGGTGCCTGACGGGCAGCCTCCTGCAGCGCGCCAAAGCTAGCTTGGAGCTGTTCGACCGGTGCTCCTAGGGCTTTGTAGCGCGGGTCGCCCTTGACGGTTTGCTCTAAGGTTACCTTCAGCGTGTCCAGCCTTTGCAGGGCACCATTCACACCCAGTTCGGCAAGCATATTGTTCTTGAACTGCTGGATTGGGCCTTCTTGGAGGAAACCACGCCAGCCTTGACTCAGTGTCTGCAATGCCTTGACACGCTCCAGCATGTCGGGTGGTAGCAGGTTGGCGGGGGACTCGACCGCTGTCCTGACCTGCTCGCGTAGGGACTCGCCGGCCTCGACGATTTCGCTGGTCAGTTGCAGCAAGGCGACGCCATTGGTGTTCGGCACTTGTGCCAGCTTGCCATCTAGGGCTTGGGCTGCCGCCAGCATGGCCGGGGCGTGTAGGCTCTTGCCCTTGGGGTCGGTGAGTATATTGAGCAATGGTTGTAGGGCCTTGCGCACGGTGTTGGCAATGCTTCCAAGCAGTGGGCCTGACACCGTATGTTCCAAGGCCTCGCGAATCTGCGGCGCGCGGGCGCCTGCGGCTTGGGCGAAGCTGTCGATGATATCTGCAAAGGCCACCACGCCGCAGAGCTTGGCCTCAGCCAGAGTCTTACCGAAGAACTCCCGTGGGTCGGCGGTACCCTTGCGGGCTTTGGCCACGGGGTCCTGCGGCGTGGTTGGCGCGCCAGCGACATCATTACTTTGCACCTGCTTGTCTGTCGGCTCGTGGCGGTAGAGCGCCCGGTCCTGCTCCAGTTCCCCTGCACCACCAATCGGCCCATTGATGCGTGACGCGGCAGCGAACACGGTGCTGGCATTGGCGAAGGCACCGGAGTTGGCCGTGTTGCTACTGAACGCCAGCTTGGTCTTGTCATCGACGAAACGTAGATAGATCTCGCCGACGTTGTCGGCATTGAACCCATGGCGCAGGTAGGCCCCATCGATTTCCACCCGCGATTCCACTGTTGGCGTGCCCGTCAGGCGCGTCACGCTACCGGCATTGGCCAAGGCCAGGCGCAGGTGCGGGTAGAACGGCGGCTGGTCCTGGGCCTCCATCGAGGCGGAGAAACGTAGCACCTCGGCCAGGTTATCAGCCGTTCCAGTGGATGGGATGTCGTAATCGCTGTCGGGTGGAGGCGGGCCGGGGACATCGAAGTCCAGTAGCAGGCTCGAAGTCTTGAAGCGCGTGGAACCTGGCTTGAGTTCCGGTGCAAAACGGATGGCGCCGCTGTCGACCCGGGCGATGCAGTGACGCGGCTCGCCGTCGCTACTTGTGTCACGAAGTCCCCCGGAGTCATCGCCCTGCCTATGGATTTCCTCGACCCTTTGCCGGTAGGCCCTGGCCACCTTGGCCAAGTTGTACCTGTCGTGGGCGATGTCGTTGTCGATGAACAACAGCGGCGCCCTTGCCTTCACCCCCGTGCCTGGATCCTCGAAGGGAAAGTCCACCGGTACCGTGCGGCCGCTCTTCATCACGCTTGGCCAGAACACCTGCTGGCCGCGGAACTTCGTGGCTAGCCCGTCTAGGCTGCACTCCTCGGGCGCCGCCAGGTCGGGCGAGAGGAAGTTCTGGCAGCAGAGGGTCGAGAACGGCCAACCACGCCCGTCGAAGGGCTGTTGCAACATCGGTGTCGAGCGGCTGAGCGCCGGCACATTTATGTAGAAACGTTGTACCAGGTGCGCCGAACAACTGCCATTTATCGATACCAGGCGGCGTTGTGTGTCCTTGACCAGCGTCGCCGGCAGTCCAAGCGGGAACAGGAAGCCTTTGTATTCGACGATTACCCGAGTATCGCGTCCCAGCTGGCTGTTCTGGTCCCAGAAGGCGACGGTCAGGGCACCGGTATCGGTGGGGGTGGACGGCGGTGCCCAGTTGGCCTTGAGCTTCAGGGAGGCGCCATAGGCGCTCAGTTGCAGCAGTTGCGCCAGGATGGGCTTGGGTATGAACAGGCCCACTTCGGCATTAACGTTTCGGCCGTCTTTGAAGGTGTAGGGGACTACTTGGGCCGTGCCGAGCTTGGCCGCTTCGCCGAAGCCGCTGGACAGAGCGACAATCTCGTGGCGGTCGCGTCCATCGAGGGGGGCGCGGAAACTGTGCGGCGGCTGCGGAAAATGCGGGTACTCGCCTGGCCAGAAGCCTTCCCTATAATCGGGGGACCAGATTGCCCGCAGCGCCGCACGCTCCATGCGCAGGGTCCACAGCTCCCGGCGCCCGGGTGCCTCTTCCATCTTGGGCGGGGCTAGCCAGCGATGCACGCCAATGGGGGAAAGGCCAAGCCGATAGGGGGCCTGGATCATGGTGGCATATTCGCCCGTGGCCTGGCTCAGGCTGACGGCGGGCTGGTTGTTTTTGCCGCGACTCGCTTCTTGATTCTCCAGCGATGTGCCAACGGCCAAGGCCGCCGGATGCAGCACAGGCTGTGGATCGCTGAGGGCATGATCGCTGCGGGTGTAGGCCCAGTCGAAAAGGGCCTGCAGAGTGAGGGGCAAGCGACGAATAGTGCCGTTGACTGGGGATACGTTGAAGGTCAGCCAGGAGGCGTCGGCGAACCGCGCGGCAGTTCCCATGGTTGGTGCAGTACTGTCCTGCTGACGTCGTTGGCGGATGGCTTCCAAGCGCTTGACGTTGTACTCCTGGTCACCAAGCCCGGCCAGCCATTGCTTGCAGCGCGCCGCATCCTGGCCGAAACACTGGCAGATTTCTTCGTCGCTGATGAAGTTGTCAACTGTGTCTGCGGCGCCCGGCTCTGAAGTCCCCGGCAACTGCGTTATGTAGAGCGCTTGCTCGCTTGCATGTTGGCTGGAGAAGGCGAACTCTAGCCGTGCGCCAACTGCACACAGCAGTTGCCGACTGCTGCCGGTCACCTTCAGTTGCACGTTGCGAAAGCGCACGACTACCTGTAAGGCATCGCTGCCACGGCTAAGGTGCAGCTCGAATTCATCCAAAGGAACGCTGCGCCCGAACGGGTGCAGGCCTTCGAACCAGGCCAAGCGATCGATTTGTGCCGCCCCGCCATTCGGCCTTTGCATGCGAACGAAGACTGCATGGTCGACCTCGGGTAATGCCACGATCATGCGGCTGACGCGGAAGCTGTCAATCTTCGCCTGCTCCAGTTGCGAATTGTCCCGCAAGGTCGTGCTTAAGGCTGTAACTTCGATGTGGATGCCCGGAGCGTCGTACCAGCGCGAACGGGTCTTGAGCGTCGCCTGGGCTTGGAAAAGACCGGCATCAAGACTGACCAGCCGCAGCTGGCTCGTGGCGAACCCCACCATCTGACCACTGGCCAGAGCGTGGGGGATAATGAAACCCGTATTTTGGACACTGCCCTGCGATTCCATAGCCCAGGCCATGGGCGTATCCGGTCGGTACTCGATGAGGGCCTCGACTTTGCCATCGGCAAAGCATGCTTGGCAGCGCGACAGCTGTACGGGCATAGCACTTAGAAGAGTGCCTTCGATCCACAGGCGGGTGCGTACCGCCGATCCGTCCACGAGCAGCGCGGGCGTGTCAGCATCGATCAATTCCAACTGCATTTTTCCGGCTAGAACCTTACCCGGCGCTAGGCTGAACTGAATAGCGGGCGCCGGGATAATCTCGAGGGTCCAGTCGGGTAGGAATACGGCGCTTCCGAACGCCTTCGTGTCGGCCGCTAGATCGAGGCGTGACAGTAACTTGGATACATCCAAAGCGCCGGTGGCCACTGGAAAGCCCAGCAGCCAAGGCTCGAAGTCGAAGAATGTGACGTAACCGAGTGCAGGCCACATCAGGTGAGCTTGCCACCCGATATGGCCGCGCGATACCACCAATTCGAAGTCAGCACCGAGTCGCGTTCCGGGTAGCCAGGCATCGCGCAGACGAATTGAAAACTCATCTGCGTTGGGCTGTTGAAAGTCGATTTGAGCGTCAGGACCGAAGCTCCTAGCATTGACTTCGAAGACCACTTCGTTGGCCACCGTGATTGTGACAAGGTGGGGAACATGTACCTGTATATCGAAACGTGATGTGGCTCGTGCTAGAGGACTGAAGATCGGTGCAGCGAGTGTGGCCGTCAGGGAAAGGCGCAAGGCATCGCGCCGGGATATCCGTGCGCTGATCAACTTCTCTATCAGGCCAACTCTGTAGTCCAGACTGTTGCGACAGGCGCTGGACAGTCGCTCGGGTGCGTTGGTAAGTCGTTGCCGCAAGCTGGAAAACAACATGCAACCTCCCCCCATGGAACTTGTAGTGTTGGAGCAGCAACGTGCTTGAGCATTCCGCTTCCGGTAACGGCGCGCGACGATTGCCAGACCCGATAGGGTCTAGGTCTAGATGAAAAAGTCAGAGCGTCAAATTGAATCTCCAATATTTTCGTAGACGCTTTTGAGCATCCGCTATTGGTCCAAGCTGTGTGGAAGCGGTTTAGAGCGAGTTTGATAGTCAGAGCTTGAACGAAAAACACGTTCCTATGAAAGTTATTGGTCTGCTAACTAAACAATCACCGACAGATTTTACGTGGCAATGCAGACTACAAGACAGCGCCTATGTCTTCGTACCGCCTTTGCTAGAAGCGGTCATTGCGAGCCAGGAACAGCACGAGCAAAATGTAACTAATGGAAAATCTTGACCGCATAAAATTTGGTCTCGCTTAATAATTGATCAAGGAGAGTAGGGGCGATTTTTAGCACTCGAGAGCTGTTAGGTCTGCTTGTTCGATTTTTAATGCGCTTTCGCTATAATGTTAATTCTCTTTAAATATTAGGCTTTTTAGGAAAAAGATCTATAAATCATAAAAAATATTGCATGTGGGTGCGACGATGAATATTTACATTAAAATCACCGAATCTGGGCATTTGGTTCGAGTATTTGATCGCATCGTAAATGTTGATGTATTTAACGGTTTTCTAGATGCGGGAACTCCTCCCGAGCCGATCGAGATTGCATCTAATGATGGAGTTACTGGAAATATTGATATTTATAAAGGCTTGCACTATCCAGCTAATACTATTTCAAAAACAGACTACTCACCTAAAGTCGATGAGATAATACTAATTTCGGATGGGCAGGACTAATCGCACTGCAAAACACACTTTGGACCAATTCTAGCTAATGGCTCAGCAAATACTGCTACGATTGCGGTCAAGCAGTTGTTAATTCGAGCGCATGACTAGTTGCAATACTAACCCGTTGGCCATATCGCAGAACTGAATTTGACCCACATGGCGGTCTCATTGGGTGGGCTTAACAATTTCACCCACACGCCGACAAACTGTTTCGGTGATAATGCTTCTTCTTGGCGTGCAAAAAAAACTAGGGCTAATACCTGTCACCTAGAACGCTTTTTTACTCCCGGCACGTCTTTTAAAGTGGTTCATTCAGTCTTGGCAGATATATACGGTGAAGCATCTCTCAATGTAACTGGTTACGGATGGCTAGTTAGAGTGGAAAATGAGAAGATTTTGATGCTGGTGCTGACTCTGCCTCTCCCCCCTTAGACTGTTTGGCTGTGTGAAGTATTCTAGCCGTTAAGTCGGCTCGTTGGGTTCTTTGAAAGGTTTCAAAGGTTTTTTCAAGGTATGCGAATACGTTAGGTGGGATACCCACGTCATGCCACAATTGACATCTAAGCATTGACAGTACAAGGCAGATACGTCAAGCGACTCTTTCTTGCTGTTTCGAATGGCACCTTTGCTTCCGCAGCTGCATTTGACTCGCATATATGTCTCGACATGGTAGTGAATGGCTTTATATTATAATTCAATTTTAATCGTATTTATTAATTTTTGGCTGGGTGGAGCGAGTATTGAAGCTCGCGCAGGGGTGATTATGTAATCTCTCTGAGACTAAGGTTTTTGAGACTTTGAAGGTTTTCATTGCGGTGAGCCGGGTTTCTCAAAGAGTCCAGCTAGTCATTGGAGTAAGTTAGACGGATATAAGCCACGATCGGATTTATTGCTCCCGCAGGCTCATTGTCTTGACCTGCCAAGGCCATGATCTTCTGTTTGGTAGTCAAGAAAGGCGTAAATTGGTTTCGCATCTCGCCCCCTTCCGACCCGATCAACTGTTCACCACTATGGTGACAGTTGATCGGTATTCGAAGGTTGAAATGGTGGTTGGTTAATGCTCAGCGCGCCGAAAGTTGCCATTGACTGACTGCAATACATTGCCCATGTCCTCATCCAGCAGCGCTAGGAATGAGGCCATCATTTGCGGGGTCAATGAGTTCGGACGGTGTACCTCTTCGAGCAGGATCGTCAACAACTGTATCGAATCCTTTGCCCGCTGCAGCTTATAGAACTCATCTTCTGTGAGACTGTAGGGCGTTCTCATAGCGCCCCTCCTTGAGCTTCTAAAGCGCGCACCAGTGCCATGTGGTGGTTGTAGCGGCTGAGGCGTGCTGCAATGGAAGAGTCGGCGTGTAGAGCGGCGAGGGCCATACGGCGATGTGCCATGGCGCGGATCCTGGACGCTATGAGGGTGGTCATAATAAAGCTCCTTGATTTAGAGGAGCTGCCAACAATTGTCGCCAAACAATCAGGGTGGCAGCTGTGCGCGGGTTGGCGAACCGGTAATCAAGGAAACCGGCAGACACTAAGGTCTCCCGCGCACAACCGCCATAACACGAAACTGCGGACGTAAAAAAAGCGCCTGCTGTCTGTGTGTGGGCGCTTCTGCGCCTTGATTTGCTCGAGTCGCCAAACTCGGTCACTGAATTGACAGCGACATCTAAAGAGTAAGGCTCTGTGCCCTCGCCGTCAATAAAATCGGCGTTGACGAAAAAAATCGCATCTGAAAATCACTTATCCCCCTCCCGCCGACGGGCTTTGCGACCGTTTTTTTTGCAAACATCGTGGTGATGCAAACGTTGCTCCCGCCAAGGCCGGTTGCGGTGTCTGTGCCGTGCTTGGTAATTGCACAATGTGCAAGGTTTTGCACAGATGTGAAGGCGCTCTGCTGAGTTCTCAGAGCGAAGTGGGTCTGTAGCAAATTTCCTGAGGGCCACGGTTTACAAGGGGAAGGCCTTTAAAATAGTTATTTTTGATGAATTTTGATTTTCTGAATGGCTCGCAACAGATGAGCTATTGAGGTCTACCAGGAACAACATCGATATAACTGAAAGCTCCGCGCAGATTGGCTTCTCGGTCACTCAGCCAATTGCACAGATTGGTAACCACTGAGCCATATTCTGAGCGGAGATTCGGGGAGGTTAAAAATATCGATTGGGGAGAATTACTGGCTGTTTTTCACGATCATGTAAATGTCACCACTTCCGCCTGACACACCGCTGGATGCCCTGAAAATAGTAGAGCGGATAGGGGGAATCGAACCCTCGTTATCAGCTTGGGAAACTGGTACGAGGGCTCCTTCATTTGACTCTAATTAGAACTTGCGATTTTGTTAAGTCTTTCAACGAGCTTGTATACGGTCGTGTACGGGTAGGAGTCTACGTTGCAGGACCCTGGCGGCAACATTCTTCCTTCGAGCTTCTTAGCATTCGCGATCGCGGTGCGTTGCTTGTCGAGAAGCAGTCGGTACATCGATGCGTCATTTTTTTCGTATTTCTGTTGAAGTAGATTCGTTAGCTTCTTACAGTAAGCTGCCCTAGTTATCTGCGTGTCGAGGTACTCGAAGTGCAATACGTACCACAGTTCAAATGACTCATTCGAGAAAGCAGTTTTTATTTTATTCTGCGCAGCCATTTGTAGCGCCGTTTTCACCCGGCTTTTGGGAAACGAATCCCGATCGAAAACGCACCAAACTTCACGATATTTTTCCTTTTCCATCTTTTTTAGAGCGTGCTCTATTACGGAGATGGTGTTGCTGCCCGCACCAACTATCTCGCAGTCCTGTAGCACTCTAAATGATTTAAAGTAACTGGGCTCGGTTCGTGCTCCTTCACACACAATAAGCACTTTCTGTTTTGGTTTTTTTGAGTTGGCTTTGCGTTGTCTTAAGTCCATTTTTCCACGCCTTAATGAAAGAGGCTACCAATTTCGCCGATGAATGGTATGGCTCCATACTTGCCGCTTAAATAGTCTTTTTCATAAGAGGCGTCATTGCGAACTTTGTACTCAATCAGTGAGGTGAGTGTGGACTCACCGATGATGTTTTTTGATGTTAGCCAGACTTGATCTCTTCTTATTACATCCTTATCGAGCAGGTTCGTACTGTGTGTTGCGGCTATCAGTTGCGCGTTGTTGGCGTTTTTTTGATTGCAGTTAAAAAGCTTGAGAATTTGCAGCGATAGAAGAGGATGTAGCCTAGCATCCAGTTCGTCCAAGAATAGAATGAGCGAATTCTCCAATGCATCAATCAGCGGGGCTGATAGCGCAATAAGTTTTTGAGTGCCTTCAGACTCATTGGTTTCAATGTTGAAATCAACTACACCTGCAGCCTTGCCACTTTCATCAAACACACTGTGTTCAGTGAATATTCTTCCGGCAGGACTACCATATTGTATTTTACCAGGCAGATTTTTTAGTGCTTTCTGGAATAGTTTGAACTCGGGCGGAATAGACTCCTCTGAGATATCCGTAACTTTTATGTTTGTAATTCCGATATCAAAAGCTTCGAGTAAGCGAAGGATTTTTTGATTGCTCTCTGCTTCTTTTATTTTTTCGCTGGTGAACGGCATCATTCCCATATCTTTTAAGCCGTTGATGATTTTCACTCTTCTAAACCAGCTGATTACTTCTGAGCTTATATCTCCATCGAAGTTTGCGCATACGGATAAGAATAGGGCGTTGTCTCGTGTTCGTTTTTCAAGGCCGTCACCTTCCGGGAAGTGGTCTGTAACTTCAATCGCCTCACCGTATCTGGAAAATAAAACGTGCTCTCGCTCGTCTCCTTTGAATTTTATCTTGAGTTGCTCAAATTCTATTCTAGTTTTGGAAGCTGCGAAGGAGTATTCATACATTTTCTCGTTGTGAATAAATATCACGGAGAATTCTGAAGGCTGATTTATTGATAGAGTATTCAGTAGAAAAGGGGATACTTCGATTTCCTCATCTTTTTGAGACTCTTTTGAAGAGTTGATGGCAAGCGATTTCATAAAGCGCATTGCTTTAAATATGTTGCTTTTTCCGCTAGCATTTGCCCCGTATATAACAGCGGTTTTTAATAGCTTTATGCCAAATCCGGCATCAAAGGCTGATTTTGCATCTAACTCTTTATCTTTCGATCGGATTTTTGCCGCCCACATGGAGAGCACTGCTTCTTCACGGAAAGACATAAAATTTTTGACTGAAAATTGGACTAGCATTTGTGTCCCTCTATTGCTTGGTCACGCGCATACCTGACACGTCCAGGTAGAATTTGTGATTTTTTCACAAATTTCAACCGAACAATAGCTCTTTTGCTGACGCTCGTCGCTGTTTTAGCCCTTGCGAACACCTAAATCGCTTCTGTCATGGTCGTTCAGGCCTCTGTTTTCAGTAGATGCTGTTCCTGCTCCCGTGCTGAGCGTAAAAAGGTGGGGATTTTCGAGCAGCGATCCTGCTGGGGCTTCTTCAGTCCGAAAGGAGCCTTAAGCCAACAGGATTCTATTCTTACTGTATTTGTATCGAGCGCAGCTGCAAGTCATCTGCCCCGGAATTTCGCGGGCGTTTCGAGCTGGCTTGGACGATCCACAGGTGGCCGTTATCGATCGCAGGAGACTTTTGGCGGGCTAGATCAATCTTCGGGCAGCTCAGATGTGATGAGCCGTTGCACTGGCTCAGCATAGAGGTTGTCAGGTGTGATTACAGTTCCACCCTTAGCGAAAACCCAAGCTGCCGGCACAGCCTCCGATCACTGTTCAGCTGGCGCCCAGTACTCACCGTCCCAGCAGCTGCTTGTCATTGGAGGCTAGTAGGAAGCTAGTCTTTTTCTAGATTTCTTAATCGTGCTAAGCCCTGATGGATAAATCCCGCATTCTCCCCAATTCGTTCAAGTGCCACGCGCGCATTCTCCCCCACGGTTTCGTAGCCCTGCTGCTCGACTAACAACACCAATTCCATCAATGCGGCTTCGAGACCCAGCTGATTTTCGTACATTTTTTCGAGGACTACGGAAAGGGAATATTCGCTGGCCATGCATTCGACTCCATTCGGAAAGCAAGAAGCATAGCAGGGCACTTGGAGGGGCCAATTTCAGTTCGAGGCTGGGAAAAAGGTAATTTTGGTAAGCCGGTGCGAATAATTGGCTGCAGCCCTTATAAACTGTGGCTTTGAGGTATTACCTTTGAAGGTAATATTTGGTAAGGCTGGAGGTAATATTTAACCAAGTTACTGATTTTAAAGGGTTTATTGGATTGGTGAAATTACTACGACTGAGGGTAATTTTCTAACCTCCCTATTACCCTATTATTACCTTTGCTAAATCAATCTAACCCACTGAATTTATTAAGTTTTTATGGATTTTCAAAAGAAAATTACCAAAATTACCTTTTTCCCAGGGGTCAACCTGAAAACGGAATGAAGCACGGACGGGGCGATTCGCTGACCTTTCATGCGCGCGGTTCTAACTCTCACGAAACACGCCTGAGTCGACGATAGACAGTGCCAGGATTGGAGCCGAGAACCGCTGCTTAAAATTTGCTAACGCAGTCGGCAGAAGGGATGGGAGGAGGGGGGAGAAGAACAGAGCTGGTACGCAACTGGTACGCGGGTTGGTGGCGAGGCGTTTGGGCCTTTATTTGCAGGAGGTAAAAGAAGGATCAGTTCGATCCATCATTGGCCAGAGCGGAACGCCGCGGTAGAGACGGCTTGCAAACCAAAAAAACTGGGACTGTTTTAAACCTAAGAAACCACTCGTTTAAATGACTCATTCTCTCGTAATCCAAACCCTACACATCCTTGCGCCACCCCCTACACCTAAGACAGAATCCGCCGGCTTGTACGTCTAGACCGGGGCTTTTATCGTTCTCGGGTCACTGAAAACCAGTGATCGGGTTTGGTAGCCCGCGTGTTAGATGTACAGCGTCACCGTCACCGGTCGTGCTTTCGATCGGGGTCTATGGTGGTCATGTACAGGGCGTCTTCGGGCGCGCCGGCTCCTAACACCCGGTCTACCAACCTGTTCATGGCCGCCACCCTTCGTTTGGTAGCGAAAGGGTGAAGCCTTCACTTAGAGTGTTAGGAGTTTCATCCATGATCAAACCAACCCCAAACCCACCCGAAACCGATCCGGTTTCACCTTATCAATTCCCAGATTCCAAAAAACTCAACGAAGCCGCCGAACGCGCCCTCGATCATTACCTCACCCCGCAACAACGCATCATGGGCAGCCACACCGAACACGACCCCATGTTCCTGGCCAACCCCGCCTACACCAGCGAATCGCTGTTGGCCAACGCCAGCGAGTCCCTCGATTCCGCCAGTGAAATGCTCAGCAACTTCGCCGCCATCCTGGAACCCTCCCACCGCAAAACGGCGCTGGGCATCGCGCAGGTGGTGATGGTTGCGGGGCTGGCGGTGAATCAGGCGCTGGATCACGTCGAGCCGAAGTCGTAAGTGCAAACACCTCCCGTGGCGAACGCCGCCACGGGAGAGCCATGTATCTTCAGATTTCCCCAACATGGACGACAACTTACGCATTCCATTCCGCGTCTTTGAGTCGTTCATGAAAAAACTAGTTGTCGTGATGTTCGCCGTCCTGTTGCTCGCAGGCTGTGCCAATCAGAAGTTCAAACCCGAATACCGCGCTCAGATCCACACGGTGAAGATTCTCCCGGTGACCTGGAGCAACAAGGAAATGACCTACATGGGCCGAGAGCAGGCCTGGGGTGCGGCGTTGGGTGCCGGTGTCGGCGCGGGTGTTGGCATGGCGTCCCATGCCGGGAAGCTCGGGACGGCGGCGCTCAGTGGGGCCGGGTTTGCGGCGGGGTTGAAGGCTGGAGATCTGGCGTCGATGTCCACGGTCGAGGCGATTCAGTACAACATGGCGACGGCCGATATCGATCTGGGCAAGTTGGTGAAGAAGGGTTTCGAGGATCAACTGGCGGCGACCGGTCGTTTCAAGGTGGTTGCCGAGAATGAGCCGGCCGATGCGGAGATCAAGTTGACCGTGGTCAATTGGGGTTTTGCGCTGACGCAGGGTTTCAGCAGCGTGGTGTATCCGACGATTGTGGTGAACGGTTCGTTGAAGCGCGGCGAAGAGTTGATCTGGCAGCGCAATGAGCCGATTACCGCGTTCAACGGTGCCAACACTTATGGTTACGAGCCGCTGCGTTATCGCACCGAACCGGAGCTGGTCCGTGAGGCGTTGACCGGTGTTTCGCAGATTGTGGGGACCTATCTGGTGAAGGATCTGAACGAGTAATCACCGTTCTTCCTGAACCCGCGCTGTCGATGGCGAAAGTTTCATGTTGTCGGCACGCGGGGGCGCCTAGGATGCAGCGATAAGATCGTTTCATCCAAGGGGAGCCCGACCATGCGTGCCAATGTCGTCAAAGTGCTGTTGATCGCTGCGGCTGTCTCGGTATTGAGTGCCTGTTCGGGCTCCGGTGGGTTGACCACCACCAGTTGTTTTTCTTCCGATTGCCAGTCGCCGGAAGGGCGCGCCAGCGCCAATACGCTGAAGTTCGGCGGCACCGGTATTGGTGCCAGTCTCAACCAGTACAGCTCTGGCATGTTGCATGACGATTGAATAGAAAAGGGCGCCCATCGGGGCGCCCTTTTTTCGTCTTGAAGCGTTTTACTGCGGCCCTGCCAGCCACTCGCCAATGACCTTCTGATATTTCCCGGTCACCTTGCTCAGATGCAGCCACTGATCGACATACAGCTTCCAGCTCATGTCATCACGCGGCAGCAAGTAGGCCTTCTCCCCGTACTGCATGAACTGCTCCGGGTTGACCGCGCAGAGACCGGGTTTCTGTTTCTGCTGATACCGCGCTTCGGAGGCGTCGGTGATCATCACGTCGGCCTTGTTGTCGAGCAGTTGTTCGAAGATCGTCACGTTGTCATGCAAGGCCAGTTGCGCCTTGGGCAAAAAGGCGTGGACGAAGGCTTCGTTGGTGCCGCCGGCGGGTTCGACCAGACGCACGTTCGGTTGGTTGATCTGTTCGACGGTCTGGTACTTGGACTGGTCGGCGCAGCGCACCAGCGGGATCTTGCCGTCGACGTCGAGCGTGTTGCTGAAGTAGGCCTTTTTCTGCCGTTCCAGCGTCACCGAGATCCCGCCCATGCCGATGTCGCACTTGCCGGCCTGCATGTCCGGCATCAGGGTTTTCCAGGTGGTCTGCACCCACTCGATCTTGACGCCGAGGCTGTCGGCCAGGGATTGGGCCATGGCGATGTCGATGCCTTCGAACCCGCCGTCCGTGCGCTTGAAGGTGTAGGGCTTGTAGTCGCCGGTGGTGCAGACGCGCAACTGGCCTTGTTGCTGGATGGTGTCCAGGTGCGAAACCGGCTCTTGTGCCTGAGCAGCGCTCGCCATGGCCAGCAGGCTGCAAAAGATCATCGTGCTTTTTTGAATTGTCATGGAGATCGGGCTTGTGCAGTGGGAGTGGGGGCCAGTGTAGTGAAAGGGTTTGCCGGGTGTCATCCTGCGTCCGGCCCGAGTGTGCCCAGCCACGCCACCAGCGCCACGATCAACAGCGCGATGCCCAGCTCCACTGCAACACTGCGCCGCAGAGCATTGGCCGCCACTGGGTGTTGACCGTCGCGTAACGATTGCTCCAGCAGCGGGCCGAGGTGAAAGCGGTTCAACGCCGCTAAAACCAGCATGCCGGCGAACAGCACAACTTTGATCGCCAGCAGCATCCCGTAGCTGCGGAGCAAGACCTCGTCCAGCGTCGGGCCGACGATGAACAGGTAGTTCAGCACGCCGGTCACCGAGAGGACGACCACGATCGCCGCGCCCACGCCTTCGAAACGTTTGACGGCACCGGCCAGCGAACGAATACGTGCTTCGCAGAAGAGAGCGTCGAGCCGCGACATCAAGATCAACGCCAACATCGCGCCCATCCATGCACCCGCCGCGAGCAGGTGCAGGATGTCGCTGAGCAGGTGCCAGGCGCCATCCATCGCGCCGTGCCCGCTCCAGGCTAGAGAGGCGAGGGCGAGAGCACCGGCGATCGACGCCAGCCACAACCCAGGCCAGATCATCACGACGCTCAGCGCCATCATCCGCACCGCCCATGCCGTCCCGACATCGGTTTCAAACAGCATCATTTGCAGGTGCGGCCACAGCGCGGCGAATTCCGTTTCGCCACTCATGGTGCGGGTCATCAGCACCAGTCCCGCCACTGACAGCAATGCCCCGATCAACGCCGTCCCGCGCAGCATCGGCCGAAACCGCAGCACTGCGTCAACGCTGTACAGCCCGAACAACGCCAGCCCGAACAACAGCAGCAAATCCGCATACAGCGCCAGACGCAGGAGGATGTTGATCAGTTCAGCCATCGATCACTTCACTTTGAACGTGACGTTGCCGGTGATCGGGTGCGTGTCCGACGACACCGCGCGCCATTCGACCTTGTAGGTGCCGGCCGGCAGAGGTGCGAGCGGGGTGACGAGCATGGTTTTCGGGTCGCTGCCGGCGCTGACCCTGGCTTTCATCGGCATCGGCGAGTGAGCCATGCCGGGCATTTCGGTCATCACCAGTTTGGCGCCGGAAAACTGGGTCAGCAGATCCTCCGAAAAACGCAGTTCGATCTTGCCGGGCGCCGCACCGTCGGCACCTTCGGCCGGGGTCGACGACAGCAGTTTCGGATGAGCCTGGGCTAGGGTGCTCAAGAGCAGACCGCCGGCGAGAACAAGGGTGAATTTCAATGTGCGCATGCAAGACCTCTGTGTTGTTTTTTGAAGGGATTCAGAACCACATCCGCACGCCGAGGACGAGTCGCGCTTCGCTGCGATCCTCGCCTTCTTCCCGTGCGTAATCGGCGGTGTTGCCGTAGGTGCGGTTCCAGGTCACGCCGATGTACGGCGCAAATTCACGGCGGATTTCATAGCGCAGGCGCAGCCCGGCCTCGGTGTTCGCGAGGCCTGAGCCGATCCCGCGCTGCGGATCGTTTTTGCCGTAGACGTTGAGTTCGGCGGTCGGCTGCAGGATCAGGCGATTGGTCAGCAGGATGTCGTAGTCACCCTCCAGCCGCACCGCGCTCTGGCCGTTTTCGCCGAGGAACGCCGTGGCTTCGGCTTCGAAGTTGTACAGCGCCATGCCCTGCAGACCGAACGCGGCCCAGGTTTGCGGAGCACCGGGTTTGAAGTCCTGACGCACGCCGCTGACCACGTCCCACCACGGCGAAATCGCGTGGCCCCACAGCGCCTGGACTTCCGCGTCTTCGGTCTTGCCGTTGCTGCGCTCGCCCTCGGAGCGCAGCCACAGCCGATCGATGTCGCCGCCGATCCAGCCGGACAAATCCCAGGCCAGCGTGCTGGCGTCGTCGGCGTTCTGCCATTCGAGTTTGTCGGCGAGGAAGTACGTGTTGATGGCGCTGTCGTGGACCTGATGACCGGCGTGGCTGGTGAAGACGGCGGAGCGGTCGGCGTCGGTCTGAACCGGGATCGGCGTGCGGCTTTCGGTCGGCGCCGCGGGCTGCATCATGCCGTCGTCCATGCTTTGCATATCGCCCATCTGGCTGTGGTCCATGCCCTGCATATCGCCGGCGGCGAACGCCGAAGACATCGACAGAAGTGACAACGAAAACACGGCAAATCGAGTCATGGTCGGCGTCCTCATTCTTCCACCCGCACTTCGCGGAACATGCCCATTTCCATGTGGTACAGGAGATGGCAGTGATAGGCCCAACGGCCGAGCGCATCGGCGGTCACGCGGTAAGTGCGTCGTGTGCCGGGCGGCATGTCGATAGTGTGTTTGCGTACCTGGAAATTGCCGTTTTCGTCTTCCAGATCGCTCCACATGCCGTGCAGGTGGATGGGGTGGGTCATCATTGTGTCGTTGACCAGCACCAGGCGGATCCGCTCGCCGTACTTCAAGCGCAGCGGCTCGGCGTCGGAGAACTTGATGCCGTTGAACGACCAGGCGAATTTCTCCATGTGGCCGGTCAGGTGCAGTTCGACGGTGCGGCCCGGGTCGCGGCCGTCTGGGTCTTCGAAGGCGCTGCGCAGGTCGGCGTAGGTCAGCACGCGGCGCCCGTTGTTGCGCAGGCCGAGGCCGGGGTCGTCGAGTTTCGGCGCGGTGGTCATGGCTTGCATGTCCACCAACGGATTGTCCTTTTCGCTGTCGGGGTGCGACTGCATCGGGCCCATGTTCATGCTGGAGTGATCCATGCCACTCATGTCCATCGAACCATGATTCATTCCACCCATGCCCATGTCGTCCATGGTCACCAGCGGGCGCGGGTCCAGCGCCGGCACCGGGGCCGACAAACCGGCGCGGGCGGCGAGGGTGCCTCGGGCGTAACCGGTGCGGTCCATGGCCTGGGCGAACAGGGTGTAGGCATCGGCGGCGGGCTCGACGATCACGTCATAGGTTTCCGCCACGGCGATGCGCAGTTCATCGACGGTCACCGGTTTGACGTGCAGGCCATCGGCGGCGACCACGGTCATTTTCAATCCCGGGATGCGCACGTCGAAGTAGGTCATGGCCGAGCCGTTGATCAGCCGCAGCCGCAGTTTTTCGCCGGGGCGGAACAGGCCGGTCCAGTTGTCATCCGGGGCGTGGCCGTTCATCAGGAAGGTGTAGGTCGCACCGCTGACGTCAGCGATGTCGGTGGGATTCATCTTCATCTGCGCCCACATCTTGCGATCGGCGACGGTGGCGCCCCAGCCTTTTTCGCCGACGTCATGGATGAAATCGCCGACGGTGCGCTTGTGGAAGTTGTAGTAGTCGGACTGTTTTTTCAGGGTCTTCATCAGGCTGGCCGGATCTTCGTCGGTCCAGTCGCTGAGCATCACTACGTAGTCGCGGTCGTACTGGAACGGCTCCGGTTCCCGGGCGTCGATCACCAGCGGTCCGTAGACGCCGGCCTGTTCCTGCAACCCGGAATGGCTGTGATACCAGTAGGTGCCGTGCTGGCGGACTTTGAACTGGTAGACGTACACGCCACCGGGCTCGATGCCCTTGAAGCTCAGGCCCGGCACGCCGTCCATGTTGGCCGGCAGCAGGATGCCGTGCCAGTGGATCGAGGTGTCTGCCTTGAGCCGGTTGCGCACCCGCAGCGTCACAGTGTCGCCTTCACGCCAGCGCAGCTGCGGGCCGGGCAGGCTGCCGTTGATGGTCATCGCAGTGCGCGGCTGGCCGGTGAAGTTGACCGGGGTTTCGCCGATGAACAGCTCGAAGTCGGTGCCGCTCAATTCATTGACCTGGCCGGAGCTGTTCAAGGCCCAGACCGGCGTGCGCCACAGGCCGAGGCCGCCGAGCAGACTGCCGGCGGCGAGGCCTTTGACGAAGGTGCGTCTTGAGGTGGTGGAAGGCATGCGCTGGAAATCCCCGTTTGACCAATGACGGGGAGGCTAACCAGCGGCAGCTTTCAGCTGGCTGAGGCGCGGATTACAGTTGTGTCAGGTTCGACCTACAAACCTAATCCTTCCTGGACCACCGACAACAAGTTGTTTTCCGTCAGCGCAATGGCATCCAGCTGTTGCCCGGTCTCAAGGGTCTGCAACCACCAATGGCTTTCGCCGTGTTCGTCGACCGTACGCAGCAGCGACGCTTCCCGGCCCGGCAGGTTGATCTGCACACGCCCGGCGCCGTCTTCGGTGAAACGGGCGATGGGATCGAACGTAAGACTGTGGTGGTTGGCTTCGATGATCAACTGGTCGATGGCGTAGTCGTGGGTCTCGCCATCCGGCGAACTTTCGCAAACATGGGTAGGATTGCGCCGAATCTTCAGGCCGACCTCGGTGACCGGTTGCAACCAGCCTTCGATTCGGTGATACAAGGCGTAGACCTGAGCCGGCCAGCAATCGATTTCCAGTTCGGCGCAGGTGATTTCGTCAGCATGGGTGTGCCGTGTCTGTTTGAGTTTCGCGGCGAGTTCGTCTGCTTTACTCATGTCGGTTCCCTGTGGTGATTTCACTGTCATCGTAGTCCTTTCAAAGTAATGCAGGTTTTGCCCTGCGTCATGTGCTTGCAACACGGGCATGACTCAATCAGCGTCTGGCCAGGTGATGGTCGGACCACAGAAACCACGGACGCACGCGTCCCAAGGAACGGGAACATGAAAAAGCTTTTTACAATTATGGCGCTGATTGCGCTGACGGTCGGTAGCATCGGCCTGAGTTCGGCGCGCCAGTCACACGCCAACAAGGCACCGACGGAATCGGTGGCGGGGGTGTTCGATTACTACCTGCTGACACTGTCCTGGTCGCCGACGTTCTGCCTCACCCACAAGGGCGACCCTCAATGCACCGGCAAGGGCTACGGTTTTGTCCTGCATGGCCTGTGGCCGCAATACACCAAGGGCGGCTGGCCGCAATCCTGCCCGCCCTTGACCAACCTGTCGGCCGCCGAAACGGCCAAAGGCCTGACGCTGTTCCCGACCAAAAAACTCCTCGATCACGAATGGAGCAAGCACGGCACCTGCAGCGGCCTCGGCGCGATGGGCTACCTGGACGAAGCGGACAAAGCCGTGGCCGCGGTGAACATCCCGCAAGAGCTGCAACCGTTCAGCAGCTCGTATTACTTCGAAGCACAGGAAATTGCCGACCTGTTCCGCAGGAGCAATCCGGGCATCCCGTCAGACGGCATCGCCGTCATTTGCAACGGCCCGGAACTCTCGGAAGTACGGGTGTGCATGGGCAAGGACCTGCAATTCGGTGCATGCGGCAAGGGCGTGAAAACCCAGTGCCGGGCGGGGGATATTCGAGTACCGCCATCGCGTTGACCGGAGCGGATACCGTCCATAGAAAACAGGCGCCTTTTCAGGCGCCTGTTTTTTTGCATGCGGGTTTGAACAACGCCGCGACTTTGTTCATGCTTGCGCGCCAATGGATGATGACGCGACACCGCAAGGAGCTTTTCATGAGCGGAAAACCCGCTGCCCGAGTGACCGACCCGACGGCTTGCCCGTTGCCGGGGCATGGCACCAGCGGTAAGAAAACCTTATTGCTTCTTCTATTGACCATCTTGTGTTCAGCCTGCGCTAAAAACCATACGGTCCAGCCTGCAAATCTCAATTTTCTGACGATAGAGAGAAAACCCAGCAGCCTGTATTACGAAATTTACTACGCCTCTGATGTAAACCTTTTGGATCTGTTTGGGAGAGGAATGAGGGAAGGCGCCGCTTCGACAATGTTGGAGTGTGCACTGGGTGACGATCAGGACTTCTCTATCACTAACCGATTCAGGTATTCGGCGTACGGACTGATTGATGTAGATGAGACCAACAAAGCCGGCGGGAAATACAACTACGTGACGAGTGCAACTTTAAGGCAAACCGTAAATAACGGTTCAACTCAGGAATTTCTTTCAATTCAGGAGTTGAATGGCCTGTTGTCCGGAAAGCTCCAGGTCCCCTGCAAAGTCGTCATTACCGCCTGGGGCTACAAACCCTACTACTCAAACACCATGAACCTCCCGGTCGCAGACCTGTTGCGCGAAGTCAACAAGCCCTGAGCTCAGCGCCCATCGGGGGGATCAAGCCAATCCCCCCGCATCCACCCCCAGTTCCCCCCGCAGAAACTCCACCAACCCTCGCTGCAACCCGCTCAACACCCCCTCGCGGCTGACCAGCGCCAGCTCTGTCGGTGGAAGCGGCGGCAAGTCTGTGCACACCCGATGCTCCGGCAATACCGCTGATGCCGGCAGCACCGAAACCCCAAGCCCTGAGGCGACCGCCGCTTGAATGCCGGTCAGACTGTGGCTGCCGAAGGCTACACGCCATGGGCGTTGCGCCACGTCGAGCAGGCGAATCGCTCGTTGTCGGTACAGGCAGCCTTGGGGAAACAGTGCCAGCGGCAATACACCATTGGAAGAATCGAACTCAGCACCCTTGACCCACACCAGTCGCTCCGGCCAGGTCGCCCAGGCGGGGCCGCTGTCGGGTTCGCGTTTGATCAGGGCGATGTCGATTTCGCCGCTGTCGAGGCGTTGCCTCAGATCGAGGCTCATGCCGCTGACGGTTTCCAGCCGCGCTTGCGGGTGGCTGCGGGTGAAGCCGGCGAGGATCAGCGCCATGCGTCGGGCGTCGAAGTCTTCCGGCATGCCGATGCGCAGGATTTCCAGATCCAGATCGCTGGCAAGGGCTTCGCTGGCCTCGGCGGACAAGGCCAGCAGGCGGCGGGCGTAGTGGATCAGCAGTTCGCCGTGCTCGGTGACGCTGACGTTCAGCCCGGTGCGGTCGCGCAACAGCAAGGCGTGGCCGACCAGGTCCTCAAGTTTGCGCACCTGTTGGCTGACCGTGGATTGGGTGCGGTGGACGCGTTCGGCGGCGCGGGTGAAGCTGCCTTCATCGACCACGCAGACGAAGGTTTTCAGCAGTTCCAGATCCAGCATGGCAGCGGTCTCGATATTTGTTTGGCAACTGAGGGTTGGCTATTTATTTAATTTCACACTATCACCCCGAGTTCATAAGCTGAAGCCCTCACTTGCAGAGGAATGCCCCCATGACGTTGATCAATACACCACGCCCGCAATGGCTGACCTTCGATTGCTACGGCACCTTGATTCAATGGGACGAAGGCCTGCGCGCCGTGGCCGAGCAGATCCTGAGCGAGAAGGGCGAACACCGGGTCGATGCCGGGCGCCTGATCGAGGTCTATGACCGCCACGAACATCGCCTGGAACAGACGCCGCCGCACCGCTCGTTTCGCGAGCTGAGCACCCTCGGCCTGCAACTGGCCCTGGAGGAACTGGGGCTGGCGAGTGCCAGCCAAGACAGCAAGCGCCTGGCCGCCACGATCCCGCAGATGCCGCCGTTTGCCGAAGTCGTCGAGACCCTCGGGCAGCTCAAGGCCAAGGGCTTCAAGCTGTGCATCGTCTCCAACACCGATGACGACATCATCGCCGGCAACGTCGCTCAACTCGGTGGCCATATCGACCGGGTGATCACCGCGCAACAGGCCGGCGCCTACAAACCGGCGCCGAGGCTGTTCGACTACGCTCATGAGCAATTGGGCGTCAGCCGTGATCAGGTGGTGCACATCTGCGCCAGCCCGATGCTCGACCACACGGCGGCCCGCGACCTGCATTTTCGCTGCGTATGGATCGACCGCAGGACCGGTCGTCAGTTACTGCCGGACTATCGGCCCGACGCGATCCTCAACACGCTGGACGAAGTGCTGCCGCTGTTCGCGTCCCTTGGCTGGGAATAAAGGAGTTTCGCCATGGCCCACACCCTGACTGGCTGCGCCCGACCTGCGCGTTTCGGCTCGTTGAACCTCGACAGTGAAGCCATTACCACCGCCCGCCACGAACTGGCAGCGTGCTTTCAACTGGCGGCGCTGCACGGGCTGGAGGAGGGGATCTGCAATCATTTTTCGGCGATGTTGCCGGGGCACGATGACCTGTTTCTGGTCAATCCCTACGGTTATGCGTTTTCCGAAGTGACGGCGCACAACCTGCTGGTCTGCGACTTCGAAGGGAACGTGGTGGACGGCGAGGGCCAGCCAGAGGCAACGGCGTTCTATATCCATGCACGCCTGCACCAGCGACTGCCAAGGGTGAAGGTTGCGTTCCACACTCACATGCCGAACGCGACGGCGTTGTGCCTGTTGGAGGGGCCGCCGCTGTTGTGGCTGAGTCAGACCGCGCTGAAGTTCTACGGGCGCACGGCGGTGGACGAGCACTACAACGGGTTGGCGCTGGACGAGCGCGAAGGCGACCGGATTGCCGGGGTGATGGGTGATGCCGACATTCTGTTCCTGAAAAATCACGGGGTGATTGTCGCGGCGCCGACCATCGCCGAAGCCTGGGACGATCTGTATTACCTGGAGCGCGCCGCGCAGGTGCAACTATTGGCGATGGCCACGCAACGGGTGCTGGAACCGGTGCCGCACGCGGTTGCGCAACGGGCGTACGCGCAGATGCGCGAAGGCGATCCGGAAAGTGCGCGGGCGCATCTGCGCAGTGCGATGCGGCGTTTGGCCCGTCAGGGCTGATGCGGGCAAAAACGGACAGGCAAAAATAATTTGCGTCGCAGGTCATCCAATTGCCCTGCGCGCCGATAGTAACTGGGTCGGGATCGTCGCGAGGGCACTTGGTTGCCCCGTACAACCCGGTGGGCTACGCTCACAAAAACAAGGGTTTCGGGCGTTTGCCCCTGTCGTACCTGCCCAGGACACGCTTTTGCCTATCCCCATTCACGATCCGAACCAAGCCCCCGGCGGCACCCTCAAGCGTTTGCCCCTGCGCAAGGCGGCGGTACTGTTCATCGTTGCTGTGTGTCTGTGCCTGTCCGGCTTGCTGTATCTGCAGATCGAGCAGTCGCGCCGCCAGGATCTGGCGAATGCTCAAGTGGCCTCGGCCAACCTGACCCGGGCGATGGCGCAGCAGGCCGAGGACACCTTTCTGGCGGCGGATCTGGTGATGACCAGTCTGGTCGACTGGATTCAGGAAGACGGCTATGGCGCAGCGCAGAGACCGCGCCTGCAGAGGACTTTCGCGCGCCGGGTGCAGCAGCTGGAACAGTTGCACGGCATGTTTCTGTTCGATCGCGAAGGGCAGTGGGTGATTACTTCGTTCCCGGATCTGCCGCGCGGCAATGGCGTGGCCGATCGCGAGTACTTCAGGTTTCACCAGCAGAACGTCTCGATCGTGGCACACATCGGGCCGGCGATCCGCAGCCGCGAGAACGGCGAGTGGATTATCCCGATCTCGAAACGGGTGAACGACCACGCCGGCCATTTCCAGGGCGTATTGCTGGCCGGGATCAAGATGTCGTACTTCGACAAGTTCTTCAAAAGCTTCAGCCTGGATGACAACGGCACGATGTTCCTCGGCCTGACTGACGGCACGTTGCTCGCCCGTCGGCCATTCGATGAGGCTTTGATCGGCACCTCGATGGCCAAGGGCGAGATCTATCAGAAGCTGTTGCCCAATGCCCCCGCCGGCACCGCGATGATCGATTCGGTGGTTGACGGTGTGACGCGGCTTTACGGTTACCGGCAGCTGGAAAGTTATCCGCTGGTGGTGTCCTCCTCTTCGTCCCGGGACACGATTTTGCAGGGCTGGCATGACCGGGCGTTCCAGTCCAGCGTCATCGTGGCGCTGGTGGTGCTGGGCGTGGGGTTGTTTGGTTGGGTGTTCATCCGTCAGGTGCGCGACGGCGAACGGATCGAGAAAAACCTGCGCAAGGCCCAGCAGGCGCTGGAGGAGATCGCTACCCACGACAGCCTGACCGGGCTGGCCAACCGGCGTCTGTTCGAGCGCTCGCTGGAGGTGGAATTTGCCCGGGGGGCGCGGCAGTCGAGCCCGGTCAGCCTGATCATGCTCGATATCGATTTCTTCAAACGCTACAACGATGCCTACGGCCATGTGGCTGGCGACCATTGCCTGACGCAGGTCGCGCAGGTGGTGAAGAACTGCTGCCAGCGCCAGTCCGATCTGGCGGTGCGCTATGGCGGTGAAGAGTTCGCGGTGTTGCTGCCGGACACCGACATCAACGGCGCGCTGACAATTGCCGGGCAGATCCGCCGCAGCGTCATGGACAAACACATCACCCACAGCGGCTCGCCCACCGGGTATCTCACGGTGAGCCTGGGCTGCTATGCGTTTATTCCGACTGGCAACGACAGCCCGGAACTGTTCATTCAACGGGCGGATGCGGCGCTGTATCAGGCCAAGAACTCCGGTCGCAACCGCGCGGCGGTGTTGTCCATGGACGTTGGCGTTGGCGAATTGATGCGTTCGGATCGCTGATTAAACCGAATCGGTTCAGACACAGGCCATGGCCTTCACCATGACCTGCTCTTGTCCGTTCAGCCGCCCGCACTACTGCCGGGTCCGATGACGAGCGGTCAGAAGTCCACGGTGGCCGACACCTTCAGGGTGCGCGGCGTGCCCTGGGTCAGGTAGCCGCCGTTGGCCGAGGCCCAATAGGCTTCGTTGGCGACGTTCTCCAGGTTGGCCCGCAGGGTGATCTGCTTCTCATCCAGCTTGAAGGCATAGCGCGTGCCCAGGTCGAAACGGTTCCACGCCGGAATGCTTTGAGTATTCGCCGCGTTCAGGTACTGGCCGCCGGTGCGCAACATTCGCGCGCTGAGAGCGGCGCCTTCGAGGCCCGGAATGTCCCAGTCGGCGCCGAGGTTGAACTGGAAGCGCGGCACCCCGACGGCGCGGTGGCCGTCATTCACGCCGTTGCTGCTGCCTTCCAGTTCAGTCTTCATCAGCGTCGCGCCGCTGAGCAGGCGCAGGCCGTCGAGCGGTTCGCCGTAGACGTTGAGTTCCACGCCTTTGTTGGTCTGCTGGCCGTCAACCCGGAAGATCCCGTCCTGGGTGTAGCTCGACGGTTGCTCGATGCGATAGACGCCGAGGCTGGCGCCGTAGCTGCCCATGTCCAGGCGCACACCGGCTTCGACCTGCTTGCTGCGCACCGGGGCGAAGGTTTCGTCGCGGTTGATCGCCGTGGTCGGCGGCGTCGGGCCCTTGGCCAGGCCTTCGATACGGTTGGCGTAGAACGACACGTGTTCCCAGGGCTTGATCACCAGGCCGTAGACCGGGGTGGTGATCGACTCTTCGTAACTCGAGGTGCGGGCGCCGGTGGCCGTGGCCCAGCCATCGACTTTCATTTGCTGGCGCCGCACGCCGAGGGTCAGCAGGATGCGGTCATCGACGAAGCCGAGAGTGTCGGAAATCGCCTCGCTGCGCAGGATGTTCTTGCCGGTGATGCGCGGGTCGTTGATGTCGCTGGCGAACGAGGTGGGTGCCGGGCGCGGCTTGTCGGTGACGTTGTACAGGTTGGTGCTGTAGCGCCCGGCCGCGCCGACGGTTTCGAACGCCGAGCGCTGCTCGCCCCAGATGCCCGCCCAGCCGAGGTTCAACTGGTGTGTGACGGGGCCGGTGTCGAAGCGGCCGTTGAGCCCGGCCATGGCGCTTTGGTTGTCTTCGTCGTGGGGCGAATAGAGCATGCCGCCACGGGCGTTGCCGTTGAGGTCGGTGACAGTCAGCGACGAGTACACGCCGTTTTCCCGGGTGTGCTTGGCGCCACCGGAAACGTAGGCGGTCCAGTTGTCGTTCAGATCATATTCGGCGCGGGCCATGCCGAAGGTGTCTTCGAGCTGCGAATAGCTCCAGCTCTGGGCGTAGCTGGCATTGGCGTGCGGCACCTTGGGGGCTTTGGTCAGGCTTGAGTCGACATAGACCACCGAGCGGCCCTGGTTGATGACCTGCTTCTGATAGCCGAAATCGGTCGAGACCCGCAGGCGATCGCCGCGATAGTCCAGGCCGAGGCTGAACAGCGACGAGCGCTGGTCTTCGTCATCGACGGCGGTGTCGCCTTCGCGCTGCATCAGGTTGACCCGGGCGCCGAAGCGGTTGTCCTCGCCGAAGCGCTGGCCAAGGTCCAGATGCCCGCCGACCCGGCCGTCGGCGCTGTAGTCGAGGGTGACGCTACGCGTTGGCGTGTCCATGGCGCGCTTGGGTTGCAGATTGATGCCGCCGCCGATGCCGCTGCCGCTCGGGGTCACGCCGTTGACGAAGGCGTTCGGGCCCTTGAACAGCTCGACCCGATCCAGCGCTTCGACGGCGATGATCTGCCGCGGCAGCACGCCATAGAGGCCGTTATAGGAAATGTCATCGGAGGCCAGCGGCAGGCCGCGGATCATGAACATTTGCGAGAAGTTGCCGAAGCCGTTGGACTGGCGCACCGAGGCATCGTTGAGCAACACATCGCCAATGGTTTGCGCCTGCTGATCGGCCATGGTCCTGGCGGTGTAGCTGGTGACGCTGAAGGGCAGGTCGTTGACCGCTTGATCACCGAGCATGCCGACCTGCGCGCGACGGGCGACCTGTTCGCCACCGTAGGTTTCATCGCTGCTGTCGTGCAGGGCGCTGACGGTGGTGGCGCCGAGTTCCAGCGCACCGTCCGCCGCGACTTTCGGCGCCACGGTGTAACCATTGTTGCCGGTGCTGATCAGTTCGAAGCCGCTGCCTTCCAGCAATCGGGCGAAACCGCTTTGCGCGGTGTAATTGCCTTGCAGGCCCGGGCTCTGGCGATTGCCCAGTTGTGCCGGGTCGAACGACAACGGCACGCCGACGCTCACCGCAAATTGCGCCAGTACATGGCTGAGCAGGCCGGGGCCGATGCTGACACTTTGGCTGGCGCTTTCGCGGGTGCTGTCGGCGGCCTGGCCGAGGGTCGGCAGCAGCGCGCCGAAGGCCAAGGCAAGACTCAGGTTTAGGGCCTTGAGCGGAAAAGTGGCAGGGCGGGGCGTGGGCAATGCGGTCATTCGGCGATCCTGTCGGGCGCGTGGAATTGAAAGGTCTATCCACTCACCGAACGAGGCGCGAAAAGGTATCAGTGAACATTGAAAATATTTTCCGAAGGCTCAGACGCGGGGCTCCACCGACAGCCAATAGCGGGTCAGGCTGTTGATGTTCAGCGGCAGGGTGTCGCTGAGCAGGCGCAGGCTGGCGTCGGTGTCGCGCAGGGAAAACGCCCCGGACACACGCATCGCTGCGACGTCCGGATGACAGCGCAAGACGCCGCGACGATAACGGCTGAGTTCGCCGAGCAATTCGTCCAGACGCATGTTGCTGGCCAGCAGCATGCCCTTGTCCCAGGCCAGGCTGGCGGTGTCGAAGGTTTCAGCGCTGTCGAAGCCGTTCAACTTGAAGCGCTGGCGTTCGCCGGCCTTGATGATCGTATTTTGCTTGAGCAATTGCGGGGTGATTTGGACTTGCCCCTCCAGCACCGACACCAGGCTGCGCGAACCTTCGGTGCGCACGCAGAACCGCGTGCCGAGTGCACGAGCGAGGCCTTGTGGGGTTTGGACAATGAACGGGCGGGCGGCGGCATCGCTGGCAGTGGTGATCAGCACCTCGCCGTTGAGCAGCAGCACCCGGCGCTCGACCGGGCTGTAAGCGATGTTCACGGCGCTGTCGGTGTTGAGCAGCAATTGGGTGCCGTCCGGCAGTTGCAGCGTTTTTTGCTCGCCGATGGCGGTGCGCTGATCGGCCGTCCACTGCTGCCACGGAACATGTTGCGAGGCGATGCCCACCGGCCCGGCCATCAACAGCAGACCGAGGCGGGTAAGGGTCTGGCGACGGCTGAGGCCTTCTTTGCGCGAAGCCCGTTGCAGGGTCTGGATGGCGACGTTGGCCGGCACGCTGCGCAAGTCCCCCAGCAGCGCTTCTGCCCGTTGCCACGCGATGGCGTGTTCGGCGCTGCGGTTGCGCCACTGCGCGATGGCCTGATGATCGGACGGCGAGGCGGTGCCCGAATGCAATTGCACCAGCCAGTCGGCGGCTTCACCGAGAATCTGCGGATTGATCATCGATGAATTCATCAGGCGACACTCAGGCAAGCAATGAACGCGGCGCGCATGTGGCGTTTCACGGTGATCAGCGAAACCCTCAGCCGCGTGGCGATCTGCGCATAGGTCAGGCCTTCGATCTGCGACAGCAGGAAGGTGTCGCGGGTCTGCGCAGGCAGCTCGCGCAGCAACGCTTCTATGCGCCACAGGGTTTCAAGAATCAGATAGCGGGTCTCCGGCGACGGCACTTCGGCAGGCGGCAGATGGGCGATGGTTTCCAGGTAGGCGCGCTCCAGGTCCTGGCGCCGCCAGCGGTCGATCACCAGACCTTTGGCGATGTGCGTCAGCAGTGCCCGGGGTTCGCTGCCCAGAGGCTTGAGCACCTGACGGCTGAGCAGGCGCAAAAACGTATCGTGAGCCAGGTCGGCCGCATCGCAGCGATTACCCAGCTTGCGTTGCAGCCAGCCTTGCAGCCACCCGTGGTGTTCGCTGTAGAGCGTCTGGACTTGCTGATTCAATGGCGGATCGAGAGACGACATGAGCGGCAGATACTCGTTGCGGGCATCCGATGCCTGGCTGCAATTAGAGTGCAATTAAGAATTGATCGCATTCTAGTGGCACCGAACGAGCGCTGGCAATTGCCCCTTTGCACTTTCTTTTCTGGCGCCAGGAAGGAGTGGCCTACACGTCTTCCGGGAGATTGGCTATTTGTTTGGCCCGGCCCCGGGACTAACGTAGCCACACATTCACTTGCCCCGGAGAATCACCATGAAACCTCGTGCCGATTTCTACACCGCTTCCCCAGACGCCCTGAAAGCGATGATCGCCCTGGAAACCGCCGTCTCGAAACTTCCGCTGGAAAAGACCCTGATCGAACTGGTCAAACTGCGCGCTTCGCAAATCAACGGCTGTGCGTTCTGCATCGACATGCACACCGCTGACGCGATCAAGGGCGGCGAAACCCCACGCCGGTTGTTCGCCGTGACCGCCTGGCGTGAAGCGCCGTTCTTCACCGACCGCGAACGCGCCGCGCTGCTGTGGACCGAGTCCCTGACCCAACTGAGCCTGACCCATGCCCCGGACGAAGATTACGAAGCGGTCGCTGCCCAGTTCTCGCCAAAAGAAATGGTCGACCTGACCGTGGCGATCAGCACCATCAACAGCTGGAACCGTCTGGCCGTGGGCTTTCGCAAAATCCCGCAAGCCTGATCGCTCAATGTGCATCGGCACTCGGCGCCGCCGGTGGTTGCACCTTGCGCATCAAGGGCACCATCGCCGTGGCGATGACGAAGCACACCATGATCATCAGGAACGTGTCGCCGTAGGTCTGTGTCTGTGCCTCGCGGTAGGTCAGCAGCCATAGCTGACGCAGGCTGGCGGTAAGGCCTGCATCGCCGCTCTGACCCAGTGCGGCGAAGTTGCCGCCGACCTGGGCCAGCCACTGATTCACTGCTTCGTTGCTGCTGTTCAGATGCTCCGCCAACCGCGTGAAGTGCAGGTTGGTGCGGTCGTTGAGAATGGTCGCGCACGCGGCAATCCCGATTGCACCGCCCAGATTACGCATCAGGTTGAACAGGCCCGAGGCGTGCTTAAGCCGCGCTGGCGCCAGACCACCCAACGTCAATGTCACCGCCGGCGGCACCGCCAGTTGCTGGGCAATCCCGCGCAGGGCTTGCGGCAACATCAATTGCCCGGCACCCCAGTCGTGGGTGATCGGACTGAATTCCCACATCGACAAGGCGAACAACGCCAGGCCCGCCATCATGATCCAGCGCAGATCGAGGCGATTGGCCAGAAAGGCGTACAGCGGAATCGCCATGATCTGGAACACCCCGGTAGAGAAAACCGCCAGACCAATGTCCAGCGCGCCGTAACCACGCACCCGGCCGAGAAACAGCGGCGTCAGGTAAATCGTCGCGAACAGGCCGATGCCGGTGACGAAGGAAAAGAAACAGCCGAGGGCGAAGTTGCGATCCTTGAGGGCGCGCAGGTCGACGATCGGATTGGCCACGTGCAGCGTGCGGCCGACAAACGCCACGCCGGCCAGGGCGCTGATCCACGCGGTGGTCAGGATGGTCTGATCGCTGAACCAGTTCCAGCGCGGGCCTTCTTCGAGGGTGTATTCCAGGCAGCCGAGAAACAGCGCCAGCAACACCATGCTCAGATAATCCGCGCCCTTGAGCAGCGACAGTTCCGGCTGATCAATCTTGACCAGCATCGGCACCGCCACGGCAACGAAAATCCCCGGCACCAGGTTGATGTAGAACAGCCAGTGCCAGGACGAAATGTCGGTGATCCAGCCGCCGATCACCGGACCCAATGTCGGCGCCAGCGAAGCCACGGCGCCGATGGTCGCAGCGGCAATCACCCGTTGCTTGCCGGTAAAGAAAAAGAATGCGGTGGTGAACACCAGCGGAATCATCGACCCGCCGAGAAAGCCTTGCAGTGCGCGAAAGGCGATCATGCTCTGGATGTTCCAGGCCACGCCGCACAACAGGCTGGCGAGGGTGAAACCGACTGCCGAAGCGCAGAACAGCCAGCGCGTGGAAAACACTCGCGACAGCCAGCCCGACAGCGGAATCACGATGATCTCGGCGATCAGGTAACTGGTCTGCACCCACGCCGTTTCATCGGTGCCGGCGGACAACCCGCCGCCAATATCGCGCAGCGAGGCCGAGACGATCTGGATGTCCAGCAGCGCGATGAACATGCCGATGCACATCGTGGCGAAGGCGAACACTTTGGTCGCCGTCGCCATCTCGGCGGCATTGAATGGCTGCGCGGAGGCGGTGAGGGCGGTGCTCATGGCGCGCTGGCCACGGCGGTGGTTTCAGGTTGGGCGCGGGTGTCGACTTCGGCCGTCACCGACAGGCCCGGACGCAGGTGACCGAGTACGCCGTCGGCGGGGTCGAGCAGGATTCGCACCGGCACACGCTGGACGATTTTGGTGAAGTTGCCGGTGGCGTTTTCCGGCGGCAGCACGCTGAACTGCGAACCGGTGGCCGGGGCAAGGCTGTCGAGGCGGCCGTGGAATTCCTGGCCGGACAACACGTCGGCGCGGATGCTCACGCGTTGGCCGGGTTTCATCCGCGCCAGTTGGTCTTCCTTGAAATTGGCATCGACCCACAGACCGCTGGCCGGCACCACCGACAACTGTTGCGAGCCGGCCTGGGCATAAGCGCCGACCCGCGCGCGGCGGTTGCCGATCACGCCGTCGACCGGGGCGCGCAATTCGGTGTAGCCGAGGTTGAGTTGCGCCAGATCACGCTCGGCCCGGGCTTGCTGGAGGGCGGCGCGGGCCTGCTGTTTCTGGGTTTCGATCACGTTGAGCTGGCGTTGCGCGGCCAGCAGTTCGGCCTGGGCCTTGGCGCTCAAGGCTTGCGCAGTCTTGAAGGTGGCGTCGGCCCGTTGTGCGGCTTCCACCGAAACCGCATTGGTCGTTACCAGACGTTTGTAGCGTGCGTTGTCGTCCCGGGAACGGGCGGTTTCGGCGCTGGCGGCATCAATGCCGGCGCGGGCCTGACCGATTACCGCCTGTTGCAGTTGTTCGGTGGCATCGAGGTTGGCCAGCAGCGCTTCCTCGGCAGCAACGGCGCCTTCAGCCTTGGCCAGATTGGCGCGGTAGTCGCGGGCGTCGAGGCGAATCAGCACGTCGCCGGCCTTCACCTTCTGGTTGTCGCTGACCAGCACTTCCTCGATGTATCCGGCCACCTTCGGCCCGATGACCGTGACGTCGCCGCCGATGTAGGCATCGTCGGTTTCTTCGAGAAATCGCCCGGCACCCCACCAATGCACGGCATACAACCCGGCGAACACCAGCGCGGCCAGGCCCGCAGTGGGCAACAGCAAGCGTTTGAACAGAGGAGGTCTGGGGGCGCTGACCGGAACGGCGAGATCGGGTTCTACGGTGGGCATGCTGGTCATGGCGTAATACCTGAGGAAGCGGAATGGCTATTACGACCGTAATATGACGCGAGTAATATTTTGTGGCAATTGGTTTTTATCGCCGGTCGTCAGATGGGGGTGTTGAAAGAAAAGCTGATCATTTGTTTAAGAAATGTAAGCGCTGTAGGAAGCGTCTTGCAATTGCGTAGGAAGGCTCTGACTATCACCGCTATTGATGGGGTGGCATTAAGCCAGTTGATTGCAAGGATGTTGAGTGCCGTATTCGCTTTGCGCTGTTTCTCGTAGTCGTTTCCTGCCTCGCCCGCTGTTGTCGGCCTTGTTGTTGAGTGTGTGTGCGCCCAGCGTTTTGGCCGCCGAATCGTCGAACCCGGGCCAGGAAGTGCTGCGCCAGCAGCAACAGCAGCAGCGCGATCTGCAACAACTGCAAATCGAACAGCGCAAGCGGCAACTGGAGCGTGGCGCGTTCGGCGCGCCGCCTGCCACTCCGGCCATCCCCGAATCGATCAAACCCGACGAACGCTGCTGGCCCCTGAGCGGCACGCGCATCGGCGGCGTCACGCTGATCGATAAGGACAAACTGAACGCCCGGATCAAGCCGCTGTTGGCGCCGTGCATGGGCGTCGGTCAGATCAACCATCTGCTGGCGACCATCACCGCGCTTTATGTGGAGAAGGGCTACATCGCCAGTCGCCCGTACCTGAGCAGTGCGCCGGCGGCGGGACAGTCGCTGGATATCCTGGTCGACGAAGGCTATATCGAGTCCATCGAACTGGCCGACCAGAGCCTGCCGGTGTCGCTCGGCGGCGCGTTCCCGGGCATGCTCGGCAAACCCTTGAACCTGCGGGATCTGGAGCAGGGGCTGGATCAGTTGAACCGCCTGCGCTCGCTCGATCTGACCGCCGACATCGCTCCCGGCAGCCAGCCCGGCGCGTCGAAAATCATCTTGCGTTCGCGGACCTCGGGGCAGTCGCGCTGGGCCCTCGGTGCCGGTTTCGACAACCTCGGCAGTGCCAGCACCGGACGGGATCGTCACACGCTGAGCCTGACCCTCGACAGCCCGCTCGAACTCAACGACCTGTTGAGCCTCAGCGCCAGCGACACCCTCAATCAGGGCGACCGCTACAGCCGCAACGCCAGCCTCTATTACGCGATTCCCTACGGTTACTGGACGTTCAGCACCTTCGCCAGCCACGCCGAATATCGTGCGCCGTTCAAACTCAGCGCGGCGACCCTGCACAGCACCGGCATCACCGATCAACTGAGCCTGCGCGCCGATCGCGTGTTGTGGCGCGACCAGAGTCATCAGCTCAGCGCCAACCTGCAGCTGGCGCACAAGGACGTCGACAGCTATCTGCAAAACGTCCGGCTCGGCATTCAGAGCCCGACCCTGACCGTGGCCGAGGCCGGGCTCAATCTGTTCTGGCTCGATCGCGCGGTGTGGAACCTTGACTTCAATTACGCCCAGGGGCTGCGCTGGCTCGGCGCCGACGACGATGCCGATCATCAGGTCAGGAACCTGCCCAAAGCGCAGTTTCGCAAGTACCGCGCCGGCCTCAGCCAATGGCGCAACGGCCAGCTCGGCACGCAAGCCTGGCAATGGCAGAGCCAGCTCAATCTGCAATACAGCCCTGACCCGCTGCCGGCGATCGAGCAACTGCTCGGCACCGACGATTCCGCCGTGCGCGGTTACCGGGTCAGCAGCGCGTCCGGGGCCAGCGGTGCGATCTGGCGCAACACCTTGCGCCTGCCGCTACGCACCGATTTGCCGGTGCAGCTCACCCCGCGTGTCGGACTCGACCACGGCTGGATCAAGGCCGACCACGGCTCCTCGGTTCAACGCCTGAGCGGCGCCAGCATCGGCCTCAACCTGGGCTGGAAAAACCTGCAAGTGGATGTCGATTACCAACGCAGCCTGAACACTCCGACCGGCCTGCACCGCGAGCCTGAAACCTGGCTGATGCGCGTCGGACTGCAGATATGAACGTCAGTGAACAACAGCCATCGGATCTGAGCGCGACAGCCGTGGCCTTTAACTCAACGCGCAACGTGATGCCGCACTACATGGAGAGTTTTTTATGCCAATGAACACCTTTGCGTTTCACCTTTCCCCACGGGGCAAACTGCGCTGGGCCATCGCCAGCCTGTTCCTGGTCGCTCACCTGCCGGGCGCCATGGCCGGCGGTGTGGTGGTCGCGCCCGGCCCCGGCGGCACCGCGCAATTGCAGACCCAGGGCGGCGTCCCGATCGTCAACATCGTCGCGCCCAACGGCTCGGGCCTGTCGCACAACCAGTTCCTCGACTACAACGTCGACCGTCAGGGCCTGGTGTTGAACAATGCCTTGCAGGCCGGCCAATCACAGCTTGCCGGGCAACTGGCGGCCAACCCGCAATTGCAGGGCCAGGCCGCAAGCGTGATCCTCAACGAAGTGATCAGCCGCAACCCGTCGGCCATCAACGGCGCCCAGGAAATCTTCGGTCGCGCCGCCGACTACGTACTCGCCAACCCGAACGGCATTTCGGTGAACGGCGGCAGTTTCATCAACACGCCGAACGCCAACCTGGTGGTCGGCCGTCCCGAGCTGAATGACGGCAAGCTGCAAGCCCTGAGCACCCGCGATGCCACCGGTCAGTTGCAGATTCAGAGCGGTGGCCTGCGCAATGGCGAAGGCTCGATCAACCTGATCGCACCGCGCATCGACAGCCAGGGTGCGATCACTGCGCGTGACCAACTGAACCTCACGGTCGGGCGCAATCAGATCGACTACGCCAGCGGCCAGGTGAAAGCCGTGGACCCGGCGGGCGGCACCACCGATCAGCGGATCGACGCCAGCCTTTTCGGCGCGATGCAGGCCGGACGCATCAACATCGTCAGCACCGCTGAAGGCGCGGGCGTGAAGGTCGGCGCGGTGCAAGTCGCCGGGCGCGACGGCGTGCAGATTGGTTCGGCGGGCGACTTAAGCGTCAGCGGTCAGGCGATTCCGGACAGTCTCGATGTGACCCGTGCCGGTATTCGCAGCAGCCAGGGCGACGTCGCCCTGCACAGCGGCAAGGACCTGACGCTGGCTGCCACTGATGTCAGCGGTCGTGACGTGAAGGTCGATGCCAAACGCAATCTGACCCTGACCACCGTCGAGAGCCGCAAGCTTCAGGAACAACGCGAGAACTGGAACAACAGCACCATCGGCATCACCTGGGAAACCTACGAACGCACCAAGACCGACAGCGATTCGCGCCAGCACGGCAGCCAGATCATCGCCAGCCGCGACGCGCAACTGTCGTCCGGCAAAGACACCGAACTGAAAGCCGCCAAGGTCGACGCGAAGAACAATCTCGGCGTGCAAAGCGGCGGCGACCTGCGCCTGACCGCCGCCACTGAAAGCCACACCCGGACCGATCAGGGCAAGCATCGCAAGCACCTGTGGAAAGCCGATTGGGACAGCAGCAGCGAAGAGCAGCGCAGCATCACCAGCCAGTTGAAGGCCGGCAACATTGCCCTGCAAACCGCTGCGCTGTTGCGTTCCGAAGGCGCCGAAATAGGCAGCGCCGGTGACCTGCAACTGGCCGGCAAACAGGTGGAAATCACCACCGCGACCCGCACCAACCGCAGCAGCGATAACCGCTATTCCGGTGATCTGGTCGGCGGCGGTTTCTTCGGCAAGACCGGCGACGCCGACAAGGGCCAGACCCAGCATCAGGGCAGCAAGATCAACGCGGCCGGCAAACTGCTGGTCAAGGCGGACGATGTGCGCATCAGCGGCAGCCAGGTGCGTGGCGGCAAGGATGCCAGCGTGATCAGCGACAACGGTTCACTGACCATCGATGGCGTGCAGGACACCTCGCACAGCAACAACCACGACAAGGACAGCAAGTTCTTCGGCATCACCAAGGACGAGTCCCGGCAGAACAGCAAGGACAGCACCACGGTGCGCAGCGAGCTGGCTTCCGACAGCAACCTCAAGCTGAAAAGCGCCAAGAACATCGAAGTCGCCGGCTCCACGGTCAAGGCCGGCGGTTCGCTGACGGCGGATGCGGCCGGTGATGTGAATGTGCATTCGACGCAGAACACCCACGACAGCAGCGACAGCACGCAGACCCGTGGCTTCGACGCCTACGCCAAGGAACAGACGGCGGAGCAATATCGCGCCGGCGTGCATTACGAAGACAAGGCGCAAACCGTCACCGCCAACGACGTCACCCAGCAGGGTTCCAGCCTCAGCGGCGGCAGCGTGCAGGTGAAGGCGGGCGGCGACGTGACGCTCAAGGGCGCCGAGGTGAAATCCACCGCTGGCGACACCACCCTGAGCGGCAAGAACGTTTCGTTGCTGGCCGAGCAGGACAGCCACAGCACCTCGACCGAAACCCGCAGCACCGGCGGCGGTTTCTACTACACCGGCGGCCTTGACCGCACCGGCAGCGGCGTGGACTTCTCGCACAGCACCTCGCAAGACACCACCGGCAAAACCACCGCGCAAACAACGGGCGTGCAGAGCAGCGGCAGCCTGAACATCAACGCGGACAAACTCGCCACCGAGGGCGCGCAACTCAAGTCCGGCAACGGTCTGAACGTCGCCGCCAACGAAGTGGACAACCGTGCTGCGAGCAACACCGAAAGCAGCACTCACAGCGAGAGCAACTGGTCGGCGGACATCGGTGCCAACGTCGAGTACAAAGACATCGCCCGACCGATTGCCGGTGTGGTGAAAGACGTGCTCGGCGGTAAGGTCCCGGACAAGGATGCACTGGCCAATCTCGGCCAGCCGAACGTCGGTATCGACGTGGCGGTCGGTCATGCCAGCGCCGATAAAACCGAGCAGAGCAGCAACGCCGTGGTCAGCCGGTTCGACGGCCAGACCGTGGACGTGAAGGTCGGCGGCACGCTGCACGACCAGGGCACCCAGTACAACGCCAGCGCCGGCAAAGTGAACATCAGCGCTGACAAACTGGTGGCCGACGCCGCGAACAACACCCGCAGCAGCACCGACAACGCGGTGGATGCCAAGGTCGATGTGCGCGTCTACACCAAGACCGGTGAAGACGTGAACGTGGCCGGCAGCGGCGCGGGTGGCAGCAGCCAGTCGAGCAAGAACAGCGCCACGGCGGTGGTCGGCGGTTACGCCGGTAGCCAGGGCGTGAATATCAATGTCGGCGGCGACGCACAGTTCGAAGGCAGCCGTTTCGACGGCGGGCAGGGCGGTGTCAGCGTCAAGACCGGCGGTGACCTGGCCCTGAATCAGGCCAACGACCGCCAGAGCAGCGACAGCTCCAGCCTGCGCGGCAACGGCTCGCTGACTGTCGGCACCTTGCCGGGTACCGATGGCACCAACGTCGATCTCGGCGCTGGCTTCCAGCTCGATCACAAAGGCAACCAGACCACCGACAGCCAGGCGCACGTTGCCAGCCTCAGCGGCAATGGCCCGGTGCAACTGAGCAGCGGTGGCAATCAGGTTCAGCAGGGCACGAAGATCGACAGCGCTGGCGCTATCGACCTGAAGGCTGGCGGCAAGCTCGACCTGCAGGCAGCTACCGATTCGCACGTCGCCACCGGCAGCAATCTCGGCGGCGGCCTGAAGGCCGGCGGCAGCAAGACCAGCAGCGAGAAGAGCCGCGATCAGGGCGGTAACCTCAGCGGCAACTTCAACATCGGTCGGGTCAACGAGAACACTCAGACCCTCACCGGTGGCCAGCTCAACAGCCAGAACGGCCTCGCGTTGAGCGGCGATTCGGTGCACCAGCAAGGCACTCAGGTCACTGCGCCAAACGTCACCATCGACGCGCAGAAGGGCGGCTTCGTTCAGGAGTCCGCGCAGTCCACCGACAACCGCAACAACTGGAATGTGGCGTTGAGCGCCGGTGGCAATCTGAGCAAAAGCACACCGACCGCCGCCGATGAAAAAGTCAGCAGCGATCACGGCTTCAATGCCGGGGCCAAAGTCGGCGTGGATTACCTGCAAGGCACCACCCAGCAGAACAGCCAGATCAAGGCTGACACGGTGGTGTTGAACAGCGGCGGTGATGCGAGCCTGAACGGTGCGCGGATTGATGCGCGCAATGTCAGCGGCAAAGTGTCGGGTGATCTCTCGGTTGAAAGCCGTCAGGACTCCAGCACTCACGCCAAGGTTGACGTGGATCTGGGCCTGACCGCCAAGAAGACCCCAGCCGACGACAAAGGCAAACTCGCGGGCACCGACTACAAGCCAACGCTGAAAGTCGATGGCGAATACGCGCACAAGGACAGCGTGAAACAGGCCTCCGGCATCAGCGCTGATCAGGGTGTGAATCTCACGGTCGGCGGCGCTACCCAACTGACCGGCGCGCGGATTTCCACGACTGAAGGCAAGGTCGATCTGGGCGGTTCGAAGGTCAGCAGCAGCGACCTGAGCAACCTCGACTACGGCGTAAAAGCCGGTCTGGACCTGCCACACAAAAGCGAAGAAAACGCACCGAAGGTGTCCCTTGAAAACGGCAACCTGAAAGTCGGCCCGGTGACCCTGAGCGGTCATCTGGACAGTCAGCCCCTGCAAGCGGGGATCGACGAAAAAGGTTGATTCACCGTTAGTGAAACCGGCGGGGGCGAGCGTGCTCGCTCCCGTTTCTAAGAGGTACCCCGCTCAAAACGGCAGCCACTGTCGTTTCCCGTCAAGTCGAAAAAAGCATGGTGACGGATTCGATGGCATGGGACTGGGTGAAGAGGCGGAGCGCGTGAGCAGGCTGCTCGGTGACAAGCCGATCCTGCTGATGGGCAATCAGGGCTTGCTGGTCGCGGCACCGAACGTGAATTGCGCGTGGCCCGTGATGAAATGGCGCGCAAGACCTGTCGGCAATGGCTGGATTATCCGGGGTTTGCGGAAAAGCATTTCAACTCGTTGATGGGCATCCTCGACGAAGAGGAACCCGTCTACCGCCAGCAAAATTACTGCTGCGTTTTCGGATGGTCGATCCAGAACCGCGCGGGTTTGTGCCCAGTGAAATCGAGTTTGGCTGGAAAGAACAAATTGTTATAGCGAATGGTTCTTGCTGGACTGTCAGTTCTGACAGTGTGCAAACAGCTGCCAAGGGGAGACGATTGGCTTGCGGTGTGTGGTTCCGATTGAACCTGCGCTGACATCAAACCGATCAATTCAGGGAGCTGAAAATGAGCGACATTACTTTTCCAGGCGCAATTAACGGTGTGATCACTTGCCTTTCTGACCCAATGAACGGCATCAGGGTAAAAATTGGACCACTTACCGGTGCGCAAATCGGTGGTGTTTTGAAAATCACATTGCAGGGATACAGTGATCCAAGTGGCACGGTGCCCATCCCCGGCACTCAGACCTCGCGGAATCATTTTATTACCCAGAATGACGTCGACAACGGGTTGGAAAAAACCATCGGTGACTGGCACGCACATATCAAACCCATTCAAACCGGCTCGGCTCGCGTTGGCTATACGATCAATGGCGGTGGTGAGAAAAATGCGTTGGCAGCGGTCCGGTTATTGAACCCAATTGGCCAATCGTGCGACGAGGTCTGAACGCACAACTGAACGTTCGAGTTTCAACAGTGCCTGCCTGTTGCGGGCATTTTTTTGCCAAAAGCCGGCCCCGGGGAACAGATCCCGCAGCGACAGTGCATTCGGGTCGAGGTTGAAGTAGATGAAGCCGCCGAGTTCTTCGGTGTGCACTTGGGAAATGTTGAACTGTGCCAGCTCGAAACTCTTTATCCACTTGCAACGCGGCGTACCGTGCGGAACGGGTGTGGGGTTGATGGATTGCGACCAGTCGATGGGCGGAATGATCAATCGCCTGCTTCACGCGAGAGCCTTGACAGCCCTGCGATAATGAGACTTCACCGCGATCTGCGCGGTGCACTCGATCATGATGCAGAGGAAGGTTTTCCATGGACAATCAAGCACTCAAGGCCCTGTTCGACCAGCAGTCCGCCGTCTATGACAAACAGTGGAGCGGAATGGCGCCCCTGCGTGATGCCCTGTATTTGCTGCTGAATTCAGTATTCGCGGGCCTGCCGGAGAATGCCCGGATACTCTGCGTCGGCGTGGGCACGGGTGTGGAAATGGCCCATCTGGCGCAGCAGTTTCCCGGCTGGCAATTCACCGCAGTCGACCCTTCGGGCGCCATGCTCGACGTGTGCCTTCAGCGAGCGACAGAGGGCGGTTTTCTCTCCCGCTGCCGTTTTCACGAAGGCTACCTCGATACGCTGACGGATGAATCCGGTTACGACGGTGCGACCTGTTTTCTGGTGTCGCAGTTTTTGCTCGACCCCCAGACCCGTATCGATTTTTTCCATGAGATTGCCCGTCGTCTGGTGCCGGGCGGGGTTCTGGCGAATGCTGATCTGGCCTCTGACACCGAATCTCCGGCCTACGAAGCATTGCTGCGTCACTGGATGACGCTGATGGCGTCGGCCCAGGTGCCGGCGCAGATGCTTGAGCGAGCGCGTTTGGCCTATGCCCGGGATGTGGCGATTCTGCCAGCGCCGCAGGTCGCCGGTCTGATCGAGTCGGCCGGGTTCGAGGCGCCGGTGCAGTTCTTTCAGGCGGGTTTGATGCACGGGTGGTTCTGTCCGCGCAAGGCAGAGATTGCCGCGGGTTAGAGCGCTGGGTTGATAGGGAGAAACAGCTTCGTCGGCATTCCCGAGGATTCCATTGCTTCGGCTTAATAGGAAGCATTACTATTCACGCCCCTTTCCTCAGCACGCCGCAATGATCCCCATGCTGCCCCGCAGACCCGGCTTTCTCGAGCATTACGAAGAGTTGATCGGCACCTGGACCCGCCGCCTGCGCAATCGCTCGCAGGCCGAGGATCTGGCGCACGACACCTTTGTGCGGGTGCTCGAATCCGATTCGTCGGCGGTGCAGCAGCCCCGGGCGTATTTGCACCAGACGGCGCGCAATATTGCGGTGGACGGCTATCGGCGTGAGGACCGGCGGGGTGCCATGGAGTCGGAGGCGATCGATCTCAGTGAGTCGTCGACCGGCGATCCGGAGCATTACATGCATGCGATCCAGCTGGCCGATTCCATCGAACGGGCGCTCTGCGAATTGCCGGTCAATTGCCGGCGAATCTTCGTCTGGCAGAAGATCGAAGGCCTGACCCAGGCCGAAATCGCCGAGCGCCTGGGCCTGTCCAGGAACATGGTGGAAAAGTATATGATCCGCACCCTGCGGCATCTGCGTGATCGCCTGGACGGGGCGCAATCATGAGCCGCGGCGTCTTTTCATCCCCAGCCAGACAGGACATTCCATGATGGATACTCGTGATTGCGCGTGCGGGCAAACAATGGTGCGTGATGAGGCGGCACGCTGGTTTGTGCGTTTGCAGGAGCCTGCTGTCGACGCTGAACAATATCGCAGCTTCGAAGCCTGGCTGAACGAACATCCCCAGCACCATGACGAATTCCAGTTGCTGCAAGGCCTGTGGACGGCGGCGGATCTGCTGCCGGCGCCGCGGCTCAAGGCCCTGTGCGAAACTCCGCCAGCGCGGCGCGAACGCCGTCCGTTGTTGCGTTATGCCGTAGCGGCCAGCGTGGTCGCGGTGGCGCTCGGGCTCGGTCTGTTCAGTGGCTTGAATCACCCGGCAGGGTACAGCGCCGAATTCGCCACAGCGCCGGGCGAGCGCAAGCATGTGGCATTGCCGGACGGCTCGGTGATCGACCTCAACAGCCGCAGCCGCTTGCAGGTGCGTTTCGAGAAGGATCGGCGACTGATCCAGTTGACTGAAGGCGAAGCGATGTTCAGCGTCGAGCACGATACTTCTCGTCCGTTCGTGGTCGAGGCCGGCAGCGGCAAGGTGACGGTCACCGGGACTCGTTTCGATGTGCGCCGCGACGTGACTCAGACCCGGGTTGCGGTTGAGCAGGGGACGGTCAAGGTGCAGGGTCGCCATGCGGCCGATGCCGATTTCATCAGCCTCACTGCCGGCCTCGGCACGCGGATCGATGCCCAGGGCAAAGTGGCACCGGCCTACGCGGTCAATCCGGCAGAGCTGACGGCCTGGCGCAGCGGCAAACTGGTGTTCAACAACGCCAGCCTCAGCGAAGTCGTCGAAGAGGTTTCCCGTTATCGCGACAAGCCGTTGACCGTCGCCAACCCGACCGTGGCCAACCTGCGCCTGACCAGCGTGTTCAAATCCGACAACACCGATGCCTTGCTCAAGGCCTTGCCGAACATCCTTCCGGTGGCCGTGCGAACACTCGCCGACGGCAGTCAGGAAATAATTTCAAAATAAAATTCAGGTTTTTTTCGAGTTCGTCGTCTTCCTGTTCAACTGCAACTGGTTTGCATTAACAGCCGCACACTCTTGCGATCCACAGGACTCCGTTCGACGTGAAAAACTCCACCGCCAAAAACAATAAATCCCCTTGGTTACCGCTGGCGCTCGCGCTGGCGGTCAACGCTGCGATGCCGCTGGCCTTCGCCGCCGACCCCATTCATATCCGCGCGCAGCCACTGGGCCAGGCGCTGAGCGAACTGGGACAGCAAACCTCGCTGCAGGTGTTTTTCAGCCCTGATCTGGTGGCCGGCAAGCAGGCCCCGGCGGTCGATGGCAACCTCTCTCCCGAGGACGCGTTGCGCCGGTTGCTGCAAGGCAGCGGCCTGGACTATCAGATCAATGAAGGTTCGGTGACTCTGTCGCCAGCGCCGAGCGCAGCCGCCAGCGGCCCGCTGGAACTGGGCGTGACCGACATCAAGATGGTCGGTGACTGGCTCGGCGACGCCGATGCCGCGGTGGTGCAGAACCACCCCGGCGCACGCACGGTGATCCGCCGCGAAGCCATGGTCGAACAGGGCGCGATGAATGTCAGTGACGTCCTCAAGCGTGTGCCGGGTGTGCAGGTGCAGGATTCCAACGGCACCGGCGGCAGTGATATTTCGCTGAACGTCGGCGTGCGTGGCCTGACTTCTCGTCTGTCGCCGCGCTCCACCGTGCTGATCGACGGCGTGCCGGCGGCGTTCGCGCCGTATGGTCAGCCGCAACTGTCGATGGCACCGATTTCCTCCGGCAACCTCGACAGCATCGACGTGGTGCGCGGCGCAGGTTCCGTGCGTTACGGGCCACAGAACGTGGGTGGCGTGATCAACTTTGTGACCCGTGCCATCCCGGAAAACCCCACCGGTGAAATCGGCACCACCCTGGAAACCACGCGCTATGGCGGCTGGAAACACATCGACACCGCGTTCCTCGGTGGCACCGCCGACAACGGGATGGGCGTGGCGCTCTTGTATTCCGGGGTCAACGGAAACGGTTACCGCGAGCGCAACAACGGCAACGACATCGACGACGTGCTGCTCAAGACCCACTGGGCGCCGACCGATCAGGACGACTTCAGCCTCAACTTCCACTACTACGATGCCAGCGCCGACATGCCGGGCGGGCTGACGCAGAAACAGTACGACGACAAACCGTACGACTCGGTGCGCGACTACGACAACTTCAGTGGCCGTCGCAAGGACGTGTCGTTCAAGTGGATCCGCCAGATCGACGAACGCACCCAGGCCGAAGTGCTGACCTATTACACCGACAGCTTCCGTGGCAGCACCATCGCCGCCCGCGACCAGAAAACCCTGAGCTCGTACCCGCGTTCCTACTACACCCTGGGCATCGAACCACGTGTGTCCCGGGTGTTTGATGTGGGCTCGACCACTCAGGAGGTCAGCGTCGGTTATCGCTACCTGAAAGAAGCGATGCACGAGCAGTCGAGCCGCCTGGCGCTGATCAACAATGAGCCGGTGGTCACCAAGACTTCAGACGGCCATGTGTTCCAGGACCGTACCGGCGGCACTGAAGCCAACTCGGTCTACGTCGACAACAAGATTGACGTCGGCAAATGGACCATCACTCCGGGCATTCGCTTCGAGCACATCAACACCGACTGGCACGATCGCGCCGTGCTCGACACCGCCGGCAAACGCGTGCCGGAAAAAAACCGCAGCATCGAGAGCAACGAACCGCTGCCGGCGCTGAGCGTGATGTATCACCTGTCGGATGCGTGGAAGCTGTTCGCCAACTACGAAACCTCCTTCGGCAGCCTGCAATATTTCCAGCTCGGTCAGGGCGGCTCGGGTGACCAGACCGCCAATGGCCTGGAGCCGGAGAAGGCCAAGACCTACGAAATCGGCACGCGTTATAACGATGACGTGTGGGGCGGTGAAGTGACGCTGTTCTACATCGACTTCGATGACGAGCTGCAATACATCAGCAATGACGTGGGCTGGACCAACCTCGGTGCGACCAAGCACCAGGGCATCGAGGCTTCGGTGCACTACGACATGGCGGCGCTCGATCCGCGCCTCGATGGCCTGACCGCCAACGCCGGTTTCACTTACACCCGCGCTACATACGAAGGCGAGATCCCGGGCTTCAAGGGCCGCGACCTGCCGTTCTATTCGCGTCAGGTGGCAACCGTCGGCCTGCGTTACGACATCAACCGCTGGACCTACAACATCGACGGTTTCGCCCAGTCCAAACAGCGCTCGCCGGGCACCGGCGTGAATGCCGATGGCAGCTTCAACGGCAATTACATCACCGAAGGCACGGCGGACGGTCAGTACGGCGACATCCCGGGCTACATGACCTGGAACGTGCGCGGCGGCTATGACTTCGGTGCGCAGCTGTCGAATCTGAAGCTAGGCGCCGGGGTGAAAAACATCTTCGACAAGCAGTACTTCACCCGCTCCAGCGACAACAACTCGGGGATGTATGTCGGCGCGCCGCGTACGTTCTTCGTGCAGGCCAGCGTAGGCTTCTGATCGGCTGAGCAGGCGGCCGGCAACAGCCGCCTGTTATTCATTCGGTTTGAACGGGCCAGTTGCCGAGCATCACTGATCGGGCAATGCAAAATCAGTAATTGGTGAGGGATTGCCTGCCATGTCTGTGGTCTTGAGGCAGACTTTCTTCGGGCCGTCCTCCACCGAAACCTGAAAGTCCAGTAGGGGTGGCCTGACTAACGTGTAACCGTCACTGTCCTGGCAGTCGACCGCTCCTGGTTCACCACTTTTGTATTGGTAGTGACTGACGTCCAGATCCGGCGTTATCCCGATCGGTTTTACGGTGAACTCATCCTTTGTACTTTCAAGTACACGATAGGCAGGCGGCGTCTTGACGGGTTCTGCCAGAGCCCAGCGGTAATAGATCCTTGCATTGCGGCCGTCCCACCTCTGCGCAGGGCCTGCATTGTGTGGCTGCCCCACCACGCACATGAAATACAGGCCCGGCCCTTCACGTAATTCCTGACTTGAACTGTCTGATCCGTCTCCACGGCTTGGCTGAACCGGACCATAACCGACGTCGAGCGCACAGTCAGCCAGTGTAAGTACGAGTTTCACGCGATAGAACGGTTGATCGCTGGTAAACGACTGCGTCCATTGCACCGGAATGAGCTCGCCATTTGCGTCACGGATCAACCTTGTGTAGACGTCACCAAATGCATGCTCGAAATTGGTCGCGCGACCCAGCTGGCACGCAGAGTTTTTCGGTTCGAAACGGGTAGCTGCAAAGCACTGCTCCAATTGCACTGCGCTTGTCGCGTAGTTGGTCTCAGGTATTTTTATCGAGTCACCGTTTCTGACTTCGCAGGGGGCGTTGCGAGTGCAACGTGAAAGCCCGCTGCCTTGCGTCGTGGTACCGACGATCGCCACGATTTCATTGCTGTAGCGATTCAAGACCGGTGAACCCGAGATGCCGGGGCGTACATCCCGACAACGATTGCTGAGCTGCCCGAGCCATGCCCAACCCGCTTCGAAAACATCCGCACTATGTTCCTGGAGGCAGGCGGCGCGTTGCACATGGCCATCCATGGGCGCGCCCACCACCAGCACATCGCTGTCGACGGCAAGGGGCCGAGTTGCAAGCTTGAGCGGTGTGATGCCATCGCTCATCAATTGGCCCAGGGAGCGGTCGAGTTTGAGAATCGCAACGTCGATGCCGCGCATGGTGCTCCACGCGATTTCTGTAATCGGGTAGGGCTTCTGTCGGTGCTGAGTGTCCTGGAAATAATTGAAAGTCACGACGCCGGAAGCCGGGGCGTTTTCGATGTACCGGTCAGCGTCACCTTTGGCGCAATGTCCCGAAGTCAGGACATAGGCCGGGCCGCTGCGGTCATCGTTTGCGCTTCGGGTGTCAATCAGGCTGCCCGAGCAGTCAGCCCCGTCTTCAACCTGAACACGAGCGATGGCTTGCCAGTGATCGTAACGCCCGGCTGCATTGTTCAGAGGTTGCGCTGGAGAGAGGTTTGCTGCGCCTTCTCCCCAATCCTGAGTGGCCGTTCGGTCAGGCGTAACGCAACCGCTCGTACTGATGAGAAGCGTCAAGGCGATGGACTTTTGCAGGCTGGAACACTTCATGGCTTCAGCACCCGAGAAGATTTCTCTGATGCTGGAGCCTCAGACGGTTGGCGTCTACTGTCAGATCTGACAGTCAACTGCGCCGCTGGTCGTTCTTTGATTCACACCTTCAGCGCTTTGCCGCCAATCGCCACCGCCACCAGCAGCGTCGCCATCAATCCGAAGGCGAAACTCAGGCTGCTGGCATGGGCGACAAACCCGATCACCGCCGGCCCCGCGAGAATCCCCGCATAACCCAGCGTGGTGATCGCCGGCACCGCGATACTTTCCGGCATCACCGTCTGTTTGCCCACTGCGGTGTACAGCACCGGCACGATGTTCGAGCAGCCGGCCCCGACCAGCGCATAGCCGACCAGCGCGGCTTCCCAGCCCGGCGCGAACGTTGCCAGAAACAGTCCCGCCGCTGCCAGCAGGCCGCCAAACAGAATGATCCGGGTCGCGCCCAAGGCGCGGACGATCCGGTCACCGGTCAATCGACCTGCGGTCATCGTCAGTGCGAATGCTGCGTAGCCCAGGCCTGCATAGGCGGTGTCGATCCCGCGTTCCTGCGCCAGGAACACCGCACTCCAGTCCAGCGCCGCGCCTTCGGTGAGGAACACGATAAAGCACATCCCGCCGATGAACAGCACGACGCCGTGAGGCACGGCAAACGCCGGCCCCGAGCTTTCACTGCCGTAAGGCAGCATGTGCGGCACAGCTTTGAACAGCGCCGCGATCAGCACCACGACCACCACCAGCATCGCCGCCAATGGCGACAAGCCGAGACCGAGCAGAGCGCTCACGCCCGCTGCACCGACGATCCCGCCGAGGCTGAACAGACCGTGAAACCCCGACATCATGTTCTTGCCGCTGGCCCGCTCGACGATCACCGCTTGCAGATTCACTGTCGAATCCACCGTGCCCAGTCCGGCACCGAACATGAACAGTGTGGCGATCAACGCGGGTATCGACGAGACCGTCGCCAACAACGGCAATGCCGCACAAATCAGCAGCGTCCCGCCGGTGGCCACGCGCCGGCAGCCAAATCGAGTGGCCAGAATCCCCGCCAGCGGCATCGCCAGAATCGAGCCGACGCCCAGGCACAGCAGCAACAACCCCAGCGTGCCTTCATCGAGCCCGGCCCGTGCCTTGGCGTAGGGCACCAGTGGCGCCCACGCAGCGATGCCGAGCCCGGCGATGAAGAAAGCGATGCGCGTGGACATCTGTTCGAGGCGTCCGGGAACGAACGTGTCTTGAGGGGTGAGGCTGGTCATAACGATCCTTGGCAAAAAAAACGTTTCCGCAGCGGGCATCCTTGCACAGCCCTTTCGCTGGAGCGAGCCTGCTCGCCTCTGCATGGCGTTGCGATTTACAGTGACGCTTCGGTCGACAGGAAAAACAAGGGCGGGTTCATGACGCAGTTCTACGACGCACGGGGCAATATCTACGGAGTCGTTTCGCCTCGAGTGCTACGCGATGCGGGAATCCATTTGCCGACCAGCGCCGCGCAGTGCGCGTTGTCGCGCCAGACGTGGAGTACCGCAGCCATCGCGCAGTGTTGCGATTGGCCCGACGGTCAACGTCCCGTCGGCAGCAAATCCCATCGCAGCGATGGTTTGCTGATCGGCCCGTTTCAGGCCTCGCCACCCTTTGACCTGCTGATCGTCAACACCGACGGCACGCTGGCCGAGCGCAGCGGTAACGGCCTGACGATTTTTTCCCGGGCACTCTTTGAACAAGGGCTGATGCCGCAGGAGGGCGCGACGCTGCGGGTGCATCACGACAAACAGGATGCACAATCGCCAGTGTCGACCTCGGTGAAACCGGCGCAGTTGGCAAGCGTGCAGGGCTTCTGGCTGGACCTCGGCCAGCCCGGTTTCGGCCCGGCGGCCGTCGATGCGCTCGGCGTTGAACCGGTGCCGTTCAACGGTGTGGAGCTCAGCCGTGTTCGGCCGTTGGCACAACTCGATCCCGCCTGGGCCCACAGCCAGTTCGTGCGTATCGGCAATCCGCATTGCGTGACGCTGGTGCAGGATGAAGCCGCATTGCCGAGCAACGCACAGATGCTTGAATCGCCGCTGACGGACTGTCTGACCGCCATCGCCTACGCCATGCCCACCGGCGCCGGTCAGCCGTGCCGTGCCGGGGTCAACCTGCAATGGGCGACGCGCGCCGGCGATCAACGCATTGTGGCGCGGGTGTTCGAACGGGGCGAGGGGCCGACGGCGTCTTCCGGCACCAGCGCCAGTGCGGTGGCCAGCGCGGCATGGCGAGTGGGTTGGGTGTCGGCGGGAGAAGTTCAGGTGGTGATGCCGGGCGGTACGGCGCCGATTTTACTGGAGGAGTGCGATGGCGAGTTGGCGTGCGTGCGTCTGTTCGGTACCGCGCAGCGGACAAAGAGGTGAAGTCCCTTTCATGATCGTCCCCCCGGGAACGATGGATCCCTTGGGGCTTACTGTGAGCCGGATCACAGCGCTTGTCGCCTGTCAGATCTGACAGGTCGGCTCTATCGTTTTGCGATAAAGCCGCCCCGATCCATAACCATGGAATCGTTCATTGGGCCTTGAACAATTTCACGGCGACAACAATGTCATCGACCACCGTCACATACAGCAGGGCTTTCGGCTGCGTCTCGGGGCTTTGAAAGCACTCGACGATCACAGCCTGCGCTGCGCAGGCTTGCAGCGCCAAACGGTCCGCCTGGCGTAACTGGCGTTTCACGGCGGCACTCAGTGGAATCGGTGAATGGCCCGCGCGAACGTCTGCGCAAAATCTTGAAGTGACGTCTCTCGGGGTGGGGGGCGGTGGTGATTCAAGGCCCGCGTCTGCAAACAGATGATTGAGTTGCTCTGCCGCACTGACGGCCCGCGGGAAACCGGCGAAGGCCGAAGCCTGCAGCAGTATTTCAGTCAGTTCACCCGGTGCGAGGCCCGATGCCAGGCCGGTTTTGAGGTGCACGCTCAGCGGAGGCCCGACCATGCCCGAGGCGATAATGGCGGCAAATGACACCGCTTCGCGCAATCGCGGATCAAGGCCGGGGCGCGAGTGCAGATGTCCGTACACCACGCCAACGGCAAGTTCGCGCAGTGCGGGAACGGTATGGAACAAGGTATCGAGCCTGGCCTCGCCATCGGGTACGAGTTCGACAAACGTATGGCGGCCTTCCTGGTAAAGCGTGGCCATCGGATCGGAAGTGGTCTTTTGATTCATGTCGCGTCCTCACGGATCAATGAGGATGGCAGCGGAGCAACAGCGCGCGAACTACGGCATGACAGGCTTCCATCGGAAGAAGTCGGCGCCGTTGCGACGCCGACTTCTACACCTTAGACGAACTCCACCACCGGCATCTGCCGCTTCATCAACACCTTGCCGTTGCGGATTGAATATAGCGGCAGGCCCTGGCTGCGGATCACTTCGTAATCGCTGTCCGCCGACAGGATCAGCAGGTTCGCCGGGCGGCCCTGTTCCAGGCCGTAGCGTTCACCGAGGTGCATGGCCTTGGCGCTGTTGTCGGTGACCAGATCCAGCGCGCTCTGCAGGTTGCGGTAACCGAGCATGTGGCAGATGTGCAGGCCGGCTTCGAGCACCCGCAGGATGTTGCCGTTGCCCAGCGGATACCACGGATCGACGATCGAGTCCTGACCGAAGCAGACGTTCATGCCGGCTTCGAGCAACTCGTTCACGCGAGTCACGCCACGGCGTTTCGGGAAGTTGTCGAAGCGGCCTTGCAGGTGAATGCTTTCGGTCGGGCAAGAGACAAAACTGATCCCCGAATGCCCGAGCAGGCGGAACAGTTTGGCGCAGTAGGCGTTGTCGTAAGAGCCCATCGCGGTGGTGTGGCTGGCGGTCACGAGGGCGCCCATGTCGCGGCTGCGGGCCTCTTCGGCCAGCACTTCGAGGAAGCGCGAATGCGGGTCGTCGGTTTCGTCGCAGTGCACGTCCACCAGGCAACCGGTGCGTTCGGCCAGGTCCATCAGGAACTTCACCGAGCTGACGCCCTGATCGCGGGTGTATTCGAAATGCGGGATCCCGCCGACTACATCGGCGCCCATGCGGATCGCTTCTTCCATCAGTTCGCGACCGTTGCGGAACGACTCGATGCCTTCCTGGGGGAACGCGACGATTTGCAGGTCGATCAGGTGACGGCTTTCTTCGCGCACTTCGAGCATGGCCTTGAGCGCGGTGAGTTGCGGATCGGTGACATCGACGTGGGTGCGCACGTGCTGGATGCCGTGGGCGGCCAACGTCTGAATGGTTTTCTTGGCCCGGGTCTTGGTGTCTTCCTGGGTGATGGTGACCTTGCGCTCGCCCCAGCATTCGATGCCCTCGAACAGCGTGCCGCTCATGTTCCAGCGCGGCTCGCCGGCGGTCAGGGTGGCGTCGAGGTGAATGTGCGGCTCGACAAAGGGCGGCACCACCAGATTGCCGCCGGCGTCGAGGTCGTCGGGCCCCAGGGTCGGCGCTTCGGTCTGGCGCGCGATGCTGCGGATCAGGCCGTCTTCGAGGTGCAATTCGTGCAGACCTTCCTGGTTGCGCAGTCGGGCGTTGATGATGTGCATCGGGCGAATCCTTTTATAGATCTTGTAGAGGGGCGGCCGCGTTGCGGGCGCCGAGCAGGCCGGTCACTGCGATATACGTTAACGCGGCAACGGCGATGCCGACCAGCGGCGCCACCCACGGCGAGCTGGACGCCGCGACGGTTCCGGCCGCGTAAGCCGCGAGGCCCGGCCAGTTGAACGCCGGTAACCGTGCGTCGGCCAGACGCGGATAGCGCCCGCGCCAGCGGAAGAAAAAGTCCGCCATGATCACCCCGCCAATCGGCGGAATCACCGTGCCGAGCAGGATCAGATAAGGCACCAGCATGTCGTACATGCCCAACAGTGCGAGCGCCGTGCCGATCACGGCACCGGCCAGGGTCACGGTCTTGCGGCGCCCGGTGCGCAGCAGGTTGCAACCGGCGACGGCGAAGTTGTAGATGGTGTTGTCCTGGGTGCTCCAGATGTTCAGCAACAGCATCGCCATCGCTGCCATGGCGAAGCCCTGCAACAGCAATACTTCGACCACGTCGGGCTGTTGATAAACGATCGCGCCATAGGCGCCGATCAGTACCATCAGGCCGTTGCCGATGAAGAAACCGATCAGGCTGGCCAGCACCGCGACCCGCGCCGAACGGGAAAAACGCGTCCAGTTGGTGGCTTGGGTCGCGCCGCTGACGAAGGTGCCGAACACCAGTGTGATGGCGGTCGACCAGTCCAGCGAACCCGTCGGTACGACGCTGAGCAAACCATCGAGGCCGCCGACTTTCACGGTGGCGACCCACATCGACAGCATCAGCAGCAACATCATCGCCGGTACCGCGATGTACGACAGAATCTCCAGCCCGCGATAACCGACATACGCCGTGGCGCAGAACACCAGGCCGAACAGCACCATCAGCCCCAGCACCGTGGCTTCGTTCAAGTCGAAATACTTGCCGAGCACCACCGCCGCCGTCGCGGTGCCCCAGGCGTACCAGCCGATCTGGGTGAACCCGAGGATCAGGTCGCTGAGCTTGCTGCCGACTTCGCCAAAACAGAAGCGCCCCATCAGCACCGAATTCAGCCCGCTCTTGAAAGCGATGTAACCGAGACCGGCGGCGTACACGCCGAGCAGCAGGTTGCCGATGACGATGACGGCGAGCATCTCACCGAAGTTGAACGCCACACCGAGCTTGCCGCCGGCGAACATGGTCGCGGTGAAAAAGGTAAACCCCAGCAGCACCATCGCCGTGGAGGCCAGGCCTTTGCGCGCGTGCATCGGGACTTCGCTGAGGGGGTAATCGTTGCCGGGATCGTTTTGCGTCATGGGGGCGTTCCTTGCTGGAAAGGGGGAGGACGCGAAGAGGTTGCAGTGGTCGTGCCAGTCACGGATTGGCGGGGTTATGTATAGACGAGGTGGCGGATTTGGCGCGAAAGCGGTGCGCCTGCATCCACCAAAGCACAATGTGGGAGCCAGCCTGCTGGCGAAGCCGGTGTGTCAAACAGCGCAAGCGTTGAATGTGCCGGCCCTATCGCCAGCAGGCTGGCTCCCACGAGTTATGTTTCGGCTCACAGGAATCGCAGCAGCGCAGCGACAATGGCTTCAGGCGCATCTTCCTGCACCAGGTGCCCGGCATTCGGGACCGGATGAAACTGCGATCCCGGAATCATCTTGTGCAACTCGCGTCCGCGTTCGATGGGAATCCACTGATCGTCTTCACCCCAGAGAATCTGCACCGGGCAGCGGATCGTCGGGTACAGCGGCTGCGCTTCCAGCGTGTAGCGCTGGTCCATCTGCGCGATCTGCCGATAGAACGCCGCTTGCCCCGGATCGCCGAGCCACGGCTGCACATAGGGCGCCAGTTCAACATCCGGAATGTCGCGATGAATCGCCCCACGAATGTAGGCCGGCACGATGGCACGCTGGATGTAGTCCGGCAGACCACTGAACGCCGCCTCATGCTGGCGCACGTGCTGCACGAACGGCGAACCCCATGGCGTCAGCGCCACCGGATCGATCAGGGTCAGGCTGCGGTAGTCCTTGCCATTGAGCAGATGCGCGCGCAGGGCGGTGGCGCCGCCGAAGTCGTGGGCAACCACGTCCGGGCGTTGCAGGCCCCAGTGATCCAACAGTTGCGCGAGCAATTCGTTTTGCACGCCGAGGGAGACATCGGCGTCCGGTTGCTCGGATCGTCCGTAGCCCAGCAGGTCGAAGTAATGCACCCGATGCGTGGCGAAAAAGTGCGGCGCGATGCGGTGCCACACGTAGGAAGAGAAGGGCGTGCCGTGCACGAACACCAGCGGCGGGCCGTCGCCGCGCACCCCGTGGCGAATCTGTCGCCCGTTGAATTCAAAGACCTGATCCAGCAGCCAGTCCGTCATGGGGCCTGTCCTCTTGGCGGGTTCGAGCCAAAAAGCATAGGCGTAAAAAAACCACCGGTCTCGGTGGTTTTTTTGTCGCGGGATTCACTCGCCGCGATAGATGCAACCGCTGGTGCAGGTCTCGTGGATGCGGATCGCACTGAGTTCCGGCAGCAGGGGTTTCAATTCATTCCAGATGAATTTGGCCAGCACTTCGCTGGTCGGGTTTTCGAGGCCCGGAATGTCGTTCAGGTAGTTGTGGTCCAGACGCTCGTACAGTGGCTTGAAAATCGCCTTGATCTCGGAGAAATCACGGATCCAGCCCGTGTGCGGATCGAGGTCGCCGCTCAGATGAATCGCCACTTTGAACGAGTGACCGTGCAGGCGTCCGCACTTGTGGCCGTCCGGTACGTGGGGCAGGCGGTGGGCGGATTCGAACGTAAATTCCTTGAAGATTTCCACAGTGATTTCAGCTCTGTTCAGATGGCGTTCGCCGCAGCGAATTCGGGCAGGCGGCGAGTTTACCAGCTTGTCCGGGGCTGTGCTGACTAAAGGGTCAGCAAGCGCTCGGCGAGGCGACCATTGGCAGTCAGTTCGAGAAACTCGTCGCCCAATCGGCGGCTCTCATCCATTGCCGCCCGCCAGTATTTCTGCCGGCTCGGTGCATCGCCCATGAAGCGCTTGAAGTCGTTGCGGTCGGGGAGTTTGCCGTAGGGCAGGCGCGCCAGGTATTCCTTCGACGGCGCGAGCAACAGCACGTCCTGCAAACGTTCGGTCGAGGCTTTGCGCCACGGCAGGGTCTTGTCGAACCAGCCCGGGATCACCCGGTCGGTGAAGTGCGGATAGAGCACGATGCCGTCGCCGCTGTAGGGCAGGTCGAGGTGATAGTCCAGCAGGCCGCCGTCGCGGAATGTGCCGGCGCCGGCGCCCGGCAGGTCGCGCACGCCTTCCATGACCATCGGGATCGAGCCGGAAGCCAGCAGCGCCTGACGCAGATTGCCGGCATTGAGGGCGACGAAGCGCGACGGGAAATCGTTCAGCGCATGCACCGGCGGCGCCAGGCGCGGGTCGTGGATGATCAGCCTTTCGAAGTGCCGCGAAAGCCGTGCGCGACCCCGCAGGTTGTCGGCGATCACCGAACCCAGTGCCAATCCGAGCCGGGCACGATGGTCGTCGGCCAGCCCGCCGTGGCTTTTGACCACCATGATGTTCAAGCGGTAATGGGCGTTGTCGAGCAGTACCGCATCGCGCCCCTCGAGCAGGTCATCGAGCATGCGCTGCGAACTGCGGCTGACGTCGCTGATGGTCACGCCTTTGTTGAAGTTCTGCTCGGTGTACAGATGACCGAGGCGGCGAATGCCTTCAGCGGCGTCCGGCAGACAGGCGCTGGCGAAGCGCCAGGAGCCCACCGACGCACCGATCAGCGAACGTTCACGGGGAGCCGCCGGTAGCCACTCGCCGAACAACGCCAGATCCAGCCCCTGAATCCCCAGCGCCTTCGGCCCGCCAGCCGCACCGGGCAGCGTGCCGACGTCGGCAGCATTCAGACCCTGGGCGCGAATGCGTGCCATCGCCCGTGGGCCGGCCTTGAGGGTCAGGGAAGGGAACTTGATGTGGATGGCTGTCATACCGGTCTCGATCGTTAGCAAGCGAAAGATTATAAGCACATGTTGCCGGCCCTGCTGAAGCTGGCCCAGTGATGGCCATTCAGTTTCAGTTAAGTTCGCACCGTTATGGTGCTGTCCGTAGCGGCACTGAAAACACGGAGACCCCATGAAAACCCTGACTGCTCTGAGCCTCGCCTCGTTCATCGGTCTGGGCGCAAGCCTGGCTCACGCTCGGGATCTTGGCCCGGATGAAGCCCAACGTTTGCACGACGCTGGTACTATCGTGCCCTTCGAGCAGCTCAATGCCACGGCGCTGGCCCGGCATCCCGGCTCCACCATTACCGACGCCGAACTGAAAGAGAAGTACGGCAAGTACCTTTACCAGGTCGATCTGCGGGACCCGCAGGGGGTGGAGTGGGATGTGGAACTGGACGCGGTCAGCGGGCAAGTGCTCAAGGATCATCAGGATACGTAATGAAGGTGAATGCTCGCGCCACCGGTCGAACCGCGTTGGCGCTTTTGATTTTCTGCTCAGTGGCCGGGGCTCGTGATCTCGATCAGGACGAAGCCCTGCGCCTGCGCCAGCAGGGGGTGATTCTGCCGCTGGAGCAAGTGCTGCATAACGCGCTGGATCGCTACCCCGGCGCGAAACTGCTGGAAGTCGAGCTGGAAGAAAAGCACGACGTCTACATTTACGAAGTCGAGTTGCTGACCGTCGACGGGGTGGCCCGCGAACTCCATCTCGAAGCCGCCACCGGCCGTTTACTGAAAGACAAGGAAGATTGATCGATGCGTTTGCTTCTGGTGGAAGACCACGTCCCTCTGGCCGATGAACTGATCGCCGGCCTGCAACGCCAGGGTTATGCCGTGGACTGGCTGGCGGACGGGCGCGACGCGGTCTATCAGGGTCGTAGCGAGCCGTACGACCTGATCGTTCTCGACCTCGGTCTGCCGGGCGTGCCCGGCCTTGAAGTGCTGGCGCAATGGCGCGCCAGCGGGCTGGCAACGCCGGTGCTGATCCTTACGGCCCGGGATTCCTGGGCCGAGCGCATCGAAGGCCTGAAGGCCGGCGCCGATGATTACCTGACCAAACCCTTTCACCCGGAAGAACTGCACTTGCGCATCCAGTCGCTGCTGCGCCGCTCCAAGGGGCAGGCCAACCAGCCGACGCTCAAGGCGGCAGGGCTGCACCTGGACGAGGGCCGACAGTGTGTCGTGCGTGACGGCGCCGATATTCAACTGACCGCCGCCGAGTTCCGCCTGCTGCGCTATTTCATGCTTCACCCGGAGCAGATCCTTTCCAAAAGCCACCTCGCCGAACACCTCTACGACGGCGAGACCGAACGCGATTCCAACGTGCTTGAAGTCCACGTCAACCACCTGCGGCGCAAGCTTGGCAAAAGCGTGATCGAAACCCGGCGCGGCCAGGGTTATCTGTTCGGCGGGCAGGCTTCGTGAGATCGATCCAGCGCCGCTTGAGTCTTGGCCTGATCAGCGTGATGGTGGTTGTCGGCGTGATACTGGCGCAAACCAGCCTGTGGCTGTTCGAAGTGGGTTTGCAGCGCTACCTCGAAGCCGGCCTGCGCAATGACAGTGAGAGCCTGCTGGTGGCGCTGGTGCGTGGCCCGCAAGGCCTGCAACTGGATGAACGACACCTGTCGCCGGCCTACCAACGGCCATTTTCCGGCCATTATTTCCGCATCGACTTTGCCGACAGTCACTGGCGTTCGCGTTCGCTGTGGGATCAGGACCTGCCGCTGCTGCCGCAGCCGGGCCTGCACAGCAACCTGCAACTGGGGCCGGACGGGCAGCAACTGCTGGTGCTGCGCTCGGATTACCGACGGCTCGGCCAGTCGATCTCCATCAGCGTGGCCCAGGATTACACCCCGGTGCGCGAGAGCTTCCAGCGCATGCGCCAGATCGGTCTGGGTCTTGGTTTGGCCGGGTTGCTGCTGATCCTGATCCTGCAACGACTGACCGTGCATCGCGCCTTGCGTCCCCTGGAAAAGGCTCGCGAACAGATCGCCCAATTGCAGCAGGGCCAGCGCTCGCAGCTTGATGAGCAGGTGCCGGCGGAGCTGGAGCCGCTGGTGGCGCAGATCAATCATCTGCTGGCCCACACCGAAGACAGCCTCAAGCGCTCGCGCAATGCCTTGGGCAATCTGGGGCATGCGCTGAAAACCCCGTTGGCGGTGCTGCTGAGTCTGGCGTCGAACGAAAAGCTCGATGCCCATCCCGAGTTGCGCAAGATCCTCAAGGAACAACTGGAGCAGGTTCAGCAACGGCTGAATCGCGAGCTCAACCGTGCGCGGCTTTCCGGCGATGCGCTGCCGGGGGCGCTGTTCGATTGCGATACGGAACTGCCGGGGTTGTTGGCGACGTTGAACATGATCCACGGCGAACATCTGGCGCTGAGCTACGTTGCGCCATCGGGACTGCAATTGCCGTGGGATCGTGAAGACCTGCTGGAACTGCTCGGCAACCTGCTGGACAACGCCTGCAAATGGGCGGATGCCGAGGTGCGACTGAGCGTGGTCGAAACCGCCGAAGGCTTCGCATTGAGCGTGGAAGACGACGGGCCGGGGATTCCCGAGGCGCAGCGGGCTCAGGTGTTCAGCCGGGGCACGCGGCTGGATGAACAGACCGACGGGCATGGCTTGGGGCTGGGGATTGTGCGGGATATTGTCGAGACGTGGGGCGGGGTGCTGGTGTTGGGCGAAAGCGAGTGGGGCGGGTTGAAGGTGGAGATTCAGTTGCCTCGGCGATGAGCCCGCCCCCACAAGGCTGTGGTGAGCGGGCTTGAGCGTCAGACCCGGAACTGGTCCATCAAACTCTGCTGCTGATTCGCCAGACTATTGAGCGACTGACTCACCCGCGCCGATTCGTTCGCCTGTCCCGACAACGACTCCGTCACATCACGAATCGTCGCCACGTTGTTGTTGATCTCTTCGGCCACTGCGCTCTGTTCCTCGGCGGCGCTGGCAATCTGCAGGTTCATGTCGCTGATCACCGTCACCGCATCGCCGATCTGGCGCAGCGCGGTCACGGCCTGGCCGACCTGTTCGACGCTGCCTTGAGCCTGACGATGGCTGTTGCCCATCGAACCGACCACGTCCTGTGTGCCGCTTTGCAGCTGCTCGATCACCTGGCGGGTTTCTTCCACCGATTCCTGAGTGCGGCGGGCGAGGTTGCGGACCTCGTCGGCGACCACCGCAAAGCCACGACCGGCCTCACCGGCGCGGGCGGCTTCGATGGCGGCGTTCAGAGCCAGCAGGTTGGTCTGCTCGGCGATGGCGCGGATGGTTTCCAGCACGGTGCCGATCTTCTCGCTGTTGGCGGCCAGGCCTTCGACTTGCACCATCGCTGCACTCATGTCGGCGGCGAGGTGGTCGATGCTGGTGGTGGTGCGGTCGATCACGGTCAGGCCCTGGCGGGTGGCGCGGTCGGCATCCTTGGCCGCTTCGGCGGCTTGCGCGGCGCTGCGGGCCACGTCCTGGGCGGTGGCGCTCATTTCGTGGGACGCGGTGGCCACCTGATCGACCTGACGGTATTGCTGTTCCATGCCGGCGCTGGTCTGGGTGGCGATGGCCGAGGACTGGTCGGCGGTGTTGCGCGCATCCTGCACCGAGCGTTTCACCTCGGCGATGATCGGTTGCAACTTGTCGAGGAAACGGTTGAACCAGCCGGCCAGTTGGCCGAGCTCGTCCTTCTTGTCGTAGGCCAGACGACGGGTCAGGTCGCCTTCACCGCTGGCGATGTCTTCCAGCATGTGGGCCACGCCGAGGATCGGTCTGGTCACGCTGCGCGCCATCAGCCACACCAGCAGCAGGCCGACCAGCGCGGCTAGCACGCCCAGGCTCAGTTCGATCAGGGTGCCCGAGGTGTTGCTGGCATCCAGTTGTTGCTTGAGTGCTTCGGCGCGACTCACCAGCACTTTCTCCGGCACATCGAGCAGCACGCCCCACGACGGGCCGCCGGGAATCGGCTGGAACGGCGACAGCACTTTCAATTGCGCGTTGCTGTGCAGGCTGCTGACGGTGTGGCTCGAAGCGAGCAGACGCAGCAGCTCGGCGCCGCTGGCGGTGTCCACCGCGTCGAGGCGCTGACTGAGTTTGCCAGCGTCCGGGCTGTAACCGGCGAGCAGGCCGGCGGGGCTGACGATGCTCACGGCGGTCTGGCCGTCGTAGAGCTTTTTGCTGGCGCTCTGGCTGATCGCTTGCAGGCTGTTGAGGTTGATGTCCACCGACAGCGAGGCGATGACTTTGCCGTTGACCATCAGCGGGAACACGATGCTGGTCATCAGCACCTTTTGCCCGTCGATCACATAGAAGTAGGGTTCGATCACGCACGGCTTGAGCGTGGTGCGCGGGCAGGTGAACCAGGCGTTGGCAGCCTGGCCGCTGGGCCCGGTGCTGGTGTCGGCCATGTCGCTTTCCGGCAGGGCCATCGAGGTCACTTTGCCCGGGGTCGGCTGCGACCAGTACAGGGCGAAGCGGCCCTTGTCGTTGCTGCCTAATTCATTTTGCCCGGCGAATAGTTCGTCCTTGCCGTCCAGTGCGTTGGCTTCGAACACCAGCGACAGGCCGAGCAGTTCCGGGTTGGCCTGCAACGCGGATTTCACCTGACGGGTCATGTCTTCGCGCAAGTCGAAGGCATCAAGGAAGCGCTTCTCGGCCTGTTCGCGCAGGAACAGCACCTGACGCGAGAAGCCGTGGCCATATTGATAGGCGTCCATGAACTGCTGGCGAATGCCCGCTGCCTGAACTTCGCCCTGGGATTCGATGCGAGCCTGGGCCGATTCGGTGAGCATTTCCATGCTCGAAGCTTTCACCAGTTCGGAACTGTGCTCCATGCGATACAGCGAAAGACCCACCAACAGGGTCACGATACCGGCCAGGCAGAGCCCGGCGAGCAGGGTGATTTTCCATTGGATGGAAAGTTGTCTGAGCGACATGGAAACGTCCTTATTCGATAAATATCTGAGACTTTGCACTGTAACGGCCGCGTTTCGGCTTTCTTTATGGCGCAAATGCAATATGGCGAATTGACGCATGTTGTGGCGGATATGCCCTGTTCAGCGGTTTGATCATGGAAAGTTACACAGTGTTACGACCAGTCGCTTTGACACTGCGCCCGCGCTGCGGCACAGTGCGCGCCCTTCTAATAAGACCCTCTATGCAAATCCGCTGGCGACCCTCGTGGCTTGCCGGCCGGACTCATCCTGTCTGGCGGTGAATGGCTTTACCGTCGTGTTTTCGAGGTAGTGAAATGAATGCAGTGATTGCTGCGGTCGGCGTCATGCTGATCCTCAGCCTGTCCCGGGTGCATGTGGTGATCGCGTTGATCGTCGGTGCGCTGGTCGGTGGCCTGACCGGTGGTCTGGGCATCGACGCCACGCTCAAGGCCTTCAACAGTGGCCTGGGTGGCGGGGCGACGGTGGCGTTGTCCTACGCGTTGCTCGGCGCTTTCGCCGTGGCGATTGCCAAGTCCGGTCTGGCCCATGCGCTGGCCGACAAGGCCCTGGCGATGGTCGACCGTCAGCATGCGACCGGTGGCGGCAGCGTCAAATGGCTGCTGATCGGTCTGCTGTGGGTGGTGGCGATTGCTTCGCAGAACATCCTGCCGATTCACATTGCGTTCATTCCATTGCTGGTGCCGCCGCTTTTATATGTGCTGACCAAGCTGCAACTGGATCGTCGGCTGATCGCCTGCGTCATGACCTTCGGCCTGATTACGCCGTACATGTTCCTGCCAGTGGGCTTCGGCAATATTTTCCTCAACGAGATCCTGCTGGCCAACGTTGCCCGCAGTGGCGTTGACATCAGCGGCATCAACGTCACCCATGCCATGGGCATTCCGGCGCTGGGCATGCTGGTGGGGCTGGGCATTGCTTTTATCAGTTATCGCAAGAAGCGCGTCTATGACCTGGGGAAAATCGAGCAGGTCGAGCAGGTGGCGGTGCAGTACAACCCGCGAAGCCTGGTGATCGCCGGTGTCGCCATTGCCGCAGCCTTCATTATTCAGTTGCTGCTGGACTCGATGATTATCGGGGCGCTGGCCGGTTTCCTGATCTTCTCGGCGTCGGGCATCGTCAAATGGCGCGAGACGGATGACCTGTTCACCGAGGGCATGAAGATGATGGCGATGATCGGTTTCATCATGATCGCCGCCTCCGGTTTCGCCGAAGTGATGAAGGCCACCGGCGAGGTGCAGACGCTGGTCGAGTCTTCGGCGTCGTGGATCAATCACAGCAAGGGCATCGGTGCCTTGCTGATGCTGCTGGTCGGTCTTCTGGTGACCATGGGCATCGGCTCGTCGTTTTCCACGGTGCCGATCCTGGCGGCGATTTTCGTGCCGCTGTGCGTGCAACTGGGCTTCAGTCCGATTGCCATTGTCTGCATCGTCGGGACGGCCGGCGCGTTGGGCGATGCCGGTTCGCCCGCGTCTGACTCGACCCTGGGCCCGACCTCCGGCCTGAACATCGACGGTCAGCACCATCATATCTGGGACACCGTGGTCCCGACCTTCCTGCACTACAACCTGCCGTTGCTGGCGTTTGGCTGGGTGGCCGCGATGGTCCTGTAACACTACAAATCCCCCTGTGGGAGCCAGCCTGCTGGCGATGACGCCGGATCAGTCAGCACATTGGGCGGCTGATACATCGCTATCGCCAGCAGGCTGACTCCCACAAGGTGCGGGTTAATCCGCAGCTCAACTTTTGCTTTCGCGTGCCGTTAACGCCTTTAACCACGCCAATAAAACCAAAAGAGTGAGCCCCCATGCGCCTGAGTCTCAAGGCTAAAGTCCTGTCCCTTGCCGTCCTTCCGGTCTTGCTCTTTGCGCTGGTCATCAGCCTGACCACGCTGTTCATCCTTCAGGAGCAGGCGCACAAGGAAGTCGAACAGACCCGCGAACGCCTGCTCGGTGACGCCAAGGCCACGCTGGCCAGCTATGTCGCCGTGGCCATGACCACCATCAAACCGCTCTACGACGCCGCCGCCCCCGGTGACACCGACGCACGGGCGCAAGTCATCAAACTGCTGTCGGGCATCAAGTACGGCAAGGACGGCTACTTCTTCGGCTACGACTCCGAGACCGTGCGCCTGTTCAAGTCCACCGATCCCGAAGGCGTGGGCAAAAGCTTCAAGGACAACCGCGACCCGAACGGCGTCTACGTCAACCGCGACCTGGTGAAAGTGGCGAAGGACGGCACTCATTACCTGCAATACAGCTCGCCGCTCCCAGGCAATGCGCAAGTGTTGGTACCGAAACTCGGCTACACCGAATACCTGGCGAAGTGGGACATGGCGGTTGGTACGTCGGTCAACCTCGACGGCATCGAGGCGCAAGTGGCGCTGGTGCAGGCCCAGGTTCAGGAACGCATGCAAGGCGTGGTGCTGAGCATCGTTGGTGTGGCGGTGGTGGTGCTGCTGGTGATCGCGGCAGCGGGGCTGCTGCTGGCCAACACCATTCTGCGCCCGCTGACCCTGATGAAAGCCAACCTCGATGACATCGCGGCCGGCGAGGGCGACCTGACCCGGCGCCTGAGCATCACCAGCCAGGACGAACTCGGCGAACTGGCCGGCTCGTTCAACCGTTTCGTCGACAAGATCCACGGCCTGGTGCGGCAAATTACCGAGATGACCACACAACTGACCGGGCTGGTGACGCAGGTCTCGGATCAGGCTCACCGTTCCGATCAGGCCATGGAGCGTCAGCGCCATGAGACCGATCAGGTCGCCACGGCGATCAACGAGATGTCCGCTGCCGCCCAGGAAGTCGCCAAGAGCGCACAGAACGCCGCCGTCGCCGCGCAGCAGACCGACGAAGAAGGCCAGACCGCCAAGCGTGTGGTGGCCGGCAGCATCAAGCAGATTCATGCGCTGGTGGACGACATCCGCAGCAGTGGCGTGTCCCTCGATAGCCTGCAGCAGGATGTGTCGTCGATTGTTGGCGTGCTCGGGGTGATCCGCTCGATTGCCGAGCAGACCAACTTGCTGGCGCTCAACGCCGCAATTGAAGCGGCCCGGGCCGGCGAGGCCGGGCGCGGGTTTGCGGTGGTGGCGGACGAGGTGCGGGCGCTGGCGTCGCGCACGCAGATCAGCACTCAGGAAATTCAGGGGATGATTGATCGCTTGCAGGCGGGGACGCAGTCGGCGGTGGAAGCGATGCGCCGTTCCAGCGAGGCGGGTGACGGTACATCGGCGCAGGCCAACCAGGCTGGGGCGTCGCTGGATGCGATGGCGGATCTGATTGCGACCATCAACTCGATGAACGCGCAGATTGCCAGTGCTGCCGAAGAGCAGACGGCGGTGGCGGAAGAGATCAACCGCAGCGTGCATCAGATTGCGGTGGCGGTGGATAACGTGGCGGATGAGACACAGTTGGGGGCGCAGACTTCGCGCAGTCTCGCGGAGTTGGGGCAGCGGCTTGGGAAGTTGGTGGGGCAGTTCCGGATCTGACCCCCAAAGGCCCCCTCACCCTAACCCTCTCCCGGAGGGAGAGGGGACTGACCGCAGTGTCTTGCGTCATACATCGACCTGAAAAATCGTGTCGATTATGGATTCACAGCCGATCGCTCATGTCGGCGTATCTCTCGAATATCCCCCGTTCGGTCCCCTCTCCCTCCGGGAGAGGGTTAGGGTGAGGGTGGGCTTTTGACTTTGGCGATCTCAGGGCCTGTCCCAGTAGGGAACCTCCCCAAAACACTCAACAAAGAAATCAATCACTGTCCGCACCTTCACCGACAATCGCCGGCTCCCCGGCCACAGCACCGCAATCTGCTGCGGCTCCACACTGTTCGACACCTGATACTCCCCCAGCACCGGCACCAGCGTGCCTTCGCGCACGGCTTCACCAATCAGCCATGACGGAAACATCACCAGCCCCAGGCCTTGTTCGGCGGCCTGGGTCAGGGTGTCGGCGTGGTTGCCAGTGATTGGACCTTTGACCGAATAGGGTGTCCATTCGCCCTGATCCTGCCGGAAGAACCAGCGCTGCTGGCCGGCCGCACCCTTGTAGGCCAGGCACTGGTGTTGGGCGAGGTCGTCGGGATGCTGCGGTGTGCCGTGCTGCTTGAGATACGCCGGGCTGGCTGCGACCTGAAAGCGATGTGGCGCGAGGATCCGCGCCTGCATGCTCGAGTCGTGCAACGGGCCGATGCGAAACAGCAGGTCGGCGCCTTCTTGCAGCGGGTTGATGTAGTGGTCGGTTTGCTGGATGTCCAGTTGCAGCTTCGGATAGCGCTCGCACAAGCGGCCCAGCCATGGCGTCAGATGGCGCTGGCCGAATACCACCGGGGCGTTGATCCGCACCAGTCCGGTCGGTTCGCTTTGCTGTTCCTGCAGCGCCTGCTCGGCTTCCTCCAGTTGCACCAGCACCAGCCGCGCGTGGTGGCCGAGCATGCGCCCGGCCTCGGTCGGCGTGACCGCACGGGTGTGGCGGTAGAGCAATTGCTGGTTCAGCGCCTGTTCCATCAACTGGATCTGCCGGGAAATCGAGGAGGGCGCCACGCCCTCGCGGCGGGCGACTTCGGAAAAACTGCCGTGATCGAGCACCGCCACAAACAGCCTGAGTGCCTTGAATCCCAGTTCGTTAAGCCCGTGCATTGTGTGTCCTGCTGTGCGAGTTGCGCAAAAGTGTTGTCCGGATGCTCCCATTTATCGCACAGCTGCACCAGCCGATAATCCGCGCCATCGTTTACTTGTACGGGTTTGGGTTATGCAGACGTTGGATGAGGTCAGTGTGGCGGCGCCGGTGAGCAAGCCGGGGTTGCGCCTGTTGTTGCTGCCGCTGGTGATTCTGGCCGGCATGGGCTTGTCGGTGGAGGCCGGGTTGCTTGGGCCGTTGGGTGAGCAGGTCGGTCACTTGTGGGCGACCTTGAGCATCTTCGGGGTCGGTTCGGCGATTCTGTTTTTGCTGTTGCTGTTTGCGGGACCACAGAAGGGCCCGGCACTGACCGATCTGCCGCGCTGGCAGTTGATCGGCGGGTTTCTGGGGCCGATGTATGTGGTGGTGCTGACGCTTGCCACACCGCATATCGGGATTGCCATGACGATGATTGCGATTCTGTCGGGGCAGGTTGGCAAGAGTGTGCTGATCGACCATTTCGGCTGGTTCGGGGCTACGCGCAAGAAGGTCAACGGCGAACGCTGGCTGGCGTTGGGCTTGATTGTGGCGGCACTGGTTTTGATTGCGCGGGGTTGATGCGATGAGTCTGGTTATTTTGTTGGCGGTGGTGGTGTTGGCCGGTGCGGTGTTGAGTGTGCAGGCGGCGATCAATGGGCGTCTGGGGGAGACCGTTGGGGTGTTGCGCAGTAGTTTGGTGACGTTCGTGGTGGGGGCGGTTTCTACGGGGTTGTTGATTCTGTTTTTTGAGCCTGCGCAGGCGGTGAGTCTGCTTGAGGTGCCGAAGTGGCAGCTCAGTGGCGCTTTGTTTGGCGTGGTTTACATGATGGTGATGGTGGGGGCGGTGCCTCGGGTGGGGACTGCTGTGGCGACGGTGGCGGTGATTGTCGGGCAACTTGGGATGGGGATGTTGATTGATAATTTTGGGTGGTTGGGGAATCCCGCTATTGAGTTGTCTTCGAGTCGGGTTTGGGCGATGGCTTGTTTGGGGCTGGCGCTGGTTTTCATGTATCGCAGTAGCGTGCGTCAGGCTGTTTGAACTTGGCGGCCTTTGGGCCGACCAGGCTCTTGTTCGTTTTGCGTGTATATCCGTTTCTTCGGGGGTTGCGGCTGGCGGTTTCGCTCTTACAGCGAGTCACTTTGGCAAACGCCCCAAAGTAACCAAAGGTCTTGGGCCCTGACGTACGGCCCTCGCTGTGGCTCGGGTTCCTTCGCTCCGGGATTGATCCGGGGGCATCGCCTACGGTTTGCTTCGCTGCACCTCCTCTCGATGCATGCGGCTGCGCCGCACGGTCGCTGCGCTCCCACCCCCGGATCAATCCCTCCACTCAGCCTGCCGATGGGCCTTGAGATCAAAAGCTTTACTCGAGCTAACGCTCATCGTGGTGGGTGGTGAGTGGTGGGGGGATGGTTGAAGGGGGAGTGGTGAGTTGTGAGTGGTTTGGTTGTTGGGTGCTTTTCACCTTCTACACTGGTAGCACGGCTTGTTCCTTCAGCCTCAGACAACCACCACCAAAGGAGTCTGTTCCATGGCCGATAGAAAATGCGATTGCCCGGGATGTAGCTGCAAGATCAAGGAAGGTGAGCATTCCTATGTGGCGCACGGCAAGCACTATTGCTGTGAGGCCTGCGCTCATCACCACAAGGGCGGTGAGGAGTGCTCTGGCAAGGGTTGCCATTGCGCGCACCCGAAATAACGCACTGCATGAAAAAGTGGAGCCTAGTCAGGCTCCACTTCCAGTTTCAGGCTGTCGTCGTCCAGGCGTTCGGTGTGGCGGACGTTGCCTTGCAGGCGGCGGCCTTCGACGTTGACGACGATGGTCTTGGCCTTTTCAAGGTCTTCCGGCAAGGGGGCCGGGACGCGCAGGGCGAAGCGGTAGGGATCGTTTTCGACCGGTTCCAGGCCAACCGGGCAGTCGACGCTTTTGGTGATGCGGCCGAAGAGGGTGTCCAGGCCGTAGTCCAGGTGCGCCGGGCTGTTGATGGTTGTCATGTGTGTTCCCCCGAAATAGTCCCCACCTGCGCCAAAGCTTAGCTTGCCGGTCGCCAGGTGACGTTTTCCACGCCGAATTTTTCCGCCATCGGCTTGCTGGTCTTTTGCACTTTCTCCCGGCCGAAACGCGGGATGCGACCCACCCCTGCGTCGCAGCTTGCCCAGTGCCACGCCTCGGTGTTGTCCATTTTGTCCGAGCGGATAATGAACGACTTTGGCGCGCCGTGAAGGGTGTATTCGATGACAAACAGTTTTGCGTTGTTCATAAAGCCCGTCTTCCTCCCTGTGGTAATAGAAGGATCGCTGCGCACCGGGAAAATTCACTCGGATTGTCCGACGGTATCTATCAATGGCGAGCGAGGGGGCGCACTGGTTACCATGGCGCTCTCGTCAATCCCGATGAATGTTCGCCATGGCCCTCGCTGCGCCCCCCGATCTGAGTGATACCGATGTGCCGGTGCAGCCGCTGGCGCGGACGTATCCGCGTGGGTTGTTCATCGAGCCGCACGAGCACGTCTGGGGGCAGTTGCTGTATGCGATGAGCGGGGTGATGTGGGTCGAGACGCCGCACGAGGCGTTGGTGGTGCCGCCGCAGCGGGCGGTGTGGTTGCCGCCGGGCGTACCCCACGGGATTCGCGTGGTGTCGGACTTGCAGATGCGCAATATCTACTTGCGCCCGGCGCTGGCGGCGACACTGGATGAGACGGTGCAGGTGATCGAGGTCGGTGGGCTGCTGCGCGAGTTGATTGTCGGGCTGGTGGCGCAGGGCGACAGCGGTGATGCCGAGTATTACGAGGCGCTGGTCGGGCTGGCGTTGCTGGAACTGAAACGCGCAAGGCGTTCACAGTTGAAGATTCCGTTGCCGGACGATGCCGACCGGCGGCTGATGAGTCTGTGCCAGGCGGTGATGGCGGCGCCGTCGCTGGACATTCCCTTTGAGCAGCACGCCGAAAACGCCGGGGCCAGTGTGCGTACCCTCGCACGTCTGTTCAAGGAAGGCCTGGGCATGGGCTTCGCCGAGTGGCGGCGTCAGGTGCAATTGGCGACGGCGGTGGCGGAGTTGATTCAGGGCGTGCCGGTCAGCGCGATAGCCCGTGAGCTGGGTTATTCGCCGAGCAGTTTCAGCGACATGTTCCGTCGTGAACTGGGCGTGGCGCCTTCGCAGTTCAGTGCCGGTCAGCTTCCAGGCTGATTTGGCCGAAATTCAGAAGTCCTTGGCCGGTATCGGTCTTAGCCTTTCCCTAGACTTTGCCCATTCTCTTTATGTGGCGGAGTGATCCCATGAACTACCTGATTTCCCTGGGCATCGGGCTGGGCGTCGGCCTGTTGTATGGCGCGCTGGATTTCCGTTCCCCGGCACCACCGGCCATCGCGCTGGTCGGCCTGTTGGGCATGCTGGCGGGCGAGCAGTTGTGGCCGTTGGGCCGGCAACTGGTCAGCGGCTGGTTGTCCTGAGAATCCCTTTTCATTCGGTGGAGATATCCATGAAAGCACTGCAATTCGATAAGACCGGCGATCTTTCCTCCCTGCGCTTCGTCGAGGTGCCGACGCCGGTGCCGGGCGCCGGCGAGGTGCTGGTGCAGATCAAGGCTGCGGGCCTCAATCCCAGCGACGTGAAGAACGTGCTCGGGCGTTTTCCGTACACCACGCTGCCGCGTATTCCCGGTCGGGACTTTGCCGGGGTGGTGGTCGAAGGTCCGCAGGCGCTGATCGGTCAGGAGGTCTGGGGCACCGGGCGCGAACTGGGCTTTTTCGCCGATGGCTCCCATGCGCAGTTCGTCAAACTGCCGGCCAACGGCGTGGCGCACAAACCTTCGCATTTGAGTTTCACCCAGGCCGCGAGCCTCGGGGTGCCTTACACCACGGCGTGGGATGCGCTGGAACGCAGTCTGGTCAGCGCTGAAACCCGTTTGCTGGTGATCGGCGGCGGGGCGGTGGCGACGGCGGCACTGGCGCTGGCCAAAGTGCGCGGCGCGCAGTTGCTGGCAGCGGCGCGGCGGCCGGAGCAGGTCAAGGATTTGCAGGCGCAGGGTTATCAGACAATTCAGCTGGATAAACCCGAGGATCTGGGCGCGCAGGTCAACGCGGTGTATCGCGGCGGCGCCGATGTGATTTTCGACACCACCGGCTTCTGGCTGCCGGCCTCGGTCGCGGCGCTGGCGACCTTCGGGCGGATCGCGATCATCGCTGCGCCGGTGGACGGGCATGTTCAACTGCCAGCGCTGGCCCTGTATCGCAAGGGCGGCTCCGTGGTCGGCATCAACTCGTTGCTGTACGGCGTTGAAGCCTGCGCGGCGATGCTCGAGCAGTTCGGCCGGTTCTTCGACGAAGACCTGCTGCCGCTGCCGCAAGGGCTTGTCGAAGCGCCGCTGGCCGAAGGGCTGGCGCGGTATGCCGATGTGAATCAGGGCAGTGGCGACAAATTTATTCTTATTCCCTGACGGTCTCTGTTCTTCATGACATCCCAAAACCGTGGGAGCGAGTTCGCTCCCACGGTTTTTTTGGGTCTCAGGATTGCGGGACGCCGTTCTCCCATGCCGACCAGTTTTTCAGGATGTCCTGCACCAGCGGATGACCCGCGCGGTAGAGGTTTTCCAGTGCCGGCACGAATCCGCCCTGATCGGCGTACTTGAGCAGGTTGTCCACTTCGCTGCCGCCCGGCGCCGGGCGGTCGAAGTCGGAGCCGGCGCGCACCACGGCCAGGCGCTGCACGTCCACCAGACCCTCGCGGCTGGCGCGCAGCAAGGCTTCGTAGGTGGAGTTGTCTTCCTGTTGGGTGGTGCAGTATTCGCCCTTGTTATCGGTCAGCAGTTTGGTCCAGACCTCGGCGCGTTCGCTCAGACGCGTGCCGGAGAACCAGGTGTTGCCTGCCAGCGTGTCGCAACGGGTGACCACGGGGGGCTGATTGGCCGGTGCTGCCGGGTATTTCTGGCGCCACGCGGCCGATTCCTTGCTCTCGCTCAGTTCGACCTTGTGGCTCAGGGCGAAGGCCTTGGCCTGTAGTTTCGGGTTGAGTTCGAAGACTTCGGTCTTGTAGTCCAGCGGCGGTTTTTCGTTCGGGCCTTTCGTGTTGATGCCGAGATAACCGGTCGGCCAGTTCGATGGCGCATCGCGCGAATCCAGCTCCCACTGGGTGCCGAACTCCACCAGGTAATGGGCCCAGGCGGCGGTGCCGATAGTCCCGTGTTTGGGGCTGATGCCGGCAATCCCGGCAATCAGGAAGTAGCTTTTGCGCAGGTCGAATTTCGGCGACAGCGCCAGTGCCAGGGTCGAGGCGGCGGCGTTGGTCTGGCCCATGCCGGTGGTCATCAGGCACACCTGCTGCGTGTTGCAGCGAATGGTCGGGTATTCGGCCGACAGGCCCGGCACGCGGATTTCCTGCTTGAGCTCGAGGCGATCGATCCAGTGCTGCGCCTCCGGGGCGAACATGGTGATCAGCACCACTTTCGGTTGAATCGGCGCCTCGCCCGACCATGCGTTGGAAGAGAGCAGGGCCACAGCGGCCAGTGATACACGCGTCATTGCTTTCATGATGGCTCCTGGATTCAGAACTGATAACCGATGCCGGCGTAGTAACCCCAGCCATTGGAACGTGCGCGGAAATTGCCGTCGCCAAAATTCAGCTCGCTGCCGTCCTCCCAGTTGCCGCCGTTGTGGAAGTAGCGGCCAACCAGGGTGAAACGCAGGTGGGTGAACGAGTACAGCAACACATTGGTCGCCACCGTGGCATTGGCGGTGCGCGCCGGGTTGTCCTTGTGCAGGTCCGAACCGAAATCGAAGTTGGTGAAGCCGATGTAGGTCAGCGAGGCGCCGTTGCTGAATTTGTCGATCGGCACGATGTACTTCAGCTGCGCGCGGTAGCCGTCCCACGAATATTCGTTGCTGGCGCCGTAGTTTTCCCACTGGTAGCGCCCGTACAGGTTGGCCGACAGGTTGACCCGCGAGTGGGTGTCGATGTCGGTACCCAAACCGCTGTACAGCGTGTTGGCGCGGTTTTCCTTGCGGCTGCCGTGGTCGTAGATCCAGTCGAACGCCACGTACCATTCCTTGAACGGCCCGATGGCCAGGCTGCGGCCGGCGAGGTAGTCGATGGAGATGCGCGGTTCGTGCTCCATGAACACCGGCGAGCCGTGGTCCCACACGCCTTTGTCGTGGCTGTTGCCGATGTTGAAGATCTTCGGAATGTCGATGTAGCCGTACAACTCGAACGGACCCTTGCGCCCGAAGTACTCGTATTCCAGGTAAATATCATCGGCCGGTTGCGGGCCGAAGCTGATGTCCTTGCTGCCGATCAGCATCAGGTCCTGGTTGTACCAGTCCGACAGGTACGCGCCTTTTTTCGGCGGGCTGGCCTCGGGGCTGAGGGCTTCGCCCTGGGCGGATTCCTCGGGCAGGGCAGGCTGCGCCAGCGTGGTCTGACTGAGAACTCCGGTAACGCCGGTCAGTAGCAGGGAAACAGCAAAGGTGCGCACACCGCGACGGCGGTGGCAGGAAGAAACGTGCATTCAAAGTCCTTTTTGCGGATCAAGGCCCGGAGCGGCGGGCCTGTACGGGTGTGTTACGAAAGTGGCGGCATTGACGCTTCGCAAACGTTTGCACAAGCCGTACCAATTATCAAAGTTGAAAACTGAAAAAGTTCGCAATGGCTTTGATTTTTGAAAGTGGGGTATCGCTTGGATTCGGATGGGAAACTGTTGCTGAATGTTAGAGATCTGCTTGATTAGTCTGTCGAATCTGCTTACTTTCGCACGCCTCGAAGGACGAAATTGACCACATAGGGAGTTGTTTGTGGAAGCAAGGTTTGGTGTTGGCCTCGGATCACGTATTTCCCCCCTTTCTCTTGCTGTTCACCTGAGCGTCGTCGGACTCCTGTTTGGCGGTTTCAGCGCACCGGCGTTCGCCAGTTGCGCAACCGTCGGCTCGTCCGTGACGTGCACCGGTGTGCCGACCTTGCCGCTGCTCCTCAACACCTACGCCAGTGCTGCCAACGGTCTGACGGTAAATGTCGATGCTGGCGCAGCGATGAATGCCGTTCCGGGAGGCTCCGCGATAGCCCTGACGGGAAGCAACGTCACGCTGAACAACTCCGGCACCATCGACCCGGCGTACACCGGCCCCATGTCGCAATTGAGCGGTGCTCTGTTGCTGGGGGCGAGTGGCGCGCCAGGCGTGATCAACGTGCTCAACAATGCCGGCGGTATCCTCCGTGGCACCGGCATGGTGCAGGGGCCGAACCTGACTGATCTCGGTGGCCTGGCGATCAATGTCGTCAACCCGGCGGGCGGCGTCACCCGAATTATCAATAACGGCACCATTACCTCAACCGGAGTCCAGCCCGGCATTCCTCTGGCCGATACTCCCGTGGTCGCGGTACACGGTGGTGGTTCCCAGGTGAACATGGTCAACGGCGCCACAGGCCAGATTACCGGGCGGGTGGCGTTCGAATCGTCGGCGGGTGGCAACGCATTCACCAACGCCGGCAGCATCAATGGCAGTGTTTCGCTGGGTGCGAACAGTCACAACACCTTCACTGCGGTGACCGGCTCCAGCGTTGGAATCGGTGATGGCGTGCAGAGTGGTGCCGGGCTCGGCGGCATGGCAGGCGTCAATCTGACCTTTGCCCCCACCGGGCAGATCGACGGCGGCGCAGGTGGCACCAACAACCTGATTCTGCAGAACACGGCCGGTGTCGGCGGCGGCACCAGCGGTGTCGGCACGGCATCGAGCGCCACCTACGTCAACTTCGACAACCTGACCGTCAACAGCGGCAACTGGACCTTGGAGGGGGCATTGGTCAGCGGCAGCACCACCCTCAATGGCGGTATTGCCCGGTTCAATGACAACGCCACGTTCGGTAACGGTGTCCTGACTTCCAACGGCGGAACTATCGAGGCCGGCAATGCCGGGTTGACACTGACCAACGAGATCAGCCTCGGGGCCGACGGCCTGACCGTGCAGGGCAGCAACGACATAACCTTGAGCGGGATGATATCCGGCAGCGGTGGTCTGACCAAGACCGGCTCTGGCATTCTGACGCTCGGGGCTCTGTACAACATCTTCAAAGGTCCTTTGAATATCGTTTCCGGCAACGTCTACACGCATGACGGCGGCGCGGTCGGCAGCTATCCCATCGTCAACCTCAGTGCCGGCACCAATCTCTACGTTGAACGCAATCTCTCTCTCGGCGGGCTGAATGGCGCCGGTAACGTGTACGTGTCGGGCTACGGCAGCCTTTACGTGGGCAATGACGTCAGCAATACCTTCGACGGCGAGATCCATACGTCTCGCTTGATCAAAGATGGCACCGGTACCCTGACGCTCACCGGTAACAACGACTTTCATAATGGTTCAAGCATTGTCGATGGCGGTACCTTGAACGTCGGCGGATTGCTGAACAGCTCGGTTGACGTCAAAAGCGGCGCCACCCTGACCGGCAGTGGTTCGATTCAGCAACAGGTGCACATCGACGACGGCGGACACCTGGCATTGTCCTCAGGCACCACGATGTCCGTAGGCCGACTGATCCTCGATTCCGACAGTAATGTCGATGTGCGCCTTGCAACTCCATCGAGCACGCCGGTGTTGAACATCGGCGGCAACCTGACCCTCGACGGCAACCTCAATGTCAGAGACGCCGGTGGTTTCGGCGTCGGTGTCTATCGCTTGTTCAACTACACCGGCACGCTGACCGACAATGGCCTGACCGTGACCGACGTACCCTTGGGTTACCGTCTCGGCGACATGGTGGTGCAGGCGCTGAGTAACCAGATCAATCTGGTGGTCGCGGCACCGAACAGCAACCTGCGCTTCTGGGACGGCAGCCAGACCATCGCCAATGGAACGGTGGACGGTGGCAGTGGCACGTGGAGCGCCGGCGGCACGAACTGGACCCGTTCCAACGGCGCGCTGAATCAGTCCTGGGGTGACGATTTCGGCATCTTTCAGGGCGCGGCCGGCACGGTGTCCGTCAATGGCACACAACGGTTCGCCGGTCTGCAATTTCTCACCGATGGCTACAACCTGGTGAACGGCACAGCGGGGCAACTGACCGCTGTCAACGGCTTCAGTGGCACTACGGTGATGCGGGTCGATCCGGGGGTGACCGCAACGATTGGTGTGAACATCAACGGCAGTGGCATTCTCAATAAAGTCGACAGCGGTACGCTGGTACTCAACGGCGACAACAGTTATTCCGGTGGAACCCGACTGGATGGCGGCACGCTGGTGGTCGGCAGCAACACGGCGCTGGGCACCGGCGCACTGGTCGCCAATGCGGACACGCAACTGGAGAGCAACAAGGCCGTCGCGCTGGACAACGCGATCACTCTCAACAGCAACCTCACAGTGGGCGGCAATCACGACCTTGCGCTCAACGGCGTTATCAGTGGCACAGGCGGGCTGACCAAGAATGGCGCCTCCGTCCTGAGGCTCGCCGGCAATAACAACTTCCTTGGGCCGGTGACGTTGAATGCCGGTGGCCTGCTTCTGGCCTCGAACACGGCGCTGGGTTCCGGCGCCCTGAAAGTGGCGAATGACGCCACGCTGGAAACGACGGGTGGCTTGAATATCGGCAATACGATGTACCTCACAGGCGACCTGCACCTGCTTGGCAATAACGATCTGACGTTGAGCGGTATGATCCTTGGCGAGGGTGGCCTGATCAAGGACGGTACAGGCAACCTGACGTTGATCGGAAGTAACAGCTCCTTCCGTGGAACGGTGTTGAATGGCGGGACACTGACTCTGCAAGACTATCGCTCTACGGGCCCAGGGCCTATCGTTGTCAACGGCGCATCGGTTCTCACCGCTATTGATCGGGTCGAGCTTACCAACCGCCTGGTGCTCAACGCTGACCTGACGCTCCCCGGCGACGTACCGACATTTCTGCGCGACGTCAGCGGCAGCGGTCGGCTGATCAAAAACGGTTCGTCCAGACTGAGCATCGTTGAGGCTAGAAACTGGACCGGTGGCCTCACGTTGAATGGCGGCTCGCTGAGCGCATTTTCCGGTGCTTTGGGCACTGGCAAGCTGATCGTAGGCGGTGATTCGAGTCTTGAATCGGGTAATCCGACGACTTTTGACAACGACATCGACCTCAACGCCAACCTGACGGTGACTCGCAGTCAATATCTGACCTACGGTATGGTCTTCAACGGAGTGATTGCCGGCACCGGCACGTTGACCCATCTGAGCAAAGTTGATCTGAAACTGACGGGCGCCAACACGTTCAGTGGTCTCCTGGATTTCCGGGCCGGCAGCCTGACAACCGTCGGCGACTCGGCACTGGGCAACGGCGCCAGTCTCAACCTTGAAGCGCCTGCGACGCTCAATCTGGGTGGCTCGGCGAATCTGGCCAGACTGACCGGCTCCGGCACTGCATTGATCGGCGCTGGCCACACCTTGAGCATCGGCAGCAACGACGCCAGCAGCGCCTTCAACGGTCGCCTCGGCGGAGCCGGTGCGCTGGCCAAACGCGGTACCGGGACCTTCCTGTTGACCGGCGATCAGCCGTTCAACGGCGCGGTCTCGGTGGATCAAGGCATGCTGCAGGTCGGCAGCCGCGCGGCGCGGGGCTCCCTGGGCGGGCAGGTGAGCGTGGCCAATGGCGCAATCTTGAGCGGTAACGGCAGTGTCGGTTCGGTGGTCAACCACGGTGTGCTGGTTTCGGGTGCCGAGGCCGGCACCCTGAGCGTGGCCGGCAACCTGACCAACGCCGCCGACGGCGTGTTGGCCCTGACCGTCAGTTCTCCGACCGCTACACCTCTGGCCGTTGGTGGTACAGCGGCGCTGGGTGGAAGCCTGCAAGTGAACAGCCTGACGCCGTTCACCGGCAACACGGTGTATTCGCTGATCACTGCCGGCGGTGGAGTGACTGGCACCTTTAGCGCGGCCGATCTGCCGCAGTACACGTTCCTCAATACAGCGCTGGTGTATGACGCCAACGCAGTGAATCTGGTGGTCAGCCGTAACGACACCTCGTTCGCTGACGCTGCGACTACCGGGAACCAGCGCAACACGGCCTCGGCGTTGACGCGCAATGGCCCGGCGGGCGCGGCGTTGCAGAACGAAATCGCCAACCTCAACGTGGCAGGTGCTCGGCAGGCCTTCGACAATCTGTCCGGGGAGATCCATGCGAGCACCGCCAGTGCGGTTCTCGAGGATTCGCGTTTCCTGCGTGAAGCGGTCAATGACCGTATGCGCCAGCCAACCTGCAGCGCTGCGGATGATCCACGCCGCACGCTGGCCCCGAGCGATACCCAATTGAGCAGCAACGGCTGTCACGGTGAAATGGTCGGCTGGGCCCGTGCCATTGGCGCATGGGGCGACATGGGCGGCGACAGCAACACGGCCAGTGTCGATCGTAGCCTCAGCGGTTTCATGCTCGGCACCGACAAGCAACTGGACGAGCAATGGCGCGCCGGTATGGCGGCCGGCTACACCCGCAGCAATCTCAATGCCCATGATCGAAACTCCGATGCCAAGGTCGACAGCTACCACCTGGCGACTTACCTGAATTCGCAGTTCGATGCCCTGGCAGTGCGACTTGGCGCCGCCTACAGCTGGCACCGTCTCGACACCAAACGTGAAGTCAACGTCGGCAGTTACAACGACCGCTTGAAGGCTCGCTACGATGCCCGCAGTGCCCAGGTGTTCGGTGAAGTGGGTTACGCCATCAATGCGGCAGGTGTGGCCATCGAACCGTTCGCCGGTCTGGCTTACGTCAACTACGACAGCGACACCGCCAGGGAAAAAGGTGGAATGGGGCGGCTGAAGGGCGATGCCGATCAGGACATCACCTATTCGACCCTCGGTGTGCGTATCGGCAAGTTGGTGACACTGGCCAACGGCAGTCAACTGACCCCGCGAGCGGCCATCGGCTGGCGGCATGCCTATGGCGATACCCAGCCTGATGCCGACCTGACCTTCATCGACGGCGGCGCTTCGTTCAGCACCCAGGGCGCGCCGATTGCCAGAGACAGCGCGCTGCTCGAGGCCGGTGTGGACTTCCAGATCACCCCGACCGGCAAACTCGGCATTGGCTACTCGGGCCAGGTGTCCAGCGACAGCCACGACAGCGCGATGAGCATCAGCTTCAGCCAAAGCTTCTGATCGTTGTCGAAGCACTCAGACCGCCCGCCAGGGCGGTTTTTTGTTTCCGGGGTCAGAACGCGAAAGCGTTGAAGATCCCTGTGTCTGGCGCCTGAAAAAGCCCCCAACCCCCTGCTCAGAACGGCTGGAAGTATCCACGCAGGGCCTTATCGCACAAAAGTATTAACACTATTTAACCGGTGCCCCATCGCAGGGCATCAACTAGCGTGTGTCTGGAATAGACGGTTTATCTGATGACCGTCATACGCTTGATACGTGTGCGGTATCTCGCCGCCGTTGCACGCCTTCAAGGACGAAATCGGCCACGAAAGGAGTAGCCCGTGGAATCAAGGTTTGGTGTCGCCCTCGTTTCGCGCTTTTCCCCACTGTCCCTTGCCGTGCATCTGAGTGTCGCCGGGCTACTGTTCGGTGGTGTCAGCGAGCAGGCGTTCGCCACCTGCTCGGCGGCAGGCTCCACGATTACCTGTTCGGGTGTTCCGACGCTGCCGCTGTTTCTCAACGACTACAGCAGTGCGACCAGCGGGCTGACGGTCAACGTCAGCTCCGGGGCGCAGATGAACGCGACCCTGGGCGGCAAGGTGATCAACCTGACCGGGGCCAACATCAACCTGAACAACTCCGGCACCCTCGATCCTGCCTTGCTGGGCCTGGTTTCTATCCTCAGTGGCGGTGCGTTCATCGGCACCGGCGCGACCAGCACGGTAAGCATCGTCAACAACACCACCGGGATCATTCGCGGCACCGGCATGTTGCTCGGCCTCAACCTGACCAGCATCGACGGTCTGGGGATTGGCGTGAACAACTCCGTGTCGGGCACTACGACCATCACCAACGACGGCACGATTACCTCGACCGGGCTGTCGGTCGGCGGCATCACCCTGGCCGATACGCCAGTGGTCGGGGTGTACGGCGGTTCGCAAGTCAACATGACCAACAGTGCCAGCGGCACGATCAACGGCCGGATCGCGTTCGAGACGTCGGTGGCGGGCAACACCTTCACCAACGCCGGTAACATCACTGGCGGCGTGTCGATGGGGGCGGGCAGTACCAACACCTTCTACGCGATCACAGGTTCCAGCGTTAACGTCGGCGACGGTGTGCAAGTGTCCGTCGGCCTCGGTGGCCTGATCGGCATCAACCTGACCTTCGCTCCGACCGGGACGATCGATGGCGGCGCGGCCGGTACCAACACGCTGATCCTGCAAAACCCGATCGGCCTCGGCGGCGGCACCACCGGGACCGGCACGGCGTCCAGCGCGACGTACGTCAACTTCAACAACCTGACCCTCAACAGCGGCACCTGGACCTTGCAAGGGCCGTTGGTCAGTGGTGCGACCACGCTCAATGGCGGTGTCGCGCAGTTCAACGACAACGCGGCATTCGGCAGTGGCGTGCTGACGTCCAACGGCGGGATCCTGCAGCCGAGCAATGCCGGTTTGTCGCTGGCCAACCAGATCAATCTGGGCGCCGGTGGCCTGACCCTGCAGGGCATCAACGGCACGACCCTGAACGGCGTGATTTCCGGTACTGGCGGCTTGACCAAGATTGGCAGCGGTCAGCTCAACCTCAACGGCATCAACACTTACACCGGCAACACCGTGCTCAACGGCGGCACAGTGCTTGTGGGTAACAACTCGGCATTCAGCACTGGCGGCATTACGGTCGGCGGCGCTTCGAGCATCTCGGCAACGACGCCGATTTCGCTGGCCAACGCGATCACGCTCAACAGCACCCTGACCGCGACCGGCACCGGTGCGCTGACTCTGGGCGGGGTGATCAGCGGCGCCAGCAACCTGACCAAAACCGGCAGCGGCAGCCTGACCCTCAACGGCATCAACACCTACACCGGGACCACCAGCCTCAGCGCCGGCACCTTACGCGTCGGCAACAACAACGCCCTGGGCACCGGTGTACTCAACACCAGCAACGGCACCAGCCTCGACAGCACCGGCAACGTGACCCTGGCCAACAACGTCGGTATCACCGGTACGTTGAACGTGCTCGGCAGCAATGCCCTGACCCTGGCCGGCGTCGTGTCCGGCACCGGGGCGATCACCAAGAGCGGCAGCGCCAGCCTGACCCTGACCGGCAACAACACCAACAGCGGCGCCACCGCGCTCAACGGCGGCAGTTTGCTCGTCGGCAGCAACACCGCCCTCGGCACGGGCGCACTGAATGCGGCGGCCGGCACCACGCTGGATGCGACCACGGCGGTGACTTTGGCCAACGCCGTGGCGCTGGCGGCGGATCTGACCATCGGCGGTACTCAGGCGCTGGGCCTGAGCGGCGTCATCAGTGGCGCCGGCAACCTGGTCAAGAACGGCACCGCGAACCTGACCCTCAGCGGCAACAACACCTTCTCCGGCGGCACGGTACTGAATGCCGGGACGCTGATCGTCGGCTCCAACACCGCGCTCGGTACCGGCGCACTGACCACGGCAGCGGGCACCACCCTCGACGCCAGCACCAGCGTGGCGCTGAGCAACGCCGTCGCCCTCGGCGGCGATCTGAACATCGCCGGCAACGCCAACCTGACCCTTGGCGGTGTGGTCAGCGGCAGCGGCGGGTTGACCAAGAACGGCGTGGCGAACCTGATTCTCAACGGCGCCAACACCTTCAGCGGTGGCACCACCCTGAACGCCGGCACCCTGACCGTCGGCAATGCCGCCGCGCTGGGCAGCGGCGACCTGACCGTCGCCAATGCCGCGACTCTCGACAGCAACACCTCGGTCATCCTGAACAACAACGTTGCACTCGACGGCAACCTGGCCATCGGCGGCAGCAACGGCATGATTCTGGGCGGCGTGCTCAGCGGCGCCAGTCAGTTGATCAAGAACGGCACGGCCAACCTGACCCTCAACGGCGCCAACACCTTCACCGGCGGCACCGCGCTCAACGACGGCAGCCTGACCGTCGGCAACGGCGCGGCACTCGGCACCGGCACGCTGACCGTAGGCGGGGCGGGCGCAACGCTCAACAGTAGCGCCAACGTGACACTGAACAACGCGATTGCGCTGAACGCCAACCTTACCGCCGGCGGCGCCAACCCGCTAACCCTCGGCGGAGTGATCAGCGGTGGCAGCAGTCTGATCAAGACGGGCGCCTCGACCCTGACTCTCAACGGTAACAACACCTACAGCGGCGCTACATCGCTAAACGCCGGGACGCTGATCGTCGGCTCCAACACCGCCCTCGGCAGCGGCGTACTCAACGCCGCCAACGGCACCACGCTGGATGCCGGCACCGCGACCAGCCTGGCCAACAACGTCAACCTCGGCGGCAACGTGACGGTCGGTGGCAGCAACGCGCTGACCCTTACCGGCGTGGTTGCCGGGGTTGGCGGCCTGATCAAGAGCGGCCCGGCCGACCTGATCCTCAACGGCGCCAATACCTATTTCGGCAACACCGCACTCAACGTCGGCAAGCTGATTGTCGGCAGCAACACCGCGATCGGCAGCGGCGCATTGAATGCAGCGGCGGGCACCACGCTGGACACCAACACCGCGGTCACTCTGGGCAACCAGGTCAACCTCGCTGGCGCCATGAACATCGGTGGCAGCGCCGATCTGACCCTCACCGGAACCGTCGCTGGCGCCGGCAGCCTGGTGAAAAACGGCGCGGCCAATCTGAATCTGAATGGCACCAATACCTACGCCGACGGCACCACCCTGAACGCCGGCACAGTGACCGCCGGCAACAGCTCGGCTCTCGGCACCGGTGCCTTGACCGTCGGCGGTGCGGCAACGCTCGACAGCAGTTCGCCGCTGGTCAGCCTGGCCAACGCGGTGGTGCTCAATGCGGCGCTGAGCGTCGGCGGTACCCAGGACCTGACCCTCGGTGGCGTGGTCAGCGGCGCAGGCCAGCTGATCAAGAACGGCGCGGCCAACCTGACCGTCAACGGCACCAACACCTACAGCGGTGGCACCACTCTCAATGCCGGTACGCTGACACTGGGCTCGGCCGCTGCCTTGGGCAGTGGCGGTCTGACCGTCGGTGGTGCGTCGACGCTGGACACCAGCACCGGCATGAGCGTCGGCAACAACATCACCCTCAACGCCGGCCTGACCCTGGCCGGCAGCAACACACTGAACCTCAGCGGTGTGATCGATGGTGCAGGTAGCCTGACCAAGGATGGCTTTGGCGACCTGACGCTCAGCGGCAACAACACCTTCACCGGTGCGCTGAACATCGCCTCCGGCAGCGTCACCACCGTGAGCAGCGGGGCACTCGGCAACACCTCCGGCGCCAATATCAGCGCCGGTGCCAATCTCTATCTCAACAGCAGCACCAGCCTCAACGGGCTGAGCGGCAGCGGCAGTGTGCAGATCGCTGGCGGCAACACCCTGACGGTGGGTGGCGTGAGCAGCACCAGCACGTTCGACGGCGACCTCGGTGGCAGCGGTGCGCTGACCAAAGTCGGTACCGGCACGCTGAATCTGACCGGCAGCAGCGGCCTCACCGGCAACACCAACGTCAACGCCGGTACGTTGAATCTCACCGGATCGCTGGCCAGCACACAGCTCAACATCAACAACGGCGCGACCCTCACGGGCACCGGTTCGGCGCTTGGCGTCATCACCGTCAACAGCGGCGGTCATCTGGCGTTGTCTTCGGGCAATACCTTGTCCGCCTCGTCACTGATTCTCACCGCTAACAGCAATGTTGACGCGAGCCTCGCCACGCCATCGACCACGTCGCTGATGAACGTCGGCGGCAACCTGACCCTCGACGGCAATCTCAACGTCACCGATGCCGGCGGTTTCGGTGTCGGTGTCTATCGCTTGTTCAACTACATCGGCGCATTGACCGACAACGGCCTGACCGTGGCCGGTGTACCGGTGGGTTACGGCCTCGGCGACATCCTGGTGCAGACCCTGGGTAATCAGGTGAATCTGGTCGTGTCGGCGCCGAACACCAACCTGCGCTTCTGGGACGGCAGCCAGACGATCCCCAACGGCACAGTGGATGGCGGCAGCGGCACCTGGAATGCTGGTGGGACCAACTGGACCAATTCCAACGGCACGTTGAACCAGACCTGGGCCGGCGACTTCGCAGTGTTCCAGGGCACGGCCGGCACCGTTTCGGTCAACGGCACGCAACTGTTCACCGGGATGCAGTTCCTCACCGATGGCTACAACGTGGTGAATGGTTCCTCGGGGCTGTTGACCGCGGTCAACGGCACAGGCGGCACCACCGCGATGCGGGTCGATCCGGGCGTGACCGCCACGGTCGGGGTGAACATCGACGGCAGCGGTATCCTCAACAAACTCGACGCCGGCACCCTGGTGCTCAACGGCGCCAACAGCTACACCGGTGGCACACAACTGGACGGCGGCACCCTGGTGGTCGGCAGCAACACCGCACTGGGCACTGGCGCGTTGATCGCCAACGCCGGCACGCAACTGGACAGCAACACCGCCGTGACCCTGGCCAACGCGGCCACGCTGAATGGCAACCTCACCGTGCTCGGCAGCAATGCGCTGACCCTCAACGGTGTCATTTCCGGCACTGGCGGCTTGATCAAGAACGGCTCGGCCAGCCTGACCCTCGGCGGCAACAACGCCTTCCTCGGGCCAGTGGCGTTGAATGCGGGCGGACTGGTTCTGGCGTCGAACAGCGCGCTGGGTTCGGCCACCCTGAACGCGGCGAACGGCACCACCCTGGATGCCAGCGGTGCTTTCACGGCGGGGAATGCAATCAATCTGGCGGGCAACCTCGGCATCGTCGGCAGCAACGATCTGACGCTGAGCGGGGCCATCAATGGCGCCGGCAGCCTGACCAAAAACGGCGCGGCCAACCTGATCCTGAGCGGTGCCAACAACTTCCTCGGCGGCGTTACCCTCAATGCTGGCACTCTGACCGTCGGCAGCAACGGCGCTCTGGGCCTGGGCAACCTGACCGTGGCCGGTGCGTCCTCGCTGGACAGCAACACGTCGGCGTCGCTCGGCAACAACGTAGTGCTCAACGCCAATCTGACCAACACCGGCAGCAGCGACGTAGCGCTCGGCGGCGTGGTCAGCGGCACCGGCGGTCTGATCAAGAACGGCGCGTCCAACCTGACCCTCAACGGCATCAACACCTACAGCGCCGGCACCACGCTGAACGCCGGTACCGTGACCCTCGGCACCTCGTCGGGCCTGGGCTCCGGCGCGGTGACCGTGGCGGGCGCTTCGACCCTCGACACCACGGCGCCACTGGTGCTGGCCAACAATATCAACGTCAATGCCAACCTGAGCGTGGCCGGCAACAACAACCTGACGTTGGGCGGCGTGATTGCGGGGGCGGGCACCCTGACCAAGAACGGTCTGGCCGACCTGACGCTGTCCGGCAACAACAGCTTCAGCGGCACCTTCGACGTGCAGTCCGGCAGCCTGACCACCCTGGGCAACTCGGCGCTGGGCAGCAACGCCGGGGTCAATCTCGGCAATGCCGCGACGCTGAACCTCGGCGGTTCGGGCAGCCTCGCCAGCCTGACCGGCAGCGGTACCGCACTGATCGGTGGCGGAAACACACTGAGCATCGGCGGCAACAACGCCAGCAGCATTTTCGGTGGTGTGCTCACCGGCACCGGCGAGTTGAGCAAACTCGGCACCGGCACGCTGACCCTGACCGGCCTCAACAGCCTGACCGGTAACACCACGGTCAACGCCGGGACCTTGAACGTCAGCGGCTCGCTGGACAGTGCCAGTGTGCTGGTCAACAGCGGCGGCACCCTGACCGGCGGCGGCTCGCTCGGCGGGGCCGTGACCGTGGCGGACGGCGGTCATCTGGCGGGCGCCACCGGCAGCACGCTTTCGGTGAATTCGCTGGTGTTCAACGCCAACGCCAACTTCGATGTCGGCCTCGGCACACCGGTCTCCGGTGGCGGCAACGCGCTGGTCAACGTCGGCGGCAACCTGACCCTGGACGGTACCCTCAACGTCAGCGACATCGGCGGTTTCGGCAGCGGCGTGTACCGGTTGATCAACTACACCGGTGGCCTGACCGACAACGGCATGCTGATCGGCACCGTGCCGGGCAGCGTCACGCCGGGCGACCTGACCCTGCAAACCGCGCTGGCCAACCAGATTAACCTGCTGGTCACCGCACCGGGCGTCACCGTGCAGTTCTGGGACGGCAACCAACTGGTCGCCAACGGTTCGGTCGATGGCGGCAGCGGCACCTGGGGCACCGGCACCACCAACTGGACCGACGTCAACGGCACCACCAATCAGGCCTGGACCAACAACTTCGCGGTGTTCCAGGGCACAGCGGGCACCGTCACGGTGAACGGCGCGCAAACCATCACTGGCATGCAGTTCGTCACCGATGGCTACAGCCTGCAGAACGGCACGGCCGGTTCGCTGAATCTGGTCAACGGATCGCTGGGTAATGCCACCGTGCGGGTCGATCCGAACGTCACCGCGACGGTGGGCGTGGCGCTCAACGGTGCCGGCACACTGGGCAAATACGACACCGGCACCCTGGTGCTCAACGCCGCCAACGGCTACACCGGCGGCACCGCACTCAATGGCGGCAAGATTGTGGTCGGCAACAACGCCGCCCTCGGCACTGGCGTGTTGACCGCTGCCAACGGCACCGCGCTGGACAGCAACACCGCCGTCAGCCTGGCTAACGCGGTGGTGCTCGACGGCGGACTCACCATCGCCGGCTCCAATGCATTGACCCTCGGTGGGGTGGTCAGCGGCAGCGGCAGTCTGATCAAGACCGGCGCATCAAGCCTGACCCTCAACGGCAGCAACACCTATACCGGTGGCACCCAGCTCTCCGGCGGTACGCTGGTGCTGGGCAACAACAGTGCGATCAGCAGCGGCGCGCTGAATGTGTCGGGTAACGGAACGCTCGACAGCACCTCTGCGCTGCAACTGGCCAACACCATCAACCTGGGGGCGCAACTGACCCTGGCCGGCAACCAGAACACCACGCTGATCGGTGCGATCACCGGCAGCGGCAGTCTGGTGAAAAACGGCAGTGGTGACCTGCTGCTCAGCGGTGCCAACACCTACAGCGGCGGCACTACGTTGAACGGCGGCAACACCCGTGGCGACACCAGCAGCCTGCAGGGCGCCATCGTCAACAACGCGGCGCTGACCTTCGAGCAGAACAGCGATGGCAGCTACACCGGCAATCTGACGGGCGCCGGCACCCTCAACAAAACCGGCGCCGGCGCCTTGCTGCTGACCGGCAACAACACCTTCACCGGCAACACCGCGGTGCAGGCTGGTGCGCTGAACGTCAACGGTGTGCTCAACAGTGCCAACGTCAACGTGGCCAGCGGGGCGGCCATCGGCGGCAGCGGCGTGATCGGCGGCGCCGTGCAACTGGCCAACGGTGCGACGCTGACCGGCGGCGGCATTGCAACGCCGTTGTCCGTCGGTTCGCTGGCGTTGTCGTCGGGGACCAACCTGGATTTCAGCCTTGGCTCGGCCGCCAGCTCCACCACCGTGGTCAACGTCGCCGGCAACCTGACCCTCGACGGTACGTTGAACATCAGCAATGCCGGCGGCTTCGGCACCGGTGTCTACCAGCTGTTTACCTACGGCGGCAGCCTGACCAACAACGGCCTGGTCTTCGGCAGCCTGCCGGTTTCAGCGTCAAACCTGACCCTGCAAACCGCCTTGGCCAATCAGATCAATCTGCTGGTGCAGGGTACGCCGGGTGAGGTGCAGTTCTGGAACGGTGGCAAAACCAATCCGGATGGCAGCATCGGTGGTGGCAGCGGCGTATGGGGACCCGGCACCAACTGGACCGACGCGACCGGCACTCAGGCGCAAGGCTCCAGTGGACAGTTCGCGGTGTTCGGCGGGCAGGGCGGTACGGTCACCGTGCAAGGCAATCAGAACTTCACCGGGCTGCAGTTCCTCGTCAACGGCTACAGCCTGGTGCCGGATGCCGGCGACACGCTGACGCCGGTCAATGGCGCGGGCGGTACACCGGCGCCGATCCGCGTCAATGCCGGTGCCAGCGCGCAAATCGATGTGCCGTTGATCGGCGCTGGTGGTATCGAGAAACTCGACGCCGGCACGTTGATTCTCACCGGTGCCAACACCTACAGCGGTGGCACCACCGTCAGCGGCGGTACGCTGATCGGTAACAGCACCAGCCTGCAAGGCAACATCCTCGACAACGCGGCGCTGGTGTTCCAGCAGAATGCCGATGGCAGGTTCAACGGTCGCCTCAGCGGTACCGGTGCGCTGGCCAAACGCGGTACCGGAACCTTGCTGTTGACCGGCGATCAGCCGTTCAGTGGCACTGTCTCGGTGGATCAAGGCGTGCTGCAGGTCGGCAGCCGTGCGGCGCGGGCTTCTCTGGGCGGGCAAGTGACCGTGGCCAACGGCGCCGGTTTGAGCGGTAACGGCAGCGTCGGTTCGGTGGTCAACCACGGGGTAGTGGCCTCCGGTGGTGGTGACGGAAACCTGAGCGTGGCCGGCAACCTGACCAACGCCGCCGATGGCGTGTTGGCTCTGACCGTCAGTTCGCCGACCGCTACGCCTCTGACCGTCGGTGGTACAGCCAACCTGAGCGGTGGCCTGCAAGTGAACAGCCTGGCGCCGTTCACCGGCAACACGGTGTATTCGCTGATCACTGCCGGCGGTGGAGTGACTGGCACCTTCAGCGCCGCCGATCTGCCGCAGTACGCGTTCCTCTCCTCAACGCTGGTGTACAGCCCTGATGCGGTAAACCTGCTAGTCAGTCGCAACGGCAACTCGTTCACCGACGTCGCCGCCACCGGTAACCAGCGCAGCACCGCCTCGGCGTTGACGCGCAACGGCCCGGCGGGCGCGGCACTGCAGAACGAAATCGTCAACCTCAGTGTGGCGGGTGCGCGGCAGGCCTTCGACAACCTGTCCGGGGAAATCCACGCCAGCACCGCCAGCGCGGTCCTGGAGGATTCACGCTTTGTGCGCGAAGCGGTCAATGACCGTATGCGTCAACCTACCTGCGGTGCGGCGGATGATCCGCGTCGCACGCTGGCGCCGAGCGACACGCAACTGAGCAGCAACGGCTGTCACGGTGAAATGGTCGGCTGGGCCCGCGCCATCGGTGCCTGGGGTGACATGGGCGGCGACAGCAACACGGCGAAAGTCGATCGCAGCCTCGGCGGTTTCATGCTCGGCACCGACAAGCAACTCGACGATCAATGGCGCGCCGGGATGGCGGCGGGCTACACCCGCAGCAACCTCAACGCCCACGATCGCAACTCTGATGCCAAAGTCGACAGCTACCACCTGGCGGCCTACCTGAGCTCGCAGTTCGATGCCCTGGCCGTGCGCCTAGGTGCGGCCTACAGCTGGCACAGCATCGAGACCAAGCGCGACGTCAGCGTCGGCAGCTACAACGACCGCCTGAAGGCTGATTACGATGCCCGCAGTGCCCAGGTGTTCGGTGAAGTGGGTTATGCGATCAATGCAGCAGGCGTGGCCATCGAGCCCTTCGCCGGCCTGGTCTACGTCAACTACGACAGCGACACCGCCAAGGAAAAAGGCGGAGTGGGGCGCCTGAAGGGCGATGCCGATCAGGACATCACCTACTCGACCCTCGGTGTGCGCATCGGCAAGTTGGTGACCTTGGCCAATGGCAGCCAACTCACTCCACGGGCAGCGATCGGCTGGCGGCATGCCTACGGCGACACCAAGCCTGACGCCGACCTGACCTTCATCGACGGAGGCGCGTCGTTCAGCACCCAAGGCGTGCCGATTGCCAAGGACAGTGCGCTGCTCGAAGCCGGCGTGGACTTCCAGATCAGCCCGACCGGCAAGCTCGGTATCGGCTATTCGGGCCAGGTGTCCAGCGACAACAACGACAGCGCGATGACCATCAGCTTCAGCCAAAGCTTCTGATCATGGTCGAAGCACTTTAGCCGCCCGCAAGGGCGGTTTTTTTTGCTCGACAATCGCCTCTGTTAGAATCCGCCCCATTCCCAGCCAGAGGTTGCCCCATGAGCGAACCCATCCGTCTGACCCAATACAGCCACGGTGCCGGTTGCGGCTGCAAGATTTCGCCGCAGGTGCTGGAAGTGATCCTTGCCGGCAGCGGCGCACAGAACCTCGACCCGAAACTGTGGGTCGGCAACGCCTCGCGCGATGACGCGGCGGTGTATGAAATCGATGCCGAGCGCGGTGTGGTGTCGACCACCGATTTTTTCATGCCGATTGTCGACGACCCGTTCGACTTCGGCCGAATCGCCGCGACCAACGCGATCAGCGATATCTACGCCATGGGCGGTGACCCGTTGATGGCCATTGCCATTCTTGGCTGGCCGGTGAACGTGCTGGCGCCGGAAGTGGCGCGGGAAGTGATTCGCGGTGGTCGCGCGGTGTGCGACGCGGCGGGTATTCCGTTGGCCGGTGGCCATTCGATCGATGCGCCGGAGCCGATTTTCGGCCTCGCCGTCACCGGCCTGGTCGAAAAGCGCTTCATGAAGCGCAACGACACCGCCACCGCCGGTTGCCTGCTGTACCTGACCAAACCGCTGGGCATCGGCATCCTCACCACCGCAGAAAAGAAGGGCAAGTTGCGTAACGCCGACATCGGCGTGGCCCGGGACTGGATGTGCACGCTGAACAAACCCGGCAGCCGCTTCGGCAAACTGGCCGGCGTCACTGCGATGACCGACGTCACCGGCTTCGGCCTGCTCGGGCATCTGGTGGAAATGGCGGACGGCAGCCACCTCACCGCGCGTATCGCCTATGACCGCGTGCCGCGTCTGGACAGTGTCGAGTATTACCTCGAACAAGGCTGCGTACCCGGCGGCACCTTGCGCAATTTCGACAGTTATTCAAGCAAGCTCGGACGCGTGCAGGAACTGCACAAGCGCGTGCTGTGCGATCCGCAGACCAGCGGCGGCCTGCTGTTGGCCGTAACCCCGGACGGCAACGCCGAATTCCTCGCCGTGGCCGCGGAGCTGGGCCTGAATCTGGCGCCGATCGGTGAACTGGTCGAGCGACAGACCCACGCAGTCGAGGTGATTTGATGCTCCGCGACTGCACCGATTACCGCGACATTTTCCTCAACGACCGGCCGCTGATGGATGCCCGCGCGCCGGTGGAGTTTCACAAGGGGGCGTTCCCCGGGGCAGTCAATCTGCCGCTGATGAATGACCTGGAGCGGCAAAAGGTCGGCACCTGCTACAAACAGCATGGTCAGCAGGCGGCCATCGAACTGGGCCACCGTCTGGTGTCCGGCGCGGTGAAGGCCGAACGCATCGAGGCCTGGGCTGAATTCGCCCGGGCCCATCCCGACGGCTATCTCTATTGCTTTCGTGGTGGCCTGCGTTCGCAGATCACCCAGCAGTGGCTCAAGAGCGAGGCCGGGATCGACTATCCGCGAGTCGGCGGCGGCTACAAGGCACTGCGCAACTTCCTGATCGACACCCTCGAACAAGCGGTGACCCAATGTGATTTTGTGCTGCTGGGCGGCATGACCGGCACCGGCAAGACCGAACTGCTGGTACAGCTGGATAATGGTCTGGATCTTGAGGGGCACGCCAATCATCGCGGTTCCAGTTTCGGCAAGCGCGCCACCGGGCAACCGTCGAACATCGATTTCGAGAACCGGTTGGCCATCGACATCCTCAAGAAGCGTGACGCCGGTATCGGCCAGTTTGTGCTCGAAGACGAGAGCCGGGTGGTGGGCAGTTGCGCGTTGCCGCTGCCGTTGTATCAGGGCATGCAGCATTACCCGATGGTCTGGCTGGAGGACCGCTTCGAGGACCGTGTGCAGCGCATCCTGCGTGATTACGTGGTGGACTTGTCGGCCGAGTTTTCGACGGTGCATGGCGAGCAGGGTTTTGCGCTGTTCTCTGAACGCTTGCTCGAAAGCCTGAACAATGTGCAGAAACGCTTGGGCGGTGAACGCCATCGACGGATGCTGCTGTTGATGGAGGACGCACTGGCCGAGCAGGGGCGCAGCGGCTCGGTGGATTTGCACCGGGGCTGGATCGAAGGGTTGCTGCGCGAGTATTACGACCCGATGTATGTGTTTCAGCGCGAGAAGAAGGGGGCGCGAATCGAGTTTGCGGGCGAGCAGAAAGCAGTCATTGAATATCTGCACGATCGCGTGAATCAGAAGGCTTGATGCGCTATTCAGCGGCCTCTTCGCGGGCAAGCCCGCTCCCGCACTGGAAATCCGCTGAACCCGTCATTTGAGTTCGGCGCAAGCTTGAATGTGGGAGCGGGCTTGCTCGCGAAAAGGTTAAGGCTGGCAGCGCAAAACTCAGGTCGGGCAAGTAACCTTGCCGTTATCCAGCCCCTGCTTGTAGCTGTGGCTCTGCAGGCTGGCCTTGCCGTTGTGCCAGGTGAGGGTCAGCACATACAGCGAGTCATAGTCACCGGATGCCCAGTCCTCGGTGATGGTCTGTTTCTCGCCCACGGCCTTGCCCGCGACCTTGTTGATCAGCTCGGGCAGATAGCCGTGGGACCACGCGGTGTAGATGGTCGAGTTGTGATATTTGTCGGCGGTCAGCTCCCGGGCCAGGTCGTTGGTGTCGTTGGCCGAAAACTCGATGTTCACCGGCAGGCCGAGTTTGATGGCGGCGGGGCTGATGGTCATCAGGGGGCGGATGTAGCTGTAGGAATTGTCCAGCTCGCCTTCCTCGACATTGCGCGTGGGGTTGGCGGCGAATACGTAGTCGGCCTTGCCGAATTTTTCCGGTAGCAGGGTCGACAGCTCGATGGCCCGGTTCAGGCCCTGGCAGTTGAGCTGGCCGAGGCCGCCGTCGGGCTTTTCACCGTGGCGCAGGAAGACCAGGGTCTGGGTGCCATCCACCGGTTGCGCGCGGCTTTCGCTGGACTCAAGGGACAGGAACAGTGCGCTCATCGCCAGCAGCGAGGGCAGGGCCACATAGGCGCGATGTTTGAAGCGTTTGGCGACTTTCATCAGGTTCGTCATCAAATGAGGCGTCTTCAGTCTGTTCGGTTAAGGCTGACAAACCTCTGCACCGCAGGCAGTCGGGGCCGGGTGTTTTCCCTGTCTTGAATGGTTTCCTTGGAGCCCTCGGAAGGCCTTTGGTTCGATCCGCCTGGCGGGGCACACCTTAAAAGGCGTCGCCGGATGGCTGGAGGCAGGTTAGCGACAGGATGTTGCGGATTTAAGTAAGTCCGGCTGCCAGGACAAAAAGAACCCGAGCCAGCGCGGAAAACGTGGATTATGCTCGGGGCTTTCATTTTGTGACTGGATGCTACCCATGACCGATCTGTCCGCGTTCCCGATCACCCAGAAGTGGCCGGCGCAGTACCCCGACTGGATTCAGCTCTATTCCCTGCCGACCCCCAACGGCGTCAAGGTCTCGATCATGCTCGAAGAGATCGGTCTGCCCTACGAGCCGCACCGCGTGGGCTTCGACACCAACGACCAGTTGTCCCCGGAATTTCTGTCGCTGAACCCGAACAACAAGATTCCGGCGATTCTCGACCCCCATGGCCCCGAGGACAAACCGCTGCCCTTGTTCGAGTCCGGCGCGATCCTGATTTACCTCGCTGACAAAAGCGGTCAGTTGCTGGCCCAGGAAGGCGCACTGCGCTACGAAACCATTCAGTGGCTGATGTTCCAGATGGGCAGCATCGGCCCGATGTTCGGCCAGCTCGGTTTCTTCAACAAATTCGCCGGCAAGGATTACGAAGACAAACGTCCCCGTGACCGTTACGTCGACGAAAGCAAACGCCTGCTCAAAGTCCTCGACGGCCGCCTCGAGGGACGCGACTGGATCATGGGCGAGCGCTACACCATCGCCGACATCGCCACGTTCCCGTGGGTGCGCAACCTGATCGGTTTCTATGAGGCGGGCGATCTGGTGGGCATCAAGGACTTCCCGAACGTTACCCGGGTGCTGGAGCGTTTTCTGGCGCGGCCGGCGGTGGTGCGTGGTCTGACCATTCCTTCCTGACCCTGTGTCTGCCGGGTGCGCAGATTGTTGCGTTCCCGGTAATGCACTCTTGATTGATCCAGGTTTGTACCTCATCCCCCGCAAGGCATAAGCTTCGCCCCCTACGACTTTCGTCTCATCTGCCCGTTTTTCAGGAAAGGCCCCATGTCCAGTCAGTTCCCCGAAGCACGTCCACGCCGTCTGCGTCGCAATGCGAGCCTGCGCAGCCTGTTCCAGGAAACCGAGTTTTCCCTCAACGATCTGGTGCTGCCGATTTTCGTCGAGGAAGAAATCGATGACTTCGTGCCGATCAAGAGCATGCCCGGCGTGATGCGTATTCCGGAGCGCAAACTGGCCAGCGAGATCGAGCGTTACGCCCGTGCCGGGATCAAGTCGGTGATGACCTTCGGCGTGTCCCATCACCTGGACGCCAACGGCAGCGACACCTGGCGCGAAAACGGGCTGGTGTCGCGCATGTCGCGGATCGCCAAGGACGCGGTGCCGGACATGATCGTAATGTCCGATACTTGCTTCTGCGAATACACCGATCACGGCCATTGCGGTGTGATGCACAATCATGAAGTCGACAACGACCAGACCCTGATCAATCTCGGCAAACAAGCCGTGGCGGCGGCCCGTGCCGGCGCCGATGTGATTGCGCCGTCGGCGGCAATGGACGGCCAGGTGCGGGCAATTCGCCGGGCGCTGGACGACGCCGGGTTCACGCAAATCCCGATCATGGCCTACTCGACCAAATTCGCCTCGGCACTCTACGGCCCGTTCCGCGAGGCCGGCGGCAGCGCGCTGAAAGGCGATCGCAAAAGCTATCAGATGAACCCGATGAACCGCCGCGAAGCCCTGCGTGAATCGTTGCTCGACGAACAGGAAGGTGCCGATGCACTGATGGTCAAACCGGCCGGCGCATACCTGGACATCATCCGCGAGATCCGCGAAGCCTCGAACCTGCCGCTGGCGGCGTATCAGGTCAGCGGCGAGTACGCGATGATCAAGTTCGGCGCCCAGGCCGGGGCTATCGACGAAGATCGCGTGGTGCGCGAAAGCCTCGGTGCGATCAAACGCGCCGGTGCGGATCTGATCTTCACCTACTTTGCGATGGACCTGGCCTTGGCCGGAATTTGAAGACGTTGCCCGGCCATCGGTAGCGATGGCCGGGCATTGCTTATACTTTCAAATTATTTTCTTGCTATAGAAAACCCGGTCCACATAGCCATCCGCTTTTTTGTAGTAATGCCCCAGTGTGCCAGCGAGCTCAAAGCCACAAGCGCGGACAATATCGATGCCCTGACGCTGTGTTGCCAAATGGAAGTAATACAGCAGTTCGATACCGATAGCGCGGGCTCGTTCTTCGAGTTGTTTGACCAATTCAATGCCTTCGTCCAGATGATCAGGCAGAAGCCCGAACCGGATCTCTGCAACATGGCGCTCGATCCAGCGGGGCCGACGTTCGATCTCGCCCAGACCGATGATCGCCGTGTCCTTCAAAATGCACAGGGTCACGGCATTCTGCTGTTTTTCCTTTTCTAACAAAGACTCAATCCAGAGAACTTCCTTTTCATGATCGATCGATCGGACATCCTCGGGCCTTTCCACCCGTTCCGGATCCTGTTGGACGAGCGTGTTGAAGTAATGCAATAGATCATCTGCATCCGAAGTTTGAGGTTGTCTAAATTGCATGAAGGTATTCTTTCTCGTAATAGGTCGCACAGCATTTGCAAAGGGGATTTCTAGGGATGTCATCAACTTGAAATTTGCCGCTCAGCAACAGTGATGAGAATGTCAGCCTGCGGTTAACGTACATGTTGGCTTTGTGTCCGAGAAACCATTTGAACACTTCGGCTGCACCCAGGGTTCCGGCGATGGAAGTTGATAAAATATTTACCGGGACGGGGCCGGTATGTTCTTTTCGGGAGTGGTCGGTTGGAAATAAACAAGCGAAACAGGCACTTTTCAGTTTCGGGATCATGGTGAATACATAACCATAGGAAAACTGAGCAGAGGCGTGAATCATGGGTTTTTTTGTGCGCAGGCAATATTCATTGATGGTGTTTCTACCATCGGGGGAGTCGCCGCCTTCGACAATGACTTCATATTGATCGAGCAGTCGGTCGACATTGTGTCGCGTTATTTTTTCTTCAAATAACCGGATATCAATATCCGGGTTGAGGTCGACCAGCGTTCTAAACGCTGCGACACCCTTGGTACTGCCTATGTCCGGAGTGCGATACAGCAACTGACGATTCAAGTTGGATAACTCGACCGTGTCGAACTCTACGATCCCGACTTTTCCGATCCCTCCGGCAACCAATGCCATCAGCAGCGTGGACTTGACGCCACCGGCGCCGATTACAGCAACAGAGCCTTGCGAAACCCTCTGTTGACCGGTCTTTCCCCACTCCGGCATGTTCTCCTGACGATTGTATCGCTCATCCTTGAAATCAAAGTGCATGGGCATCGGCCTCGAAGCGGGTTAGACAAGAAAGTGAAACAGACTCCCCACGGATTCTGTTTCGAATCCGCAGGGCTGGCGTTCAGGACAGGAGGATTGCCTGTCGTTCAACAATCAACCATCGCATGCCCGAAAACTTCTTGCAGTGCAGGCGCCGCCACTGACTTCTTCAAGTTCTTCCTGAAAGAGTTCCAGAACGGGATAGTCCTGAAGGGCGGCCTCAAGAGACTCAGCTTCTATTTCCGACTTTCCTATAAGACCTTCTGGTAAACCACGCAGAAAAATTTTCATTGATATCCTATCTAATGAGTTGTTTTGGATTTGTGTTAGTTGAAGATCCCTTTCGATGGCCGCAGTCTCGGGCTGTCTAAGGGGTGTTGACTATAAAAATTGGATTCCAGTAGTGTCAATGTGAGCTTTAGATTGTATTGGTGTGGTGCGGAAGACTTTGGTTATATAGGAGGTGTGTCAGGTGGGTATTGAAAAATTAGATAGGGAAAGGCCTTCTCTTTTTCGCAAGGAGGCGATAGCGTTCGCCTCCGGAAGATTTTATGGAAACTATCTCGATATAAAAATCGATAAGTCTCTCGACGGCCTGGCATTATGTTTGGGTGTGTTTGTTTTCTTCCTGCTTGGAGTGGGCGCAAGCTATATGCAAGGACGCAATATTGAACCTGTTGCCATTACACAGCGCATCGGTGATGTTTCTCACCTGCACCCGGTCAAATGACCAGACAAGGAAACACCCCTTTGCGCTGGGGTAACAGAAAGTTGCCGGTCTTACTGCAGACAGAAGCCAGTGAATGTGGCCTCGCGTGTCTCGCCATGATTGCCCGCTATTGGGGGCGTGCAACTGACCTGATTCTGCTTCGTCAGCGTTTCAGCGTTTCACTCAAGGGCTCTACCCTTAAAAGCCTGATATCGATGGCGCAACGGCTCGGGTTCCAGTCCCGCCCATTGCGCGTGGAGTTACCGCAACTTTCGAGTCTGAAATTGCCGTGTATTTTGCATTGGGACATGAACCATTTCGTGGTGCTTGAGAAAGTGACGCGCAACGGGTTGCTGATTCACGACCCGGCAAGCGGCAAACGGAGCATTTCCTGGTCTCGGGCATCCAGTCATTTCACAGGCGTGGTACTGGAATTGACGCCCGGGGAACTGTTTGAACGCCTGCCGTCCCAAAAGAAGATTTCTTGGCAATCCGTGCTCGGCAAAGTCGATGGGCTCTACGCAGGACTGGCAAGATTGTTGTTGATGGGCGCGCTGTTGCAAGCGCTTGCATTGGCGCTCCCGTTCTACTTGCAATGGGTCGTGGACGACGTGCTGACCACGGGTGATCACCGGTTGATGACTGTTCTGGGCAGCGGATTCTTGTTGCTGGTACTGCTTCAGACCGGATTGGGGTGGTTGCGATCATGGATGGCCGCGTCGTTGTCCGCCTATTTGGGGTATCAATGGTTGGGCAATGCCTTTGCCCATTTGCTGCGCTTGCCGGTTGCCTGGTTCGAGAAGCGGCATCTGGGTGATATCGCGTCGAGATTTCAGGCTATACAGGTCATTCAGAAAACACTGACCACGCAATTGATTGAAGGACTCATCGACGGTTTATGGGTGTTTTCCACGCTGTTCGTCATGTTTTTCTACAGTGCCACGCTCGCATTTGTCAGTCTGTCGGCCGTGGTGCTTTATGCAGCTTTGCGCTGGGGTGTTTTTCAAAAGCAGCGTGAAGCTACAGCGGTGCATATCGCCTGCGCGGCCAGGCAAGGCACGCTGTTTATCGAGTCTGCCCGGGGTATTCAAAGCATTCGGTTATATGGTCGCGAGCAGGAGCGACGGTGCGCTTGGAGTAACGCCCTGACGGATCAGCTCAATGCTGAGTTACGGATCGCGCGCATAGCGATATCGTTCCAGTCAGCCAGCACCCTTGTTTTTAACGGGGAGCGGATTGTCGTGGTCTGGTTGGCAGCAATGGCCGTTATGGATAGCCACTTTTCCGTCGGTATGCTGTTTGCGTTTCTGAGCTACAAGGATCAGTTCAGCCAGCGTATTGCTGCGTTGCTGGATAAGTCGTTCGAACTGCGGATGTTGCGTCTGCACAGTGAGCGCATCGCGGATATTTTGCTGACGGCACCGGAAGAGGGGGCTGACGACGCTGAAATCGACATTCGGGAGATAGAAACGGATATTGAGTTACGCAATGTCTCCTTTCGATACGCGGAACATGAGCCCAATGTCATCGACAATTTGAGTTTGCGCATCCCGGCGGGCGAGTGCATTGCGATTGCGGGGGTGTCGGGTTGTGGCAAGACCACTTTGCTCAAATTGATACTGGGGCTGTTGACACCAACCGAGGGGGAGATTTTTCTGGGCGGGGTTGAGCTGACGCGTCTTGGGTTGAGGAACTATCGCCAGATGACTGGAACAGTGATGCAGGACGATCAACTGTTCACCGGAACGCTTTCGGACAATATCTGTTTTTTCGACGCTCAGCCGGACCCGGGGCAAGTGATCAGGTGCTCGGAACAAGCGGCGGTGCATGATGAAATCATGGCGCTGCCGATGAAGTACAACACGCTTGTCGGTGATCTTGGATCAGGCCTGTCAGGCGGCCAGAGACAACGCATACTGCTGGCTCGCGCATTGTACCGATCGCCGAGGTTGCTGGTGCTGGACGAAGCCACCAGTCATCTGGATGTCTGGAACGAGCAACGGGTCAATGCCGCCATCACACAGGAGGCAATGACCCGAATACTGGTTGCCCATCGTCCGCAAACCCTTGCAATGGCGCAACGGGTAGTGACTTTGGGTCAAGGGCGAATCATCGCGGATCTCACGCATAGGGTCGATGATTGCCCTGGTCGCTAGCGTTCACTGGACGGGTTGCTGCAAATAACATCTGATCCCGTGATCACGAAAGTACCGTTCGATCACCTTCGGATCCGCGCTGTTGTCGGCAATCGCCACGTAGGTATCCGGGCGCAGCAGGTAAAAACCGTTGCGCCCCAGGCCCGCCGTTTCAAACGCCGGGCGCCAGTCGAACACGTGCAGCGGCAAGTGGTGTTCATTGCACCAAGCGATCATTTCGTCGCTGGTGTCGCCGTATACATGCACCTGCCAACACGGGTTGCGCAACGGTTCGTAATTGTCCCCCTCGCCATCATGGGCCCACGGCAAGCGGTCGCCGCCGTGCACATGCCCGGCCACTCCCTCGCTCAACGCCATGCCCCGATAATTGACGGTGATTTGCGAGACGGTGCGAAACAGGAATTCGCGACTGGTTTCGAATGACGCCATTTTCGGGATCAGGAACGGCGCCAGCCGTGTGCGCAACAGATCGGCCATGCGGCCTTCGGCGGTGACGAAGCTGAAGACCTTGTCGGTGGTCGACACCAGTCGCCGGGCGAAGGCGATGCGTTCGGTTTCGTAGCTGTCGAGCAGCTTCGCCGTGGCGCCGCCGCTGAGCACTGCCGCGAGTTTCCACGCCAGATTGATCGCATCGCCGATGCCAGTGTTCATGCCCTGACCGCCGGCCGGGCTGTGTACGTGCGCCGCATCGCCGAGCAGAAACGCCCGGCCCTGGCGAAAGTGGTCTGCCACTCGATGATGCACACGGTAGGTGGAGAACCAGTTGACGTCCTCGATGTGCACGTTCAGATGTTCGATGGCGCGGCTGCTGACATCGGAAAATTCCAGGGTTTCGGCGCGATCCGCACGTTCGTCGCGCACGGTGCCGATCAGCCGTGCCCGACCTTCGCCGGCCAGCGGGAATACCGCGAGAAAATCCGCCTCATCCAGATCCAGATGCAACTCGCCGTTGAGCGCCGGGCCGCTGGCCTGCACGTCGGCGACATAGAAAATCTGCTGATAGGTGCCACCGGGGAAACCGGTGTCGAGGGTCTTGCGCACCACCGAACGGGCGCCGTCACATCCGGCCAGATAGCAGGCCTGGCAGATTTCCTGCTCGCCATCCGGCAGACGCAAATGGGCGGTGAGACCGTCGCCGTTTTCTGTGAAGCTTTCGAGGGTGGTATTGCGCTCGACGAACACGTCGTAGTCTTCGAGACGGTCGATCAGCAGTCGCTCGTGTTCGTCCTGCGGATAGATTTTCAGAAAGGCATAGGGCGTCAGGCCTTCGCCGATCCGGTTGAGCGGCAACTGTGCCACGGGTTTGCCCTTGACCCAGAAATTCGCCGCTGCTACCCGATGCCCGTTGCGCACCACCGCTTCGGCGAGATCCAGTTGCCGGTACAACTCCAGCGTGCGCGCCTGCACCGCCAGCGCACGCGAGGTGGTGCCCGGCGCGGAGGTCTTGTCGATGATGCGCACGCGCACGCCCAGTTTGCTCAGCCACAGGGCCAGTACCAGTCCGGTGGGACCCGCGCCGATGATCAGAACGTCACTGCGGTTCATGGTCTGTCCTCCTCGCGTGCCCTTTGCCACTGAGTGTGCAGCACCAAGTATGGATCAGCGGGCGGGCACGGCCAGTTCGCCTGCCAAACGGGGGGATGGAACAGTGTCGCCGGCCCGCAGTCCTATCCTGCACCCTGCGATAGAGCGTAGGGTTAACCCGGCTCAACGGATTGGATGAAGCGTTATGCACACCCCTCGATTATTCGTCAGCCTCGCCGCACTGCTGGTACTGGCCGGTTGCGCCGGGCAGCGCAGCCAGGAACCGGCGCCGCGCGCACCGGCCGAGGTCAAGGCGCAGATCGTGCGCCTGCTGCCGGCGAAAACCGCCGACCGCCAGGGCTGGGCCACGGACATCTACACCGCGTTCGCCGCCCAGGGCATCAGCCCGACCACGCAAAACCTGTGTTCGGTGCTGGCCGTCGCCGAGCAGGAATCCACTTTCCAGGTCGATCCGCCGGTGCCCGGACTGGGCAAGATCGCCCGTGACGAAATCGACCGGCGCGCCGCCAAGGTGCATATCCCGAGCCTGTTGGTCAGCGGTGCCTTGCAGGTGCGCTCGCCGAACGGCAAGACCTACAGCGAACGCCTGAGCGCCGCCCGCAGCGAAAAGGAATTGAGCGCGATTTTCGACGACTTCATCGGCTCGGTGCCGATGGGCCGCACGCTGTTCAGCGGTTTCAACCCGGTGCACACCGGCGGGCCGATGCAGGTCAGCATCGAATTCGCCGAACAGCATGCCAAAGACTATCCGTACCCGGTGGACGGGACGATTCGTCGCGAGGTGTTCAGTCGTCGGGGCGGCATGTACTTCGGCATCGCCCATCTGCTGGGTTATCCGGTGAGTTATCGCGAGCCGCTGTACCGTTTTGCGGACTTCAATGCCGGGTGGTACGCCAGTCGCAACGCAGCGTTTCAGAATGCAGTCAGTCGCGCCTCGGGCGTTCCGCTGGCGCTGGATGGCGACCTGATTCGTTATGACTCGATCATGCCGGGCACCACCGAGCTGGCGGTACGCAGACTTGGCAAATCACTGGGCATGCGTAATCCACAGATCCGCGATCAACTGGAGAAGGGCAATACGCTGGGGTTCGAGGAGACCAGGCTCTATCAGCGGGTCTTCGAACTGGCGGATAAGGCAGAAGGCAAGTCATTGCCCCGGGCGGTGCTGCCGGGGATTGTCCTGCAAAGCCCGAAGATCACTCGCAAACTGACCACTGCGTGGTTCGCCAAACGGGTCGATGAGCGCTATCGGCGCTGCATGGCCAGGGACTGACGAGGCAAAAAAGACGTTAAAAAACCCGGCTGACAGGAGCCGGGTTTTTTCCGGGTTGCTGCGATGAAGCCGTTCATTCAGGCAACGCGGCGTTCGATCAGACGATCCGAACCGCCTTCGGCAACACGACGTTCCAGCAGACGATCGGAGCCACCTTCGGCCACACGACGTTCCAGCAGACGATCGGAGCCACCTTCGGCAACGCGACGTTCCAGCAGACGATCAGAGCCACCTTCGGCCACACGACGTTCCAGCAGACGATCGGAGCCGCCTTCGGCCACACGGCGTTCCAGCAGGCGATCAGAGCCACCTTCGGCAACGCGGCGTTCTTGCAGGCGATCCGAGCCACCTTCGGCGACGCGCTGTTCGATCAACCGATCCGAACCGCCTTCAGCGATCATGGTGTGGGCCGGTTTGGCGGCAAATGCGTTGAAGGCCAGAACCGAAAGGGCAATGCTGAGGATGACTTGGCGTTTCATGATGGTGTGCTCCAGGGGTGTTGTTTGTTGGGTATGGAGCCGATGTTACGCCCGGGATTTTTTAAGAGAACTTCATTGACGTGATGGTGAACATCGACGCCGATGATGGTTTGTCACAGCACCTTCACCGCGCGGCCAATCGCCTGGATCGGCCCGGTGGGTTTGCCGATCGGCGAGCCGTTGGCGCCTTCCAGCGTCAGCTCGAACAACTGGTTCGGTTGCAGCGGCGGCAGCTTGTCCAGCGGGATCGACAGCGCTTGGCCTGGCTTGACCAGCCCCAGCGACACCGGACCCTGCCAGCCGTCGGCCTTGGTCCAGAATTCCAGCGCCTTGTCCGCCGGCACCTCGACCACGCCCAGCGGAATCAACTGAATCTCCCGTGGACTGCTGGCCTGGATCACCCAGCCCGGCGCCTTGTCCTGCGGGGCGACCAGCACCACCAGAAAGCTTGGTTTCGGTGTGGTTTGAGTTAGCAGGATCGAACCCAGCAACAAGGTCGCGGCCAGCCCCGCAGCGCTCAAGCCGCGCCACAGCGACAGGCGGTTCCACCATGAAATCTCTGGCGCCCTCTTATGGGTAAGTTGCCCGACACTGCGTTCGATGCGTTGCCACAGCTGCGACGAGGGTTGATGCGCCGGGGCGAGGTCGGTCAGCTCCAGCAGACGTCGCTCCCAGGCGTCCACGGCCGCTTGCAGCTCGGGATCGTTGGGCAAGCGCCGTTGCAATTCGGCGCGCGCTTCGGCCGAAAGAGTGCCGAGCACGTATTCGCTGGCCAGTTCATCGCGTTCCTGCGCCGATTCGGTGGTCATCCCATGCACTCCCGCAACGCATTGAGGCTGCGTTTGATCCAGGCTTTGACGGTGCCCAGCGGCGTGTCGAGGCGCTGGGCGATCTGCGCGTGGCTGTAACCGTCGACGTAGGCGTGAAGGATGCAGCGGCGGCGTTGCGGTTCCAGTTGATGCAGGCAGCGGTGGATGCGGGTCGATTGCGCCAGTGCGTCGAAACCGTCATCACTCGCCGGAAATTCGTTGCTGTCGTTGAGCGGCGTTTCCCGGTCGTGATTGCGCAACACATTCAGCGCCAGATGACGGGTCACGCTGAACATCCAGCCCCGGGCCGAACCGCGCGCCGGATCGAAACCCGCCGCGCCGGCCCAGATCTTGATGAATGCGTCGTGAACGATGTCTTCGGCCAGCGCCGTGTCGCGCACCAGACGTCGGGCCACACCGAGCAGCCGCGGACTTTCCTGCACATACAATTCGCGCAGGGCCCCGCGCTCGCCGCGGGCACAGGCGGCGAGGCGGGCTTCGTAATCGAACGCGGTTTCGGGCAAGGGCATGTCCTGCAATCTAGCAAGCATCGGCCAAACGTCCAGCCGAGTTCAGTTCGCGGCCCAGAAAATGTAGTCGGCCTGGTACTTCACCACTTCCTGTTTGCCCTTGTTCGCCGCCGTGCATTCGCTGCCCGGCGCCACGCCACCCTTGAGTGCGACGCGCTGGATGTAGCTCACGCCGCTCATCGCGCCTTTGCCCTCGGCGGGGTTGGCCTTGACCAGCTGATAGGGCAGGTTGCCCGGGCTCGACGGCGCAACGGCCAGTTGCGTGCCGGTGACTTTCGAACCGTCCTGCGCCTGCCAGGTGGCGGGCGGGCCGAAGTAGGTGCCGACCTGTTTGCCGCTGCGATCGTTGAGCACCGCTTTCGGGCCGACGAACACCCACTCGGTCTGGCCGGCGACATTGGCCTTGTCACGGCATTCGTAGGTGATCTCGCCGACTCCGGTGGTTTCCATCGCGATCTTGTGGCCGTCCGGCACCTTGATCGCGTCGGGATAACTGCTTTGGGCAAAGCTTGTCGAGGCGACGGCGAGCAAACCGGTGAAGCCGATCAGTTGGGTGATGTTCATCAGTGTTTCTCCGAAAAAGGGTAAACCGCTGACAGCCGAAAGAGGGCTGTTACAGGGACTACCCGTGACGGAGGGGTTTGGATGCAGTGGCCGGAAAATAAATCTGAAAGCACTGAAGGTCAGATTGCTGTAACCCGCTCGCGCCCGGTTTTTGCCAATGCCAAGCCGGAGGCTTTCAGGAGTTCCTGGGTATAGGCATGCTGCGGCGCCGCAAAAATCTGGCGCGACGCTCCCTGTTCCACCACCTTGCCGTCCTTGATCACCATCAAATCGTGCGCCAGCGCATGCACCACCGCCAGGTCATGGCTGATGAACAGGTACGTCAGCCCGTGGCGGATCTGCAACTGCCGCAGCAATTCCACTATCTGTTTCTGCACCGTGCGGTCCAGCGCCGAGGTCGGTTCGTCGAGCAGAATCAGCGCCGGTTCCAGCACCAGCGCCCGGGCGATGGAAATGCGCTGGCGCTGGCCGCCAGAGAACTCGTGGGGATAGCGATGGCGGCTCTGCGGGTCGAGGCCGACTTCCTCCAGCACGCGGATCACCGCCGCCTCGCGTTCTTCGGGCGTGCCGATGCCGTGGGTCAGCAGGCCTTCGGCGATGATCTGTTGCACCGACATCCGTGGGCTGAGACTGCCGAACGGGTCCTGGAACACCACCTGAATCTGCCGGCGCAACGGGCGCATCAAACGCTGATTGAGCAGGCTCAACTGCTTGTTGCCAAAACGAATATCGCCCTCGGATTCCACCAGCCGCAGAATCGCCTGGCCCAGCGTCGATTTGCCCGAGCCGGACTCGCCGACAATCCCCAAAGTCTTGCCCCGCTGCAGACGGAAACTCACGCCGTCCACGGCCTTGATGTATTCCTGAGTGCGGCTGAACAACGCCTTGGGCAGCGGGAACCAGACTTTCAGGTCATCCACTTCCAGCAGGTTGTGATCGTAGCGACTCGGCACCGGCGCGCCCGACGGTTCTGCCTCGATCAGCAAGCGGCTGTAAGGATGCTGCGGGGTGCGGAACAGCGTTGCGCAATCGGCCTGTTCGACGATTTCCCCGTGGCGCATCACGCACACCCGTTGGGCGATGCGCCGCACCAGGTTGAGGTCATGGCTGATCAGCAGCAGCGACATGCCGAGGCGTTGCTGCAACTCGATCAACAGCTCGAGAATCTTCTGCTGCACGGTCACGTCCAGCGCCGTGGTCGGTTCGTCGGCGATCAGCAATTCCGGTTCGTTGGCCAGCGCCATGGCGATCATCACTCGCTGTCGCTGGCCGCCGGAGAGCTGGTGCGGATAGGCCTTCAAACGCTGCAACGGTTGGCGAATGCCCACCAGTTCCAGCAACTCCAGCGTGCGCTGGCGCGCGGCGCGGCCCTTGAGCCCCTTGTGGATCTCCAGCACTTCGCTGATCTGTTTTTCCACCGTGTGCAGCGGGTTCAGCGAGGTCATCGGCTCCTGGAAAATCATCGCGATGCGGTTGCCGCGCAAGCCGCGCAACTGCTGTTCGCTGGCGTGCAGCAAGTCCACGCCGTTGTAGCGGATGCTGCCCGTGCTGCTGACGGTTTTGCCCGGCAGCAAACGCAGGATCGAGTGCGCCGTCACCGACTTGCCCGAGCCGGATTCGCCGACCAGTGCCAGGCACTCGCCGCGGCGGATGTCGAGGTTCACGCCGTGCACCACTTCGTGCCCGGCGAAGGCGACGCGCAGGTCGCGGATTTCAATCAGGTTATCGGTCATTTCAGCTCCGGGGATCAGGATCGCGGATCGAACGCGTCACGGCAGGCTTCGCCGATGAACACCAGCAAGGACAGAATCAGCGCCAGGGCAAAAAACGCCGTCAGCCCCAGCCACGGCGCTTGCAGATTGCGCTTGGCCTGGCCGATCAGTTCGCCCAGCGACGCGGTGCCGGCGGGCATGCCGAAGCCGAGAAAATCCAGCGCGGTGAGGGTGGCGATGGCGCCGGTCAGAATGAACGGCAGGTAAGTGAGGGTGGAGGTCATGGCGTTGGGCAGAATGTGCCGGCGCATCAGCTCGCTGTCCGTCAGGCCCAGGGCCCGCGCGGCCTTGACGTACTCCAGGCTGCGCCCGCGCAGGAACTCGGCGCGCACCACGTCCACCAGTGCCAGCCAGGAAAACAGCGCCATGATCCCCAGCAGCCACCAGAAACTCGGCGAGACGAACCCGGACAAAATGATCAGCAGGTACAGCACCGGCAGCCCCGACCAGATCTCCAGCACCCGCTGCCCGAGCAAGTCGACCCAGCCGCCGTAATAACCCTGCAACGCCCCGGCGACGATACCGACCAACGCACTGACGGCGGTGAGGATCAGCGCAAACAGGATCGAAACCCGGGTGCCGAAAATCACCCGCGCCAATACGTCCCGCGCCTGATCGTCGGTGCCCAGCCAGTTGCTGGAGGACGGCGGGCTCGGCGCCGGTTCCGTGAGGTCGTAATTGACCGTGTCGTAGCTGAACGGGATCGGCGGGAACAGCATCCAGCCGCCCTGATCCTCAATCAGTTTGTGTACGTAACTGCTGGCGTAATCCGGCTGGAACGGCAGTTCGCCGCCGAAATCGGTTTCCAGGTAGTCGCTGAGGATCGGGAAGTAGAAGGCGTTGTGGTAGCGAATCACCAGCGGTTTGTCGTTGGCGATCAGCTCGCCGCCGAGGCAGATCAGGCACAGCCCGATGAACAGCCACAGCGACCAGCGCCCGCGACGGTTGGCCTTGAATTGCGCGATGCGCCGCCGGCCCAGAGGGGAAAGTGTGAACATCAGGCAGTCCTCGCCGAGAAGTCGATGCGCGGGTCGAGCAGGGTGTAGCAGAGGTCGCCGATCAGCTTGATCAACAGGCCGAACAGGGTGAACAGGAACAACGTGCCGAACACCACCGGGTAGTCCCGTGATACCGCCGCTTCGTAGCTCATGCGCCCGAGGCCGTCGAGGTTGAAGAGGGTTTCGATCAGCAGCGAGCCGGCGAAAAACACCTCGATCAACGCCGCCGGTACACCGGCCACCACCAGCAGCATCGCGTTGCGAAACACATGGCCGTAGAGCACGCGTCTTTCGGTCAGGCCCTTGGCGCGTGCGGTGATCACGTACTGACGGCTGATCTCGTTGAGGAAGCTGTTTTTGGTCAGGATCGTCAGCGTCGCAAAACCGCCGATCACCAACGCCGTCACTGGCAGCACCAGGTGCCAGAGGTAGTCGCCGGCCTTGCCCCACAGGCTCAGGCTGTCGAAGTTGTCCGAGACCAGCCCCTGTACCGGAAACCAATTGACGTAGCTGCCCCCGGCGAACACCACGATCAACAGGATCGCGAACAGAAACGCCGGCATCGCGTAGCCGACGATGATTGCCGTGCTGCTCCAGACATCGAATGCGCTGCCGTTTTTGATTGCCTTGCGAATGCCCAGCGGGATCGAAATCAGGTAGGTGATCAAGGTCGCCCACAGGCCGAGGGACAGCGATACCGGCAGCTTCTGCACGATCAGGTCCGTCACCTTCGCACCGCGAAAGAAGCTGCTGCCCAGGTCCAGTTGCGCGTAGTTCTTGAGCATCAGCCACAGGCGTTCGTGCATCGGCTTATCGAAGCCGTAGTGATGCTTGATCTCCTCGATCAGCGCCGGATCCAGACCACGGCTGCTGCGCCCGGCACCGCCGATCGCGGTCACCTCGCTGGCGCCGCCCATGCTGTGCCCGCCGAAGCCTTGCAGGCGGGCGATGGCCTGTTCCACCGGGCCGCCGGGCGCGGCCTGCACGATGACGAAGTTGACCACCAGAATGCACAGCAGCGTCGGGATGATCAGCAACAGACGTCGACTCAGATAACGCCACATGTCACTGGCCCCCCGCGAGCTGGCGCAAGGCGCTCATCTGCTGATTGGTCAGCGGCTTGGCCGAGACCTCCCACCAGGTGTCGAGGCCTTCGCTGTAAATCGGCTGCACCGCAGGCCTGCCGAAGCGGTTCTGATACACCGTCGGCGTGCCTTTGGAGTAGTAGTTGGGAATCATGTAGTCACCCCATTGCAGCACCCGGTCGAGGGCGCGGGCGTAACGCACCATGGCGTCGCGGGTATTGGCCTGCACCAGGCCGTCGATCAGCCGGTCCACCGCCGGGTCCGCCAGCACCATCGAATTGGAGCTGCCGACCTGGGTCGCGCTCTGCGAGGCATACAGGCTGTACAACTCGCGGCCCGGCGAGACGATCGGATCGCCGCTGCGGGGGAAACTGGTAACGATCATGTCGTAGTCCCGGGCGTTGAGCCGGTTGATGTATTGCGCCGAATCGATGCGCCGCAGATTCAGGGTGATGCCGATCTGCGCCAGGGTGCGTTTGTACGGCAGCAACATGCGGTCGAAACCGCCCTGGCCGTCGAGGAAGGTGAATTCGAGTGGCTCGCCGGCAGCGTTCACCAGCCGATTGTTTTTCGGCGTCCACCCGGCCTCGGCCAACAGCTTCAGGGCCTGCAACTGCTTGTCGCGGATGTAGCCGCTGCCATCGGTTTTCGGCGCCTGATAGACCTGGGTGAACACCTCGTCCGGAATCTGTCCGCGCAGCGGTTCGAGGATCGCCAGCTCCCTGGCGTCGGGCAGGGCGGTGGCGGCCATTTCACTCTTCGGCCAGTAGCTGTTCTGGCGCACGTAGAAGCCGCGCATCATCTGCTTGTTGGTCCACTCGAAATCCCACAGCAGGCTCAGCGCCTGCCGCACGCGGCGATCCTTGAACAGCGGGTTCTGCAGGTTGAACACAAACCCCTGGGCGCTGGTCGGTTTGTCCGGGGCGAGAATCGCCTGTTGCAGGCGTCCGTCGCGCAGTGCCGGGCTGTCGTAGCCGACCACGTAGCCGGATGAGGAAAACTCGCGGTTGTAGTCGAACGCCCCGGCCTGCAGCAACTGCCGGGCGACGTCGGTGTCGCCGTAGAAATTCACGGTCAGGCTGTCAAAGTTGTACATCCCGCGACTGACCGGCAGGTCCTTGCCCCACCAATTCGGATCGCGCTGGAAACCGATGCTGCGCCCCGCATCGACCTTGCTCACCCGGTACGGGCCGCTGCCCAGCGGGGGTTCGAAGCCGCCGCCGTTGGCAAAGTCGCGGGTCTTCCACCAGTGCTCGGGCACCGGTCGCAGCGACGCCAGATCCAGCGCGAGGGTGCGGTTGAGGTTGTTCTTGAAGGTGAAGCGAATCTGCCGCGGGCCTTCGATCAGCACATCCTGCACGTCGGCGTACTGCTGGCGATAACTCAGGCTGCCCTTGGTCATCAACAGCTCGAAGGTGTAGCGCACGTCCTCGGCGGTGATCGGCGTGCCGTCGGCGAAACGCGCCTCGGGATTCAGGTTGAAACGCACCCACAGACCGCCTGGGTCACGCTCCATGGATTGCGCCACCAGACCGTAGACGGTGTAGGGCTCGTCCAGCGAGCGGAACGCCAGCGGCGAATACACCCAGTCGTTGACCTGGACCACGGAAATGCCCTGATCGGCATAGGGGGTGATGTAGTTGTACTGACCGATCTCCATCGATGCGCGGCTGAGCGAGCCGCCCTTCGGGGCGTCGGGATTGACGAAATCGAAGTGCTGGAAACCGGCGGGGTATTTCGGCGCCTCGCCGTACACCGTCATCGCGTAGCTGCCGCCGGCCAGCGCAGATGCCGCGTTGCACAGCAGCGCGCTGCCGAGCAGCAGGCCGGCCATGTTGCGCATGAATGTCATGAAGTCGTTCCTCTGAGTCGGAAAAACCCGAAGCGGCGGTTGGCCGCTGCGGGATGCGAATTCGCAAGGGGAAGGGGCCGGCCGGAGTCTTGCGCGGCCCCGACCGGTACTCAGAAGTGGTACGTCATGCGCGCAAACAGCGTGCGGCCCAGCGGGTCGGTGTAACGTGGGTCATAGCCGCTCTGGAAGTTGTAGGCCTGGTTGGAGAACGGCGGATCGCGGTCGAACAGGTTCTTCACCCCGGCGTCCACGTCCAGCACCTTGTCGAAGGTGTAGCCGGCCGACAGGTCCCACACCGAATACGACGCGACCCGTGCGTTGGTTTCGCGGTCGTAGTCGTTGTAGCCGGTGGTAAAGCGGTTGGTCAGCGCTGCACGGGCGGCTCCGAAGGTCCAGGAACCGGTCAGGTTGTGTTTCCAGCGGGCAATCACCCCGTCGCCCTTGAAGTCGCCGACCTTGTCGGTGAACGGGCCCTTGATGGTGCTCTGGAAGTCGTACTCGTCGACATAGGTGCCTTGCAGGCCCAGGCCGAACTGGCCGTAAGGCGTGTTCGGGAAGCGATAGTCCAGCGACACATCGACGCCGTTGGTTTCGACGATGCCGAGGTTGGCGTTGCCGGTGACGATGTAATTGAGCGTGCCGTCGGCGTTGCGCACGAAACGGTCAGGGTAGCTGCCGGCCTGATCGAACACGGTGGATTCCGGGAACGGCTGGATCTGGTTGGAGATGTGAATCCACCAGAAATCCAGGCCCACGGACAGGTTGCTGACCGGCTGATAAACGAAGCCCAGCGTCACGTTGCGCGCTTTCTCCGGGGCCAGGTCTTCGTTGCCGCCGATCTGGTTGAGGAACTGCTGACCGCAATCGCGTCCGCCGTTGCCGCCCGGTTGCACCACGCCGCCGGTACACAGCACCGGGTCGTTGTAGTAGCCCTGGGTGTAGGTGATGCTGCGCGGCGAATACAGCTCATACAGCGACGGCGCGCGGAAACCTTCGCTGTAGGCGCCGCGCACCACCAGCTCCTTGAGTGGCTGATAACGGAACGAATATTTCGGGTTGGTGGTGCTGCCGAAGTCGCTGTATTTGTCGTGACGCACGGCGGCCGACAATTCCAGGCTGTCGAGCACCGGCACGTTGATTTCCGCGTAGGCGGCTTTCACGCTGCGGTCGCCCTCGACGCTGCCGGCCGGGTCGATGCCCAGGCTCTGGATATCGCCGGCGAAAGCTTCGAAGTCCTGATGGAATTTCTCTTTGCGGTACTCGCCGCCCAGGGCCAGGCCGGATGGACCGGCACCGAACCAGTCACCGATCTCGCGGCTGATCCGCCCGTCGAAACCGGCGACCCGACCGACCGCCGTGGAATAGGCGCCGTGGTACATGGCCTGATCGATGTACTGCTGACCGGCGCTGGTCTGCGGGCCGAACGGGTTGAGCAGGCCGCTGGCCAGACCGTTGATCATTGCCTGATCGCTGACATAGCCGCTGGTGACGCTGGAGACAATTTTGTTCTGGTTGTACGAGGCGCCGACGTTGTAGTCCCAGCCGCCGACCAGACCGTCGAAACTCAGCAAAAAGCGCTGGCTGGTGTTCTGGTCTTTCGATTCACGCGGGCCGGCGGCGGTTTCGCGCCAGTTCACGTCCACCGGTTGCGTCGGGTCGAGGGCGAAGCCGGTGGGTGCCGGGGTGATGCCGTTACCGGGGTAGTAGGGCGAGGACGAATCCAGGCTCAGGCCGGTCAATGGCGCCGGGCCGACGGCGGTGGCGTTGTTGTTGCGCGACCAGAAATATTCGAGGTTGATGTTGTGGTCGTCGGCCAGTTTGCCGGTGGTCTTGCCGAAGAACGAAGTCTTCTCGGTCTGTGGCACCAGGTCGATGAATTCCCGGGTACTGAAGCGGCAGAGGCCGTCGCGGGCCACCAGGTTGGGGCCGTTGCAATTGCTGTTGGCCAGCGGGTTGGTGGCGTTGCCGTTCTGGCTGTAGTTGCCGGGGAACGCGGTGCCTGAGGTCTGGTCCAGGCCACGGCCGGGCACGTAGTCGCGGGCGAAGGAGCGGTCGTTGGCGTCGAGGTTCTGCTGCTTGTTGTAGTTGAACACGCCGAGCACGTTGAAGCGGTCCTGTTCCAGGTCGCCGTAGCCCCAGCTGGCGCTCATGTCCTTGGTCGCACCGCCGCCGCTGTGGGTCGGGGTTTCGCCACCAAGGGTGAGCTGGCCGTCAGTCATGGATTTTTTGGTGATGAAGTTGATCACGCCACCGATGGCGTCGGTGCCGTACAGGGCCGAGGCGCCGTCGCGCAGCACTTCCACGCGCTCGATCGCGGCAAACGGGATCATGTTCAGATCCACCGCGCCGCCGGCCGAGTTGGTGCCCGACAGGGCGTTGTTGGCCAGCCGGCGACCGTTGAGCAGCACCAGTGTCTTGTTCGCGCCGATGCCGCGCATGTCGGCAAACGATGCGCCGCCGGTGGCCGCGCCGACCGAGCCTGCGCTGTTGTTGATCGACTGGCTGCCGGTGATGCGCTGCACCAGTTCGGCGGTGGTGGTCACGCCCTGTTTGCGCAGTTCATCGGCCTTGAGCACGGTGATCGGCACCGCCGTTTCCGCATCGACCCGGCGAATCGCCGAACCGGTCACTTCGACCCGTTGCAGTTGCGTGGTCGGCGCAACCACCGCAGCGGCGGCCGGGACGCCGTTGTCGTCCTCGGCGGCCTGAACCCCGGCGCCCATCCCCATGGCTACCAGGTACAACGGAACGAAACGGTGGCGGGAAATCGTTGCCACCAAGGGTTTGAGCGTGAAGCGTGGAGTGTTCATCAGCATGGTTGTTTCCGACTTTGTTAGACGTTTATCGAAATGGCCTTGTGAGCCCTCTTTGCACGGAGCACGGTGGTGCCGCGCCGCGAAAACCACTTTCTTCAAGCAAGCCGATCCCCTCCGAAGACGCGCTGCGTTTTTTCGGTCGGCCGATTGCGACGGGATTCAACGAACGGTGCCGGGCGCGTCCCTCACTGCGCGCCCGGCACCGCCGTCAGCGGGTGGTCATCACCGATATCTTGGTGATGCCCGAGCGCTCGATGTACGCCATGGCTTTGGCCACCTGGCCGTAATTCACGGCGGAGTCGGCCTGCAGCTGCACGCGGACGTCGGCATCTTTGGCCTTGACCTCCTTGAGGCTGGCCTCCAGTGATTCCGGTGCCAGCTCGGTCTTGGCCAGGAAGAACTTGCCGTCCTGATCGACGCTGACCACCACCGGATCCTTCTTTTCGGCGGGGGCGACGGCGTCGGTTTTCGGCAGGTTGACCTTGATCGCGTTGGTCATCAGCGGCGCGGTGACGATGAACACCACCAGCAGCACGAGCATCACGTCCACCAGCGGCGTGACGTTCATTTCGCTGAGCACTTCATCGCTGTCTTGAGTGGAAAAGGACATCAGCTGGCCTCCCGCACGGCGGCCGTGGATTTGGCGATGGCCTGGCGGCTGATGGAAAACGCGCTGCGCGAGGCGAGGGCGTCGAAGTCGTGGGCGAAGTCATCCATGTCGGCGGAGGCCAGTTTCAGGCGTCGCAGGAAGAAGTTGTAAATCAGCACCGCCGGTACCGCGACGGCAATCCCCACACCGGTGGCGATCAGCGCGTGGCCGATGGGCCCGGCCACGGTTTCCAGGCTGGCCGAACCGCTGGCGCCGATGCTTTGCAGGGCTTCCATGATTCCCCACACGGTGCCGAACAGGCCAATGAACGGCGCGGTGCTGCCGATACTGGCGAGGATCGCCTGGCCGTTTTCCAGCGAGCGACGTTCCTTCTGGATCTGCTGGCGCAGGTTGCGTTCCAGTCGGTCGGAACGGTTGATGGTGTGCGCCAGTTGCTGGGTGGTGCGCGGGGACTCTTCCACCAGCAAGGCTTCGAAACCGCTGCTGGCGATCCGCGCCAGCGAGCCCGGATATTGACTGGCGTGTTCGGCGGCGGTCAGCAGATCCGGCGCGCCCCAGAAGGCTTTGCTGAACTGCTTGTTCTGGGTTTTCTGACGCAGGTATTGCGCCGACTTGACCAGCAGGATCGCCCAGCTGACCACGGAAAACAGCACCAGCCCCCAGAGCACGCCGGGGACAATCATCGAAGATAGAGAATCGTTCATGGCTACACCTCGCTTGCGTTAATCGGTTGTGAGTTCGGTTGTCGCGCCGTCATTGCGGCAATTTGAAATCGATGGTCTGGGTGGCGAAGCCGTCGATCGGTGTGTCGCCGCGCTTGGCCGGAATGAACTTCCAGGCCTTCACCGCTGCAACCGCCGCGTCATCCAGTTGCGGCTTGCCGCTGGACTTGGTCACGGTCACCGAGCCGGCGCGACCGTTGGCCAGCACCTGAATCCGCAGCACCACGCTGCCTTCCCAGTTGCGCCGCAGGGCCAGCGACGGGTATTCCGGCGGCGGGTTGCCGAGGCTGGCGAGGCCGGAAATTGCCGCCGACTCTTTCACTGGCCCCGGTGCCGCCGCAGGTGCCGGTGGCGCGCTTGGGGTGGCCGGAGCAGCAGGCGCCGCCGGTTGCGCAGGGGCGGGCGGTGCTTTTGGCGGCTCGGCCTTTTTCACCGGTTTGGGTTTCTCGACCGGTTTCGGTTTTTCGATCGGCTTGGGTTTCTCCACCGGTTTGGGCGGTGGCTTGACCGCGTCCTCGTCTTCCACCGGTTGTTCCGGTTCGGGCGGTGGCGGTGGTGGGGGCGGCGGCTCCGGTGTCGGCGGTGCCGGCGGTGTCGGGCTGGTCAGCTCGACGGTCATTTCCGGGATTTCCGGTGGCGTGGGCAGCGGTTCGGCCCGCGCCTGCTGGAAAAACCACCAGGCGCCGCCGTGTATCAGCGCCGATACCGCCACCAGCAACAGCATCTGCTGTTTGTTCAGGCCGCCGGGCTGAGAAGTGTTGGCTTTGTAGACGGGCCGACCCGCTCCCGACGCAAGCGCTGCGTTCGGTACTGGCCCCGGCGGCGTTCTGTGCTTTACCGCATCGTTCATTAAAGCTCCCTCGGGTGGATGAAGGGCAATAAGGTGCCGTTCGAACAACAAGGCGTTGTTCGAGTGAGTGGTCGCAACTTTCATACAGGTGTGCAGAAGCCGATAGTTGAACTATCTATTGAACAGGGCTTGTGCAGCTTGTTGCTTCAGTAATGCCGACTTCGATGGTTCATTGATCCGGTCCGTGGCTGTTCTTTTATAAGTGGGTGTGCAATTGAGTGGCTAACATCATTCTTGCCCTCATGGTTGATGCAATAGCAACCGCTGTGCCAAAGAGTGATCAATTGTGTAGCGGTTATTTCACGGATGATACGTATGTCGCATTTATATAAGTTTCATCAAACATGCCGGTTTTCATGGGCGCACAACCTCCCGAAGGCCCTGTTTGCAGGACATTTTTCAGGGCGAGACAGGCCGGGCGCGGTATCGCGCTGTTCAGCGAGATAGAGCGGCTGTTCTCGTGTCGGCCAGGACGCGTGATGGTGCGTGGCGGACTGAATTGGTGCGGGTCAGTGTTTTAGCGGGTCACAGGCGATATTCCTTGTTCTTGTTTAAGTAAAGTCGGTCGTTCCACGGGAGTGGTGTATCGGCTGCAAGTGCAGTTTTGGTGCGCTTCGGACATTAACGCCAAACAGCGAAAGTTGTAGCGGTGTGCTGTCTGGAAGTTATTGTCGAACAATGTTTTCTTGCATTCATTAAAGCAGCGCGCACGCAATGACTTCTTGCGTGCTATTTAAAAAATAAATAGTGCAGACGTTCAGGTAATAAAAGGCATGCACGCACTGTTCGCAGGACGAACACGGCGCAGGTACAGGGGCACGGAGAGAAGAGTGTGGCGCAGCAGATGAAGATTCACGCGGTGAACTCCTTGTTGCCAGCTCGGATACGCGAACTTTTGGTTCGGTATCGCACCTTACAAGAACGCGGATAGCGTTCGCTGATTGCTCTTGGTGCGGGATGGGCACCGCCAGCGCTGTTTTGCGAGATCAGGGATTCGCAAGCTGCCGATGAATGCGCAATCCGTGCCAAATTCGATACAAGAGCTATAAATAGGGCCAGGGCAGGACGCCTTTCGCAGCGGAGGAGGGGATATGTATCAGCTCTACGGACATCGCAATTCAGGGGCGGCGGCCATCGAGGCGGCGCTTGAGCTGTGCCAGGTGGCTTACCGCTTCATCGATATCGAGGCCGGTGCGGAAGCGGCGCAAGAGCTGGCGCGGCTCAATCCGCTCAAACAGATCCCGACCCTGCAACTGCCGGACGGCAGTGCAATCACCGAAAGTGCGGCGATCCTGATTCATCTGGGGCTGAGTTTTCCGCAATCCGGCCTGTTGCCCGCCGCGGGCGCTGACCGTGACCAAGCGATTCGCGGCCTGGTGTACATCGTCAGCAATTGCTATGCGGCCATCGGCATCATTGATTACCCCGAGCGCTGGCTGGTGATGCCGGACGAGGCCTCGCGGCAGAATCTGATGACGGGGGCGCGGGAGCGATTGCACTGGACCTGGGAGGTGTTTGCCGACCAGTTCTCCGCCGAGCTGTACCTGGACGATGAAACACCGGGGGCGCTGGATGTATTGGCAGCGGTGGTCTCGCGCTGGGCCGGTGCCCGTGAACACCTGCGTCAGGCACGGCCCGGTTTCCATGCGTGGCTGCAACGCATCGACCGACACCCGGTGCTGGCGCCGGTCTTTGCGCGGCATTGGCCTGCCTGAACAAAAAACAAACCTGTGGGAGCGAGCCTGCTCGCGATTGCGGTCTGTCAGCAGATACTTTTACCTGATACACCGCTATCGCGAGCAGGCTCGCTCCCACAAAGGACAGTAGTGGCTGTAAGAGTCATTCCCCGCGAATGTACTGCTCCAGCTGTTTGATCAGCTCGGCCTGTTCGGCAATCGCTTCCTTGACCAGGTCGCCGATCGACAGCAGGCCCAGCAGTTTGCCGTTTTCTACCACGGGCAAGTGGCGCAGACGCTTGTCGGACATGATGCTCAGGCAGGTATCGACGGTCTGGTGGGTGTCCACCGTGATCACGTTCGCCACCATGATGTCGCGTACCGGCGTGCCTACCGAGGAGCGCCCGTGCAGCACCAGCTTGCGTGCGTAATCGCGCTCGCTGATGATGCCCACCACTTTTTCGTCCTCCACCACGAGCAAGGCGCCGACGTTTTTCTCGGCCATCTTCATCAGCGCTTCGAGCACCATGTGATCGGGCTTGATCTGATGCACTTCCTGATTTTTCTGATCTTTGAGCTTGAGCAGCTGGGCGACGGTTTTCATGGCGGTTACTCAGGTGTTGTCGTTGTTCTCCAAGCATCGTAGACCGTGGCGCGCAGAGCAAGGCCGCAAAACGGCAGATAACACGCAAAAAACGTCATTTGACGGGTTTTTTCATTGCCAGACCTGTGCCACCGGTTGTGGCAATGCCGCGTAGAATGCCTTTCTGAATCAATTCTTGAGGTCGCAGTGGTGGATTTACAGCAGGGCTTCGTCCTGACCCGGCATTGGCGCGACACCCCGGCCGGCACCGAAGTCGAGTTCTGGCTGGCGACCGAAGCCGGGCCACGCCGTGTGCGCCTGCCGCATCAGCCGTCGGTGGCGTTCATCCCGGCGGCGCAGCGTGAGCAGGCCGAGCGGGTGCTGGCGGATGAAAAGAACGTCGAGCTGCGCCCCTTGGCCCTCCAGGATTTCGAACATCGCCCGGTGCTCGGGCTGTATTGCCAGCAACACGGTCAGTTGATGCGTCTGGAAACGGCGCTCAACCGTCACAGTGTCGATGTCTTCGAAGCCGATGTGCGACCGCCCGAGCGCTACCTGATGGAGCGTTTCATCACCGCGCCGGTGTGGTTCAGCGGCACGCCCGATGCCGACGGCGTGCTGCTCGACGCCCACCTCAAGCCCGCGCCCGACTATCGACCGCAACTGCGACTGGTCTCGCTGGACATCGAAACCACCGAGCAGGGCGAGTTGTATTCCATTGCGCTGGAAGGCTGCGGTGAACGTCAGGTGTACATGCTCGGGGCGCCAAACGGCGATGACAGCCTTGTCGATTTCGACCTTGAGTACTGCGAATCGCGCACCTTGATCCTGAAGAAGCTCAACGAGTGGTTCGCCCGCCATGACCCTGACGCGATCATCGGCTGGAACCTCGTGCAGTTCGATCTGCGCATCCTCCACGAACACGCCCGACGCCTCGGCGTGCCGCTCAAGCTCGGGCGCGGCGGTGAGGAAATGCAGTGGCGCGAACACGGCAGCCGCAATCATTACTTCGCGGCAGCGGCAGGAAGGCTGATCATCGATGGCATCGAATCCCTGCGTTCGGCGACCTGGAGCTTCCCCTCGTTCAGCCTGGAAAACGTCGCCCAGACCTTGCTCGGTGAGGGCAAGTCCATCGACAACCCGTACCAGCGCATGGACGAAATCAACCGTATGTTCGCCGAGGACAAACCGGCGCTGGCCAAGTACAACCTCAAGGACTGCGAACTGGTCACGCGGATTTTCGCCAAGACCGAGTTGCTGAAGTTTCTACTGGAGCGTGCCAGCGTCACCGGTCTGCCGGCGGATCGCAGCGGCGGTTCGGTGGCGGCGTTCACTCATTTGTACATGCCGTTGATGCACCGTCAGGGTTTTGTGGCGCCGAACCTTGGCACCAATCCACCGCAGGCCAGCCCCGGCGGGTTTGTCATGGACTCGCAGCCGGGGCTGTATGAGTCGGTGCTGGTGCTCGACTACAAGAGCCTTTATCCGTCGATCATTCGCACCTTCCTGATTGATCCGGTGGGGTTGATCGAAGGCTTGCAGCATCCCGACGACAGCGATTCGGTGCCGGGCTTTCGCGGCGCTCGTTTCTCTCGCACGCGGCATTGCCTGCCGTCCATCGTCGCCCGTGTCGCCGAGGGTCGCGAGACCGCCAAGCGCGAACACAATGCGCCGTTGTCCCAGGCGCTGAAGATCATCATGAACGCCTTTTACGGCGTGCTCGGTTCCAGCGGTTGCCGGTTCTTCGATACGCGGCTGGCATCGTCGATCACCCTGCGTGGCCACGAAATCATGCTGCGCACCCGTCAGTTGATCGAGGCCCAGGGGCATGCGGTGATTTATGGCGACACCGACTCGACGTTCGTCTGGCTGCGTCGCCCCCACGGTCAGGAAGAAGCGGCGACCATCGGCCGGGCGCTGGTTGCGCACGTCAACGACTGGTGGCGCGAGCATGTACGCGAGCAGTACGGGCTGGAAAGCGCCCTCGAATTGCAGTTCGAAACTCATTACAAGCGCTTTTTGATGCCGACTATTCGCGGCGCCGAGGAGGGCAGCAAAAAGCGCTACGCCGGCCTGGTGACCCGCGCCGACGGCAGCGAAGAAATGGTCTACAAAGGCCTGGAAACTGTGCGCACCGACTGGTCGCTGTTGGCCCGGCAATTCCAGCAGGAACTGTACGAACGGATCTTCCAGCGCAAGCCGTATCAGGATTACGTGCGCGAGTACGTGCGCAAGACCCTGGCCGGTGAGTTCGACGAGCGACTGGTCTACCGCAAGCGCCTGCGCCGCACTCTCGACGACTATGAGCGCAACGTTCCGCCGCATGTGCGTGCGGCGCGTCTGGCGGACGATTACAACGCGCAGCATGGCCGCCCGCGGCAATACCAGAACGGCGGCTGGATCAGCTACGTCATCACCCTGGCCGGGCCCGAACCGCTGGAAGTGCGTCGCGCCGCCATCGACTACGACCACTACATCACCCGCCAGCTGCAACCGGTGGCGGATGCGATCCTGCCGTTTGTCGACGACGATTTCTCAACCCTGATCGGGGGGCAACTGGGCCTGTTTTGAGTCCAGCAGTTGCAGGGTCCATTCGTCTTGAATGCCGTGGAAGTAACGCTCCAGCGCCTGATGCCAGAGGCTGTCGTCGTCGGCGAACTGGGCGAACAGGGTCATCGATGAGTGGAATTTCAGGTCGTCCGGATGGCCGAAAATCTCGGCAATCGAACGCTGCTGCACGTTCAGCACCAGCTGCGTGCAGGTCCGCAGACGGGCGCCGAGCAACGGGTGGTCGAGGTAGGCTCGGGTTTCCGGGGCCGAGTTGATCGCGAACCGCCGCGACATCTCGCTGCCACCCAGCCCGGCGAACTGCGGGAATACGAACCACATCCAGTGGCTGCGCTTGCGGCCCTCGCCGAGTTCGCGCTGGACCCGATCAAACACCGGGTCCTGGGCAAGCACGAAGCGTTGCAGATCGTACGGGTCTTCCTGATCAGTGCTTCTCATGGCGAAGCCCTCTGTCAGTCGGCGGTGGCTCAGACCATGGCCAGCCGCTGCTTGCGTTGTGGCGCGTGAAACGCCTGGTCCAGCGCCGCCAGATCCCCGGCCTCGAGTTGCAGCTGCGCCGCTTGTGCATTGAGCTGCACGTGTTCCGGGCGCACGGCCTTGGGAATCGCAATCACCCCATCCTGACGCAGAATCCACGCCAGCGAAACCTGTGCCGGGGTCACGCCGTGACGAGCGGCAATCTGTTTCAGCACCGGCTCGACAAGCATCGCCCCGCCCTGGCCGATCGGGCAGTACGCCATTAGCGGCATGCGCTGTTGCTGGCACCACGGCAGCAGGTCGAATTCGATGCCGCGTTCTTCCAGGTTGTACAGCACCTGATTGGTCGCGCAGGCGGAATTCGACAGTTCCTCAAGATCGCCGACGTCGAAGTTTGACACGCCCCAGCGGCCGATCTTGCCGTCCTCGCGCAGAAGCTCGAAGGCCTCGACGGTTTCTTCCAGCGGATACTGGCCGCGCCAATGCAGCAGATAGAGATCGATGTAATCGGTGTCGAGTCGGCGCAGACTGCGCTCGCAGGCCTGGGGAATGCCTTTGCGGCTGGCGTTGTGCGGGTAGACCTTGCTCACCAGGAACACTTGATCGCGCAGGCCGGCAATGGCTTCGCCGACCACGCTTTCGGCACCGCCCTCGGCGTACATTTCGGCGGTGTCGATCAGTGTCATGCCCAGTTCGATGCCGCTGCGCAGGGCCGCGACTTCACGCTTGTGCGCCGAGCGGTCTTCGCCCATGCGCCAGGTGCCCTGGCCAATCACCGGCACCTGCACGCCAGCCAATTCGAGGGTACGCATTCCAACCTCCTATCTGAAAACGGTCGATACCTAGAGTGGGCAGCAGGATAGCCCACGGGTTCCAAATGAGGTGTGTCGGCTAGTGAGCGGGAGTTTGGGAAGTGCGCAAGAAGTTGCGCAGTTATACGTAATAAAACCATGGTCAAAAACGCTACAGTCCTTGCCGATCAAGGTCTCCAGCCAAGTGCGCAAGAAGTTGCACAGCACTGCGCAACTTCTTGCGCACTTTTCGACGGAATCAGTGGGAATTTTCGCCGCATCTGCGAAGAAAACTTACCAAACCCCCGGTTTATAAGGGTTTGAAAAAGTTGGCATGCTAATTGATGGCCATTGGCCGCCTCTTGGGTGATATCACCTATCGGCGCACCCAATGATTCAGCAAGGAGAGCATCCCATGGCAACACCCGCGTACATGTCGGTTACCGGCGAAAAACAAGGCCTGATCACTGCCGGCGCCTTCACCGCCGACTCCGTTGGCAACACCTACCAGGAAGGCCACGAAGACCAGGTCATGGTTCAGGCGTTCACCCACGACGTGATCATCCCGCGTGACCCGCAATCCGGTCAGCCAACCGGTCAGCGCGTTCACAAGCCAGTGATCATCACCAAGGTCTACGACAAGGCTTCGCCGCTGCTGCAAGCAGCTCTGACTTCCGGCGAGCGCATGAGCGAAATCGTTATCCAGTGGTACCGCACTTCGGCTCAAGGTACCCAAGAGCACTACTACACCACCAAACTGGAAGACGCGATCATCGTCGCCATCAACAACAAAATGCACAACTGCCAGGACCCGGCGAACGCCCACTTCACTCATCTGGAAGAAGTGCAGTTCACCTACCGCA